>JACCEA012289625.1_pt1 | contig 456505 bp, 374 predicted proteins | sample 7449851 | NCBI WGS metagenome assembly JACCEA01 (sample SAMN15323453, study PRJNA562643) | freshwater metagenome | isolation source: river surface water | place: USA:Blue River Watershed | collected 2017-08-18
CTTCTAGTATCGAAAAGATAATATTAGAATAATTCACTATCTTCGCGCTCACTAAGGTCTCGTGGCCGAGCGGCTAGGCACCGGTCTGCAAAACCGTCTACTCCGGTTCGAATCCGGACGAGACCTCAAAAAAGCTTCATGGAAACATGGAGCTTTTTTTTGAGTTTATAAAGATAAACAAGAATTTAAACCCAAAAACTCACGCCCCTGATTGTAGCGGCATCCTCCGACAAGACAGAGTGAGAGCGGAGAATAAGAGCGGGAAGGTCGGAGATACAGCGAAAAGCAGGAAAAGGCGCCTATTAATTTCTTTTCTGATTAACGTGTTTTGCGAGAATTCGTTTTCCTTCGATTTTCACCATGGAAGTGCTTCGAAATGACCACACAATATCGCTAGCATTTTTGCGCGTTTCCTCAATGTCAACAATTGGATGAGGATAATCAACGCCAATTTTGCACTGATAAAATTCTTGTTCCATTTCGCTCAATTTCCAAGGTTCGTGGATAAGGTGCGCAGGAATATTTTTCAATTCAGGTAACCATTGTTTGATAAAATCGCCTTCTGGATCGTGGTTTTCGGAATTCTTAATCGGGTTGTAAATTCGAATCGTATTGATACCTGTCACGCCCGATTGCATTTGTAATTGCGGATAGTGAATCCCTGGTTCGTAGTCTAAGAATTGCCGTGCGAGAAAATGTAAATCGCGCCAATCTTGCCATAAATTGAAGACAAAAAACGACACAACCATCGCACGCATTCTGAAGTTGATGTAGCCAGTTTGCACCACACAACGCATACACGCATCCACAATTGGAACGCCAGTTTTACCTTCTTGCCACGCCTGAATATAACGTTCGTTTCTAACTTTTTGAAGTTGATTGTAAGCTTTGTTGACGTTCTCAAATTCCATACTACATTCATCTTCAAACTTTTGAATAAAGTGACAATGCCAATGTAAACGTGAAATGAAATTATCCAACGCCCGTTTGTTTTTCGAAGTTTTGTAATGCTGTTGGGTGTACAAATAAACCATTCGCATACTGATATTTCCGTAGGCCAAATAAGGCGAAATTCGGCTACAACCTTTACGACTCAACAAGGGTTTTGAAATGTGTTTGCTGTAATTCACATAGCGTTCTTCCAAGAAACTTTTTAAATAACGCCAAGCCAATGTTTCGCCACCTTCTTGAAAATTTTTGTTTCTGGTGGTAATGTTTTCGGCTAGTTTAGGTCCTTTGATTTGCTGGTAAAATTGATCCTCCAGTTTCAAAAAATTGGTGTTTTCTTCATCAATTAATTTTGGTTCAGAAGTCATTGTTGTTTTCCAACGTTTTTCCCAATCGCTTCGATTTTTCAGTTTGCGAATGATTCCATTGGTGCGACTTTCTTTCCACTTGATTTGTTTTTCCATAAAGAAAGTTTGCATTTGTAAATCGCGGTTGAAAGTGAGTTTATTGCCAATTTCCTGATGTGAAAAGACGTTTTGAATGTCAAATTCTTCGCTTAAAAGTAGGAAAACAGGTTGAACTTCTGAATGGAAAATATAAACTAGAGCTTTTAAATCTTTAAGTTTTGTATTCATATCCATCAACGATTCATAAACAAAGCGCCAATGTCGCACATCGCTGTCGTCGTAAGCCATTACGCTTGGTTCGAAACAATACAAAAGCAAAATTGGAAGCGTATCTTTTTGAGCCAAAAACAAAGGTTCATGGTCTGTAAAACGCAAGTCGCGCTTGAACCAAACGATGTTTATTTTTTGTTTCAAAATCAATTTTCATCAAACATCAAGCATCCAAAATCAAGCATTCTTAATGCTTCCCATTCCACCATCCACGTGCATAATCTGACCTGTAATCCAGCTTGCATTTTCAGAAAGTAGAAATTCCACCATATTAGCAAGGTCTTTTGGTTCACCAATTTTTTTCAAAGGATGACGATTCGCACTTGCTTCGATTTTTTCAGGGGTGCTCAATAAACGCTCTGCCATTGGAGTATGCGTCAACGAAGGAGCCACGCAATTCACTCTAATTTTCGGTGCAAATTCAGCTGCCAATGAACGTGTTAAACCTTCAATCGCGCCTTTGCTTACTGCAATAGAAGCGTGGAAAGGCATTCCAGTTTGAACAGCAACTGTGCTAAATAAAACAATAGATGCTTCGTCGGATAATTGTAAGTTCGGTGTATACGTTTGAATGCTTTTTATTGCTCCTAAAACGTTAATGTTGAAATCGTTTAGAAAGTCATTTTCTTTTAAACCTCTAAAGGGTTTTAGGTTAATTGACCCTGGAAAATAAACCAAACCATCTATTGTTCCTTCTAATTTTGGAAAACTAGTTTCGCCATTGAGTGTGTATTCATAAAACTCCGTAAAAGACGCATCAGGTTCGTTTCTTGAAATGGATATAACTCGTTCATTTTTTGCAAAAAGTGCTTTTGCGACTTCTTTTGCTACGGCTGATGAAGCTCCAATTAATAATGTTGTTTTCATGTTTTTCAAACAACCAAACCAGTGAAATTGTTTTTATAAAAACTATTAAGAAGTTGTGTTTCACTAAGATATTTTCTTTTCGCCGCGGCGAATCCTTCAAGGTTCAAAATGAATTTCCCTTTAATTATCCAAACAAAATCAAATAATAATTTTATTTTTGTCTACTATAAAAGAAATAGTTATTTAAATTGAAAACATGAAATTTGTAAAAACACTCAGCTTATTCTCTTTAGCCTCGATTTTTGTTGCATGTGGCTCATTGAAAAACTCTTCAAAAGGAAGTTCTGAAGGGGAAACATTATTAGAAGTACATTGCAGTAGTGATGAATTCTTAAATAATAAAGAATATTTCAGAGCAACTGGAATTGGTGAAAGCATGGACCAGATGGCTGCAAATAAAAAAGCAAGATCTAATGCGCAAGGAGAGTTAGCAAAAACACTTAATTCAACAATGAAAATTGTAACAGACAATTATGTTAAATCTAGCGAAGTAAACAACCAAGAAGAATTAACAGAAAAATTTGAAGAATTATCAAGAACAGTCGTAAATCAGCAATTGGAAGGTGCTAGAAAAATTTGTGAAAAATACACCAAAACGAAAGAAGGTAACTATAAATGCTATATGGCACTAGAGCTTTCTGGTAAAGAAATGTTAGCAAAATACAATGAAAAAATCATCGCCGATCCTTCTATAAAAGCAGATTACGATTACGAAAAATTTAAGAAAACTTTCGATGAAGAAATGATGAAATTGGAACAAAAAAATAAATAACCAATTATAAAGTATTCTGAAAATGTCTTGAAAACTCAAGGCATTTTTTTTTCTCAAATTTACCAAAACATGAAAAATCTTTTTTTGATACTTTTAATTATTATATGCGCAAATAGTGCTTTTTCACAAAAAAAAAAGAAGCCTGATTGGGTGCAGAATTACCCCACACTTGAAAATGATTATATCGGAATAGCTTCAGCAAGTAAGTCAAATCCAAACTACAAGGAACTGGCAAAACAAAATGCTTTAAATATGCTCTCCAATTCAATTTCCGTCAATGTTTCGGTAGTATCTGTTTTTGCCCAAAACGAAACCAATAAACAGTTTACGGAAGAGTTTAATGAAGTAACCAAAACGCAAACCAAAAACTATATTGAAGGTTATGAAATTCAGGCAGAATGGGAGGATAAAAAAAACTATTGGGTATTTATTAAAGTTAACAAACAAAAGTTTCTCGAAAATAAAGAACGAAAAAAAAATGAAGTCACTTTGCAAGCATTTGATATTTTCAAAAATGCATTAAATCAAGATCAAGCAAATCAAATCCAATTAGCCTTGCTCAATTATACACGCGCATTGAGCTTGTTGAGTCCCTTTTTATCAGAAACAATCGTTATAAATGACAACGGCAAATCCATTTATTTAGCCAATGAAATTATCAATCAAGTTTCAAAGTTATTTAAAGAGATTAATTTTAATACACCTAAATCTGCCTTAAAAACTTACCAAGCGGAAGCATTGACAAATGTCGAGTTAACAGCCTATAGAGGCTCCACCAATTTGTCTTATATTCCATTGAAATTTGAAACAAATGATGTAGAAATTATTGGTAAAAATCATCAAACAGATAAGCAAGGAAAATGTATGTTTTCTACTAATCCTTTCTTACAAAAAGAAAAACAGAAATACCTTATATCTGTGTTTGTGAATTTTGAAGCCTTATTGAAAGAGGCCACGCAAGATAATCTTATTATCAACCTTTTTGCCAACTTAACGCCCAATGTGTTAACCATAACAATAGAAAATTCAAATTCACTTTTTGACAGAAGTGAACAATCATTTTTTAAAGGCACAAGTACACCATCGAACTTTCAAAATCAATCTTCTTTTGGAACAACTAATAAATCAAACGAAAGTTTAAAATACACTAATTTTGAGACCATGCGCGATGCGTTGAAGTTAAAATTTTCTTCTGAGCAACTAGAAATCATTTCGTTTAATGCCCCCAATTTACCAATCGATGCTAAACAATTGGCTTCTTTAATTTCAGAAATTCCTTTTGACGAGCAAAAAATTAATGTCGTAAAAATTTATTTACCTTATTTGACTAGTAAACCTAAAAATCTTTACAACATTTTGGTTAAGGAAATTACTTTCGATAATGCTAAAATTGAATTAAAGAGGATGTTAGAGGCTGGAAATTAGATGTTTGGAAGAAAATGAAGTTAAAAAAAGCTTCAAGTTCAAAAGTACTAGGAAACATTTTTTTAGGAGAATTTATTCGTCAATCTACTAAGTTTATATTTGTTAAGAAATAGCAGGGTAATTCACTCGGTTTTTTGAATGTGAATCTCTTCTACAAAATCCTGATTCTTTGAATTATAATGTAGTTTAATAGATAAACTAACTAGTAATACGAAACAAAATGTCACCTAACTATTTGTTACCTTTTAAAAAGTCTATTTTTATTATTTCGTACTTAAAATTTCCATAGAAATCCTTTATTTATATATATTAACTGCGTTTCAAGTTAACTGATTAAATTATAATTTTTGAGCTAAATGCATTTAATTTTTAACTATATCATTAGCAAAATTGGCCAAAATTTAAGTATTTTAAAAGATTTATATTTAATTGTCATTTTATGTCGGTCTATTTAAGTTATTTCTGTAAAAACAATAGATTCAATTTAAGTTATAGTCCTAGTTTTTAAATTGAACAATCTGATTTTTAAATTCGATTTAACATAAAGTCCTGAAAACCTTATATATTAAAGCCTGTGTTTATGAATTGCTGTGTTTGAAATGTAAATTGCTATAAGTATCTTTGCATTCTAATGATGAAACCAACAAGAAAATCCCCACCAAAAAATGGGTCAGCACCAAAAAAAACGGTTGCTAAAAAACCAACAATTGACACTAAAAAACCTTTAGTCAAAAATGAAGGTGCTAAAGATGATTCAGTTACAGCAAGAGATAAGCGTAAGTATATTGATTTCAAAATCAAGGTTAAAAAAGGAGATCCGCTTCCCTCTTTTCGGGAAGACAACATTCGTTTAAATAAGTACTTATCAAATGCTGGTGTATGCTCAAGAAGAGAGGCTGATGTTTTGATTGAAACTGGAGTAGTTTCTGTAAATGGAAAAATTGTAACAGAATTAGGATTTAAAATCAATCAAGGTGATGTTGTGCAATATGATGGAGAAACAATCAATGCAGAAACAAAACGCTATGTCTTACTGAATAAACCAAAGGGATTCATTACCACAATGGACGACCCACGAGGAAGAAAAACAGTGATGTCTTTAGTTGCTAAAGCTTGTCGTGAGCGAATCTACCCTGTTGGACGGTTGGATAGAGAAACTACAGGTTTATTGTTGTTCACAAACGATGGAGATATGGCAAAAAAGCTAACTCATCCACGTTACCAGGCTGTAAAAATGTACCACGTTGAATTAAATAAATCAGTTGCAAAAGAAGATTTAGAGAAATTATTAAACGGTGTTGACTTAGAAGATGGGAAAACAAAAGTTGATAAAGTTGAATACGTTGAGAACGGAACATCTAAAGAGGTTGGTGTAGAAATTCACTCCGGAAAAAACAGAATTGTTCGTCGCTTGTTTGAAGCTTTGGGATATCAAGTTGTAAAATTAGATCGTGTTCAATTCGGTGGTTTAACAAAAAAAGATTTACCTAGAGGATACTACCGCCACCTAACAGAGCAAGAAATTGCTTATTTAAAAATGACAAAATAATGAAATCTTCTATTTTATTTTTTCTTATTGGAATTGTACTTTGGTCGTGTTCTGATTCTCCAAAATTTCATTCAGAAAACCCAAACGTTGATTATTTTTATAAATTAGATTCAGTTCCTAAAGTATATTTATATCGCGATGTTGCAAGAGGTTTAGAAGAAGAATTTAATAGAATTTACACCGTAACTGATAATGAAGGTGAACATTTGATAGTTGAGAGATACGCTAGTGACGGACGATTACTTGAAGCTACAAATTACAACATAGATTCTTTGAATATCCAAGATCATATGGTAGTGAATTTCAAAAAAGAAAAAGAAAAATCAATCCTCTATAAAAACACATTATTTCCGATGAATCTTAAAAAAGAAACTTGGTTCGCAGTTAAGTTCAAAGGAGTTACGGATTCTACCATTATGGTGAAAGAGGTGAAACGAAAATTCAAACGAAACAAGGAAATTGATGTAATGGGTGAAAAAGTAGATGCACTCGTTTTTGAAGAAAAAGTGAAACTAACAGTATTAAATCCGTTTACTAAGAAAGAAGAGTCTCGTCAAGCAACAGCTACATCCTATTTTGCTAAAGGTTATGGCTTAGTGGAGTGGCACAGTGGAAGTAAACAAGTTCACTACCGCTTAGAGCGTATTCTGGAACAACAGGAATGGGTTAAAATAATTACAAGATGAGATTAGTGATTTTAGTTTTTATAAATTTGGTGAGTTTGAGTTTAATTGCTCAATACAAACCTTATAAGAAACCAAAACCAAGAAAATCTAACGCCTCTGGCACAATGGACCTATCTTGGGGTTATAATCTAAGCTCTTATACAAAAAGTACTATTCAATTTGTAGGTGCTGGTTATGATTTCAAAATTGCTGGTGTAAAAGCTGTAGACCGACCTTCAAAAGATATAAAAACCTATTTTAATCCACAAACTCTAACCGTTCCTCAGTTTAATGTAAGAATCGGTTACAATTACAAAAACAATTGGAATGTTTCAATTGGTTACGACCATATGAAATATGTTATGGTTCACAATACTCCTTATTTATTGACTGGAAAAATTAATCCAGGCGTTGATAATGTAACGAATTGGTCTGGAACTTATGCGGGTGATACAATTACAACCAACGGGCAAACTTTTCATTACGAAAACTCAAATGGTTTAAATTATATACGATTAGAAATAGCAAAATTAAGAGTTTGGCACCGTTCAAGAAGTGGAAATTTTGCTTTTACCACTTTGTTAGGCGGATCGTTTGGTGGGATTTTAAGTTTTAATGACTTCACATTTGCCGGTAGAAAAGACTTAGCCACCGTTTCTCTTTCTGGAATTGGCGTTTCTGGCCATTTAGGAGGAAGATTTGAGTTTTATAAACGGTTTTTTGTACAAATGAATGCAGCTACAGGTTTTTTGATGCAATCTCGTGTAAAAACTAGACCAAATGACTACGACTCTCACGCACGACAACGATTTGGTTACGCTTCAGGAGCAATTGTCATTGGTGGATTTATTTACATTCGTCCAAAAAATGATTGTAACAGTTGTCCAAACTGGTAATAGTTAAAATATGAAGTATCTAATTGTTGGTTTAGGAAATCCCGGCTCAGAATATGAAGAAACACGCCATAACATCGGGTTTAAAGTTGTAGATGCATTAGCGAAAGAACTTGGTGATTCATTTTCTCTGAATAAAGCAGCTTTTCGTGCTGAAGTAAAATTCAAAGGGCGAACATTAATCCTAATCAAACCAATAACTTATATGAATCTATCTGGGAAAGCGGTCAATTATTGGATGCAAACAGAAAAAATTCCTATTGAAAATTTAGTCGTTATTACAGACGATATTGCTCTTCCTTTTGGAAAATTGCGAATGAAAGGAAAAGGAAGTGACGGTGGGCATAATGGTTTAAAAGATATACAAGCAACGTTAAATACTCAAGAATACACACGTCTTCGGTTTGGTGTTGGAAGTGATTTCTCCAAAGGTCGTCAAGCAGATTACGTTCTTGGAAAGTGGACAAAAGAAGAAAACTTAGATTTACCTGCACGAATCGACGTTGCAACAGAATTCATTAAAAGCTTTACAACAATTGGCCTTGCGATGACGATGACCAATTGGAATGGAAAATAGAACAAACCTAAAGTTCTTTTTTCGGTAAATAAAAATCTTTTGCTATTGCTTCTTGAATTTATTTTTTGGAAATTTGAGAGACCAAAGTATTTACGTTTTTAATTGCTTCAGCAAGTGCAACAGTGCTAATTCTAATTTGGTGGATTTGGCATTAGAAAACTGAATCACAAACTAAAATTGCTTAATTCAAGTTTATGAAAAAGTCAATTGTTTTATTATCACTTTTAGCCCTTTTTTCGTGTAGAAATGGAGAAAGTAATTTAGGTTCTTCAGCAGGTGGAGCTGTTAATGAGGATATGAATAAGGATTCACAAACAGGAAACAATGATCCGCCAGATGATTATGCAGAAGGTATTTTTCCAAATCCAGATGAAGAATTTTTTCCTGTCGAGTTTGAATTGAAAACCTATTATATTGAGCCTTCTGGCGCTTATCACGACACGGATGAATTACCAAAAATTAAGCAAAAGGAGGAATGGCTTGGCTTTTATAAAAATGATGCTGGTGAAATGGAATTAAAGACTGTTAAAATGACCTTTAAACGCGTTTTTGATGACATGGTGGATTCCGACAAAAAAAGACCAACAGGAATTGAACCCATTCCTTCAGATGCTATCAATTGTGAGTTTGTATTGAATCCAATTGGTGGTATGAAACCAAAGAAATTAGTCTCTTTAGTACCTGACGCAGAAAGTTTTCTACCTGGTGAACAAAAAACAATCAAATCGAATGATGTCGTTTACCGAATTTACGCAACTGGCGATAAGGTAATGGAAAACGATCAAGAAGGAATTAGAAATTATCAACTTTTTGTGGAGTCAAAGGATAAAAACGGAGCGAAAAAAACGCAATTATTGATGCAAGTTCCAACCTTTGGAGAATATGGACCACCAACGATTCGTATTGTCCTAGCTTCCTATTTAGATGATGATGCAATTCCAGATTTTATATTAAGCAATGAATCAGGAACCTATGTTTATCTTTCAAAATTTGCTTCTGAAAGTGAAATCGTTCGGGTAGTTGGTTCGGATGTTTTACCAAGTGGATGTTAGTTATGGATAAAGAAACACAGTTTTTTGAAACAAATAAAAAGTCGTGGGATGGTAAAGTTGACACACATCTTGCCTCTGATTTTTACAACAATGACGCTTTTATAGCTGGTGAAAATTCTTTGAAAGAAATCGAACTTGCCATCTTTGGTGAGGTGAAAGGATTAAAAATTCTTCATTTGCAATGCCACTTCGGTCAAGATTCTATTTCACTGAGTAGAATGGGCGCTGAAGTAACAGGTGTTGATTTTTCACCCAAAGCAATAGAAACAGCAAAAGATTTAGCAGTAAAAACAGGTCAAAACACGCAGTTTATTTGTTCTAATGTTTATGATTTATCCAATGTTTTAACGGAGCAATTTGACATCGTTTTTACTTCTTACGGCACAATCGGTTGGCTTCCTGACTTGAATCGCTGGGCGAAAGTGGTTGCTCAATTTTTGAAACCAAAAGGAAAATTTGTCTTTGTTGAATTTCACCCCGTAGTTTGGATGTTTGACGATGATTTTTCGAAAGTGGCATACAACTATTTCAACGCTGGACCAATAATTGAAAATGAAACTGGAACTTACGCAGATAAAACTGCCGAAATTCGAAGTGAATATGTTATGTGGAATCACGATTTTGGAGAAGTTTTAAGTAGTCTTTTAGCCGAGAATTTACAATTAAAACAGTTTCAAGAATACGATTATTCACCTTACAATTGCTTTAGCCAAACGGTTAAAGTCGGTCCAAGTCGCTATCGAATTGAGCATTTAAACAATTACATTCCGATGGTTTATTCCTTGGTAATGGAAAAATCGTAGAGGAAAAAAAAGAAAACTCTATTCACAGTTTTCAGCCATTTCAATTTCAATTTGTTCAGGTGATAGATAATAGCTTTTCTTCTTTTCACGATAGGCTTTTGAAACGCGATTATTGTTGTAGAAATAATTCACACCTTCTAGTAATTGTTTCCCGAGGCCGTGTCTAATCGCAACTCGATCTGCTTCACATTCGGTCTTTTTAAGTTCTTTTTTTGAGCTAATGTATTTAGAAATAAATATGAATAATTGTTTATTTGTCTTTTGTGTGTAGTCTAAAATATGGGCAAATTCGTGTCCAATCCAACCAACTTGTGAATTAAAGGTTAGGTCTTTATAATACATTCCATTATTGGCTTTTGTCTTATTTACAAAAATTTGATAGCGCCGATTTTCTTGTTTGTGAAACAAAAATCCTGGTGTGGGTTGTGCCATCATTGTTGCACTTATTTTCTTTAAATCCACTTTCATGTGCACATCTTTCAATTCAGGATAATGGCGAAGAGCAACATAAAACGCAAGTTTCAATTTTTTATCGCGAATATTTATCTTTTTGTTCCGTCCAAAGTGCTTTTCATAAAATGGTAATGAGTCTTTATATTCTGCAAATAAATACACATTTGTGTCACAATCAATTTTAAAATCCGAATGCGTTTCTTGCCCATATAAATAGGAATTTACAAGTTGAAGAATGCAAAAAGTGAAAAAATAACGCCACATTATGAACTGATTTCAGTTTAAATTTAGTGAAAAAACATAAAACTGATGTTCACCAAATGTCATTTTCGTGAACATGAGGAGGAAATGTGTTCATTTAATAAGGTACTTTCTTAAACTCCATTTTTCATTCCCTTCCCACATTCGCAATTTCAGCAACTTTTCACTAACTTCGCCCACGATGTCAATAGAGGTAAAAAATTTATTCAAATACTACGGAGAACAAGCTGCGGTTCGCGATGTGAGTTTCTCTGTAAAAAAAGGCGAAATCGTTGGTTTCTTAGGGCCAAACGGTGCCGGAAAATCAACAACGATGAAAATCATAACGGGCTACATTCCAGCATCTTCGGGTGAAGTGTACGTTTCTGGTATGAAAGTCGATGTGGAAAATCTGAAAACACGCCAAATCATTGGGTATTTGCCTGAAAACAATCCACTTTACACAGATATGTATGTGAAAGAATACCTTGAATTTGTAGGTGGAATTTACAGAATTAAAAATCTGAAATCGCGCGTTGCTGAAATGATTGACGCAGTTGGTTTGGAAGTGGAACAAAACAAGAAAATTGGCGCACTTTCAAAAGGTTACCGCCAGCGTGTGGGATTGGCGCAAGCAATTATTCATGATCCAGAAGTTTTGATTTTAGACGAACCAACAACTGGTTTGGACCCGAATCAATTGGTGGATATTCGCGAGCTGATTAAAAATATCGGAAAGGAAAAAACGGTGATGCTTTCAACACATATCATGCAAGAGGTAGAGGCGATTTGCGACCGAATTGTCATCATTTCGAAAGGACAAATTGTTGCCGATGATAAAGCAGCTTCTTTACAAAAAGAGAACGATCATCAAACGGTTTATGTAGAATTTGACAAACAAGTCTCCAAAGCGCAATTGACAAAAATTCCTGCTGTTAGAAAAGTACAATCAGTGCAAAATGGCTGGTTATTAGAAACAGTGGAAGAAGTTGATTTACGAAAAGAAGTCGCACAATTTGCACAAAAGGAAAATTGGTTGGTTTTGACTTTAAAAATCGAGCAAAAAACATTAGAAGAAGTATTCAAAGAATTAACAAAATAAAATGCCAACGAACTTTATCGAAGAATTAACATGGAGAGGGATGATTCACGACATCATGCCTGGAACGGAAGAAGCACTTTTAAAACAGCGTTCAAGCGGTTACATTGGCTTCGACCCAACTGCTGATTCCTTACACGTTGGACATTTGGTGCAAATCATGACCTTGGTTCATTTTCAGCGCGCGGGCCACAAACCGTTTGCGTTGGTTGGTGGTGCAACAGGAATGGTGGGAGATCCTTCAGGGAAATCGCAAGAGCGCAATTTATTGGATGCTACCACTTTGAATCACAATGTGGCGTGTGTGAAATCGCAATTGGAGAAATTCTTGGATTTTTCTGGTGAAAATGCAGCTGAAATGGTGAACAATTACGATTGGTTTCAGAACATGAGCTTTTTAGATTTCATTCGCGACGTTGGAAAACACATCACAGTAAATTACATGTTATCAAAGGATTCTGTAAAAAAACGCTTGGAAACAGGAATGTCATTTACTGAATTTTCCTACCAATTGGTGCAAGGCTACGACTTTTACCATTTGAATCTTCATCACAATTGCATCGTTCAAATGGGCGGTTCTGACCAGTGGGGAAATATCGTTACAGGAACAGAATTGATTCGTAGAAAATCGGGCGGAGAAGCGTATGCCGTAACTACACCTTTGATTAAAAAAGCAGACGGAACGAAATTCGGAAAAACGGAAGGTGGAAGCGTTTGGTTGGATCCTGAAAAAACGAGTCCGTACCAATTTTACCAATTTTGGTTGAATTCAAGCGATGCCGACTCTGTAAATTACATCCGTATTTTCACCTTGCGTTCGAAAGAAGAAATCGAAGCATTGGAAGCTGAACACAACGAAGCACCGCATTTGCGTATTCTACAAAAAGCGATTGCAGAAGACATTACGACACGTGTTCACGGAGCGGAAGCTTTGCAAGCAGCGATTGCAGCAAGTAATATTTTATTTGGAAAATCTACTTCTGACGATTTAAAATCCTTGAGCGAGAAAGACTTTTTCAGTGTGTTTGAAGGCGTTCCTCAAGCGACGATTTCCCGAGAAGAATTTGGAAATGGCATCAGTATCGTGGAAGCAATGGCAGCAAAAACAAACTTCTTGGCATCCAACGGCGAAGCACGTCGCGAATTGAAAGCAAACGCAATCGCAGTGAACAAAGAAAAAGTTACTGAAAGCTTCGTAATCACAGCTGAACACTTAATCAATGACAAATACGTTTTGCTCGGAAAAGGCAAGAAGAACAATTATATTTTGGTGGTGGAGTGAGCATTAAATGATTCAATTTTATCTAAAAAAGATAAGTTATGATTAACCAAAAAAGATAAATCATAATTTTTTGATGCGATTGTTTTTTACTTTTTGTCAATCATTCGATATCAATTTAAACTTATCTTTGTTCAGTGAAAAAACTTTATAAATACCTTCTCAATACGCTTCCTCGTCCTTTATTGATTCGTTTAAGCTACGTTTTCAAGCTTTTTGCACCTATTCTTTACCGTGGAAACAAGGTAGAATGCCCGGTGTGCGAAAAATCTTTTTCAAAATTTCTTTCCTATGGTTCAGAAGTCGCACATCGCGAAAACGTTTTGTGTCCTTATGATTTAACGTTAGAACGTCACCGTTTGATGTGGTTGTATCTTAAAAATGAAAGTGATTTCTTCACTGCGAAACAATTAAACGTTTTACATATCGCGCCTGAACAATGCTTTATTCAGCGGTTTAAAAAACAACAAAACTTGAACTATCTAACTGGAGATTTAGAATCACCAATCGCTGATATTCATTTTGATTTGCACCAAATTCCCTTGGAAGACAATCGCTTTGACGTTGTTTTTTGTAATCACGTTATGGAACACGTGGACGATCCAATTCAATGTATGAAAGAAATTTACCGCGTTATGAAACCTGGTGGATGGGCAATTATGCAAGTTCCGCAAGATATGTCAAGAGCAACAACCTACGAAGACCCAAGCGTCACTTCCCCTGCAGAAAGAGAAAAACATTTTTGGCAAAAAGACCACGTGCGCCTGTTCGGTAGAGATTACCCACAATGGCTTGAAAAAGCAGGATTTAAGATTACTATTTACGACACGAAACAAAAATTTAATTCAGCGGTTATTGAAAAATACCGATTAATGAAAGACGAATTATTATACATTGCTAGAAAATAAAATATGCGCTTAATTTTAACTTTTTGTTGCTTTTTAGCGGCTACTTCATTTGCTCAAAAAGCAGTTTATTTACACCTTCAACCAAAAGTAAATGGTATTGATTTTCAGTTAAATACTAACTATACAGCTTTAGACAATAAAGTATTTAAACTCGATCATTTTGATTATTATCTATCTGAAATCATATTGACCCACGACGCAGGACAAGAAATTGATTTGAGCCAAGATATATTTCTCGTAGAACCAGAAAATCACACTTTTTTATTGGGAAATTTTGATCTGAATCTAATTGAACAACTGAACTTTACCGTTGGCGTACCCAAAAAATGGAATTTGCAATCAGGTGCTGAATCGCAAGATATTTCCCTTTATCCAGAAACGCATCCATTAAGTTTTCAAACTCCGTCTATGTATTGGGGTTGGTTATCGGGCTACATGCACATGATTATTGGTGGCTTTTCAGATTCACATTCTGATGGAGATCCAGATGCATATTTTGAACTACACAATTTAGGAGGTAATAATCAGCAATTAGTCGAATTGAATGTGACCCAAACAACTACCTCAGCCAATCAAATTGATATTTATGTGGATTGCAATATCGAACAATGGATTAAAAACATACCCTTGGCAACTGTAGGTGTTAGTCACGATGAAGTTGGTGTAAATAAAACAATTCTTGATAATGTTCAAGTTGAACCTGTTTTTACACTTGCAAACTCAGCTTCTTTAGCTGAAATAGATAATTCAAAAATTACTACTTGGACCGAGAATCAAATCCTATTTGTTAAATGGAAAACCTTGAAAGAAGGAAATAAATGCAACATTATTGACCAACAAGGAAAATTGGTACAAACGCAATTGATGTTAAACGCTGAAGGAACTATTAGTTTTAAAAACTTAAAATCTGGTTTCTACCTGCTTCAATTAGAAGATAAAAACGGTAATTTGTTGCACGCTAAAAAAACAATAATTCCTTAAAAAATGGCGCGCACTTGGCTGTTTTTTGTTGTTTGCTCCACCTTTCTTTTGACAAGTATTTCAAAATGTGAAAACACAACAACAGACCCAAATGAACTGGTTTTTGTGCCTGCACCCGAAGAAAATCCAACAACGGCAGAGAAGGCTGAATTAGGTAGAAAATTGTTTTTTGACAAACGTCTTTCACTCGATGGAACTGTAGCTTGTGCAACTTGCCACGACCCATACAAAGCGTTCACCGATCAATTGGCAACAAGTATTGGTATCAAAGGACAACGAACAGAACGAAATGCACCAAGCGTTTTAAACTCAGGATTTCTTAAAACCGTAATGTTTGATGCGCATTTAAAAACGCTGGAACTACAAGTGATTGTTCCTTTGCAAGAACCAACAGAAATGGGTCACAATATGAAAAAGCTCATTCCACAATTACGAGCAATTTCAGAATACCAAGAAGCAGCACAACGAATTTTCAAACGTGATTTTGACGCCTATGTTTTAACTCGTTCAATAAGTGCATTTCAAAGAACCTTGGTTTCTATGAATAGCCGATTTGATCAGTATCAAGCTGGAAATAAAAAAGCACTTAGCAAAGAAGAACAAGCTGGTTGGAAATTGTTTTCTGAAAAGCTGTATTGCATTCAATGTCATCCTGCGCCGTATTTCACCACGTTTGAAGCGGCAAATAATGGACTTTATTTAGATTTTGGAAAAGATAAAGGTCGATTTAGAATCAATTTAGATTCTGCAGATATTGGGAAATTTAAAATTCCTTCTTTGCGAAACGTAGAGTTGACTTTCCCCTATATGCACGATGGTAGTGTAGAAAACTTGGAAAAGGTAATTGCTCATTATTCACAAGGAGGAAAAAAACATCCTTTGCAAAGTTCAACGATTGTGCCATTTGACCTCAGCGCGAAAGAACAAAAACAATTGATTAGCTTTTTAAAATCCTTGACTGATACGAGTTATTTGAAGCGATTTAATGACTTAACCACTCGCTCAACAACCTCTGGAAAATGAATCATTTCCAAATCATGAATTTTTGCTGCTAAACTTTCAGGTGTTTCATCTGAAGAAAGTTCAGTTTCAAACTGTGCAATGATTTCCCCTTTATCAAATTCTTCATTTACAAAGTGGATACTAATTCCAGACTTTTGCTCCTTTGCTTCAACCACGGCCGTGTGAACGTGCATTCCATACATTCCTTTTCCACCAAATTTTGGAAGCAGTGAAGGGTGCAAATTAATTATTCTATTCGGATATTTCTGAACTAATTCTACTGGTATTTTCTTTAAAAAACCTGCAAGAATTACCCAGTTCGTTTTGTGTTTATCGCAAAAATTAATTAAATCAAGCGTTTCTATTGTTTTTTGAGTAAACAACTCGTAGTTTATTCCTTCTATCTTACAAAGGCTTTCAACATATTCATTTTCTTTCGTTGACAACACTGCCGCTATTTCAACTTCCGATGATTGACTGAAATAATGAATAAGGTTAATTGCGTTACTGCCCTTTCCAGAAATGAATAAACTTAATCGTTGTTTTACCATGATGCAAAGATAATTCAAATTGAAACCTTCGCAATTTTTGAGTTAAAACCTTCGTTCGATTATTAACAAATTCAAGTATCTTTCCGCTTTTAAAATTGATTTGACATGCAAGAATATACAGAATACATTGGTTATGTGGCATCAGCGCTCGTTTTGATATCCTTCATAATGAAAAAAATAACTTATTTGCGTGTAATCAATAGCTTTGGTTGTGCTTTTTTCATTGTTTACGGAACACTTTTAGCCTCTGTTCCAATCGTTATTACCAATGCCGCAATTGTGATGATTAATATTTATTATTTGACACGAAAAACAGTTTAATTTTAACCAATATTATTTTTAAATTAATAGTTAATTTTTTAATCTATAAATTTTATATTTACTTGATTTATAATTAAATATGAAAAAAACTGTACTTTTTTCCAAATTTATTCTTTTTATTTCTTGCTGGTCTTTTGTTAATAATGGTTTTTCTCAAAAGCACATTGAAAGTGAGGAAACGATTTACCAACTAAAAAAAGCCCTTTCTGTTCATCTTGGAACTGTTTCAAGTGACACGATGCCTTCAACAGAAATCGCTGAAGACATTAACAAAGAATCTCTTCGCCATCAGACTAAAAATGAAAAAATATTAATTTGTGGAGCTCCTTTTTTGCACGGTGTTGCATCAGGAGACCCGTTGGAAGACAGGGTAATTATTTGGACGAGATGGTCCCCTCCTATTTCTTTTGAAGGTTCAAAAACTATTAGTTATCAAATTTCAAACTCCATTGATTTTACACAAATTCTTCAAGAAAATACAGTTTCAACGGACTCTTCAAAAGATTTTACTGTTAAGGTTGATGTACTAAACCTTGAACCTGGAACTTATTACTATTATCGTTTCATAGCTGATATTGACACTTCAGTTATTGGTCGAACTAAAACAGCAAGCGTTGGAAATATTGAAAATGTAAGATTAGCTTTTGTTAATTGCAACGATTATCGTCGCGGTTATTTCAATGCCTATAAAACCTTAGCAAATCAAGATAATGTAGATGCGGTTGTTCATTTAGGAGATTATATTTATGAAACAGGAGGTGGACCAGAAGGACGTAAACACGAACCCGACGCAGAAATTTGGAAGTTAAACGATTATCGAATGCGCTATTCTCAGTATAAATTGGATAGTAATTTAGCACGTTGTCATCAAGTTTATCCTTTCATTCAGATTTGGGACGATCACGATATTGTTGTTGATGCTGTTACAGATACTTCATTAAGACATGGGGAAGAATTCGGAAGTTATCAATTGAGAAAAAATAGAGCTATTCAAGCATTTAGAGAATGGAACCCTATTCGTGAAGTTTCAACAACAGACCAAATTAAAAACTGGCGAAAATTTTCTTATGGATCTATGTTAGATTTATTTATGTTGGATGTTCGATTGTATGACAGAAGCTCTTTTGCAACGGGTACAAGCGATACAATTTACAATTCTCCTTATGCAAAAATGTGCGGCCCCGAACAGTTAGAATGGTTAAAAGATGGTTTATATAATTCTTCAGCAAAATGGAAAGTAATAGCCAATGGTTTGATGTTTGGTCAATTACAAGTGGCTAGCGTTCCTCTAGTTTTTGAAAATTGGGATGGATATAATTATGAACGAGATCAATTATTTAATTTGATTGATACTGCTGAAATAAAAAATGTTATTGTTTATTCAGGTGATTTTCACTGTTCATTTGCCTCTAACTTGGCTAAAAACCCTTTCAATTTTACAAGTTACAATCCTTTAAATGGAAATGGCTCACTTGCTGTTGAATTTATACCCCCTAGTTTATCTTCCGATAATTTTGATGAAGGAAATGATTTTGGATTAGGTTCAGGAAACGCAGGGGTTGCTCAAACATTAATAACCACAAGTAATTCCCACATACGATATTGTGACTTAGTTAATCACGGCTATGGTTTATTGGACTTAAAAAATGATCGTGCACAAAATGAATTTTGGTTTTTACAAGACATACAAGACCCATTAAACATGAATGAATCAGCAGCATCAATTTGGCGCGTTTTAAATAACGAAGGAAAATTAACAAGTGGAGGAACAGTGTCAACGTCTAATTTTAGCATCCCCGAAGCGCCAAAAGCGTGTGTTGATCCCTTTGCAACTATTTCAGAAGTAACACCTTTTATTATACATTTATTTCCAAATCCTTTTCACGATTGGATTAAAGTTGAATTTATTTCAAATGACGGAACACCAATTAATTTCTCCATCACAGATTGTAGTGGTAAGGTCTTAAAATCACAAAAAGAAACTTCTTTTAATTTAGGTCAAAACACATTTTGGATTCCAACTTCTGAATTAAGTACTGGTTGTTATCTACTAAAAATCAAACAGGGTTCAAGTGAACAAATTAAAAAACTCATCAAAGTTTAAATGTTTGATTTCAAGTTTATAATAGCTTTTTAAATTCTTCTATCGACTGAATTGGAGCAAAACAAACCCCTTCTTTGCAAACGTAAATTCCGTCAGATTTGTGGTTTTCAGAGTTTGGAATTTCTAAGTGAAAAGTAGCAATCGCGTAAGTATTAAGATTAAAAGCTATTGATTGTTGAACATCTCGTGTGTTGTCGATTGTTACAATTTCATCTATGCCGTGAAGAAGTCTTAAAAGCAAAAGCCCCCAATTGGAATAACCAGAACCGTATTGTTCCATTCCGTCATAAACATTTGCCAACATTTGTTCTGCACTCGCAATCCATTTTTCTTGTCTAAAGTAATGACCCAAGAATAAAAAATTATTCGCCATAATTGAATTACTTGCTGGAAGAACGTTGTCGTGTAATTCCATTTTTCGGGTAATTAATTCCGAGTTTTTTGTTGTGAAGAAGCACATTTTACTTTCAGGATGTTGAAAGTTTTCTTCTACTTTTTGAGCTAAAATCCGTGCTGTTTCCAACCATTTTAACTCGGCTGTTAATTTATAAAGTGCAATAAATGCTTCAACTACTAATGCATAATCTTCCAAAAAGCCTTCAATTGAAGTAACTCCTTTTGAGTAATTTCTGAAAAGTGTATCTTCTTTGATTTGTTTTTCTAACAACCAATTTCCTGCTTTTCTAGCAAGTAATAAAAATTGTTCATCTTCAAAAGCTTGATAAGCACAACATAGTCCTGTTATCGTTAATGCGTTCCAAGAACTTAAACATTTAGTATCAAGACCTGGGCGAGTTCGTTTATTGCGCTCGTGTAATAAAACCGAATTCACATCCTCCACTTTTTTTCGAAGCTCCTCGATAGACCAATTTTGTTTTTTAGCAAATGACGCATCACTTTCAGTTCGAAGTAAAATATATTTTTCCTCTTCCCAATAACCTCGTTGATTGACGTTGTAATAGTCTTTAACCCATTCAAAATCTTTGCTTAATAAACGCTGTAATTCTTCTTTTGACCAGCAATAGAATTTTCCTTCCTCTCCTTCCGTATCAGCGTCTAAAGCACTGTAAAACGCACCTGATGAATCCAGCATTTCACGTTCCATCCAAGCAACCGTTTGATAAACAAGTGTTTTGTAACTATCTTTTTTCAAAAAGCGATAAGCTTCACTGTACAATTGAATGAGTTGTCCATTATCGTAAAGCATCTTTTCAAAGTGCGGAACTTTCCAAAGCATATCAACGGAATAGCGAGCAAAACCTCCACCTATTTGGTCATAAATTCCACCGTAAAGCATTTTATCTAGCGTCAATTCGACGTGATTTCTAACCTTTTCATCTTGAAAATACTTGGCATATTCCATTAAAAACAGATAATTATTCGGTAATGGAAATTTGGGTGCTTTTGTTGGTCCTCCTTCTAAATTGTCAAAATTGCGCGACCAACGCACCAACATTTCGTGTAATTTTTCCTCATCCCATTTTTCAATTGCTTGCGGAACAGCAATTAATTCACTCTGCGAAATTCCTTCTTCCAGTTGAGTTGCGTATTCCAAAACACGTTCAGGGTCTTTTTCTTGGGTGTATACCAACGATTTCAAAACATTCATCCATTGGTCTTTTGGGAAATAAGTTCCACCATAAATCGGACGACCGTCGGGCAATGTAAAACAATTCAACGGCCAACCACCACGTTGTGTCATCAATTGTACAGCTGTCATATAAATCTGATCAATATCTGGGCGCTCTTCTCGATCAACTTTGATACACACAAAGTGCTGATTCATATAGCTTGCTAGTTCTTCGTCCTCAAAGCATTCGTGCTCCATCACGTGGCACCAATGACAAGCTGAGTAACCGATACTTACCAAGACCAATTTGTTTTCTTCTTTGGCAGTATTAAAAGCCTCTTGACTCCACGGTTTCCAATCGACAGGATTGTGTGCGTGTTGCTGCAAATAAAGTGATGATTCGTGGATTAAAGCATTTGGTTTCATAGTAGAACTTTAATTGCAAAGTTAACTTGAAACATTTCCCACAAATAAAAAAATGATAATGGAAAAGATAGAAAATGTTAAATCAAAGATGAGGAAGATGTATTGAATAGAATTCTATTTCGGAATGACCAAAACTTGTCCAATACTTAAACGGTCACTTCTCAAGCGATTTGCTTTCATTATTTTAGAAACCGATGTTCTATTTCGCTCCGCAATCTGTGAAAGCGTATCTCCTTTTTTGACAACGTACTTTTTCTGAACAGGTTTTGGTACAACTTTCGGAGGGTTAACTTTTATCACTTTAGGAGGAATGGAATCTACCACAGTTGCAATAGTATCTACCACAACATTATTCGTTGGATTTGGAATCACAACAGCTGGAACGTAATCTGTATAAAGCTTTCCAGGAATCGTATAATCTGTAATAGTTGCTTGGTCCCGATACAAACACAAGGTATTTTCAAAGGATTCGTATAATAATTGACCTTTTACTTGATAGCCTTTTTTAGTTAAGTGAATACAATCGTTTTGTGCATAACCTTCAGCATTCCATGTTTTGATTGTTTTTGTTCCTCCTGCCAAATCAAACCAATTCCAAAAAAGACAATTTTGTTTGCGCGCAATTGAATCAATCAAATCTCTAAATGCAAAACAAGCAGTTACAGGTTTTCCTTTGTAGAATAAATCTTGCGTAGTGGTTAGAATGATAATGATATCTGGATTAACAGCTCTGAATTTATTAATCGATTTAATGACTTGTTTTTCAAGATTTACGTCAATTTTATTTGTGGAAAGAATATCGTTGGTCCCAAAATCTAAAATCACCATATCTGGTTTCAAAACGCTTGCCTGATCGGGCATTTTATCTAACAATAAAACAGAACGAAATGCAGCAGCACCAACACCTGTTGAGTGATAAACAACGCCTGAATTTTCTTCATTTTCAACAGAAAGTCCATAAAAACGGAAGCGCTTCGCATTTGGCTTTGGTTTAACCACCAATCGAATTGCTTGAATTCCTTCTTTGTATTTAAATGATAAACCATAGGGCTGTGTTTGTAATTGATGCTCGTTTGCGTTTACCAACACACTATCAAAATAGACATCAATATCGTAAGAAATAGAATCGTTTTCATAGAACAAATAAACATTGTGGTTTTCTGGTGTGATTATATTTTTTAGTTTGAAATTTAATTCAGCGAACGCCTCGTTTGTTTCCACGGTCATTCCACAAACACCCAATGGTAGAGCTGTATTTCGCGCCTGAAAACTTTTAGCATATTTCCAAGTTCCTTTTTTAGAGGAAGAATAATTGACAGTTGAATACGTATTTGCTGCAGAATAATTAAACATTAAACCTCTTCCTCCCGAACCGTATTTTTTATGAAAGTTGGCTCTCGCAATTGTTGTAGGATTTTCAGCTTGAATGTGGCTACCACCATAATGTAAAATCACCAATTTATCTTTGTCTACATTTTCAAAATGAGTTGCAAATTTCTTTAATTGGTCGTTGTTGTAAAATTGTAAATAAGCGTAATTTAAGTCGATATTTAAGGCAGGGGGATAAGTGATTTCTTGACCAAAAAATAACGGACTAGAAATCAAGAAGAGAAAGCCAAGAAATAGTTTAATTTTCAATTTATTTCAATGTATCTTCAACAACAGGATTCGTTGGTTTTAAGGTATCAACAACAACCTTTTTCGGTGGAATATATTCTCCGTTTTGTTTTCCAAGTCGTCGCATCATATTGATTGTTCCATCACTCATTGCTGCATACATTCCCACAGCAAAAATCATGTCATCAATTCCATTTTTACGAATGATGTCTAATAAGTTTTGTTTCGAATAACGGAAATCAACCACCCAAATCTCTTCGTAATGACTAATTAGGAAAGGAGTGAAGGCATTACCCATTGAGTTTTTAATGACAACTGCTTTTTTGCCATTTTTTGTTGTTGTAGTAATTTTCATCAACGGAACATCTCCACCTAAAAAAGTAGAATAAGTGTTTCCACCGGAACTAGAATGATAAAATACTTTAGATTTTCTAGGATTATTGAAACCATATTCTCCATAATATTCAGCAGTTGAAGCCACTTTAGGAACAAAATATTCCATTGTATCTGGATTTGCACCAACAGTAGGGTCTAAGGTTTTTTGATACAGGGAACCCAAGAAATTGTATTTCACTTTTTTATCCATCTCCTCTAATGGAACTGGTTCTTTACCTGCAGCTTTACAGAATGCCACATAAGCATAATAAGCACCAAGAGGTTTCCAATGGTGATCTGTTTTAAAGAAAAGTCGTTGGTTTTTGTGTTTGTCTAATTCATCAAAAACATCGCAGAAATAAGCATCCTTTGAAAGACTTGAACCTATTGCGGCAAGTGTTCGTTTGTTTTGACCGTAATAATGAGCGTATTTTTCAACAGGCATAAAAGCAGAAGATAAAGGAGCAACCGCAGAAAACACACGCACTTCCCCTTTTAATTCTTCAGCGTATTCATTGACCATTTTACTGAAACGTTTCGACATAGCGACATTTCCTCCACCCATAGGATAAACGCAACCATCGATAATAATCAAAGTACCGTTGTAGCTTAAATCAAAATCATCTAAAAGATTGAGTTTTCCACGTGTTGTATCTCCTTGATGATGTTGCTGAAGATTGTTGTTTTTTGTTGGCACAAAAAGAACTTCCTTATTTTTTAAACGAAATCCTTTGTAGGTTTTGGCAATTACAGCCATTTTGATAAACTCCTGACGAAAAGGAAAGTTGTCATCAACGAAATTATCAACACTATCTGCCCACTTTCCTTTTACGTAATTATCCAAGGTTAATTCCGGAAAGGAAGCCAATTTTCTTTTTTCATCCTGTGATACTTTTTGCTTTGGTAAATAGAAATACAAAACCGGAGCAATTGTGATGCTAATTAGAAATAGAATTGTATTTAATTTATTGATCATTAAAACCTAAAGTATAAGAAAGGATTATAAGTTGAATTGACTAATAACATAGTTGCTAAAAACAACAGAGCAATGTTTACTGCTGGTTTAACAACATTAAAACTAGCTGTTGCATTAATTCTGATTTTTGACTCTGGCTTGAACACTTCATCCCACGGAATACAAAAAATGATAACCAATACAAACCAGAAAACGTGTTCTAAGGCATCTGTCATAAAGCTTTCTCGAACTGGATTTTTGGAGTAAAATAAGTTTACAACGAATATTTTTAGCTTTTCAAAATCAAGGAAGTAGAAAATTGCACGAGAAAAAACAATCAAGATTAAAGTGTATGTATGACGAAGAATACGCGGTGTTTTTTTCAACACTTTATCCAGTAGTTTTTCAATTATCATAAAACAACCGAAATAGAAACCCCAAAGCACAAAATTCCAACTTGCACCGTGCCAAAAACCAGTCAATAACCAAACAATCATAATGTTTCGCAATTGATTAGAACGATTTCCACCTAATGGAATATAAACGTAATCTCTAAAGAATTTCCCTAATGAAATATGCCATCTGCGATAAAAGTCTCCAACAGATTGAGCGGCGTAGGGGTGCCTAAAGTTTTCATCGTATTCAAATCCAAATAGCTTTCCTAAACCAATAGCCATATCCGAATAACCACTGAAATCGAAATATAATTGAATCGAAAACATCGTTATTCCAAACCAGGCTTCATAGGAAGATAAATCGTTGAAACCAACTTCTAGGTATTTATTTACTAATTCTCCAGCAACGTTTGCAATCACAACTTTTTTGAATAGTCCCAGGCAAAAACGTGTTACACCATCGCTCATTTGTGCCCAATTCAATTTTCTGTTTTCGATTTGTTCAGCAATTGTTTCATAACGAACAATCGGACCAGCAACTAGCTGATGGAACAAACTCACAAACATCAAGAAATTCAATGGGTTTTTCTGCGCTTTAACATCACCTCGATAAACGTCAACAGCGTAAGAAATCGTTTGGAAAGTATAGAAAGAAATACCAATTGGTAGTGAATTCATTGGTCGGTCGAAAGGCAAATCTCCAAAAACCGCGTGAAGATTATCCCAAATAAATCCACCGTATTTATAGGAAATCAGTAAAGCAAGATTTCCAAAAATCGAGAGTCCAACAAAGAATTTCGCTCCGAATTTACCGTGCCATTTTTCAATAAAAATACCATTGAAATAATCAAAAAACGCACTAAACAACATCAAGAAAATCCACATTGGTTCTCCCCAAGCATAGAAAATCAACGAAAAGATGGTTAACGTTAAATTCCTAAAAATGATGTTTTTGGTAATAGTGTGAAAAAGTACACTTAATGGTAGAAACAAGTAAATAAAAGTAAGACTTGAAAAAACCATTGTAAAACTGTGTGCTTTTTAGAATTTGAGAAGGCGAATTTAAGTAGGAAAATTGAAATAAAGTACAGTTAGCCTTTTTTCAAGTTGAATTTTGGTCTAAAAGGACTTCTTGTTCAGGAAGTTTGAGTTAAAAAACTTATTATTCTTTTTCAATTGTAAGACTTTCTAATTTCGCTTCTGATTTTTCTGCTCGAAAATGAAACGTTGTTCGGTAGGATTCTTTACCATAAGTGTATTTCCCGATTGTAAAAACACCATCTGCTGTTTCTTTTCCTTTAAAAACAAATGTAAAAGTTCCCTTTGGCTTTTTAGTAAAAAACTCATTGAGAACCATTTCTGCTTGCGCATGATTGTAAGCACCTTCTTTTCCGAGAATATTGAGCAATACTTTATCTTTTCCCATTTGAACAATCGCCTTAGCATCGTTTGCGGTCATTGCTTTTTGAATCGAGTTGTAAGGAACTTCAAATGTTGTACTGAAAAAAATGAGTATTCCCGTAATGATTGATAATAATGAATTCATAAGTGCGATTTTACCAAAAATAGTGCCGTAAATAAGCGTTAAAAATAAGTTATAAATTCATAAGGAGCGAGTCTTCATTAATCATTAAAACCTGCATTCCACGAATTTTTTCAAATTTATATGTCTCGTTTGTGGGAAGCATAGGAATTGCCCCCATTTTTTCGTAGAAATAAGAACTTTTATTCTTTGAATTTAAAAAGCTTAAAAACAAGCATGCATTTTTGAAATTTTTAGCTTGCAACACCACAGCTATGCATTTTCGGTCTGCGTATAATTTGCTATTATTCAAAAAGTAATTGACACTTCGTTTTTTATTTTTTTTAAGGATGGAATTTTCCAAATAATGTGACCATTTTATCAAAAGAAATTGGTTAGAAGGCAAACTATCTGTTCCTGCAATAAAAGGCACGTAATTTCTTTCAAATGACTTTTTCCACAATGAATAATAACTCGGTTTCTTTTTTGTTAAGTATTTAACATGTGCCAATAACACAGCATTTTCGGAAGGATTTAAGCTGCTGTAATTGAATTTTTGAGACAAATCTCGGTAGCTTGTTGGTACTTCTGTAGTATCTGAAACAGCAGAAAAAACATAGGGGTCGGTGCCAACTGCAAACCAAGAATTATTTTGAAAAGGACGAAAGTTAAACAACGATTCTTTAATTGTTTTCCTTGACAAATGGTGAAAGGTAATTGACTTTAAGTCTTTTACTGATTGTAGTGATCTCACAAAAACCAAATCAAATTTAGAATTAAAACCATCTTTTTGGAGGATTTTATTTACTGAGTCTGCGTGTAAGAATTTTATTTTGACATGAATATTATTTGCTTTGGAAAATTGTTTAAAGAGAATTGTATCGTTTGCTTTTAAGAAATCAGAAACAATTATTAATTCTCTAGTTGTTGTTGAATCTGCTTCTTCAATTCCACATGCCGAAAAAAACAATAGAAGTAGGGAAAGAAAAAGTAATTTGGACATGTTTTATTCTATATAATCGACAAAGGCAAAGATAGAAAAATTAAGAAGCTCTAGGATAATTTGATTAAGAGGTCTGAGTTTGGCAATAAAGCGAAGCTATGGTATTGGTGGTAAATTTTGTAAATCGATAATAGATTTGAAGACCAAACTCAGTAAACCCTTATTCTTTTATTTGTAATCTGGCTTTACAGAATCAATTAAATCTTTGCCTTCCGAAAAAGAATTTGCAGGTTCAAATACTTCGTAACCCAAACTCTCTAAGGTTTCACATAAATTATTAGCAATAACAATCTCGACTTCAATAACTACAATTTTCACTTTTCCTAAAACAATTTTTTGTCATCGTTTTTACGGCTAAGTGGTCTTTAAATTTAATTTCAAATATGGATTAATTGTCGTAATGATAATTGAAGCTCCCTCGTAATTGTTTTACAAGTCGTTGTATTAGTCTTAGTCCTAAACTTTCTGCTTTTTTAACAACAAAATCTTTTTCTATTCCCGGACCGTTGTCTCGATACTCAAGAAGATATTCGCCTTTGCTTATTTCGTTAATTGCGATTGAAATATACCCATTTTGAATTGAACGCATACTTGCAAAAATTTGTTACTAATTCATTCAAAATTAATCCTAAAGGAATCGCGGTGTCAACATCTAAAACTAATCCATTCATTTGAGTGGATTCGTAAAGATTTAAAATTTGAAAGTTTGACTAATTTTAAAAAGGTTTAGGTTCCTAAACACAACTTAATTCTTTCAATCTTGCTTTTTAATTCATCCACCAAGAATAAGCATTTAATGAAAAAGCAATCGTCAACCATATTAAATAAGGAAGTAAAAAGATTGATTTCCAAGTACTTGATTTAAATAAAAAAAGTAATAAAATGAGGGAAATTAACAGTAACAAAATAACAATCATTCCTAGAAAAGTCCAATGAAAATGGAAGAAAATAGGATTCCAAAGAACGTTAGTCAGAAATTGTAAAGTGAATAGAGCTATAAACCTCTTGTTATTTAGTTTACTTTTTTCTTGGATGGTCAAATAAACGGTAAACAATAGCATAATCGTTGTCCAAGCTGCCCCAAAAACCCAACCCGGTGGTGTCCAAGGTGCTTTGTTGAGTTCCAAATACCATTCATTTTCAATCGGACTGGAGCCCATCAACAAAGAACCAAGCGCTAACGCACCAAAATTGAGAACGAAAAACAACCCGAAGATGAGAATTTTTGACATAGTACTTTGAATTTACAAATGAATGATTCACAAGGTAGTAAAAATAATTTTGGTTAGCGGTTTTTTACTTCCCAATACAAAACTTACTAAAGATATTCCCAAGCAAATCCTTATCAATTTGGATTTCTCCGGTGATATTTCCGAGTTGGCGCATCGCTTCTCGAATATCCATTGCGATGAAATCTCCCGTAGTTCCGTTGTTTAAATCGTATTGTGCTTTTTCAAGTGCGCTTGCTGTTTTCAGTAAGGCTTCATGATGGCGTGCATTGGCAACAATTGTTTCGTTTTGTAAGTCAAAAGTTCCAATGATTAGTGCTACGAGTTTACTTTTCAATTGGTCAATTCCCAAACCTTTTTTGGCGCTTATTGCAATGCTATTTTCTATTTCAATGCTGTTGATATCAACTTTGTTCAGCACTAATAATACTTGTTTGTCGGGATGAAGTTCCATTAAATTAGTTTGCCAAGCTTGAACTTGCGCCACATTTTCTGGGTTGCTTGCGTCTGCCATACATAAAACAATACTTGCTTGTTCTATTTTTTGTTGCGAACGCTCAATACCTAAAGCTTCGATTGTTTCGGTTGTTTCTCGGATTCCAGCTGTGTCAATTAATCGAAAAAGAATTCCATCAATATTCAATGTTTCTTCAATCACATCTCTTGTTGTTCCCGCAATATTTGATACAATTGCGCGGTCTTCACCTAATAATTGATTTAATAAAGTGCTTTTTCCAGTATTTGGTGCACCGACAATTGCCACAGGAACACCGTTTTTGAGTGCGTTTCCAAGTGCAAAAGATTGCGCCAAACGTTTCACAATTTGTAACACTTCTGCCACTAAAGCTTTCAATTGCGTTCGGTCGGCAAACTCTACATCTTCCTCTGCGAAGTCTAATTCGAGTTCAATCATAGAAGCGAAATGAATTAGTTTTTCTCGCAAATCGTGTAGCTCGTGAGAGAAGTTTCCTCGCAATTGACGAAGGGCAATTTGATGCGCTTGTTTAGATTGAGAAGCAATTAAATCCGCCACAGCTTCTGCTTGGGATAAGTCTAACTTTCCGTTCATAAAAGCACGCTTTGTGAATTCTCCAGGTTCAGCCAAACGACAATTTGCACTGACTAAAGTTTCTAGAATTTGTTGCTGAATATAAGGGGAAGCGTGACAAGAAATTTCCACACTTTCTTCACCCGTGAAACTTTTACCAGAATCAAAAACACTAATTAAAACTTCATCAATTGTTTCACCTGTCGCTGTTTTAAAAAGTCCAAAATGAATAGTGTGAGAAGCTTTGTCGGATAATTTTTTACTAAAGAATTGTTCTGTTTTTTGCTTAGCATCCGATCCCGAAACACGAATAATGGCAATAGCACCAATTGCGTTTGGGGTTGCTAAAGCACAGATTGTGTCGTTGTTTTGAAGCATGTTGCAAAATTAATTCAAAAATAAGAGCATCGGTCTTTAATTTCATATTCCTTTAACCAAACAATTTAAACAAGTTAGCTGTTTCAATGGTATGACAAACAAAGAATATTGCCATTACAGTGACTTACCTTCTCCAATGGCTTATGTGAATATCAAAGAAGAAGAACAGCCGACTGAAAAGAGCTTGAGTGAAAATGATATTGACCGCATCATTGAAATGGCTTGGGAAGACCGTACTCCTTTCGATGCAATTAAGGCGCAATTTGGTTTGTCGGAAGCGGAGGTTAAAAAACTAATGAAAAAAGAGTTGAAGTTTTCAAGCTATAAATTGTGGCGCGAACGGGTAGAAAACTGTAAAACCAAGCATGCGAAATCGCGTAATCCAGAAATTGATCGTTTTAAATGTAATCTACAACGAACAATTACGCACAATAAAATCTCGAAAAGGTAATTTTCTGAAAATAGTAATTTCTTTTTCTAATCATGGTTTTCGCTACATTTGCTTGTTCTTTTTTCCAGAAGGACAAATAAATGTTAAATAAGAAATTGGAAGAATTGAATCCAATCTTAAATTCATAATTTTAAACCATGAGATTATTTTTATTTATTACTTTAATAGGTTTACTTGGTTCTTGCGCCGATCTTCAAAAAGAGGAACAGTTAGCAAAAATAGATACGATGAATCAACGTTTAGATTCTTTAGAAAAAGAATTGAAAGCACATACTATTGATACCTTACCTCAGTTGAAACTTTCTACAAGCACCGTCGAATTGCGTATTAAAACCAACTTAATTTTAAATAAAGTTGACATGGAATTGGGTAGAAAAATGGATGCTTACAAACGAATGAGAAGAGCTTTGAAACCATTAGGTGAAGCTTTAAAAAAGGTAAAAAATAGTATTGAGGAAGAACGTAAAACACTTAAAAATCTTTACTCAGATATCGAAAACGGTTACGGTGAACGCGATAAATACGAGGAATACTTAACTTTTGAATCGGATAAAATCACCAAAATTTCTGTGCTTTTAAGTGATTATAAAGAACAAAAAAAAGTGATTTTCAAAACCTATTCTGAACTTCACGAGGAACTTTACACCTTTTCAATGAGTTTATTGGAAAAGAAAAATAAATCAACGAAATGAAACATTTAGGATTTGTTTTACTATTTATTATTGGCTCATTTTCTGTGTTTTCACAAACAGAAACAGATATTCAGTTAGCTCAACATTATTATTCCAATGGTGAATTTGACAAAGCGACAGGTTATTACGAGAAAATTTATAACGCTACCCCAACCAAAGTTTATTTCAATCGCTATTTAGAATGTTTGGTGCAAATCAAAGATTTTAAAACAGCTGAAAAAACGATTAAAAAGCAAATTGCGAATAACAAAACAGACTTAGAATTGAAAGTTATTTTAGGTCAATTCTACGACGACACAAACGAACCAGCTAAAGCGAAAAAAGCATATGAAGATATTATCGAAAACGTTGGTAACAATCCATCAGTCATTATTCAAACTTACCAAGCTTTTGCCGCAAAAGGAAAATTTGATTATGCAAAGTTAACCTTAGACAAAGGCCGAAAAGTAGCGAATTATTACCCTTTCAATTTTCAATATGCTGATTATTATGCACTAACAGGTAACAAAACGGAAATGGTGCGCGAATATTTGGATTATGTTGAAACGCAACCAACAATGTACGAATCCATCCAACTAGCGATGAACCAACGTTTGAAATTATCCAATAGTGAAGAACCTGAGTTTATTCTATTAAAAGAAGCTTTATTACAACGAGCACAAAAATTAAATTCCAATCTTGTTTTCTCAGAAATGATTGTTTGGCTTTTTGTGCAAAGTAAAAATTTTGGAGGAGCCTATACGCAAGTGGTCGCTTTAGATAAACGCACCTCAAACGATGGATTTCGCGTTCAAGATTTGGGTATGATTTGTCTTGAAAATAAAGATTATACTGCTGCAAGAAAATGCTTTAATTATGTTATGGCATTAGGTGAAAATGGTCCAATTTATTTTGAAGCCCTGAAATCATTATTGAATACAAGATATGTTGAATTAACAACAAATAGAGCTTACTCACAAACTGAAATTGACGCCACTTTATTGGATTACGAAAATGCGATTGTAAAAACAGGTAAAAGCAGACAAAGTGTTACGATAATTTTAGAATACGCACACATTCTTGCTTTCTATGCTAATAAAGCCGAAAAATCAATTGAGGTTTTAACGAATTTAATGCAAACTCCAGGTTTAACAGACATCCAAAAAGCACAACTAAAAATGCAACTCGCAGATGTTCACGTCTTGGGCGGAGATATTTGGGAGGCATCTTTGTTGTATATGCAAATTGATACTGATTTTAAGTTTGAATCAATTGGAGAAGAAGCTAAATTTAAAAATGCGCGGGTGTTTTATTTCGATGGAGAATTTGATTTCGCACAAGGGCAGTTGAACGTTTTGAAAGAAGCAACATCGCGATTGATAGCAAATGATGCGATGCAATTGTCGGTTTTTATTACTGATAATTTTGGATTGGATAGCAATTACACCGTTATGACTTGGTTTGCCAATGCTGAATTATTAATTGAACAACATAAATATCCAGAAGCTTTTCAAATGTTTGACAGCATCCAATTAAATTTTCCATTTCATTCATTAGCTGATGAAATTTTGTTTAGAAAAGCAAAAGCAAACGAAATGCAAGGTAATTGGCAAAAAGCTTTAGATTACTATGAAGACTTATTGAAATTTCACGGACAAGATATTCTAGCAGATGATGCGCTTTTCAGAATGGCTGACATCAATGATAATGTCTTATTAAATAAAGAAAAAGCGTTGGAATTCTACCGTCGATTGGCAATTGATTACAAAGGAAGTTTGTTTTCTGCTGAGGCGCGCAAACGCATACGTGTATTGCGAGGAGATAAAAATATAGAAGGCGAAGATGATGAACTATAATTTTAATTGTTGGGATGAGTTGACATTCACCCCAACAATTAAAAAAAATTTATTTTAAATCTGGCATTTCTCTTGTAAATGCAGGAATTCCTGTGATATCCATTCCTGTGATTAACAAGTGAATGTCGTGAGTTCCTTCGTAAGTAACAACTGATTCTAAGTTTGCCATGTGACGCATCATAGAATATTCACTTGTGATTCCCATACCTCCATGAATTTGACGAGCTTCACGAGCAATATTTAATGCAATTTCAACATTGTTTCTTTTCGCCATTGAAATTTGAGCTGAAGTTGCTTTTCCTTCATTTCTTAGTTGACCTAAGCGCAATGTTAATAATTGAGCTTTTGTAATTTCAGTAATCATCTCAGCTAATTTCTTTTGAGTCAATTGAAATGCACCAATCGGAACATTAAATTGTGTTCTTTCTTTTGAGTAGCGAAGTGCTTGATCATAACAATCCATAGCAGCACCTAACGCACCCCAAGCGATGCCAAAACGCGCTGAATCCAAACAACTTAATGGAGCTCCAAGTCCAGTTCTTCCTGGTAAAATATTAGCTTTAGGAACTTTCACATCAACGAAAATTAATTCCCCAGTTGCAGAAGCTCTCAAAGAAAGTTTTCCGTGCATTTCAGGTGTAGAAAAACCTTCCATTCCTCTTTCAACCACTAAACCATGAATACGTCCAGTTTCATCTTTTGCCCAAACAACAGCAATATCAGCGAAAGGAGCGTTAGAAATCCACATTTTAGCACCATTTAAAATAACATGGTCACCAGCGTCTTTGAAATTAGTTGTCATTCCGCTTGGATTCGAACCATGATCAGGCTCAGTTAATCCAAAACAGCCCATCATTTCGCCAGTAGCTAATTTTGGTAAGTATTTCATTTTTTGTTCTTCCGAACCATATTTCCAAATAGGATACATCACTAAAGAAGACTGAACAGAAGCAGTTGAACGCAAACCTGAATCACATCTTTCTAATTCTTGCATAATTAGACCGTAAGAAATTTGATCTAAACCTGGACCACCATATTCCTCTGGAATATAAGGACCAAAAGCTCCGATTTCTCCTAAACCTTTTAATAAATGTTTTGGAAACGTTGCATTTTCAAAGTGTTCATCAATGATTGGAGAAACTTCTTTTTTCACCCAAGCTCTTGCTGCATCGCGCACTAATTTGTGCTCGTCAGACAATAAATCGTCCATTGCATAATGATCTGGGTGTGTGTACAAATCTGTTTTCATGCTAAATTATTTTTAAGTGGTGCAAAAGTAAGTATTGTATTTATGACAAAGCAATCTAATTCTAATTAATTTTGTGTCCGATGATTCCATTTTTTGTTGCCCTTTCCCCTGAATTTAAATTGCTTGAAAGAGAAACACAATTAAGTACACTATTGTTGTTAATTGTTATATTTTGTTTTTTTTTAATTGGTTGGAGTGGAATGCGAACGAATGGATTTTTTAGTCTTTTGGTGAAGAATTTTTTTAAATTTTCCACAAAAGAAAAAGAATTTAAAGAGACTTTAAAAATAAACTTTGGTTCAAACCTACTTTTAACGATTAACTTTTTTATTTCACTTTCACTTTGTGTGTTTCTCGTTTTCCAAAACTATCTATCTGTTTGGAACGCAAGCATTTTAGCTACTGTTTCATCCTTTTTATTTTTATTTCTACAACAGTTTGGTTTTCGTTTTGTTGCCTTCTTAGCAGGAGTAAATGATATCACCGATGCTATTGTAAGTGTCAATAGAAATGTTTGGCAATTTGGAGGAGTAGTTTTATTGGTGTTATCAACTATTTGGACTTTAAATCAAAATCAAAACACCATTCTTACAATTATCTTTTTTGCTATACTAGTTTTAATGCTTTTATTAAGAATCATAAAGGGCTTACTTTTATCTTTCAAAAAGAGAATAAGATGGTATTATTTTATTTTATATCTTTGTTCGCTTGAAATTTTACCCGCTATTGTTTTTATAAAACTGGCTATAGGTTTTTTTCAATGGGAAATGTGATGGTTGAATTATATTAAAATCGTCTAAATTGGCTATAAAAACTATACTGGTCTCTCAACCTAAACCCGAAGGAGAAAAGTCACCTTATTATGACTTGGCTGAAAAGTACAAACTAAAAATTGATTTTCGACCATTTATTAAAGTGGAAGGTATCGATGGAAAAGAGTTTCGTGCTCAAAAAGTAAATATTTCAGAACATACTGCAGTAATTTTAACCTCTAAAGTTGCGGTTGATCATTTTTTTAGAATTGCCGAGGAAATTCGCTTTGAAGTTCCAGAATCAATGAAGTATTTCTGTATCTCGGAAGCGGTTGCTTTGTATTTACAAAAATATGTCGCTTATCGTAAACGTAAAATTTTCTTTGGAAAACAAACTATCAACGATTTGGCAGATGTAATGAAAAAACATAAAACCGAAAAGTTTCTTTTACCTTGTACAGATATTTTACGCGACAATATTCCGATTACTTTAGAGCAGCAAGGTATGGCTTTTACAAAAGTGATTCTTTACCGCACTGTTGCTTCTGATTTATCTGACTTGGAAGATGTATATTACGATATGTTGGTGTTTTTCAGCCCTGGAGGAATTGAATCGTTGTTCAAAAACTTTCCTGACTTCAAACAAAATGAAACAGCAATAGCTGCTTTCGGTCCAACTACAGCAAGTGCAGTTGTTAAGCATAATTTGCGTCTTGACGTTCACGCTCCTCATCCAAAAGCTCCTTCAATGGTAGGTGCAATTGAATTGTTTATTAAAGAACAGCTTAAGAAAAAGTAAATCAGTCTGTAATTCGATTTATTAATTCAAGTAAACCAACACTTGCGTTAGCTTTGATTTTTACAAAATTTGCCGGAATATCAAATTCATCAACTTTTGGATCGATAATATAGCATTTACAATTATCAGGCGCCAAGTGAACGAGACCAGCGGCAGGATAAACTTGTAAAGAAGTACCAATTACAATAAGTAGATCAGCTTCTTGAATAATTTTCGCAGCAGCGTCTAAAGCAGGTACTTGTTCGCCAAACCAAACCACATGTGGTCGCAATCGAAAACCATCTGGACATTTGTCGTTTACCGTTAATTCCCAACCTTCGATCAAGTAATATTTTTCTTCCTGTTTGGGTCCAGAAGATTTTGCAAAACGAATATTGCCATGTAAATGCAACACATTTGTTGAACCAGCTCGTTCGTGTAAATCATCGATATTTTGAGTAATTACTTGAACTGAAAACTCATTTTCAATTGAAGCGATAAGTTTATGCGCAACATTGGGCTCAACATCAATTATTTGCTTTCGGCGTTGATTATAGAAAACGGTAACCAAATCAGGATTCTTTTTCCAAGCTTCTGGAGTGGCAACATCTTCAATGTTAAATTGTTCCCAAAGACCTCCGGAATCCCTGAAAGTACTGATGCCACTTTCTGCGCTCAGACCCGCACCTGAAAAAACAATCAATTTTTTTTTCATAAGTTAAACTTATTGTTAATTTTACACTAATTTACTAAATTATATACTATGAAAAAATTTTTACTTTCAGCTTTGCTTTTTGGTGGAATTATAAGCCAAGCAAATGCTCAATTACAAGATGGAAGTATTGCTCCTGATTTTACAGTCTCGGCGTACCAATCTTGGTTATCAACAGCGGGTTTTAACAACAATGGAACTTATAGACTTTATGATTATTTGGATTCAGGTTACACCGTTATCTTAGATGTTTCAGCAACTTGGTGTGGTCCTTGTTGGAATCATCACTTAACAGGAGCTTTAGATGAGCTTTACATCAACCATGGTCCAGCAGGACAATTAGGGGTCAGTGCAACAACGACTAATGACGTGATGGTTATTTGGTTAGATGGAGATGGGCAAACTGCTGATGCAACGATGCTTGATGGTTCAGGCGCAATTGGAAACTGGATAGAGCCAAATGCAACTTTAGGTCAAATTCCTTTCCCAATGGCAAACCCTGTTACAGCAACCGCTAATCAAATTAATGATGGTTATAACATTGCTTATTTTCCAACAATTTACAAAATTTGCCCGAACCGTGTAGTTACTGAAGTTGGACAATTAGACGCAACTGAATTTTACGCTTCTGTAGGACTTTGTCCTCCACCAGCAAGTGAGTCAGCTGATGTTACAATGATGTCTTATGATGCTGATACTTACATTTGTACAGGTTCTTCACATACACCAGAAGTAACCATTCAAAATAATGGAACAGCTAATTTAACAAATGCTACCGTAACGATTACTCAAGGTGGTAACACTGTTTCAACAGGAACGTACACAGGTAACCTTGCTACTTATGGCATTGCAACAATTACTTGTACTCCAATAACTAACCCTTCTTCAGGGCCAATGGTTGCTACAGTTACGACAGCAGGCGATGCACTTGCGTCAAATGGCGTTATTAATACTGCTTTAACAATTTATACAGCAGCTGCCGCACCTTTAGTTCAAAACTTTACTTCAACTGCATTCCCATATACTGAATATAAAGTAAGTTCTACGACTGGAACAAATTGGGAATATAGCTCTGGAACTATGAAATTTGATTGTTATAGTTATACAAACGGTAGCAAAGGAGAGTTATCAATTGAACCGGTTAATCTATCATCAGTTGCGGACCCTTCTTTATCTTTTGATGTTGCTTACAGAGGTTATACTGCTGCAACACCAGAAAATGATAAATTAGAAGTATTTGTTTCAACTAATTGTGGAACAACTTGGACATCTGTTTATAACAAACAAGGAACTACTTTATCAACTGGAGCTACACAAACTGGTGCATTTACACCTGCTTCCGCTGCAGATTGGAGAAATGAAACAGTTTCATTAGCTGCTTTCACAGGTCAAAGTGAGGTTTTCATTAAATATGTAGGAACATCCAATTACGGAAACAATATGTATATTGATAACATTAATATTGCTAGTGCAACAAGTTTAAGTGAAAACGAAATTGTAGGTTTGAATGTTTATCCAAATCCTGCTTCTACTGAAGTAAATGTTTCTTTTGAAGCTAGCAACGCTAATTACACTGTGAAATTAGTTGACTTACAAGGTCGTGTAATTGCTAATCAGAACTTAACAAACTTAAATGGAACTCAAGTAATTTCTATCCCAACAGAAAATGTTGCTAAAGGAAGCTACGTTGTTTCAATTACTTCAAATGGTGTGACTTCAACTAAATCAGTTGTAATCAAATAATCCATTCAAATAAAATTAAGAAAGGCTGTTTCGAAAGAGGCAGCCTTTTTTTATTACTATAACTCTGGGTTGTGTTTAAGGAATTGATAGTTCTACCAATTACTACTTTGAATTTTTCAATTAAGAATATTCTTGGAAAAAATACTGATTAGAAAAAGACCTTTTAAGCATTATTAAATGACTTCTTTGGATGAATGAAATCGAATTCAAAAGAATCTAAAGTTTTTAAAATAATGCTACGCGCTAATAATTTTATTTTCGATTAACCAATTCAATTCTGTTTGAAAAACCTCTTGTTGCTCAGGCTCATTATGAATTTCATGGTACAAACCAGGCCAATATTTTACAGTTACATTTGAACCTGCATTATGCATAAATTCTTTCGTTCCTTCTGGAGAAGTCAAACGATCCTCTAGACCATGCATTACTAAGAGTGGTGTTTTTATTTTAGCGGCATTTTCAATTGCATAAGGTCCAGCGAAGTGAACATTTACAAAAAAAGCTGAGGTAATTTTGTCGTGTACCAATTCATCAACTTCATAAGCCTTAACAACTTTTTTATCTCTTGAAATAGCAGCTGTTTCAAGTCCAGTAGGTTGGGATAATGTTGGGACAAGGCCCGCACTCAATTTTCCAAGTATAACTTTCCACTTAGGTGGTTCAAAAGCTAATTTGAGGTAGGGTGAAGTAACAAGTGCCGCACTCAATTTTGGTTGTCTCCTAATGAGATAATTTAAAGTTAAATTCCCTCCCATACTATGACCATAAATTATAAGGGGTAGCTCAGAAAATTCTTGTTTAACTTTTTTTAGAAAAGAATCAATATCTTTCATCAAAGCATCGTAATTTGGAGTGTGACCGCGTTTACCATCCGATTTTCCATGACCACGAAGGTCAATACCCATTGTTGCTATTCCATGATCTGCAAAGAATTTAGCCACGTGAACGTAACGAATACTATGTTCACCCATACCATGAATTAAAGCAATAACGGCTTTGGAATTTTCTTTTGGTAGAAGTTTAAAACCCCTTAAATTTAATCCATCAGTAGATTGAAGTGTAAATTCTGTTTGCATGGTAGTAGATTTTAGGCTATAAAGGAAAGGAAAACTAAGGAGATGAAAGTAAAAATTGTTATAAATTTTTAAAATTCAAAAACCAAAAACTTTTTATTTATACAATAGGTAAAATCAATATTCAAATAAAATGATTTCCTTTTTAAGGTTAAATCATCGTTTACAAACTGTCAATAAGCATAAAAAGCTTTGTTTCCATTTTTTAAACAATATGAAAATCCGTTTGCAATTCCCAAATACTACCTGCTTTCATTTTCAAATCAACTCATTTTCAAATTTTCAAATTATAATTAGTTCGCAATTCCTAAGCAGTCTGCATGTCCATTAACAATAATCCTTATTTTTGTCAAGCACAATAATTATGGATAGAAACCAAGATTTACTCAATAGAAGAGAAGACGCCAAACTCGGAGGAGGAATTGAGCGCATCAACAAACAACATCAACAAGGAAAATTATCTGCTAGAGAACGCGTTACCGTGCTTTTAGATGAAAATTCTTTTCAAGAAATTGGGGCTTTTGTTGAGCATCGTTCTAATGCTTTTGGTTTGGATAAAACACGTTTTCCAGGAGATGGTGTAATCACGGGTTACGGAACAATCCATGGAAGATTGGTATATGTGTTTTCACAAGATTTTACCGTTTTAGGTGGTTCGCTTTCAGAAACACACGCTGCGAAAATCTGTCGTATTATGGATTTAGCGATGAAAAACGGTGCACCTGTTATTGGGTTGAATGATTCAGGTGGTGCACGTATCCAAGAAGGAGTGGTTTCGTTGGCTGGATATGCTGATATTTTCTACAGAAATACACGCGCTTCAGGGGTGATTCCACAAATTTCAGTAATCATGGGTCCTTGTGCTGGCGGTGCGGTTTATTCGCCTGCATTGACCGACTTCATTTTTATGGTGGAAGAAACTTCTTACATGTTTGTCACAGGACCAAATGTTGTGAAAACCGTAACTCACGAAGAAGTTACTTCAGAAGATTTGGGTGGAGCAAAAACGCACGCTGAAAAATCAGGAGTAAATCATTTTACATCGAGTAATGACGTTGAATGCTTGAAACAAGTGCGCGATTTGGTGACTTATTTCCCACAAAATGCTTATGAGCAAGCTCCTCAACCAAGTATTTACGAATTTAACAAAGCAAAATTAGAGCAGATAGTAAAAATTCTGCCTGATAATACAAACATCCCTTACGACATCCGCAAAGTAGTGGATTGCGTAATTGATGACAATAGTTTCCGTGAAGTTCAAGCTGATTATGCTAAAAACATTGTCGTTGGATTCGCACGTATGGAAGGAAGAACAATTGGCGTGGTTGCCAATCAACCGTCAGCAATGGCGGGTGTTTTAGATATCGATGCGTCAAGAAAAGGAGCGCGGTTCGTTCGTTTTTGTGATTCTTTCAACATTCCGCTTTTAGTGTTTGAAGATGTACCTGGATTCTTGCCTGGTACGGATCAAGAATGGCGAGGTATCATCACGCATGGTGCAAAATTATTGTACGCTTTTTCAGAGGCTACCGTTCCGAGAATTACGGTAATTACTAGAAAAGCTTACGGTGGCGCCTTCGATGTGATGAATTCAAAAAGTATCGGTGCTGACTTAAATTTTGCGTGGCCAACAGCAGAAATCGCTGTAATGGGAGCAAAAGGTGCAGCGGAAATTATTTTTAAAAGAGAAATTGCAACAGCTGAAGACCCGCAAGCAAAATGGTTAGAGAAAGAAGCTGAATACGCTGAAATGTTCGCTAATCCTTATCGTGCAGCAGAACGTGGAATCGTTGACGACGTTATTCTTCCTGAAGAAACTAGAGCTAAATTAATTGCAGGCTTCAAAATGTTGGAGAAAAAAGCAGAAACTTTACCAATGAAAAAACATGGGAATATCCCTTTATAATTAAGAATGAAAAATGTAGAATGTAGAATTGAAAGTGAAGAGATGAATTACAAATTGGAAAATTACAGATTGCAGATTAATTTTATCATTCTCTCATTTATCATTCTCTCGTTCCCTCATAAAATCCTAAAATCCTAAAGTCCTATTGTCCTAATATCTTAATATCAAAACAAAAAAATGAAACAACTAATCGAAGCTTTCCCGCAAAACATCATTGATGCAATTGCAATCGGAAATGGTAAAACCTACCAACAACCAAAAAACGAAATTAAAAACATCTTAATCTGTGGATTGGGTGGATCTGGAATTGGTGCGAAAATCGTATCAAACTGGGTTCAAGACGAAATCAAAGTTCCAATTATCATCAGCAACGAATATTCGTTACCTGCATTTGTAGATGCAAACACACTTGTTATCGGATCTTCTTATTCAGGAAACACAGAAGAAACTACGATGAGTATCGCTGAAGCAAAAGAAATTGGATGTCACATCATCGGAATTTGTAGCGGTGGACATTTGGCTTCTTTCTGCGAAGAAAACGGTTATGATTATGTAATCGTTCCTGGTGGAAATCCGCCAAGAAGTGCATTAGCTTTTTCTGTGGTTCAATTATTAGATATTTTAGCAAAATTAGGTTTGACATCGCCAACAAACGTTGATAAAATGCGTAGTGCTGTTGACTTATTGAATGCTGATAACGCTGAAATTCACGCTAAAGCGAAAGAAATTGCTGACTTCTTATATGGTAAAGTTGGTGTTTATTATGCAGAAACTAAATACGAAGGAGTAATCGTTCGTGCGCGTCAACAATTTAACGAGAATTCAAAATACTTAGGTTGGCACCACACAATTCCAGAAATGAACCACAACGAATTAGTTGGATGGACAGGTGGTGATGCACGTTTTGCACCATTATTTTTCTGTACAGGAGATTTACATCCAAGAAACCAAAAGCGTTTGGAAATTACAATGGCGCACGTTGAAAAAATCTGTGGTTCAATCTACAAATTAGAAGCAAAGGGTGATTCATTTATCGAGCGTTCTTTATACTTAATCAACGTTGTGGATTGGGCGTCTTACTATTTATGTAATTTGAATGGTGCAGATATTATTGATATCGCAATCATCGATTACTTAAAAGGTGAAATGGCTAAATTCTAAATGAATACAAACAAAAAAGTTACTTGTGAATTCCTAGGTCTCATTGATTACAAAGAGGCCTGGGATTACCAAGAAAAATTATTAAAGGAAGCAATCGACTTAAAAATTGCTTTTAGAAATGGTCAAACGACCGAAATTCCACACAATTATTTATTTTTTTGCCAGCATCCACACGTTTATACTTTGGGTAAAAGTGGCAAACCTGAGCATTTATTGCTTAATGATGAACAACTGGCCGAAAAAGAGGCAAGTTATTACAAAATCAATCGTGGTGGCGATATTACCTATCACGGACCGGGACAATTGGTTGTTTATCCAATTTTCGACTTAGAACAATTTTTCACTGACATCCATAAATATATGCGCTTTTTGGAAGAGGCTGTCATTCGAACATTAGCTGATTTTGGAATTGAAAGCGGAAGAGTTGAAGGCCTCACTGGTGTTTGGATTGAAGGAACGACCGATCGCGCTCGAAAAATCTGTGCAATGGGCGTTAAATGCTCGCGTTGGGTCACAATGCACGGCATAGGATTTAACGTAAATACAGATTTAAATTATTTTTCTAATATAATTCCTTGCGGGATTGATGATAAAGCAGTAACTTCAATGCAACAAGAGTTAGGGCATAAAATTGACCTAGAAGAAGTTAGCTCAAAACTCTTGAATCACCTTTCAGATTTGTTTGAATTTAAACTTTAATGTATGCTTAAAAAACTGTTGCGTTACCTGCTTTACTTCATTTTAGTAGTGCTCATTGGAGGAAATTTATTTATCGTCTTAACTGGTCGTTATTATTTATACAGCGGTCTTGCAAATACATATTTGATTGGGAAAACGGGTCCAACCATTTACGATTTGGATGTTTTTCCCAAGGCAACAATTGAAACTTCCGGCAAATCATTTCAGTGGAAAGAACACAAAAAATTCAACAAAGCTTCCTTTACCGCAAACGAAGAGAAGTTTCACAAAAAGTGGAAAACACAGGCATTCTTAGTATTTCAAAACGACACTTTATTGTTTGAAAAATATTGGGGAACACACAATCGCGAAACGGTTTCAAATTCTTTCTCCGCAGGAAAAACAGTTATCAGTTTATTGATTGGGATTGCGATTGACAAAGGATACGTTAAAAGCGTGGAAGAACCTGTTGGAAACTACATCCCTGAGTTTAAAGAAAACGGTAGAGACAAAGTAACAATTCGTCATTTGTTGTTAATGGCTGCAGGATTTGACTGGGAAGAAAGTGGTGTTAATCCTTTATCTGAAACAGCTGAAGCTTATTATACAGATGATTTGTACGGTTTAGTAACACGTCAGAAAGTAGTGGTGAAACCAGGAACAATTTTCAATTACCAAAGTGGTGACACCCAAATTTTAGCTTTCGTTTTGAAAAAAGCAACAGGAAAAACTATAGCTGAATTAACTGAAGAATGGTTGTGGAAACCAATGGGAGCAGGTCAAACTGCCTACTGGAGTTTGGATAAAGAAAATGGGGATGAAAAAGCATATTGTTGTTTGTACGCATCGCCAAGAGATTTTGCATTGCTTGGATTCTTAATGTTAAATCAAGGGAAAATCGGTTCAAAACAAATTGTACCCGAATGGTATATGCAAGAAATGGTGAAAACACCACCAATTCAAACCGAAGAAGGAATTGTGAATACGCGTTATGGATTTCAAACGTGGGTGTATCCAAATTTTGGAAATACTGTTCATTATTACCGTGGACTGGGTGGTCAATACATAATGGTAATGCCGAAAACAGGAAGAATGGTTGTACGTTTAGGACATAGAAAAACACAAAATTATCTAATTCCAAAAGCGAAGAAAAACGACAAAGAATTCTGTAAACTAAACAATCAAAGAGTAGGTCACTCTTGGGATATTTTTTATTATCTTGCAATGGGTGAACGAATAGCAAATAAAATTAAAAAGTAAATGAAAGAGGAGCTTTTAGGACCAAAGGTTGAAAATGTAGGTGTTGCTGTTATTCAAAGCGTGAACGAGGAAAAAGAAAAAGAATATACCGTTTACCTGATTAGCTTACGAGATGACATAATGGAGGGAATCATCGTTGCAAGTACAGGTTATGGTGAAAATACAATAACAGGCGAAAAAATAAAAACCTCCACTTTACGTCACGGAATAGAAGTATTACTTCCTAATGAAATTGCTAAAATCGAACCAATTATGCCTGAAGTTTTTGGGCTTTCTAATGAATATTGGGTGAGTTTTTGGGTGGAAGATATTTTGTATGATAAACGATTTGTTTTTCCAGCAGAATCATTAATCGAAGAGAACTTTAAGTATCTCGATTTATTTAAAAGAAAAGGAGTGTTATTGATGTAATAACACTTTTATTGATTACCTAAACTACTACAACCATTTATTTAGCCAACGACCACGAATTGCTGACAACAGGTATAGCTTCTAAAGTCATCAAAAATTAAGGTTGTATTTTAATCTACAAAGAATATTTTTCTGAAACTATTATAAACTCAACACAATCGTAAAAGTTGTTCCTTCGTTTTCAATGGATTCAAAGGAGATTTTACCACCGTGATTTTCAACTATTTGTTTCACAACAGATAATCCAATCCCGCTTCCTGTCGATTTGGTGGTGAAATGCGGAATAAAGATTTTATCCTTCTGCTCGTTTGGTATTCCTTTTCCATTATCGGAAACTTGAATCACAATTTGTTTGGTTTCTTGACGTTTTTCAACGCTGATGCTAACTTTTCCATCTTTGCGTTCATTGAGCGATTGAATTGCGTTTTTGATGAGGTTATTAAACACTTGAATCCATTGGTCTTTATCGATTTTGAGCAAGAGTAAACTTTCTTCCGAATGAATTTCAATCGTGCAGTTTTCTTCCATTTCAAACAAAGTAGCCGAGTTCCTTATGATTCCAAGTAAATCGATTTCTACTTTTTGTGGATCAGGCATTTTAGCAAAGTTTGAAAACTCATTTGCAATGCGAGTTAAACCATCAATTTGTTCAATTACAGAATTTAAAACACGCTCTAGTCGTTCTTTTGAGCCTACGTTCGATGGGTCGTAACTGCGCAATAAATGCTGTATTCCTAGCTTCATTGGCGTTAATGGATTTTTGATTTCGTGCGCAACTTGTTTCGCCATTTCACGCCAAGCGCTTTCACGTTCACTTTTTGCCAATTGCAAGGCTGCTTCTTCTAACTCTTCCAGTTTTAAGTTGTAAGCTTTGACAATTGTACCAATCTCATCGTTGCCGTCATAAGCAATTTTTTGATTTTCAATACCAAATTTCAAAGTCGCTACTTTTTGACTCAATAAACGCAAAGGAGCTGTTAACCAGTTGGAAATCAACAATGAAATGATAATCGAAATTGCGAGTAACAAAATAAATACATTGATAATTGCGACAATGAATTGTTGAATTTGATCTTCAAAATCGCGCTGTTGTCCAAAGTGTTGTAAGTTGATGTAACCCAACATTTTTCCTTCCCCGTTATAGAAAGGCAAATAAGACGAAATGTAAGACAGTTTTCCGATTTCTTCTCGGTTGGAGAAAAAGCTTTTATTGTTTAGTTTTAACTCTTCAAGTGCTTGTGGATTAATTTGTTCGCCGAGTAATCCAATGTTAAAAATCTTCGGTCGTGAAGAAGCAATCAAGTAGCCATTCGGGTCGTAAATATTCAAGTCGGTGACGAATACTCTCGAAAGTTTCATCAACACACTTTCCAAGTAATTGCCATTGTCTTCAGCGTCCAAACCTTTGTAATTAGCGACTTTTCCACGCAATTCTTCCTCCACCGAATGTAATTTTTCGTTGATGATTCTATCCGTAAATGTTTGGTATTGTTGTCCAACAAAAATTCCACTTCCTGTCCCGAAAAGCAACAAGGCTAACACAACCAACATTACCAATACGAATTGTATTTTGAAAGCTAATGTAAACGAGTTATTTGCAATGAATTTACTACCCAAGAGCAAACTACTAAAAAGTAAGAGTAAGCCCCAAAAACTAAAAACATACGAAAAGGAGGTAACAAGTTCTAACCACGTTTTATTCTGACTTGAAAGTATAATGACAGCCTTATTGTTTTTCTTGAAATAGTAATGATTATAACCATCGAAATCAAAGAAAGTCGCATTTTTGGATGGGGTTGGAAAGGCGCGCAAAAATGTCGGAAAGTTATAATCTCCATAGTGTTTTATGAGTTTGTTACTTGTGTATTTTGCAATCGAGTATTTTTCCAATGAAGTCAACACTTTTGATTTTTCAGAAAGTAGCAAGCGCGGAAAACCAATTTCTTCAGGGATTCTTTTCGATTTCAAGGTGATGAAAAGTTCAGCCTTTTTACCCCAAACTTTTACTTCCAAACGAATAATGTAATTGTAGCCTGAAATCGCATCACGGATAAAATAAATAGAAGAATCAATTTGAGAAACTTCGCCGTTGCGCTCAATCATTTTTAAAACAGGTTCAAGTCCCTGCGCCTCTTTAGTAAGCAAGGAAACACCAACGGAATCAAAGAGGTTAAAACTCATTTCGTAACCTTCCCACAGTCCTTTGAAATGTCGTTTTTCTAGTATATCACCAAAATCGGAAACGCTTAAATTGGGTTGTGTCGTACGAATCGTAGATTGAATAAGCGGATCAGAAAGTAATTTCGTTTTAATTTTTCCAAATTCAAGCTCTAAATTAATGTCTTGCTCAACAGCTAATTGGTTTCCATAAAGAATGCGTGTTTCCTTGTCTTTACTGCTGTTGTGTTGATTTAAATCCGAAACAAATGAGGACGAGAATAATCCTAAAATTAACAGTTGAAAGCCTAATTTTTGTCCGAATTTTTGCTTGTTTTGAAAGAAGAAGTTAGCAAATAACAGCAGTATTGGTAAAATCAAAGGAATGATGTATTCATCGTTGAGACTAATTCTATAAATCGCAAAAAGAATTCCCGAAACAAAGAAGAAACTAACAAAAACACCAATTTTTACTTGTTGAATTTTGATTGCGTTAAGTAGGTTTTGAACTAATTGTTGGTAAACCGAAAAAATCACCCCAAAGAGCAATAGAATCAAAAAGGAGTAAGCATCTAATTGAAATAAATTCTCAAGATTTAGTGGAATTGTTGAGTTGAGAATTACAAGATTCATCGTTTTTAAAATCAACCACCACAAGGCAAAAAGCAAAGGGATGTGCAGCCAAACCACCAATTTTACTTGTAATTTATGGAGTAATTGAACGAATGATAAAACAGCAAATGCGATGAAAATTATATTGATACATAAATCCAAAAAGGAAGGGAACCACTCGTTATAAGCAAATAAATCTGCGGAAAGAAACTTCGCATTATTGAAAATCGGTGCAAAATCAATTTGATACAAAAGCAAGCGAAAAGCAAGCAGACTAATGATAAAAACGGCTGTTTTTTTAACTGAATTTTCGCAACGGTCATAACAGCCATAAATAAAAACTAAAAGTCCAATGATGAGTGAGATTATCGTAAAAGGCGACTGTGAATTGGCTTTCGCTTCTTTGGTTGGAATTGCTGAAAAGACGAACTTTTTATCTAGATTTTTAATAGGAGAACCAACAGCTGGGTCGAGGGAAATATCAAAATCAGATGCTGTTAATTCTGGGTTTGTGTGATTGACAAGAAATTCATTTTCGTAGCTATATTCTTTTTTTATTTCAAAAGCAGCACAAAGAATTTCGTCTTCGTATTCAATAGTTTTACAGTAATACCAACCATTTTGAAGGTGTAAAAGTCCATTTGCGGGAAATTGAATGCTTACATATTTTGAAATCGGAAGTTCGTTGGAATTCCAATAAATGAGCGAATCACTTTTGTATTTGTAAACGTAAAAATCGCTTGTTGCAAAAGGAATGGATTTAATTCCTAAGCTTTCTTTTTGTCGCGCAACGAAATCTTTTAGTTGATTTTCTTTTTGATTAAAAGCTCGCTGAAATTCACTTTGGTCAAAAGGAATAGTTCGGTCGGCGTTGATAAATAGAATGGAGGCGCTAAAAATAATCAATGAAAGTAAAAAATACTTATACTTTTCGATTAGCTGTAGCCCCAAATTCATTAGGAAATAGTTGCTGAAAATTGATTTAAAAGTTCATCGCGCAATTTTTCGAAATCTTCGTCCCCGCGGTGGTCATTTCTGAAAATAAAATCAGCATTTGGTTTATAAGGTTCGATGTAATTTTCGTAGCAAGGTAAAACGTGATTTTCCCATTGATACAAAATATCAGAACGCTTATAGCCTCTGGTTTCTTGGTCGCGATAAATTCTTCTATCTAGCTGGATTTCGTGGTCCACATCTACAAAAATGCTGTATTGTAAAGCGTCAAACACAACAGGATAATGAAACAAAAACAATCCTTCAACAATAATAATTTCGCTAGGTTGAATTGTGATAAGTACATTTTTATCGGGTGGCGCATTGAAGAAGTATTCCTTTACCTCAATTGGTTCCCAGTTAATGAGTTGCACTAAATCATTGGAGAGTTTGCGTTCGTCTAAAGCCGTTGGTAAATCAAAGTTGACAATCCCATTTTTGTCTTTTTGCTGCATTTCAATAGGGAAGTAATAGTTGTCCATTGAAAAAACAGATGGGTTTATTCCTTCAAAAGTTTCAGAAAGCCTTTTCAGCAAGGTGGTCTTTCCAGAACCGCTTCCTCCACAAATTCCAATTACGAATGGGTTTTTTGTCATCTAGTTTATCCTTGTCGGCAAAGATACGGATTCTAAATTGAATGAGGAATGTTGCCTTTTTAATCTTCAATAATAAACTAAAAAAATGAGATTTTGAACAATAGTTATTATTGAGTCTTAACTTTAAATTTCGTCCACTTATAAAATAAATTGTATCGGTTGCAATTTTATTTCTAACTTTAGACAAGCACCTAAAACCTATTTTTTTATGACCCAGAATCGTCTGTTTTTGAGTAATTCTACTTCATTAACTCTATTACTTATTTTACTGAATGTATCGGGTATTTTTTCACAACAAAGAAATTATAAAGAACACGTTTCGATAGTAAGAGATGAATGGGGAGTTCCTCACATCTATGGGCAGAAAGATGCGGATGTTGCTTATGGTCTAGCATGGTGTAATGCAGAAGATGATTTTGCAACTATGCAGGAAAGTTTATTGCCCGCTAAAGGTTTACTTGCTAAATGGAAAGGAAAAGATGGCGCAACAATTGACTTTGTGGTAGGACTAGTTGGTTCTAGAGAAAAAGTTGATTCGCTTTACGATTCTCAAATTAGCCCTGAGTTCAAACTGTATCTTGAAGGATATTGTGCAGGTGTGAATGATTATGCTGCAACTCACCCAAAAGAAGTGAAAGTAAAAAAGGCCTTTCCTATTACTCCTAAAGATGTTATAGTTACCTTTCATTATATTTCAGCACTAATAACTGCTGTTCCCGATCAGCTAAAAGCAGTAATGAACGGAAAATATGATTCAGTAGCAGTTACTTTTGCTTCGAATGCTTTCGCCTTTAATCCGTTAAAAGCAAATGACGGAAAAACATTAATCACTGTAAATCCCCACATGCGATTTGAAGGCTGGTTTTCTTGGTATGAAGCCCATTTAGTGAGTGAAGAAGGAATGGATATTATGGGTGCGCTTTTTCACGGAGGAACAAGCATTTTTGTAGGGACTAATCAAAATTTAGGCTGGACACATACTTGGAATAAATACGATATGGCTGACACTTATAAACTGAAAATGATTCCTAATAAAAAAGGATGGTATGAATATGATGGTAAAGAATATCAATTGGAAAAAAATGATATCAAATTAAAAGTAAAACTTAAACCTTGGCTGCCTACAATCACCATAAAAAGAGAAGCTTATAAATCAATTCTTGGACCTGTTATGAAATCTCCTTCTAAAGATTATTATGCGTTTAGATGGGGAGCTATGGATGAAGTTCGAACACCTGAACAATGGTGGCGAATGAATAAAGCAACTAATTTCGAAGAATACTATAAAATTCTACAAATGAATGCATTACCAAGGTTTAACATTGTTTATGCCGATAAAGAATCCAATATATTCTTCATCGATAATGGAAGGGTTCCAAAAAGAAATGCCGACTATGATTGGAAGGGTGTTGTTCCCGGAAATACATCGGCTACAATGTGGACAGAAGTATATAAAACAGATGAACTTCCACAAGTTAAAAATCCGGATTGCGGGTATGTTTTTAATACAAATAATACACCTTATAGTGCGACATGCGACGAAAATAGAATTGCACCTGGAACTTGGGATCCGCACATGAATTTTCGAGTGGGAGACAACAACCGAAGCTTGCGATTTATGGAGTTGGTTGAAGAAAATAAACGAATGGACTTTGAAATTATGAAGCGAATTAAATTTGATAGTCATTATCCAAAAGATGGTAAATTCCTTCGTTCTATCAGCTTGATGAAAGAAATTGATGAAAAGAAATACCCTGATATTCAGCCAATTCTTAAAGAAATGAAAGCGTGGGATAGAACTGCAAATCCTGAGTCGTTAGGAGCAACCTACTTTTTGGTTTCTTTCGATTATTTATTCAATCTTATGAAATTAGATGTAGAATGTTTTATTGATGGTATTCCTTTAACAGAAGAAAAACTTGTAGAAGCTGTTCGACATACCAAACAACATCTTGAGAAATATTTCAAAACTATCAATGTTCCTTTGAAAGATATTTTTCGCATTGGGAGGGGAGATGAAGAATACCCAATGCCTGGATTTCCAGATGCGTTAGCTGCAAATTATGCTAAACCAAGAAAATCCGATGGGAAATTTATGGGGAGCTTAGGTGATACCTACACTATGTTTGTTCAATATGGGAAAAATGGCGTAGAAAGAGTGGAAAGTCTTGTGAATTTTGGATCTTCTGCACACCCAGAAAGTAAACACTACACGGATCAATTGAAAATTTGGATCAAACAACAAACAAAGGTTATGACTTTCGATAAGGAAACAATTTTAAAAAACGCAGAAAGAGTGTACAAGCCTGGGAATTAAGATTCAATTTTTTTTACTACTTTTCAAAAATGAAAAAGCTGTTTTTACTTTTTGCTATTTGTGGAAATATTTTTTGCTCAAATGCCCAATTAAATGAATACCGTTTTCACGTTTACGGAAAAGCAAGCACGGGAATAATTGATAAAAACAACTATTTCAATATCGGTGGAAGTATGGAATGGATGGTGAAGCCACGATTGGGATTGAATTATAATTTAGAGTATCAATACCGAACAGATGGCTACTCACATATTCATGGTTCAATCGGTTCTTTGGCGGGTCCTCCCCTATTTATTATTGGTTTGATTTCTGGAATCTCTAACAATGATGATTGGGATGACACAGACGATAATCCATTTAATTTTGGTTATTTGGGTGCTTTGGCTGGTGTGCTTTTAACGATTTGTCCAGATGGTGTGAGTTATCATTTTCCAATTGGATATCATTGGGATGTTGCTCCTTATGCGAATGTGTTGGGAATTGATTGGGTGTTTAATCGCAAAGAAAATTACAGTCAACTTAAATATGCTGTTTCTGTTGGCACAAAAGTTTCTTATTCTTTTTCAAATAATATGACAGCAAATCTATTTGTTGAAACGCGAAAAGTTGCTTCAACAGGTTTTGGTTTTGGTGGTGGTTTTGGAATTGGTTATTTATTGAAGAAACGTGATTCTGAAGAAGATTTACCAGAAGTTGTTCCTCCAATTGAAATGAACTAGTCAAAGCCCCTAACTATTTGTTTGCAACTTTTTTTTGATGTGGACAACTAATCTACAAGCTTTTAGCTATTGGGCTTAACTTAGTGCCCCATGAAAAAAAGCATTTTTCTTTTCTTGTTTTTGAGTGTACAATTTCTGTCAAAAGCACAATTACAACCCATTTATAATCAAGCGGAATATCCTTTTTGGCTACATCTTCCTTCAGATAGCGTATTAAAAAGTAAGCCACCCATTTTAATTTTTTTACACGGAAGAAGTCTGTCGGGTAATAATCTCGAACTCGTTAAAAAATATGGAGTTATCCATGAAATAGAAAAAGGGCGCTCCATTCCTGCGATTGTTATTGCCCCACAAGTTCCTGCAGGAAAATCCTGGGAGCCAGAAAAAATCTTATCTGTTTTACAATTTGTACAACGCAATTTTGATACAGACACTAATCGTGTATATGTTGCAGGAATGAGTTTGGGAGCATACGGAACCTTGGGTTTTGCAGGTGCTTATCCTGAAATAGTTACAGCTGCTGTTGCACTATGTGGTGGAGGAAATCCAAAAGATGGCGCTGCCTTATCAACTATTCCTATTTGGATTCAACACGGAAATAGAGATGCTGCTGTTCCTTTAAGTGAATCGCAAAAAATGGTGAATGCTATCAAAGCTTGTACGGACGAAAATTTAAAATTTACAATTGTTCCCGGAGCAAATCATGGCGATTTAGAACGTGTTTTTAGAACCGATGAATTGTATGAATGGTTGTTTCAATTTGAAAAATAGTTCGTTTCAAACAAACCAAATATCATTGATTATTTCAAATCCTGCGTAATCATTAACATGATTGATAATCAGTTGTTTTCCAAAAAGTAATTCTTTACGTTCACAATTTGCAATTCCTAAGCAGTCTGTTATCCGTTCGCAATTCTATCGTTTGCAATTCGCACTTCCATTTTCAAATAAACTCATTTTCAAATTAATCACTTCGCAACAACTTCAGCGCCTCATTAATACTTTGATGCAAAATAGAAGCATGGGTTTCTTTTCGTAATTCTAGAAAATCTAGCTTGGTGATTTTTGCACTCGATTTAAGTAATTTGTAGATTTTCTTAGCGTCTTTTCGCATAACAGGGTGCTCCTTCCCTCCTATACTGATACATAGACATACGGTACATTAGTGGATTGTTTTTCGAGCAAATATGGCGCTTGTTTTAGTAAACTTTGATTATACCACCACAAACTCTTTCTCACGATTAAATAATGCGTGAATAAATTCGGTTTTTCCCAAAATATGCCTGGTTTTTGAAATAGAATTATTAAGAAGAAGGTAATATATGCAAATCTAGTAGAGAATAATGACTTTGACCACCATAAAATCTAAAAGAATACATTGTTGCTTGTCAAAGAATGGTAGAAATTATCGAGTTTCCTGAAAATACTCCTGAATCTAAAGAACTCGAACAACTTATCAAGCTAACCTCAGAGTTTGAAGACAAAACTCCTACCTTTGCATTATGAAATTTTTTGAATGAGCACCAACAAAACCAAAGTCCAAAACACGTCCATTGCACAATTCGATTACGATCTTCCAGAAGAACGCATTGCAAAATATCCCTTAGAACCCAGAGATAGCAGTAATTTATTGGTGTATAAAAACGGAGAAATACGGTCCGATATTTATTCTAAATTACACGAACATTTGCCAGAAAATACGCTTTTGGTAATGAACAACACCAAAGTCGTAGAAGCGCGTTTGTTATTCAAAAAAAACACAGGAAGCACCATTGAAATTTTCTGTTTAGAACCGCACGAAAGTTATCCTGATATTACCTCAGCAATGTTGCAAACGAATACCGTTTTGTGGAAATGTTTGGTCGGTGGAGCGAAAAAATGGCGCGATGAAGATTTGGATTTGACTTTCGAAGTGGACGCAACGACTTTCATTTTAACAGCCAAAAAAATCGAGCGTTTATCGGATTCCTTTTTAATTGAATTTTCTTGGAATAAACCAAATAGTAGCTTCGCAGAAATATTACATCACGTAGGAATTATACCCCTTCCCCCCTACTTGAAACGCGACACGGAAGATAAAGACAAAACAACTTATCAGACCGTTTATGCGGAATTTGATGGTTCGGTTGCAGCTCCAACTGCGGGTTTGCATTTTACTGAAAACATCTTTGAAAAATTGGCAACGAAAAACATCTCTCACGATTTTGTGACCCTACACGTTGGCGCAGGAACATTCAAACCTGTGAAGTCAGAAACACTTGGTGAACACGAAATGCACGCAGAATTTATCGATGTAAAACGCGAACTGATTTCAAGAATTGCCAACACAGATTCAACCATTGTTGTCGTTGGAACAACCTCTTTGCGCACTTTAGAAAGTTTGTATTGGATGGGTGTGAAAACGATGGTTAATCCGCAACTTTCAATGGAATCTATCGCTTTACAACAATGGGACGCTTACGAATTGCCTCAAAACTATTCCAAAAAAGAAGCGTTTTTAGCCTTAGAATCTTGGGTGCAAAACAACAATTTGGAACGTTTGATTACTAAAACACAATTGCTTATTGCACCAGGTTATGATATACGAACCGTGAATGGAATCCTGACTAATTTCCACCAACCACAATCAACTTTATTATTATTAATTCACGCATTTGTGGGCGACGATTGGAAAACAATTTACGACTTTGCGTTGGCGAATAACTACCGCTTTTTAAGCTACGGCGATGGAAGTTTGTTGTGGAAAGTGTGAGGAGAAAGTAACGATGCCTACGAGAGCCTCAGTCATCGTTGTTCAATAAATTGATTTCAACTTGTTATTGATTTATTTCAAACATCAATTGTTTAAAAAAGAAACTTTTAATCTCAAGCTGAAAAGATAAATCACTATTCTCTCTTATCCCGATAGCTATCGGGACTTCTCTTTTAACTTTTAAAGCCAAACTTTCCGATATCCGTTTTCAACTTTCAACTCCTTTCCCTTTTTCCAACTAAAAAAAATCCTACATTTGTAATCATAAAAATTTCCTATGTTAAAAATAAAAGTTGTAAACCCTGTAGTAGAATTAGATGGCGATGAAATGACGCGCATCATCTGGAAATTCATCAAAGACAAATTGATTTTACCTTACCTTGATTTGGATATCAAATATTACGATTTAGGTATCGAAAAACGCGATGAAACCAATGACCAGATTACGATTGACGCTGCAGAAGCAATCAAAGAATACAAAGTAGGAATCAAGTGTGCAACAATTACTCCAGACGAGCAACGTGTGAAAGAATTCAACTTGAAATCGATGTGGAAATCTCCAAATGGAACAATTCGTAACATTTTGGACGGAACTGTTTTCCGCGAGCCAATCGTTATGCAAAACGTACCGCGTTTGGTAACAAACTGGACAGCCCCAATCATCGTTGGACGTCACGCTTTTGGTGATCAATACCGTGCGACAGATGCTGTTTTCAAAGGAAAAGGGAAATTAACAATGACCTTCACACCTGATGACGGTGGCGAAACGCAAACATTTGAAGTATATAATTTCAAAGGTGACGGTGTAGGAATGGCAATGTACAACACTGACGAATCAATTCGTGGTTTTGCATATAGCTGTTTCAATATGGCACTTTCTAAAAAATGGCCTTTGTATTTATCTACAAAAAACACCATTTTGAAAAAATACGATGGTCGTTTCAAAGATATTTTCGAAGAAATTTACCAAGCAGAATTTAAAGCTAAGTTTGAAGCTGCAGGAATCGTTTACGAGCACCGTTTGATTGACGATATGGTTGCATCAGCATTGAAATGGAACGGAAATTTCGTTTGGGCTTGTAAAAACTACGACGGAGACGTTCAATCAGACACTGTAGCACAAGGATTTGGTTCTTTAGGATTGATGACTTCTGTTTTAATCACTCCAGACGGTGAAATTATGGAAGCAGAAGCTGCTCACGGAACAGTTACTCGTCACTACAGAGACCACCAAGCTGGAAAGAAAACTTCTACTAATCCAATCGCTTCTATTTTCGCATGGACAAGAGGTTTGGCATTCAGAGGAAAATTAGATGGCAATCAAGAATTAATTGATTTCTGTAACACATTAGAGAAAGTTTGTATCGAAGTTGTTGAATCTGGCGTTATGACAAAAGACTTAGCGGTTTGTATTCACGGTAACAAAGTGAACCACGGGGAGCACTATGTTTACACCGAAGAATTTTTAGATGCACTCGACAATGGTTTGAAAGCAAAAATGAAATAAAAACCAAAACCAAGAAATAGAACAGAACCAAGAACTAACGTTAGCGAACAGTTTTGGCCTTGAATTTCTAGTTTTTAGCTACTGAACTGAAACTGTTAATTTTTAAAATTTCTGTAAGAACATTTTTAAAAAATTTCAGTTTCAGAAAGGAGTTAAAATTGTTCGCAACGAGTTACAACTATTTACAGGACAATGATTTGCGAACAAAGAGAAATTCAGAGCCTTGATTTTTTGATTCTTTTTCATCAAGGAAAAAGAATGGCAAAATAAAATAAAAGCTTGTACTATTAATTTTTGTTTTGTTTGAATTGAAAAATATTAGGTTTTACCTAAAATTTTAGTGTTCTAAAATAGACTAAACTGATTTATTATTAGATTTCATATAACTTTAAGGGCTCAATTAGAGCCCTTTTTTATGCGACTAACTTTTTTATTTATTCTTCTTTCTATTTCCTCTTTATTTTCTCAAGCTTTCCCCGAAGGTTGGACAGGAAAATATGCAGGTACAATGGAAATCATCAACGGCGAAAACAAGCAAACAGTTGCTGTTGAATTTGAAATGAAAGAACTTCAAAAAGATAGCGCTTGGTCCTATGTTATGACTTACAAACCCGTTGGAAAAGAAGCAATGGTGAAAGATTACGTCATCAAGCGAACGGGAGCTTCTTGGACTTTTTTACTAGATGAGAAAGATGGTGTTTTGATAGATATGCGCTTGATGGGAAATGTTCTTTATGATTTTTATGAAGTCAACGGAATGTTTTTTACATCGCGACTATCCAAAGAAAAGAAAGGGTTGTATTTTGAACTAATGGGCGGTATGAAAAGTGATTTCAGAAAATCGTCAACAGGAATTAGTGAAATAACCGAAGTTTACGCCTACCCTCCTGCTTTCGTTCAACGTGTTCAACTCAAAAAAACCAACTAATATGCGCTTACTTTTTTCCGTTTTCGTTCTTTTTCTATTAGCAGCTTGTAAACCGATCGAACCACTTGCGCCTAATCAACGTGTTTTAGAAAAACCGATTGAAAACCCAATTACCTCCAGCGTAGCGATTCCAATTGAAATTGATTTAAAAAAACAATTAAAGCAAGTTGAAAGCTCCTTACCCAAAACATTCGACGGAAAAGAAGAACAATGTGAAGGAATCAGTTTTGCTTATAAATTCGTGCGAGAACCAATCGATTTCACTTTCAAGCCAAACGAGTTGTACTACGAAGTGGATGGTAAATTTGAATTGAAATTAAACTACTGTCCAAAGTGTCACGAACTATGGGATGGTGGCTCGTGCACAATACCTCGTGTGTATGCAAGTTGTGGAGTTGGAGAACCAATGCGTCGTGTAAAAGTTGGCTACGGAACAAGCATCGATATTTCTTCAAATTATAAATTCCAATCGAAAACAGAATTGAAAAAGTTTGAGATTTTAGACCCTTGTAAAATCACCGTTTTTAGTTACGATGCAACATCAGAAGTAAAAAAACAGGTAAAAAGTCAATTGGTAAAACTGGAAGATGAAATCGATAAACAAATTCAATCCATCGACTTAAAATCAATTTTGGCGGACGTATGGAAAGAATTACAACAACCGATTGCTTTGGATACTTACGGCTTTATGTACTTATTTCCAAAATCAATGGCTTTTAGTGAACCGCGTTTTAGTAAAGACAAAGTAAGCATCGATTTAAACTTGGGCGTTGCACCAATTGTGAGTACTAACAAACAAGAAGTTAAAGAAACATCGCTGCCAAAGTTGGAAGAATACAAAAAGAAGAAAGGCTTCGATTTATCCATTGATATTAAGGCGTCTTATGATTCACTCTCGTCCATTTTGAATAAGCAAATGAAAGGCAAAGAGATGGACTTAAAAGGAAAAAAAATCATTGTAACACAACTTGGAATTGACGGAACACAAGACAATAAAATGCTGTTTAAAATGTCTTTTGAAGGCTCGAAAAAGGGAACTTTATATCTTACTGGGGTTCCACAAATCGACACAGTCAAACAAGTGCTTTATATGGATCAATTAGATTTTGACATCGAAACAAAAAGCGTTTTGCTAAAGTCTGCGAAATGGTTATTTAGTGATAGAATTTTATCGGAAATAAAGAAAAATGCCGTGTTTGAAATGACGCCAATATTGGAAGATAGTCGCAAAATGATTTCCGAACAATTGAGCACCAACCTAAACGAAGACATTTCAATGAAAGGAAATATTGATTTTGTTAAAATAAAAACGGTTTACTTAAGTGAGCGTTCAATCGTTGTGAGAACACAATTGAGTGGCGATTTGAAACTAAAAATGAAATAGTCCGTTAAAACGTCTGTGAGAAACTTATTTTTTACTTTGCTATTCGTTCACGTTGGTTTTTTTTCATTCAGTCAAAAGAATGATTTCAGCGTGTGCCGAGGAAGTGTGCAATTAAATTCAGCGACTCCCTATAGCTTAAGTTTCACTGGAAAAAAAGGCGTAGATAAATCAGAAGTTTATGGATACATCAAAAATATGAGTGTATCTAAAAATCAAATTTGGACAAAATTTGAGCCCGGAAAACGAGGTAAACTTCAAATCAAATGCAAGTCACAAATTGATAGTTTTCACATCGTAGTTTTCAAAACAAATGTTGGTTCAAGTTGCATTGATTTAGCAACAAAAAAAGCAGAACCTGTTTTTATGAAAATGAAATCGAGTTGTTTAGAATTAGAAAACGTTACTGTTGATTTATTAGATGGTTTTGAATATGTTGTTCTTTTCATTGCACAAGAAAAAAGCAAAGCTAAAATTGATTTTGAATTGAAATTTACGCCAACTGATGAAAAAGGAAAAGAATTTGTGGATACACTTACGATGAATTTAGTGTACAATAAAGCAAAACCAATTTACTCCATTCACGTTATCAACGAAATCACAAAAAAACCAGTTACAGCGCGTATTTCGATTTCTAGTCAATCAGAGATAGATGGAACTTATTTTGCGAGCGATTTATTCTTAAACCTCAGCAAAACGTTAAAAAACTGCACGGTTAAAATAGATGCAGAAGGTTACAATTCGAAAGATTTAACAGAATACAAAATTGCAAGTGCAGGTCACACCAAAGACACAATAAAACTGTTGCCTTTCAAACGAGGCACAACCGCTAAACTGGACGAGATTTACTTTTCTCCTGGATTAGCAACAATTCTAGAAGATTCTTATCCTCGCTTGGAACGTTTACGCGATTTTATGGTTTTGAATCCACAAATCTCCATCGAAATTCAAGGTCACGTCAACGAAGACAAAACATTTAGTGGTTTATTTTCTGTTCGTTTATCCAAGAAAAGAGCCTTACGAATCTTAGACTTTTTAGTAGAATCTGGAATCGACCCAAAGCGTTTGACGGCAATTGGTTTCGGAAATTCAAAACCTGTTTACCCCGACCCAAAAGACGCGCTTCAAAAAGAAGCTAACCGCCGTGTTGAGATTTTGATTAAGTAGTTTTTTTAATTGCTAATTGCAAACTACAGAATTGCAAACGTTGTTCTCTGCTGATTTTGGAAAAGAAATGGTATTTATCCCAATGATTTAATTGCGAATTGCAAACTTAGAATTGCGAACGTATTTCATTTACGATTTTGGAAAAGAAGCGGTATTCATTTCTTTGAGGTTAATTTAATTGCTAATTGCAAACTCAGAATTGCGAACGTATTTCATTTACGATTTTGGAAAAGAAGCGATATTCATTTCTTTGAGGTTAATTTAATTGCTAATTGCAAACTCAGAATTGCGAACGTTGTTCACTGATGATGTTAGAAAAGAAGTGGTATTTATCTCGTTAGAGGCGATTAAATTGCGAATTGCAAACTTAGAATTGCGAACATTTTTCTGTGAAAATCTTGAAAAAGAAGCAATAAATTCTTAGTCGCAATTTCTAAATAATATCCGTTTCCGTTCGCAATTTCTAAGCATAATGTACTTCTGTTCGCAATTTGCAATTTCCCTGTTCGCAATTACTAAGCGTTATGGCAATCCGTTTGCAATTTGTAATTCTATGTTCGCAATTACTAAGCATTATGGGAATCCATTTGCAATTTTCCCTACTTTTACAAAAACAAAAAAAATGTCTTCTCAAATTATTCCTATCGGCGCTGACCACGCGGGTTTTCAGCTTAAAGAAACAATTATCAAACACTTGACTGCACAAGGTAAACACCTTGAAGATTTTGGCTGTCATTCCGAAGAAAGTATTGATTATCCAGATTATGCGCACCCTGTTGCAAGCAAAGTCGAAGCAAACAACGGAATGCTTGGAATATTGATTTGTGGCTCAGGAAACGGAATCAATATGACGGCAAATAAACATCAAGGAATTAGAAGCGCTTTGTGTTGGAAAAAAGAAATCGCTGAATTAGCTCGTCAACATAATGACGCAAATATTCTTGTTTTGCCCGCTCGTTTTTTAAGCGAAACTGAAGCTTTGGAAATCGTTGATGCATTTTTTCGCACGGAATTTGAAGGAGGTCGCCATCAGAAACGTATTGATAAAATCGCATGTCATTAAAAACTATTTTCCTTTTCGCTGTCATTTTTAACACTTGGAATTTATTTTCTCAGTTAGATAACACCTACTTTTTCAACGGAAAAAAAGACTCTGTTTTCTACCGAGAATACGCCAATTCTTTCTACGCTGAAAAAGGTTATCCCGTAAATTTTGATGGAACATTTATCATTGAGCGCACCAATAAACACAAAACATATTTAATCCAAATGATGGATACTGTTACGCGTTTGGAAGCAGAAATGATTTTGTTCGATTACCTTGTAAACCCAGAAACAAACGAACGAGAAAAGGTTATAATTGACAAGTTTCCCGTAAAATTAAAAGGATCTCCGCGGAAATCGGTTTTTATAGGGAATGTTTCTTCGGGTGAGAAAATCGATCCCAACAACCTAAACTTTGAAATAAAACTTCCCGATGAAGGGCTAGAAAGTAACACAACAATTACCCAAATTGATGTTACTTATGACTCGACAAGCACCACAGTTAAAGGTTCAAAATTATCGGAAGTTGTCAAACAAAACATCAGCAAACTACCCGAAGGAACTATTCTAAAATTCGATATTCACTATCTTGATTTAAGAGGAAAACCAGCTATTCTAAAATCGGAGTTTGTGAGGTAAAGTGATTAGATTTATCACGACGACTTAAATGAGTTGACAGCAGCTTTGGCATAATAGTTTCCCCGCATTTATTTCCCAATTCCCTACACTTAATCAAACTACACTTTTCAACTGAGGGCTAAGCTTTATTTTCGTTCAAAAAAACGAAAGATGGGCAAACCGCTTGATTTTGCTGGAGATTTGATTCGCAACGACTATCGAAAACGAAGAAAAAAAGTATATGCTTTTGCTCTTGGGCTTTTTCTCGCTTGGTACATCACAGCTTTACCTTCGCAATTGTTCAACGACAGCACCTCTACCGTCCTTTTAGATAGAAATGGTGAACTTTTGGGAGCAAGAATTGCCGACGATGGTCAATGGCGTTTTCAAGAATCGGATACGGTTCCGTATCGTTTTGCAAGCTGTTTGGTAGAGTTTGAAGACCGTAATTTTTACGGACATTTTGGAGTAAGTGGAAAAGGTTTGTTGCGTGCATTTACACAAAATATTTCTTCAGGAAAACGAAAAAGTGGCGGCAGTACTTTGACAATGCAATTGGTACGCTTGATGCGAAAAAATCCACCGAGAACGTACACAGAGAAAATAATTGAAATGCTTTTAGCTACACGCATTGAACTCACACATTCGAAGGCAGAAATTCTACGTTTACACGCTTCTCACGCTCCTTTTGGAAACAATGTTGTGGGTTTGGAGGCTGCTTCGTGGCGCTATTTCAATCGTCCTTCTTTCAAATTGAGTTGGGCAGAAAGTGCAGTTTTAGCAGTACTCCCAAACGCTCCTGGTTTAATTTATCCGGGGAGAAATCAAGCTTCTTTGTTGGCAAAACGCAACCGACTTTTGAAACGTTTACACGAAGCGGGTTACTTTGATAAAATGACTTTGAATCTTGCATTAGAGGAACTTTTACCCAACAAACCATTGCCTTTGCCGCATCACGCACAACATTTTTTAGACCGATGCATTCGCGAAGGGAAAAAAGGGCAAACGATTCATTCTTCAATTTCGTTAGAAGTTCAAAAAAATGCGATTCGTCAGTTGGCAATTCACAGTGCAAACTTAGAAGAAAAAATGATTTTCAACGGCGCAGTTATCATTACAGATGTACACTCGGGCGAACTTTTAGCCTACGTTGGAAACACAACTCGTGCAGAGGCAGAACATTCTTCGTGGGTGGATTGCGCCGCTTCTCCTCGAAGCTCGGGAAGTATTTTAAAACCATTGTTGTACGCCGCTTGCCTCGAAAAAGGAGTGCTTACCCCAGAAATGTTGCTGTCAGATATTCCGTCTAGTTTTGGCTCGTTTTCGCCTAAAAATTTCTCGGGACAATTTGAAGGAGCCGTTCCTGCATCAATTGCTTTGTCGAGAAGTTTAAACATTCCGATGGTGCATTTACTGAACGAATATGGCGTGAAAAATTTCCACAACGACTTGCAGCAATTGGGAATAACGAGCATTCGCAAATCGGCAAGCCACTACGGTCTTTCTTTGATTTTAGGAGGTGCAGAAGTGCGATTGGATGAAATAACGAACGTTTATTTGCAATTTGCACAGCAACTGAATGAAGAACGATTGACGGGTTTGCAAAGCGATTTGAGCCATTTGAATCATTTTTATCCAAGAAAACGTTGGTCGACGACAGCTTTGTTCCGCACTTTTGAAGCTTTGCAAGAAGTGAATCGACCAGACGAAGACAATAACTGGAAATTGTTTTCTTCTTCGCGAAAAATTGCTTGGAAAACGGGAACAAGTTTTGGATTTCGGGATGCTTGGGCAATTGGTGTCACGCCTGATCATGTGGTTTCTGTTTGGATTGGAAACGCTGATGGCGAAGGTCGTCCGGGATTGACAGGTGTGAAAGCAGCAGCTCCATTGATGTTTTATTTATTCCGTCAACTTCCTGAAAAAAGTCGCTGGTTTTATGAACCACTGAAGGACCGAAAAATCGTACAAATTTGTCGTCAAAGTGGTTATCCCGCTGGACCAAATTGCAAACATAAAAAAGAGAGTGCTGTTCCAAAATCTGCTCATTTACAAACGCTTTGTCCCTATCACAAACTGATTCATTTGGATGCAAGTGGTACATTTCGTGTGGACAGCGAATGTGAAAACACTTTCAATATGAAAAACGTAAGTTGGTTTGTTTTGCCAGCAGTAATGGAGAAATTTTACCAACTCAAACATCCAGATTATCAGTTTTTACCAGCCTATCGCAGCGATTGTAAGCAAGGAAATAATGAAAATTCGATGGCGTTTATTTATCCAAGAAACAATGCAACGATTTATGTTCCAACGGAATTAGACGGTTCAGCGGGACGTGCCATTTTTGAACTTTCGTATCGAAGTGGTTCGCGTCGGGTTTTCTGGCATTTAGACAATCAATACATCGGTGAAACGATTGAAATTCATCAATTATCCTTCAATCCAAGCAAGGGAAAACACCAACTAACTGCAGTGGATGAAGATGGTCAATCACGAACGGTGAAATTTACGGTTGTGGGGAAGAAGTAAACATAACAAAGTTTAAGTTTTTTTGAAAAGACAATTGAAAAGAATTTTAAATGTTTAAACTAGTCACAAATTGTGACTGGTTAAATATCAATGATATTGGAGGTCACAATTTGTGACTTCCTATTCTTAAATCAAAATTAGTTTAAGTTCAAACTAATAACTATTCATTAAGAATAACCTGTTTATTGAAAACAATTAAGAAAGGTTAAATTAAAAACACATCTCAATCATTTGTTTTCAACTAGTCAGTAAATTTGTACTATGGATGAAATAAAAAACAAGGTCAAAGAAAGTGGTTTAGTTCAAATGGATTTGGCGGATTTTAAACCACAAATCACGATTGAAGGAATCGATTTGGCAACCCAATTATGGCAAGGATTTGTACTTCGAGAAAAAGATTTTCGAACTTGGATTCAAGAAGAGGATTGGTCAAAATACAGTGAAAAAGCTGTTTTTATTCATTGTTCTGCGGACGCAATTGTACCAACTTGGGCTTTTATGTTAGTAGCTTCCGCATTGGTCGGAAAAGCAAAAACTATAATCGTTGGTAATAAATCAGATCTTGAAAAACAGTTAATTGCTGAAAATATTCAAGGTTTAGATTTGGAAAATTACAAGGAAAAACGAGTGATTATTAAAGGTTGCAGCGACATCAGTTGTCCAGAATTTGCAATGGTGACCTTATTGAATAAATTACAGCCCGTTGTCCTTTCTATAATGTATGGCGAACCTTGCTCAACGGTTCCTGTTTTTAAGAGAAAAAAATGAAGTATTTTAAAAACATATTGGTATTTACCTTAGTTCTTATCAGTTCTACTTCTTTGTTTTCACAAAATAAAGAAAGAAAAAAGGTTTATAAAATTGATCAATCCAATTTAGAATTTCCCTTTGATAAAACCATAAAAATAAAAATCGTTTCATTTGAATACTTTTATCAAACAGTATCTGAATCTTTTTTTGTTAGTGAAATGAAATACAATGAAACTGTTCCAAAAATTAACAATAAACTAGATTCAACTAGGATTAATGAAATTGAAATCTTGGAAATTAACAAGGTTATAGAACTTATTGAAATTTTAAATCAAAAAACAAAAAAATCAATTGTATCTTCATCAAATTGTTTCAATCCTAGAAACTCAATTGTGTTTTTAGACGAAAATGACACAATTATTGAGCATATTGACTTATGTTTCGAATGTTTAAACTACAAAATTTTTAGTAAAGATAAATTTATAGACTTTGAAGTAGAAAAGATGTTAAAGTTGAAACTATTCTTTAGTGAAAATGGTGTACAATTTGGTACAAACAATTAATAAAAAATTCAATTACTGGATTGAAAATAATTTACCCGTTTATCATTGTTTAAAATGATCTTTTGAACACTCTTAAAGTGAAAAAAATATGAAGTATTAAATAATTTTTCTTTTTAAATTATCTTCTTTTCTTCCCGAAAAATTCCTTCATCAAATCAGCACATTCTTTTTCTAAAACACCATTCACAACTAGAGTAGAGGGGTGATACAAACTTTTACCTACTGTTCCTGCTCCTCTTTTTTCATCGCGCGTACCAAAAACAACCTTGTCTATTTGTGACCAAAACAACGCACATGCACACATACAACACGGTTCAACGGTTACATAAAGCGTACATTCTTTCAAATATTTTGCACCTAAGTATTGTGCTGCTGCGGTGATCGCTTGAATTTCAGCGTGAGCAGTAACATCAGTTAAGGTTTCTGTTAAATTATGTCCGCGCGCGATAATTTGATTTTTACAAACAATTACTGCACCCACTGGAACTTCATCTTCTTCAAATGCATTTTTTGCCTCCTGCAAGGCTTGTTTCATAAAATATTCGTCGTTGTATGGATTTATCAGCATATCACAAGAATAACAACTAAATTGATAACTGACAAAAAAATGTTTAGAAGAAATAACGACTATTTATTTTTTTAAAAGAAAATCACCCTATTTTTCCGCTATGGAAATTTTAGACATCTTATTGATTCTTCCGTTGCTTTATGGTGCTTGGAAAGGATTTCAAAAAGGTTTTATTATGGAACTTTTTACAATTTTAGCGCTTGTTGTTGGATTGTATGCTGCTTTTAACTTTTCGGATAAATTTTCAAAGTATATGGAATTTGGGAAAGAAGCTCATTCATATATGCCAGCTATTAGTTTCATTGTGCTGTTTTTATTGGTGGGAGCAATGGTTTATTTTGGAGGAAAAGCACTTGAGCAAGTTTTAAAAATCGCACAATTATCCGCTTTTAATAAAGTTGTTGGAGCAACACTTGGCGTTTTTAAGTGGCTTTATTTAACCGCTTGCGTTCTTGTTTTCTTGGTTTCCTTCGATAAAGAGGAGAAGATAATTAAGAAATCAAACAAAGAAAAGTCGTTTATGTATGCGCTTAACACAGGTGTTTTAAAATATTCGCTTCCTGGAGTGAAACATACCGAACTCATTAACGTTATCGAGATTCAACAAACAGCCAACGAAGCCAAAATGACCTATGATGAAGTGCAAAGAGCTAGACAAATTGCGGATAGTTTAGGAATTGATGCACAAGATGTTAAAACAGTAATAGAAATTCATGAAAAATACAGTAAATAGTTTATTCATTCTTTTTAGTTTGGTTCATTTCCACTTAAGTGCACAGCTTTTTGGAGATAAGAAAATTGAAAAAACAATTGTCAAAACTGGACCCTATTTTGGTGTACAAAGTGGTCGATTTTATGCCGGTGAAATTGGTATGGAACGTCAATGGAAACAAGGAAAACTTAAATCGCCATCAACAAATGCTTTTCACTTTGGTGTCAATTATTCATACGATTTTTCTAATTGGAACCCAATTTTAGGTTACGATATGGGGTATTGGTTTCGTAAAGACAATATAAGCTTGACTTATGGAGCAACAATTTGTGCAAGAACCAACTTCGAAAAATACCGCTTTGGTTTCACGCCCGTTTTAGGTTATAAGGTTTGGCAAATTCATTTACAAACAGGCTATCAATTTTTGTTTCCGATGCGTAAAAGTTCAACTAATTACTTCCCTGCAAACAACATTTTCTTAAGCGCTAGATTCGTTTTGGTAAATGACAGAGAGGTGAAGAAGAAGGAGAAAGAGAAATAATTACGAACTGATTCCCAAAATGCATATTAATTGCGAATCTAAGATACCACTTCTTTTCTTAACTTATTAAAGAAAAACGTTCGCAACTCTGAACTTGCAATTCGTAATTTACTTACACCACCGTGATAAATACCGCTTCTTTTCCAAAAACATAAGTCGAATTCTCTTATCCACATTTCAACCTAGTTATAAACAAAACGTGTTTTCATTCCGTTCAAAAGACTTGTATTTACTTGATTCTATAAAATGAGTTATAATCAGTTTTTGTGTGTGAATTGTTAATAAGCGTTCGTAACTTCTAAAAAGAAAAACTTGCTTTTTAAATTTATTATTCCAAACCAAAATTGAATTCAATTAACAATAAAAGTTAGCTTCTTTTTTTGGGTAATTTCAACACACTTTATCCACCAAAACGTTATTAACAATCACTTTTTTTTATCCATATTAACTAAAAATTATCGAATTGTTAATTAGTATTTAATTAGTTGTTATAAAAGCAATTAAACCACTTTCTAACTGTTCATAACCAAGCGCTCATTTTTAATATTTATAAAAGCAAGGAAAGACCTTTTTTTCTTTACACAAATGAACAGCCTTAATAACAACAACCAATTTCTTTATAAATTAATTTTAAAAAAATATATTATAATTAATAAGCTAAATCTTGGAAAACTTTCGATTTAGGATTTTTGAATTACTTTTATATCACCGTTAAATAATCCTAAGTGAAATCGATTACTCAAAAGATAAATTCTAATTTCGTAACAGTGTACAAGTTGCACATTTTTTGTTAGAACAGAAATAAAAACTTTTCGTTAGTTATTTGTCAGTTATCAACACTTTAAGAAATTAAAAATATGAATAGTTCTTTCGAACGTTTGTTAGATCAAATTGATGCATTCATACGCAAGTTTTATAAAAATGAAATCGTCAAAGGTTTGTTTTTCTTTGTTGGCGTTTTGCTTTTTTCCTTTTTACTAACAACTTCTCTAGAATACCTTGGTCGCTTTGGTTCTACGACTCGTGCACTACTTTTCTTTAGCTTTTTAGGAATAAACTTGGTGATTTTATTCAAATATATTTTAGTTCCGCTGAGTAAATTATACGCTTTTGGAAAAAGAATTAATCGCTACCAAGCTTCTGAAATCATTGGTAATTTTTTCCCTGAGATTTCAGATAGATTAAAAAATACACTCCAGCTGCAAGATGCGATTCACAATAATGAACGAAACATTGAATTGTTAAACGCAAGTGTGCAGCAACGCTCTGTTCAGTTATCAACAATTCCTTTCACTTCTGCTATTGATTTAAAAGATAATCGAAAGTATTTAAAATTTGTAGCTCCGTTAATTTTGATTTTAATGGCTTTAGGAATTTTTGTTCCTTCACTTTTAACTCAAGGGACAGAACGAGTAGTGAATTACGATAAAGAGTTCAAAATCGAAGCGCCTTTTTCTTTCAATGTAAACACATCAAATCTGCAAGTAGAAGAAGGGGAGGATGTTCCAATTGAGTTAACACTTAAAGGAAATTTTCTTCCTGATAAAGTTTATTTAGTTTGCGAAAATGGACGTTTTCTAATGGAACGAAAGTCTAAAAATGTTTTTAAATCTTTTATTCGTAAACCTAAATCTTCCTCTAATTTTTATTTTGTTGCAAATGAATATGAAAGTGATCCTTTCAAAATTACAGTGACTGGTAAATCTGTTGTTGGAAAAATGGAGGCTCAGTTATTGTATCCAGTTTATTTAGGTAAGCAAAATGAAATTATTCAAAATGCTGGTGATTTAGTTGTTCCAGAAGGGACGGAAATAACTTGGAATGTTGCCACTAAAAACACTAAGAAAGTAGATTTAAGTTGGAAAGGTAAAGTTTGGTATGTTTCAGAATTTGGCTTTCGTATTTCTGATAAATTTAAAGATAACTCGAAATTACGTTTTTCTTTAACGAATAAATTTACAAGCAAGATTGATACTTTTTCTAGTTCTATTTCTGTTATAAAAGATTCACATCCAAGTATTTACGTAAGTGAAAATATAGATAGTACCAAATCTGGAGTTAGGTTATTTAAAGGACAAGTAGAAGATGATTATGGTTTAAAGTCTTGCTATTTTGTTTATGAGATTATCAGTGAAAATGGTAAGAAAAAAGAGAATAGAATTTTAGTTCGTTCGCTTTCAACTACTCAAGCACAATTCGATTTTGGTGTTGATTTTAGTAGAGAAGAATTGAAATTGAAAGACAAAATTGATTATTATTTCGTGGTTTATGATAATGATGGTGTAAATGGAAGTAAGGCAACTCGAAGCCAAACGTATTCTTATCAACTTCCAACGCTTTCTGAATTAAACGAAAAACGTGAATTAGATCAAGAGAAAACGAAAGAAGATTTAAATGATGTTCTGAAAAAAACAGAAGATTTTCAAAAGAAAGTTGAGAAATTGAAAAAAGAAACGATGAATTCTAAGTCTTCGGATTGGAACAAAATGAATCAGGTAAATCAATTACAAGAAGAACAAAAAGATTTAATAGAAAAACTTCAAGATATTAAAGAACAAATGGATCAAAGTACGCAAGAGAAAAATCAATTGTCGGAAATGGATAAACAGTTATTGGAAAAACAAGAAATGATTGAGAAGTTGCTGGAAGAGTTAATGGACGATGAACTGAGAAAATTGTTAGATGATTTAGAAAAATTATTAGAGAAAAATGATAAACAAGAGTTAAAAGAAAAAATGGAAGAACTAGATCAGTCTGCTGAAGATATGAAAAAGCAGTTGGATCGAAGTTTGGAAATACTAAAACGTTTGCAGGTTAATGAAAAGATTGACGATATTGAAAAGGAACTTAAAGATTTAGCAAAGGAACAGGAAGAATTAAAGAAAGAAATAGAAAGTAAAAAAATTGAAAAAGAAGAAGCGCTTGAAAAACAAGAGGATTTGAATAAGAAATTCGATGATTTAAAGAAGGATTTAAACGATTTAAAAGACTTGAATAAGGAATTGAGTAATCCAATGGAGCTAGGTGACACAAAAGAACAGGAGGAGCAAATTTCGAAAGATATGCAAGATTCAAAAGAAAGTCTTGGAAGTGGAAAAGATAAAAAAGCTGGTGAAAAGCAACAATCTGCTGCTGATGAAATGAAAAAAATGGCTGATCAATTGGATAAAAAACAAAAAGATGCCAATAAGAAACAAGAAGAAGAGGATATAGATTCTTTACGAGCAATTCTTGAAAGTTTAATGATTTTAAGTTTTGATCAAGAAGAAAATATGAATCGTTTCGCAAGAGTTAATATGAATGATCCTTCTTATATCAAGTTAGGAAAACGTCAACGTCGTATTATTGATGACACTAAGATTGTAAAAGATAGTTTACTTGCGTTAGCTAAACGTCAACCTAAGATTGCATCATTTGTAGATAAAGAGTTGAATACAATTGAATCAAATCATTCAAAAAGTATTGAGGCTATTGATGATCACAAAAAGAAAGAATTAAATAAATACCAGCAAATTGTTATGACTTCTTACAATAACTTGGCATTGTTATTAAATGAAGCTTTACAGTCTATGCAATCACAAATGCAATCTGAAAAAGAGGGAAGTGGTAGTTGTGATAAACCAGGTAAAGGTCGTCCGAAACCAGGATCTCAGATGAACAATCAAGATATGAAGGAAATGCTTAAGAAGCAGTTAGAGCAAATGCAGAAAGGTCCTAATCCAGGTGGTGATAAACCAGGAGACAAACCGGGTGACAAGCCTGGCGATAAACCAGGAGGAAAACCTGGAAATTCTGGTCAAAGTATGTTAGGATTAGGAAATAAAGAAATTGCAAAAATGGCAGCAGAACAAACGGCTATACGTCAGAAGCTGGAACAAATGCGTAATGAGTTGAATAAAGAAGGAAAAGGTTTAGGTAATAAACTAAATCCCTTGATTAAAGAATTAGAAGAGCAAGAGCGTAGTTTGATTAATAAATCCATCAATAGAGAAACGATTAACCGTCAAAGAGATATTCTAACACGTCTTTTAGAAAGTGAGAAAGCTTTACTTGAAAGAGGATTTGAAGAGAAAAGAGAATCAAAATCAGGAAAAGATTTATATAATGGTAACAAAATTATATTTGAAGAGTATAACAAGGAAAAATTGAAGCAAGTTGAACTATTGCGTTCGATTGATCCGAATTATAGAAAGTATTTTAAGGATAAAGCGAATCAGTATTTCAATCAGAATTAGTTAATTTTGTTATAACTATTTATGAAAGAAGGATTTACAATTATAGAGCATTTGAAATTGCCCTCAGAATTCAATTCTATTGTTGAAGTAGAGAATTTGATTGATAAGGTTTGCTCCAATTTGGGAGTTCAAGAAGATGCTTATGGAAATGTTCTAATTGCTGTAACAGAAGCAGTTAATAATGCAATACATCACGGTAATGGCGAAAACGCGAGCTTAATCGTTGATGTAGCAGTAGGAGATAAAGAAAATGAATTTTGTTTTCGAATTAAAGACGAGGGTGTCGGTTTTGATTTTGATTCTCTTCCTGATCCAACAGCTCCTGAAAATCTTTTGAAAGAAAGTGGTAGAGGTATTTTTCTTATGCGAAATCTAGCTGATGAAGTAGAGTTTGATGGTGTGGGAAATAGTGTTAATATTTATTTTTCTAAATGATAGAATTTGAATTTTTAGATATAGAAATTCCGGAATTTAAACCGGAATTTTTTGTTTCTAGCCTATCTGATTTAATTACCTCAGAAGGTTTTGATGAAGGTGATATTACTGTTATATTCGTTACAGATGAGTATTTATTAGATATAAATAGAACCCATTTAGATCACGATTACTACACTGATATTATCACGTTCGATTTTACAGAGTCAAACTTTATTTCAGGAGATTTGTTTATTTCTTACGATAGAGTTTTAGATAATTCTAAAGAATTTAATGTAAGTTCTTATAACGAGCTTTGTCGAGTAGTTTTCCACGGTGTTTTGCACTTATGTGGTTACAAGGATAAGTCTTCAGAAGATGAAAAATTAATGCGAGCAAAAGAAAGTTTCTATTTAGATAAGTATGTTTCACGTGAAACACTTTCATAGATAAGCACTAATTTTGTTTCACGTGAAACACGAAATATGTTAAAAAAATACGATGTTATAGTTGTTGGTGCAGGTCATGCTGGTTGTGAGGCTGCAAATGCTGCTGCTAAAATGGGTAGTAGTGTGTTGTTGGTGACAATGAATATGAACACTATCGCTCAAATGAGTTGTAATCCAGCAATGGGTGGTGTGGCTAAAGGACAAATTGTTAGAGAAATTGATGCCCTTGGTGGGGGTTCTGGGATTGTAAGCGATAAAAGTGCTATACAATTTCGTATGCTTAATATGTCAAAGGGTCCTGCAATGTGGTCGCCTCGAACTCAAAACGATCGTATGTTGTTTGCTGCTGAATGGCGTTATTTGTTGGAACAAAATCCAAATATTGATTTTTGGCAAGACATGTGTACAGGTTTAATTGTTGATGGAAATAAAGTAATTGGTGTTAAAACGAGTATTGGAATGCCAATTTATGCTACTTCAGTTATCTTGACAAATGGTACTTTTTTAAATGGTTTAATTCATTTAGGAGAAAAACAATTCGGTGGTGGAAGAGCAGCAGAACGGGCATCTACTGGAATAACAGAAGATTTAATTGAACTAGGATTTGAAGCTGGAAGAATGAAAACAGGAACACCTCCTCGTGTTGATGGACGATCTTTGGATTATTCTAAAATGGAAGAACAAGCTGGGGATGAAAATCCTTCAAAGTTTAGTTATGGAAACACAGCAGCTTTAAAGAGACAATTATCTTGTCATATTTCTTACACGAATCCACAAACACACGAATTATTACGCACTGGATTCGATCGCTCACCTATGTTTAATGGTTCTATAAAAAGTACTGGTCCTAGGTATTGTCCGAGTATAGAGGATAAAATAAATAGATTTGCAGAACGTGATCGACATCAAATTTTTGTTGAACCAGAAGGTTGGAATACGGTAGAAATTTATGTTAATGGATTCAGTACGTCTTTACCAGAAGAGGTGCAGTATGCTGCAATGAAAACTATTCCTGGATTTGAAAATGTAAAAATGTTTCGCCCAGGTTATGCAATAGAGTATGATTATTTTCCACCAACGCAATTAAAACATACCTTAGAAACGAAGCTTATTGAGAATCTTTATTTCGCTGGACAAATAAACGGAACAACAGGTTATGAGGAAGCGGGCTGTCAAGGCTTGATGGCTGGAATTAATGCGCATTTGAAAAATAATGAAAAAGAGGCATTTATTCTTAATCGTAACGAAGCTTATATTGGTGTTTTAATTGATGATTTAATTACAAAAGGAACGAAAGAACCTTATCGTATGTTTACGAGTAGGGCAGAGTATCGTATATTATTACGTCAAGATAATGCAGATATTCGTTTGACTCCTTTAGCTCATTCTATTGGAATTGCAAGTAATGAAGATTTGGAACGTGTAAACAAGAAAATTCAAGGAACAGAAACGTTAAAAAAACAGTTCCGTCAAATTGGAATTACACCTGAACAAATCAATCCTGTTTTAACAGAGAAAGAATCATCTTTGATAACACAACAGGTTAAATTAACAAGTATTATAACGCGCCCACATATTTCGTTAGAAGATATTTTAAACGCCTCACCTGAAGCAAAAGCAGCTGCAGCATCTATGCAATCAGTTCATCCTGAAATTGTATCACAAACAGAGATTCAATTGAAGTATGAAGGTTATATAGAGCGCGAAGAAGAGCAAGCAGCAAAATTGACAAGATTAGAGGAAGTGAAAATTCCAAAAGATATTGATTTTAGACAATTGAAAAGTTTAAGTTCGGAAGCTGTAGAAAAATTGGCAAAAATTCAACCAGCTACAATTGGACAGGCTTCTCGTATTTCAGGTGTCACACCAAGTGATGTTTCTATACTTTTGATCTATTTGGGACGCTAAAATCTATTTTAAAGCGTTTTGAGAGGGTTTTAGTGTGTTTATATTAGAAAACCCTAGGTTTACACAAGAAACACTTTTATTTTTAAAATATAGAGGTGGTGTTTTAGATTGATTATAGATAAAAACTATATTTTCAATTTGTTAATAAACAATCATTATGTGTTTAATTTATCAATTTCTTTTAATTGGAAAAAAGTAAACGTTTCTAAAAAATAAATTCATTGCATATAAATCAGCAAACCAATAATTCCTCCAGGAGCCATACACAAAATCATACCAATTAAACCTGTCCAAAAAACAGTTTGTTCATGTGGTAAACGCTGAACTTTTTCCTCGTTGAGTTTTTCTTTTGAGCCTTCTAAGTTTTGATCCAGCAATGGTGATTCAGTACTCATAATTTATATCTTTTCTTCTTCGAAAAAAAAATGCTGTCTCCAAGAGGCAGCATTTCGTTCGTATTGTTTTGATTTATTCAATAATTACTTTTTTGGTAATTTGTTGTAAATCAGTATTAAATCTAATCAAGTAAACTCCAGTAGTTAAAGAGGAAACATTTATTCTTTGTTGTTTAATTTCTTCTTCTGAACAGTTTATAACCGTTTTTCCTGTAAAATCTAGTAACTCAATTTTCGTAAATTCTAACATTTCATTTGTTGTAAACTGAATAAAATCACGTGCAGGATTTGGTGCAATTTGCAATACTGATTCGTCTAACTCTTCAATTCCCCATAGCATAATTTCAACGCAAGATGATGAGTCAACACAACTGTTTTTTTCAATAACTACATAATAAAAACCTGTAACTAAAGGGTTAAATTCTTGATTTGTTGCACTTGTAATCATTGAATTTGATTCACAGTCATACCATTGATAATTGGCATTTGTTTGGTTCGCTGTAAGCACGTTTGATCCTACCGTAACAGTTGTATCAATCGTGGTTATCGTTAAATACAAAGTATCAACATCACAAGTACTATTTGCATATGTGTAAGTACCACTAGTTGTATAATCTGTTCCGTTCCAAGTGTACATTTCACATGCAGCTTGAGTTGTTGAACTTCCCGTTGTTGGTGAAATAGTTAAATACAACGTATCAACGTCACAAGTACTATTTATGTGTGTGAAAGTTCCGCTAGCTGTATAGGTTGTGCCATTCCAAGTTAAAGAATCACACGCTGCTTGAGTGGTACCAATTCCTGTAATAGGTGTAATTGTCAAGTATAAAGTGTCAATATTACATGGGCTATTTGCGTAGATGTAAGTTCCACTAGCTGTGTAATTTGTGCCATTCCAAGTATACGAGCCACACGCTGCTTGAGTTGTTCCAAAACCTACAATTGGAGTTAAAAACAAGTTCAATGTATCAACATCGCAAACTCCATTTACGTGTGTATAAGTTCCACTTGCTGTGTATGTTGTTCCATTCCAGAAAAATGATCCACACGCAAATTGATTGAAGACTTCACTTGCGTTAGGAGTGATTGTTAAATACAATGTATCAACATCACATAAACTATTTGAATGCGTATAAGTTCCACTTGAAGTATAAGTTGTTCCGTTCCAAGTATAAGATCCACAAGCTCCTTGAGTTGTTCCATTTCCAGTAAGTGGAGAAACAGTAATTGTGACAGCACCATTCATTGTTTCATCTTGACCAATCAAAGTTCCAATAACAGTATAAGTACCAGCGCTAGTTTGAAGACCGAAATATATTGCTGAACCTGTTCCATTAATTGGTGTACCTATGTTGCTTCCGTTGCGTTTTAATTGGTAACTAACGCCTATTTCAGAATTGCTTAAACCAACAGATAAACCTATTCCACCAGCGCAAAATTCACCACCTCCCGTTACATTGTAAATATTTGGTGATAAACATTCAATTACTCCGGGAGAGCCGATTAATTCTCTTGCATTTATTATGGTTCCTGTTGAGTCTTGACTTGCAAACCAGCTAGTTGAAAGGTTATTATCTAATGTAGAAGGACAAAAACAAATTGATGCACCAAGTGCATTTGATCCTGTAACCCAACTGTTGGCATAAGTAACCAAATCCAAAGTATCGTTATCTAAATCTCTTAATACAACGGTTGTTCCACTATTACTTAATCCAGAACTAATCCATTGAATAGGCATAAATGTTAAGTCAAAGTTTCTCATAACTGCACCTGCGTTTGCTGCGAAAACAACAACAGAATTAGCAGGTAATGAATAAGGAGTACTAAAAGTGTAGCGCACAGCATTTGCGAAAATCAAATTATAACCATTCATGTCAACAGCTGAGGTTCCTGCATTATATATTTCAATATATTCTAAACTATCAGTTCCTGATTCTGGTGGGTTATACATAATTTCCGAAATCATAAGTTGTGAGTTTCCAACAAAAGGAAGTAAGAATAAAAAAGCAATCTGTAAATAAGCCTTTTTTGAAAAATATAACAGATTTGTCATGTTAGTAAAATTAAGTGTCAAAAGTAATTTTTTTATTTTTTAAAAATGAGTTTTTAGCCTTATTGTTGTTCAATAGTGCTTTTTAAAAAGTAATTAACTGTTTAATTATCAATAAGTTTTATGTGTTGTTAGTGTTGTTTTTGAATTGAAAATTTGATTTAGTAGGTAAGTTGTAAACTAATTACAAATACCCCAAAATCCATTTCGCACTCGGGATTTTTGAAAGTTGAGCCGTATTTAAAACGAGTTCAAAAGCTTGACCTTGTCCTTCGAAAAAGTAGAGTTTGACTCCCTCTTTGTGAAACGAAAATTGTGTCGCCCCCGAAAACAAAATATCGGATCGGTTGCAATCAATTCGTATTTCAGGATTGTCTTGAATGGCCTCGACAATTACTTTCTGATAAATTGGACTAGCGGCGTTGAAGAGGTCATTAAAAGCAACTTTTTTACTTGATCCATCTGCTAGGAAAATCCAATTGGAAACTTCAAAATATCCATTTGAACCGCCATAGTTTTTCCCATAATCAAGTTGAACTGTTGGTGGCTCGGTAACGGATAAACTTATCGTTTTTGATGTTACAAATTCTGCTTTGAAATATTTGTTTTCACCATAACTCGTTCCTCTGACGCCATTGATAACTGCACTTTTATTTCTTTGGATTTGATTCCAATAAGTAGGGTAGAAATAGTCGTAAACCAATTCTTTATGATTTTGAAGAAGCGATTTTTGGGTATATTCTGTACATTGTATATGGAAAAAATTATAGATGCTTTCCTCTGTCCAATGGTTCATTAAAATTTCTTTTTGCGATTGCGAAACTGGTTTTCCATCTTTATCAAAACAAGTCGTTTTTCCTTTTTTTTCCAAGCTGTAATAAATCACTTTTCCGTCGCTTGAAAAATACAAGGGAATAAAACTCGTGTAGGAAGAATCGATTTGGGTAAGATTATTACGGTTGATTACGGCTACTTTTCCTGATAATGTAATTCCAACAGATAAACTTTTAGTGAATAAAAACAAATCCGAAAAAAGCGGTTGAATCACCCAATTACAATTTTCGTCTAGAAGTCCTTTTTTCCACTTTTCTTGCACAATTAACGCCTCCCAATCATAAGAAATAACATCAAACTCAGAAGTAACGCGTTGCACACCAAGTGTGTCGTAAATACGCCATTTTCCTTTCAAGGTCTGTGCCCAAATTCTGTTTTTACTAGCAAATTGCTGGTTGATTTGTGTGTGACTTTCTTTGAAAAGTAAGCCCTTTCGCGGATGAATTAAGTTCATTCCGTCTTCTAATTGTACCGTTGGAAGTCCGCCGTTAAAAAGATCAATGTGTCTCACTTTAGTGACAAGGTTGGTACTTTTGTCAAAAATAAATCCTCCCATATTTCCACTGATTAACAAAAGATTACCAAAACTTTTTGGTAGGTTATACCCATACATTTCTTGTCGCCACATCTTTTGAGTTTGATCGTAGATGATTGGGTAAAATTGCTGTTCATGTTGAAAAAGATAAATGCTGTCCAATTTCACCTTAAAGGAAACGGGCTGCATTTTGAAACCTGCGGCATTGGCTTCACTTAAAAGCACTCGATTCACTTGTGGAATGTCATTATTTGCAGGTTCAACCAATAAGCCCTCGAAGTTGTTGGTGATAAGAATTGTTGCATTGGTGGCCGGAACCAAAACAACGCCTTTTTCATCCATGATTCCCCAATTGAAACCTTTAGCTTGTCGTTTGCCGAAGAAAAAATAAACACGATAAGCATCTTGAGCGTAGTAATCCGTTTTTGGAACGCGAATATTCTTCGTTATAAACGTGTCAGCTTCAGCGAGTTTTTTGCCATTCACATCGATTAAATCGTAGGAATTAGTTTCGGACAAATATCCAAAATAGCGCGCACTTGAAACAGTTTGAACTTGCGCATAGATCGTAATTAGTTTTTCGTAAATAGGAGCTAAATGAACTTTCCAATTGCCATTTAAGATTCCTTTTTTGCCGCTTTCTATGAAAACAAATTGATGATGCGAGTGTAAACAAGATAAGGCGCTACTGTAATTATACAAGGTTTTTTCGAAGGTATATTTTGGCCAAACAATTGGTTTTCCTTCTGCGCTGAAAAGTCCGTATTTGTTGTTTTTGAGTACCGTATAATTTTCTCCACAAGGAGTTACTTTATCAAAAGTACTGTCTGAAAGTTGTTTGCCTTCGGGAGTGAAAAAGCGCACATTTCCTACGAGTGTACTTGATTCTGCCATATTATCGCCCACAACAAAAACAGATTGCTCATTGTATTTGTAGAGAATAATGCCATCAAAATAGGGTACAAGTGGGGTTCCGTTTCCGTCTAAAATGGTCGATTGGTGTTTTGGAAGACCCGTTTTTGGGTAGCTTGTTTTAACTACCAAAAATCGTCCTTTGATTAATTGTTGAATGGAACTAAATTCCTGTGGAAGCACCCAAGCTTTAGAAGTGTCCATAATTCCCATCAGGTTTTGGGTGTAGCTGTTTTCCACTTTTTTGTTCACCAAAACAAAGCGATCAGCCGTCAACATAGAGATTTGATCGTATTTTGCACCGACGAAAACTTTTCCCGTTCGTGTTAAAATCCCCCATTTTTCGCCTTCTTTAAAAGTAAAAAATCCGCTTTGTTGAACTTGAATCTCTTGATATTGTGCAGGAACCACCCATTTTTTGTCAGTGTTTTTCAATCCATACGCACACGCAATAGGGTCGCGCACGATTTGTAATTGTGAAAAAGCAAAAGCGTTAAACAACAATGCTAAGAAGAGCAATTTTACTTTCATAAATCTAAGATACACCTTTGAGGGGAAAAGGTTTGAAAAAAGCAAGTTTATTTTACTCGCTTCCAGAACACAATTTTATCTTCTCCATCATTCCAAAAATCTCTGATGATTGCTTCTTGGTGGTAACCTATTTTATTATACAAGCTTCTTGCTGTAAATTGTGCATCATCGCTTGAAGTTTCAACAATTAATATTCGTGCGCCTTTATCTTTCAAATGTTGTTCGATGTAATGCATCATTTCTTTTGCAATACCTTTTCCCTGCATATCTCTGCTTACACCAATTGCAAGTAAATTGTATGTTCCTTCTGTTAATTTTTCGGGGACACAATAACCTAAAGCAACAGGAACCTCGTCAGAGATAGCGGTAAACCAAATGTCTTCTGTTTCTGGATTGTTGAAATAATCATAAATCATTTCGTCCAAAAGTTTAGAAGGGAAAAGTTCACAAGAGTCAAGAACTAATTTTAAATCATTACAATCAGTTATTTGAGTAGGTCTTATAGAAATGGACATTTTTAATGAATTAAATTATTGTTCTAAAATTAAACAGAATTGAAAACGAAAAAACCATTGGTCAAAATCGTTTTCAAAATATTGGCAAAAATACCGTTTCATCCATTGTTGGTTCCTACAAATCTGCCGTAATAAAACACGCAAATTGATTAGGTTTAAAAAATGGATAGCAAACACGTTTTCACGATCACATTATTCGCAATAATGCTGAATATCAACGTATTTCAAATTATATTGTTAACAACCCAAATAAATGGATAGAGGATAAATTTCATTCCGTTTAATATATAAACCATTGTTTATCAACACCAATGGTTAGATTGTTTACCTCTAATTTTTTAGATATGAACACCTTTCAATTGAACAAATTATCTTTTCACTTTAATCTTTTAGTTTTTCACTATCAGTTTTCAGTTCTCCACTTTTCACTTTTATCTCTTCACTTTAAACCTTCAAATTTCATCTATCAGTTTTCAGTTTTAAAGACTAACTTTGCACCCGTATGAAGCACATCAGAAATTTTTGCATAATTGCCCACATTGACCACGGAAAAAGCACACTAGCTGACCGTTTACTACAAACCACAGGTACAATCTCCGACCGAGAGATGCAAGCGCAAGCCTTAGACGATATGGATTTGGAGCGCGAACGTGGGATTACGATTAAAAGTCACGCCATTCAAATGAATTACAAACACGATGGCCAAGAATATATTTTAAACTTAATCGACACTCCCGGACACGTTGATTTTTCCTACGAAGTTTCACGTTCAATTGCTGCTTGTGAAGGCGCTTTATTGATTGTTGATGCATCACAAGGGATTGAAGCACAAACCATTTCCAATTTATATTTGGCTTTAGAGCACGATTTGGAAATCATTCCAATTTTGAATAAAATGGACTTACCTGGAGCAATGCCTGAAGAGGTTTCCGACCAAATTATGGAATTGATTGGTTGCGATTTGGAAGACATTATCCCTGCATCAGGTAAAACAGGTTTAGGAGTTGATAAAATTTTAGACGCCATCATTAATCGCATTCCTGCACCGAAAGGAGACGAAAATGCACCCTTGCAAGCGATGATTTTTGATTCGGTTTTCAATCCGTTTAGAGGAATTATAGCATATTACCGTATTCGTAACGGCGTTTTGAAAAAAGGCGATAAAGTGCGTTTCTTTAATACAGGTAAGACTTACAACGCTGACGAAATTGGAATTTTGAAAATGGATTTGTCGCCTCGAAAAGAAGTACGAACAGGAGACGTTGGTTACATCATTTCTGGTATCAAGCAAGCTAAAGAAGTAAAAGTGGGTGACACAATTACCTTGGCTGAAAACCCGTGTGAAGAATCTATCAAAGGATTTGAGGACGTGAAACCGATGGTATTTGCTGGAATTTATCCTGTTGATACAGAAGATTACGAAGAATTGCGTTACTCAATGGAGAAATTGCAATTGAACGATTCATCGTTGGTTTTCGAACCGGAATCTTCTGCCGCTTTAGGTTTTGGTTTCCGTTGTGGATTCTTAGGAATGTTGCACATGGAAATCATTCAAGAGCGTTTGGAGCGCGAGTTCAATATGACGGTAATCACTACTGTACCAAACGTTTCGTACAAATCGTACATGAAAAAGAACCCGGATAAAGTCTTAATAGTGAACAATCCTTCTGAATTGCCTGATCCTTCTGGAATGGACCGAATCGAAGAGCCTTACATCAAAGCGCAAGTCATCACGAAATCAGAATATGTTGGTTCAATTATGACTTTGTGTATTGAAAAACGTGGCGAATTGACCAATCAAGTTTATTTGACGCAAGACCGTGTTGAAATTACGTTTGAAATGCCCTTAGCAGAGATTGTATTTGACTTCTACGACCGTTTGAAATCCGTTTCTCGTGGTTATGCTTCGTTCGATTATCATCCAATTGGCTACCGCGAATCCGACTTGATTAAAATGGATTTATTGTTAAATGCTGAACAAGTTGACGCTTTATCTGCTTTAGTACATAGAAGTAATGCATTCGATTTAGGAAAGAAAATTTGTTTGAAGTTGAAAGAATTAATTCCTCGTCAACAATTTGAAATTCCAATACAAGCAGCGATTGGAGCGAAAATTATTGCACGTGAAACAATCAAAGCTTTACGTAAAGACGTTACTGCAAAGTGTTACGGTGGAGATATTTCGCGTAAACGTAAATTATTAGAGAAACAAAAAGAAGGTAAGAAACGTATGCGTCAAGTTGGACGTGTGGAAATTCCACAAGAAGCGTTCCTAGCCGTATTAAAATTAAACGATTAAAAACAGAATAATATGCTTGATATTTTAAAACACGCACATTCAGGTTTACGTTGGGTAGTCCTGATTTTAATGCTTTTAGCAATTGTAAATTCTTTGATTTCAAGAAATTACGAGAAAAAACACAAAATGATTAATTTATTTGCAATGATTTCTTTGCACACACAATTGTTGATTGGTCTTATCTTGTATTTTATTTCCGATAAAGTGAAATTTGTAGAAGGTTGGATGAAAGAAGACGCTTATCGTTTCTATGGAATGGAGCATTTTCTTGGAATGATTGTCGCAATTGTATTGGTAACTATTGGTAGAAAAATCGCTGAAAAACAGTCTACAGATATCGACAAACACAAGAAAATCCGCACTTTTTACACAATCGCTTTGGTAATCATCATTGCATCGATTCCTTGGCCGTTTAGAACAGCATTAGGTGGCGCATGGTTTTAAGAAAGCGTATTTTTAGTGTTTCCATATTGTTGTTGACAGCATGTGGAAGTGGTGGTTCAAAAACTGATGCTTTACCAAGTGAAACACCTGAAGAAAAAGGCGAAAGCTTGTATATTTTAAATTGTGCTTCCTGTCACGGGGAGGATGGAAAATTGGGTTCATCAGGAGCAAAAGATCTTTCGGTTTCTAAATTGAGTGACCAGCAAATTGAACAAATTATCCGAAAAGGAAAAAATGCAATGCCTTCTCAAGAAGCTGTTTTAGAAACGGATGAAAACATTAAATTAGTAATAGAGCACGTAAAAACGTTGAAAAATAAGCCATAACGAGATTCGTCACATTCAAGGATTAATTTTAAACGGCGATTCAATATGACCATTAAAAAATACTTAAACACCTATTAAAATAATGCAAGAAGGACACGTAACCGTAGATGCTGTTGAAGAATCATGTGTGTTGGTTGGAGTGATAACTTCTGAAATCAACGAAGAAACTGCGAAAGAACATTTAGACGAATTGCAATTTCTAGCCGAAACAGCTGGAGCAATTACTGTTGAAACATTTACTCAAAAACTACCTTATCCGAATCCCAGAACCTACGTTGGAACGGGAAAGTTGGAAGAAATCAGACAATACATCAAGGCTGCGAATGTAGAATTAGTCATTTTTGACGATGAACTTTCGCCATCACAATTACGCAACATTGAACGTGATTTAGATTGCAAAGTCTTGGACCGAACCATTTTGATTTTAGACATTTTCGCAAGTCGTGCGCGAACGTTTCACGCAAAAACACAAGTGGAATTGGCGCAATTGCAGTATATGTTACCTCGTTTGACACGAATGTGGACTCACTTAGAGCGTCAAAAAGGGGGGATTGGTTTGCGTGGTCCAGGAGAATCACAAATTGAAACGGATAGACGAATCATTCAAATGCGTATTTCATTGATGAAAGAACGTTTGAAAGACATCGACAAACAAATGGGGGTACAACGCAGCAACCGCGGACAATTAGTTCGTGTAGCTTTAGTTGGTTATACGAACGTTGGAAAAAGCACGTTGATGAATTTGTTGTCAAAATCGGATGTTTTTGCAGAGAATAAACTCTTCGCAACGCTGGATACAACCGTCAGAAAGGTGGTAATTGACAACTTACCGATGCTTTTAACCGACACCGTTGGATTTATTCGCAAGCTGCCGCAACAATTGATGGAATCCTTTAAATCGACTTTAGACGAAGTGCGCGAAGCTGATTTATTGGTACACGTTCTAGATATTTCACACCCGAATTTTGAAGATCATTTCAATGTGGTGAACGAAACACTTGCAGAAATAGATAATACCGAAAAACCAACGATTTTAGTTTTCAATAAAATTGACGCCTATCAACCCCCAACCAACGATTTGAACGAAAACGAAGAAGACATCACCTCTTTGGATTCCTTAAAAAAATCGTGGATGGCAAAAATGAATAAAACCAAATGTGTTTTCATTTCAGCGCAAGACAAAGAAAACATCGATGAATTGAAAGCTGTACTCTACCACGAGGTAAAAGAAATCTTTAAAGTGAGATATCCGTATAATGATTTTTTGTATTGATTAAACCCACAGGTGCGCGATTAATCCCGTACCTATGGGTTTAATCAAAAAATTGTCATTTCTGAAAACGGTGTCATCAAATATATTGAGGCAAAGGATTTGTGAAAATTTTCATTAGCTTTGACTAGTGAACACTCAAATAACGACTTATTCTGGAATTCTAATTAATTCCAACAACGGAAACCAGCGCGAATCGGGCGAAATCAAAGTCAATCCGTATGGTATCACTTTTACTTGTGAATCGCAAAAAGTAGAATTTCCCTTTCATTTATTGGAAATCACACACGGTGGAAACAACAGAGAATTGATTTTCTTTGCACACCCAAACAAAGCAGGATTAACGTTCTATACCAATCAGAAAGCGATTTTAAAAGAACCTGTTTTTCACGAAGAACCTGATTTGAAAGCCCAAATAAGCATCGTTAAAAGTTCAAGAAGAAAAATTGTGATAGGTTCCTCAATTGCTCTAGGGCTAATTATGGTATTGATTGCTTCTCTTTTCCTATTGAAAGACACTTTTGTTGAAGCTTTAGCACACAGAGCTCCTAAGGAATGGGAGGCAGAAATAGGTGATAAATTATTTGAAAGCATAAAAATGCAATATAAATTTATTCACAATGATTCGTTAGAGCAAGCGTTTTTATTAGCCGCAAAACCATTGATTGACCAAGTAAAAAAAGACGGAACAAAAGTTGAGTTCTATTTCATCAAAGATGCCACTATTAATGCTTTTGCTTTGCCTGGAGGAAAAGTGGTGATACAAACAGGATTGATTGATCACGCAAAATCTTGGGAAGAAGTTTTAGGTGTTGTAGGTCATGAATTGGCGCATGTTACCCGACGCCATCATTTGCGAGGAGTAATCAATAATTTAGGATTGTATGTGATTGTTTCTTCTTTGGTTGGAGACGTTAACTCAGCTACTGGAGCAGTGATTAGTGCTGGTGGAAATTTAGCCTCACTATCGAACAGTAGGGCTTTCGAAACAGAGGCAGACGAAACGGGAATGGATTACTTAATCGCAGCGCATATTGATCCTAAAGGAATGATTTCTTTTTTCAAAACCTTACAGAAGGAATCAGGGAAAAAAACTGACGATTATACAAAATTCATTTCAACTCACCCCTCAACTAGCGATAGAATTCAGCATTTAAATGAACTGTTGAAAAGTAAAAAATATTACACAAAACCTGTAAATGGTGATTTTAAAGCATTTAAAAAACACATTAACCAACTAAAATGAATGTAAAAATAGAAGCAAAACCAGCGTTTGCCTTTCTTCGGGTCGAACTTGCGCCTGGCGAGACGATTATCGCTGAAGCAGATGCAATGTCAACCATGTCGGCGGAACTGGACATGACTGCCAAATTCAACGGTGGTTTATTCAAAGGATTAATTAAGAAATTCCTTGGTGGCGAGAGTTTATTCGTAAATCATTTTACAAATAATACCTCTAAAACCTTGAGTTTAACGTTAGTACAAGCAACTCCTGGTGATATGGAGTGCAAAACTTTAAACGGCAATAGTTATTGTTTGGAAAGAGGCGCTTATGTGGCTTCTGATCCTGGTGTTACTTTAGGAATTCGCTGGGCAGGATTGGGATCTTTTATCGCACGTGAAGGACTTTTCAAATTGATTGTTTCAGGAAATGGTAATGTTTACTTTGGCGCTTACGGTGGTATCATTGAAAAAGAAATCAACGGTGAATACATTGTCGATTCTGGTCATTTGGTGGGTTATGAAACAACGATGAAATTGAAACCACAACTTTCCAATGGAATCCTTGGTAGCATGACAAGTGGCGAAGGATTCGTAACCAAAGTTACCGGGAAAGGAAAAATTTATCTTCAAACCAGAAATATCTCAAGTTTTACTTCTTGGGTAAATCGCTATTTATAAACTATGGAAGAACTATCAAATACTATTTCAAAAATGGACATTGACGTTAAATTTCCATTGAAACCGGGTGCAACAGCCGCAGAAATTACTTTGCGACCGGGACAAAAAATCATAGCTGAAGGTGGCTCCATGATTGCTATGAGTAGTAATATTTCTATGACAACGACTACTCAACAAAAAAAATCTGGAGGTATTATAAAGGGTTTAAAACGAATGATTTCTGGAGAAAATTTCTTTTTGAATCATTACACAGCAGGTTCTGAAGGCGGAAAACTCTGGTTGGGAACAACTCACGTGGGAGATATGGATTGCAAAGAGCTTAACGGAGAATCTTTAGTAATCCAAGGAGGATCTTATGTTGCTTGTAGCGAAAACATTGAAATTGATGCGAGTTGGCAAGGATTTAAAAACTTGGTTTCAAAAGAAAGTATGTTTTGGGTAAAAGCAACTGGAAAAGGAACTGTAATTTTTAATTCTTTCGGAGCAATTTACACCATAGACGTGGACGGAGAACACATCGTTGACACAGGTCACATCGTTGCTTTTGAAGAAAGTTTAGCTTTTTCATTAACGAAAGCTGGGAAAAGTTGGGCAAGTTCCATTCTCGGCGGCGAAGGTCTCGTTTGTAAATTTAAAGGCCGAGGAAAAGTGTGGATTCAATCCCATAATTCATCTTCTTTCGGTTCATCACTTAGTCCAAAACTTAAACCAAGATAAGCATGGAAACAGAATTTAAAGGATTGCCATTCAAATTCGATTGTAAACCAGATTTCGGTTACTTAACAATAAATGTTCCTGCGGGAAAAATGGTAAAGGTGGAAGCTGCTGCAATGGCCGGAATGGACACCAATATGGAAATGAAAACAAAATTAAAAGGAGGTTTTAAACGCTTTTTATCAGGAGAATCCCTGTTTATCAACGAGTTTACAGCAAAAAACGGAAATGCTGAAATTCAGATTGCGCCTGCTTCTCCCGGCGATATTGATCACGTATATTTAGATAACGAGTCTATCTTTTTACAAAACTCAGCTTTTGTGGCATCGGGTTCAGAAATTGATGTGCAAACAAAATGGCAAGGATTGACAAAAGGATTTTTCTCAGGTGAGAACCTTTTCTTGATAAAATGTACTGGAACAGGCGACGTTTGGTTCAATTCTTACGGTGGAATAATCCCAATTGACGTCGATGGATCTTATGTTGTTGATACTGGTCACATTGTTGCATTCACAGATGGCTTGGATTATTCGGTTTCTATGGTTGGAGGTTACAAATCGCTTTTCTTTTCGGGAGAAGGTTTGGTTTGTCGCTTCTCAGGCACAGGACGTGTGTGGATTCAAACGCGCAAATTGCAACCATTCCTTTCATGGTTATTTCCTTTCAGACCAGCCAAGAATAGATAATTTTGAATAAAAGTTACAACGAAGAGTTAAAAACAACAGGAGTCTTAAATCTCACTTCGGAAGGAATTCTTTTTTTTGAGTTGAAAATTGTTACTTCACCAAAAATTTAAAATTTACCCACAATCTATTTCCCTCCTTGAGGAGGGATTAAGGGAGGTGAACATTTTCAAATTTTCAAATTAATTAATTTTCAAATTAGAATTTCACAACCTTCCTCTTCTCTTTCAAAACTTCATCGTCCACCTGCAAAAAATACTCCTCAGTAGCTAAAGCAGAAATATCCAACGGAAAACTCTCTGTGTTTTTGGAAATGGAAATTTTGAAAAATGGAACTTTAGCGCACCGTTGTGGTCTCGATTGTATTCCAATGGAATAGTGTCTTAAACGCAATCAATTGGACACGATATTTAATTTAATTGTTCCATTTTGGGTCAATACTTACACCAATTGACTCAAGGAATTTTTTGGGTGATTTATACTTCAATCCACCATGAATTCTTTCGAAATTATAGATTTTTTTCCATCGTACCTTTGTTTCTTTAAAATCTTGCAAATTCTGAAATTCAAATCGTTGACAAACAGCACTTTCCATTATTGAATGATAGGATTCAATATGTGCATTTTGTTCTGGTGTTGCAGGTTTCCTAAATTCTTGAATCACTCCTTTGTTCTTCAAAAAACCTTGAACAATTAATGCTTCAAATTGCGATCTATTGTCATTTCTAACTATGAATTGTTCTGGTAATGTTTTGATTTTAAACAATAACAGCAAAAAATAGAGCCATTGTTTTCAATCTTATAATTAGAACTTCATGTTAAATTATTATTAAAAAGCAATTAATTAAAAGCAAATAATCAGTAATTAATCATTTGTTTATAATTTCGCACCCCGATGAGAAAAATAATAAGCTTATTATTTGTTGTAATTAGTTTTCAAATTTTTGGTGCTACTAGTGGTACTGAAAATAAAGAATTCGATTATCAAGAAAAGTTTTCTCAGTTCGTTGGGTTTTTCTCAGAAGCAAAAGATGTTGGTGAAAACAAAGAAGAGAATCAACCTAAAGTTTCTTACGTTGGTCAGTCAATAGTTGGAATCGGAACAACAAATCCAACGGTTTTAAAAATTGAATTCAAAACTGTTGACCAATATTTCAAAAGTCACATCAAATTTTTAGATTTTTTTGACTCCAATGTCATTTTATTAAAACAGAACAAGAGCAAAAAAGAAAATCTTCGCTTTTACGTTGTTTTTTGTAATTACAGACTATAGAATAGTCAATCCACATTTTATCCTAAAACAAATGACACCAAATCAATTTAAACATTGATTTATGTGCTTTTTTTAGTTCAAACAGAAAACTTTTCGAGAACTTCAGTTAACAATTTTAGTATTGTTTTTTTAATTAAATAGCTTGTTAGTTCAAATAAATAATTCTAAAAAATTGTATTTCAAGCGACTAATCATTTATTTTTAAATGTTATCGTTTAGAGAATTTTCTAAGTTTTGTGCTGAAAAAAAGTGTTCAATTCTAATGAAAAAGCACACGTTTTAGGCTTAATCAAAATCCTTAATTACTAAATCAATTGAAATGAAAAAGACATTTTTCACAAGTGTATTACTTGTGTTATTCCTTGCTGCTTCTTGTTCAGATAAAAAAGTTGCAGACGAAACAAAAACAAAACAATTAACAGAGAAACAAATTAGCGCTTTGCGCTTTGATATAGCTGAATTACAGCAATTGGAAGGAGAAATAACTTTGAATGGAAAAGTTATCCCAGACGAAAACAACTTGGTAAATGTTTTTCCTATGATTGGGGGAAAAGTTATCAGTGTAAATTTTGAAATTGGCGATTTGGTTGACACGCGAAAAGCACTTGTAACGCTGAATTCTGGTGAAGCTCGTGAGTTTGAGAAAGAACTTTTGGCTGCTGAAGATGAATATCAAATAGCCAAAAAGAATTATCAAATTCAACAAGATTTATTCAAAACGAGTTTTAGCACAGAGCGTGAATTGGCTTATGCAAAAAAAGATTTGCAATTAGCTAAAGCTGAATTAGATCGCTTAAAAGAAGTCTACGAAGTTTATTCTATAACTGAAGGAGGAAAGTATGTTGTAAAATCGCCAGTTGCAGGGTTTATTTTAGAGAAAAAAGTAGGTCCAAATATGCAAATTCGTTCCGATGCTTCTGATTATCTGTTCTCGGTAGCACGACTAGATGAGGTTTATGTTGCTTTTGATATTTACGAAAAAGACATTCCAAAAATAAAGATGGGACAGCAGGTTAAAATTCAAACAATTGCTTCTGACTCAATCATTAGAGGAACGATTTCTAGAATTGAAAATTTAATTGATCCAATCACAAGAACAATAAAAGCGCGTGTTTTATTGAAAAACAACGGTTATAAATTAAAACCAGAAATGTTCTGCTCTGGAAAATTGAATTTTAAAGAAGATGGTCAAATGATAGCAATCGATAAAAACGCAATCATTTTTGATAAGAACAAATACTTTGTAATGGTTTTTCACTCAAAAAAGAACATAGAAACCCGCGAAGTTGAAATTTATACTCAAACGGATAAAGCTGCTTTCATTTCAAGTGGACTTGCTGCTGGTGAGAAGTTGATTACTAAAAATCAACTTTATGTATATGATGCCTTGAACGATTAAGTTCATTTTTTACTTATTAATTTCTTATAAATCTTATGAATAAGTTCATTAAGGGCATTATTGGTTTTTCCTTGAAAAACAAAGCCCTCACTTTCATTTTAGTTGGAATTTTATCTGTTGCAGGTATTTTCAGCTTTTTAAACACACCACTTGAAGCATTTCCAGATGTTACCAACACACAAATTATTATTGTGACCGATTGGAAAGGAAGAAGTGCGGAAGAGGTTGAACGTTTTGTCTCTATTCCGATTGAAGTTGCAATGAATTCGGTGCAGAAAAAAACAAACGTTCGCTCTATTACAATGTTTGGTCTTTCGATTATCAAAATCATTTTTGAAGACGATGTTGAAGACTTTTTTGCGCGTCAACAAGTAAATAATTTATTGCGAAATGTGAAATTACCAGATGGAGTTGAGCCCAATGTGCAACCTCCTTATGGTCCAACGGGTGAGATTTTTCGCTACGTTTTAAAAGGAACAAATCGCTCTTCAATTGATTTATTGACGATTCAAAACTGGGTAATTGACAGACAATTGCGCGCTGTTCCTGGAGTTGCCGACATTGTAGCCTTTGGAGGACAGGAAAAAATCTATGAAATTCAACCTGATCCATTGCAATTAGCGAAATATGGAATAACCGTCTTTGAACTTCAAGAAGCAATCAATAATAGTAATCTCAATGTTGGTGGAGATGTTATCAATACCAACGAGCAAGCATTTGTGGTTCGTGGACTTGGTTTGATAAACGATGTTTCAGATATTGAAAACACAATTGTTAAAAATTACAACGGTACACCGCTATTAATCAAGCATTGCGCTAACGTTGAAATTACAGGTTCTCAACGTGTTGGTAAAGTTGGTTTAGATGATAAAGACGATGTTGTGGAAGGAATTATTGTGATGCGAAAAGGAGAAAATCCAAGTGAAGTTTTGGCTCGTGTGAAAGAAAAAATCGAGCATTTGAATGAAAACGTACTGCCGAGCGATGTTAAAATGGAAACCTTTTACGACCGCGATAATTTAATGGCTTATTGTACGAAAACGGTATCAAAAAACTTGGTTGAAGGAATCATTTTTGTAACTGTAATCGTGTTTTTATTTATGGCCGATTGGCGAACAACTGTTATCGTTTCAATCATTATTCCATTGTCTTTATTGTTCTCCTTTTTTATGCTTTACCTAAAGGGAATGAGCGCGAATCTATTGTCTTTAGGAGCTGTAGATTTTGGAATTATCATTGACGGTGCCGTCGTAATGGTTGAAGGAATCTTCGTTGTGCTAGACCATCAAGCCAAGAAAGTAGGAATGGAACGCTTTAATAAAATGTCCAAAATGGGCTTGATTAAAAGTACTGGTGTGGAAATGGGTAAAGCTGTTTTCTTCTCAAAATTGATTATTATCACTGCCTTGCTTCCAATCTTCGCTTTTCAAAAAGTGGAAGGTAAAATGTTCTCTCCGTTGGCTTTCACCCTTGGTTTTGCTTTGCTTGGAGCCTTGTTGTTTACCTTGACATTAGTTCCGGTTTTAACATCCATTTTATTGAAGAAAAACGTGCGCGAAAAACACAATTTTTTTGTTCGCTTTTTCGATAATCGTTTTGGAAAAGGGGTTGAGTGGTCTTTCAAAAACAAAATGAAAATATTTCTTATTTCTGTTTCGATTCTTGTTTTAAGCTTGTTCTCAACCAAATGGTTAGGAACTGAATTTTTACCAACCTTAAACGAAGGTGCACTTTGGGTTGAAGCAAAAATGCCAATGAGTATGTCGTTAGATGAAACCACCAAGCAAGTACGCATTTTAAGAAAAGAGCTCAATAAATTTCCTGAGGTGAATGGGGTGCTTTCTCAAACAGGTCGTTCAAATGATGGAACCGATCCAAGTGGATTTTTCTATGTGCAAATGCAAGTAAATCTAAAACCTAAAGATGAATGGCGAAGTGGTTTATCTGTCGATGATTTGATTGCTGAAATGGATAAAGAAATGAAAAAACATCCTGGAATCAACTTCAATTATTCGCAGCCAATCATTGACAACGTTGCCGAGGCTGTTGCTGGAATGAACGCCAACAACGCGATAAAGATTTTTGGTCCAGATTTACGCGTTTTGGATAGTTTGTCAACGCTCGTTCTTAATGCAATGAAAAATGTTGAGGGAGTAAAAGACGCTGGTATTCTTAGAAACATTGGTCAACCTGAAATGCAAATTCATTTGGATAAGCAAAAAATGGCGGTGTATGGTGTGAAACTAAAAAACGCGCAGGACATTATTGAAATGGCTATTGGCGGTAAAACCATAACAGAAAAGTACGAAGGAGAATCACGTTTTAATATTCGAATTCGTTACCCACAAACGTTTAGAGATAGTGAAGAAAAAATCCTCAAATTGATGATTCCAACAGAAAATGCATCCATTATTCCGCTGAATGAAATTGCTCAAATTAAAAAGGTTACTGGACCAGCATTTGTGTATCGAGACAACAATAAGCGATTTATTGGAGTTAAATTTTCGGTGCGCGAACGAGACTTAGGAAGCACAATTGCGGATGCTCAGAAAAAAGTAGAGAAGGCAGTTAAGCTACCAAAAGAGTATGAAATCATTTGGACAGGAGAATTTGAGAATCAAGTCCGTGCAACTGATACCTTAGTGAAAGTAGTACCATTATCACTCGTTGGAATTTTTGTGTTGCTGCTCATCTTATTTGGTAATTCGAAGGATGCTGGTTTAGTATTATTGAATGTTCCTTTTGCTTTAATTGGTGGGATTTTCGCCCTGCATTTGACGGGTATGAATTTTGGAATTTCCGCAGGCGTTGGGTTCATTGCCTTGTTTGGAATTTGTGTTCAAAATGGAGTAATTCTCATTTCTGTTTTCACCAAAAACATTAAAGCAAAAATGGACTTAGCAGAAGCGATAATTGAAGGTGTTAAAAGTAGAATACGACCAGTGGTAATGACTGCATTGATGGCTGCAATTGGTTTATTACCAGCCGCGCTTTCAACAGGAATTGGTTCTGAAAGTCAAAAACCATTGGCGATTGTAATCATTGGAGGCTTAATAACTGCAACCATTTTGACCTTGCTTACTTTCCCTGTAATCTACTATTGGGCAAACTTGAAAAGCTATCAGAAAAAAATTAATAAACATAAAGCTATCGAAGAATGAAATCTATAACAATTATGTTGCTCCTGTTTTTCTCATTGAATAACTGGGCACAAACAAATGACAAGCTTAAAATTGATTTTGAGCAAGGGAAAGCCAAAATGTTGAAAGAAAATATAGCGTTAATGGCTGAATATTACAATGTTGATATTTCTGATGCCGAAATTACTCAAGCAAAACTTTGGGATAATCCTCTTTTTGTTTGGAATGCAGAAATGTACAGTATTGCGCAAAATAGCTACTTCCGTTTTAATAATCAAAAGCTCATCCAGTTGGAATATGCTTTTTCAGTTTCAGGAGCCAGAATCAATACCATTAAGGAAGCAAAAATTGGTAAAGAATTAGCTAAACACGCTTTATCAGATGTTATTCGAAGCTTGGTGCTTGATTACAGCGTTGCCTATTACGATTTTGCTAGTTTGATGGAAACTAACAACCTTTTAAATCAGTCACTTGGACAATATGACAAGTTGATTGAACGTTGCACAAAAGGAAAAGAACTAGGTATCAATTCAGAAAGTGAACTCATACGCTTAAAGTCTGAACGTCAAGCCATTTTAAATGAGATTAATTCAAATCTAAGAAGTGCTTTAGAGAGCGAACACAAGTTAAAAATGTTGATGCATCTACCATTAACGGTTTCGCTTGAGGTAACAACTGACACAACTCTTCTTCTTCCCAACTTTAAAGTGGAAGAACTCGCTGAATTATCGATTGCCAACCGTCCCGATTTTATGATTGCAAAAACAAATATTGAGTTCTATAAAGCTAATCTCAAAAAGCAAAAATCATTGGCGGTACCAAAAGTAAATCTAGGATACCAACCTTTAGATAACGGATCCAATTATGTGCGTCCATATTCTGGGATGGTTTTCGAAATGGGAATTCCAATCTTTAATAGAAATCAAGGTGATATCGCTGCCGCAAAAATCAAAATTGATCAAAATAAATTATTGTTGGAATACAAAACGGATGAAATTAAAAGTGAAGTCAACACTGCTTTTCAAACTTTACAGCAAGCCATCGAATTAAGAGAATCTTTCAATACAGAGATTACCGCTGATATGGAAAAGTTGGCTGAAAATGCGCGCATAAACTTTGAAAAAAAGAATATAAATCTTTACGAATATATTGATTATCAGCGTAGTTATTTAGAGTATAAAATGAACTTGATTCAAGCTACAAGAAACTATAATGATGCTATTAATCAATTGAATTTTGCCATCGGTACTGACATTAAAAAACTATAAAATGAAACAACTATTTTTTTCACTTGCTTTTTTCGTTTCATTACTTGCTCATTCACAACAAGTAGAGAAAACGAATTATTTTGACAAACACCAAAAGTTCAACAAAAAATTCTTGTTTGGTTTTTCGGTTAACAACTCTTGGTCGAATTTTAGAGATTTAAAAGATTCTTCTTTCTTTCGACCTAGTTTAGGAATTCACTTAAGCACGGAATATTATTTCTACAAGGGTTTAGGGATTTCTGCCGATTTTGGATTGCAACAACGTGGAATGGGAATTTTCACCCCTGATTTGGACCAGTCTATTGGAGATCCCGATTCAACAGGCAGATTGCGGTATAAAGTTTCTACCATCGAAATACCTTTGTTACTGATTTATCGCCACAACCAAGAAGTGTATAATAAAGTTCGCCTTTCTGCTGGAATCGGTATTGTACCTATGTATATTTTCAAAGCAGAACGAATTTGGAAAAGTATAGATGATGGTTTTCACGAACCGAGAAGCTTGAAAGAGAATTACAACACCTTCGATTTTCCGTTGCGATTTTCATTAGGCTGCGACATTGATGCACCAGGAGGAAATATCCTAAAAACCAACTTTATTTTCGACTATGGTTTTAAAGGGATTTATCTAAATCCTTCTAATAATGTGCGTTCAAACAAGAATATTTTACTTGGAATTAAGCTCACCTTTTTGTTTTAAGCCGCACTTATGAAATATTGGATTGTGATTTTTGCGTGTGCAACGCTTCATTTGGCTTATGCACAAGATTCTATTTTAGTTTTTGATCGTCCTGGCGTTGCTGATAGTCCGTATTTGACGATGCCTAAAAAATGGTACATTGAAGCAGGTTATGGCTTGACAAATTCGACTAAATGGTCAGATTTATTAGCTCCGAGCTGTATGCTTCGAAAAAGTATTTACAGAAAAGCAGAAATACGAATAGCAATCAATACAACCCCACAATCCAATGATTTCATAGTAAAAACAGAAGACATTGATGGAAATTTTGCTTCAATTGGAATCAAACATAAACTTTTCAAAGAACAAAAACTCAGACCTGAAACAGCGATTATAGTTAACACTTATTCGGGTTTGAGTTTTATTAAAAACAGTAAATTAATAAACGCTTTTGCATACGAGGCACAGCTTCTTTTTCAAAATAATCTAAATGATTTCTTTAGTGTTAATTACAATTTGGGTTGTATTCGATTTGCTAGTCAAAATACAAGTTATATTAATCAGTCTACTTGTTTGAATTTTGCATTTACAAATAATTTAGGTGCATTCGTAGAAAACTTTAATTATTGGAATTTAAACACCAATTTCTTTGAAGCAAGTTATGATTTTGGATTGATCTATTCTTTTAAAGATAAGTATCAAATAGATGTTTCATACATTGCAAATCATTCTAAGCAAAAAACACATTATGGAACCTTACAAGCTGGTTTTTCAGTTAAGTTGTAAAGTTTCAATTACAACCTAAACAAAACTGCAAGAATAATTCGCTTTTCGGATTTAACTAAGTCTGGTCGCCAGTTTGGGTCTAAAGGGCTTGTGCTATATCCTGTTTGAGAAGTCACGCCACCTGCTCCCGCAAAATAGGGAACACTTGCGTTTCTATGCACAAATTCCAAGCGAAAAGTTACACTTTGATTGGGTAAATAATCGATATTCGTAGACCAATCCCAACCCTTGAAAGCATCTCCAGGATTTGCGCTAAAAGGAAATGCTCCTTCCGTTTGTGTTGGATTAGTAGCTGATGGAAGAGGACTCGCTTGCCCTGTTGGATACAAAACCAAATATCTTCCTGGATTGGTCATAACGCCACCACCAATTGTCCAAGCAAGTTTGTTTTTCGCAAACCACATACGGTGATAAATCATTGCACTTAGAAAATATTGTGCAGGTCCTTTTAACGTATCATCGTTAATAAATCCATTTACTCCTCCACCTTTTTCAAATCCCCAGTCGGCAGTTAGAGAAACGGCAGCTCTATTCAGTGTTTTTGATTGTGGTTTATTAAAATAACGTACTAAAACACTGTTGTCAGAATGAAAACGTTTTCGATCTGAAATGCCTGCTGCATCTGTTCCGTAGTAATTATTCGTTAGTATTTTAAAGTTGTCAGAAGGCATCCAAGTAATGTTTCCACCCAAACCGGGCATAGAATTGAATTTACCATAACTCTGCCAACCGTTGATAATCCAAGGTTCGATTTTTAAATGCTTTGTTGGAAAAAACTGTAAGCGAACACCATTGAAAAACCACGGTGTATTATCAGAAGTAAAGGAAGCTTGATACTCCCAGTTTTCTGCTTGATAGAAGGAATTCAACCCAATGTATGACATAAAAAGACCTGCGTCGATGTTGATTCCATATCCTTTATTAATGTGATAACCTGCATACGCTTCACTTAAATACCGATACACATTCGCTAATTGATATTGACCTTTGTATGGGCTTAAATCATTACGCGGTACAACTTGCGAACGAGTTCCAAATTGAGTCATAAATCTAGCTCTTGCTCCTTTGTATTGAAAATCTCCGCCAAAATGCAAGGCTGAAAGTTGAATTTCATTGTTGCGCGTTAAGGCTGTAGAACCCACCACAGTATTGTCAATTGGATTTTTAAATGAATAGGTGTAGTTCACATCAATCAAAACACTTGGTGTAAAATACGGAATGTTCCAAATTGAAGTGTCACGTCGGTCGCTTCCATTTTGCCAGGTTGCATCGATATTTTCAAAAGGAATTTTGGGTGTTTGTTCTTGCGATTTTTGGGCAAAAGTTAGGCTGTACCAACCTAAAATTGGTAGTAAAATTAGTGTTTTCATAAAATTTATTTTAGGTCGATTCGGGTAAGTTCTATATTACTTATTGGTTGATATACCAATGGGATTTGTTCAATTACAACATCGCTTTTGTCGAGACCAAAGGCTTCTTGATCACTTAAGCTTAAACCTTTGAGCCAGAAATAAGAATTCAGTAAAACACCCTCACGTAACGTGAACTCATTTTCAACGGAAAGAAACTTTTGAATCACCACAAATTTAAAATCAGGCTCGTTGTTATATTTCGTCGAACCATCCGGTCGCATGTGAAGATTTAATTCTTTGTTTTTAATCAAATCTTGTATGATTTTTTTGAAGTAAAGTTCCGTTCTTGGCTGCACTCTGAATCCTACATTGATATTGACTTTGATGATTTTATCATTAACTAATTCCACTACTTCATACGAAAGAGTATAAGGTTCATTTGTGCGATGAATGTGTAGAAACCAATACACATCTGCTCGTTTTGGTTTTTTAGACAAAATGGAGTTCATTAGTTTTTCCTCAATTTCATGAAAAGAATTTGCTTTTGTCAAGTAAATAATATGCGTTGAAAATTTCGGTATGCTGTCGTCTTCACTCAATTCTTTGATAATCGGAACATATTTCCCTAAATCCACGAATTTGGTAAAGCGATTGCTAATTTTTCTTCCAGAATAAACGCTGTACATAACAAAAAAGAACACGGATGAAATGATCAAAGTAATGTAACCGCCTTCTGGAAATTTTTGAATGTTGGCGATGAAAAATGAAATCTCAATTGTCCCAAACAGGAACATCAAAGTACCAACAAGTAGCTTGTTCCATTTCAATTTATACAAAAGGAAAAAGCTAAGTAAAAAGGTAGTTACCATCATTGTAATGGTTATTGCCAATCCGTAAGCAGCTTCCATATTGGATGAACTTTGAAAATGTAACACCATCAAAACACAACCAATCCAAAGGATAATGTTGACGCTTGGAATGTAAATTTGACCTTTGATGTTTGAGGGTTGACGAACCGCAACTCTTGGCCAAAAATTCATATTCATTGCTTCGTTAATCAAGGTGTAGCTTCCACTAATTAAAGCTTGAGAAGCGATAATTGCAGCAGAGGTAGCGATAATAATTCCAGGAATCAAAAACCATTCAGGCATAATTTCATAAAATGGATTACGATCTCCTAAACTTGCATTTTCTCCTAAGCCAGTAATCCAAACAGCTTGACCCATGTAGTTGATTAACAAACAAACTTTCACAAAAACCCAAGTGATTCGAATGTTTTTTCTTCCGCAGTGACCTAAATCGGAATATAAAGCTTCTGCACCCGTTGTGGCTAGAAAAACTGCACCAAGTAGAATAAATCCTTTGGGATAATGAACTAGAAAATCATAGGCGTATTTAGGATTTAACGCTTTAAAAATAGTTGGATTTTGGATAATTTGTATCAATCCAAGAACGAATAACATACTAAACCAAACGAGCATAGCGGGACCAAAAACACTTCCTACTTTGTGCGTTCCAAAACGTTGAAAGAAAAACAAACCTGAAATGATGACTATCACAATTGGAACTGTTGGGATGTTTTTCAGTTGCTCAATATTTGACAAACCTTCAACTGCTGAAGATACAGAAATGGGTGGCGTAATGATACCGTCAGCGAGTAAGGTGGAAGCGCCTAAAATCGTTGGTAGAATCAAGTATTTGCCATAGCGTCGGACCAATGCGTAAAGTGAAAAAATTCCTCCTTCGCCATTGTTATCTGCTTGAAGAGTTAGGTAGATATATTTGAATGTTGTTTGAAAAGTGATGGTCCAAAAAACGCATGAAATTCCACCATAAACAAGCATTTCACTAATTGGTCGATCGCCAACAATAGCCTTTAAAACATAAAGCGGACTTGTTCCAATGTCTCCATAAATAATTCCAAAAGCGACTAAAAGTGAGGCTGCTGTTACTTTGTTACTTAATCCATGACTTCCATTTTCCATACATCATTTATTTTATGATGCAAAGTTGAAGTTTAAGCTATTGGTAAAATGTAAAGACTTGGGTAGCTTGTATAAAGAAAAAATAAAGATTCAAAGAAACCGATATCCTACACCGCTTTCTGTCAGAATATGTTTTGGTCTATTGGCGTCAACTTCTATTTTTTTACGTAGGGTACCAATAAAAACACGTAAATATTGTGTTTCTAATTGTGCACCCACTCCCCAAATTTCTTTCAACAAATATTGATGTGTTAAAACTCGACCTTCGTTTTTAGCTAAAACAACCAATAAGTTAAATTCTGTCGCAGTTAGTTTCAGTAGTTCTTTGTTTTTTTTAACGGTATGCCCAATTAAATCTATTTCTATATCGTCAAAAACCAACCAATTCGATAAATTTTTGGGATTGTTATTGCGAATTGCAGATCGAATTCTTGCCAATAATTCTGCACTTCTGAAAGGTTTACTCAGGTAGTCGGTTGCTCCATTATCTAAAGCAGAAACAATATCGTTTTCACTATTTTGAACAGATAACATAATAATTGATTTATTAAACCAAAGTCGTAGTTCCTTTAACACTTCGTGACCACTCATATCAGGCAAACCAATATCGAGCAAAATTAAATCTGGAGAATGATTTGCGGCTAATAAAATTCCTTCTTTCCCTGTGCTTGCTTGCAATACTTTATAATCATTACTCTCTAATGTTATAGCCAATAAACGACGGATTTGAGGTTCATCTTCGATTATTAAAATAGTTTCTTTAAGCATGATTTAAGTTTTTTATATAGGATGCTTCAGCTGGAATTTCAATCGTGAAGATTAATCCAGTAGGATGATTATTTTTTACAGAAACGGTACCTCCATGCGCTTCCACAAAACCTTTTACAATTGATAGTCCTAGTCCACTTCCTCCTGTTTTACTTTGTGAAACACGATAAAATTTGTCAAAAAGTTGTGGCATTTCCTCCGGAGAAACACCAACTCCATTGTCCAAAATTTGAAGAATTAATTTTTCTGTATTATAAAGAACGTTTATTTGAATTTGTACCGTTTTTCCAGCATAATTGACAGCGTTATGCAACAGGTTTTTCAAAACTTCATCTATTAAACCACGATCAATTTTCACGAGAGGAAATGTTTCATCAAGTTCAAAAACAACACTCTGCTTTTCATTTAAATTGATTTTATGAACCACCTCGTTAATTAATTCATTGATGTCACACCAATCATAATTTGGCTTCAATAATCCTGTTTCTAAGCGACTCATATTTAATAAATTTTCCACTTGTCGATTTAAACGGTTACTTGCAATTTCAATTTCATTCAATAATGTTTGTTGATTTATTGCGGATAAATTCTGTTGATTTTCTTTCAAAGTATCCACAGCCCCAATCACAGTTGCAATTGGTGTTTTAAGCTCATGTGAGAGCGAATTAAACAAGGTATTGTATAGTCGAATAGACTTTTCTTTGTCTTCTTTATCACGAACTTTTTTTTCTTCGTTCCTAATTTTGAAAGATAAAACAGCATTCACAAAAGCAATAAAAAAATACAACAAAAACATCAAAAAATCTTCTGTTCCGCCTATATGAAAGGTAAAAATTGGTGGAATAAAAAAGAAATTCCAAACAAAAGCACTAAGAATTGCGGTAACTAAAACGGGTAAAATATCAAATAGCATCGCCACAATAGAAACCGTCATCAATAAAAGCAATGCAACGATTTTGTAAGTGATAATATCAGAAAAAATGAAGCAAGAAATAGCAATCAATAAAAACAAAGAGATACTCCAAAATAATTGGGTTGCTTGGGATAGATTTCTTGTATTGGCTAAGTTCAATGTATTTTTGAAGCAAATGTAATCGGAATGGTATTAAGATTTTATAAAGAATAAGGGATGTGTTGAGTTTTTCTATTTTCAAAATGCTATCATTTGAACGATTTGTGCTATTCGTTCATAAATGGGAAACTTAATATTGTTGTCAAAATAAGAATTATGGAAAGCAAAAAACCAACGTTTAAAAGCCACTATGACAATTTCATCGGTGGAAATTTCGTAGCTCCAGTGAACGGAGAATATTTTGAAAACACAAGCCCAATTGATGGTAAAGTTTTTACCAAAGCAGCTCGCTCAGGAAAAGAAGATATAGAGTTGGCTTTAGATTTAAATAAAAAACTAAAACCTATCAATCGGCGAAGGTTCAGACCGGCAATTTTTAGGAGTTGTCGGTTTGTTTTTTAGGGCTGAAAGTTATAAATACGTTTATAACTTTTCATTTTTTAAAATAAGTTATAAGTATATCTATAGTTTTTAAAAATTTAAAGTACTCCAAACTATGACTAAACGCGTATTAATTACACCAGAAGCATCCGAAGTGGTTGCAACTTTAAAAGCAAAATTTGGCGATTTGATGTTTCACCAAAGTGGTGGCTGCTGTGATGGTTCGCAACCAATGTGCTTTGAAAAAGTTGATTTTAAAGTCGGCTCAAGTGACGTTTGTTTGGGAAGCATCGAAAACTGCGAATTTTGGATGAGTAAAGATCAGTTTGAGTATTGGCAATACACACAACTCACAATCGACATTACAAAAGGAAGAGGTTCCAGTTTTTCATTGGAAATACCGATGGGTTTACGTTTTCTGACACAATCACGCTTATTTTCAGAGCAAGAATTGACGGATTTAGAGCCATTAACTTACGTTGTTGATTAATCTTCTTGCTTGTGCAATAGCTGTTGGTATTGTTTTGGAGTAATTCCCTCGTAATGTTTAAACATACGAATAAAATAATTACTGTCCTCAAAACCAGCTTCATAGGAGACGTTTTTGATATAAATATTTTTGTCTTTTAGGTACTGTTTTGCAACTTTGATTTTCTCTAAAATTATAAATTCAATTGGACTAACACCCAATTCATTTTTAAACAAACGGTACAAAGTTGAGGTGCTTAAACCCGAACGGCGCGCAATTTCTTTGAGTTCTAATTTCTGTGAAATATTTACCCGAATGTAAGTGATAACTTGTTCCAGTACACTATTTTTAGGAAGAGTTGTTTCTAAAGCAATTCCTTTCAATGCTTGAGATTGCACAATTTTTACCAATAACTCTTGGAGCGATAAATCAGCTAAAGTATCTTTGAAGATATTACTGCTTTGACATATATTTATCAATTTGGAAATGATGGAAGCCATTTCGGCATTGTTTTCAAAAAAGAAATTCGATTGATCTTATTGCCAAAAGTTATTCGTTCCTTCTTTGGGGTATTTTTCGTTTAGAAAATTAAGCGTATTAGTTATTTTGTGGTGATCGATGGCAAGCGCCAAACATTGTGTTGGATTATCAAAAGACGCTTCGGGAAAATCGATTTTCATCTCGACATTCGATGGCACAATAACTGATTCTCCTGGTAAATAATCAAATCCTTCTTGATCGAATAAGTGCATTACTTTTTTGCCGCGTAACATGCTCGTCACCACCAAATCAGAGAAGTGTAAAGGAACTAAATTCGATTGTTGGTAGGTCTCAAAAAGGTTTAATTCGCAGTTTTCAAGATTGTAAACAGTACGATTTTCCACTAAGGTTTTTAGAAAACGCTCTTGGGTTAATTGTGGTAAATGAGGCACTGCTTTTTGAAACATAGAAGCACAAAATTTCTTAATCGCATGATAAACATATTGAAAATGATTGAGATAATTTGAGGAGTATAAGATTTCTTCTCAGTTAATGTGAATATTAGTAAAATGAAGTTTTCTAATTTTCTTGCTAATTTTAGGACCGAGAAAAACTTTTTAAACAGGAAAATTCAAGCTACCAAAGAACAGAATTTATGCTTAAAACAATCTTACTTGTTGGACTTGGTGGAGGAATTGGAAGTGCTCTTCGATATCTAACAAGTGTAGCAATTCACAAATTCAATGGAAGTACTTTTCCTTTAGCAACCTTTGTTGTGAATAGTGTTGGTTGTTTTATTTTCGGATTACTGTTCGCTTATTTCAGTAAACACGCCGAACAATCTGAACAATTGCGTTTTTTTTTAATTACAGGATTTTGCGGTGGCTACACAACATTTTCTACATTTTCAGCTGAGAATTTTCATTTGATTGAGAGCGGAAATTATTTTATTCCAGCAATTAATATCACAGTAAGTGTTCTTTTAGGAATCGCAGCTGTGTTTTTTGGAATTCAAATTGGGAAGTGAGATACTACTCTAATTCTTTATTTTCCAATATCCTGTTTTATCGCTTCCAATTCGTTCAAGTACTCCGCTTTGTTTTGTGAGAGCTTCGTTTTAGACATTATTGAAAATCAAGACTAAAAAAATTCACTTTTTATTCAAAATTTCAACCCATTCATTCTTTACGAAAGGAAAATATTTCTTAAATTCAGGTAAACTATGAAGAATGAAATCATTTTATACCGACCAAATGAAGCCGCTGAACACATCGAAGTTCGACTTGAAAACGAGACTGTTTGGTTGAATCAGGCACAAATGACTGTGCTTTTTGGACAAACAAAACAGAATATTAGTTTGCATATTAATAATTGTTTTAAAGAAGGAGAATTGGATAGACTTTCAACTGTCAAGGAATCCTTGACGGTTCGATTAGAGGGTCAACGTAAAATAACACGCAAAGTTGAATTTTATAACCTTGATGTTATTATTTCAGTAGGTTATAGAGTTAAATCTAAGCAAGGAACTCAATTTCGTATTTGGGCAACCACTATACTTCGTGAATATTTACTCAAAGGATATGCAATCAATCAACGAGTAGATCGCATTGAAAATAACCTTGAAAATCTCTCAATAGAAGTAAGTAAAATCTCTTTGCAACTCAAAACAAACGAACTTCCTACCCAAGGTGTTTTCTTCGACGGACAATTATTCGATGCGTATGAGTTGATGTCGCGAATCATTCGTTCCGCACAAAAAGAAATTATCCTGATTGACAATTACATCGATGAATCGGTGTTGGTGCACCTAAGTAAACGTTCCGAAAATGTTGATGCTATCATTTACACCAAGTCCATTTCAAGAGTTTTGCAACTTGACCTTGAACGGCACAACAGCCAATACCCTCCCATTCAAATCCGTGAACTTCGAGAAAGTCACGATCGTTTTCTAATCATCGACCAAAAAGAGTTGTATCACATTGGCGCATCATTAAAAGATTTAGGAAAACGCTGGTTTGCGTTTTCGAAATTGGATGGTTTGCTGTCAGATGTGATAAAAAAAATTCAGTTATAAGAATTCAAAATCCTCCAATAACCTGCCTTATCACTTCCAATTCGTTCAAGTACTCCGCTTTGTTTTAGGGAATTAATTTTACGTTTTACTGTACTCAAACTTACACCTAGTTTTTCACTGTGTTTTTTGGTTGTTATGTGTTTATTTTTTTCAATCAAAGAAAATACAGTGTCATTTACAGTGTCAAAATTACTTTTTACAGTGTCAGAAAAGTTTATTACACCCTCTTCAACTCAATTTTCGTATCGCCCACTTCTTCAATATCTGTCAATAGAGCCTCAGCTGAAACAGTCGTAAATTCAATGTCATTTGCCAATACTTCAGCACAAATATATTCCTTGTTGGCAAGGGTAGCTACTTGTACAAAATCGCTTGTTTCGATACTTAAAGTAATGCGATCCGTTACGTCCAAACCACTATCTTTTCGCAAGTTTTGAACTCTATTTACGATTTCACGTGCAATTCCTTCTGATTTCAAGTTTTCAGAAATGGTAATATCTAAAGCAACTGTCAGTCCACTTTCGCTAGCAACCAACCATCCCGGAATGTCTTGTGCATTGATTTCAAAATCTGCTAAATCCAAGTTGATTTCCGCTCCTTCAATGCTTCCCCACCAACCATTATTTTGTTCAATTGTGGCGATATCGTCTTGTGTAAATCCAGCTACAATTCCTGCGATTGACTTCATTTGTTTACCGTATTTCGGACCGATAGTTTTGAAATTAGGCTTGATACTTTTCACTAACATTCCTGCTCCGTCTTCCAATAATTCCAATTCTTTCACATTCACTTCGGATAGTATCAAGTCTTGAACGTGTTTCAAATTTTCCGCCACTTCTTTGTTCAAAACAGGAATCATAATTTTTTGTAAAGGCTGACGTACTCTGATATTTTGTTTCTTACGCAAACCTAAAACCAAGGAACAAGCTTGTTGTGCTAATTCCATTTGTGCTTCTAATTTTTTGTCAATCCAGCTTTCATTTACGGCAGGGAAATTCGCCAAGTGAACGGATTCAGCTGTGTTTTTACCAGAAACTTTATTCAAGTCCAAGAACAATTGATCCATATAGAATGGAGCGATTGGAGCTGCTAAAATGGCAATTGTTTCTAAGCAGGTATAAAGCGTTTGGTAAGCACACAATTTATCTTTCGGGTCGTCGCTTTTCCAGTAACGTCTTCTACATAATCGTACGTACCAATTCGATAGTTGATCACTCACGAAATCTTGAATCGCACGTCCAGCTTTTGTTGGTTCGTAATCGGAGTAGGCAGCATCTACATCTTTCACCAATGAATTCAATTTAGAAAGCACCCAACGATCGATTTCTGGTCGCTCATTCAAAGGAACTTCGGCCTCTGAAAAATCAAATTCGTCGATGTTCGCATACAAAGAGAAAAACGAATACGTATTGTAAAGCGTTCCAAAGAATTTACGTTGTATTTCCGCAATTCCTTCCAAGTCAAATTTCAAGTTGTCCCAAGGTTGCGCATTCGTAATCATGTACCAACGCGTCGCATCAGGACCGTATGTCTCTAAAGTTGAGAAAGGATCGATTGCATTGCCCAAACGTTTCGACATTTTCTGTCCGTTTTTGTCCAAAACTAAACCGTTTGAAACCACGTTTTTATAAGCAACTGAATCAAAAACCATTGTTGCAATTGCGTGTAAAGTATAGAACCAGCCACGTGTTTGATCCACACCTTCTGCGATGAAGTCAGCAGGATAACCTGTTCTGTTCTCCACCAATTCTTTGTTTTCAAATGGATAATGCCACTGCGCATAAGGCATCGCACCTGAGTCAAACCAAACGTCTATGAGGTCAGATTCGCGTTTCATTGGTTTTCCAGAAGGCGAAACCAATACGATTTTATCCACTAAATGTTTGTGTAAGTCAATTTGCGCATAATTTTCTGCTGACATATTTCCAATTTCGTAATTTGCTAATGGATTTTCAGTCATTAAACCAGCAGCAACCGCTTTATCAGCTTCGTTTTTCAAGTCTTCAACCGAGCCAATGCACAAACGTTCGTCACCTTCTTCCGTTGACCAAATTGGAATTGGAATTCCCCAATAACGCGAGCGAGAAAGGTTCCAATCGTTGGCATTTTCCAACCATTTCCCGAAACGTCCCGAACCTGTTGATTCTGGTTTCCAATTGATGGTATTGTTTAATTCCACCATACGGTCTTTTTTGTCCGTCACGCGAATGAACCAAGAGTCCAACGGATAGTACAAAACGGGTTTGTCTGTTCGCCAACAATGTGGGTAGGTATGCTCGTATTTTTCGACTTTAAACGCCTTGTTTTCTTCTTTTAATTTAATTGCGATTTGAACATCAACCGATTTTTCAGGTGCAGTTCCATCGTCGTAATATTCGTTTTTAACGTACATTCCAGCGAAATCAGTTACTTCAGGACGGAAACTACCTTGTAAATCCACTAAAGGAACGAGGTTGTTATTTTCATCTTTTACTAACATTGGCGGAACACCTGCATCTTTTGCCACTTTCGCATCATCTGCTCCGAAAGTTGGTGCGGTGTGTACGATTCCAGTTCCGTCTTCTGTTGTAACGAAATCTCCAGGAATCACAACAAATGCTCTTTCTGGATTTTCATCCGGCAAGCAATAAGGCATCAATTGTTCGTAGCGAATACCCACGAGTTCTTTCCCTAAACAAGTTCCAGCAACGAAATAAGGAATGGTTTTATCACCAGCTGAATAATTAGCTAAATCGACTTCATTTTCAACAGCTTGAAATCCTTTTCCGAATTGATACCCAACAAGGTTTTTCGCCAAAATAACGTTGATTGGTTCGAATGTATATTGGTTAAATGTAGAAACCAACGCGTATTCGATGTTCGGTCCAACGGTTAATGCAGTGTTTGATGGTAATGTCCACGGGGTTGTGGTCCAGGCGAGGAAATAGATTGCAGGTTGCAGATTGTCAGATTGCAAATTTGGAATTTTCCAATCTGCAATTTGCAATTGAGAATCTGCAATCTTAAACTGTGCCACTATCGTTGTATCCTTCACATCTTTATAACACCCTGGTTGGTTCAATTCGTGTGACGAAAGGCCTGTTCCAGCTTTTGGAGAATAGGGTTGAATCGTGTAGCCTTTGTATAGTAGTCCTTTGTTGTATAACTGAGAAAGCAACCACCAAACCGATTCCATGTATTTTGGTTCGTAGGTGATGTATGGATTTTCCATGTCCACCCAGTAACCCATTTTCATTGTAAGGTCGTTCCAGATGTCGGTGTAGCGCATAACTGCTTTTCTGCACGCGTCGTTGTATTCGTCAACGGTGATTTTTGTACCGATGTCTTCTTTAGTGATCCCGAGTTCTTTTTCAACACCCAATTCTACTGGAAGTCCGTGTGTATCCCATCCCGCTTTGCGTTTTATTTGAAAGCCTTTCAATGTTTTATAGCGGCAAAAAATATCTTTAATTGATCGCGCCATAACGTGGTGAATACCCGGTAAACCGTTTGCTGATGGCGGTCCTTCAAAGAAAACGAAAGACGGATTTCCTTCGCGAGAGCTAATGGATTTCTCAAAAATGGACGCATTATTCCATCTTTCGAGTACGTCTTTTGCTACGTTTGGAAGGTTCAGACCTTTGTATTCTTGATATTTCTTGCTCATAATCTTTTGGTATTGAAGCTGCAAAGTTAAAAACTAAAAGTTAAGAGTTAAGAGTTGAAAGTTGACAGTTTAGATTAAAGTGGATTTATTTTGATACTTTTCAATTAAATTGAAGTTTTATTTGATTCAATGAGTTGGTATAAGGGTAGGAAAAGTAGAATAATCCAGCATTCATATTTTCGGTAAATCGTAACTAATACTCTAATAATGAGTTTTATCAATCTGTATATGTAAATTTCTATTGCTCTTTTAGGTTTTAATTGCATACTCTTCCCATTCTCAAATTGAGAAATTGCCCCGAAAACTAAAAGTTACAACTTGTACAATTAGCAGGAAATATTATCCCGAGAACAATAAAGACAGCGTTGAATATCAGAAAAAATGTAGAACAACTCAAGTTACTGTTTTTAATTATGATAAAAAAGGAAGAGCTATATCTAAGTACTTTGAATCTATTAATTATACTAAATTGAATGGTAAAGACACATTTTTACTAACAACTGAAATTGCAACCGATAATCGAAAAGGTAAGATTTTGATAGAGGATTTTAAATCTCAAAACATAATGTATTTAAACCAAACCTACTCTATTTATGATTATTTGACTTACCATAATTATAAATGTGATTTTTTCAATCGTTTAAAAAGAGGAAAATTTTAGAAACAATAGTTCCAAAAACTTCTACCCTTTGAAAAAAATTATACAAAAAAGCCTTATGTGAAAATTAAAAGTACTTTCACTTTATCTTGCTTTAATTTTTCTTTGATTTCCAATGGAATTTGGTATCTAAAAAACTTCAAGAATGAAAGATGTCGTTTTGTAAGTTTTCTATAATCTAGGAAGATGTTGTTTAGCTAGTCAAAATTCAATCAACATAATCCTATCCAAAAGCATTGCAAAAATTCGTTTGTCAATTTCTTTTTTACTTGAACAGTAAAATTGATATTCGGTATTAGTTAATAAACCTGTGATTTGACCTAAAAGTTGGTGTTTTAATTCTGTTTTTGATATGATTCCTTTTACTAAAATACGGTTGCGTTCTGCAGTAAGTTCTTGTCTCAACAATTTCTCAATCAATGGATTGTTTGTTACCTCAATTTCAAATAACGAATGTTGAAATTTTAGAATTGGACGTAAAACTTCATTTTGAAATTTTTCAATTTCAGTAATTGTTTTGTCTTCAGTGTCAATTAAGGGACGGAGTGCTTTTAAATTGATGTCATTTCTCATAGCAATTCTAACACATTTTCTATTCATCTGTTCATTATCCTAAAGAAAAGTATTTGTTCTATTAAACAAAAAAAGCCTTCTCCGGTTGGAAAAGGCTTTTAAAAAAAGAAATTTAAAATCTAATTTTTAATTACTCTTGAAGTCAACTGGTTGCCATTTTTAGTGTCTTTTACAGTCACCAAATAAATTCCACTTTTAAGGGTGTTTAAATTTACAGTTGTTTGTTCACCTTGAAAATGTGTCGATGAAATTACTTTTCCTGATAAATCGTAAAGAGCAACGCTAAACTCTGATGAATAATTCATATAAACAATTGCTTCGTTTTGGGTTGGATTAGGATAAATACTCATTTGCGTTTGATCAGAAATTGATGGATTTGTTTCTTCAACTCCCAAAAATGGTTGATTTAGAACTGGTAATTTAATTCTCGTTGCATACTCAGGAGAAAATGCAACTCGATTGATAGCAACTCTTGGAGCCATTTCTTCTCCTTCAAAAGTGTACGTTCTACCGTCACCAGGTCTTCTTCTAAAGAATTCATTTGGTTCAATTGGTAAATTTGGATTTGATTGGTAACGGGGATAATTCGAACTAGAAATCAAAATTTTCATTTTATGTTCTTTTCCAAAAGTATAACCAATAGGCATCATTCTGAATGAATATTCATAAATCTCTCCAATGTTGATGTTTTCAAAAATAGCATTATCATCTTCTTGTCCTTCCACAATGGAACGAGCATAATTTCTTGCTCTAGCATTTACACATCCCTCCACAACATAAAGCTCTCTTCCATCAGGATAAACATCCACAACTCTTACGAAAAAATCAGTATCTGTTGGTCCTGAAGTTACACCAGAAGGGTTTGATTTTGCATAAATTGTTGCTTCAGGAAATCCAACAACACACAAAGTATCTTGTAAAACTTCTGTTTCAAATTGTATTACCCCTGGACGATCCATTGTGTATTCTGCCCATTCTTTTAAATTAAATTGACCTTGACTGTCACGTAATCCGTCTGGAGTTCTAACAATCATGTTTGCTCCACCAATTGTATGGATGGGATCATCAGGATTGTGTAAATACATGCTGAATCCTTCGTCAGTTGTAGGTTGTGAAGTGTTAATTGTTCCGTTTTTGTGTAGATAAAAATCTTGCCATTGAACACCTGTTGTTAAAGGAAACTCATCAGCTCCATACCAATAGTTTCCAACCGCATCATTTACATTAGTTCCATCATTTACAGGTCCAACCACATAAAAACGAATATCAGGAACAGCATCAAAATCTTTATATTCAACTGTTGAAACTTGTCCTCCTTCTAATCCTGTTATTAACGGTTCACCTGTTGCAGGTATATCATAAACTTGAATAGTTCCAATAGGGTCAGTAGAATTTGCTGCTCGAACAGCAACTTTTAAACCAGGTAAATCCGTTGCTCCAGTTAAAAAACTGATTAGGTCGTTCAAAGGAATTTTATAATCTTCAGCAGGCACTCTTACTTGAACTAAACCAGCATTGTTCCATTCTGTGGATGCTTTAATAAACGCTTTTGGTTCACCTAAAAACTGTGTTGAATCGTAATTCAAATTATAACGATACCATTGAATTAACTCTGAATTAACAGCACTTGCTAACGGTAGTTCTGTTTCTGAAAATGCACCTAGTTCAATTCCTAAAATACTGCTGACATTTTCTTTATATTCCATATCTCCTGTAATTCTTCCACCAACTGTTTGATGCGCCCAAGGTCCAATTATTAATTTCTGAAGATACTTGCTTTTTTTCGTAGGATCTAAATGTTGTTTCATCAAGTTCCAAGTTTCAATTTGTCCATCTGTGAAGATATCCCACCAACCTGTTAAGTGATAAGCTGGTGTTTCCATATTCGTGTAGCGACTTATTGTTCCGTTGATATCTCCCAAACCTTGAGCATTAACTGGTGCGCGAGAAGCATCCATATCTTTTCTTCCAATACTATTTGGATAATATCCAGCTGGTCCTCCCAAATAACGCACACTTGCAAAATGATCGATTGCATTGGCTGCAGCTACAAATTTGTTTGGTAAACCATAATCAGTTGCTGAATGTAAATCGTTATCTATGTCGTTATCAATTTCATTTAAATCATCGTCTGTACCTGTAAAGATTTGACCTTTCAACCAGCCATTTACTAAACGATCTCTAAAAACACCATTTTGAAATCCAGTACTTTTATAAAATTCTTGGGTTGCAACAATTGGAACTAAACATTTTATACCAGGCTCATTCGGATTTATCTTTCTTGCCGCTGCTGCTTGATATTGATTATAGCCCAATGCAGAAGCACCAAACATGCCAATTCTACCATTAGTTAATTTTGCTGTTGTTTCAGGGGTTCCATTTTGATCATTATCAAATAACCAATCTTGATTTAATATTTGTTGAATAGAATTGTAACCATCTTCATGTTTGTTACCATTTCGAGGATCTGATAAAGGCGTAACATCTAATACGTGACCATAAGTTGGATGATAAGGATCTTTACTCCAACCATCTGAATACAGAGGCAAATAAACCCCCTTTGAAGTATAACGACCTCGCATATCTTGCACGGCATAACAGTAACCCAACATATTTATTGGAGAGGCTAATCCATCCCAAGAGCCTTTATTGTAAGGTGTTCTCGAAAAAACCATCGGTAACTGATAAGGATTTGGATTTGGTTGACCATTGATAGAGTCATACATAATAAATTGAACGCCTTTTTTCAAAATTTGTATAGGAACAGTAGTTCCCAAAATATCAACATCAACCATTAACGAATCGCGAAGAATTGGCAAATAAACATCTGTCATTAATTCTATACCATCAGGCATAGTGATTGGAATTGTGAACTTGGTCGATAATTCTTCTAAATTGTCTAATTGACCGTTGTTATTAGAAACTTGAGCAATAAGACTATTTGCACTAAACGTTACAATTAATCCAAATAAAATTCTTTTCATGTTAGTTAATTTTTCCCTAAATTAAGTTAAAATCAACAGATTAACAACATATTAATAAAAATATATATTGACTGTTTAAAAATAGTCGATTTTGTAATCTTTTTATTCTGAGTTTGATAGAGTTTAATACTACTAACTTAGCGTTATTGTTTTTGAAACATTGATTCGAAATATTTTTTTTAAAGATGGTCAATCTGTTATAGCTAAATTCATTACTTTTCAACTTTGTATTTTATGTTAATTATTATTTCAATTAAATTAATGACGTACTTAAAAAATTTCTTTTTTATTGTGATAGCAACTATATTGTTTAGTTCTTGTACAGAAAATTTAGAAGATAAAATAGCAAAGGGCGGAAAAAAATATGGTGGTGAGATCTCGTTTGTTGAAACCCAAAAAGCAAGTTCATTTTTCCCTTTAATTTCATACGGACTTCATGACCAACGCTTATTAGCAAATATTTTTGAACCATTACTTAAAGAAGATTCAAAAACAAAACGTATAGTACCTAATTTAGCCAAGAAGTTTTTAGTGAAAAATGACGGCAAAACCATCGAACTTATCATAAGAAACGATGTATTCTTTCACGCGGACAGATATAATGATTTTGAGAAAAATAAAATGACAGTTGAAGATGTAAAATTCTCTCTTGAATTTGCTTGTTCAGGAAATAGATTGAATCAACTTGGTCATGTTTTAACAAAAAAAATTGTTGGTTCAGAATGGTTTCAAACAAACTCAAAAAGTCATTTTCCCTCCAAAGGAGTTAGTGGAATTAAAATCAAAAATGATTCTACAATTATCATTCAACTAACAGATACTTACAACAACTTTACAAGTTTATTGAGTCATCCAAGTATTGTAATTTTTTCGAAAGGTGCTTTTCTTTATTACAAAGAAAAAAGTGTAAATCATCCTGTTGGAACTGGTCCATTTCAATTGCAATCTGTTGATAAAAATCAAATTATCTTAGTGCGAAATCCCAATTATTGGAAATATGACATCTACGGAAATCAATTGCCATTTTTAGAAAAAATACGTATTCTAAAACCAAATATTGCCAAAAACGAACAGCTTTTGTTTTCAAAGGGAAAAACTGATATCCTTTTGGATTTGCCAGTTGATCGTTTAGATTTTGCATTTGGAACATTGAAAGAAGCAAGAGATGGTCGTAACTTATTGCATCGAATTTTATATCGAAAAGGGATAAAAGTTAATTTTTTAGCTTTTGATTGTACCACAAAACCCTTTAATGACGAACGCGTAAGATTAGCATTTTATCATGCAATAGATCGTGAACAATTATGGTTGAATGTTTTAAATGGAGATGGAAATATTGCTTCTAATGGTTTTGTTCCAAGAAGTGATTTTTATTCAGATGAAAAAGTAAAACCTAAAAATTTTAACATCAAAAAAGCGCGTGTATATTTTAGTAGTGCAGGTTATGCAAAAAAACAATCTTTTCCAAAATTGGAACTTTATATACCAGGTAAAAAAGGAAGAATAACAAGTAAATATTATAAACAATTGGTACGACAACTAAATGAGAATTTAGGTGTAGAAATAAAATTAAATTATACAGATTTCAATACGAGAAATAAACTAATTGAACAAAGAAAAATAAAGCTATGGAAGGCTGGATGGATTGCAGATTATCCAGATTCAGAATCTTATCTAGGTGTCTTTTATAAAGGATACAAAGGAAAAAACAATCGTACTTGGAACTTAAATAGGTTCCAAAATGATGAATTCGATTCCCTTTTTTATAAATCAATTTTAACTAAAAGTAAATTGAAAAAAATGGAATTACAAAACAAGTGCGATCAGATTTTGATCGATAAAGCTGCAATTGTTCCACTTTATACCGAGGATGTTTTTATCGTTGTAAATATTCGAGCTCGTGATATAGAAGTTACTTCATCTGGAATAATTGACTTCTCAAAAACGTACATCAAGGAACCTGATTTGAAATAGTTTTTAAAAATTCGGTTCACAACTAAATTCTACAATTTCTTTCGTAATCGGATGTTTAAATTGAATCCATTGTGCATGTAAACACAATCGTTTGCCTTTAGTTCCGTATAAATCATCACCAATTATCGGACAATTCAAGCCTAAGTGATGCGCAGCGTGAACTCGTAACTGATGTGTTCTGCCCGTAATTGGAAAAAATTGAATGCGTGTTTTTCCGTTTTCAATCCCGAGAATTTTATATTTCGTGTAAGCATTTTTTCCATGTTCGTAGCAAACCAATTGTTTAGGACGATCTTCTATGTCGACTCGAAGTGGTAATGAAATATCTCCTTCCGTTTTGTTCACAATTCCATCCAAAAGTGCGATATATGATTTTTTGACATTGCGACGAATAAATTGTGATTGCAAATGTTTGTAAATTTCTTCCGATTTTGCTATTAACAACAATCCTGAAGTGGACATATCTAAGCGATGAACTAACAAAGGACCACTTGCATTAGGATATTTTAAGCGCATTCGTTCATAAACAGAATCTTTCAGCTCTTTTCCTGGAACAGATAAAAATTCAGGTGGTTTATTAACAAGTAAAAAATAATCATCCTCGTAAACAACAGAAATTTCTTTGACACTTGCTTGCTCCAACATCGGATTTTTTTCTAATAAAATCCCTTCTAACATGTGTGCTAAAATCGGTTCGCATTTTCCACGACAAGCAGGGTAATATTGACCATGTAATCGAACTTCCGAACTAGGCGATTTTCCCCACCAAAATTCCGCCATGCAAATAGGTTGTAAGTTATTTGAAAAGGCGTATTGTAACAATTTTGGAGCTGCACATTCTCCTGCTCCAGCCGGTGGAGTTTGAAACACTGTTTGCGAAAAAATTGCTAAAAGACTTTTTGTTTTTTGTGCTTGATTTAAAAAAGTATATTGTTCAAAGATTTCTTGTTGTAGGTTAGAAGATTTGTTCGCACGTTCTTCCTTCAGTTGAAGAATTACTTGCTCCTTTTCAAGAAACAATTGTTCTATTTCCGCATATTTTAAACTTATCTCGCGAATAAAGTCTTTTATTTTTAATTGTTCACGAATACTTTCTGTTTTGAGTTGGTCTATTAAAAGTAGCTGTTCAGCATCGTTTAATATTGTTTTTGCAAGTGCTCGTTTTTCATCTCTTTGCTTTTTTGAAACTTTCAACGCTTGTTTTTTCAACCCTATTTCTGTTTCCATTTCAAGCTTGAAACGTTTCAAATTTGCTTTTAATTGAAGATATATTTCATCGCTTTCTAGCGCTTGTATTTTCAAGGTTAAGTCATTCACTTCAACTTCACCAATTCGAAAAAAATTATCTTTTTCAAGCAAATCAAACACCGGAGGAACGAATCTCTTGTGGTGATTTTCGTCAGCTAATTTTCCTGAAAAAGCGGATAAATAACCCAATTCTCCAGCTTGATTTTTAACCACTAATACTCCAAACATTTTTCCAATTTGTAAGCTTGAATCATTTTCATCGAAGCCGAAATTATGTTTGAAATCTGTTTGATTTTTTAAATAGTCTTGCAATTCTTGACAAGCAATCAAACTTAAAGGATGTGGCGAATAATAAAAAGGATAGGTGAAATATTGAGGTAAATCAACGGCACTTATATCGGAAAGAAAAGGAGTAAAAGCCACAAAAATTTTTGCGTAAAGGTATTTATTTGATTATAAAATACTTTGAAGACCTTAAACATTTTTCCTACCTTTACTTTAAATGCTCAACGATGAAAAAGTACTTACTGGTTTTTTCTTTAATAATTGTTTTTCAATCCAAAGCACAAAATACCTACCCTTTTCCCGAAACGAATGCATACTGGAATATGTTCAGTTATAATTGGGGGAATTTAGTAGTTGAAAATCCAATTGGTGTGATTGGAGATACTACAATAAACAATATCCAGTATATTAAAATATGTCAATCAACGGATACGCTTTTTGAATTTCAAGCCAATTATCCGTTTTATTGCGCGGTTAGAGAAGAGGATTCAAAATACTATTTTGTTTTTCCAAATGAAACAACTGAAATTCTCTATTATGACTTTAATTTGGAAATTGGAGACACTATACAGTATTCTCAATACAGTTATATTTGGCAACCAATGTCGCTTAAGGTAAATGGAAAAGACTCAATATTAATTGGTAATAATTATCGTAAAAGATTGTCTTTGGTAAACTTAGATACTATTAGTTTTGGAAGCAATTGGCAAAATCAAATTTGGATAGAAGGAATCGGAAGCGAATTTGGATTACGTCTTGTTCATAATTATACTATTGATAATGGGTTCGCTACAAGTTGTTTGCATCAAAACGACACACTTGTTTATTTAAATCCTCAGTTTCAAGCGTGCTATCGTTGGACATTAGTTGGCTTAGAAGAAAATCAAATTCAACCAATGAAGGTATTTCCAAATCCAGCAAATGAGCAAATTTCGTTTGAATTATTGAGTGATGAATTGTTACAAGCTCCATTTGAAATCACAGATGTTCAAGGAAAAAACTATTTCACTTCAACGATTAATTCGTCTAATTTTTCAATTGCAACGAGTCAATTTCCAAGTGGCGTTTATTTTTATCAAATCACACATACCTCTGGTAAAGTGTATCGTGGGAAGTTTGTGAAGGAATACTAATTTAAACCTCCTCAACATAATAATCGTTTGCAACAAAATAATCCAACATTGCTTCTTTGATTAAATGCTGTTGGTCGTTGTGTGTTAATGGAGGAAGTTCTTTTAACAATTTGAAATGAGGCCATTCATCATCATCTTTCCCTACAAATTCATAGTAACCATAAGGTTCTAACAACGTGCAAACAGCAACGTGTAAAAGATCCGTTTTTTCTTGTTTTGTGAAATTCTTATAGCCGATTCCGAGTTCATTAACACCTATCAAAAACAATAATGCTTGAACATCCATTCCTCCTCCAAAGTCTTTTTCGAGATGCGTTTTTAATTTTTGAAAGCGTAATTCTATATCGTGATCCATGGTTGCAAAAATACGCTAAAAATAAGGTTGAATATCAAGTTCGTTTTATGATATTCTAGATTTAAATAACAAATAGAAACTATGTGGCAATAGTTTCATCTTACGTAAGTTACCTCAATTCAAAACTTGCTTTTTGTCCGCCAACTGAAATTGTGAAACTACCTTTTTCAAAAATCCATTTGTTTTCTAACCCAACGAATTCTAATGTTGAGGTCGAAATTTTGAAGCTAACAGTTTTCGATTCACCTGAATTGAGTTCAATCTTTTCAAAACTTTTTAATCGTTTATTTGCTGGGGTAATCGACGCAAAATCATCTGTTATGTACCATTGAACAGTTTCTTTTCCTTTTGATTTCCCTGTATTTGTAACTGTAATTTCAGCAGTTATGAAATCATTTTCGCCTTGCATCGTATTTTTAGAAAGCTTTAAATTGGTGTAAGAAAAACTGCTGTAACTCATTCCAAAACCAAAAGGCCATTGTGGTTCGTGCGCTTGATTCAGTTCATTTTTACCAGATTTTGCTTCGGCATTTGTGTAGTCATAATGTTCAATCACACCATCGTATTTCGGATATGTAAATGGTAATTTTCCACTTGGGTTTTCTTTGCCATAAACTAAATCTACCAAAGCTTCAGAACCATAATCTCCTGGTAAATACGCATTAAAAATAGCCGTTACAAAAGGTTCAACTTCTCGAACAATGCGTGGTTTTCCGAACATCGTCACCAAAACAATTGGTTTTCCTGTGCTTGCCAATTCTTGCATTAACTGAACGTAGGCTTGTGGTAAATTCAATGAGCGAATGTCTCCCGGTTTTTCTGTAGCAGGCATTTCTCCCAAACACACCACAATTTTATCTGCCATTTTAGCTTCAATTTTTAACCAATTTACATCTAATAAATTACACGTTTCCCAACCGTCAACCAAAGACAAATCATAGCCTTTTTCAAAATGCAGATTTTTTGCACCAATTTGTTTCTCAAATGCTTGTCGAATGGTTAAGGCACCAACTGTATTGTAAGCTGTATCAACTCCTTGCCATGTATGCGTCCAAGCGCCATTTTGAAAAATCAAATTATCTGCTGCTTCACCAATTAACAAAATTCTTTCGTTTTTTGAGAGTGGTAATATGTTATTGTCGTTTTTCAAAAGTGTAATGGATTCCTGAGCTGCTATTCTTGCTGCATTTTTGAACTCTTGTGAACCAAATTTAGAATACAAATCTTGATTGTAAACTTGTTTTTTATACAATCCCAGTTTAAGTTTCACGAATAAAATTCGAGCCACGGCATCATCCAAACGTTTTTTTGAAATTCGTCCTTCTTCCACTGCTTCTTTAAACAATTTTAGGTACTCGGAATAGGTTGCGTAATAAGGAACCATACTCATGTCAACTCCTGCATTGAAAGCTAAAATGATGGCTTCTTTTTGGTCTTTTGCAACTTTGTGAACAGTATGCAACACTCTAAAATCTTCCCAATCTGATACAGCAAAACCTTTGAATCCCCAGCGATTTTTCAAAACTTCCGTTATCAAATGATGATTGATGTGTCCAGGAATTCCGTTGACATCTCCGCTATTAATCATAACTGACAATGCTCCAGCTTCAACAGCTGATTTGAAAGGTGGCAAAAACAATTCTTCCATTTGTCGCTCTGGAATCCAAGCAGGTGTGCGGTCGCGACCTGAATTTGGGTAAGAATATCCCACAAAATGTTTCATACAAGAGAGAACTGTATAAGGGTCGTCCAACGATTTTCCTTGATAGCCTTTTACTAATCCATCACCCATTTTACTGACTAAATAAGGATCCTCACCTAAGGTTTCAAAATAACGTGACCAAAGCGGTTGTCTGCCCAAATCTAAAACTGGTGAAAAATTCCAAGGAACGCCAGAAGCTCTCGTTTCATAAGCGGTAATTTTACCCATTTCTTCCGCCAAAGCTGGATTCCAAGTTGCAGCTAAACCAATCTCTTGAGGAAATAATGTTCCACCAATCACATAATTAGCTCCGTGAATGGCATCGACACCATAAAGAACTGGTGTTTTCGTTTCGCCCAATTGATAAAACTGATGAACTCTTGCTATGATTGTAGCCCATGTTTTTAGGTCTAATGTATGTGAACTTACATTTAAAATCGATCCAACGCCGTTTGTTTTTACGACTTCTTTTAGCTTTGTTTCGTCTAATTGTAAAGGTTCTAAAACACGACCTTTTTCGTCAACTTTTAGAACAGCGTCCAAGGTCAATTGACACGTTTGTGCTATCTTTTCTTCAGTGGAAAGTTGCTTCAATCGGCGTTTAGCTTCTTTTAGCAATTGCGCATCCGTTTCTTGTCCAAAAGATAGTTGAGTAAGCAACACACTTACGAGTAGCGTTAGAAATTTCATAAGATATTGTAATTAGTACACTAAGTTAAATAAAAAACAAAGCGAGCTTAATTGAAATAAGAAAAAATTGAAAAGGAATGTTTAATTGGTAAAACGATTATGTTCTTTTAAATATTTTCCAACCATAAGTTTCGATACACTTTTGACGCATCATAATCTTTCGCTTGTTTTTCAATGTTGAATTGTCTTCCGCTTCGAGGATCATTTCCAACTCCAGCTAAATAGGCCCAATTTCCCCAATTACTACTTGCATCATAATCGATTAATTGTTCTTGAAAATAACGTGCGCCAATTCGCCAATCTTGTTGCATTTCGTGAATGAAATAACTCGCCACATTTTGTCTTCCGCGGTTGCTCATGAATCCTGTTAAACGCAATTCGTTCATGTTTGCATCAATAAAATCGTTACCAGTTTTACCCAATTTCCAGTCTTCAATTTTTTCAAAATCTACTTTTGGAGGCGTGTTTTTATTGCCAGAAATTCCATTAAAAGTAAACAATTTATGCTGGTGTTTTTTGAAAATAAAGCGAAAATAATCTCTCCAAAGTAGTTCAAAAATGAGCCAATAAGTGGATTCATTTGCTCCAAATTCTGCTTCAAATTTTTTGATTTCTGAGTAAATTTTTCGAGCAGAAATACATCCATTTGCCAACCAAGGAGAGAGCTTAGAGGAGTAATCTCCACCAACTAAACCGTTGCGAGTTTCCTTGTATTTTTTGATTAATTGAGATTCAAATAAATAATAATTTAGTCGTTCTAAGGCTTTGTTTTCACCACCTAAAAATGATAAAACACCTCGTTCATCTGACTGATTTTCTTTCCTTCCTAATTCTTTGAATGTTGGTATTTTTATTACTGGAATTGTTGGTGAAATGATTTGTTTTGGTGTTTCTAAAACTGCTCGAATTTCGGTTTCTTTTTCAACTCTTTTTCGAAAAGTTGTAAAGACATCTGGAATATCTTTTAATGCAAAAGGAAGATCAGTTGCGAGGTATAAAGTACTCGTGCTGTATGGTTCGAAAAGGCATTTTTGTTTCCATAATTCGGCTTCAATTTGCATGTCTAATTGCTTCTCATAAATAGCAACTTCACGTTTCGCGTACACTTTTCTAGCGCCGTATTTGAATGCAATTTTTGGTATTTCTTCCAAGGGATTACCTGTCAAAAAGATTAAACCAGACCCTAATTTTCGCAAGTTTTCATCTAATTCAGCGATGCTTTCAAACAAGAATTTCAATCGAAAATCGCCAACACTCTCACCTTTATCGTTTAATTTATTTAAATCTTGCGGATTAAAACAGTAAACAGGAATGATTACATCATTTTCTTCTATTGCTCTGATGAGTGTTTCGTTGTCGTGTAAACGTAAGTCAGTTTTGAACCAAACAATTCCTTTTTTAGTCATAGCTCATTGATTTTATTTAGATAAATTTCAGCCTGTTTAAGTAAAGCTGTTTTTTGTGTTTGATCCATTTTTCTCCACACATTATACATCATTCCTATACGCGGATTGCTGGCTAGTTTGTCCTCATTTCTATCATAAAAATTCCAATACAAACTGTTAAATGGACATGCTTTTTCTCCTGTTTTGAGTTCTTTTTTGTAGTGACAATTTCCACAATAATTGCTCATTTTATCGATGTAACTTGCCGAGCTAACGTATGGTTTTGTACCCACAATTCCACCGTCTGCAAATTGACTCATTCCTCTCGTATTTGTGATTTCTACCCAGTCTAAAGCGTCGATATAAATTCCCAAATACCAAGCGTCAATTTCATCGGGATGAACGCCTGCTAACAAGGCAAAATTTCCGGTAATCATCAAGCGTTGAATATGGTGCGCATACGCAAAATCCAAGGACTGATTAATGGCTTGTGAAAGGCAATTCATTTTCGTTTTTCCTGTCCAAAACCACTCAGGAAGTGAAGCTGAATTTTCGAAGAAATTAAGGGTAGCATATTCAGGCATTTTTGCCCAATAAATTCCGCGCATGTATTCTCGCCAACCTAAAATTTGTCGCACAAAACCTTCAAGTTGGTTGAGTGAAATTTCGGTCGGATTTTTTTCCCAAGCTTCAATTGCTGCATCAATTACTTCTCTTGGTGAAATCATTTTTGTGTTCATAGAAAACGACAAACGCGAATGATAAATCGACCATTGATTTTGTTGCATTGCATCTTGAAAGGTTCCGAAAAACGGTAAACAGTGCTCGACGAAAAATTTTAAAAGTTCTAATGATTGCGAACGATTTATAGGCCACAAAAACTGTTTTGAATTGACATTTCCTATTGTTTTTACGTTTGCTTTTTGTAGCTCGATTTCTATTTCAGAAGTATCGTTAGAGAATAATAGAGGTAAACTAACCACATGATTCGCTGGGATTTTTTTACGATTATCGGCATCGAAATTCCATTTTCCACCCACAGGATTGTTTCCGTCCATCAAAATTGAATGATCTTTTCGCATCTGACGATAGAAACTTTCCATCAGATAAATCTTCTTTCCTTCAAAAAATTGACTCAAAAAATTGCGTTCACTCAAAAAATGTTCACTTGAAACCACGGAATGCAAAATCGATAGCGATGAACAAAAATTCTTTAAATAGAGATCAACTCGGTATTCGTCAGGTTCTTGATATTCAAAACAATTAAAGTTTCCTTCCTCCAAAAGTTTAGAAAGATTTGCTTCAAACGTTTGAAGATTATTAGCATCCGTGAGGCGAATGTAAGTCACATTATGCCCTTTGGATTGAAGTTGCATGGAAAATTCGCGCATCGCTGCAAAAAAACCAATTACCTTTTGAATATGGTGTGTCACATAGTCTGTTTCTGTTGCCACTTCCATCAGCACATAAACAACTGAATCATCCACGTTTTGAAACCAAGAATGCTTTTCATTTAATTGGTCGCCGAGAATTAGACGTAAAGTTTTGTTTGAATTTTTCACTTGATTTCCACTTTGTTTTTTCGACATCTATCGCTACAGAATTTCACGTTTTCCCACTCTTTTTCCCATTTCTTACGCCACGAAAATGGTCTTAAACAAACAAGACAAATTTTGGAGGGGAGATGCTGTTTTTTCGTGCCTTTCATCAATGTAAAGACAAGTTGAAAGCGGAAATGTTTCGAAAACTGAAGTTTAAAAAAGTTAAATCATTCTTTAAATTCTCACCACACAGGATAGAAAAAATTGCACAAAAAGGTAATGAGCAATGCAAGCGACCAACCAGTGTATACTTCAATTGGACGGTGTTTGTTGAGGTAAAGACGTGAAGCGATTGTTAATCCGGAGGCGAAAACGGCAGCGATTAATAACCAAAAAGGGAAAAGATTATGTTCAAGAATAAATGCAATTAAATACCCTACTAAAATCCCTGTTCCACCAGCGTGCATTGATATTTTTATCCAGCGATTGATATACATAAAGCAAGCAGTAACAATTCCACCAGAAAGCGGTAATGCGTAGAAATATTTTGGTAAAACATTGTCGGGAGCTTTATACAGGAAGATAGCAAACAAGACCAAACAATGAGCAAACATCACAAGCAAAGGAATATTTCGCTCGCGTTGATTTTCCATATCAATGGTGGTAATAATTTTCTTTTTATGCAAAGCCACAAAAGAAATTCCTGGCAAAAGTGCACTAAAAATGGTAAAAATATAGAACAATTGCCATTTCAAATCCACAGGTAATTCAAACATTCCAAGTTCTCTTAAAACTTTTTGTTGCGATTCTAAAAACAAGGTTAGGTACAAACCATAAACGGGCATCAACAAGGGTAAGAAAACCCAGGAGAAAAAGTGTGCAAAAATGGCTCTCATTTTAGTTCTTTACGCATTCGTGCAACTGGTATATTTAATTGTTCTCGGTATTTTGCAACTGTTCTTCGAGCAATATTATAACCTCTTTCATTCAGCAAATCCATTAATTTTTCATCGGTTAAGGGATTTCTTTTCTCTTCAGCTTCAATGGCTTCAGATAAAATTTTCTTTACTTCGCGCGTTGAAACTTCTTCTCCACTGTCAGTTGAAAGTGACTCAGAAAAGAAATATTTCAAAGGAAAAATTCCAAAATTGGTTTGTACATATTTGCTATTTGCCACACGAGAAATTGTTGAAATATCTAACTCTACTATGTCGGCAATATCTTTCAAAATCATCGGTCGTAACTTGGTTTCGTCACCTGTCAAGAAGTAAGGATGTTGATAGTTCATTATCGCATCCATCGTAAGTAAAAGCGTTTGTTGACGTTGTTTTATTGCATCAATGAACCATTTTGCGCTGTCTAATTTTTGGCGTACAAAAGTTAAAGCCTCTTTATCCGATTTTGAAGATTTTGCCCCTTCAGCATACGACCGCAACATAGATTCATATTCTTTACTCACCTTCAATTCGGGTGCATTTCTACTGTTCAAAGAAAGTTCAAGTCTTCCTTCGTTTTCAAACAACATAAAATCGGGGATAATTTGCTGATAATTTTTTGCAGACTCTCGCATTGAACCACCCGGTTTTGGGTTGAGTCGTAAAATTTCATCAATTGCTTCTTTTAAATCTTCGTCTTCAATCTCCAATTTTTTGGCAATCTTGTCGTAATGTTTCTTGGTGAATTCGTCAAAGAAATCTTCCAGTATCTTTTTTGCAGTATAGCGAACGATATCGCCATCTTGTTTTCTTTTGATTTGTAACAATAAGCACTCTTGTAAATTTCGAGCACCAACTCCTGCAGGATCTAATTCTTGGATTAAACTCAAAATAACCGCTACCTCATCTTCTGTTGCTTCAACGTTCATTGAAAAAGCTAAATCATCTACAATTGCTTCTAAATCGCGATTCAGATAACCTGATTCATCTAAATTACCAATTAAAATATCAGCAATAAGAAATTGTTTGTCGTCTAAGTCTAAAAGGTGTAATTGTTCTGTTAATTTTTCCTGAAAAGACTGTTCGCCCGAAAGTGGTATTACACGTTCTTCATCGTCTTTGGAAGAGTTATTTGCTTGTGTTTTGTAATCGGAAGAATCGTCGTCGAGGTAATCAGACAAGTCAAAATCATCGTCGTTATCTGTGTCGTCATCAAATTCATCATCATTATTATCGAAATCGTCTTCCTCTTGATCTGCTCCTTCTTCTAGCGCAGGATTTTCTTCAATTTCTTGCTTGATACGTTGATCTAGCTCCATTGTAGGAACCTGCAACAATTTCATCAACTGGATTTGTTGTGGCGATAAACGCTGTTCGAGACGTTGTGCTAATTGCTGTTTAAGTGCCATAGTAACTTGCTATTTTCCAAAGTTACATTTAATTGATTATTTTCTGCTTAATGACCTGGTAAATTTCAAATGTTGCTTTGTCATAAACATATAATAATACATGCATATTTTCTGGATTGTATGCTCCATCTAATTGATTTGGAACTTTAAAGCTATAATTGATGTAATATTTCCCGTTGATTAAATCACTGTTATTTAAATTTCGTCCGAAAGCTTGATTGTTCAAATTTCCTCTGTGAATATCCCGATGGATATAAGTTTCATTATGAGAGTTGTCACTCATTTTTTGATCTCCAACCAACGAATCTTCGATAATATAACCCACAATCGCTAAATCATTCGTAATTGAAGTGTTTAACTTTTCTATTTCAACGTGTAAAAATGCACCTTTCGTTTCTTCATAATAATTCAATTTTGATTGCATGTTTACGTTCAAAATATTCTCCGCGAGTTGAGTACTAACCATTGATGACCATGAACCTGGACCTTGAAAAATTGAACCTGTATTAACACGATTTACTGTTCCTCTTGGATTTCCTGGAAAACCATCATCGTTTTGTCCAAAATAAAGTCCAATTTCTATTCCTTGTGGATTGGTAAAGTCAATAGGATATTCAGGTAATGAAACTGTTTGGAAATCACCTTTACCATCTGGACCAGCATGAATAGAAGCTATAAAAACGCGCGTTGGATTATTTTCATGTAGTAAATGTGCTAAATCAGCAGCGGCTGGACAAAACACACATTTATGCCCAGTAAAATCCTCTATGATAATATTTCTATTGTTGTTCGTATTAGGAGAAAAATCAGGCCATTCATTTGCAACGTAGTCGCTCCAATTTCCAGGGTAAAGTGTTGTGTCCAAATCTAAAACGACAACTTCAGGATAAGGGTTTGAAACTCTATCGCAACTTGAAAAAACAAGTGTAGTTAGTATTAAACAACAAAAAAATAGATTTTTCATATTAGAAGCTTTGTGTGAAACTTAAAGTTAAACCATTATTTGCTGGCACGAATCGACAAACGCCACCGACGCAAAATAGACCAGCACGTTGACGTCCATAAGAGACAGTAAAGCGTGTTGCTTCGCGAATATACCCACAAGTTATAATTGGATAATGAACTCTTTTTTCAGTAGAAGGATTTCCAAAATTGTATTGATTCATAAAACTAAAAAAGTAATTAGGTGAAATCGTATACTCTAAAAGAACAGTTGCCCAGTCTCCTTTATCATTAATCGAACCATCTTCTTTTTTTTGAAGATGCAACCCTTGGAATTCTGCTCTTAATGAATTTTTAGTGTTGATTTTGTAAGCCATTTCTAGAACACCGATATGAGAGGCAATTATCCCAACAGCATCATTAGAAATTTTGGCTACATCATTGTTAATGTTGATATTAAAGTAGCTTACAATAAAACTAAATTGCTTGTTGATTTTTTTGGTGATGTTGAAATTAATATCTCGCCAATACAAGCTATCGCTTTTATCAAATGGAAGAGTTCTATAATTCACTCTGTTTTGATTTCCTGCGAAACCTGTTGTGTGACGAATCGGTTCGAAAGTTGTTGAAACGTTTGCGCTTAAAGTCAAACCAGTTTTGCCACCCAATTTTGTTCCCTTTTTGAAGGTATAAAGTACATCAACTTGATAAGCAACTTCCCCTAATGGCTGAGTAGCATATGGATAGAGAGTTGCAACTAAGTTGTAAGTATGTGTTTTGTTGAGTGAAGGCAAGTAATTAATAAAAACATCTTGAAGGTCTTTAGTTCTATCGGAACGGAAGCTCATATTATCAACAGATTTCCCCGAAAATAAAATTCCAAGGCCTTTTTTAGTGTATGTAAAATTAAAAACGCAAGCATGACCCCAATTATAATTGTATAAGTTATCGGCCGACGGGTCTTGTTCTTTTTGAATGTATTCAACATCAAAATAAAGGTTTTTATAGCGCAATTTTGTTCTTCCACCATAGGCCCCAACATTCTCTGGTAAAACTAAATCAGGATTGTCATCTCTTTGGTATTTACTAACGAAAGAACCACCAAGAACCACATCTAATGGAAAGTCCTTCATTTTCGGAAAACTTTCATTGAGGTGAACTTCTGCATCAATCGCTCTAACAATTCCATCACTTCTTTCAACACGTCCTTCTCGGAAAGTTAAGCGCTGATAACCATAAACAGATTTTAAAGTAACACCTTTATACGGTCGAACGATTAAACGGATACCATCCAAAACATTATCATATCCAAGTGCACGGTCCTCGTACGAACGCAAGGCAAGACCTGTTCCAAACTGCTCGTAAATAGAACCTAAAGTTACATCGACAAAATCATTTCCGTAACCAACGTAACGCATTCCAATGCCCGTTCCATCGAAACGGTCAGGATAACCTTGGATTCTTGGGAGATAGGATTCAGCTCGCATTCCAGCACGAAAATTTCCATTCGTGTAGAAAACATTCATATACGAATTTAAAAGTGCCTTTTCTGGAGGCTGATTGGCACCAATTACTGAATCTGCATTTAAATATTGGAAAGTACTTTCGATGTTTCCTGAAAATGAACCTTGACTAAAATAGTTGAAAGAAAAAGCAACAACTAATAGGCTTACAAATAATTTTGTCATTAATAATTTTTTATTTTCCAGTCAACTTTTTGATTTCTTGGAATAGTTTTTCTTCGTCACCAGGAGCATAATTGTTGTGTGAATAAACAATATTTCCTTCTTTATCGACAAGAAAAGTATGTGGAACATTATTTACACCCATTGCTCTTTTGAAGTCTCCATTAACATCCATCCAAACTTCAAAATCCCACGATTTTCCATTTACATAGACAGAAACAGCACTTTTCGTTTTTTCATCATCAATAGAAACAGCCACCAATGTAACGCCTGTTTCTTCTTGCCAAGTTTCATATAATTCGTGAATTGTATTTAATTCTTTTTTACAAGGAGAACACCAAGTTGCCCAAAAACTAAAAACAACTGGACCTTCAAATAAATCAGCTGTATTTACAGATTTCCCATTCATGTCCTTCAGTTTTACAGAAGGAACTTTTTTAACAGATGGAGTATGGTCTTCTGTTACTTGAGAAAATCCCGAGAAAATTAATAGACCAAAAGCGATAACTAAACTTACTTTTTTCATGCTTTATTTTTTTGATTGGCAGTTTTTCAAAAACCTTGCCGAAATCAAAGTTAGAAAAAATTAATACATCTGTAAATCTTTGTTAAATTTTGATTATTGTTTTTATTCTTATATATTTGTTAACAATATTGAAATTATGAAAAAATTATACACTATACTTTTCACGCTTTTTTTAGTAACCTCTTACGGACAAATTACTATTAATTACGACAATCAGACAGAAGATATTTCAGGACAAACCTATAATATGGTTGCACCAAGTTATGAGGCTTTTGATGTTCCTTTCAAAATAAATAATGTTTCAGGTTCAACAAAACAATGGAAAGTTACTCGTTATAAAATTAGTGTTCCCGAAGGTTGGTCAGATTATTTATGTTGGGGTCATTCAACAGATCCTTTTGGTGGAATTTGTTATACATCCAACCAAATGAATTCAAATCCATGGACTTCTTCCTCATCTCAAGCAGCTCAATTTGATGTAAACGATGGAGAATATGCAAAATTAAAAGCAACTATTAACGCTGATGATTGGGTTAGTGGAACAGCTCATTATAGATACTATATCGTTGATGGAAATGTTAATGTTGACTCTGTTGACTTAATGATTCAATTCACAGCTAATGTGGCTCCAAAAGAACCAATTTCCGTTTCAATTGTGCCAAACCCTGCAACAGATTTCATTCAAATTTCAATGAACGGAATTGAGTCTGCATCTTTTAAAATGGTTGATGCTTTAGGTTCAACTGTTATAAAAGAAACAATTAATTCAAATAAGAAAATCAACACTTCTGACTACAAAAGTGGTGTGTATTTCATCGTATTTGATATTCCAGGCCAAAAGCCTATCACACGAAAAGTGATCATCAAACATTAATTTTTCGTTACCTTTTATTATTGAATTTTATAGGCGAAATATTCTTTGCCTAACTTCGTATTATGTTTAAAAAAAAGAAATTTGACCGTGGGTCAGGAAAAAAAAGAAGTGCAATAACCTCCATTATAATTAAAGTATTTGAGCGAAATCCAGAGCAAGAACTTACACATAAAGAAGTTTCTACACTTGTGGATGCAAGAGATCCCGCCTCAAGACAATTAGTTTTTGATTCATTAAATTTACTTGCAGAACAAAACACCCTTAAACGAGTAAATCATTTTACTTTCAAATTAGCCGTTAGCACATCGAGTTACTTTGAAGGAACAATTCAGATTACCCAACGTGGTTCTGGTTTTGTTGTTTGTCAAGGAAGAGAAAAAGATATTTTTATTGCGCCACAAAATTTAAGTCAAGCAATGAATGGCGACCTTGTGAAAGTTCGTGTGTTCAAACAAGGTCCAAAACGCGATGAAGGTGCTGTTGTTGAGGTCAAAGAACGTGAACGTGTTCAATTCGTAGGAACGCTACATTTCAGAGAAAGAAACATCCTATTGATTCCAGATAGTACCAAAAGTGGAATTGAAATCATAATTGCTAAAGAAAATCTAAACGGCGCTAAGGAAGGTGAAAAAGTACTCGCAAAAATTATTGCTTGGCCAAAATCATCTTCGACTCCTTATGGTGAAATTCTTGCTGTTTTAGGAATGCCAGGTTCAAATGACACAGAAATGTTGTCTATCCTTTACAATCAAGGAATTGATCCTGTTTTTCCACAACAAGTTTTGGATGAAGCTGAATTTATTCCAATTGAATTAGATGAAGCAGAAATTGCCAAAAGACGTGACTTTAGAAATGTTTTAACCTTTACAATTGATCCAATAGATGCACGTGATTTTGACGATGCGATCTCTTATAAAAAATTAGAAAACGGACATTTAGAAATTGGTGTGCATATAGCCGATGTCAGTCATTATGTTCGTCCAGGAATGGCAATGGATACTGAAGCTTTGAAGCGTTCAAACTCTGTTTATTTAGTTGATAGAGTGATTCCTATGTTACCTGAACAACTTTCAAACATTGCCTGTTCTTTGCGTCCACACGAGGATAAATATAGTTTTTCTGCTGTTTTTGAAATGGATGAAAATGGCAAAGTTTACAATCAATGGTATGGTAAAACAGCAATTCATTCCAACCGTCGATTTACTTACGAAGAGGCACAAGAAATAATCGAAGGAAAAGATGGCGACTATAAAGAAGAAATTCTCACAATTGATAAAATAGCTAAAATTCTTCGCAATAAACGTTTGAAAAATGGCGCTCTTAGTATTGAGTCAGAGGAAATGCGTTTTAAACTCAATGAAAAAGGAAATCCTGCTGAGGTTATTATTAAAACCTCAAAAGATGCACATAAATTAATTGAAGAATTTATGTTGCTTGCCAATCGTCACGTTGCTACATTTTTATCAAAGCCAGCGAAAGGACGTGATCCATTCCCTATGATTTATCGTGTTCACGACAAACCTGACATTGAAAAAATGGGAATGTTTGCCGTGTTTATAGAAAAATTTGGACATAAAATTAACTTACAAGACCCTTCGCAAATTGCCAAAAACCTCAACTCTCTTTTTGATGAAATTCGCGGTGAAAATGAGTTTTCGTTGATTCAGTCAATGGCGATTCGTTCGATGGCAAAAGCTTCTTATGAAACAGAAAACATTGGACACTACGGTTTAGCTTTTGACTATTATTCGCATTTTACTTCACCGATTCGTCGTTATGCCGATTTAGTGGTGCATCGAATTTTACAAGAGGAATTGACTACCAAGCAACATCGTTATGGCTCTGAGCTAAATGATATTTGTAAACGCATTTCTAAAAATGAACGCAAAGCATCCGAAGCAGAACGTGAGTCAACGAAGTATTTCCAAACCTTATTTGTGTCGGAACACGTAGGTGAAACATTCGCCGGAACAATTTCAGGAATCGCCGATCACGGAATCTTTGTTAGAATGGACGAAAACCACTGTGAAGGTATGGTGCCAATGATGGATATACCAGGAGACCGTTTCTATTTTGACCAAGATAAATTTAGAATTATTGGTGCAAGAACACACAAAGAATACAATTTCGGTGATAAAGTGTGCGTTTCAATCAAACAAGTAAATCCTAGAAAGCGACAAATTGATCTGGAATTAATAGTTTGAGAATCTTATTCTTCTCCCTTTTCTTAAAGATTTTTGGCTATTCATATTGACTAGATAAAACGTATATTTGTCCCTCAATTATTTTTTAAATGGATATTTTAATTAAAGCAGCTCAGCTTTTTCTTTCATTGGCGATTTTAGTGACGCTTCACGAATTTGGTCATTTTTTACCTGCACGTTTTTTCAAAACAAGAATTGAGAAATTTTATTTATTCTTCAATCCTTATTTTTCATTGTTCCGTTTTAAAAAAGTAAATGGAGTCAAAAAAACAGCATGGTTCACGAAAGAATCTCCCAAAGAATGGAGCAAAGACCAAAACACAACAGAGTGGGGAATTGGTTGGTTACCATTAGGAGGTTACGTTAAAATTGCTGGAATGATTGACGAATCAATGGATACTGAACAGCTTAAACAACCAGCACAAGAATGGGAATTTAGATCCAAAAAAGCGTGGCAACGTTTGATTATTATGGTGGGCGGTGTTACAGTAAATTTAGTGTTAGGATTTATAATTTACATCGGTGTTATCTTCTTCTGGGGACAAACTGAAATCAATCTTTCTGATTTGAAAAACGGAATGAGCGTACATCCTTATTTAGAAAAATACGATTTGAAATCAGGCGATAAAGTAATTGAACTTGAAGGAAAAGAAGTTCTTAGTATTGACGAACTAAACAAAGAAATTTTGTTGCGTGATGCTCGTACTTTGAAAGTTCAACGCCCCGATGGAAGTACGAAAGTGATTGTTTTACCGGAAAACATCGATACAGAATTATTTCAAGCAGGAGCAATGCCAGCGTTCTCTTTACGTTCCAAAGCCAATACTGTTAAAGAAATAGTTAAAGGTTCTCCAGCAGAAGCAGCTAAATTGAAAGAAAACGACATTTTACTTTCTGTAAACGAACGACCTTTGATTTATTTTGATGACTTACAATCTAGTTTATATGCTGTAAAAGGCAAAAAAGCAACTTTGGAAGTTTTACGAGGAAAAGATACTTTACAAATAGTATCGAAAGTGAAAGCAGACGGAACAATAGGTTTTCAAACACAAGCGAAAATCATTTTAGATTCAGCAGCAATCAAAACTGTTAAATATGGTTTTGGTGAAAGTATTTCTGTTGGATTCAGATACGGAAGTAATACTTTAACAGATTATGTTGCTCAATTCAAATTTGTATTCACCAAAAAAGGAGCAACATCTTTAGGTGGTTTTGCTTCAATCGGAAATATGTTTCCACCTGTTTGGGATTGGCAATTGTTTTGGTTGAATACAGCCTTACTTTCAATCATTTTGGCATTTATGAATATTCTACCAATTCCTGCTTTGGATGGTGGTCACGTTGTCTTTTTGTTATACGAAATGATTACAGGCAAGGAAGCTCCACAAAAAGTATTGGAATATGCTCAATATGTTGGAATTATCTTATTGCTTGGATTGATGATTTATGCAAACGGAAACGATTTAATCCGAATTTTCTTTTAATTAATGCAAGGACTTGTATTAAAATCCACAGGTAAATGGTATGATATTGCGCTCGATGACGGACAAATCATTAAAGCTACAATTCGAGGTAAACTTAGAATCGAAGGATTAAAAACAACCAATCCAATTGCTGCAGGCGACCGTGTTGAAATCATTAAAGGAGAATCAAACGGCAACAACAACGAAGAAGATTATTCCATCAAATCAATACTTCCTCGCGTTAATTATATAGTTCGTAAATCTACAAATCTGAGCAAGCAAATGCAAATTTTAGCTGCTAATGTAGATCACGCTTATTTAGTGGTAACATTAAAATCACCCGTAACTCAAATTGCATTCATTGACCGTTTTTTGGTTGCGGCAGAATCGTTTCGAATTCCTACTAGTATTTTATTCAACAAAGTAGATCTATTCGGAGAAGAAGAACAATTATTGTTAGAAGGATTGACTGCCATTTACAGTAAAATAGGTTATGCATGTCATTCTATTTCTGCACAAAATGAAGCTGATGTTTTGTTTTTAAGAGCAGCAATAAAAGGAAAACAAGTAATGATTTCTGGAAATAGTGGCGTTGGTAAAACTACTTTAGTTAATTCTCTTGATCCAACTCTCGACTTGCGCACAGGTGAAATTTCTACCTTTCACGAACAAGGAAAACACACCACCACTTTTGCAGAAATGCACCAACTTCAAACAGGAGGATACATTATCGACACACCAGGAATTCGAGCTTTTGGTGTAATTGATTTGGAGAAAGAACATTATGCACATTATTTTCCTGAAATGCGCGAGCTAATTGGAGCTTGTCGATTTCATAATTGCTTACACCTCAACGAACCACATTGTGCAGTAAAGGATGCAGTTGAATCGGAAGAAATTTCTCCATCTCGTTATCAAAGTTATGTGCAATTGATGCTTGAGGATAGCAGTGACCCTTATCGTAGAAATGAGTTCTGATGCGTATAGTCATTCAACGTGTAAGTGAAGCATCTGTAAAGATTGAAGGCAAAATTATAAGTGCCATTGAAAAAGGATTTCTTGTTTTGTTGGGAATTGAAACAGAGGACACTTCAGTAGATGCCGACTATTTGCTACAAAAATTAATCAATCTTCGTGTATTTTCCGATGCGGAAGGAAAAATGAATTTATCATTGACAGACGTAAACGGAGACTTATTGATTGTAAGTCAATTTACATTACATGCAGCCACAAAAAAAGGAAATCGTCCAAGTTACATTAAAGCAGCACGACCAGAGCAAGCGATTCCACTTTATGAATATTTTCTTAGCAAAACAAAATCGCAATTCAGCGGAAAAGTACTTTCTGGAGAATTTGGTGCTGATATGAAAGTTGCTTTAGTAAATGATGGACCAGTTACGATTCTAATTGACTCAAAGGAAGTTTAAAGTTGATTTAAATCAGTAGCAATTCTATTTGCTGCCCCTTTTTGAGTGTCTATAAAATCAATCGCTTTTTGTGACATTTCAGCTTGATTCTCAGAAACGAAAGCCAACTTTGCAATAAATTCAGTTGAAGTTTCTATATGAAAAGCAAATCCTTCTTCGATGAATATTGCTGCTTCAGGAAATTTAGAATGTTTTGGCCCAAAAAAAACAGGAAGCCCAAATACAGAAGGCTCTAGAATATTGTGTAATTGTCCCGAAAAACCACCACCAACAACTGCTACTTTTCCAAAATAATAAGCAGTAGATAAGTGACCAATTGTATCTAAAATAAGAATACTTTGTTGGTTGTAGTTTTCAAATTGAGTAAATCGAATCGCAATGTTTCCGAATTTTTTTACCAAACGAGCAACGTTACTTTCAGATACATCGTGAGGAGCTAAGATTATTTTTTCGTTTTTTAAAAAAGAAAGACTTTCCTCTAAAATTGCTTCCTCAGGTTGCCAACTACTGCCAAAGATAATTGCTTTTTTTCCATTTAAGAAATCATGAAAAACTCTGGGTTTAGTTGATGAATTCTCTAATTTTAATTTAAAGTTGCGTTTATTGGCTAGCACATTGTCGAAACGGGTGTCTCCAACAACTACTACATTTTCAATTTCAATCGAATTTAACAATGTCTTTGTAGCGTCATTTTGCACAAAAAAATAATCGATGGATTGCAAAATATTTCTAAAAAACAAACCGTAAACTTTAAAGTAAATTTGATTTTTTCGCAGAATAGTTGCAATCGAAACTAACTTAACGTTTTGTTTTTTAGCTTCTAAAATGTAATTTGCCCAAAATTCATATTTCACAAATACTGCTAGTTTTGGTCGTACTAATCGAATAAATAGCTTTGCGTTTTGTGGGGTATCTAGAGGAAGGTAAATAGCTAAATCAACACAATGAATGCGTTTGTGATAATGATTCATTCCCGAAGGCGAAAAAAATGTAACCAATAAAAAATGGTTGGGATAAATCAACTTCATTTCTTTCATAACAGGCAAACCTTGATCGAATTCACCCAATGAAGCACAATGAAACCAAATTACATTTTGAGGTAAATTCTCTATTTGCTTTCTCCAATTTTTTCTACCGTTGATCCAACTATTAGCTTTATTATTAAAAAATGAAAACATGAAGATTGTAATTCCATACAATCTTATGACAAAATTATAGAGCACATGCATCAATCGAAGTAATATTCTTTAGGTTGACGTTTGTAAAAAGGAATATACCAACCTAATCTAAAACCATATTGAATGTCTAATCGGGTTGCGGTTGAAACAGGCACATCTGGTTGATCAAAGAAAATAGTTCGTTGATTTTTTGTTAATCCTTCTTGAATATAAAATCCAGCATAAAAATTATAGGCACCTGAATTTGCTAAAAAAGAATAACCAATAAATTGATGAAAGTTAATTCCCATTGTTAAACGATCGTAACCTTTTTTATAGTCCAATTCAATTTGTGGAACTACTTGCTCATTGGTTTCTATTCGTAAACGATGTAACAAATAACCAAAACCACCATGAATAAAAATACCAGAGTTTGAATTAGGGCTTAGTATTGGGAAAATCTTTCCCAATGAAACATTCGCATTAACACCCCTTGGGAAAACAACAACAGCGGCAATGTCACCATTGACATCAGTGATATTTCCTTTATCATCAACTAAATGGTCAAAAATACCCGTCATTCTTGTTTGATTACCAAACATAAAATTGGCGTCAATTCCATAGTACCAATTTTTATTAGTTTTATATCCTGCACTAACGCCTACGTGATTGAAATAACCATAACGTTCAGCCAAATCATCCGCAGTCCAATTTCCTCCGTAGTGCACTCCAATTAAAGGAGAACCAATTGTTGAATCTTTAACGTTTCTTTGACTGAATGAATACACAGAAAAAATTAGGAAGACTATTAAAAATATGTTTTTCATGCATCAAATTTAATGAATTGTAAAAGATATGTTGATGGGGTTATATATGTTATTGAAAACTGATTTTTTAGCATTGTATTGTTTACATAAAATTTATTTTACCATGTTTCGATTTTATGTAAATTTGCAAACTTAAAAAAAGTTAAATGAAAAAAATTCAAATGGTTGATTTATCGGCTCAATATGAGAAGATTAAACCATCAATCGATAAAGCAATTTTAGAAGTTATTGGAAACGCTCATTTTATTAATGGTCCAGAAGTTACAAGTTTTCAAAAAGATTTAGAGGAATATTTAAAAGTTAAACATGTAATTCCATGTGCAAATGGAACTGATGCTTTGCAAATTGCAATGATGGCTTTAGGTTTGAAACCTGGAGATGAAGTAATCACTCCTTCATTTACATACATTGCAACAACAGAAGTTATAGCACTCCTAGGGTTAAAACCTGTATTTGTTGAAGTTGATAAGAATACATTTTGTATTGATGTTAATGAAATTGAAAAAGCAATTACATCAAAAACTAAAGCGATTGTACCTGTTCATTTATATGGTCAAGCAGCAAATATGAACGCAATTATGGATATTGCTAACAAACATAATTTGTTTGTTGTTGAAGATAATGCACAAGCAATTGGTTCAGATTATCACTTAACAAACGGTGCTGTTGTTAAAACAGGAACTATTGGGCATATTGGTTGTACTTCATTCTTCCCTTCTAAGAATTTAGGCTGCTATGGTGATGGTGGGGCAATTTTTACAAATAATTCTGACTTAGCACAAAAAATTAAAATGATAGCTAATCATGGACAAAGTGTAAAATATGTGCATGATGTCGTTGGTTGTAACTCGCGTTTAGATACAATTCAAGCGGCCGTTTTAAGAATCAAATTACGTCAATTAGATAATTACATTGATGCTAGAAGAGCAGTTGCGGATTATTACGACAATTTCTTTGGAACAATGAAAGGTGTTAAAATTCCTTTTAGAGCTGATGATTCAAAACATGTTTTTCACCAATATACTTTAGTTTTAGAAGGTCATAATAGAGACGGACTTAATGAATATTTAGCAGGCAAAGATGTACCATCAATGATTTACTATCCCATACCTGCGCATCGTCAAAAAATGTTCGCAAGCTTTGGAAGTGCAGATACTAACTTACCTGTTACAGATTGGTTGACAGAAAGGGTGATTTCTTTACCAATTCATACTGAAATGCAGGAGGAACAATTAGAATACATTACCAATTGTGTTGCTGAATATTTAAATAATTAAATTATGAATAAAATTGCTGTTGTTGGAACTGGTTACGTAGGACTCGTAACGGGAACATGTTTCGCCGAAACAGGAAATCAAGTAGTTTGTATTGACATTGATGCATCAAAAGTCGAAAAAATGCGAAACGGCATAATTCCGATTTTTGAACCCGAGTTAGATACTCTTTTCCACAGGAATGTGAAAGCCAACAGGTTAACATTTACAACCTCTTTAGAAGAAGGAATTGCTGACGCAGAAATTATTTTTCTTGCTCTTCCAACTCCACCTGGAGAGGATGGCAGTGCTGATTTGTCCTACATACTTGGTGTGGCTGAGCAATTAGGTAAAATAATGAAGGAATACAAGGTGATTGTTGATAAGAGTACTGTTCCTGTTGGAACTGCAGAAAAAGTACACAACGCAATCGCAAAAAATGCTACTATTGAATTTGCTGTTGTTTCTAATCCAGAATTTTTAAGAGAAGGTTTTGCGGTTAGTGATTTTTTGAAACCAGATCGAGTAGTTATTGGAACTTCTGATGAACGTGCTAAAAAGATAATGGAAACGTTATATAAACCTTTTGTAAGACAAGGTAATCCAATTTATTTCATGGATGAAAAATCTGCCGAATTAACAAAATATGCTGCGAATTCATTTTTAGCAACGAAGATTACATTTATGAATGAAATTGCGAATTTTTGCGAATTAGTTGGGGCGGATGTAGATAAGGTAAGAATAGGTATAGGTTCTGATTCAAGAATAGGGAAAAGATTTCTATTTCCTGGTATAGGATATGGTGGGTCTTGTTTTCCAAAAGATGTTCAGGCTTTAGTGAAATCAGGAAAAGAAAAGCATTTTAATTTTGAAATTCTTGACGCTGTAATGCGTGTCAATGAAAATCAAAAAACAGTGTTATTTCCTCGAATTAAAAACTTTTTTAGAGGTAACCTTAAAGATAAAAAAATTGTCATTTGGGGTTTGGCATTCAAACCTGATACAGATGATATTCGAGAAGCACCTGCATTGTATATGATTGAAGAGCTCATTAAAGCTGGGGCAAAAGTTTCAGCCTATGATCCTGAAGCAATGGACAATGTACAAAAATTAATTGGCAACAATATATCATTTGCAACAGATGAATACAAAGTTCTCGAAGGAGCTGATGCATTATTAATATGCACAGAATGGGGAGTTTTCCGAAATCCAGACTTTAAAAAAATGAAAGAATTAATGAATGATTCTGTAATTTTTGATGGGCGAAACCTGTACGAAATAGATGAAATGATAAACCAAGGATTCTATTATGCTAGTATTGGACGAAATTTAATTAAGCAATTATGAAAAGAATACTAATTACAGGTGCAGCAGGTTTTTTAGGTTCACACCTATGTGATCGTTTTATTAACGATGGCTACCACGTTATTGGAATGGACAATTTAATAACAGGAAGTTTAAAAAACATAGAACATTTATTCAAATTAGAACATTTCGAGTTTTATCAACACGATGTTTCTAAATTTATTCATGTCCCTGGTAAATTAGATTACATACTTCATTTTGCTTCACCTGCTAGTCCAATTGACTATTTAAAAATTCCTATTCAAACATTAAAAGTTGGCTCTTTAGGAATTCATAATTGTTTAGGTTTAGCGAAATCTAAAGGAGCTAGATTATTAATAGCATCTACTTCCGAAGTTTACGGTGACCCTAATGTTCACCCACAACCAGAAGAATATTGGGGAAATGTAAACCCAGTTGGACCAAGAGGAGTTTATGATGAAGCAAAACGTTTCCAAGAAGCAATAACTATGGCTTATCATACTTTTCATGGGTTGGAAACACGTATTGTAAGAATTTTCAATACATACGGACCTCGAATGCGTTTAAACGATGGTAGGGTTTTACCTGCTTTTATTGGTCAAGCACTTCGTGGAGAAGACCTTACCATTTTTGGTGATGGATCTCAAACAAGATCATTCTGCTATGTTGATGATTTGGTTGAAGGAATCGTTAAACTTTTAAATAGTGATTATTCTTTACCTGTAAATATTGGTAACCCAGATGAAATAACAATTTCGCAATTTGCTGAAGAAATTATTAAATTAACAGGAACAAAACAAAAGGTAATATATAAAGATTTACCTATTGATGATCCAAAACAAAGAAGACCTGATATTACTAAAGCAACAGAAATTTTAGGCTGGGAACCAAAGATTAATAGAGAAGAAGGATTAAAAAGAACTTACGCCTATTTTAAGGAATTGTCAAAAGCTGAACTAATCGCAACCGAACACAATAATTTTGATAAATTTATCCTCAAATAACTATGGACTACTACGCACATGAAACCGCAATCATCGATGATGGTTGCACAATTGGTAAAGGAACAAAGATTTGGCACTTCTCACATGTTATGTCGAATTGTATACTTGGAGAAAATTGTAATATAGGGCAAAACGTTGTTGTTTCGCCAGATGTAATCCTTGGAAACAATGTAAAAGTTCAGAATAATGTATCTCTATACACTGGGGTAATATGTGAAGATGATGTTTTTCTTGGACCATCAATGGTTTTTACAAATGTCAACAACCCAAGAAGCGGAGTTAATAGACGAGGCCAATATTCCAAAACAACAGTTAAAAAAGGAGCAAGTATTGGAGCTAACGCAACAATTGTTTGTGGTCATGATATTGGTGAGTATGCATTTGTTGGTGCGGGTTCTGTTGTTACTAAACATATTGCACCATATGCTTTAGTTGTTGGTAACCCCGCAAGACAAATTGGTTGGATGAGTGAATTTGGTCATCGATTAGAATTTAATGAAAAAGGAATCGCAATTTGCCCAGAAAGCAATCAAGAATATAAATTAGAAAACAATAACGTTACAAAAATAAAATAATGTCAAATAATCAAAAAATACGTTTCGCGGTTGTTGGTGCAGGTCATATTGGCAAGCGTCATGCAGAAATGATTCGTCGCGATGAAGAAGGAGAATTAGTTGCAATGGTCGACGTTCGTACGATGGAAGAATGTAATGCTACAGACTTTAATGTTCCATTTTTTAATACAATTGAAGAACTACTAAACAGCGGTTTAGAATTCGATGTACTAAACGTTTGTACTCCTAATGGTTTACATGCAGAGCAATCTTTAATGGCCTTGGAAGCAAAAAAACATGTGGTATGTGAAAAGCCAATGGGATTAACAAAAGAAAGTTGTGAAAAGCTAATTTTCAAAGCACTTCAAGTTTCAAGACAAGTGTTTTGTGTAATGCAAAATCGTTATTCACCACCTTCAGAATGGATAAAATCAATCATAACAGATGGCGTTTTGGGTGATATCTATATGGTTCAACTAAATTGTTATTGGAACCGTGATGCGCGATATTACAAAGCAGGAGGTTGGAAAGGCACTAAAGATTTAGACGGAGGTACACTTTTTACGCAATTCTCTCACTTTATTGATATTATGTATTGGCTTTTTGGCGATATTGATAACATTCAAGGCAAATTCGCTGACTTTAATCATCAAGAATCAACAGACTTTGAAGATTCTGGGTTTGTAAGTTTTGATTTTATAAACGGTGGAATGGGATGTATCAATTATTCAACATCTGTTGCAAACCAAAACTTAGAATCTTCTATGACTATCATAGGTAAAAACGGTAGCGTAAAAATTGGAGGTCAATATATGAATGAAGTAGAAGTTTGTAACATTGAAGGATATGAAATGCCGATTTTAAAAGAATCTAATCCAGCAAATGATTATGGTCCATACAAAGGATCCGCGGCAAACCACAATTATGTAATTTCTAATGTTATCGATACTTTAAAGGGTAGAACTTCTCCAACAACAAATGCACTAGAAGGTCTTAAAGTTGTAGATATAATAGAAAGAATCTATAAAGTAAGAAATGAACAACTAATCTTTACAAAATAAAAATAAAAAAATGAGTACATTAATTTACGACAGACTAGTCAATCACGATGCGAAATTGGCTGTAATTGGCTTGGGCTATGTGGGTTTACCAATTGCCTTAGAATTCGCAAGAAAAATTAAAGTTGTTGGTTTTGACATCAATCAAACTAGAGTTGATTTAATGAAAAACAACATCGATCCAAGTAACGAACTTGAGGCCTCAGCTTTTGAAGGATGCGACATTGAATTTACAGCAAATATCGAGGACTTAAGAGACGTGCAATTTTTTATCGTTGCTGTTCCTACTCCAATTGATGACCAAAATTTACCAGACTTAAAACCACTTTTAGGCGCTTCTAGAACTGTTGGTCAAGTGCTAAAAGCTGGTGATTATGTTGTGTACGAATCTACTGTATATCCTGGTTGTACTGAAGAAGATTGTATTCCGATTTTAGAAGAACTTTCTGGTTTGAAATTTAAAGAGGATTTCAAAGTTGGTTATTCACCAGAAAGAATCAATCCAGGGGATAAAGAGCATACGTTACAAAACGTTATCAAAGTAGCCTCAGGATGTTGTGACGAATCTTTAGAGCAAATAGCAAAAACATACGAACTTGTTGTTACAGCTGGAGTTCACCGTGCACCAACTATTAAGGTTGCCGAGGCTGCAAAAATTATTGAAAATACGCAACGTGACTTAAATATCGCTTTAATTAACGAGCTTTCAATTATTTTTAATAAGTTAAAAATTAACACTTTTGATGTATTAGAAGCTGCTGGAACTAAATGGAATTTCTTAAAATTTTCTCCAGGATTAGTTGGTGGTCACTGTATCGGTGTTGACCCTTACTACTTAACACATAAAGCATTACAAGCGGGTTACCATGCACAAGTTATCATGTCTGGTAGAAATGTAAATGACTCAATGGGTGCATATATTGCTGACCAAACTGTTAAAAAAGTAATTAAACAAGGAAAACACATTCAATCTTCTAAGTTCTTAATTATGGGAGCTACTTTCAAAGAAGATGTAAGTGATATTCGTAACTCTAAAGTAATTGATGTTGTAAATGAATTAATGTCTTTTGATGTTCAAGTTGACTTAATCGACCCACATGCAGATAACAACGAAATGTTACATGAATATAATGTTGGTTTAGTTAAGGAAGCCGGTAAAGATTATGATGCAATTATTGTTGCAGTTAATCATAAAGAATATGTTGGATTAGATGAATCTTATTTTAAGGGATTATTAAAAGATGGAAAAGGAGTTTTTGTAGATGTTAAAGGTATCTACAAAGGAAAAATTAAAGATCTAGAATACTGGAGCTTATAATTATGACCGACTACTTTAAAAAAGTATTAATCACAGGGGGAGCCGGTTTTATCGGCTCTCATCTTATTAGAAGGTTTTTAAAATCTTACCCAAATTATTTAATTGTGAATTTGGATAAATTGACTTATGCAGGAAATCTTTCCAACTTAGCAGACGTTGAAAATCTCCCAAATTATGTTTTTGAAAAAGTAGATATAGTAAATGCCGAGGCAGTTAGAACTGTTTTTAAAAAACACCAAATAACAGATGTTATTCATCTTGCCGCTGAATCTCATGTTGATCGTTCGATCGAAGGTCCAATGGATTTTGTAATGACTAATGTTGTTGGTACCGTAAATCTTTTACAAGCAGCAAAGGATAATTGGGGTAAAGAAGATGGTCATGTTTTTCATCATGTTTCAACTGATGAAGTTTATGGTAGCCTTGGAGAAGTAGGGCTTTTTACTGAGGAAACACCTTATGACCCACGAAGTCCATACTCAGCATCAAAAGCTTCTTCAGATCATTTTGTAATGGCTTTTTATCATACTTATGGTTTACCTATAAAAATGTCAAATTGTTCTAATAATTATGGAAGTCATCATTTTCCAGAAAAGTTGATTCCATTAATGATTGACAATATAAAAAATAGAAAACCACTTCCTGTTTATGGAAAAGGTGATAATATTCGAGATTGGTTGTGGGTTGAAGATCACGCAAGTGCTATCGACAAAATTTTTCATCAAGGAAGAGTTGGAGAATCTTATAATGTTGGTGGATTAAATGAATGGACAAATCTTGAATTAGTTGTGTTCCTTTGTCGAATGATGGACAAAAAACTTGGAAGAGAAATTGGCGAATCTGAAAAACTAATTACTTATGTAGCCGATAGAGCAGGACACGATAAACGATATGCAATTGATGCTTCTAAGTTAGAGGAGGAACTTGGCTGGACACCATCAATAACTTTTGAGGAAGGTTTAGACAAAACAGTCGATTGGTACCTTAATAATTCAGAATGGATTAATCGTATTACAAGTGGTGATTACAAAGAGTATTACCAAAAAATGTATACAAATAGAGAAATTTAATGGGACTTTTTGATCTTTTTACGAAAAAGAAAGAAGTACTTGAACCTTTCGATTTATCTAGGTTTAAGGTTGATATTCACAGTCACTTAATACCAGGTATCGATGATGGTTCACAATCAATGGATCAAACCATTGCCATGCTTGCCAAGTTTCAAGAGTTAGGATATAAAAAAGTGATAACTACTCCGCATGTAATGTCAGATAGTTTTCCAAACACGTCAGAAAATATTCTTGCAGGTTTAGAGGACGTTCGTGCAGAAATTAAAAAGGTTGGATTAACGATTGAAATTGAGGCTGCAGCTGAATATTATTTCGATGAAACTTTTGTTGCAAAAATTAAAGCTAAAGATTTATTGACATTTGGTGACAATTATGTTTTATTAGAATTTGCGTTCCATTCACCACCCCAATATATTGATCAGATGTTTTTCGAATTGCAATCACGTGGTTATCGTCCAGTTGTTGCTCACTTTGAAAGGTATATGTATTATCTTGGAAAAATTGACAGAGCAACAGAATGGCGTCAAAAAGGAATCAATATTCAAATAAACATCAACTCTCTTTCTGGTCATTATGGTCCAGATATAAAAAGACAAGCTGAACGTCTAATCGATGCAGGTGAATTTGATTTTATCGGAACAGATTGCCATAGAATAGAACATTTAGTTCTACTTGAAAATAGTCTAACTTCTCCGTATATTCACAAAATTGGAAATTACTTATTGAAAAATACAATACTGTGAATCTCTTTTTAATTCGACATGCAAAAACTGAAAAAATAGCTATTTCAGGTAGAGATTTCGATCGAGAACTTGCTGAAAAAGGTCGGTTACAAGCTGAAAAACTAAATGATTTCTTAGCTAAGTTTGATTTTAATAGCGTTGATATTTGGTGTTCAGATGCTGTTCGAACGAAGCAAACACTATCCTATTTTGACACACAATTTCCATCGACAAACATTGAGTTTAAAAATGAATTGTATTTGGCTTCAGCATCTGAAGTTAAAGAGTTAATTTGGAATACTGAAAGTGATAAAGATTTACTAGTAATTGGTCACAACGAGGGAATTTCAGATATTGCTTCTTATTTTCTAGGTGAGGACATATATCTTAAAACTGCAACTTTTATTCAAATTTCTTTCGAGGCTAATTCTCGCCAAGAATGGAGCGCTGATTTAGGAAAAATTCAAACAATTTTTAGACCTAAGGTTTAATTCCATTCTTTTTCTCCAAGTTTTCACACCATCTTAGCTTGGCATTCTGTCAATCTATTTAACTTTAACGCATCAAAAATCAATAACATGTTTCAAAACCTTATCGTTGAACACAAAAACGGGATTGCTTATATCACAATCAATCGTCCAAATCAGTTGAATGCACTCAACAAAGAAACTATTTCTGAGTTACATAATGCCTTAGAAACTGCGGATTTAGATAAAGAAATTGGAGTAATAATTTTGACTGGAAGTGGAGAAAAAGCTTTTGTAGCTGGTGCAGATATTAAAGAATTTGCACATTTTACAATCGCACAAGCAGGAGAGTTAGCTTTAAATGGTCATAAAACACTTTTTAATTTTGTAGAACAGTTGACTACGCCTGTTATCGCAGCAGTAAACGGTTTTGCTCTTGGTGGTGGTTTAGAGTTAGCAATGGCAGCTCACCTTCGTGTTGCTTCAACTAACGCTCGTATGGGTTTGCCTGAAGTTTCGTTAGGTGTAATTCCAGGATATGGTGGAACGCAACGTTTAGCACAACTCATCGGAAAAGGAAAAGCAAACGAACTTATTTTCACCGCAGGTATGATTAAAGCAGACGAAGCTTTACAATGGGGATTAGTAAATCACGTTGTTGAACCAGCTGAATTAATCGCAAAATGTGAGGAAATTGCAACTAAAATACTTCAAAATTCTCCATTGGCAATCGCATCAGCAATTCGTTCTGTAAACGCAGGATTTGTGGATGGAGTGAATGGTTTTGAGACAGAAATTGAAGAGTTTGGAAAATGTTTTGGTTCTACTGAATTCAAAGAAGGAACTACTGCATTTTTAGAAAAAAGAAAAGCGAATTTTAGAGGATAAATGGCGAATCCAATCAAACGATTATTGGGTCAAACAGCTGTTTACGGCTTGTCCTCTATTATTGGTCGTTTATTAAATTACTTATTAGTTCCGCTTTATACTTACGTCTTTGCAGATCCTGCAGATTACGGAGTCGTCTCTGAATTATATGCTTGGGTTGCATTTCTAATTGTGTTGCTAACTTTTGGAATGGAAACTACTTATTTTCGATTCTTGCAGGAAGAAAACGACAAGCAAAAAACTTTCAATAATGGGCTTTTAACAGTTATTGGAATCAATATTTTATTCTTTTTAATTCTACTTTATTTCAATAATGACATTGCTACTTTCATGTTATATGAAGGACACAATGAATATATTATTTTACTGGGCGTTATCGTTGGGATAGATGCAATTACAGCCTTACCATTGGCTAAACTTCGCTCAGAAGAAAAAGCATTAAAATTTGCAAGTATACAATTCACATCCATTCTTGTAAATATTGGATTGAATTTGGTTTTTATGTTGTTACTTTTCGACGATAAACGACCAGAAGAAGGGGTTTTGTTTATTCTGATAGCAAATCTTTGTGCCTCATTAGTCAAACCCTTGTTCTTAATGGATTCCTTCACTAATCTAAAATTTGATTTCGACTGGAAACTGGCAAAAATTATGTTCATTTATGCATTTCCACTTGTAATTGCTGGTTTCGCAGGAATCATTAACGAAACAATTGACCGAATTTTATTGAAACAGATTATTTACGACCCTTTAGTTCCAAGTTCGTTACATACTGCCGAATATGAGGTGGGAATTTATAGTGCTTGTTATAAATTAGCGATGCTTGTTACCATAATTCTTCAAGCTTATCGTTATGCAGCAGAACCATTTTTCTTCTCACAAATGAAAAATGAAAACAGAAATTTAATCTATGTAAAAGTGATGAATCTCTTCATTGCTTTCGTTTGCTTAGTATTCTTAGTGGTTTCGTTAAACATCGATATCTTCAAACTATTTATTAGCAACGAAAACTATTGGTCTGGATTGAAAGTCGTGCCGATTTTACTCTTAGCAAATGTTTTCCTAGGAATTTATTACAATCAAAGTATTTGGTATAAACTCAGTGGAAAAACAAAATTTGGTGCTTACATCGCTATAGGTGGAGCGATTGTTACCGTGCTTGTAAACGTTATTTTTATTCCAAAATACGGTTATCTGGCTAGTGCTTGGGCAACATTGTTAGTGTATGCACTTCAAATGTTTGCTTCATACATTTTAGGACAAAAATATTATCCAATCCCCTACAATACTAGGAAGTTTTTGTCGTACATTGGTGGTGCAATTGCTTTGTTTTATATAGGTTCTTCCATTTCTGTTGATTCCAAAGTGACCCAGTTCTTCATTTCCAATAGCTTAATTTTTGGCTATGTATTCTTTGTTTTTTTAGTTGAACAGAAACGTTTTCTAGGAAGCTTTTTAGGTGAACGAACTTTTTAAAACTAAGTTTGTTAGTATATCACCTGCAATTCAATTATTTTTGCAATAACATTGCCTATGACACCTTACAAAGCTGGACCGTTTTTGGAACAAATAGAGTTTCCAAAAGATTTAAGAGAAAAATTCTCAATTGAAGATTTACCTCAAGTTTCCAATGAATTACGACAGTATATTGTCGATGTAATTTCAGAAATTGGAAACAGTCATTTTGGTGCAAGTTTGGGTGTCGTTGAGCTATCTGTTGCACTTCATTATGTTTTCAATACTCCTGAAGATCAATTAGTTTGGGACGTTGGACATCAAGCTTATGGACACAAAATCTTAACGGGAAGACGCACTCAATTTCATACCAACAGAATCAAAGGTGGAATTTCTGGTTTTCCAAAACGCTCAGAAAGTGAATACGATACTTTTGGTGTTGGTCACTCTTCAACTTCGATTTCAGCAGCTTTAGGAATGGCTGTTGCAAGCCGTTACAAAGGACTGAAAAATCGTCAACACATAGCTGTGATTGGTGATGGCGCTATGACAGCTGGATTAGCATTCGAAGGATTAAATCACGGTGGGTTTGAAAAAGATGCCAACTTATTAGTGATTTTGAACGACAATTGTATGTCAATCGATCCAAATGTAGGGGCGTTAAAAGAATATTTAACGGATATTACAACTTCTCATACTTACAATAAAGTAAAGGACGATGTTTGGAAATTGTTAGGGAAAATCTCTAAGTTTGGACCTGATGCTCAAACGATTGCCTCTAAAGTTTCACAAGCTCTAAAAGGAAGTTTATTAAAACAAAGCAATTTATTTGAATCTTTAAATTTCCGTTATTTTGGACCAGTTGATGGGCAAGATGTTATTGGACTAGCGAAAGTATTAGAAGACTTAAAAGACATTCCTGGACCAAAAATTTTACACTGCATCACTCGAAAAGGTGCTGGGTATAAATTCTCTGAAGAAGGAAATCCAACAAAATGGCATGCTCCAGGCGTTTTTAATAAAGAAACGGGCGAAATAGTAAAAGTTGTTCCTAAATCACCTCAACCTCCAAAATACCAAGATGTTTTCGGTCATTCCATTGTTGAACTGGCTGAGAAAAATGATAAAATAATGGGGATTACCCCAGCAATGCCTTCAGGCTGTTCGTTAAATATTATGATGGCAGCAATGCCTGACAGAAGCTTTGATGTTGGAATTGCGGAACAACACGCAGTAACTTTCAGCGCTGGTTTAGCAACACAAGGGCTGGTTCCTTTTTGTAATATTTATTCTTCCTTTATGCAGCGTGCTTTTGACCAAGTTTTGCACGATGTAGCGATTCAAAATTTGAATGTTGTTTTCTGTTTAGATAGAGGTGGATTAGTTGGTGCTGATGGTGCAACTCACCACGGAGCCTACGATTTAGCATACATGCGTATGATTCCGAATATGGTTGTTTCTGCACCAATGAACGAGGAAGAATTGCGCAATTTGATGTACACAGCTCAATTAGAAAATCAAGGTCCATTCTCTATTCGCTATCCGCGCGGAAATGGAGTAATGACAGAATGGAAAACGCCTTTCAAAGAAATTAAAGTTGGAACAGGTCGAAAAGTGACAAATGGAGAAGACATTGCAATTTTAAGTATTGGACATCCTGGGAACTTTGCCCAAGAAGCAATTGACGAGTTAAAAGAATCGGGAGTTTCTGTTGCACATTATGACATGCGTTTTGTGAAACCAATTGATCAAGTGATGTTACACGAAGTGTTTACGAAATTCAAAAAAGTAATCACTATCGAAGACGGTTGTTTGATGGGAGGATTTGGTTCAGCTGTTGTTGAATTTATGGCAGACCAAGGCTATTCTTCACACATTATCCGATTGGGAATTCCAGACGAATATATTCACCACGGTACGCAAGAAGAACTTTGGGCTGATTGTGGTTTCGATAAGAATGCAATTGTCCTGACTGTTAAAAAAATGCTTGGCTGGTCTGAAACAGCAACAATTCTTAACGAAACAGCGGTTTAGGATTCACTTTTCTTCCTAAGTTTTAAATGATATTTGCTAGTCAATAGCTTATATTCTTCTAATCATGTTTTCATTTAAAATTCTATCTTCAAAATTTTCCAATGAACTCATCCTTTCTTCTTTTTATATCACAAATAAAGATAGTTTTCAGAAATTGATACAATTATTATTAAAACCATCTTGTTTTTGCTGCTTTTATGATTTGGTACTATAATTGAAATTGCTAGTTCAAGTTCCGAAAAATGAAGAAAAAACTAGCAGAAGAAATCAATGAGATTATTGCCATTACGAAAGATGATGAGTCGTTTTTATCAAGTAAAATTGAGCAATTGATTGAAAAACGGAAAGCAATGGAAGCAATCCCAATTCGAACAAGTGATATTAATGCTGTTTTTAAAGATTATTTGAAATCTGATTCGAAACCAGAATACCAACCCATAAAAACAGGCTGGAGGAATGTTGATGCAAGTATTGAAGGTTTTCGTCCTGGTGAGTTTATCGTTTTTGGCGGAAGGCCTGGAATGGGTAAAACAGTTGTCTTAATCGATTTGATAAAAAGAATTTCCTTGCGAGACCCTGTATTGCTTTTTGCTCTAGATTTGACTGCGGTTCAAATTTCAAATCGTATTATTTCAAGTATTTTGGATTATGAATTACCAATCAAAGGACCAGAAGATTTACACTCTATTAATAAAGAAAAATTAGATTTTTTAGCTGAATATCTCGAAGCTATGCAACTTTCAATTTGTGAAACAACTTTTGATTCGATGTTTGCTTTAAAGTCGTATTGCGACAAAATGGTAAAAGAAAAAGGCATTCGGGTAATTGCAATTGACTACCTTCAAATGCTTTCCAGTAATCGCTACCGCCACAATCGGGAGTTAGAGGTTAGTTACATCAGTCGCACCTTGAAAAAAATTGCTAAAGACTTAAATATTTGTATGATTGTCACTTCTCAATTGAGTAGATCCGTTGAAACTAGAGGGGGAGATAAACGACCACAACTCTCCGATTTACGAGAAAGTGGCGCAATTGAACAAGATGCTGACAAGGTAATTTTTGTGTACCGTCCTGATTATTATGGTATAACTACAGATGAAGACGGTAATTCCACTCAAGGATTATTAGAGTTGCAAATGGTAAAAAATCGTTCGGGTAAAATTGATCGTTTTTGTTTTCACCTGACATTTCCTTCTTTGAAAATTGAACCAATGAGAGATATTAATACCCCATTTGTTTTTGAGCGGAAACCATTTATTGATCCAAAAGATACTGAAACTCCATTTTAAAAACAAATAACACTTTACAAAATAATATAAGCCGTTGATTGAAACTTATGAGTCGTATTTACTGAAATAGACTTGAGGTTGTGTTCCTGCAACCCATTACGTAAAATAGTCACTACACCAAGTGCTATTTACAACGAAGCTACGCTTCATTGTAAATCAATTGAAGATAATCGTCAGCGGCTTTTTTAAAAAATAGTATGAAGCAAAATAATCTTGTAGAACTAAAAGAAAAATATGCAGCAGCCTTTAGATGCTTGCTACATTCTGGTTCATTCATAGATGATGCACCAAATGGCCTGACAAGTTTTGAACGCTATGCTTTATACTTACTTTCTATTGATCAACCAAGTGACCTTTGCGCTTTTTTCAAAATACATCATTTAGAATTGGAAAGTATCATCAATAAACCAAATTATATCACTTATCAATTGCCGAAAAAAAAGAATGGCATTCGATCGATTATTGCGCCAATTGGACGATTAAAAAGATTACAAAAAAAACTAAATTGCCATTTACAAGGTGTTTACTCAAGTTTAAAACCCGATGCTGCCAAGGGATTTGTTCTTCATAAAAAGGACAATAATTTAAAAACAAACATCGTAGAAAATGCATTGCCACACGTTGAAAAAAAATACGTTTTAAATATGGACATCAAAGATTTCTTTTCTTCCATTTCTGACCAGCGGATTTATTTGATTTTCAGAGCAGCACCATTCTGTTTTGATGTACAAATTGCGTCAGCATTAACTTATTTAGTCACTGTAAATCAATGTCTGCCTCAAGGCGCACCAAGTTCTCCGATTCTTTCCAATTTTGCTTGTTTATCGCTGGACCAAAAACTTACAACTTTTTCAAATCAAAATAATTGGAGATATACGAGATATGCAGATGATTTAACTTTTTCGTCAAATGAGCCTTTTACTCCAGAACAAATAGACTTCATCAAACAGATATTGAAGCAAGAAGGATTTGAACCTAATGAAAAGAAATTTAGAGTGCGAACTTCCAATAAGAAACAACTTGTAACAGGATTGGTGGTCAATGAAAAAGTGAATATAGAACGAAAAATGCTAAAAAAAACGCGTGCTATGTTATATGATTTACGAATAAATGGAGCATCGAAAGCAACTCAAAACCATTTTAAAATAGAATATCAACCGAGCGATGATGAACAACTTACATTTCTTCAAAAGTTAAACGGAACACTTAATTTCATTGGACAAATTCGAGGCAAAGAGGATGCGATTTATGTAAAAATGAAGTCTGAATTTTTTTCTTATTTTGCAATAGTTGAAGATGAAAGAAATAGCTATTGGTAGTAATTTACAAAAAGGAAAATCACTCAATCCCATACTTCTCCATCTTACTTACCAGCGTATTAATCGCCCAGCCTATTGCTAAAGCTGTTTGTCGTTTGTTACCATTGAAATGTTTTAAAACACGCTCAATGTGTTCTTTTTCAATGTATTCCCAATTCATCGGTTTGTTGAATGCTTCTTGTTTCAGTCTTTTTGGCAATACATCTGCAGTAACGGTTTCCTCATTAAAGACATACAACCTTGAAATGATATTTTCCAATTCGCGAATGTTACCAGGATACGAATAATTCAAGATAATCTCCATTGCTTCTTTCGTGAACGTTATTTTTTTTGCTTTGCGCAACTCCTTCTTTTTCTGACCGATAAAGAAATCAACCATTGCTTTTAAATCCGTTTTTCCACGTTGCAGAAGCGTTGGTAAATCCAACTCGACAACAGAAAGTCGATAATACAAATCCCAACGAAATTTTCCTTCTTCACAACGACTAACCAAATTTTGATTCGTAGCAGCAATCACTCGAACGTCAATTTTTCGTGCTTTTCCTCCTAATGGCATTACTTCTTTTTCTTGTAGAACACGTAATAGCGCTTGCTGCATATACGGTGAAATGTCGCCAATCTCGTCTAAGAAAATTGTTCCTTCATTTGCCAATTCAAATAAGCCTTCACTGTCTTTGTCAGCTCCTGTAAATGCACCTTTTTTGTAGCCAAATAAACGCGACTCCAATAAAGAATCACTAAAAGCAGAGCAGTTAATCGCAATGTAGGGCTTATTCGCCCTGATAGAATTGTGGTGAATATGTTTGGCTAAATTTTCTTTTCCTGTTCCACTTGCGCCCAAAATCAAAACGGTCACTTCGTCTGTCAGGGCAACTTTTCTTGCGTTTTCATAAATGCGTTCAATTGCTGGCGTAATTAAAAAACTATCGGAAACAGCTGCTTTCTTGACCTCTTGTTGATGGTAAAGAGCGGTCAAACCAATAGCAGATCGTTCCATCTGGATTTTAATCAATTCTGGCTTATCTTTTTTGGAAGTGTATTTTGCTGGGCGCGTTTGAAAAAGCGTAGTCTTCAAATTCAAACTCATGTGCGACAAATACCAAACAACTTGCATCGAAGGAGTTCCGGGTGAAACAAAAATATCAATTTCATCATCTTTCAATTCAGCCAAAAATGGATGGATTTTAGATTGAATTTCAGAGTGATCAATTGGATCGTGAACATCCAAGTAGCGAATTTCGACCAATCTATCAGGATAATTTTTCTGTAGATAAGTTCGCAAATGTAAAGCGCGTAAATCTTCCTCTTTTTCAGTGGAAAGTAAAATATGTTTCTCGTGTTTGTAAAAATATTTGTGGTAAGCGGCAGTTGGCCCATCTTCAATCACTTGACCATTGGTGAAATCGTGATGGTATGCGTGCCAAGAAACGAGAATTTTCATTTAGAATTATTTTTCACTAAAAATATCAATAATTGATAAGTAAATAGCTTTTTTGATATCAGAATCAATTATTTTTTACTTTAATTGTTGCTTTTTAGACATGGCACATACTTTGTCTATTTCGTGCAACCAACAATCAAATCCAATGCAACAAGTAATCATTAAGCAAATCACAGAAGAAGAAATATATCTACAACTAGAAATCAAGCACCGACTAGTGGCTGCTCTACTTACAGAAAATATCACACTCCTATCGGAGCTCTTGGATCCAAGAGGCGTTTTTTTTGGAAAGTTTTCTCGTGGTCAAGCGATGATTTATTTGATTAAAAAGTTTGACAAAGTGAAAAGGAAACCGGGACGTGACAATATGAATATTAACCACGGATTTTCCTTTGATTACCTTCCAAAGCAAGATGTGATTGAGTTTCGTTTTTCTGTTTTGGGCTCCGATTTCACAGGTAGAGATTTCACCCCGCCTGAATTTGGTTTAGCAAAAAGACCTGAATTTAACGAAGGCGTCATTCGCCTTGCTCTTGAATTTAATGCGGATAAGATTTCTTCCATCCGACATCCTAAAAAAGTCATTAAAGATTTTGTTGAGATTGCGAGGAGGAATTGAAAATTAAGGAAAAGTTTGGTTTGAGGGGGTCATATATAAAAATTAAATATTTTCTGTAATTCTTTGTTTTATGATTTAGAAGTAAAAAATTTTTTTAATTCAAAAAATCACCTTAAAGAAAATGGCTTAATAGTAAAACTGAAACTCATTCCAAATTTCGATTTTGAGCAATTAATTCTCTCATTGGGAGAACGTGTAAAGGTTATTTCACCAGAGGATTTCAAAAAAAAATAAAAATAGAATTTCCGAAGCTTTGAACGCATACATATAGGTTTTTCCAAACTTCAAAATTCATTTCCCAGCTAGTTTTAGAAAAAAATAATTTCCAGAAAGTAACCTAGATTTTTTAATTATTGTAATTTGGACAATAATTTTAATCTTAAGCTGTGAAAAAAACTAATATTGGCGCATTTGCCACGCTTATTTCTATCTTTTTTTTCTGGGGATTCGTCGCTGCAAGTAATGATATTTTAATTCCTGTTTTCAAGAAAGCACTTGATTTATCGCAATTGCAATCGCAATTAATTTCTTTTGCATTTTATGTTGCATATACCGTTGGGTCTTTACTTTATTTTGCGATTTCATCAATTCTTAAAAAGGATATTCTTAACCTTATCGGCTATCGAAATGGTTTGGCTTTAGGCTTGGTTATTTCAGCAGCTGGAACTTTATTGTTTATTCCTGCATCCAATAATGCTTCTTTTCTTTTATTGATTTCTGGTTTGTTTACTGTTGGTTTAGGTTTTTCGTTACAGCAAATAGCTGCGAATCCCTTGGCAATTCAAATGGGAGATCCTGAAAAAGGAAACATTCGCTTGAGTTTAGCTGGTGGAATCAACAACGTTGGAACGACTATCGGGCCAGTGATTGTTTCTTTTGCCATTTTTGGTGGAGTATCAAGCAATACTGAATTAAACCTAGAAGCTGTTCAAACACCTTATTTAATCTTAGGTGCAGCATTCTTAATTGCAGCTATTATTTTCAAATTTTCTTCCGTTCCAGACAGATTAGGAGATGAAAATGACACAACTGAAAAAGGAGGCGGCAACATTTTAGCAACCTTAAAATACCCACAAGTAATTCTTGGAATGATTGCTATTTTTCTATATGTAGGAGTTGAAGTTTCAACAGCAAGTAATTTACCTGAATTTATGAAACAAAAACTAGGAACGGCTGAAAACGCAGTTGCGCCCTATGTCTCTTTGTTTTGGGCAAGCTTAATGATTGGACGTTGGACCTCAGCAGCGGGTGCATTTAATCTTTCAAAAAGTATGAAATCACTTTTAGGTGTTATTTTACCTTTCGTTGCCTTTGGAATTTTTCTTCTTGTTAACTATTTAGCAGGAAATAAATTAGAAGCATTTTACCCGTATCTTGGAATTGTTTTAATCTTAATTGCAGCTGATAAATTGAGCGATGGTAACCCAGTAAAACAAATTCTTATTTATTCAGCCTTAGGAATTATTGCTTTATTAATCGGGATTTTTGCTTCAGGAATTACAAGTGTTTTTGCTTTTATTTCCGTTGGCTTGTTCTGTAGTACCTTGTGGCCTTGTATTTTCACGCTGGGCATTGCTGGACTTGGGGATAAAACGAATACAGCTTCAAGTTTATTGATTATGATGATTATGGGAGGTGGATTTATTTCAACAGTTCAGGGAGCTTTAGCATCGGAATCAATTTTAGGAATCCAATATTCGTATTTTGTGGGGGTTGTTTGTTTTGCCTATCTAGCATTTTTCGCTTGGAAAGTAAGTAGCGAATTAAAAAAGCAAGGAGTTAATAATTTTTCTTCAACTAAACAAAATAGCCATTAATTTTACATATTGTAAATAACGACCACTTAAGGTATGTATCTTATTAATTTCTCCGACTTCTTTACCTCTGCATTTTCAGTCGATTGTATCATCTTTGGCTATTCAGAAGGTAAAATAAAAGCCTTATTGATTAAACGCGCAATGGAGCCTTATGAAAATTTTTGGGCTGTACCTGGTGATTTAGTTTATCCAACAGAAGATTTACCACAAGCTGCAGAAAGAATTTTGTTAGAATTAACTGGTTTATCGCACATTCAAATGCACCAATCACAATCTTTTGGTAAACCAAATCGTCACCCTCAAGGGCGTGTAATTACCATTGCTTACTTTGCGTTAATTCGTATCGAAGACTTTGAAATTAAAGCATCCTCTTGGGCTGAAGATATAAAATGGACGGCAATGGATGAAATACCAGAATTAGCTTTTGACCATAATTTTATACTTTCTGAGACTTATGCCTTATTAAAACAAAAGCTTCTCAACGAACCAGTTTGCTTTGATTTATTGCCTGAGCGATTTACCCTGAATGAAATGCAGCAATTATATGAATTTGCACTCGAAACAGAAATGGATAAAGCTAATTTCAGAAAGAAAATCAAATATGTCCCATTGATTGCACACGACGAAAAACAACAAAATGTAAAGCATCGTCCAGCGAAATTGTTCTCTTTTAATAAAAAAGAATACTCCAATCAAGTTGCCAAAAAGGATTATCAGTTTAAAATGTAATCTTAGTAATTGAGCTTTTAATAGCTTGAACTGCATCATCTCTAATTATTTATAGTGCATTAAGAATTCAATTGTCTTTTTTGAATCGTTCTATTAAAAATTTAAAACAATCTTAATATTCAGTTGTTTTCCAATTTATGAAAGAGAAAAATTATGTTTTTTATACTTATTGTATAATTTACAATAATTTATTTTAATTTAGCATCAAATTATAAATCAAAACACTATGAAACAAAACAGACTTTTTACAAAAGGCGCATTTTTAGCCCTTTTTCTGTCGTTGTTTTCGTTGACTGCTCTTTTCGGGCAAACTTTGACGATAACTACAACAGTTTGTTCACCCGCTAACGAAGTTCGACTTACGGGTCCTTGGTGGGGTTGGAATCCAACAGGAGGTCCAGTTGCAGTTAGCAACGGTGACGGAACATGGACTTTTACTTTTAACCCAGCTCCAACTGCTGATATGGAGTATCTTTTAGTTGTTGATGGCGTTCAAGAAAACCTTATTCAGGCAATGGTAAACGGTGGTAGTTGTGCACCAATTACCGATTATTCAAGTTATGCAAACAGACAATGGTTAATGACTGATGGATTGACCATCACAAACACTTATGGTCAATGTGGTTCTTGTGGAGGTTCAACTTTAACACAAATGGACCTTCCTGTAACATTTGAAGGCTCAACAATCGAGTACGGTGTAATCGGATTCGAAGGAGCTCAAGCTTCTACTATTGAAGTAGATCCAACCAACGCTAATAATACAGTAGTAAAAGTTATTAAATCGGCATCTGCGCAACCTTGGGCTGGAACTACAATTACTGCTGCTGCAGAATTAGGATTAGCAACACCAATTCCTTTCTCTGCAACAAACAAATCAATGAAGTTGCGCGTTTGGTCTCCTGACGCTGGAATCACAGTTCGTTTAAAAGTTGAAGAACATGGAGATCCTACACATTCTGTTGAAACAGATGCGGTTACTACTGTTGCTGGACAATGGGAAACATTAACCTTTAACTTTGCAAATCAAGGTGCTGGAACAGCAGCTATTAATTTAGCTTATGCTTACGACAAACCATCTGTATTCTTTAATTATGGTGTAAACGGAGCAACAGCAGGAGAGAAAACTTATTATTTCGATGATTTAGAATTTGTATCAACACCCCCAGCTCCTGTAACTGTTACTTACCAGGTAGATGTAACTGAATATCTTGCTGGAGGTGCAACTTTAAATCCAAACGGAATCCGTGTAGGAGGAAACTTCACGACGGTTGGAGCATCTTTACCTGATTGGTCACCTGCAAATGCAGCTTGTGCTATGACAGATTTAGGAAATAATTTATGGTCTATCGCTGTAACTTATCCTGCATCAGCAATTGGAACAACTCAGCTTTACAAATTTGTAAATGGAGATTGGGGAACTAATGAAGGAGGAGGTTCTTCTCTAATTGCAATTAATGGCTGTGGAGTAAATGACGGGGGGGGGAATATTAACCGAACATTAGTTATCCCGGCAACAAATACAACTTACACGTACTGTTGGGATAAATGTGTTGCATGTGGAGTAGTTACTTTAGCACAAATGAATTTACCTGTAACATTTGAAGGTACAACCACAGATTACGGTGTAATTGGATTTGAAGGAGCGGAAGCATCTACTATTGAAGTGGATCCAACAAACGCAAACAATACAGTTGTAAAAGTGATTAAATCTGCAACTGCTCAACCTTGGGCTGGAACAACAATCACTGCTGCTGCTGAATTAGGTTTGGCTTCACCAATTCCTTTTACTGCATCAAACCAAAAAATGACGTTGAAAGTTTGGTCACCAGACGCAGGAATCACCGTTCGTTTGAAAGTTGAAGAGCATGGAAACAACACACACTCTGTAGAAACAGACGCTGTAACAACTGTTGCTGGTCAATGGGAAACATTAACGTTCGATTTTGCAAATCAAGGTGCAGGAACTGCTGCTATCAATTTAGCTTACACGTATGACAAACCATCTGTATTCTTCAATTATGGTGTAAACGGCGCAACAGCTGGAGAGAAAACTTATTATTTCGATGATTTAAAAATGTTTACTCAAGTAGCTTCAGGACTTCAAATTACGGTTGATGTTTGTTCAATTGCAGCAAACGAAGTAAGAATGACAGGTCCTTTTTGGAGCTGGGACCCAACTGCTGGACCATTTGCTGTAAATAACAACGATGGTACTTGGACATTTACATTAGATCCTGTTCCAACAACAGATATGGAATACTTAATCATCGTTAACGGAGTTCAAGAAAGTTTAATTTCTGACATGCAAAATGGAGGAAATTGTGCTCCAGTAACCGATTTCTTTGGTTATGCTAACAGAAAATGGGTAGTAGGTTCAGGAAATGTATTTATTAGCTATGACCGTTGTGTTCCTTGTTCTTACCCAGATATCGTAATTACAACTGAAGTTTGTACACCAGCAACAACTGTTAAACTAACAGGTCCAATCTGGCAATGGAATCCAAACTTTGGTCCAACAGCTGTAAGTAATGGTGACGGAACATATACCTTCACAATTTCTCCAGCACCAAACGATACCTTAGAGTATTTATTAGTGAAAGATGGTGTACTTGAAAACTTGATTCAAGAAATGGTTAACGGAGCTGGTTGTGCACCAATAACTGACTATTCAACTTACGCAAATCGTCGTTGGTTATTAGGTCAAGGTGCTGTTGCAAACACTTACGGAAGATGTTCACCTTGTTCAATCGGAATTGGTGAGTTAACAGATTCGGATTTAGTAATCTACCCTAATCCAGCTGATTCTAAAGTAACGGTATCAAGCGAACATAAAATTGAAAAAATCGAAATCTACTCAATGTTAGGAGCATTAATTGCTACAAAAACAATTGAAATGAACGAAACTGAAATAAATCTTGAAAGCTTCACAGCAGGTGTTTATACATTTAATGTATATGCAAACGACGCTGTTAAAGTGGTAAGAATTATTAAAAATTAAGATTTGATTGATTGATGAATGAAGGAGGAGGGGCAACCCTCCTTTTTTTTGAATAAGGAAGTATTCTCTTTCCTTCCCTTAAGGAGGGACAAAGGGAGACGAATAAATGCTAATAAAAACAGAATCTTTTGTTGTTCATAAGTAACTAAACCTATCCAACTATGAAAAAACTAAAACTAATATCCATATTCAGTTTACTTGCATTTATTAGTCAAGCACAATGGACAATGATTTGGAACGATGAATTTGACGGCACAACACTCGATAACACGAAATGGACAAAAGACATTGGTGGTTGGGGTTTTGGAAACAACGAATCTCAATATTATACGGATAGCCCAACGAACTTAAGTATTTCAAATGGTCAGTTATTAATTACAGCACGTGAAGAACAGTTCCAATCAAATGAATATACTTCTGCAAAAATTATTACAAAAGGTAAATTTCAAATGCACTATGGAAAGATTGAAGCGCGATTAAAAGCCCCTATGGGAAAAGGTTTATGGCCTGCATTTTGGATGTTAGGAACAAACATAGATCAAGTTAGTTGGCCGCGTTGTGGTGAAATCGATGTGATGGAACACATTAACAATAACCCGAAAATCAACGGAACTGCTCATTGGGATAACGTTGGACACAACTATATGGGTGGAGTTATTGATGCAGATGTTACTGAATTTCATAATTACACTGTTATTTGGGATTCGTTAGCAATTAAATGGTATATGGATGAAACACTTTATTTTCAATTGAACATTGCTAATGGCATCAACGGAACAGAGGAATTTCAACTTCCCTTTTATTTGTTACTAAATCTTGCTGTTGGAGGAAATTGGCCAGGATATCCAGATGCAACAACCGTTTTTCCTGCTGAAATGGCTGTTGATTATGTGAGAGTTTATGAATTTAACCCATTTGCAAGTATTAATGAACTCAATAGTGAATCACTTACATTTTATCCTAATCCAGCATCCGAGCATTTGATTTTTGAAAATTCAACCTTCGAAAAAGTAAACATTCTTTCTCTTGATGGAAAATTGATTACCGAAATACAACTAATTGAAAACTCAATCAATATTTCAAATTTGGATAGCGGAATATATTTAATTTCTATAAACGGTAAAAACGGAGATAAAATCACTAAACGTTTTGTGAAAAAATGAAGAATACTTAATCAAAAATTCATTTAGTACTTCACAATTTTCTCAGCACCAACAAAAATAAAACATCTATAAATAGTATCGTTTCTTTACTTCTGTCTTTGATAATACAATCTTTTTCCTAGCTCAGATTCACTAAAAACAGGTGGACAAAGTTCATTTGGTGTCGTGCAAAAAGGAATATCCTTTACTTCGAATAGCTTTTTAAAAGTGGTTTGTAACGCTGCCAATCCATATTGACCAAAAACGGTATGACCACCTTCGTACATTTGCTCCTGATATTCTTCAAAGGTGGTGATATAACCAGAATAGGAATTAGCATATGGACATAAAATCACTTCTTTTCCGCCTTGTGTTGCATATAAATCTTCAATTCCTTTTTTCAATCTACGACCAGCGGTGGTAGTAATTTCAAAAGGAATACTTACTAAAACGAGATTGCCAATTTCAACAAATTGAACAGGTAACACTTGTGGTGACCATGCTTGTTCTTCTAAAGCATTACGTTTAGCATATAATTTAAAGGTTGCAATCGTTGGGTCTACAAAATTCGGTATTGGTATTTTCTTGACGTCTTTTGCTCCTAACAAGCGTTTGTTGCCTGTTTCCAATGCGATTGCTTTTGGACCTTGGGCTTCGTATTTTTCGATTATTTTCTGTGATTCCTCATCGCGTTTAATTCTTGCTTTTGTTAATTCGTAAGCTTTAAAAAGTCGTATCCAAACTTTTGTCGCTTTTACAACCGCTTTTGGAGCAGCAGGGCCATCCATTAAAGCACCACCCAACATATCCATTCCAATGCAAGAGGGACTTGTTTTTTTAACGTCGGAGGTATGCGTGTAAAGTGTATCAATCAATAAGTTAGAAAAATCGAAATAACGCAAGGCACAGTGAATCTTACTTTCAGAGACAATTAGTTGATTTTCAGTTTCAATCAATTCTAAAGCTTTCTTAAATTGCAATTGTCCGTTATACTTTGCGCTTTCAACATCATCGGGAAACTTTCCTTCCCAATAACCTCTTTGCCAATGACGTTTTGGATTAAAAATAAATTTTGGGGTTACATCACCAGCAGTTCCTTGTGCAAAAGCACCAACATAATCTGGATTGAGTTTCAGAAAATGTTTTTCCAAATAAGTCGCTGCGTAACCTTTATTGTCAGCGTTAATTGCGGTGATGTCGTTTGAAATACTTGTTGCGTGTACACCAAACCAATTCAAAGAACCTAAGGGAAACTTATTTTCACCTTTAAATTGCAACAAGGTCATTTCGCGATTTACAGCTTTATTTCGTTGAGAATGTGGTAAAGGATCTACATCTTCATTGCGATTGTAAGCTGGCAAGGAACGATTAAAAGCAACTTCCCAATCTTCCGGAAAGAAACCTTTACTCAAGGATATTGAACACGGAACTATTTTTTGATTGGCTTTTATAATTGACTGAGCGATTTGCCAACTCAGCCAATCAAAAATTTCTGGAATAAAACCAGGAACTGACATGTTGTAAGACGCGTAATGACAATATCCAGCAGGTCCACAATGAGTATGTTGTGCCATAATCAACACATTTTCCTCGTTGAATTCGTGTGTTTCGTCGTCTTTTTGTAATAAATCAACAACAGCACTTTTCAATTCAGAAGGAATAAAACACAATTCACATTCAACAATTGCTACTTTGTTGCTGTTTTTATCTTTCAACACAAAAGAGCGAGCGTACAATTTTGTTTCCACTCGTTTTGAAACATTAAAAGCCATACTGTAACCTAACATTCCGCCTCCTTTTTTATAAATTGTAATGTCTGTTTTATCTAAACCAACACTAAAATTACTTTCTTGCGAAAAGACTGAAATTGAAGTTATTACCAGAATTAAAAAAGAAACAAGTCGCAACATATTTTTTGGAGAAAGTGAACTCCATAAATTTAGTAATTAAAAATCGTGCATTCTAATAACTTTTCGGATTTATTTTAATCAACCAATTTGCAATTTCTTAGCAGTTTATTCTTCCATTCGCAATTCTATCGTTCGCAATTATTTAGCATTATGTAAGTCCGTTTGCAATTCTATCGTTTGCAATTAGCAATTAAATAAGCACTCTGGCTATCCTTTAGCAATTAGTTTCTTACTTTTGCAACCTAAAATTTAAGCTTATGTATCGCTCGCACACTTGTGGAGAATTAAGAATGGAACACGTTGGAACGACTGTAACTTTAGCAGGTTGGGTACAACGTTCAAGAGATTTAGGTGGAATGACATTTACCGATTTACGTGATCGTTACGGTCTTACACAGTTAGCTTTCAATATGGAATTGAATGCCGATTTGTGCGAACAAGCAAGAAAATTAGGACGAGAATTTGTGATTCAAGCAACTGGAATCGTTATCGAACGCAGTAGCAAGAACAAAAATATGCCAACAGGTGAAATCGAAATAAACGTGACGGAATTGAAAATCCTGAACGCTGCGAAATTACCTCCATTCACTATTGAAGATGAAACAGACGGTGGCGACGAAATCAGAATGCAATACCGCTATTTAGATTTGAGAAGAAATCCAGTGTTGCAAAAATTGCGCTTGCGTAATCAAGTAGCATTGGAAACAAGAAAATACTTGGATTCAAAAGAATTTTTAGATGTTGAAACGCCTGTTTTAATTAAATCAACACCTGAAGGAGCGCGCGATTTCGTGGTGCCAAGTCGTATGAACGAGGGACAATTTTATGCTTTACCTCAATCGCCACAAACGTTCAAACAATTATTGATGGTTTCAGGTTTCGACCGTTACTACCAGATTGTGAAGTGTTTCCGCGACGAAGATTTACGTGCAGATAGACAACCTGAGTTTACACAAATCGACTGTGAAATGGCATTTGTGGAGCAAAACGACATCTTGGAAATGTTCGAAGGATTGATCAAACATTTATTCAAAACTGTACGTGGCGTTGAATTTGAAGGTGCCTTCCCAAGAATGACCTACGCTGAAGCAATGGAAAAATACGGTTCCGACAAACCAGACATTCGTTTTGGAATGGAGTTCGTGAATCTGACCGATTTAACTCACGGAAAAAATTTCGTTGTTTTTGATAGTGCTGAAGCAGTTATCGGAATCAGTGCACCGGGTTGTTCCGAATACACACGTAAGCAATTAGACGAATTAACGGAATGGGTGAAACGTCCACAAATTGGTGCAAAAGGGTTGGTTTATATCAAATACAATACAGACGGAACCTTCAAATCATCGGTGGATAAATTCTATTCAGAAGAAGATTTGAAAGCGATGGCTACACGTACAAATGCACAACCGGGAGATTTGATTTTGTTATTGTGTGGTGATTTAGAAAAAACGCGCAAACAAATGAACGAATTACGTTTGCATTTAGGAACGACTTTAGGTTTGAGAAATCCAGAAGTGTTCAAGCCGTTGTGGATATTGGATTTTCCATTGTTAGAATGGGACGAAGAAAACGAACGTTATCATGCAATGCACCATCCATTCACCTCTCCGAAACCTGAAGATTTCCATTTGATAGACACAGAACCTGGAAAAGTGCGTGCGAATGCTTACGATTTAGCAATGAACGGAGTAGAATTGGGAGGAGGTTCGATTCGTATTCACGACAGAGCTTTACAATCGCAGATGTTTGACTTATTAGGTTTCACGAAAGAAGAAGCGCAAGCACAATTTGGTTTCTTGATGAATGCTTTTGAATACGGAGCGCCGCCACACGGAGGTTTAGCTTTCGGTTTAGATCGTTTGGTTGCAACAATGGGCGGTTCAGAATCTATACGTGATTACATCGCTTTCCCGAAAAATAACAGCGGTCGCGACACGATGATTGATGCGCCATCACCTTTGGATGAGAAACAGTTGAAAGAATTGGGGATTAGGTTGAGGGGATAATATCTAAGGTAAGGTTTTTTTTGGGTTTTTCGTACTTGCTGCTTAAGACTAGATTGGCGCTTAGATTGTTTTCTTTAATCGTACTTTCTCATTATTTTTTTTTTGCTGTTGAAGCGTAAAGAATGTTAAATCAAATGTAACTCAAGTTGAATTTTACACCGCAACTTTCAACGAAGCCAGAACACCGTTCCACAATTGAATACGCATTTTTAGTGCTGCTTTTGCACTTTCTAAAACTTCATTCCATTTTTGCTCATCATCGCCACACAATTCTTCAATCATCTTCAAAGAAATTGGTCCGTGATCATCACCATCTACCTCAATATGACGTTCTAGATAATACAATAACTTAGAAATATTAGCTTGACCTTTTGCTTGCATTTCCTTTAAGATTTCAATGAACATTTCAGGAATTAAATCTTCGCGACCAAAAGTGAAAACAGACGCAATACGATGAATGGAATTTGTTTGTAAAATCGAAAAAGTGAAGTTAACAAAATTGCGTGTTTCAGGATTAATATCCACTTTATTTAAAGCTTCTTCAACCGAGCTACCATTTTCAATCAAAGTTAAAAAAGCTTGAATTGTTTGTGTATCCGCGCCAATTTCAGTCATTGCATCTAAATACAACTCAAAATGACTCGCTACCTCTCCGTTTCTATCAACATCTGTCTCTTCTCCTAGTACAATTTCATTGATAAATCTACGTGTCGTTGGACTTCCAACAGGTTTCCAAGGCAATTCCACACACGTTAATCCGCGTTGTAACGCTTTCAACAGACTCATAAAATCCCAAACAGCAAAAATATGTTGCTCCATAAACGATTGGAAATCTTCAATTTCACTAACCTGAGAATAAAGCGAATGAGTGATTAATTCTTGACGTAATGCAGCGAGTTCAGTATTTATTTTAGCTAGATGCGAATTCATTATTAATTTATTTTTTCAAAGAACAAAAATAAGTAGTGTTTAGTTTAGAAATTCAATTTTATTGGAAATAAAAATCGTACAAAATCAAAATTTTAGATTTGACTCGTGCGATTAATAACTTTTTGACTTATTGGCTAAATCAACATTCTTTACTAGTCATGTTCTTTTTCCTCATGTTCACCAGCCGGAACTTTGAACTCGTTACTAACCTCAGGATGAGTGATTTCGCCACCTGTTTGTCCAGCAGGATATGATAAATAAATTACCGCTATACTAATTAACAAAACAATATACATTGAAAGATCCTTGAATGGATGTTTTTTCCAATTGAACCAAAATGCAACAATTGAAAATATTGCTAATACATAAGAAAGCAAAGCAAAAGTTTCTGCGGCTTCTTCATGTTCGTGGATTAAGTCGTGACTTCTTTTTAATTCCTCTGCGATTTCTTCTGCCCCTTCTCCCGTTGAAAAAGCTATAAATGCAAAGATTCCACTTAAAATAAACATTGCCAAAGAAACACGCTTGACGATTTCAGATTTAAAAACTATACCAACGATTAAAATAATTAAACCAAATAATGGTAGAAAAATTGGAAAGTGATTTACTAGTAAATGTAAGTGTGCTGCGTTGTTCATAATTTTTATTTAGGGCAAGTTACGGAAATTAGCAGCAAACGTTACGTTTATTGAAATTCACAATTGTAAATCCATTATTTTTGCACTATGAAAAGAAGGAGAATTAAAGAAATTTTAGGCCAAGAGGGTCAATCACTATTAAATACAGAAATTACAGTAAAAGGTTGGGTGCGTGCTTTTCGTTCCAATCGTTTTATACAAGTCAACGACGGTTCGTGCATGGGAACAATTCAAGCAGTTGTTGATTTTGAAAAATTCGAAGAAGCTTTACTAAAACGCATTACTACTGCATCATCCGTTGCACTAACAGGAACTTTAGTTGAATCACAAGGTTCAGGACAAGCAGTTGAATTACAGGTGAATACTATTGAAATTTTGGGAGATGCGCATCCAGACGATGTTCAAAAAACAGTAATGCAACCAAAACGTCACAGTTTGGAATTTTTGCGCGAACAAGCACATTTACGTTTCAGAACAAATACGTTTGGTGCGGTTTTCAGAATTCGACATTCGGTTGCATACGCCATTCATAAATTCTTCAACGACCGTGGGTTTTTCTATTTACACACGCCAATTATTACTGGTTCAGATGCTGAAGGAGCAGGAGAAATGTTTCATGTTTCAACTTTAGACCCTAAAAACCCGCCGTTAAACGAAGACGGTTCAATCAATTATAAAGAAGATTTCTTCGGAAAATCAGTGAACTTAACCGTTTCCGGACAGTTGGAAGCAGAGTTAGCGGCTTTGGCTTTAGGACAAGTGTACACGTTTGGACCAACTTTCCGTGCTGAAAATTCAAATACTTCCCGTCACTTGGCGGAGTTTTGGATGATTGAACCAGAAGTGGCATTCAACGACTTGAAAGACAATATGGATTTGACAGAAGATTTCTTGAAATATATCTGTTCATACATCGTTGAAAATTGCGCTGAAGATTTGAAATTCTTAGACGATCGTGACAAACAAGAGCAAGCTCAAAAACCTCAAAATGAGCGCAATGAATTGTCTTTAATCGAGCGCTTACAATTTGTCATCAACAATCCATTCAAACGTTTGACTTATACCGAAGCAATTGATGTGTTGATGAATTCTAACCATTACAAAAAGAAAAAATTTAAATATCCTGTTGAATGGGGCATTGACTTACAAAGTGAGCACGAGCGTTTTTTAGTGGAAAAAGAGTTCAATTGCCCTGTGATTTTAACAGATTATCCAGCGAAAATCAAAGCGTTCTACATGCGATTGAACGAAGATGGAAAAACAGTGGCAGCTATGGATGTTTTATTCCCAGGAATTGGTGAAATCGTTGGAGGTTCGCAACGAGAAGAACGCTACGACCAACTCTTGAAAAAATGCGAAGAGTTTAATATTCCTGCAGAAGAATTATGGTGGTATATGGACACGCGTAAATTCGGAACAGTTCCGCACGCAGGTTTTGGTTTAGGCTTCGAACGCATGGTGATGTTTGTAACTGGAATGTCAAATATCCGCGACGTAATTCCTTTCCCAAGAACGCCACAAAACGCGGAGTTTTAGGTTAAATTAATTAAATTTTGTACTATTGTATAAGACTTAGGTTAGAAAGAATCCTATAAAAAATTAATACATGAAAATTAATCTTGCTGATAGCACAAAAGAGCCTTCTTTAAAAAATCTTAATAAAATTATGCTTGAGGTAGCTAAAGATGCACTTGTTGAACAAAAGAAAATTGCATTAAGTATTGAAAATGCTATTCAACTTCAATTAGCTAAAGTTAAGAGTGAATATAGTTTTAAAAAGTGAAAAATCCTACATTAATTGTTGTTTGTGGTCCGAATGGTTCTGGTAAAACATCAATAACAAAAAAAATATTAAAGCATGAATGGCTTGACAACTGCACCTACATCAATCCAGATGAAATAGCCAGAGATATTTTTGGTGATTGGAATTCTCCTCAAGCGATAGTTGATGCGGCAAATTATGCAAATAAGTTACGTTATAATTTATTAGAGCAACGTGAAAGTGTAATTTTTGAAACTGTTTTTTCCAGCTCAGAGAAACTAGATTATATTTTGAAAGCAAAAGAACTAGGATATTTTATTCGAGTATTTTTTGTGTGTACTGATTCTCCAACGATTAATGCTTCTCGAATTGCTCGTCGAGTTATTCAAGGAGGTCATGATGTGCCAATTCCTAAAATCATTTCGAGATATAGTAAATCTATTGTGAATTGTGCTGTTATTTCTACTTATGTTGATCGCCTTTATGTTTATGATAATTCACGAGAAAATAAAGAGCCGAAACTACTTTTTCGCTCAAGTTATGGGATTATAAAAAAAACATACACTAATATTCATCCATGGGCAAATGAAATTTTCAAAGAATTAACTAAAGAAAATAAAGGTTAAAAACATCATTTGATTTTTCATTTGACAGATTTATTCTTGATATACTTTTTTACTTTTCCAAACAGTCCGTTCTAAATCCCTAAATTTGCGAGCGCTCAAAAATTTTGCTTATGAATGAAATTACGATCAAGCAAGCTCAAAAAACGGTTGACGATTGGATTAAAACAATTGGTATTCGCTATTTCGATGAGATGACCAACACCGCCATTTTGATGGAAGAAGTAGGCGAAGTTGCAAGAATTATGGCACGCAGATACGGCGAACAAAGCGAAAAAGAAAGTGATAAAAACAAAGATTTGGGAGATGAAATGGCCGATGTTTTATTCGTGCTAATTTGTCTTGCTAACCAAACAGGAATAGACTTAGAACAAGCTTTGATTAAAAATTTAGACAAGAAAACAACGCGTGATAAAGAACGTCATGCGACTAATCCAAAATTAAAATAATGACAGAATTAGGCTCCAAATACAGCGAACGATTAATCAAAACTCTAAAAGCTGGACATTCTGTTTTATCCATAGCTGGTCCAGAAAATTACGGTGAATTATTGCCAGAAATTGTAAAACTATTTGTCCCCGAAGCAGCTGAAGGTTCTCCAAGAGCAATCATTTTAGTTGCAAACGATGACGATGCAAAAGCTTATCATGAGGTTATGTCTAAGGCAGTAAAAGCCTTAGATTTAACAGTCGATTTAGTTTTCGAAAAAGGAAGTAAACTAAAGCAACGCAACGATTTATTTGACGGAACAGAAATAATAATCGGAACTACTCGTCGAGTTTGTGAATTGTATTTTCAAAATGGATTCAATATTGGAAAGTTAAAATTATTTGTAATTCTTCAAACTGATGAGCAAATTCGGGCAGGAAGTAAGGGATATATTTCTCGCTTGGCAGAAAGTTTACCTAAATGTCGTCAGTTGATCTTTACAAGAGTGGAGGATGAAGAAAGATTGAACGATTATATGGAAACGTTTGTTGGAAACTACCAAGTGGTGGAAGCGTGAGGGCTTAGTGGATTACAGATTGGAAGATTGCAAATTGCAGATTAAAAAATTCCTTAATTGTTGACTGAGGCTCTTGATGGCAACTCCAATTTAAATATCCTGTAAATCAACCATTCGCATTGCGATAAATGCTTTCAGAACACGTTCGCCAACACCAGGAACTTCCACGTGAATCAAATACATTCCAGAGGCGATTGGAATATTTGCTTCGTTGGTCAAAGTCCAATCTTGATAGGTAATCGGACTGTCTTTTTCAAATCTTCTAACTCGTTTTCCGTTACTAGTATAAATCGTAATAGTACAACGTTCTGGCAAGTTGGTGATTTTTATGCGGTTATCTAAGCGATTTCGTTCGTATTCTGAAAATGCATTATACGGATTTGGAACAACATTGATTAAGTCCAGTGCGTCTTTCAAAGCATTCACACTTCCAATTAAGGTGCGCTCTGTTTTCATACTCCAAGAATACATTGGTTTTCCTCCGTTTTTTCCTGTGGTTACTAGGTTTTTGTATTCTTTATTGATGCGAAGCTTAATCGTAGCCTCTGTTGAAAGTAAACTTTGTCCAGCTCGCAACATTGGATACATCACCCAAGTCATACTTCCGTAAAGTTCTCGTTTAGCTTGTGCTGAATTTGTTTCAACTTCCGACCATTTTTGATAGAGAAAGTTACTTGCTGTGTTTTCTGCTTCACTTGGAACATAAGCCGGGAAATCAAACCCAGGAACATATCCGTTGAGACTTGCTTGTTTGTAACTGAATATATAAATTGGATGAACTCCACCCATTAAAGGAGTTCCAACGTTGCTAACCATTCGCTCTGTTGGATTCCAAATCATATCCGCACCATTTTCACCGCCTAAAAATGAATTTTCTCCAAAAGCCATATAAAGTCTAGCACCAGATTCTAAATCAACGGCATAACCAGGAAACCAACCCATTCCATTTCCAGTGCCATCAGGTTGCCCATTTTTACCAACGCTTGGACTTTTGCGCATTCCACCAGGTAAAGCATTCCCAATATTTAAATTAGCATCTCTTCCTGTTTCAATAACAGGACAACGCGTCCATAAAGATTGATCGGTCGTGAAAACGATATTAACACTAGGTAAAAAACTGATGGAAGAGTTTGTTTTAGCTGAGCCAGGTCCAGCGGTAGAATTATAATACGATAAAGGCATATAATCCGCTTGGTAACCTACCAAACGATGAGGAGCAATAATTCCATCTAAGATTTTTTCAAATTTTGCTTCGTCATCAATCGTAACCTCATCTTTGTAATTACAAGGGTTTAAATATGTTGGTCCATCAGGTAAACAATCTAAGTCTTGGTCGGGCATGTAATCTCCTGAACGAATCCAATTGGTTGGAAAAAAGGCATCATTGTCTTGAACACCTGTCAACCAACGTTTAGAAGAATCTGCAAATGTCAAGGAAGATTCAATCATTGTTGTTGACCTAATAGGCAATTGACTTGAAGATCCAGAAAAGAAATATTTCTCTTGATAAATTTGAACTGAAATTCCCCATTGTGGAATAATTTGTTCGTTGTCGTTTGCAATCGTTAGTTGAGAAGTAACAGAATCGAGTAGTTCTCCATCTTTTTCATCGTAGCGATAAACAATCCAAGAGGCTGTATCAGCTGCATTTCCTGATGTTCCAGAAGTATAATTTCTAAATTTACATTCAAAATAGCCGTCTGCAAGATTCAATGGATCAACAACTTTCACATTGATTGGTGTTTTACTATTTGCGTAAGTTGGTGTGTCAAAGAAACCGTTTTCGAGAATAGTTGTAAGTGAATTATCGGTCAATTCTAAAGCTCTATTTCCATTACCGTAACCGTCTAATCTGGTAATTTCTGGCGACATTCCATATTCCAAATAGTGTAAAGTTCCACCTGCTTCTGGTTGTGGATTGTGAGGAATTGCTTCCATTACTTTCACCTCGCCAACTGCTGCTTTTCTACTTGCAATGTATCTTTTCTTTTGGCCGTCAATCGAACTTGGATCATCGGGAATATATTGCTTGAAATTGTTATGCGCATAAGCAACTGCAATGAAATAATAACGCTTAAAATTTACCAATTTAGGACTTCCTAAAGCGAATAGATCCCTATCTACTCTAAAACTGTGACGAATTCCTTTATTATCTCCATTCACGCGTTCAACAGGGATGCTTGCGTTCAAATCGTCGCTAAATTCAAAATTGATAATTTTACTAATATTGTCTTTAATGTCACATTGAGCAACTAATCTTGCTTTTGCAGGATCGTTCAAATCAGAAACAGATGTTTTGTTGTCTTTTAATTGATAAATCTGATAACCTTGAAAGCGATAAAAATTGTCAGAATTTGGATTTCCAGAAACAATAAAAGGATCAAACTCAGCATATTTTTCATTGAAATTATTAGAATTTGATGGATTTGAAATTGTTAAAATGACTTCATTACTCAATTCTTGAATCTGTAAATCTGGAGCGTGAGGTCCTTCTAAAACTTTAAAACAATTTTCAAAAAGAGCTTGGGCTTTGTCATCGGCACGTCTTAAAGACTCTACAGATTCAAAAGGTTCTCCAGAAGTTGAACGAGCCCAAGCAACCCCAACCGTGATATTATTTACAGCTCCTGGTTTTAAAACAAAAGGTCCTGCTGATTGCACAAAACGTCGGTCATTTGGAGTATTATTTGCTGTTTGTTCTGTCCAATTTGCTTGAGGTACACCACCAGTTCCCCATCCAAGCGGGTCGGTTGTTCCTGGAAACATAAAATCACAAGGCACTAATGGATTTGCTTCTGGAGAAGAAATATGTCCACTTCCACCATAAACAAATTTGCTTCCATCCTTCCAAATTCCTCGGAGATAATTGTAATAATCTGAGGCGCTTGTGGGGTCTGTTTGACTCGGATTAGCACCATTTGTTGTATTGGAATAATACAAAAACCGTCTCATTCCGTATCGTTCATTATCAATTAATCCATCGCCATAACCGATTCCATTCAATGCTTCATTGTTTCCAATTCCAAAAGCATTATCAATTCCGTCATTGTCTTGGTAAGGTCCTTCAAAAAAGTCAACCCCAACTGCTGGAGGGGAATAACCATAACCTTTGTAGCCTGCATTGTCTCCATCGTAATTATCACCGTTGTAATAATATCCCAAACCTCTACTCACATCACAACCAACATAATCGTCTTGTGGGTCGCCAAGCGCTCCGTCTGTGAAAAACCCGAAATACGTGTTATAAAGCGTTTGTGTTCCACGATTAATCAATTCATAATTATAGAAAGTCATATTGTTGATTTCATCATTAGAAGAAAAAGCAAAAGCTTGTGCTCTAATTTCCATCCCAATTGGGTCAGCGCCCGTTTCTGTATGAATATTTCCTTTGTCATTCATAACCCACCAAAAATTTTGATCGCCATAAAGGGAAACTTTACGGTCAGCACTACATTCTTTTGTACGTTTCAAATCATACCAAGGGAAATCACCATCTTGCCAATTGTAGTTTCCATCGCTGTTGAAATCAAAGAAAGGCGCTAAATAATAATCTTGACCTTGCGAAACATCCCCGTGAGCAGGCCAATTTTTAATAATTTCAGGAACTTTGTAACCTGGAAATAATTCACTCTGTGTATTTGTTCCGTTTTCACTATCAGCTATTCCTGCTTCGTACCAAGCGTTAAACTCACGCACCATATCCTGTGTGGTCACAAAATGTTTATCGTATTTTTTACAGTTTTCGTAATTCGTTTCAGCAGTGACGTTAGACAAAGGTCCCGACCAATAATCTTGACCATTTCGATAACGCAATGCTGCCAATTTAAGTTGGTTGTTTACATCAGTACCTCCCAACCACAACGCCGCTGTGAAAAGTGCCATAATCCCAGAATTTTTTGGGATTTCATACATTGAATTATTTTGATTCGGAATCTGCCAAAGATTTCCTGCTGTATGAATCATTGCACGCACATTATTCAGCTCCATAAATGTGGTTGTTGTTGGTGGTGCGCATCCTGCAGCTTTTGCGGGTGGAGTTTTTATTTTATAGGTGCCATTATATACTTGAGAAAAGGAAAAATATGAAGAAATTGTAAGAATAAAAAGCAGTAGAAATCGAGTCATACTTTGGATTTTGGCTTGAATATAGAAATAAAAAGTCTTTTAATCGTAATTTTGAAAGATGAATGCTATACTTAACAACGAAGATGTTCGCCAATTGGTGGAGGTTTTCTATTCAAAAGTTTTAAAAGACGAATCGCTGATTCCCTTTTTTAAACACTTGGATTTTGAAGCGCATCTTCCCAAAATGATTCACTTTTGGAGTTTTGTTTTGCTTGATGAACCTGGTTACACTACCAATGTCGTTGAAAAACATTTAAATATGCCACTTGAACCTGTTCATTTTCAACGTTGGCTTTCCTTGTTTAATGAAACAATCGACGAACTTTTTGAAGGTGAAAAAGTAGAATTAGCAAAACAAAGAGCTGCAGTTATCGCTTGGACGATTGAAAGTAAGGTAAAAAACAACTAACTATATGTATTGATAAATTATATTGATAATTTTCAAATTAAAACCTAGCTATTTTCATTTCGAATATGGAAAATATACACTATTGAACCTTGTTTAGATCTGAAAATAAAAGCAATCAATTCAACAATTATTTATCTAAAGTGTTAAGTTTCAAAATTTCAAGTGCATTTGCTACATTTTTACAATCTCAAAAAAGTTGCAAAATGTAATTAATTTATATAATATTGTACAAATTACAAAAACTAAACCTTTGCTTAAAACTACTATTTCAAGCCTTTTTGTGTTTTTGACTTTTGCTTTCTTTTCGCAAACAAATGTTGTGAAAGTTGAAAAGCAAAACAATCAATGGGAATTGCTAGTCGATGGTGTGCCATATTACATTAAAGGTGGAGGTGGAACCGTTAAAATGGAAGAACTAAAAGCGGCAGGTGGAAATACAATTCGTACTTGGGGTTTAGAAAATGCACAGGAAATTCTGGACAAAGCACATAAATTAGGATTGAAAGTAATGTTGGGTTTGTGGGTACAACACGAACGCCACGGTTTCGATTATAACGATGCAGATAAAATAAAAAATCAATTAGAGGGCTTTCGAGTTGCCGTTCGTAAATATAAAAATCATCCTGCGCTACTTATGTGGGGAGTTGGAAATGAATACGAATTGGAATATTCAAATACAAAAGTGTGGGCAGCTGTGAATGACATTGCAAAAATGATTCACGAAGAAGATAAGAATCACCCAACTTCAACCGTAACCGCGGGAACAAATGCCGAAAAGTTAAACTTCGTAATGACTCAATTAACGGAAGTTGATATTTACGGAATCAATACTTACGGTGATATTGAAAACGTGAAATCAGTTCTTGAAAAAGGAAAATTTGAAGGTGCATATATGATTACCGAATGGGGACCCAACGGACATTGGGAATCTCCGAAAACGAAATGGGGTTCTTCTGTCGAACAAACAAGTACTGAAAAAGCTGCTGTTTATTTGAGTCGTTACCAACGCTGTATTGCAGATCAACGCAAGCAATGTATCGGTTCATTCGCATTCCTTTGGGGACAAAAACAAGAATACACAAGCACTTGGTACGGATTGTTAACTGAAAATGGAAAGCAAACAGAAGCAATTGATGAATTACAATTTTGTTGGTCGGGAAAATACCCAGAAAATCGCTCTCCAAAAATCGAAAAGCTAACTTATCAAACCACTGATTCTAAAGAAGCTGTAGAAGTAAAAACAGTTTCTTTTAGTGCGATTTTTAAAGCCAAAGAAAAAATAAAAGTGGAGTTAGTAGCTTCTGATTTGAATAAAGACAAACTAATTTACACCTGGGATTTATATCCAGAAAGTACCGATTTAAAATCTGGAGGAGACGCAGAAAACAAGCCAGTTGCGATACCCGGAAAAGTGAAAGGAGATGGAGCAACAATTGTTTTGAAAACACCAATCACCGAGGGAAGATATCGCTTGTTTGTTTCTGTAACTGACGGAAATAAAGTTGCTTACGCCAATTTCCCATTTTATGTAGAAAACGATCCTTCGGCGCAAGCAAAAACAATTGGTTTAAAGAAACAAACTTTAAAATCGTTTGATGAAGAATAAATTAATCTTACTAACACTTGGTTTTTGCAGTTTATTTGCAAGTAACTTTCACGCTCAAATGTTAGTGGATTCAACGACTTTTGAAACTAAATCTGTTGGGCTTTTCCCGAAAAAACTACAAACTGCAATGGATAACATTTCGGTTTCTGGTTATTACCGCTTTTTGGGCTGCTACTCAGCAATGGAAAATCAATATGCAGAATTTGGAGCGATTAAAAAACGTGTTTTCTTGGGCGACGACAGCAACATTCCGCAGTTAATGCTCAATATCGGAGGAAGACCAACTAAAAACACTTCTTTCTCAACAGATTTGTTTTTGTGGACACCACTAACTGGAAGCACAACAGACTACTCAAAAGGATTAAACCTTGGTGTAAATTTAACAGGTGTTCATTCCACTAAATATGGAACCTTTGGAATCAAAACTGGAGGAATTCATTGGTACACCTTGAGTCCAATGACTTTTGCTTCCAATACAGGATACAATCGTTTTAGTGTTTTCGAACGCAATCCGTGGGATCCTAATACAGCGACATTGATAGGACGTTATCGAAAATTTTATTCTGATGGTGCTTTAAGTCAAGATGAACGCTGGGGACAACAAGCTTTTCAAGGATTTATCTTCGACGGAAATAACCTTCCCAAAGGATTTTCCTTTGCGATGATGCACGGAAAATCTCAATTCAACGGTGGAACTTTACCAACACCAAACTTGATGACAGCTGGTAAAATCAAAAAGCAATTCGTCAATAATTTCGTTAGTGTGAATGCAATCACAAGTAAAACATTCACAGATAGTTTGGCGCGTTTATCCATAGGTTACAATCTAATTACATCCGAATTCAAATGGAATTTTGGTCAAATTGCTTTGTTGGGAGAAGTAGGTGCAGGAAATTATTTCAGTCCAACTTCAGCAGGTGAGTGGGGCGAAGCAATCGACATCAAAGTTCAGTTTTCAAAAGAGTTAACCAAATTTCCGATCGAAGTGCGTTATTACCAAATCAGTCCAAAAGTGATCAACAACAATGGCGTTTTTTGGAATACTTCAGTCGCTGAATACAACGATGCTTTTGCAACTGCTGAAACACCCGGAAGCCAAACACCTTTGATTCCTTTTGCGAGTTCGTTGGTTTCGATTGGTCAATTGACAAACAACCGCCGTGGTGTGATTTTGAACACTGATTTAAATTATAAAAAACATAAATTGACTATTGGTTATAGTGCCTCTGGAGAAATAATCGGTTTATCAGACAAAATTACTTACGGACATTTGGCAAATAATTTAGCGCTCTCGAGATTTTGGCGTTGGGCTTTTCCCGCAGGCGTTGGTCCTTATGGAAATTTGAGTAAAATCTATCGTGGTGTTTACGAAACCGTTGAAATCACCGATTCTATTTCTGCAAAAGGATTTAACGCTATTGAAATCAGCTATAAAACTGAATTCAAACTTTTTGGAAGAGAATTATTAGTGTTTTATCTTGGAGGTTTACACAGTGTTCAACGCGATTTTTCTGCTTTGCCAAAATATTCACAAAAGGCTTATTTACAGAGTTATAACAATCAATTAGAGTTTTATTATTTATTGTTTCCAAAGGTTATCCTTTCCAATTATTTTGGTTACGACCGCATTATTGCTAACGAAAATACGGTGCTGGATGCAGTTTCAGGAAAAGCAAAAAACCAACGTGGTTATAGCTACGCCGTTGGGTTAGATATTCAGTTGGCAAAAAACACAGGTTTGTATGTTCGTCAGCGCTGGATGAATTACCAAGATTTTAATTTCTCCTTGGATCAATACAAGGGAATGGAAACAACAGTTGAACTAAAAATATTCTTTTAATATGAAGTTTTTTATACTCTTATTAGCCAGTTTTACCAGCCTTTTGACCTTTGCGCAAGATGGTAAAAAAGTGCAATTTGTTGGTGGCGCTCGTTCACTGATTTCTCATTCAGATTTCACTTCCGATGCAGAAGATACCGTTACGGCAAGAAAAAATACTGGTGGTTATGCCCTGATTGATTTAGGAATTAAAATCAACCCAAATGCCAATACAGAAATTCTTGGAATGCTTCGAATTAACAATGCGTTCGGAGGATTTTGGGGAAGCGGAGTTACATTTGATGTACGTCAACTATACGTGAAAGGCGTTGCCGGAAATGTGTTGCGTTACCAAATCGGGAACATCGACTATAAATTGTCACCTTATACGTTCTATAATCACAATCCTGATTTGTTAGTTCAATCTTCAGGAACGAATAAAATCAAAGAAGAAGTCTTGAATTACGAATCGTTTTATACGAACAAAAACACATGGCGTCAACAAGGAGCTGCGGCAGATTTTGCTATTCAGTTTCCTAAATTCATTCAAGAAATTAAATTCAACGGCTTTATTACTCGCTTAAATCCAAGTAATTTGAATAACATTTTGGAACGTTTGTATGGTGGAGGCTCAATCACCTTAACGCAAAGCAAATATTTCTCAATTGGATACAATCACGTGAGTGTTTTTGATTTGAAGCAAACGGCAAACAACAACGACGCTTACCGAAACAACGTAAACACCTTGACTTACGAATTGAAATTTGACCAAGAAAAATACAAAGTTTCAGTGGACGGAGAAAGTGGTTTATCCTCTAGTTTTTCTACTCAAAACAACGAAGGAAAATTGTCCGATTACTTCGTGAATGCAAAAGCAAATTTAGAATTGAAAAAAGCAGGATTGAAAATACACGTTGGGTATATGGACAATGGCGCAGATTTCAGAAGTTTTGGTGCGCAATCGAAACGTATTGATTTCAACCAAACAAATAATTTCTTTGAGCGCTATACCAATGATCAAATCGTGCGTCCACTCTCCAACTACGATTTATACAATGATCCAACGCTTTACAATGCAAGTATTTCTACTAAAATAATGGCGTATAATCCAATGATTAATAATGTACTTCCGTATGGAACGGCAACTTTCAATCGTCGTGGTTTGTATGCTGGAGCACATTTTAATGACAAGAAAAAAATCATTTTAGCAGACCTTTCTTACTATCGTTTGAGTGAAGTTCGCGGACAAGGAACCTTTGAGTTGCGCAAATTCAACTATTTAAACTCCAACCTTCGCTTCAACTTTTCAAACTTTATGAAATGGAAAAAACAGCAAGTTTTACAGTTGGGAATTGCTTACCAATCTACCAATCGCACAAGCGAATTTGACTTCGAAAAAATCGATTTAAAAACATTAACGCTGCATACTGGTTTAGAGTTAGAAGTGATTAAAGATTTAACGCTTTTGGGAAATATCTATTTTTTTAACACCAACGGAAACGAAATAATGCCAATCAGAAACACAGCGGGTGACATCATCAATTTCTACGGCGTAGTCGCTGGTGGTTACGAATACAATCTTTCTGGCGGATTGAAATTTAATTTCTCAAAAGACATCTATTTAGCTGCCATTTTTGAGTCGAATAGAAACAGTCTGAATGACCAATTGGCTTATCGTTACAAGCAAGTTTTGTTGTATTACATTATGAAATTCTAACTATGAAAAAAGTACTCACATTTATCGGAATTGCAGTTGTACTTGTGGCTTGTCGCAAGAAAGAACTCGACAAAATGGACGGACCATCATTGCAAGATTTGAATGGACAATTTTCAGTTATCTCAACTTTGGAAGCTAGCAAAGATTCTGTAGATTTTTCAGCGAGCGAAACCGTTTTCTTTACGGCTGAATTTTCAAAAACCATTGCTTGGAAATTGGATATTATCGGTCTAACAAGTGGTGCGGTAAAAACCATCGAAGGTACAGGTAATGCTTTAACAGAGTCGGTGACTTTATGGGCTGGAAGTACGACTTCTTTACCGCTTTTTAAATCAGAAAACTGTAAGGTACAATTGACATTTACTGGCGAAACTGACACACTAGTAGATTACGTGAAAGTGATTCAGCCTAAAACAAACGCAGGTTACGTGGTGGCAGATTTTGAAACAGGATTCAATTCTGGCTGGACCTATTTTATTCAATCTGGAGCCGATATGGATTTTCAAGTGAAATCAGATATCACAGCTCCACAAGGAAATGCTTATTACAATCTTGCAGGAACAGTTGATTGGGATTGGTTAATAGGCTTAGTAAACTTCAAAGCAACAGCGGGTGGAAATCCAACTTTTCCTTTAAATTCAAATCCGAACAATGTTTACTTTAATGTGATGGTTTGGGGAGATGGTTCATTAACCAATAGTTTGGTGTTGTTCCAATTTGAAGAAGATGAAAACGAAGATGGAACATTTACAGCAGCTTCTGAAGATCAATACGCGGTTGAAATTCCCGTGAATTGGTCGGGTTGGAAATTAATTTCGTTAAAATATAGCGATGTTCCTTGTTTAGTAAATGGTCAACCAGCTGCTCCAAATGGCGATGGTGTTCACAACTCAAATAAAATCAAGCAAGTGAATATGTTGCATTTAGCAAATCCATCATCGGGTTATGCGAAAGCAAAATTAGATTACATCATTTTCACTGAAAACGGACCTTTGAATCCATAATTTAATGAAGCAACTCCTATTCATACTGGCTTTTTCTCCTTTGTTGTCATTGGCACAAGATTTTCCAACACGTACTATCAATATGGAGGAAGTAAACGTTTTGGGTAAAAAATTGCGTTTCAAAAAAGTTGGATTGTATGATGAATCCTTTGCCGACCGACCAAATATTAAAGGTTTTAGCCAATTAGAGATTTTTACGGATGCTGTTACAGATGAAGTTTGGACGGTTAAAAATGCAACTTGCATCGGGATTCAACCAGAAACAGACACAAAAGATGCTTTCTTAAAACTCAATTGGAACAAAGACCAAGACGGTTGCGATTGGGTTGGAATGGGCTTCGGTTGGGATATGTGGTCAGCGAAAGATATGGCGTATATCAAAGACACGATTGCTATTGAATTGGAAGTGCGTTCAACTGGGAAACCTTTCACGAATTTACCTTGGGCTTTTGGTATCGAAGATTATGCAAATCGTCAAGCGTGGTTGGGCTACAACACTGCCTTTTTGATGGCCAAAGAAATTACAAATGAATGGACAAAAGTTCAGATTCCGTTCAGTTTGTTCCCTTTTGATGAAAACGAGGTCGATTTAACAAGTGTCAAACAATTGATCATACAGTTTTTCTCCGAAGGAAAAGTAGAGATTAACAGCATTAAAATTGTTCCGTTTACAGGTAAATTGCGCCAAGAAACAATAGCCAGTACAAGTAAAGTTTCACCAAAACTAGATGGCGATTTAAGCGATTGGAAAGCACCTTTTACTGAATTTGAAAGTGGGCATTCATTTGCCGTTCATTACAGCAATGACAGCTTGTTTGTTGCCGTAAAAGTTGAAGATCCAAGTCCTCGTGAGAACGGGCAAACAGGAAGCAATTTGTGGAACGGTGACGCAATCGAAATTGCATTTTCAACAAATACGAAAGCTGACCCGAAGCGCAAGTTTTTCTTATTAAGCGACCAACACATCGGTATCAATTGTGGAGCAAATCCATACGCTTGGGATTGGAAGGAAAGTGTTGAATTGAAAGCAATCGATTTTAAAATCCAAAACAACGCAACAGGCTATACAGCTGAAATCGCAATTCCATACAAACAACTTTACAAAACGACCTTAAAATCAGGTGACAAAATCGGCTTCGAAATTGCCGTTGACCTCAACACCACCGAACAAAAACGCCAGCGTCAAGACCGTTGGAACAGCCACAATACCGAAGGATTTCACTTGTCGCCAGGGAAATGGGGAGAAGTAAGCATAGAATTTTAATTCTTAATGTTGAATTTTTGATTGGTTCTTCACGTGCTTTTTAACAACATTCACATCAATTTACAACTTATCTTTATATCCCATTTCGTCGATTTCAATGTAAAGCATTTCATCCTCAAAGCCAATTACTTTCCAATACATTCTGAAGTCATTGATGCCATTTCTAAAAAACAGAACTTGGTCGCCAATATTAAAATCGTGTAATAGAAATTCGCTTTTTTTCATTGGGTTTATTCTATAACTTTTGATTAAAAAAAACAATTTAAATATTATTTTCTCTCAAAGATAATGTTCTTTAAAATTAGAATTATTTCAACTAAACTTGATATAAGTTACAAGTATTATTCTGTAATATTTTCAGTAGTTAGCTAATAAACAACCATTTACTTCATAACCCTTTCTCAATGTATCCCGATACATTTTCAAAAACGTTATTAGTAACTAATTGCTTCTGAGCGGTCTGCCCGCGGAGCAGCGACGCAGTCAATCCAATTTTAATAATCGAATCTCAAGTTGTTAAATTGGAAATGAGATTTTTGGTTGTTTGGTGGTTGAAAATACATGATTTAATTGCAAGAGAACACCAGTTTTCTAATTCAAAATTTCTTTCTTCGACTCAGAGAAAAACAATCGTTCCTTTTATTCCCTCTTCAACTTTTCATTAAGGGGAAACTAAATCGTACTTCGAGTAAAGATTTCCTAAGATTTCCTAAGATTTCCTTTGATCCAAAATCCTAATTAAACATTAAAAATTAAGCATTAAAAATCATTTGTCCCTTCGAGTACAGATTTATAGAAATTTTCTTCGCCCCAAAATCCTAATCAAACATCAAGCATCAAAAATCAACAATCCTAAAGCGGTATACTAATCCTAAAGGTCGTCCCTTTATCAATTTCGGATTTCATTACAAAAACTTTGCCCTTGTGGTATTCTTCAACGATGCGTTTCACGAGTGTTAAACCCAAGCCCCAGCCACGCTTTTTGGTTGAAAATCCAGGTTGGAAAATGGTTTTGAATTGTTTAGGAGTCAGCCCTTTTCCGGTATCGCTAATGTCGATGTGAACCCATTCAGGCACTTTTTGCATTTCAATGGTCAAATTTCCTTTTCCACCCATTGCATCGACGGCATTTTTACAAATGTTTTCTACCACCCATTCAATTAAAGATGAATTATGAGGAACAATTATCGGCTCTTCGTCCACGACTTTAAACACGATTTTTACCTTATCAGAAAGACGAGCACGCAAATACTCAAGGTTGTTGCCGATTGTCACCACTAAATCTTCATTAACCAATTTTGCGCCCGAACCAATTTTAGAGAAGCGGTCGGTGATTTTTTCTAATCGGTCCAAATCTTTTTGCATTTCGTTGACAATCATTGGATCCGTATTGTTTGATTCCAAATAAGAAAGCCAAGCCATTAAAGAGGAGAGAGGTGTTCCCAATTGATGTGCTGTTTCTTTAGCCATTCCGGCCCATACTTGGTTTTGCTCTGCTTTTCTAAAAGTGGAAAACATTAAATAACCAACGATTACCACTAAACCCATCACCCCAAATTGAATGTATGGATACCAAATTAATTGCTTAATCTCAGGACTATCGCTGAAATACAAGATTTTTTCTCCTGTACCGAAATTGATTAGAATTGGTTCATTTTGTTCTCTAAAGCTTGCAATTGTTTTAGAAAGATTTTCCTTTGAAATTTGATTTTTAGGAAGGTTTGTTGCCTCCACTTTTTTATTGTTTTGGTCCATCAATAAAACAGGAATGAGCGTTTTATTGGTAATCAATTCCTTGTTAAACGATTTTATCAAAGAGTCGCTTTCGTGTTCTAATCGCAATAATTCACTCGAAACACCAAAGACAAAATCCATTTTCATATCACCAAAAATAGTAATCGTGAAAAATCGTCCTTCTTTTTTCCAATCGTTTGCTAATGAAACGATTTCATTATCGCTTGGAATGGAGTCATTTGTTGCGCTTTTTGGCAGATTCCGATGTTGAGAAAGTGTTCCGTCGTCGTTCAACAGAATAACAGGAATATCTTTATTGGATTCAATGATTTTTAGTGCGAAGTCAATGTCTTGATTCAGCGATAAATCGGAGGGATTTAGGATTGTTAATTGCGCATCAACCACTGTTTGGATTTTTTCGCGCTCTTTTTCTCGAAGTGCAGTGAAAATCTGTGTCGTTAACTTCACTAATTCCACTTTTTTCTTGATAGCATCTGCCCATTGTTTTGCTTTGTCGCGTTCGCGTTCAGCAATTTTTGAAACCATCGAATTAGACACAAACAGCGATGTACCAATGATTAGCAATGAAATTAAAATCAGTGCGATTTTCCAGCGTTGTTTGGAAGAATAGATGTCCATAGCTTTGCGAAGTTAATGAGATTTTGTAGAAACGAATTTTTGTTGGAAAAATTGAATTTTTATCCCAATCCGCCTACTACAATTTTATCCCCATCAATCAAAACGGGACGTTTAAGAAAGGTGTATTCTTCTAAAATAAGGTTACGAAAGTCATCTTCGCTGAGGTTTTTGTCTCTTAATCCAAGACTTTTGTATTTGATGGCTCTTTTAGAAAACAAAGCTTCATAGGAACCAACTTTTGCTTTTAATAAATCCAAAGTAGGCGCATCAATCGAGTTGGTTTTAATATCTACCAACTCGAAATCAGCACTTGGGTTGAATGCTTTTATCAATTTTCTGCAATTGTCGCAGTTACTTAAATGATAAATGCGTTTCATTTTAACAAAATTCGTCGTAAGCTGCAGCAAGATTCGCAGCAATCATTTGAGCTGTTCCACCTTCAATATGGTGACGCTCCAAGAAGTGAACTAATTTACCATCTTTAAACAAAGCTATTGATGGTGAAGATGGGGGATATGGCAAGAAATACTTGCGCGCTTGTGCAACAGCTTCTGTATCAACTCCTGCAAAAACAGTGGCTAATGCATTAGGTGATTTGTCGTGTTGAACAGATAATTTTACTCCTGGACGCATATTTCCTGCCGCGCAACCACAAACAGAGTTTACGACCATTAATAAAGTTCCTTGTGTGTTTGAAATCATATCGTCAACTTCTGAAGCGTTTGTTAGTTGAGTAAATCCTACATTCGTAAGATCGTCTTTCATTGGTTGTACTAATTCTGCTGGATACATATTTATTTATTTAGTCCGTAAAATTACGCATTTCTATTGTTTGCAAATTCTGAATTTAAGTTAAGAAATTTAAAACTTAGAATAGATAGGATTTTACTTACCAATTAATTTAATTGGTGCTTCTTTCTATAAAGATTTAATCCTAAATTAAATAAAGTTCTAAAATTGTTTCAACTCAATGCAAACATAAAAAAACGATTGAATAAACATAAACAAGTTTAATACATTTACCTATAAGCATAAGTATAAGCAATTGATTTTTACTTATTTTAGCTTTCTTGTTTATGAGTGAAATCATACAGAATTGTTAGGAAAAATTAATTTTTAAAACCCTTAAAAGAATGAAGAAACCGTATATTTTATCTATTTTTTTGTTGTTCGGTTTAGCTCCGTTTCAACTCCAATCACAAGTTGTAGATGAGGAAGACTATAGTGAATATGAAAAATACTCTACCGATGAAACAATCAAGCGCTATTGTACACCTAAAGTTGTAGGTTTGGCACCTGCAAAGTTGATCAGTATTGGTTATGATTTTGCCTTAGGTCATTCAATTAGTGCAAATCCTGTTGGAAGTATTCCGAGTCAAGAAGGAAAGGTTGGTAATTACAATGGTTTAGCTTTAAGTGCCAATATTCCAGTGCTTTCCAATAACAAAATCTTGATTAATGTTGGTGGAAATTATGTTGAATCTAACTATTCTTTTGGCAGTGATTCGTTATTTAATCCGCTTTTAACTGCTGCAAATCGTGGACTAAAAACACTTCAGCTTAATACAACTATCTTTAAACCATTGAATGAGAAAAATTTCATACTTGGATTTGTTCAAGGTGATTACAGTGGAGATTACACCTTCAAAAACATGCAGTCGCTTTCTTTTACAAAGTTGACTTGGTTAGGTGTATTTGGCTGGAAGTTCAATGATCGATATCAATTTGGGGTAGGTGCAACTCAAACCTATCGTGCCGGTGGGAAAAGTTTCTTACCTGTGATAATGTACAATTATACTTCTAAAAATGAGAAATGGGGAATTGAAGCTTTGCTACCTGCTCGTGGACATTTCCGTTATGCTTTCAATAAACAAACGCTTTTGTTAGCTGGGTTTGAAATTGTTGGTTCGAGTTATCATTTAGCAAATAAAGATAATCTTTTCCCAGCTAATGGAACAGCAGGAATGGTTGAAGATTACGATAATCAAAAAATAGAATTACGCCGTTCTGAAATTAGACCTCGCCTTGATTTTCAACGTGCAATTACTGATTTTATTTGGTTTGGTGTTCAAGCTGGTTACATTGTAAATTATAGCTTTAATGTTGATAGCGGAAACTTCTACAGAGGTGTTGGAAGCGATCGTCCTTTTGTAATGGAAAACGGGGTTACAAGTGCTCCGTATTTTCAAGTTAGTATTAATCTAGTGAGCCCTTGATAAAATTTATGGTCAAAAATTATTAGACAAAAAAAAGGAGGCTTTCAAATCAATGAGAGCCTCCTTTTTTTAAGCTTTTTAAATTCTAGTCTTTCGATAGTTTTTTCCAAGTGTCGGTTCTTCCGATAGCAGAAACACCGATATACCCACGAACTTCAATTGTGTTATTGTCTTTTAGTTTAATTACACAATTGTAAGTACTACCGTTTTCTGGGTCATAAATAGTACCATTTTCCCATGTTTTTTTCCCAACGTATTCAAAGTCTTTCAATATTTTATAACCTAATATTGGCGTACTGTGCATTTTTGCGTCAGGGTTGTTTTTATCTACTTTTTTAGAACCATCATCGTAAGTTGGGAATTTTAACCAAACTACTTTTCCGTAGTATTTATTACCAACTTTAGTGATTTTAACTTTTGCTTTACCATGACTTGGTTCCCAAACACCAATAAGCTTATCACCTTCTGTTTCATTCATAACAGAATATGTAAATGCTGTTGTAAAAAACATTGCTACTAAGGCAAATGACCAAACTAAAATTTTACGTGAATTTTTCATTTTTTAAATTTTTAATGTTTAACTGATTTTAAAAAGACAAAGTTTATACCAAATTATTTTTTCTCTGGAATCATAATGTCCATTTTGATAGTTCCTTTCAATTTGATATTGTCAAAACTATCCTCTTTAGTAATTCCAACTACTTCAAAATAGAACTTATCAATATTTTTAAACCCTTCAATTTCAGCCTCTTGTAATCCTTTAATAACTAGTTTTTTAGGATTACCTTTAACTTTAGTTGTAGCTACTTCTTTTGTTTCGGTTTTATCTGTCATTACTGAAAAGACAAGGTTTTCAAATACACCCAATCCGCCTTCAGCATCTGTTTCTATTATGATTTCATTCACTTTCATGCTAAAAATTTCATCGCGTGTGATTCCAAAATCCTCTGGTTTGAAACTGATCGTTGTCATTCCTTCACCAACTCCATCTTTGAAAAAAGGGCCTTCTAAGGTAATTTCAAACTCAACTGGACCATAAACTTTAGGTTCGTAATTGGTACAACCGAACAATAACATTATTGCTAAAAAAGGTAAGGTTAAAATCTTGATTTTCTTCATGTTTTTCGTTTTGATTAAACACAAACATACGAAATAGAAGTAGAGTTGTTTTATAAAATCTTGTTATGGAAAACACTACAAAATTTAATGTTTTTCACTTGATTTTAATAGACGTTCAACTTCTTCAACAACATGAATTCGGTTGAATTTTAAAGTTGCGTCTGAAAGTATTTCTTTGCTTAAAAGAACTTTTTTCTCAAGTGCTAGTTTCATTTTTTCAGCTAAATCAATTTCATTTTTAGTTTCAAACAAAAGTCCTGCATTCCCAAAATCTAAAAGTTCACTGGTTCCACCTGCGTTGCTACCAATAACTGGTGTTCCTTGAGCCATGGATTCAATGGTAACCATTCCAAACGTTTCCGAATCTGAAGTCATTAGTGTCCAATCAAAAGCGTTATAAACTTCCATTGGACTTTTTTGAAAGGGAAGAAAAATAATTTTTTGTTCTAATTGATTAACGGCAATAAACTCTTTGATTTCTTTTAGATAATGGCTTGGAGCATCAGGCGTTTCTTCACCAACTATTACAAGTTTGAATTTATATTCACGTAATAATTGTGTTGCCTTCAAGGCGTATAATTGTCCTTTTTTAGGGTCAATTCTACCAACTATTCCAAATAGAAATTCATCTTTTGGGAGCTTGAGTAAATTTCTAGATTCAGTTTTATTGTTTTGTGTTATCGATCCAAAATCTAAACCAGATGGAATTACATTTAATATATGACATGGAACTTTAGCATTTTCAAGCACTTGTTTTTTCAAATATTCCAAAGGACAATTCCAAGAGTTAAAATAGGAATAACGCAAGGTTCTGAAAAACTGTTTTTTGGGAGCACCAAATTCCATTTCCATAAAAAAATGAACGTTGATTTTTCCACGCGATAGAAAAGAAACCGAAGCTGCGATGCTCATATCAAAGGTCGCTCGTATGATTAAGTGTTCTATTCCTTCTTCCTTTAAATAGCCTAATAACTTGAATGCATTTAGAAAGTCGTAGTGGTTTTTGTGTTTTTTAATAAAGGAGAATGGAATATCTGAATTTTCAGCAGCTTTATGAATAGGTGAATTTTCCAAACAATATAACTTTACAAAATGCCCTCGGTTTTGCATCCAAACAGCATTTTTTAGTTGATTCATTTCTAAACCGCCCCAACCATTTGTTCCGCATAAATAAGCTATTTGCACTTCCTAAAATTTTAAAGCTATGAAATTATTGAAATCTAGTAATTTTGTAACATGTTTAAAAAACCCATTATCATTTTTTTTCTTGGAGTCATTCTAATTGCAACACCATTATTTTTATTTCCTATTAATTTATTTAATGGAGCAATTGTTTTCGAAAATGGTCCACAAAAAATAGTTCAAGATGCTCCTTTAAGTTTATCTTATTTTATAGGTTTAGGTTACGAAGTACAAGATATGGTTGGTGTTTCTGATTTCTACTTAAAACAAGAAGGTTTTATATTAGCTTTTTGTTTGATAATTGGTTTTCCAGCATTATTGGCTTATCGTTTGAAAATAAAATTTAACGAAGACGAAAAGAAAAAATTAAAGTGACTTTGTTCTTCCTCCATCAACCGGAACATTTATACCATTAATATAAGATGCTTCTGGACTTGCCAAAAATGCAATTGCTGCTGCTACTTCTTCTGGTTCAGCAATACGTTTCATTGGAGATTCTCCAGCCATTTCTTCGAATATATCCGAAACTGACTCACCTGTTTTTGCCGATTTCGCCTCTGCAATTCCTTGTAATCGAATCGTGTTAGTTGCGCCAGGAAGAACATTATTGACTGTAATTCCATATTGACCAAGTTCGCCCGCTAAGGTTTTACTCCAACTAGCAACTGCTCCACGAATGGTATTCGAAACACCTAAATTTGGAAGAGGTTGTTTTACAGAGGTTGAAATAACATTTATAATTCGTCCATAACCCGATTCAATCATACCTGGATAAATTGCCTGCACCAAAATATGGTTACAAATCAAATGTTGATTGAATGTATTTAAAAATTCATCCGTTGTAGCTTCAATTATTGGCCCTCCTTTTGGCCCACCAGTATTATTGATTAGAATATTGATTTTATTTCCAGCGTTAATGAAAGTGGTAATAATTTCTTTTAATGCATTTGGTTGGGTGAAATCAGCTACTAAATATCTATGAATTTGTCCATTAGTTGTTGCAAGCTTTTGTTTTACTTCTTTAAGTTTTTCTTCATTGCGCGCAACGAGTATAATATTGGCACCCATATTAGCAAGTTTAATAGCAGTAGCCATACCAATTCCTTGTGTACTACCACAAACAAGTGCTGTTTTATTATTTAAAGGCTGAGTCATGATTTTCTTATATTAACTTATTTACAACTAAATGTAAAGATGTCAAAAGTAAATAAATTATCTCTAATGTAATTTGATTGTAAGTTCCGCTTTATTCGTTTAATTTTAGTTTGTTCCATTTAAAAGATAACCTAGCTTCCTTATTGATCTTTATGGAAACCATACTATTTGTCCTTTTCAAACTTTTGAAAACACTTTAATTAAATGATTCATTTTTACAGAATAAACTATGTTAAATACACTTTATAAAATTTATCGTTTTTATTTTCAAAACAGTTTATTTTCAAACAAATTACAAATAGAATAATTGTATTAAAAACAATAAGTTTATTTTTTTTATGGTTAGACTATTATAAATTTTATTCTTTTTTGTTTCTTAAAACACTAAATTTTAAAGGAAAAATTAAAAATTTCGATTAAAAGTGAAAGATTGATAAACGGTTAGTTTTGGGTTTAAAGGAGTTGGATTTGTTAAATTTATGTTATGGAAACATTTTTATCTTACCTTTGTCGGAATAATTAAAAAGAGAAATATGAGAAAATTTTTACGAACATTTAATTTGACTTTAGTTTTTGCGCTAGGGTTAATTGGAGTCCTTCGTGCACAAACCACGGTCCTAATAGACCCTGCAGGTGCTGGTGGATTTGAATTAGGCAATACTTTTGCTGCCAATGGATGGTCCGTTTCGAATTCTGCAAACAATCCTTGGATTGTCGCTCCTTTGTCGAACGGTCTAATTACAGGTAATGCTGCTTTTATTTCGGATAATGGCACAACTCCGAATTACATACAAGCAAATAACAGTTCTAATTATTTTTGGAGGGATGTTACAATTCCTGCTGGTGAATCTAAAATTAGATTGACTTTTGATTGGATATGTAATGGTGAATCTACTTGGGATTTATGGCAAGTTTTTGTTGCACCTACTTCTGTTACTCCAGCTGGTACTACAACTTACCCCGGAAATGGACTAACTGCTGTTCCAGCAGGAATTGTAGGTTCTACTTTTGTAGGAAGTGGAAATCTACAAACAACAGTTCAATCTGCAAATTTGTTTTTACCAGCTTCTGCTGCGGGAACGACTGTAAGATTAATATTTCATTGGAAAAATGATGGTGGTGGTACACAACCTCCTGCTCAAATTGATAATATATCACTTACTTCTACTATACCAGGGGACTTCATCTCAATAATTACAGGAGACTGGAACAATCCTTTAACGTGGGATGCAAATGCTGTTCCAACTCCTGCAGATAATGCTACTGTCTCAGCGACACATACTGTAACAGTGAATGCTGTTGGACAAGGTATTAATAATTTAATTGTAAATGGTACACTTGCATACGCTGCAACACCAACACAATTTAACGTAAATGGTAATTTAACCGTTGCAAGTGGTGGTTTAGTGAATGTTTTCCAAGGAACAACAGGTAAAACGTTAATAGTTTCTGGAAATATTACGAATAACGGTAGAATTGATGCATCTGTTGGTACAACCACAGCAGGAAATTTAACATTAAATGGTTCTACAGTGCAAACAGTTTCTGGTACAGGATTGTTTGGTGGAACAAATGCTACAACAACCAATTTGAATACGGTTGGAGTGATAAGAAACTTAACTTTCTCAAATACAAATACTGCTACACCAAATATTATTTGGTCAATTCCATCTACAATTCGCGTTGCTAATAATTTAAACTTAACAGGTGCAAGAGTAAATGCTTCGGGTAATACTTTTGTATTTGGTAATTATGCAACTGCAGGTACATTAACTGCTCCAGTTGGAACTGGATTCATGTCAGGAACAAAATTTGCTCGTTGGTGGACTACAACCGCAACTGGAACTGCTATTAATGCAGGTGTTGAGCCAACAACAACTACATCAATGTATCCATTTGTTTCTAATGCTGGTCAAAATAGAAGAGCTCATATTGAACGTTCTTCTTTTATTGCAACAGGAAATACAGTTGGTTATCTTGCTGTATTATTTCAAAACTCAACAACTTTAACTCAATCTCTTTCAATTGATGATGCAGGCTACACTGTTACTGATCGTTTTGAGGCAAATTGGACAGTTACTGCTGAAGAAGGTTACGTTTACGCTTCAGGAACTCACGAGATCTCATTAGTTGGAACTGGAGGTTTCTTTCCTATAAATGGAAATGCAAGAGTTCTTTTACAAAATTCTTCTGTTGGAGGATCTCATCAAAATGGAACCACTTTACCTGTTGCTCAACGTTTGGGTTTATCAACAGCTCAGTTAACAGCTGGTGCTCTTTATATGGGGATAAATACCGTTGATAATGTTTATCCTTGTACAGGTACTCCAGCGGGAGGTACAACTGTTGCATCAACTCCTTTAGCATGTTCAGGTGTTAATTTTACTCTATCATTAACTGGAAACACAACTGGTCCTGGTATAACTTATCAGTGGCAATCTTCTACAAATGGCGTAGATTGGACAAATATTACGGGTGCAACTTTAGCAACTAGAGCTGTTTCTCAAACAGTAGTTACAAGCTATAGATGTTTGGTAACATGTGACGGAAATTCAACTCCTTCAACACCTATTTTAGTAAACTTGGATATTCCAACAAACTGTTATTGTATTCCAACAACAACATTTGGTTGTACAGACGGAGATGTTATTGCAAGAGTAACCTTAAACACATTAGATAACAACTCAGGAACTGGTTGTCCATCAGGAACACTAGGTTATTCAAATTATACAACAGACCCAACTCTTACTACAAATTTACAACCAAGTACAACTTATGGATGTACGGTATATGCAGGTCAATATGCTCAAGGGTATGCTGCATGGATTGACTATAATGATGATGGCGTTTTTGATAATGCAACAGAAAGAATAGGTTTCTCTAATGGTACAGTTCCAGGTTCTGGTCAAGTTGGTGTTCTAGGTTCTTCAGCTACATTCCCAATAAATTTGACTTGTACTCCTCCAGCAGGTGTTCATAGATTGAGAGTAAGAGGAATGTATAATACTGTTGGTTCAGCAGTAACACCTTGTACAAATAATTCTTATGGTGAAACAGAAGACTATCTAATTACAATTGTAGCTCCACCTACTTGTCCGTCTCCTGGTACTCCTGTAGCTGGTACAGCAACATCTTTTACTTTATCATTTGATTTTCCTTTAAATTGTGCTACAGCTACAAACTATGATATCGAATATGGACCTGCTGGGTTTACTCCAGGAACGGGAACAATCGTAGCTAATCAAGCTGCAGTTATCAATGGAACAACTGGTACGGTAACTTTATCTGGTTTAACTCCATTAACTGTTTATGATGCATATATTCGCTCAAATTGTGGTGCTGGAAACGTAGGTACATGGACACTTGTTGGTACAGGATCAACCTTACAACCACCATGTTCAGGTACACCAAATACTCCAACTGTCGCATTTGTTGGAAACTCTTCAATTTGTGATGGATCAAACACAGTAGTTTCTGCAAGTGGAATGACGGATAATGTTTTACAAATTTCTAATCAATGGCAAGTTTCCACGAATAACGTAGATTGGAATCCAATTGCAGGTGAAATTTTACCAACATATCAATCTGGTACATTAACAGCTGGTACTTATTACTACCGTTATACATCAACTTGTTTGGTTTCAACTGAAACTGCAACATCGAATGTTGTTACTTTAGTTGTAAATGCTCCTCCAGTAGTTACCATCACAGCTCCAAACAACGGAACTTTCTGTGGTACACAAACTTTAACCGCATCAGGTGCAGTGAGTTATGTTTGGTCCCCTTCAACTTTATTGAATACGTCAACAGGAACAAGTGTTGTTTATACAGGTACAACAAGTGGAACAATTACAGCAACAGGAACTGATGCAAATGGGTGTGTGGCTAGTTCAGCGCCACTTGTAGTTACGTTTACTGCACCAAATCCAATCAATTGGGTGGCAACAACGCCTTCTTTCTGTGGAACAGGTGGAACAACTTCTGTATCTGTGAATTCATTAACAAATTACACTTATTCATTAGTAAATAATTCAACAGCAGTAATTAGTGGATTTACTCCAACTTCATTTAATACAACAGTAACAGAGACTTCATCTTTCTTGGTAACAGGAACAGATCCGGTTTCAGGTTGTATTGCGCAAACACCTGTTCAAATCAATGTATTCCCGTTACCAACAGCCAACGTCACTTCAGATGTGAATGGTGTATGTCCTGGAACAGCAGCAAACATTAGTACAGGTTTAGCTGCAGGTAACTTTACAAGTGCTTCAATTCCGTTTGCTCCATTAACAGCCCCAGGAAATGCTGTTACTTTGGTAACAGGTGGTGTAGCTACACCAGCAACTGATTTAGGCTTTGGATTAGATGATGGTGGTTGGAGTGGAATTCCTGTAGGATTTAACTTTAACTTCTTCGGAACTTCTTATAACACTATTTCAATTGGTACTAATGGAACTGTATTCTTTGGTGCTGCGCCGAACGTTGGTGACTTTACATTTGTAACTCTACCAAGTACAACTGAACCGTTTAATATGGTAGCTGTTTTAGCAATGGATAACAATTTAGGTGGAGCAAATGGTGGTACAATAAAGTATTGGACGGAAGGTTTAGCTCCTAACAGAAAATTTGTTGTAAGCTATGAAAACGTTCAAGAATATGGTGCAACCGAAACAAGTACTTCTCAAGCTATTTTCTATGAAACGATTGGAACGATTGAAGTTCATGTAACTTCTTCTACAAATGTTGATAGAAATAAATTGGTAGGTGTGAATAATGGTGACGGTACTGTAGGTGTTTTAGCTTATGCTTCAGGAACTGTAGCAAGTGCAACTAATCCAATAGCGAATCCTTTTGCTTATCGATTCTCGCCTCCAGCTAACTATACAACAGTTTGGACTGCAACGAATACACAAGGAACAACAACTATAGCTTCTGGAACTAACATTTTCACTCAAGCAGTTACTCCTACAGAAACTACGGTTTACTCTATTTTATATACGAATCAAACTACAGGGTGTTCAAATGCTCCAGGATCAGCGGATGTAACGATTGCTGTTTTAGGAAATGTTGCTCCAACAGGTGTAGTTGCAACCGCGTCAAGTCCTTTAGTTTGTCCAGGAGTTAACTTCCAAGTTACAACAAACTACACAGGAAGTTTAAATGGATTGACATTCCAATGGCAAGTATCAACTAATGGGGTTGACTATACAAACATTACAGGAGCAAATACTACAACGTTAACTGTTTCACAAACTGTGAATTCAGAATACCGTTTACAAATTGTTTCTTGTGGTGGTACTCCAGAAAACACAAACTCAGTTGCTGTGGCAATGGATGTTCCTACTAACTGTTACTGTACTCCTGTTTATACAACAGGTACAACAGCTGGTGACTTAATTTCGAATATTGAAATCGTTGGAACAACTTTAGCTAACAATACTGGTTTTGTTGCAGGTGGTCCTTCTTACACATTCTTTACAGGTCAACCAAATTATACGGCAACTTTACTTCCTTCTAGTTCATATACATTGAATGTTTCAACAGGTGAGTGGGGTGACCAAGGTTATGCTGCATGGATAGATTACAACGACGATGGTATATTTGATGCAACAGAATTAATTGGAGCAACAAACGGTACAATTGGTTCAGGTTTAACAACCGGTCAAATTAATGCTTCCTCTTCATTTGTAATTGCTTTGGCTTGTACTCCTCCTCCAGGGGTTCACAGATTAAGAATCAGAGGGGTTTACTTCCAAAATGGTCAAACTATTCAGCCTTGTACTTCATATTCATTTGGTGAAACAGAAGATTATTTAATCACTATCGCTCCAGCTCCTTCATGTCCAGCTCCTTCATTATTAGCTGCAGGTAGTTCAACCACAACAACAGCAAGTGTGAGCTGGGGTTCAGGATGTGCAACTGCAACTGAATTTGATTTTGAATATGGACCTGTAGGATTTACACAAGGAACAGGAACTTTAGTTCAAAATGTCACTGCAAGTAATTCATATACTTTAACGGGATTAACGCCTAATAGTACTTATCAAGTATATTTTAGAGCTAATTGTGGAAATGGAGATGTAAGTGTATGGTCTGTACCTGTAACAGTTTCTACACCATGTGCGCCTATCACCTTAGTAAATCCGGGAGCGCAAGTTGTATGTGATACTTATGCTTTACCTACATTGGCAGAGGTAACACCTTCTAATAATGCAGGTTTAACATTAAGTTATAGAACTGCAGCTAATGGCGGAGGAACTGTAATTACAGGTAATATTACTTCAACTCAAACTGTTTATATCTATGGTGTTGCGGGTGCTTGTTCAGCTAATGAAAGCTTCTTAGTAACAGTGAACAATAGTTCAACTTCAACAACGATTGTTACTCAGTGTTCTTCATACACATGGACCAATAACGTTACCTACACGGCTTCTGGTACTTACACACAAACTTTAGCAAATGCTGTTGGTTGTGATTCAGTAGCAACGTTGAATTTAACTATTACCCAGCCTACAACTTCAACATTGAATGAGGTAGCTTGTGAGACTTATACGTTAAACAATCAAACGTATACAACATCAGGAACATATACTCAAACGTTAACTAATGTTGCTGGTTGTGATTCAACAATAACATTAAACTTGACAATCGGTCAACCGGATGCAGTTTCAGTAACAGAAGTTGCTTGTGATTCTTATTCTTGGAATGGAACAACATATACAACTTCAGGAGTTTATGTTGAAACATTAACTAACGCGTTGGGTTGTGATTCAGTAGTAACATTGAATTTAACAATCAACAACACAAGTTCATCAAATACAGTTGTTTCTGAATGTGCTTCTTACTTGTGGAATGGTACAACCTACACAGCAAGTGGAACATATACATTCATAGCAACTAACGCTGCTGGTTGTGATTCAACAGCAACTTTAGTATTGACAATTGGAAACAATAGTTCAACAACTACAGCTGCAACATGTGGATCATTCACTTGGACGAACGGAACAACTTACACAGCTTCTGGAACATACACGCAAACTTTAACAAATGCAGCTGGTTGTGATTCATTAGTGACGCTGAACTTGACAATTAACCCAACTCCAACTGCAACTGCAACAGACAATGGCAATGGAACGTTAACTGCTTCAACAGGTACTTCTTACCAATGGATTGATTGTGCTACAAATACTCCAATTACAGGTGCAACGAGCGCTACTTATACAGCAGAAGTTAATGGTTCTTATGCTGTAATTGTAACAAATGCGAGTAACTGTTCTGCTACTTCAACATGTGTTGTAATTGATTACATCGGTTTAGAAGAAAACACAGTAAGCTTCAATGTATATCCTAATCCAACAACAGGCGATATCAGCATCGCAATTGATCAAACAACTGCAAACTATGATGTAACTGTTGAAGACATGAATGGAAGAGCAGTTGCTAACTTCGGTTCATTGATTAATGGAAACGGTGTTTACTCTTTAGATTTATCAAATGTGGTAACTGGTGTTTATTTCATCAAACTTAAAAATGAGTTAGAAGAAAAAACAGTTAGAATTATCAAACAATAATAAATCTTAATTTTCTTGGAAAGAGGCTAGCAATTTGTTAGCCTCTTTTTTTGTTTAAACATTTTACAATTCACTATTTTTATCAAATGAATTTAATATCTAAACTTCCAACTGTAAGTACAACAATTTTTACAGTAATGTCTAAAATGGCATTTGATAACAATGCCATTAATTTGTCACAAGGTTTTCCGAATTTTCCGATAGATCCCATTTTAGTTGAACTATTAAAACAAAAGGCAAATGAGAATATTCATCAATATAACCCAATGGCAGGAAATCCTAATTTGATGAATGAAATCGGATTATTGATTAAAAGATCATATAGCCGAAATGTTATAGTTGAAAGTGAATTATTAATAACAGCAGGTGCAACTCAAGCTATTTTTACCACTATTCAAGCGTTGGTCAACAGAAATGAAGAGGTAGTAATTTTAGATCCAAGTTATGATTGTTATGAATCGCCTATTATTTTATCAGGCGGAATTCCAAAACGTATTTCTTTGAACGATGAGTTTTTGCCAGATTGGGACTTAATTAATTCAACAGTTAATGAAAAAACCAAATTGATTATTACTAATAATCCACATAACCCAAGTGGTAGAATTTGGAATGAAAGCGATTTGAAAGAACTCGAAAACTTATTACATAAGTATCCAAATTTATTGGTTCTTTCAGATGAAGTCTATGAGTATATCACGTTTGAAAATAAACACCTTTCAGTTCATGCCAATGAATTTTTGAGAAGTCGTTCGATTGTAATTTCATCATTTGGTAAGACTTTTCACATTACTGGTTGGAAAATTGGATATTTGGTAGCACCAGAATTCATAATGAATGAAATTAAGAAAGTACATCAATTTTTAGTTTTCTGTGTGAATAGTGTTGCACAAAATGTTTTAGCAGATTATTTGCCTTTAGTTAAAACAGAAAATTTAGGTGGCTTTTATCAAGAAAAAAGAGATTTTTTTAGGGAAAGAATGAAGTCAAGTCGATTTGAATTATTGCCTTGTGAAGGTACATACTTTCAAGTCGCTGCTTATGATGCTATTTCAACAGACTCTGACATTGATTTTACTAAACAATTGGTTACAGAATTTGGTGTTGCAACAATTCCACTATCTGTTTTTAATTCAGATTTGAAAGATCGAAAATTGATTCGTTTTTGCTTTGCAAAAGACAATGAAACATTAACTCAAGCAACAGAAAGATTATGCAAGATTTAAAAGTTACTTTAGTTCAGGCTAATCAAATTTGGGAGGATAAAGAGGCGAATTTTTCCAATTATTTACGTTTAATTGAATTTATAAATGAACCCATAGATTTAGTTGTTTTTCCAGAAATGTTTGATACGGGTTTTTCTATGAACGTTGAATTAGCAGAAGAGTGGAATTCTAACACTTCTGTTAAATTTCTAGTTGATTTAGCTGTTAAAAAAGAATTTGCAGTTTACACTTCATTAATGGTTAAAGAAAACAACCACTATTATAATCGTGGAGTATTTGTAAATCCAACCGGTGAAGTTTCCTTTTATGACAAAAGAAAATCTTTTTGTTTAGGCGGAGAAGATAAATTCTTCAAAGCAGGAGAAAAGGAAACAATTGTTTGTTATAAAGATTGGAAAATAAATTTTCAAATTTGCTATGATTTAAGATTTCCTGAAATTGCAAGAAATTATGAAGTAAATGGAATTCCAAAATATGATTTATTACTATATGTAGCAAATTGGCCAACAAGAAGAGCTGAACATTGGAAAACACTTTTGAAAGCAAGAGCTATTGAGAATCAATCCTATGTAATTGGTGTTAATAGGGTAGGAGAAGACAAAAATGAACTAATTTATTCTGGTGATTCAATGTGTATTGATTCGTTAGGGGTAATAATGTGTCAATTAGAAAATGAAACAGTTTTCACCACCACTCTATCCAAATTAACGTTAAATAATACTAGAACAAGTCTTCCTTTCTTAAAAGATTATTAGTTAGAATAATCATTAAGTAGTATATTTGGGCATCATTAAAAAATCATAAAATGAAAAAACTAATACTTTCTTTATCAGTATTGGCTGTAACGGGTGTTTTTGCTCAAAAAAACGCTCATGTACTTAAATCACAAGATTTAGTAAGAACGGCCCCTAAAACATCTACGGCAGTTCAGCCAATAGGTAAAATCATGACAACTTTGTGGGAGAATAATTTCTCTGATGCATCTAGTTGGACAATTGACAACGATGGTCAATCGGGTAATGCTTATGGATGGAACATTAACGCAGCATCTCAAGGTTGGTGGTCAGCAACGGGAATTAGTGCTAATGGTACTTCTGGAGGAAACAATGCAGAAGTTGTTAACGGAAACCCAACATTATCTCCTGGGACACAAGTTATTGGTGTTACTTACACTATGACAACAGCACAACCAATTGACGTTGCTGCTTTAGGTGGAACAAATCAAATATCAATCCAATTTAAGCAATTTGGAGCGCGTTTCAATGACTTGCAAGAAATCCAAATTTCAACTGATGGCACAACTTTCACGACTGTTGGTGATAATTTAGATAAAGAAGTTCTTTCTGCCGCAGGAGGTTCTCCTTACCCAAATCCAGATACTAAATTAATTAACCTTGCAACAGTTTTAAGTGCAGCTCCAACACAATTGTGGATTCGTTTTAGCTGGACTTCAAATTTCGGTGGAGAAACAAATCCAAATGCATGGATAACTTATGGTTGGTACATTGACGATGTGAAAATTGTTACTAACCCAGAATATGATTTATCAATCAACACAAATACTTGGGGTACTGCAGGATTGAATTATTATCAAATCCCAACAACTCAAGTTGCTCCAATTTCTTTTTCAGCAAATGTTTTTAACGGTGGATTAAACAGTTTATCAAGTGCTGTTTTAAAAGCAGACGTTTTATCTGGTGCAAATAATGTGTTCGCAGGAACAAGCCCAGCAACAGCTGTTCCATCTGTAGATACTGCGACATTAACTGTTTCTACTTCCTTTACACCTCCAGCTACAGTGGCTAGTTATACTTTAAAAAGAAAATTAGTTTTAGGCACTTTACCTAACGGTCAAATTTTAACAGGAGCATTATCAAATGGTGGCTTTAATTATGTTTCAGGAAGCAATATAGCTACGACTGGTGGAACAGGAACTGGTGCGACAGTAAATATTACAGCATCAGTTGGTGGTGTAGTTGGTACAGGAACTCTTTCTGCTGCAGGAACTGGTTACACAACTTCTTCAGGAGTTGCAACAACAGGTGGAACAGGAACAGGTTTGACTTTAGATCTTACAGCTGCACCAATTGGGGTTGTAACTTCATTGACTGTTGATTTATATGTTCTTGGAAGTGTTGTATCTGAAACAAATGTTCCGGTTACTGGTGGAACAGGAACAGGTTTAATAGTAGATGTTGTAGCTGATGCTAATGGAGATGTTGATACAATTATAATTGTAAATCCTGGAAGTGGTTATCAATCAACTGACTATTTAACTGTAACAGCTGCAAGTGGTCCAATTGATATCATTGTAAATGCAACAAATGGTAGTATATTAACAGCAACAGTAGCATCAGCGGGTACAGGATATACAGCTGGTGATGTTGTAACAATATCAACAGGAAATTCTGACGCATCATTTACAATAAACACTGTCTCATTATCAACGATAACAGGCGCAGTTTTAAATTCTATAGGTACTGGTTATACTGCAGGAGATGTGTTAACTATTAATGGAGGAGTTGGAGCTACTTATACCGTTGCAACAGTAACAAATAACACAGAAATCACAGATGAAGTTCCTACTAACAATACAATTCCTGACTTAACTTTTGGTGTTACTAACTACATTTATGCACGTGATAATGGTGTATTTTCAGGAAACACATCAAACGGAACAGACGGTTTTGAAGTAGGTAACTTATTTGACATTTGGGCTGACCAAGAATTAAAAGGTATCAGCGTACGTTTAGCGGGTGGTAACAATGGAACTACCGTTGGAACAGAGATTTATGCTAAAATTTATTCGATTGATCAAAATGGAGAATTTGCTTTCTTGGAAGAAACAGCGCCAATGGTTGTTGCAAATAATAATCTAAATACAATTTTGAATATGGTATTATTGAATCCAGTATCATTATCAACTGGTCAAACATATTTAGCTGTTGTTGGTTCATTTGATGGAGGTCTAAGAGTTTCTAATGCTGGAAGCTCAGCAGAACAAACATCTTTCTTATATGATATACCTTCTGATACTTGGTTCTTTACAACATCTACTCCAGTTGTTCGTTTGAATTTTGACCCGGTTTTAAGTGTTAACGAAAATACATCACAAATTGCTGAAGCAGCAATTTATCCAAACCCAACTTCTTCAACTTCAACTGTTGAATTTAATTTGGTGAATGCATCTGAAACATCAATTTCAATTACAGACTTATCAGGTAAAATTGTATCTGAAAGAAACTTAGGTCAATTGAACGCTGGTGCAAACGCAACAGAAATCAATACAACTTCTTTCAACGCTGGTGTTTACTACGTAACTATTTCTGCTAATGGAAGTACAGTAACAAAAAAATTAATCAAGAATTAATCAAATTCTGAATTAACTTTGAAAAGCCGGTGAAAGCCGGCTTTTTTATTGAAGCTATGTTTGACATCGAATACGGTTTTATTGGGCTTTTTATAACCTGCTTTTTAGCAGCTACAGTGCTCCCTGTTGCTTCTGAATTATTCTTAGGTACTATCTTAGCTATGGGCTATGATCCAATTTTATCGTTAATTATTGCAACAACAGGAAATACACTGGGCGGTTGGCTTAATTATGGAATTGGCTATTTAGGAAAACCGGAGTGGTTGATAAAAGTGGGCGCTACGAAAGAAAAAATTGAAAATTGGAAACAAAAAATAAATCAGTACGGTGTTTGGTTAGCTTTACTTTCTTGGTTGCCATTTGTTGGTGATGTAATAGGAATCGCATTGGGATTTTTTAGAGCAAATTTGTTCTTGAGCTTTTTGTTTATTGCAATAGGAAAGTTCATTCGATATGCAGTGATAATTCTTGTTTTTCTTTATTTTAAGTGATAAAGTAAATACAAATATTTTTAAACAATAGTTGTAATCTCACCGTTTTCAATTTCTAGTAATTTTTTATCAATCATTAAACCATCAAACAATTGTTTCATTCGGATTGGGTCGGTGTCAGTGACTAAAACTTGACCAAAATAATCGGTCGTAACCAATTCAATTAATTTTGCCACTCGTTGATTGTCAAGTTTATCAAAAATGTCATCTAAAAGCAAAACAGGGTTTGTTCCTTTGTGGCGTTTTAACCAATCATATTGTGCTATTCGCAAGGCGATAAGAAATGACTTTTGCTGTCCTTGAGAACCAAACTTTTTAACTGGATGATTTTTTATAGTGAAAATTAAATCGTCTTTATGAATTCCAACTGTTGTGTATTGGGCAAAGGCATCTTTTTTTTCTGCGTTTTTTAATTGTTCTAAAAAATCACCATCGTTTAAGTGTGAACGATATTCCACATGAACATTTTCAATTTCTAATCCGATTTCATTATAAAACTTATTGAAAACAGGTATAAACTCAGAGATGAAATCTTTTCGTTTTTCAAAGATAAGTGTACCTGTTTGTACCAATTGATGATCCCAAACATCAATTGATTCTCGGTCGAATAATCGATGTTCAAACATGTTTTTTAGAAGTGCATTTCGTTGTTCCAGTATTTTGCTGTACCGTTGAATTTGCGCTAAATATTCTTTATCAATTTGCGAAAGAATACCATCCATCCACTTTCTTCTAAGTTCACTTCCTTCAGCAATTAAATCACCATCATAAGGGGATATAAACACAACTGGAAATTTACCAATATGATCACTAAGTTTTTCGTATTCTTTTTTGTTGAATTTTACAACCTTTTTTGCTCCAAGTTTAAATGCACAATAAACATTACTTGTTTTATCCTCATTAATCCAATCTCCATTAACTGTAAAAAAAGTTGCATCAAACTGAATGTTTTGTCGATCAATCGTATTTAAGTACGATTTACACATACTCAAATAATGAACAGCATCTAAAATATTTGTTTTCCCACTTCCATTCTTGCCAACAATACCATTTATACCTTTTGAAAATTGAATTTCAAGTTCTATAAAATTTTTGAAATTGAGTAATGAGAGTGATGACAAATACATATGTGTCCAAATTTATGGTTTATTTGAAAAACAAATGCTTAATTTTGGTATGCAACTTTAAATTGTATTAACACGTTTAACTCAAACCAAAACTAAAACATGTCTATTAAGTATTATTTAATCCTACTTTCGATATTTCTCTTTTCTAATAAATCTCTTTTTTCTCAAATTGTATACACTAATCAAGGAGGAACCGCCCAATCATTGGTTGCCACTATGATTGGTCCCGGATTAACCGTAACTAATCCTGTAATTTCTTGTCCCAATGTCGCTTATGGAACTTTTTCTAATGGACAGACATCTAATGTAGGTATTAATTCTGGAGTTGTTTTATCAACCGGAAATATCAACACATTAAATGGGCTTGGAAGCGCATTTTGGAGTGTTGATAATCCAGGTCAAAATTGTAACGATCCACAATTAAACGCATTAGAACCTCTTGCTACAAGGGATTGTTGTATTTTAGAATTTGACGTCGTACCCTCTTGCTCCACTTTGTTAATACGTTTCGTTTTCGGTTCTGAAGAATACCCTGAATTTGTTAATGCTGGTTATAATGATGCTTTTGGTTTTTTTGTAACAGGCCCAAATCCAAGTGGACCTGCTTATTCAAACACTAATGTGGCTACATTACCCGATAATACTACAATAGTTAGTATTGATAATGTTAATGCAAATACAAATGCTCAGTACTATGTTAATAATGGTTCAGGAACTTCCATAAAACTTGATGCTTTTACAACTGTATTGGTCAGAGAAATAGTCGTAACTCCATGTCAAACTTATCATTTTAAAATGGCAATTGCCGATGCTGGTGATGGAATTTATGATTCAGGGGTTTTTATTGATTTCTTAGATTGTTCTACTTCTCTTTCGGCGACAGTTGCAACAACACCCGTTTCTTGTGCTGGAAACGATGGTACTGCTACAGCAACTGGAGTTAACGGATTTCCTCCTTACTCATTTACATGGAATACCAATCCTCCTCAAACAACACCTTCAATTTCAGGCCTTGCACCAGGAACTTACAGTGTGGTAGTTGATGATGCTGGTTCATGTACTCCTCCAACAATTCAAATTTTCACTGTTTCAACTGATATTAATGTACCTCAAGTTACTATCGCAGGGGATACTTGTATTCTTGATACAACAATTTTAACAGCAACACCAACAATTCCTGGAGGGATTTATTTATGGTCTACTGGTGAAACAACCAATTCTATTCAAGTTGCCCCTTTAACAACATCAACTTATACTTGTACTTATACAGTTAACGATTGTCCAACAATTGATTCAATTCAAGTAACAAAAAAAATCGTAACAACATTTAATCCAATAGCTGCACTTTGTCAAGGAGCAACTCCATTAACCCTTCCAACTTCATCAGCTAATATTCCAAATATTACAGGAACTTGGAATGTACCTACAATAACTACTACGACACCTGGTACTGTAGATTATGTGTTTACCCCTTCAACTACAGAATGTGCAACCAATGATACCTTAACGATTACAATAAACCCAACACCTACTGTGACAATTAGTCCTGATCAATCGATTTGTCAAGGTCAACAAGCAACAATTAATTCAACAGTTAGTATTCCAGGAGGAACTTATGATTGGCAACCAGTAGATTCTACAACTGCTAATTTGATATATTTTCCCGATTCTACAATGATTTTTTCACTTGTTTATACTTTAAATGGTTGCCCTAGTTTAGAAGCATTTTCAACGGTTACTGTAAATCCAAATATTCCAGTTTTTGGTGGAAATGATACGTTAATTTGTATCGGTGATTCAGTTCTTTTACATGCAGTCGGAACACCAATCATTGAATGGGTTGCTCCTGTTGTGGATAGCGTTGCTTTCGCTCCTACACAAACTGCAACTTATACGGTATATGGAACAAGTGACAATGGTTGTGTTACTGTGGATTATGTTACTGTAATTGTAATTCAAACTCCAATTATTGACCCAGGAACACCACCAATTGCATGTATTGGACAAGAAGTTACGTTGAATGCAACAGGAGCGGGTCCAGGAGCAACATACAGTTGGAATTTTGGTGTTACGAATGGAGTGCCTTTTGTTGCAAATGAAAACAAAAATTATACGGTTACAGGAGTTGATCAATATGGGTGTGTTGGTCAAGCAACAATAGCGGTTACAGCCTTACCTGTACCGATTGCTGATTTTACTCCTAGCACTTCTGCAGGGTATGTTCCATTACAAGTTACATTTACGAATAATAGTTCTTTTGCAAATAATTATGTTTGGGATTTTGGAAATGGTTTGGATACTATTACAACTAATTATGGTAATACCTTTACCAACTATTCAATTGCTCCGCAAGATTATGTTGTTTATTTGGTTGCATCAAATGGATATTGTACAGATACAGTTTCAAAAATTGTGAAAGCATTTTTACCCCCTGAAATTTTTGTTCCAAATGTATTCTCACCAAACAATGATGAAAGTAATGATATTTTCTTCGTAACATCTCAAAATTTGGCTTCCTTGGAACTATTAATTTTTAATCGTTGGGGGAACTTAATGGCAACAATTGATAATCCTCTTGGTGGATGGGATGGCAAAACAATAGGTGGTAATGATGCGACAGAAGGAGTTTATTTCTATAAATATATTGCAACTGGACAAGCTGGAGAAGAAATCACAGGTCAAGGATTCTTAACGTTGGTTCGTTAACGCACAAAGCGATAGCGAACTATTAAAATTATCAAGAAAATAAAGCCAATTATTGCTGTGAAAACAATCCCATTGTTGTTTTCCTCAATCGGTGCGATTTCTTGATTTAAAAGTTGTGTTAATTCCTCTCGTTCTTTTTCGTTCGTTTGATTCAACGTTTTAATTGCTTTTTCGAGAGTAGTAATTTTTTTACTCAAATTCAATTGCTTGAGTTCATCGCGTTTAAATCGTAATGCTTCTAATTCTAATTGAAGGTATTCCCTTTTTCTAGCTTCTAGTTGACAGCTATCTATATATTGACTTGCTAAATCAGGATTATCATCTACATAAAAACTTGCCAAATTATAATAAGCGTCATAAATTTTAGCAGGAATATTTTGTTGTTTCCGAATACTTAAAATTTGTTTGAAAAGCGACAAAGCTTCTGTTGGTTTTCCTTCAAAGAAGAAAATTAAAGCTTCATTGTTCAAAGCGTTTATTTTTAAGTTCAATGCATTTCCTTTTTTGGCAAATCGTAATTGTTTTTCGCAGTAAATTTTTGCTTTAGAGTAATTTCCTAGGTTCAATTGAACATCCGCAAGAACTGAATAAGCATTAGCAACAGCCTCCCATTTTTTCAACTCTTTTGCTATAAATATATAATGATAAAGAATGGCAATTGCTTGAGTAAATTCCTTTTTTGCAATGAAAACCTTTGCGAGATTTACTTCAGCTAAAATGGCATCTGTTTCTTTAGGAGATTGAGCGCCTGTGGTTAATGATGATTTAAAATAAAAAGCGGCCGTTTCTAAATCTCCTTGTAAATAGTATGCAATTCCAAGTTCATTCAATTCTTCACAAAGCAATTGCATATCTCCAATCGAGAGAAAGTAATTCTTAGATTCTTTCAAGAACTTAATTCCTTCATTGATCTGACCTTTACGAACTTGATAACAGCCAAAGATTCGTTTGGAAACAGCCATCGAAAAAGAATTTCTATCCTTAGTCTTAGCTAATTCTGTGGCAAGAATTTGAAGGGAATCAACATCGTTTCTCAAATAATATTCCCACAATTCCAGCGCTCTTCGTGTTTTTTCCTCAATGGAACTCGTGCTTTTAAAAGCTTTAAAACTACTTGTCTTTTGAGCAAAACTGAATTGTAAACTAGCGCATATAACTGTAAAAAGAACTAGAATTAATTTTAGAAAAAGCTTATGTGATTTTTGTTGCAATTATTTGGTTTTTATTTCATTGCAAGGATAGTTAACAATAGTTACTTTTGCAACAAAATAATTAATATGTCAAATGCATTTTTCAACGTTCCGAAAGCTATAAATGAACCAATAAAAGGGTATGCTCCAGGTTCAGCAGAGCGCACATCGCTTTTAAAAAAATACGCAGAATTGTATAATCAGGAAGCTATTGATGTTCCAATGTATATAGGTTCGGAAGAAGTTCGCACTGCTACAAAAAAAGCGTTAACAGCTCCTCATGATCATAAAAAAGTGCTTGGGTATTTTAATATTGGTGAAGCAAAACATGTTGAACAAGCTATCAATGCTGCTTTAGCCGCAAAAAAAGATTGGGCAAATTTACCTTGGGAAGAACGCGCTGCTATTTTTTTAAAAGCTGCAGATTTATTAGCTGGTCCATTTAGAGATAAAATGAATGCTGCTACAATGTTGGCTCAATCAAAAAATGTTTTTCAAACAGAAATTGATGCAGCTTGCGAGTTGATCGACTTTTTTAGATTTAATGTTCAATATATGACTCAAATCTACAAAGAGCAGCCTGAATCTTTACCGGGAATGTGGAATCGTTTGGAATATCGTCCATTAGAAGGTTTTGTTTTTGCAATCACTCCTTTTAATTTTACTTCAATTGCAGCTAATTTATGTGCTGCCCCAGCAATGATGGGAAATGTAGTAGTTTGGAAACCAGCAGATTCACAAATTTATTCTGCACAAGTAATTATGGAATTGTTTAAAGCGGCAGGAGTTCCTGATGGAGTTATCAATATGGTGACTGTTGATGGACCAGTTGCTGGTGATGTTGTTTTCCAACACAAAGCGTTTGCAGGATTACATTTTACAGGTTCAACGGGTGTTTTTAGACACTTATGGAAAGAAATAGGAACGAATTTAGATAAATACAGAACTTATCCACGTATTGTTGGAGAAACAGGCGGTAAAGACTTTATCATTGCACATAAATCTGCTGTTCCTGCTGAAGTTGCAACTGCAATGGCACGAGGCGCATTTGAATTCCAAGGACAAAAATGTTCTGCAGCCTCAAGAGCTTATATTCCAAGTAATATCTGGCCTGAAGTTAAACGCATTTTTGTAGAACAAGTGAGCTCATTTAAAGTGGGTTCACCTGATGACACTTCTAATTTTGTGAATGCAGTCATTGATGAGCGTGCTTTTGATAAAATCGCTGGTTACATTGACTATATTAAAACACAAGATGATGCAGAAATAATTACAGGTGGAAATTATGATAAATCAATTGGCTATTTCATTGAACCAACAACTGTAGTTACAATGAATCCAAAATTCAGAACAATGTGTGAAGAGATTTTTGGACCAGTTTTAACAGTTTATGTGTATGATTCAGAGCAATTTGAAGAAACATTAGATTTGTTGGATGAAACTTCTGAATATGCATTAACAGGTTCTATTTTATCGCAAGATAGATATGCTATTAATTTAGCAACTCGAAAATTAGAACACGCTGCTGGAAATTTCTATATCAACGACAAACCAACAGGAGCTGTAGTGGGTCAACAACCATTTGGTGGTGCTAGAGGTTCAGGTACAAACGATAAGGCGGGTGCAATGATGAACTTATTACGTTGGACATCTGCAAGAACAATTAAAGAAACATTTGTTCCACCTACAGATTATAAATATCCGTTTTTGGGATAAAAAAATTCGCTGTACTTTATTGTAGCGATAAACTAAATGTAAAGGGCATTGAATTTTTTAATTATAATTGATGCCTTTTTTTGTTTCTATGGTTTTTTAAAAACAGAGCTAAAATTTATTCTCCAGTTTCTATTCGTTTATAATAATTGTAAAGCTCAACTTGTGCGTGGAAAGTTGGAATGTCTGTGCGACGGTATTGATTCTTGAAATCGGCAGTGATTAATCGTGCTTTAACGCTTCCACTCCATTGATAGTTGAAGATTAAGTCCAGTTCCTTTTGCACGTTTGGAGATTCAACCAAAACGCCCACTTCAATTCGTTTGTCAAGGTTACGTTCCATAAAATCGGCACTTGTGATGAAATATTCGGGTTTACCACTGTTTTCAAATTTCAAAAAACGAGCGTGTTCCAAATAACGATCAACAATACTGATAACTTTGATGTTTTCACTCAAGCCTTTTTTACCTGGTATCAAACAACAAATTCCACGAATTATCATTTCAACTTTAACACCTGCTTGACTCGCTTGATATAATTTGTTAATCATCGTTTGATCTGTCAAATTATTAAGCTTGATTTTAATTCCTGCTTTTTTACCTTTTTTTGCAGCTAAAATCTCTCTGTCAATCAGGGCGATAAGTCTCCGTTTAGCATTGAAGGGTGAAACTAATAGTTTACGGAAAGCGATTGGTTCGATATGATTTTCTAGAATTCTAAAGACTTTTCTAACTTCATTAGAAACTTCAGTTCGGGAGGTTAAATAAGCAAAATCACTATAGATTCGAGCCGATTTTTCATTGAAATTTCCTGTTCCGATATACGTTATGAATTGCTCTTTATTATCTTTTATTCGTTTGATTTGCAGTAATTTAGAATGTACTTTTAGATTTGGAAAACCATAAATTACTTTTGCTCCAAATTCTTTTAAACGATCACTCCAATATAGATTATTCTCCTCGTCAAAACGCGCTTGCAATTCAAAAATTACAGTCACTTGTTTCCCATTGAAAACTGCTGCCATCAAGGCATTCATAATTTCCGATTTACTTGCGACTCTATAAATATTGATTTTTATTTCTTTCACTTTCGGATCAATTGCCGCTTCTCTCAGTAAATCGACAATGTAACTAAAGCGTTGATAAGGAAAATGTAGGAGAACGTCTTCTTTCAAAATTGTCTCGATAATTCCTCGGCCCTTTTCAAATTGAGGAACTTTACAAGGCAACTGCTTTGGATAAACAAATTCAGGACGCCCGAAATCTGGAAAAGAAATAAAATCCTTAAAATTATGATAACGCCCACCTGGAATCGTATTGATACCCGCTTTTAAATTCAAAGCATTTAACAAATAACTTAACAAATCCTCAGGCATTTTTTCATCGTAAACAAAACGCACAGGGATTCCTTTTTTTCGTTGCTTCAAACTTTTTTCGATTTTTTCAATGAACGAAAGTGTCAAATCATCGTCTAAATCGAGTTCGGCATCGCGTGTAAACTTGAAGGTGTAGGCATTAATTTCAACAGGTTCAAAAATGGAAAAAATCTCTTTTAAGTATAAACGAATAATATCATCAATGAGAATAATTCGGATATCTTCTCCTTTTTTCAATTGATAAAAGCGCGAGAAATCAGTTGGAATTTGAATCAATGCGTAACGAATTTTATCTTTTTTCTCCACGATTTTTACAGCCAAATAAATTGCGTAGTCGCGCAACTTAGGAAAAGGATTTTTCTTGTCTAAAATGATTGGAAAAATCGCATGCTTCAATTGTTCATGGAAATAAATACTTAATTCCTTTTTGTGAGCAAGTGTGATTCTTTTTTCGTCTGTATGGTGAATTTTTTCTTTCACCAATGCGCGAAGAATTTTTCTGTAGGCTAATTCAAACTTTTGTTGTTGCTCAATTACAACATCACGTATTTCTTGATAAAGTTCAGCAGAAGTACCATCGAAGCCATCAACTTTTTGCTTTTTAAGCGCAATCATTCGACGGATATTTGCCACGCGAACTCGGTAAAATTCATCCATGTTATTGGAGTAAATCCCTAAAAATCGCATACGTTCAACTACTGGTACTAAATCGTCTAATGCTTCTTGCAACACACGATCGTTAAAAGAAAGCCAGCTTAATTCACGGTTAATTATTTCCATCATCGCAAAGATGCCAAAAAGTAATTTACGAAATAAACAAAGGCTATATTAAATTTTTATGAATTGATTAAGCAAACTCAATCAAAACGGCTCCTTTATCTACAACATCTCCTTCTGTTATGCAGATTTTGCTTACCGTTCCAATTCCTTCAGCTTTAAGAATGTTTTCCATTTTCATAGCTTCAAGTGAAAGCACATTGTCGCCAATTTGAATTTCATCACCTTCTTTCACGAAAATCTTCAGTACACGCCCAGGCATCGGCGCTGTCAATTCTTTCAGTTTTTTGATTTTAGGAACGTCTAATCCTAAGGAAGCTATCAATTCGTCTAATTCGCCACGTTTCTTAACCTGAAAAACACGGTGGTTGATTTTAATAGTTAATTGATTATTTTCTGAATCATCTTTTACGATTTCACCGTGAAATTTTTTGCCTTTGTGAAGCAACAAAAAATAAGTATGGTCATACCATTTTACAAAAGCGCCATCGCTTGATTGTACTTCCTGACCATCTAATAACCAACGAGAATCTGACTGCATGTGACAAATATAATGGAAAAAATAGTCAAAAAAGTAAATCTAATCGTTCGGGTTAAAATTTTAAACATTAAGAATCATCAAATCGTTTAAAGTAAAATTTTGTATCTTTAGTCTCTCTAAAACACTAAACATGAAAAAAATAGTTGGTTTTTTAAGTCTTTTTCTTATCTCAAGTTTGGCTTTTGGGCAAGTTAAATTAAAAGAAAAAGCTCCTTTGGCTGATGTAATGATGAAAAATGTGCTAGGTGGCGAGCTTTCTTTAAACGATGCGAAAAAAGAAAAAGGTTTAATTGTTGTTTTTAGCTGTAACACATGTCCGTTTGTGGTTGGTACACCCGATTTTCCTGGTTGGGAAAGACAATATAATGAATTGCACGAACTAGCTACCAAAAATAAAATCGGTTTTGTACTGGTTAATTCCAATGAAGCAAAACGCGATGGAGTAGATTCATTTGATGCAATGATAGAACATGCAAAAGAAAAACAATACACCATGCCATACTTAGTGGATGTTAATTCACAATTAGCAAACGCTTTGAAAGCGGTAACGACACCCCACATTTATATGTTCAATGCTGAAATGGAATTAGTTTATGTTGGTTCAATCGACAATATTTGGGACAGCAAAAGAAAAAGCGACGAACCTTATTTGAAAAATGCAATTCAAGCACTTGGAGAAGGTAAAAAAATTAAAACAGCAAACACCGCTGCAAAAGGTTGTAGTATTAAAAGAAAAATGTAAAAAAAAGTGGAGAGTTGAGAGTTGAAAGTGAAGAACTAGATTGCAAATTACAGATTTGAAATTGGCAGATTTTGAATTCATTCACTCATTTTTCATTCTCTCATAAAATCTTTATATCAAATAGTCCTAATATCCTAAAGTCCCAAAATCTTAACGCCCTAAAGTCAAAACAAATGAAAACACTCCTTATATCAATCTCCTTATTTCTATCTCTTGGAGCGATGGCGCAATACCAAGGTAACGGTGGAAAACCAAAAAGTTATAAGCTAGCGACCGACTACAAAAACATTGATGTTCGCTTTTTTTCTGAACCTGATGTTGCTGCTTTACGTGCAGAAGACGAACAAACAGACGATACAGGAACTGCTCCTTGGCGTTTTGGGTTTAATAATTATACGGCCCTTTCACTAGATAATTCAGGAACTTGGATAGAACTTCCGAATGGTGATAAAATATGGCAATTACTTGTTAAATGCGAGCAAGCTTTAAGTGTAAACCTTACCTTTTCAAACACAAAAATTCCAGCAGGAAACGAGTTGTACGTTTATAATCCTACCAAAGACTTTATCCTTGGAAAATTTGAACAAAATCACATTTACAATGGCGTTTTAGGAACGGAACTAATCCCAGGAAATACAGCCGTTTTAGAATATTACGTTAAAAAAGGAAACGAGCTTGGAAGCCTAAATGTCTCAACTGTAACTCACGGATACCGAACTGCGAATGAATTTCAAGTTAAAGCTTTTGGTAGCTCAGGTTCTTGTAATATGAATGTAAACTGTCCAGATGGTTCTACTTGGATTCCACAACGAAATAGTGCGGTGATGCTCGTTTCTGGAAGCAATGGATTTTGTTCTGGAGCATTGATTAACAACACTGCGAACGACGGAAAACCTTACGTATTAACAGCAAATCACTGTTATTCAGACCCAACAGGTTGGATTTTTAGATTCAATTGGCAAGCAAGTGATTGTGCAAATCCCGCAAGTTCTCCTTCTTTTCAATCATTAAGCGGCGCTGTTTTGCGTTCAAGAAGAACACCGTCTGACTTTTGTTTGGTAGAAATTACTGGAGGTTTAGAAGGTAACACCGTTCCTTTGGCTTATCAACCTTATTTTTCGGGTTGGAATCATTCGGACACACCGCCAACTTCAACGGTTTCAATTCACCATCCAGCAGGAGATATAAAGAAAATTTCTTTTGACGATGACGCTGCAACGGCTGTTCAAGCTATGGGTTCATCTGAAGCAGCTAGTTCTTGGTCTGTTCAGTGGGATAGAAACACAACAACGGAAGGTGGTTCTTCAGGTTCACCTTTGTTTGATCAAAATCGTCGCATCATCGGACAGTTATGGGGTGGAGGTGCCTCTTGTTCTAATTTAACTTCACCAGATTATTATGGACGACTTTTCAACTCTTGGGAACCAGCGGGAAGTAACGCTTCTAGTCAACTTAAGAATTGGTTGGATCCCAATGATTCAGGTGCAGAGTTTATTGATGGTTACGATCCTTCTAACGCTAATCCTGTTCTAGTTGATGCTGGAATATCTTCACCACAAGGAGTTTCAGGGACTTTTTGCGGAGCTGAAATTTCACCAAGCGTTAAGATTTCAAATTCTGGAACTAACACTTTAACAGCTATAGATATTGTGTATGCTTTTGATGGTGGAAGTCCTCAAACTTTTAATTGGACAGGTTCTCTTCCTCAATGGCAATCTACAATTGTAAACTTACCCACAACTACTTTAGGCTCTGGAAATCACACATTTACAGCTAGTGTTAACAATCCGAATGCAAGCGTTGATGAAAATACAAATAACAATACCACTAGCTCTTCTTTTTCTGTTGTGATAGGTGGTCAAGCGGTTCAATTGAACTTGACTTTAGATTGTTATGGTTCTGAAACGAGTTGGGAATTACAAGATGCGACAGGTACAGCTTTGTATGCAGGAAGTGGTTATTCTGATGACCAACCAGGATTAGTTTCTATTGATCCGTGGTGTTTACCTTACGGATGTTATAAATTAGTTGTTGCTGATTCATATGGAGATGGACTTGAAGGAGGAATCTTCTGTCAAGAAGACGGAAGTGTTGATGTCGTTTATAATGCAGCGAGCTTAGGCGGAATTCCAGCAACAGACCCAGATTTTGGCGATCAGACAGCGATTGATTTCTGTATTACTGAAAATGGAGTTGGTATAGAAAACTTAAGCGAAAACATGATTTTAGTGTACCCAAATCCTGCAAAAAATTTGTTGACCATTCAATTGGGAAATAGCTTAAAAGGAAGCTTAAACTTTACAGATATTTCGGGTAAATTAATTTTTAGCAAAGAAATCAACAGCCCACAAACTCAACTTAATGTCGATCAATTAAGTGCAGGTACCTATTTCTTACAATTCAACCTTGAAGGACAAGTATTAGTTAAAAAAATAATCATTGAATAATTACTAAGGAATGGCTGGAATTTATCTGCACATTCCTTTTTGTAAGCAACGTTGTACTTATTGTGATTTCCATTTTTCAACGAATTTTGGCTCGTATAGGAAAGAATTGATTGCTGCTTTATGCCGTGAAATAGTTCTTCGTAAAGCTGAAATTCAAACGGAAATTCAAACTGTTTACTTTGGTGGAGGAACACCAAGTTTATTGGAAAACGAAGAATTGAATTTGATTCTTGCAACGATTCGAGAAAACTATAGCGTTTCAGAAACTGCTGAAATTTCCCTAGAAGCGAACCCAGAAGATGTGTGTGAAGAAAAACTATCACATTGGAAAAAAGAGGGAATCAATCGCTTGAGTATTGGTTTGCAGTCTTTTAAGGAAAGTGACATGCAATGGATGAATCGAGCGCATTTGGCAAGCGATGGAGAAAGGTCTGTTCGTTTGGCGCAAGAACTCGGCTTTGAAAATATCACTATTGATTTGATTTATGGTTTGCCACAACTAACCAAAGATGAATGGAAAAAGCACTTAGAATTAGTTACATCTTTGGATATTTCACACATTTCAGCTTATTGTTTGACTGTAGAACCCAAAACAGCTCTTCATCATCAAGTTAAACACAATCAATTGATTACAGCCGATGAAGATACACAAAGTGAGCAATTTGAGTTGATGATTGATTTTTTGAAAACGAAAGGATTTGAGCAATATGAAATCTCTAATTTTGCTAAAAATGAGCAGTATTCAAAACACAACTCAGCTTATTGGCAAGGTGTTCATTACATCGGAATAGGTCCATCAGCTCATTCATTTAATGGAATAAATCGCCGATGGAATATTTCAAATAATACAGTTTATTACAAAAATGTTGGTGTTAATGATAGCTGGTTTACTATTGAAAAATTGAGCGAAAAAGAGCAGTGGAATGAATTGTTTCTTACGGGTTTACGTACTAAATGGGGAGTTTCTAAAAAAGCAATTGAAAGCATGAATTCATTTTCAAAAGCTGAGTATAATTTGCTAGAGAATTATATTTCTGACGGTTTGTTAATTGAAACAGCATCAAGTTTTATACTCTCAAACGCTGGAAAAATACGCGCTGATGGCATTGCAAGTTCGTTTTTTAGAGTTTAAAGAATTAATCGTTAAGTATTGATTTGAGGAATGAAGACATATTCTCTATTTATTTTACACAGAATGTTAAAAAATTCTAAATATATTTTTAAATTAGAAAAATATTAAATCAAAAAACATGCTTAAAACTCTTAGAAATCTAGCTTTAATAATGGTTTTGACATTATTTGGAAGCAACGTTATTGGACAAGTAAAAAATTTTAGCGGAGTTGTTATTGATAGTGAATCAAAAAAACCTATAGCATTTGCAAAAGTTGTTTTAACAGAAACAAATCAGGGTGCGATTGCTGATGATTTAGGAAAGTTTACAATTCAACTAGATTTTTCAAAAGGCAGCAAGGAAAAAATGTTAACGGTAAGAAATGCAGGTTATCAAGATTTTAATTTGATTGTAACTATCAATTCACCAGCTGTTTTATCTGTAGAACTTGTTGGAGAAGTGATTTCTTTTAATGAAGTTGTTGTTTCAAGTTCGCGTATTTCTGAAAAAATACTTGAATCACCAGTAAGTATTCAAAAGCTATCTTCACAACAAATTTTATCTACTTCCAGCGGAAATTTCTACGAAGGATTTAAAAATTTAAGAGGTGTTGACATTTCTAGTTCAAGTGCTGGATTTCAAGCGGTTAATATGCGTGGCTTCAACACAACGGCTCCAGTTCGTGTTGTTCAGTTTGTTGATGGAATGGACAATCAAGCGCCCGGTTTGAATTTTCCTGTTGGAAACCTTGTTGGTGCGAATCCATTAGATCTTGAAAGCGTGGAAATTATTACTGGTCCTGCTTCTTCATTATATGGTCCGAATGCATTTCAAGGGGTTGTAAATATGATTTCTAAAAACCCGTATGATTATCAAGGTCTTTCTGCTGAAATAAAAACTGGAACACGCAATTTATTGGAAGGAAATGTCCGCTACGCTGAAGCTTTTGGTAAAGATCAAAAGTTTGCTGTAAAATTTACAGCTTCTTTTATGCAAATGAAAGATTGGATCGCAGATGATAGTGCTTCCAATATTTATGGTGACATTTCTGCGGATGTAAATCTTTCCAATATTGTTTCGAAATTGCAATTTGATCAAACACAATCGCAGGAAGACATCGACCAATGGGTGGCTTTGAATAATTATATTGAGTTCAATCCAGTTGTTGGTCAATTAGGTCTGAATGTTAAAAACGTAGTTGCGCCTGGTTATTTTGAAAATCAATTGGCAAATAACAATGTTCAAAGTTTCAAAACAAGCTTGGGTCTTCACTATAAATTGACTCCAAATTCACAAATCTCTTACACTGGAAAATTTGGTTTAGGAACTGCGATTTATCAAGGAGCAAATCGCTATTCTATTAAAGACATTATGTTTCAACAACACAAAGTGGAATGGAGCGGTAAAAATTTCTTAGTGAAAGCATATGGAACGTTCGAGGATGCTGGAAATTCGTATGATGCGGTTTTTACAGGAATAAACGTTTCAAAAGCGTCAATTGCTGACAATTGGGTGCCAACTTACTTGAGTACTTTCTTCAATACACTTTCAGCTTTGAACAATGATTATGCAAATGACGCCAATATTACAGACGTTCAAACATCAATGAACGCTGCTTTAATTGACGCCAACAATTCTTGGTATCAACCTGGAACTTCTGCTTACGATAGTGTTGTGAATGTAATTACTCAAAATGCCGACCTACAAAATGGTTCAAAATTCGTTGATAGATCCGCTTTCTATCATTTAGATGGACAATATAAATTCGATAAAGTGAAATGGATGGATTTGCAAGTGGGAGCAAATTTCAGGTATTATTCTCCTCGCTCTTATGGAACAATTTTCACAGATACACTTGTAAATTTTGCTGATACGTTAGAAAATGGTTCAGCAGATAGAAATGCTGAATTTACAAAATTATCTCTTTGGGAAATGGGCGGCTATGTGCAAGGAACAAAACGCTTTTTTGAGAATAAATTAGTAATTAATGCTTCGGCCAGAGTTGATAAAAATCAAAATTTTCAACCACAATTTTCGCCTCGACTTTCGGTGTCAACGAATTTTAAAAACAACAACATTCGTGTTGGAGTTCAGTCGGCATTTAGAACACCAACCCTTCAAAATCAATATATCAATCTAAATCTTGGTCCTATTACACTTTTAGGAAACTTGAATGGTTACGATAATGTTTATACACTAAATTCTGTTACCACTTTCAACGACAGTTTAGCAGCATTGAATGGTGATTTGAACGCAATTGACCCTGCTATTTTGAAAAAAGTAAACTATGCAAAATTGAAACCAGAGCAAGTGAAAACGATTGAAATTGGTTATCGCGGTGTGATTAAAGGAAAACTATTTATCGATGCTGATTTCTATTATAATGAATACACAAATTTCATTGCAGATGTAAGAATCGTTGCACCGTTGGATGGCGCAATTGCTGGTGAAGAGAGCGGATTTGATGCAATTGTTACTAAAGATTACAGTGTTTATCAAGTTCCTGTAAACAGCGAGAAAAAAGTAAATTCAATGGGTGGTGGTTTGTCTTTGGCTTATTATTTACCAAAAGGCTACCAAGTTTCTGCGAACTATACGTATGCGAACCTAATAACTGAAACTTTAGAAGAAGATTTAATCCCTGGCTTTAACACGGCTCCTCATAAAGTAAACGTTGGCTTGACAGGAAAGAATGTTTGGAAAAACTTAGGTTTTACTACAAATTTTCAATGGGTAAATGGTTTTGAATGGCAAAGCACATTTGGAACAGGTCAAATTCCTTCTTACCACATTTGGGATGCTCAATTGAACTACAATTTCAACGTGAAAGAAAGTAAGATGATTGTGCGTTTGGGTTGTTCAAATATCTTAGACAAGAAAAGACGCGAAGTTTTTGGTGGTCCAATGATTGGAAGAATGATTTATACGAGCGTTGGGTTTGACTTACAAAAAAATAAAAAATAAGAAACCTTAAACTTTACATAAATGGAATCAAGTGCAATAACCACCATTTTTCTGCCTGTAGCATTGGGAATTATAATGCTCGGATTAGGACTTTCTTTAACAATTGCTGATTTTCAGCGCGTTGTAAAATTTCCAAAAGTTATATTTATTGGTCTTTTCTGTCAAATGATAATTCTTCCTGTTGTGTGTTTTTCAATCGCAAAAGGCTTTGGATTAGCTCCTGAATTAGCAGTAGGGTTGATGTTGTTGGCTGCATCGCCTGGGGGTTCAACGGCGAACCTTTTCAGTCATTTAGCAAATGGAGACGTTGCTTTGAATATCAGTTTAACGGCATTTAATAGTATTTTAAGTATCTTAATGTTGCCGCTAATTGTGAATTTTTCGATTGATTATTTTATGGAAACTGGGCAAGTTGTTCCGCTACAGTTCAAGAAAATTATTGAGGTTTTCGCGATAGTTTTAGTACCTGTTGGAATTGGAATGATTATTAATGCAAAAAACCCAAGTATTTCAATTAAATTAGAAAAGCCTGTTAAAATCTTATCTGCGCTGTTTTTAGTGTTGATAATCGTTTCTGCCATAATTAAGGAGAAAGCACATATTGTTGAGTATTTCCAGCAAATTGGAATTCCAGCGCTTTTGTTTAATGTGTTAAGTTTAGCAGTTGGCTATTACATTCCAAGAATGTTGAATATTGGCAAAAAACAAGCTATTGCAATTGGTATGGAAATCGGAATTCACAACGGAACGATGGCTATTTTTATTGCTACAACTGTTTTAAATAATAGCGTAATGAGCATTCCTCCAGCAATTTATAGCTTGATTATGTTTATTACAGCTGGAATTTTTGGGTATTTTGTAAGTAAATCAAGCGAAGAAGCTTAGTGTTAATGACAAACTAAGAATTGAACAACTCGTTCGAGAAGAATGGTAAATAGAAACTGAAATTATATTAAGGAAAATAATTATTTTGTCCTGTAAATTGCTATTTGGATTCAATCTTTGAATTGCGAATGATGTTCGAGAACGATTATGGAAATAAGGCTTTAATTATTGCTACGTTGAAAGATTGATAATATGTATAAACTATCAAAAGATTAAATTGAAAAGTGCTGATTTTAACTTTTTTGCTAGGTTTTGAATACTTAAAACAATTCTGAGATTAATGTTTGGTAAAATCCTTTATAAATATCTAACTTTCGCAACACTGTTTTTCAAATTGATATGAATAAAAAACTCAAACTTTGGGAGTTGGATCGTGTATCTGAAGAAGTATTTAAGCAACAGAAAAAAAATCCGATTGTTGTGATTCTTGATGATATTCGCTCTTTAAATAATATTGGTTCTTTTTTTAGAACTGCTGACGCATTCAATATTGAGAAAATCTATTTGTGTGGAATAACAGCTTGTCCTCCGCATAAAGACATTCATAAAACGGCATTAGGAGCCACGGAAACCATTGAGTGGGAACACAACTCGAATATCGTTAGTTTGTGTGAGGAACTCAGAAATCAAGGCTATTCCATCTGTTCAATTGAGCAAACAGAAGAAACGGTTTTTCTTCAAAATATACATGAACTGAAGGCTGAAAAATTTGCTTTGGTGTTTGGAAATGAAGTAAATGGAGTGAATCAAGAAGTTGTAAATTATTCAGATACGGTTATAGAAATTCCTCAATTCGGAACAAAACATAGCTTGAATGTAAGTGTTTGCGCTGGAATTGTACTTTGGGAGTTTTGTAAGAAATACATTTAGGAGGAACATAATGCTAATTAATTGCAAACGTAATAATTGCTAATTGCGAACGGATTCCCATAATGCTTATTAATTTCGAAGTATTATCCAAGTCATTCCCTCATAAAATCCAAAGCTCTTAAAGTCCTAATGTCTTGTAGTCTTAACGTCTTAAAATCCTAACGTCCTAACGTCCCACTTCCAACTCCTTCTCCACTTCCCAATTCGCTCTAACTTTCACAGGTGTCGAGAAATAAATCATTGATTCAGCCATTTTTTGCTCCTTCACATTAATCGGGTCCCACATTCCGTTTTGGTTGCTGTCTATCAATAAGCGGAACGAATATTCACCCGGAATTAAATTTTGAAATGGAATACGCAGCGTTGTAGGTGCAATTATAGATTCAGCAATCACTTTGTCTTTTTGCATTAATTGTAACACACCATTTTCGATTCCTTGGCTAAGCTTTACATTCAAAGAACCAAGTTCGCGCTCACTTCTTAAATTAATCATTAAACTCGTTTTGGAATTTCCCATTCCAGATTTTCCAATTATTGAATTTTCTTCTATTTGTAAAATAAAGGTACGTTGGTCGAACGACGGAAGTTTTAGTTCAAGGGATTGGATATTTTTCTTTCCTTCAAATTTAACTTCAGAAGAATCTTTTGCGGATAAAAGTTTGAACTTCGTAAAATCTATATCTTGAATATAGTCGTTAATTTCCAGCTGAATAAAGTCGGTAAAACCATTTTCAATTTCAATGTATTTCGGCTTAAGTTTTGTTTTTCTATCTTTCTCCGAATAACGAATCGAAAGTGTGTCTTGATTTAAAATGAGTTGCAAAGGATTCAATTCCGTTTTACCAATCGCAAACAGCAAACTATCTTTTCCTGCTGCAATGAAATCAGTTCGAGCAAATTCTTTGTTGTTGTATAAAATCTTTGTAAGCATCGAATCTTCAGGCACGTGTACACTAATCAAACCGGGTGCTAAAACTTGAGCGTTGCCAATTTTATTCGTTCTCAAAGGAGATGAAACACGCAATTTCAACGTGTCACGAAAAGCAGTATCAATTGAAATAGGTTCAAAATTCCAATCTTGCGCTTCGTCTTTTTGAATGATTAAATCGTTGTTTTTGTCGTTGAACGCTTTTAGAAAGTAATTTCCAGCTTTTAAAGATTGTAATTTCACATTTCCGCCTGCAATCGTTTTGGCGAAGTAACGCGGTTTTTCAGCTTGCAAAGAATCAAATAAACCGACCACAATCTTAGCTTCTGGTTTATTTGAAAACGCATCTTTCACGGTTGCATTGAGTTCTAAGGTATCAATTATTGGACCTGTGGAAAAGGTAATTTGCATCAAAGAATCGTTGCCTTCTGTGACATCTTTTACAGCGCCATTTAGGTATAAAGTGTAGGTTGTATTGGGCAAAAGCATTTCTTTCCAACTCAAGTTCAAGGTTTTTTTAGTCAATTTCGCTTCAACTTTTGCGTCAGCAGGAACAAGAAAAATAGTTTCTGTTGGATTGTTTAAAAGGATGAATTCATCGAATGTGATTTCAACAGAATTACCAGAAAAATTCGTCGTTCCAGCAACTAAATTTGTTTTTTGAATTTGAGGCGCGATTTCATCTTCAGCTCCACCAGTGATAGAACCTACTTGCGCGCAACTTGCCAACAAGATAATTGCAAAAATTAAAGGTGTGAAACGAGCCATCTACAAAGTTCTTCTAAATAATGAGCATCTGTCGTATCAAATGAATTTAATGATTCGCTGTCAACATCTAAAACGCCAATGACTGCTCCATCTTTCAATAATGGAACCACAATTTCACTTTTTGAAAGCGAGCTACAAGCAATGTGTCCAGGAAATTGTTCGACATCTTCCACTACAATTGTTGCTTTTGATTCCCAAGAAGCACCACAAACGCCACGACCTTTTTGAATTCGTGTGCAGGCAACAGGCCCTTGAAATGGACCAAGCACTAATTCGTCTGTCTTCACTAAATAAAAACCAACCCAGAAAAATCCAAACGTTTCTTTCAAGGCTGCAGCAACATTTGCTAAGTTGGCAATTGCGTCTGTTTCGTTTCCTATTAATGCGTGAATTTGCGGCAGGAGTTGCTCGTATTTCTCTGCTTTTGAACCACTTGCTATTATTAAATCTTCAGCCATTGATTGAAATAAATTGATTGCTTAAAATTGTGTTGCAAATATAACATTAGTCAATCGAAAGCGTCAAAATTCAAAAGGTGATTTAGCTTTGGACATTTGTATTCAATATCAAATTCCATAAAAAAGTAACTTTTTCCTTGTGAAAAGCGATAGTTTTTCTTAAATTCAAGTAAAAATTAAAATTATGCTTAAAGATCTCAAACTAGAACGCGTGCTTTTTTTGGATATTGAAACCGTTCCGCAAACGTACATTTATCAGGATTTAGACGAAAAAACAAAAGAATTATTTAATCACAAAACGCGCTTTTCACAAAACGAAGAAAAATCCTTCGAGGCAATTTACAATGAACGTGGAAGTATTCTTTCGGAATTCGGTAAAATCATTTGTATTTCGATAGGCTTGGTGACAAAAGATAGTTTAGGCGCTCGTAAAATACGTTTGAAATCATTTGCTCACGACGACGAAGAAACCTTGTTGTTGCAGTTTAAAAAGTTATTAGACGATCGCGAATATATTTTATGCGGTCACAATTCTAAAGAATTTGATATTCCTTATATCTGCCGTCGTATGTTAATCAATGGAATTTCATTGCCAAGTGTACTCGACATTGCAGGAAAAAAACCGTGGGAAATTAACCATTTAGACACCTTAGAACTTTGGAAATTTGGTGATTACAAAGCGTTTACATCCTTGGCTTTATTATGTCACGTTTTTAATATTCCAACTCCGAAAGATGATATTTCAGGTGCCGATGTAGCTAGGGTTTACTACGAAGAGAAAAATTTAAAACGCATTCGACAATATTGCGAAAAAGATGTTGTGGCTTTGATTCAATTACTTATGCGTATGAAGGGCGATTCATTGATTCCCGAAGAAAATATTAGTTCGGCAAGTGAGGAATAAAACTTAAAATAGTTCAAGCATTAAAAAGAGGAATATCAAAATGAAAACAAAGACTAACATTACAACTTTAGATTAAATACTCGATAAAAAGTATGGTAAAAAAGGTGAGCCTTTACGTGAAAAATGGTAGTAAGAATTTGAAGTTTTTCGTCTAGGTGTTTTACTTGAGGAAGCTAGAACAAAACTTGGAATGACTCAAGAAGAACTTGCAAAAAAATGTGGCACCAATAAGTCTTATATTTCAAGAATTGAAAATAATTCTTCAGATATTCGCCTTTCGACGTTGATAAAAATCATTCAACAAGGATTGGGGGGACACTTAAAACTTTCACTTGAGTTGTAAGCAATTATCTGCTTTAGTTAACATGTAAGCAATCAAAAACAAAACTTTCAAGTTTAGTTCTATAAAGTTGTTTTAAGTGCTGGTTTTATTTAACTATCAGTTTTCCGTTCTCCACTTTCAACTTAAAAGTCTCACTCCTCCTTACACAATCCCTGTATCACATGGAAGGTATCGTGCGCTTGTGTGATTAATTTTTTTAGCGTTTCATCTTTTGCGTTTTTCTGAACAGCTTTCTGAATTTCAGCACTTTCTTTCACCAATTTATCCATTGCAGCTTGAATTGCAGGTTTGTTTAAAGAAACAGGCGGTGTTGAATTTTTTAGCAACAAAGCTTTCGCTAAAAACTCATTACTTCTTGTGCGCAAAGGTTTGAAATCTCCTGTTTCCGCAGGGTGAAATGTTTGCGACATTACTTTATGAAAATCTTTTAAAGCTGGCCAAGAATCTTTTTCAATGGTAATTAATAATGAATCAGTTAAAGCTGCTTTGTATTTTTCTGAAACAATTCCCCAGTCAACTAAATTCCAAATTCCAGCTAAATAGTCGGCGCGTTTATTTTGGTATTTTAAATAATAAGCGTGTTCCCATACATCAATTCCTAAAATTGGAATGCCACGATCTTTGGCAACATCCATAATTGGATTGTCTTGATTTCCAGTGCTTGTTACCATTAATTTTTTATCTGGAGTTACAATGAGCCATGCCCATCCTGAACCAAAACGAGTTGTTCCTGCCTGATTGATTAATTTTTTAAGTGAATCCAAAGAACCGAATTGACTTTTAACCGCAGCATCAAACTCTGCAGTAACAATACCTGATTGTTTTTCTTTTGGGGCTAAAATTTCCCAGAATAAAGTGTGATTGTAATGTCCACCTGAATTGTTGCGAACAGCATCCGAACGAAAACTAGCATAAAGCATCAAATCGATTAAAGATGTAGTCTCCATTTTTGTACCTGCAATCGCTTTATTCAAGTTGTCAATGTAGGCTTTGTGGTGTTTTGAATGGTGAATTTGCATCGTTAAAGCGTCAATATCTGGCTCGTAATCAGTGTATTGATATTTTAAACTCGGAAGTGAGTATGTTTGGGCTTGAAGGGTAACAACTTGTGCTAAAATAAGAAGAATTAGGAAATATTTCATGGTTTTCGTTTAGACAAAATTACGGTAAATAGAAAGTTTAAAAGCTATCTGGTAAAAGAATTAGTAATAATTACCAAATCAGTTATTATGTTTATTTGTTAAATGAGTCTCCGCAATCGTACTAAAAAAATGCTTTTATGTTGAAAATCAAGAGTTTAATCAAGGTGAGAACTTTTTAGTGAATTTTTAGCGAACCAATATTGGCCTTGAATTTCTAGGTTTTAGCTACTGAACTGAAACTGTTAATTTTTAAAATTTCTGCAAGATCATTTTAAAAAATTTCAGTTTCAGAAAGAAGTTAAAATTGTTCGCAACGAGTTGTAATTATTTAAATAACAATAATTTGCAAGTAAAAAACTTAAAGCCTTGATTTTTTTACCTTTGGTGCTTCTTGCGCAGTGTTTCTTTTTTCGTCAAAAAAAAGAAGGGTAAATAAATTATAAGCTCAATTTGGGATTTTGGGTAGGATTGTGATTTTAACTATTTTTAGTTTAACGCGTTTAGCCATTAAAATTAACCCTGTTTTACTGGAGTAAAAAATCCTTTGATGAAACCAAAAATTTGTTTTCTAAATAAAAACATAAGTAACAAATAAGGAATAATCATTAAATACAAAATTCCTGAGTTGATGTTTGTTCCAAAACTTGCTTCATCAACTTCGCTTCCTTGTTTGGCCAAAAGCTTACATTGCGAACATCCTTGAGCTAACATAGTTGATGCTTGAAAAAATACAAGAACAAAAAGGAAAATGAGTTTATGCTTCATGGCTAAAATTTACGTTTACAAAGTTACGATTAAGAATGTATGATTGTTCACTCGAAAGTTGAAAATATTCACTCATTTCAAAGAATCGATTTATTGTTTTCAATGATTACTTTTGTGCTATGCGTTATTTATACAGTTTATTACTTTTTGTTACCCTTGTTTTTCAATCTTGTGAAGATAAAAAACCCAAAGAAATTGAACTCAACAGAGCCAATCTTGATAGTTTAATAAAAATCTATCCCGACAGTGTTTCACTTTTGGTGAAGCGTGGAAATTTGTTATTTGAAGAGTTGTTGTACGAAGATGCAATGGCAGATGCAGCTCGAGCTTATCGATTAGATAGCAACCGAACAGAATGCCGTGTGTTGTATGCAGAAGCATTGATTAATAGTCCTAAAAGAAGTGTTGATGACTTGTTTACAGCCCACAAAATTTATAAGAAAATCGTTAGAAAAGAACCCAAAAATGTAGAAGCCTTAGTTGGTTTAGCTAATACATATTCTATGTTTGAAGATTATGAAAATTCTTTCAAATACATTAACCAAGCGCTTCGTATCAACCCGAAATATAGAGATGCTTATGTTTTAAAAGGTACAAACTATCGCAATCAAGGAAATTTTAAATTGGCAGTATCCTCCTACGAAACAGCAGTTCAACAAGACCCGAAATTTTATGGCGGTTACTTGATGTTGGGTGCGCTTTATCAATTTAAAGAAGATCCAATTTGTATTGAGTATTACACAACAGCTTATAAAATCCAACCAAAAAACCCAGATGTAATCTATTCACTGGCGTATGCAAAACAATTGTTTGGTAAAGAAAATGCTGCGAGCGCTTTGTATCGAAAAATGATTCGTTTGGATAGTACCTATCACGAAGCTTATTTTCAATTAGGTTATATCAAACAATTCACAACAATGGATTTGGATTCAGCATTGTTCTTCTATGAAAAAGCTACAGAAGTTCAACCGAAACACATTGAGTCGTATCACAATATGGGATTGATTTATGAAGATAAAAAAGACATTACCAACGCTTTATTTTCTTATGCAAAAGTGTTGAAAATCAATCCTGAATTTGAATTGACAAAAGAGCGTGTTGAAATCCTGAAAAAACAAAGGTGAATCGAATTGAGAAAATTAGCACTCTGATTGGTGATGTTGCGTTGCCTTTAATGGGTTATTTCCTTTGGAATTGGAATTTATATTTTATCTTATTGTTTTTTCTTTTGGATCAATTGGCAAGGGTGGTGTTGTTGCCTTGGAGAATGAAACTAACAGATTTAAGTACCGCTGAAAAAAGTAAGCAACTTTTAAAAGCAAGTTTTTTACTTTTAACGGAAGTAGTTGTAATTCATTCGGTAATTTATTTTCAAAGTCCCTCAATCGAATTTGGAGAAGAATTTGGTCGCTTTTTTCACTACAAAGATATGGGGATAGAACAAGGCTATCTTTTGTTACCTCTTGTTTTTTTAGGTGAATGGATACGTATCAACAATGAATTAAAAATGAATATTGTTGGTCACAAACAAAAAGCACTTTTGACTAAATCATTGAAAAATGCGTTTGTGAGAATTTCATTTTTCTCCTTGATTTTGGGTATTTTGTCCTTTGTTTTTATACCAGAATGGCTGATTGTTTTTCCTTTCTTAGCAGTTGTTACCCTTTTGGTTTTTTGGGATTGAGCAATTAATTTTGAAGCTATTTAAATCAATTTGTACCGATTAATTTTCATTTTACTTTCTGTTTCCTTGATCGTTCAATCTCAAAAAGCGAGCATTAAAAACCAACAATCTGTAGTATTTACTAGTAATTAGGGTGTGCTGAAAAACTCACGTCAACGAAAATTTAAGCTAAAAATGCCAAATTGTTTGATTAACCATTTTTGGATTTGGGATTTTATTTTGAGTATCAAAACCTCAATCCATAGCAGTGTCACCTCAACTAAATGGACTAAGTTGAGCACTAAAATGATGCTAGCAATCCAGGATTGGCTGGTGTTTGCAAGCTTTGCCTTAACACGGTCTAAACCGTATGCTCTCTTTACTTGACCGAACTTACCTTCTATTGGATTGCGTTCAACAGGACTTACTTGATTTGACAATGCCTTTTCCGACGGTCTTCCAAGTGGTTTAGCCTTGAGTATTATTCCATTTTCTATGAGGTAGGCTCTATTGTATCTGTTACAATAAATTTTATCAGCTAAAACGTAAGCTGGGTAATAACCAAATCGCTCTTTGTATTTTTCAACGCTTGCTTCTAATCGTTGTCCTCCATTGAATGCCTCCCTGCTGAAGTCATCAATAAAAGAAAAACCATCTACCATTGAGACATTGATTTTTGCTCCAAATTCAACTTTTGCTGTTGATTTCCCTCTAACAATTGGTCTAATATGTGGTTGATGAACGCTTACTATTCTGTGGTCAACGCTATGTGTATTATTGTTATACATGTACTGCTGCTGTTCATAAACATGCTGAATAACAAACCAGTATTTGTATTGCTTTTGATCAAATGGAATCGTTTCACATTTATCTAGTAGTTGATTAATCGAAGTGATATTTCTAGGGAGATATCTTAACTGTTTTTTAATTGCTGTTCGAATATTTTTTCGGGATTTAGTTTTCTTTTGAGCAATATTCAAGTAATCTTTTCGAGCAAATTCCCTGTAATTTCTTAGCTTTATTGTTTCTGTAGAATTCTCAAAAACTATGTCCATCAACTCTTCCGATTTCATCCGAGCATCGTTCAAAACAACCACATCAGTAGGGTAAGCAATATCTTGGGACAAGCTATAGCATCCATAATCAAAGAACCTTTATTCGGATTTGTAACTTGATTATTATCTGATTTATCTTTTTGCTTGGCTTCAATATCACGTTTAAGTTTAGCAATTCTATCATTGATTGCATTAATTTGCTCTAAACCTAAATGCTTGCGGAACTATACAAACAAAGATGGATCAAGCGGTGGTGTATCACAAAAAGAGGAATACCCCAAGAAATACTGCAAGTAGATGTTCTCACTAATTTGATCAACTGTTTCTCTTTCGTCTAAATCACAGATATGTTTTATCATTGTTACACCTAGAACTAACCTTGGATTTAGGTCGGGTCTCCCGGTTTCTTTCTCAGCGATATGCTTCCTGTAAATGGAACATAAATCATCCCATGGCTAAAGCTTTGAAAGTCTAACCCAAAGATTCTCAGGATTCAATGAACGTTCAAACGGACTTTCAAATCCTGCTAATGATAGCTGGCTTGGACTAACATATTTTGGCTTAGATGCACGGTTTTTGGCTGTTTTTTTCATTTTTCCTTGCACTTGATTCCATGAAAATAGCAGGAATCCTTAATCTGACAAGAGTTTTTAGTATTTCAGCAGACCCTAATTAAAGCACAATCAAAACCTAATAATGATTTTCTTTTAAAATCAAAATCAATTAAAAAAATCACTAAAAACAAAAAAGCGATTAAGAAAATTATTTTGACTTAATCGCTTTTGTCCTTAACATTGCAAATCTGTTAGTTTTTCAGTGACCTCTCTATAAGAACACCTTTTTTGTTGTAAATTTCTTTAATCTTATCCGTTCAAAGCTTCTGCACCACCAACGATTTCTAAGATTTCGTTTGTAATTGCGGCTTGACGAGCCTTGTTGTAACTTAATTTTAAGCTTTTTTGAAGTTCTTTAGCATTATCTGTAGCTTTATGCATTGCAGTCATACGAGCGCCATGTTCAGCAGCAAATGAATCACGAATTGCTTTAAATACTTGAAGTTTCAATGATTTCGGAATCAAATCTTCAACGATTTCATTTTTAGATGGTTCAAAAATATAATCTCCTGCCGCGTTTGTTCCTTCAGAAACAGTTGGAATAATTGGTAAAAATTGTTCCGTTTCAATTGATTGCGTTGCAGCATTGATAAAACGATTGTAAACCAATACAACTTTATCATATTCTTTTGCTTTGAATCCACGCATTACTTCTTCTGCTATTTTTGCAATGTTTTCAAATTTTAAGTCTGCATAAACATCTTCCAATGGTGCTAAAGCTGGATTGATGTAGTAATTCGGAGTGTTTTTGAATGCGTCCTTAATTTTTTTACCTAAACATAACAATTTAACATTAGCATTAGCATACTCTTCTTGTTTAAGTGCTGCAACACGTTTGATGATGTTATTATTAAAACCGCCACACAAACCACGATTTGAAGTTATACCTATTATTAAAACCGATTGTACTTCTCTGGTGTCAGAGTAAGCGTTTTCAGATAAATCAAGTGTAGCACTTAAATTTTCAAGAATCTCCTTCAATTTTCCAGCATACGGGCGCATTGCTGTAACAGCATCTTGTGCACGCTTTAACTTCGCCGCAGAAACCATTTTCATTGCAGACGTAATCTGCATCGTGGAACCAACGGAGGTTATTCTATTTCGTATTTCCTTTAAATTAGCCATCTTTTTTTGGATTGCAGATTTCAAATTGCGAATTACAGATTAGCTTTTAATCTTCAATTCGCAATTTGCAATCTGTAATTTTTTAATATTTATCAGCTACTTCTCTTGCAACTTTTGTCAACGTATCAGTGATTTCATCAGTATATTTTCCTGCTTTCAAAGCCACTAAAACATCTGCGTGTTTCGCTTCTAAAACCGTTAAATAGTCTTTTTCGAATTCTTTCACCTTGTTGATTGGAACGCGTTGCATCAAACCTTTTGTTCCAACGTAGATAATCGCAATTTGTTTTTCAACTGGATATGGATCACCTTCTTTTTGTTTCAAGATTTCAACGTTTCTAGCTCCTTTATCTAATACTGATTTTGTAGCAGCATCTAGGTCAGAACCAAATTTCGCAAAAGCCTCTAATTCTCTATATTGTGCTTGGTCTAATTTCAAAGTACCAGCCACTTTTTTCATTGATTTGATTTGTGCATTACCTCCAACACGAGATACAGAGATACCAACGTTAATCGCTGGACGAATACCTGCGTTGAATAAGTCACCTTCTAAGAAGATTTGTCCATCAGTAATCGAAATTACGTTTGTTGGGATATAAGCAGATACGTCACCCGCTTGCGTTTCAATAATTGGTAATGCTGTTAATGAACCACCACCTTTTACTAAATGTTTAATTGAAGGAGGTAAATCATTCATTTGAGATGCGATAGTATCATCAGCAATGATTTTCGCAGCACGCTCTAACAAACGAGAGTGTAAGTAGAAAACGTCACCTGGGTAAGCCTCACGACCTGGAGGACGACGTAATAATAAAGATACTTCACGGTAAGCAACCGCTTGTTTAGACAAGTCATCAAATACAATTAACGCTGGACGTCCTGAATCACGGAAAAACTCACCAATTGCAGCACCTGTCATTGGAGCATAAAACTGCATTGGAGCAGGATCAGATGCGTTAGAAGCAACAACAGTTGTGTAAGCCATTGCTCCAGCATCTTCTAATTTTTTAACGATTCCTGCAACTGTTGAACCTTTTTGACCAACAGCTACATAAATACAATATACAGGTTCTCCTCTATCGAAGAATTCTCTTTGATTGATAATCGTATCAATTGCAACAGTTGTTTTTCCTGTTTGACGGTCACCGATGATTAACTCACGTTGTCCACGTCCGATTGGAATCATCGCATCAACTGCTTTGATACCTGTTTGTAAAGGCTCATTTACTGGTTGACGGAAAATAACACCTGGCGCTTTACGCTCGATTGGCATTTCATATAATTCACCTTGAATTGGTCCTTTACCATCGATTGGTTGCCCTAAAGTGTCAACAACACGACCAACCATTCCTTCTCCAACTTTTACAGAAGCAATTTTTCCTAAACGACGAACTGTATCACCTTCGTTTACACTAGATGAACGACCAAGAATTACGGCTCCAACGTTGTCTTCTTCCAAGTTCAAAGCGATACCTTGTGCACCACTTTTGAATTCGATAAGTTCACCATATTGAACACCATTCATTCCATAAATACGAGCGATACCGTCTCCTACTTGTAGAACGGTTCCAACTTCTTGTAGTTCAGCTTCTGAGCGAAAACCTGAAAGTTGTTCTCTTAAAATTGCTGAAACTTCTGCCGGTTTAATATCTGCCATTTTGTTTTGTATTAATTGTGCTTTGTTTTATTTTGATAATTCTTGTTTCATTCTTAGTAACTGAGTTGCCACAGATGCATCGAACTGTTTGTCGCCCATTCTCACGATAAATCCACCAACGATGCTTTCATCAACCAATTCAGTAATTTCTAATGTACCTTTTACAGTTGCGCTGATTTTTGCGATGATGTTTGATTTTGTTGCTGCATCCAAAACTCGAGCACTTGTAATCGTAATCGGAACAATTCCTTTGTATTCTTTAACTTGATTGATATAAGAATTTGCAATTTCAGTAATGAAACGCTCTCTACCATTTTTAGTAATCAAGGCGATAAAAGAAAGAGTTAATGGTTCAAACTCACCGAACAATTTATTCAACACGTCAATCTTCTTGTCGATGTTGATAATTGGTGAATTCAAGAAAACCTGAAATTCATTTGTTTCTTTTGCGGCGCTAAGAATACGTTGCATATTAGACTCAATCACATCAACTTTTTGTTGATCGACTGCTAATTCTAACAATGCTTTTGCGTATCTCGATGCTGATTTTGCTGATTTCATCCTTGAATTAATTCATGTTAATATCACCAACCAATTTGTCAGCCAATGCTTTTTGTTTATCGTCAGATGCTAATTCACCTCTAATTACTTTTTCAGCAATTTCTAAGGATAATGCAGCAACATGTGTTTTCAATTCTGCCATAGCAGCAGCTTTTTCGCTGTTGATTGTATGTCTTGCATTCTCAACAATTTTGTCAGCTTCTGATTTTGATTTAGATTTCGCTGCTTCAATCATTTGATTTGCTGATTCTTTCGCTTCTTTCAAGATATTATCTCTTTCAGCTCTTGCTTCTTTTAAGATTTTATCATTTTCAGCTTGTAAAGCTTGCATTTCTGAACGCGTTTTTTCTGCTAATTCTAAAGCTTCAGTGATTTTTTGCTCTCTAGCGTTAACAGCAGAAAGAATTGGTTTCCAAGCAAATTTTGCTAATAAAAACAATAGGATGCAGAATACTAGTGCTGTCCAAAATAAAAGTCCTAAATCTGGTAATATTAAATCCATTTTATTCTAAATTTTAATTTTTTAAGTTTTAAAAATAAAGTGTGTCACAACCAACCGTTGCAACACACTTTAAAGTTTTACTTGTTTCCTCCAAGTAGACCAACTACTACTCCGAAAAGAGCAACACCTTCAATTAACGCTGCTGCGATAATCATAGCTGTTTGAATTTTTCCTGAAGCTTCTGGTTGACGTGCGATAGCGTCCATTGCTGAACCACCGATTCTACCAATACCTAATCCTGCTCCTAATACTGCAAGACCTGCTCCAATTGCTGCGATACTTCCGTACATATTTATGTAGTTTAAAAAATTACTAATTAATGATGCGCTTCTTCAACAGCTGCACCGATAAACAAAGCTGATAACATTGAGAACAAGAAAGCTTGTAAAAATGCTACCAATAACTCCAACACAGAGATGAACAATGCCATTGGAACTGATAATCCTCCCCAAGCAACATTTTTGTTGATGAAGATAATTGAGATTAACGCTAAAATAATAATGTGACCTGCAGTAATGTTTGCAAACAAACGTACCATTAAAGCGAAAGGTTTTGTGAAAATCCCAACGATTTCTATTGGAATCATAATAATTAAAAGTGGAACTGGAACTCCTGGTGTTGCAAAAATATGTTTCCAATAATTTCCGTTAGCTGATATCAACGTAACTATTAATGTACAACAAGCTAAAAAGAAAGTAACTGTGATATTTCCTGTCAAATTTGCTCCACCTGGTAAGAAAGGAACTAAACCTAACATATTATTCAACCAAATAAAGAAGAAAATAGTTAATAAATAAGGAACGTATCTTTTGTATTTGTGTTTATCAATGTTTGCCTTAGCTATGTCATCTCTAACCATAATGATAATCGGCTCTAAAAATTTAGCGATTCCTTTTGGTGCTACCGCTCCATTTTTCTTGTAGAAACCAGCAATACTAAACATGATTACTAAAATCAAAATTGCTCCGAAAAACAAAGAAAGAACATTTTTAGTAATTGAAAAATCTAAAGGTTTAGCGTTGTGCGGATGACCTTCTTCGAAGTGTAATTTTCCTTCTTCTGTTTTGTAAATTTTCTCGTGAAATAAAGCGTATCCATCAGCTGGGCCTGTTCCAAGCATATAGTGGTATGATTTTCCGCTAACAGAATCTGTGTATTCAACCTGTTCTCCGTGGTAAAAATTACTTGAACTAAATGTTTTTAATCCACCATCCAATAAAATTACAGGAAGATAAATAGAAGTTCCACCATGCTCAGGACCAAATAGATGCCATTCGTGCGCATCTTTAATGTGGTGCATGATCATCTCACCAACGTTAAACTCTTTTTCTTCTTTGTGACCCTCATTGGCAAAAACTGCACTGAAAGATAGACTGGTTAAGATAACCAACAGAAATGATTTGAATAGATTTGAAAGCGTCATGAACTAAAGTTTCTCTTGTGGGTTTTCAAAATTTGGCGCAAAGGTAGTTAAACTTTATTAACAAACAATAATTAATCAATTTTTGATTACTTTGAGTTAGCTCTTGCCTTTTTATAAAGTTGAATAGCCACCATTAAACCAATTGCCACCCCAAAGAAACCAAGTGTTCCATAAACCCAATTGAGGGTATTTTTTAGAACCACTAAAAACACAATTGCAACTAAAAATAAAGTGGCCAATTCGTTCCAAAGTCGCAATTGATTTGACTTCCATCTACACACACCTTTCACAATGTCAAACATTATTTTCTGACAATAGAAGTGATAAATCAAGAGAAAAACTACAAAAGTTAGTTTTAGGTGCATCCAAGGCATTTTGAGAAAAGCAGGATTGATTACAAGCATCCAAATTCCAAAAATCACGGATAAAACCATCGCAGGAGTTGTAATGATCCACCACAATTTTTTTTGCATGATTACCAACTGGTCAATTAAAATAGATTTTTTTGGCTCTTCCATTTCCTTTGCTTCTTGGGCGTAAATAAACAAGCGAACGATGTAAAACAACCCAGCGAACCAACTCACCACAAAAATGATGTGGAGTGCTTTTATAACATTAATATCTATTTGCATGTGGCAAATTTATACTTTCTTTGCTTTTGAAAGTGGAACCATCCAAAATCATTGGCAATTGTATGAGACTAATATTGAATTTCAAAAACTTCATTCTGTTTACAAGTTGCATTTTAGCGCTTAACAAAACTATTGCTCAAGATAAACAATTCTCCATCGAAGGAAGTTTTCAAGGGAAGAATTTATTTGTTCGCAATCCACCTCAATCGGATGGTTTTGGGTTTTGTGTTTCAAAAGTTTTAGTGAATGGTGAAATACTTCCTGCCTCCATTCAAAATTCAAACTTTGAGATAGATTTTTCACTTTTTGAAATTAAAAAAGGCGAAAAAGTCTTTGTAGTTCTTTCACACGCTGAAGGTTGTGAACCAGAATTTATTAATGCAGAAGTATTGTTGCCTAAAAGCACTTTTGAATGTGTTGCTATTGCTGCAGAAAAAAATGGCTTAGTGAATTGGCAAACGAAAGCTGAAAATGGTTCATTGGATTTTATTATTGAGCAATATCGCTGGGGACGCTGGGTTGAAGCGGGACAAGTTAAAGGAAACGGCACCAATCAACTTAATAAATATACATTTCAACTTTCGCCTCATTCTGGACTGAACAAAGTGCGAGTTTCTCAAATTGATAACTCAGGTGAAAAACGATGTTCCAAAGAAGTTTCCTTTCAATCGACCATTTCTAAAGTGAAAATGGCGCCAGCAAAAGTGACTGATTATTTGTATTTCAAAGCAAATGGCAAAAGTGTGAAAACAAAATTTGAAGTGTATGATGCCTTCGGAAATTTATTAAAGCTAGGCTACAATGAGAAAGTAGATTGTCAAAATTTGGTGAATGGTGTTTATTTTGTAAACTTCGACAACACAACTGAAAAATTCATAAAAATCGACCAATGATTAAAAAAATTGAACATTTAGGAATCGCTGTTAAAGACTTGAACGTGTCAATCCCACTTTACGAAAAACTGTTTCAAACTCCTTGTTACAAAACTGAAGCGGTTGAATCAGAAGGTGTTAAAACAGCATTTTTTCAAATTGGTGAATCGAAAATCGAACTTTTAGAAGCTAGCAATCCCGAATCGCCCATTGCCAAATTTTTAGAGAAAAGAGGAGCTGGTTTTCATCACGTAGCTTTTGAAGTGGACGATATCGATAAAGAAATCGAACGCTTATCAAACGAAGGCTTTCAATTGATTCACACTAGCCCAAAAGATGGAGCAGACAATAAAAGAATTGCGTTTTTACACCCAAAATCTAGCGATGGATTGTTGGTGGAGCTGTGCATGGAGAAATAATTAAGATTCTGGATTTTTAATTTTAGATTCTTGATTGTAATTCAAAAGATGTTTTGATTTTTACAAAATCCTAATCAACCATCAAGAATTAATAATCAAAAATTACTTGACCTTTTCATATTTCTCTTAATGTCTAAAGCGTTCGTGCCAAAAGAAGCAATCATCGATATGTTGTTTCGTCCTCCAGCATTCCAGTTGACAAATGAATTTTGAGTTCCATTTAAGGAATAAAGTGATTTCAATTTCCAATAGCGAATAGAATCTTGCTGTGCGTGCACAGAATTATGTAACAAAAAAACTACTGATAACAAGGTAAATAACGTAAATTTGTGCATCTAATTAATTTTAAAAACGTAAAAAAAATGTTCTCTAAAATTGTCTTTTCGACGCTTGTTTGGATTCTTTTAATATTCCAATGTTTCTCTCAACAAACAAATTATGCTGAAAAGTCGAATTGGGCTGTGTTTCCTGGTAATTACACCAAAGAACTCAAAAGCTATTTGAAAGACACGAGTTTATTAACCAAAGTGGACGTTTTTTATGTTTACCCAACTGTTTTTTTAGACAAGGCTGATGAACGTTGGAACATTCCTTTAGAAGATGAAAATCAGCGTAGAAAAATACTTGACAATGCTATTCGTTTTCAAGCATCAGCGTGGGTAGAAGCTGGAAGTATGTATGTTCCGTATTACCGACAAGCGCATATTCGTTCGTATCGAAATTTAGAAACAGGAGGAAGAGATGCACTATTATTGGCTTATTCAGATGTGAAAGCAGCTTTTCAATATTATTTAGATCACCACAATAATGGTCGACCTATTATATTAGCAGGACATAGTCAAGGTTCGACTCATTTGATGTTGTTATTGAAAGAGTTTTTCGACAATAAACCGCTTCAAAATCAATTAGTGGCTGCTTATTTACCTGGAATTGGAATTAAGAAAAATGAATACCAAAGCCTAAAGTTATTGACAGATTCTACCCAAACGGGCGGTTACGTAAGTTGGAATACCTTTAAGAAAAAATTGAGCAAAGAAAAATACGAAAACTGGTACAAAGGCTCTTCAGTGGTGAATCCTGTTACATGGGATTTATCAACAACTGCCGAACGCAAACTTCACAAAGGTTTTTTGTTCAACAACAATTCCATTTATAGACAATCGTTTACAACCCACTTAATTGATGGTGCTATTTGGATTTCAACGCCGCATTTTCCTTACCGCAGCATGGCTTGGACAATGGACGATTACCATATTGGCGATGTGAATCTATTTTGGGAAGATGTTCGCCACAATGCTAAGTTGAGGGCGAGAAAATTTGTGAGTGGGGAAATAAAATAGTTACTAATCTGAAAATTCGATTTTAAAATTAGATTGACTAAATCGCTACTATGCGGTAAGACCGCTCAAAACTAATATCCACGAATTAGCACCGAAGTTAATTACTAATAACACTTGTGAAAATATATCGAGATACATTAACAAAGAAATTTGAATTAAATCGTTGTTTATCAGTGGAATAATTAATCAATTAAAATAAAAATTAAAGGAAATTATCTTGTTGACTTCATAAATTGTAAATTAGATATTGATTAAAAAGTATATTCTACTATTCTTATTTGAATCTTTAGTTAAAAAGGGGCTCAATTTTTCTCATTTTGTAGTCAAAAACCGAGGTAAACCGTCTTGTTTTTTTGTCTCTCTTTTAACGCTAGGATTGAATTTTATACTATAAATTATCTTGTTTTTTTCTTATTTTTGCACCCCTAAAAACGAAAAATGGCCAAAATCAGAAAACAAGACGCACTGGATTATCACTCCTCAGGAAAACCAGGAAAGATTGAGGTTATTCCTACAAAACCGTATGCTTCTCAACGTGATTTGTCTTTGGCTTATTCACCGGGAGTTGCAGAACCTTGTTTGAAAATAGCTGAAAATAAGGACGATGTTTATAAATACACGGCTAAAGCAAATTTAGTAGCTGTAATTTCCAACGGAACAGCAGTTCTTGGATTAGGAGATATTGGACCAGAGGCTTCAAAACCAGTGATGGAAGGAAAAGGTCTTTTGTTTAAGATTTTTGCTGACATAGATGTTTTTGATATTGAGTTAGATGCTCAAGACCCTGAATTGTTTATTCAAACGGTAAAGGCAATGGCGCCAACTTTCGGAGGTATTAATTTAGAAGACATCAAAGCTCCCGAAGCATTTGAAATTGAACGTCGTTTGAAAGAAGAATTGGATATTCCGATTATGCACGACGATCAGCACGGAACAGCAATTATTTCTTCCGCTGCTCTACTAAACGCTTTGGAAATTGCAGATAAAAAAATCGAAGAAGTAAAAATCGTTGTTTCAGGCGCAGGTCCATCGGCTTTAGCTTGTGCCAAATTGTACAATGCTATTGGTGCCAAATTGGAAAATATATTTATGTATGATTCCAAAGGTTTGATTTGTAAAAACCGAACAGATTTAGATCCAATGAAAAAGTTTTTTGCCAGTCATACCTGCGACCTTTCTTTTGAAGATGCGTTTAAAAATGCAGATGTTTTCTTAGGACTTTCAAGAGCGGGATTGGTTTCGAAGGAGATGATAACTGCTATGGCGAACGACCCAATTGTTTTTGCTTTAGCAAATCCAGAACCAGAAATTTCTTATAAAGATGCAACATCTGTTCGTAAAGATATTATCCTAGCAACTGGACGTTCTGACCATCCTAATCAAGTAAATAATGTATTGGGTTTTCCTTATATTTTTAGAGGAGCATTAGACGTTCGCGCTACAACAATAAACGAAGAGATGAAGTTAGCTGCTGTGAAAGCAATTGCTTCATTAGCGAAAGAAACGATTCCTGAAGAAGTTATCGCTGCCTATGGTGAAAAGAACATTTCTTTCGGTCGCGAACAACTGATACCAAAACCATTAGACCCTCGATTAATTTATTATGTTGCGCCAGCAGTTGCAAAAGCAGCAATGGATTCTGGAGTGGCTAAAAATCCGATTTTAGATTGGGAAGAGTATGAAAACCAACTGAAAAGCAGATTAGGTTTAGATAATAAATTGGTTCGAAATATCACTTCAAAAGCGCAGCGCAATCCGAAAACGGTTGTATTCGCTGAAGCTGATAATGTAAAAATCCTAAAAGCAGCGCAATTAGCTTACGATGAAGGGGTTGCAATTCCAATTTTATTGGGCAAGAAAACGAAAATCCTTAAATTGATTGAAGAATACGCGATTGAATTACCAGAAGAAGTGGCAATTATCGACCCTAAGTTGGAGGAAGAAGAAAGAAGAAGAATTTCTTACGGTAAAGCATTTTTTGAGAAACGTAAACGCAAAGGAATCACGGAATTTGAAGCTATTCAATTGATGCGAGAGCGCAATTATTTTGGTGCAATGATGGTAGATTTAGGCGATGCTGATGCAATGATTACTGGTTTAACACGTAGTTATCGTTCGTCTGTTCGTCCTATCATTCAAACAATTGGCTTGGAAAAAGAGGTAAACACCGTTTCTGGACTTTACATTTTGAATACCAAAAGAGGACCGATGTTCTTGGCTGATACGACGATTAATCTGAATCCAACAGCAGAACAAATTGCCGAGATCACTAATAACGTGGCAAAAATCATTCGCAAGTTACAAGTGGTTCCAAAAATAGCCTTGTTGAGCTATTCAAATTTTGGTTCTTCGCCAGGTCCGGATTCAGAGAAAATGGGTAGAGCAGTTCGAATTTTGCACGAAAAATACCCTACACTTATTGTCGATGGAGAAGTTCAAGCAAATTTCGCTTTGAATGGTGAATTGATGAATGAAAAATTCTCTTTTTCTCACTTGGCAAATAAACAAGTAAACACCTTGATTTTCCCGAATTTATCTTCTGGAAATATTGCTTATAAATTATTGCAACAAATGACTGACAGCGATGCAATTGGGCCAATTCTGGTAGGTTTGAAAAAATCTATTCACGTCTTGCAACTAGGTTCAACGGTGCGAGAAATCACGAATATGGTAAAAATTGCAGTTATTGACGCTCAAAATAAATAAAGCTTATGATTGGTTCACTAAACGGCAGATTAATTGAAAAATATCCTACTGAACTACTAATTGAATGTGGTGGAGTTGGTTATGAAGTTAAAATTTCACTATACACATTTTCGCAATTATCTGAAAATGAGTCTATAAAGATTTACACGAAATTAATCGTTCGTGAAGATGCCCATTTACTGTATGGATTCTACACGAAAGATGAACGCGAAATGTTTAACTTTTTAATCAGCGTTTCAGGAATTGGACCAAACACTGCTTTAATAATGCTTTCCTCGCTTTCACCTGAAGAAATTGCAAATGCAATCCAAACGGAAGATGTCACAACGATTCAAAAAGTAAAGGGAATTGGAGCAAAAACAGCCCAAAGAGTAATTATCGACTTGAAAGGGAAAGTGTTAAAATTCAGTGGAGATACTGAAATTAACAATTCAAAAAACAATACAAATAGATTTGATGCGTTAACAGCATTAGTTTCGCTCGGTTTTGATAAAAAATCAGCTGAAAAAGTATTGGATAGAATCGATTCAGGAAGCGAAACCGTTGAACAACTCATAAAAGGCGCACTAAAGCTGTTGTAAAAGTTGAATGAAAACTAAAAGAATTGATAATTTGAGATTTATAAGTGCTTTAGCATCAGTTTTATTCCTGGTGTTATTCCTCACAATGGACGCTTATGGACAAACTGGTCCAGAACTTCCTTTCCCTATAATTAATCCAATGAATCCCTATCAAAACTTACCTCAAAGTTTTGATTTAGGCGATCCAACTTCCTTGCAGCAAAAAATTACCTACGACCCAATTACAGGAAATTACATTTTTACAGAAACATTAGGTAATGGGATTTTATATCGTCCACCGTCGATGATGACTTTGGAGGAATATTTAAAATACGAAGAGAAAAAATCTCAAACCTTAGATTGGCAAGAGATTATTGAAGAAGAAACGGCTGAAAACCGAACATTTGAACTGCCAATTAAGATTGGAAGTAAGGTTTTTGAAAATTTCTTCGGATCTGATGAAATCAAAATTATTCCTGGTGGAAATCTAGAACTTTCCCTTGGTGCAACTTCATCTCGTTACGATAACCCAATGTTGCCAATGCGCCAACGTCGAGTTACACGTTTCGATTTCAACCAAAATATCAACTTGGATGTCACGGGTCAAATCGGGACAAAACTGAAGTTGAATATGAAGTATAATACTGGTGCGACTTTCGATTTTGAAAATATTTCGAAATTAGAACACACTGGAAATGAAGATCAAATCCTTCAGAAAATTGCGCTTGGAAACGTAGCTTTAGATTTACCAACTTCCTTAATTCAAGGTTCTCAAACACTTTTTGGTGCGAAAACAACTTTGAAATTTGGTCGTGCTACAGTTGACTTGATTGCTGCTTCATCCAAAGGGAAAAGAACAGAAATCAACATTACAGGAAAAGCACAAATTCAAAAATTTGAGTTAAGTGCTGATAATTACGAAGCAAATCGCCACTATTTCTTGAATATGTATCACCAACAGCAATATGACACAGCGATGTCAACTTTGCCTGTGGTGAATTCAACAACTTTTATTACACGAATTGAAGTTTGGGTTACGAATAGAACTTCTGTTACTGAAAATACACGTAACGTTTTAGCATTTGCCGATTTAGGTGAAGCGAAACCGGAAAACTGGGAAGGAAATCCTGGAAATGCCTCAGCGAATGAAATTCCCGATAACGAAGCAAATGGCTTATATGAATGGGCAGCTAATCAACCTTTGGTTCGTGGATTCTCCAATTCTGTAACAGTTTTAGCTTCTCAAGTAAATGCTCCAGGTCCTTTTAATCAAGCAGTTGAATACGAGAAAGTTGAAAATGCACGAAAACTAGCAGAAAGTGAGTTTTCTTACAACGCATTACTCGGGTATATTTCATTAAACACTTCATTGAATAATGATGAAGTTCTTGCAGTGGCATATGAATATACTTACCGAGGAGAAACTTACCAAGTTGGTGAATTTTCAACAGATGGAGCTAGTGGACAAGAAGCTTTAATCTTAAAGTTACTTAAACCAACAATCACAAGTCCTAAAAACAAAGTTTGGGATTTGATGATGAAAAACGTTTATTCAATAGGTGCTTTCCAAGTAGATCAAACCGGATTTAAAATTGATATTCTTTACAACAACCCTGAAACGTCTGTTCCTGCGCCATTCGTTCCCTTAGATGGAGTGGATGGAAAACAGATTGTTACATTGTTGGATATGGACAAAATCAATCAAAACAATCAACCTTTTGCGGATGGTGTTTTTGACTTTGCTCCTTTTAATCAAGTAGCTAACAAAATCGACAACGGGGGAACAATCAACAAGAAAAACGGACGTATTTATTTTTCAACTGTTGAACCTTTCGGTAAAACGTTAGCTGATAAATTACAAGATGCAGGTATATCTCCAGTTATCATTAACAAAGTTGCCTTCACTGAATTATACGATTCAACAAAAACAGCAGCGCAACAAATCCCTAGTAAGAACAGATTTGTATTTAAAGGAGAATATCAATCTTCAGTGAGCTCAAATATTCCTTTAAATGTGATGAACGTTCCACAAGGTGCAGTAAGTGTTACAGCAGGAGGAATCAAATTAATTGAAGGTCAAGATTATACCATTGATTACGCCTCAAGTTCTGTGAGAATCTTGAATACAGGAATTCTAGAATCAAATACACCTATCAAAATTTCGATAGAAAGTAATTCTGTTTTTGGGTTCCAAGCACGGTCAATGATTGGAGGTCATTACGCTTACCGTTTCAATGAAAACATTAAGCTTGGAGCAACTTGGGTTAGAATGATGGAACGTCCAGTTACTCAAAAAGTAGATTTTGGAAGTGAACCATTCAAAAACAACGTAATCGGTGCTGATTTTGCCATTCGTACAGATGTTCCATTCTTGACGAAATTAGTGGATATGCTTCCAGTTATTTCAACGAATCAAATGTCAACATTCTCATTTACGGGTGAAGTGGCGCATTTAATTCCAGGGCAACCTAGAGCAATAAATAAAGAAGGAACTTCTTACATCGACGATTTTGAAGCAAGTCAAAGTGCGATTGATTTAAAAAGTGTTACCGCTTGGAGATTGGCGTCAATTCCACAAGGTCAACCAAATTTATTTCCTGAGGCAACAAAAAAAGATTTAAGTGCAGGTTTCAAACGTTCAAAATTAGCTTGGTATACGATTGATCCTTTATTCTATCAAAGCAATCAATTGACACCTCAGCACATCAAGCAAAATCCTCAAATGTTGTATGATAGTAGAATGCGTTTGGTAAATCAAATCGACATTTTCCCGAATCTTCAACAACAATACGGTTCTATTCCCAACATTGCTGTTCTAGATTTAGCTTACTATCCAAAAGAAAGAGGTAACTACAATTATGATACTACTAATACAGTTGATACAGCAGGTTTATTTATAAATCCAGAAAATCGTTGGGGCGGTATTATGCGCGCATTAACCACGAACGATTTCGAGATGGCGAATATTGAATTTATTCAGTTCTGGGTTTTGGATCCTTTCAATGAAGATGCAGAAGCTGTTAATCCTAATTCACCGCACACAGGTGGAGATTTATACTTCAACCTAGGAAATATTTCCGAAGACATTCTTCCCGATTCTCGTAAAAGCTTTGAAAATGGTTTGCCACCAGATCCAAGTTCCTCACTTACGAATAGTGTTGATACTACCTTGTGGTCACGAATTTCAACTCAGCAAATTGTTGTTAACGCGTTTGATAATGACGAAGCAGCTCGATTAAATCAAGATGTTGGTTTGGATGGCTGGAAAAGTGAAGAAGAGCGAGTGGCATATCAAAACTTTGTAAATTGGGTACAAGGAAACGCGGTTTTAAATCAAGAAACCAAAGACCGAATGATTGCCGATCCATCAAATGATGATTACACTTATTATTTAGATGACCGTTACGACCAAGCAACTTTAGACATTTTAAAACGATACAAAAAGTTCAATGGAATGGAGGGCAATTCTCCTACAACCAATGTTTCAAATAGCTTAAATGCTGATGGTTATCCAACACAAGCTACAAATGCGCCAGATATTGAAGATATTAATGCAGACAACAACTTATCTGAAAGTGAAAGTTATTTTCAATACCGAGTAAGTTTACGACCAAATGATTTGCAAACTGTGGGTCAGAATTATATTACCAATACACAAGTTTATCAAAATGGTACAAAAACTGAAACTTGGTATCAATTCAAAATTCCAATCCAAGACTTTGAAAAACGCGTTAATGGAATTCAAGACTTTAGATCCATTCGTTTTATGCGAATGTTCTTGAAAAACTTTGATGAGGAAGTGGTTTTACGATTTGCTAGATTGGAGTTAATCCGTGGTGAATGGAGACGTTATTACGACGATTTAACACAACCAGGATTGAGTGTTCAAACAGATCCAAATTTAACTTCATTTAATATTGCTGCTGTAAATATTGAGGAAAACGCACAACGTCAACCTGTAAATTATGTGGTTCCTCCAGGAATCGTTCGTGAGGTGGATCCTTCACAAGTTTATCAACGTCAGATGAACGAGCAAGCACTAGCTCTTGAAGTTTGTAATTTACAAGATGGAGACGCAAGAGCAGCTTATAGAAATGTTCAATTCGACGTAAGAACTTATAAAAAAATGAAAATGTTTGTACACGCTGAAGGTGTCAATCAAAATCAATTAAAAGATAAAGAACTTTCATTGTTCGTTCGATTAGGAACAGATTACGTTGAGAACTACTACGAATATGAATTGCCTTTGGATGTTACCGATTGGGGAACAACGCTTCCTGAAGGTATTTGGCCAGAATCAAATAATGTCGAAATTGTCTTTGATGATTTACTCGACTTGAAGAAGGAACGGAATAAAAAGATTGAAGATGGAATTGCTGGTGTTTCTTACGTAGTTGAATATTCAAAAACAGATCCACAAAACAATCAACGAAAACTTAAAGTCAAAGGAAGTCCGAACTTACAAGGTATGCGAACAATTATGGTCGGAGTACGTAATCCTTTGAAAAATGATCCTGATAATATTTGGCAACCCGACAATGGGGATGCGGAATGTGCAATTGTTTGGATTAATGAAATGCGTTTGACAGATTTCGTTAGTGAAGGAGGATCGGCAGCAATTGGTCAAATGCAATTACAATTAGCTGATTTCGCAACGGTTTCAGCTTCTGGAAATTATTCAGGAATCAACTGGGGAAGTGTAGAAAGCCGAGTGCAAGACCGTCAACGTAACGAACGAATTGGGGTAGATATGAATTCTACGGTTCAATTGGGACAATTTTTCGGAAAACAAGCACGCGTTTCATTACCATTTTTCTATGGATATTCTTTGGGAATTATTAATCCTGAATACGATCCATTTAATCCAGATGTTAAACTAGCAGATTACGATCCAGCAACTAGAAAAGAACGTGCGAAATTAGGACAAGATTTCACTTCAAGAAAATCATTCAACTTTACGAATGTTAGAAAAGAAGCAAAAGCTGGAGCAAAACCACATTTCTATCGTATTTCAAACTGGTCGGCAACGTATGCGTATGCTGAAAACCTTAGACGCGATTTCAATATCACTGAAGATTTAACAAAAACGTGGACAGGTGCATTGAATTACAATTACACGTTCCCTGGAAAAGCAATTGAGCCATTCAAAAAAATCAAAGCAATAGAAAAATCAAAATGGTTGCAATTGGTTCGTGAGTTTAATTTATTCTTGATGCCTAAAAACATTTCATTCACCAATGATTATTCACGTATCTACAACCAAAGACAGGTTAGAAACATCATCGTTCCAGATTATCAATTTGATGCGATTTTCCTTAAGCGCTTTGATTGGAATCGTAATTACCAAATTGGTTATGACTTAACCAAAAACATTAAAACAACTTTCACAGCAACAAACAAATCTATCTTTGAAGAAGGAAATCACGGTGTTGACAGAATAAATAATCCTGAAGGATATCGTGAGTTTTTGGATACAATTAATTCTCAAATTAAATCTTTTGGAAAAACGATGGAATACAACCAAAGCTATAGTTTGAGTTATAATATTCCATTTGATAAATTCCCACTTACGAATTGGATATCTGCCAATGCAAGGTACTCTGGCACTTACAATTGGCAACGAGCACCTCTTGGACAAACAGCATTTGGAAATACGATTCAAAATACACGTACTATAAATATGACGGGTCAAGCGAATTTTGTTACCCTCTACAACAAAATTCCTTACTTCAAAAAAGTTCTTGGAAACGGAAAAGGTAAAGCGCCAACTGCAAAAATCAATGGAGATGGTAAACCAGGTCAGACTAACAAACCAACTCCCCCAAAACCAAAAGAAGAATACAAACCCTGGAAACCAGTCGAGGAAATGACTCCGAAAGAGTTGAAAAAATATGAACGCTTGAAAAAACGCTTCGAAAAACGATTGGAAAGGGAAGAAAAACGAAAAGAAAAAGAAAAAGAAGAAGCTTCTCCTGTTGGTGAATTTGGAGTTAGATTACTAACAAGTGTGAGAAATGTTTCTGGTACATTCGCACTCAACGACGGAACTATGCTACCAGGATTTGGAGAAGAAACAAGTGTACTTGGTATGAACGGAAATACGTTTGGACTATCAGCATTTACCTTTGGAAAACAAGGATATTCCATTTTTGGAAGAGAAAATGGTTATAACGTAGCAACGCAATCTCGCGATAATAATTGGTTGGTTCAAAACGAGAATCTAAACAGACAATTCACAACAACACATTCAGCTAATTTAACCGGAAAAGCAACTTTAGAACCGTTTAAAGATTTTAATATAAACCTTAGTTTGACTCGTAATTATGGACGTAATTCAGGAGAATTCTACCGTTGGAATACAATCAGTGAAGCTTTCGAAAGTCAAAGTAAATTTGAAACAGCACGATTGACTTATTCAACAATAACTTGGAATTCAGCATTTGTAAAACAAGGACGTGAATATCAATCCGATGTGTTCTCAAACATGTTAGCCAACAGACAATCCGTTTCACAATTGATTGGTTCTCAAAATCAAAACTCATCTTCTTTGCCAAGTGGTTACTATACTGGATATTCTGGATCACAGCAAGATGTAGTTGTTGGAGCTTTCTTGACAGCTTACACTAACTCAAAAGTGAATGATAGAAACATTAATCCAATCAAAAATATTCCTTTGCCAAACTGGAATATTAATTACAGTGGATTGACACAATTTGCTTTCACTAAAAACTTCTTGAAGTCCTTCAAATTGAATCACGCTTACACTTCATCTGTTTCAGTTGATGGAATGCAAACGAACTTAAATTCAACAACAGACGCTTTAGGTTTTGCAAACTCAGTGGATATCAACAATAATTATATCTCGCCTTTGCAAGTTCAAAATGTTCGTATTTCTGAAAAATTTGCTCCGTTGATTGGAATTTTAGCAACTTGGAAAATCTTCGGCAAAACATTGACAACGAATTTCGAATACAAGAAAAGCCGCGATGCAACTTTATCTTTAAATAATAACCAAATAACTGAAAATTTAGGAGAAGAAATCACCTTTGGAACAGTTTTGAATATTCCAAAAGTTAAATTACCTTTTGACGGAATTAAACAAAATGACTTGATTATTAACCTAAACTTTAGCTACCGCGATAACTTAACTGTGATTCGTAAAGTAGTTGAAAGCACAAATCAAGCAACCGCTGGTCAAAAATCAATTTCAGTGAAATTAGACGCAAACCTTAAGTTGACAGATCACTTGATGGCTATATTCTACTACGACCAATCGTTGAATATTCCAGTAGTTCAAACTAGTTATGTTACGGGTTCAATGAAAACAGGTATCACAATTCGCTTTGACTTGAACGCTTTGAAACAATAATGAAACCTGAAATTAGAGTTGCAAAACGAGGAGACGAGCAAGCTATTTTTGAGCTAATTTGTGAACTTGCTTTATATGAAAAAGCACCTGAACAAGTCACTAATACTGCCGAACAATTAGCAATAGATTTATTTGAGGATAAAATTTGTGATGCAATCGTAGCAACACTTGAAGGTGAAATTATTGGTTTTGCCTTGTATTATGTTTCTTATTCCACTTGGAAAGGTCGCTGTTTGTACCTTGAAGATTTTTACGTGAAAGAATCAAAGCGAAAATTAGGAATTGGTCAAGTGCTTTTTGAAGAAGTTGTTTCAATTGCAAAAGCCCGAAAAGTTAAGCGAATGGATTGGCAAGTTTTGGAATGGAACGAACCTGCCTTAAAATTTTACAGAAAAAATAAAGCAATCCTCGACGGTGAATGGATAAATGGTCGATTATTTTTTGATTGAAACTATTTTCTTGATGATTCAGCATTCATCCTTTGATTTTACATTTGTTAGAATTCATATTTAGTTCAAATCTAGCTTCTTGCCGACCTTATTTTGTGCTTTTCGTTTAAAGGTGTATCTTTAAGCATCCAAATTGTTATTCCATGAAAATTGTTTTGCTTTCTTTTTTGATATTATTGAATATGTTTTCTTCAATTGCTCAATTAAATTCCTGGCAATCATTTACAGATTCTATCCCTACCCTTTCATCTCCAAGAGCATGTGATTTGAATAATGACGGAGTAAAAGACATTGTTATTGGCGGAGGAACAGATGGCGTAGCAAGCAATAATGGAATAATGGCTTTTAATGGAATTGATGGAACATTATTTTGGAAACGCTCAAGTAGAAATGAAGTTTTTGGAAGTCCAATTTTTCAAGACATTACAAATGATGGAATTAAAGATGTTTTTATTTCAGGAAGACAAGCACAATTATTAGCAATTAATGGATCAAATGGGCAATTAATATGGGATTTTTTTCCCTATTATGTCAACCCAGCAGATAGTGGACTTTATAATTTTTATAATCCTCAATTTATTCCAGATGTTAACAATGATGGAAAGCCTGATTTATTGGTAACTAATGGTGGAAATCATGCAGCTCCCGACTGGGAAACAAATAGACCGCCAGGACATTTAATGATTATTAATTCTATGAATGGTCAACTTATAGCAAAAGGAGTTGTGCCAGATAGTGCAGAAACGTATTGTTCTCCTTTGGTTGTTGATGTTCATGGAAATGGAAATTTATGGATTTTATACGGTACTGGAGGTGAAACACTTGGAGGTTCATTCTGGGCTTGTCCATTGAATGATTTATTACAATCTAATTCACTAATGAATTCTATTCAGTTAGATTCAGACCCAAATAAAGGTTACATTGCTCCTGCAGCTGTTTCAAAAAGCATGAACAATTCACATGATATCGTAATACAGAGCTTTGGCGGGAAGGTCAAAAAAATAAGAGGAACCGACTTTCAACAAATGTGGTCGTATCAATTACCAAATTCAGAATCTAGCGCTGAACCTGTTTTGGGTAATTTCGTCGGGGGAGATAATGTTCCTGATGTCTTGTCTATCATCTTTAAAGGAACTGCTCCTTCTTATTCTGAATTCTATCAGGTTTTGATTAATGGAATTACAGGAGCCGTAGAGTTTAAGGATAGCCTTGGGACTTTTACTTATCTATCCGCAAATGCAATAGATTTTGACAATAATGGTCGAGATGAAGGATTAGTTTCTGTCACTTATTTTGAAAATGGACATTATAAGCATCGCCTTCAAAAAATTAATTTTATCGACGGAAGTATCAGTCAAATTAGTTCAACAAAGTCGGGTGTTAACCTTGGATCAACACCTTTACTTACCGATTTAGATGGAGATAATTTAGTAGATTTAATCTATGTCGTAAAAAAAGACAGTTTAAATCCAGTTGGATGGAAAGGTATTTATGTTTACAGGGAGGAATTAAATATAAGCGTACCAAATTCAGGTATTGCGTGGGGTAGTTATTTAGGAACAGACTCAGATGGAGTATATAATTTAGATCCTGTTAATTGTGGACAAGGTAGTGTAATTGCCTCGGCAAACGTAACTCCGCCATCGTGCAATGGACTTTCCAATGGTTCAGTTTCTCTCACTCCAATTGCTGGTTCCGGACCATACACCTATCTTTGGACTACAAATAGCAACGAATCTTCGATTTCGAATCTTTCGGCTGGAACCTATTCTGTTATAGTTACTAATGCTGTTGGTTGCTATGAAATTAGAACATTCACTTTAAATAATCCATATTCCATTAGTTTTGGTGGTGTTGCTTCTCCTACTTGTTTAAACGGAGGAAATGGTTCTGCAACAGTTGGATCATCTGGCTGCCAATGTCAATTTAGCACCTGTACTTTTTTATGGGACAATGGAATCACTACAAAACCAAACAATACACTTACTAGTGGTTGGCATTCAGTGACAATTAATCATCCAGATGGTTGTATAGTTACAGATTCCGTTTTTGTTCCATCGGCTCTTCCAATTATTACAGACACGAACATTATTCATAACAATTGTTTTGGAACTAATCAAGGTTCTATCGAACTTGTTCCTTCTAATTACCCTCCTACCGTTTACAATTGGTCTAATGGTTCAACAACAGCTTTAAATGATAGTTTATTAGCTTCAACTTATTCAGTTATTGTATTTGACGCTCGTGGTTGTTTAGATACATTAGAATTTGTAATTACTGAACCTAGCCAAATACAGGTTTCCTCACAAGTACAAAATGTTTTATGTAACGGAAATGCAACAGGTCAAATTCAACTCCAAGCGCAAGGTGGAAATGGCGGATATGAATTTTGGATAAATGATGCAATCGGTAGTTCAGTTAATTCTAATTTAGTTGCTGGAATTTATTATACTCATGCATCAGATTCTTTGGGTTGTGTATCTGCAATAGAAATAATATCGATTACACAACCAAGTCCATTAAGTCTAAATTTAAGCTCTACAAATGAAATAATTGGTTTGGATGGAACAGCAACCGCATCGGTTAACGGAGGAACAGCTCCTTATACTTATTTGTGGAATGACCCAAATTCGCAACCTGAAAGTATCGCTGTTTACTTGAATAGCGGTTGGTATACAGTAGTTGTTACTGATGCTAATGATTGTCAGATTTCAGATTCAGTTTTTGTAGATGTAACTGCCGATTTAGCAGAAAATCAAGCAAATACATTTTTGATTTACCCTAATCCTGCAAAAGAAAACATTCAAATAGTTGGTGATGGAAAATTGATTCGAATTAGAGATACTCACGGAAAGTTAATTAAAGAAATGTCTTTTTCTAACCTTGTAAATATTCAAAATCTTTCTTCAGGAATTTACACCTTAGAGATTGAAACAGAAACTAACATCGTTAAATTCTTGAAATTTTCTAAGGTTGAATAACTTTTTTTATTTGAGTTTCTTTATTAAATAACAAAAGGTGCTTTTGTGATTCAAATGAAAAATAAATTGTGTATTGCAATCGTACCAGTATAATATTTGAATGTTGAAAATTAAAGATTTATTCGAAGTGAGAACTATTTTGTGATTGATAGCAAACAATGATTGGCCTTGAATTTCATGGTTTTAGCTACTAAACTGAAATTGGTTTATTTTTAGGATTTCTGTAAGAACATCTGCCAAAATCCAGTTTCAGAAAGGAGGTAAAATTGTTCGCAACGAGTTGTAAATATTAGTAAAACAATAATTTGCGAACAAAATAGAAATTCAGAGCCTTGACTTTTTTAGCTTCGCTACTTCTTCGAGGTGATTCTTGACTTGTACTGAGCCAGTCGAAGTATCAAGAAAAAAAGAAAGGCAAATAAAATAATTGCTCAAATTGAATTTATTTTACGAATTATGAATTTTCGTTTATTTTTTTTAGTGGTACAAGAGCGTATACTCATGAAAAATAATACTATTATAGATGTACTAGCGAAAGTTTTACTTTTTTCCAACATCTAAATCAACTTGAACGAAGAAATAAACATAGCAGCACTTCAAAAAGGCGATGAAAAAACCTACCAAGAATTGGTAAAAGTATTCGCCAAACCAATATTTAATATGTGCTTTTATATTCTACAAAACAAGGAAGAAGCTGAAGATGTAACCCAAGATATTTTTGTTACCGTTTTTCAATCCATCTCTTTTTTCAAGGGCGACTCCAAACTTTCTACTTGGATTTATCGGATTGCAATTAATAAATGTCACGAACTACTACGCTTTAAAAAACGAAAAAAACGTTTCGGAATTCATATACCAATTTTTGGTTCTTCAATAGAAATTAAAACAGAAGCGCCAGATGAAATTTTACATCAAGATGAACGACGAAAAGTACTGTTTAAAGCTATTTCAAAGTTGCCAGAAAACCAACAAATAGCTTATACTCTTTACAATATGGAAGAATTAAGTTATCAAGAAATTGCTGAATCAATGAACTTATCACTTTCGGCGATTGAATCTTTAATTTTTAGAGCGAAACAAAATTTAAGAAAATCGCTTTCGGAATTTTATAAAATAAATGAACTATAAGCACAAGTAAACGAATAAATATTCATCAAAAGAAATGAAATGAAAAATAAAGAGGATTTACTAAAAATCATAGACGAAAAATTCGACGCTCGCATAGAGTTGAGTGACGAGTTCAAAACGCGCTTAATGATAATACCTTCAATTTCAAGAACCTACAGAAAAAACAATTGGCTTTTGGTTGCAGGGGTTGCCGTTTTGGTGAGTTTAAACGTGTTGGCAATTTCTAAGAAAACTAAAACGAATAGGCAAAATTATATTATTGAACAATACACAACGAATTCTTTAAGCTCAGATAGTTATGAATAAAAAAACACTTCAAATCGTTATCGTTTTGTTGGTCGTAATGAATAGCATTTCGCTTTATTTCTTATTTCGCCCACATCAACATCCCCATCATTTTAGAAGACCTCCAAGTATAGTGGATGTTTTAGATATTGAAGGAGAATCAGTTGCCAAAATACGGAAGCTAGAAAATGCTCATTTTACTCAAAAAGGTATCTTGATGGATGAAATAAGAGCTAACAAGCGCAAAGTTTATAAGCTCCTCAGAACGAAATTCAAAGCACAAACTTTAGATTCTTTGCTGTCAATCATAAACAGCAAAAATTACAAAGCAGAAAAAATGACGTTTGACTATTTCGTGAATCTTCGAACTATTGTTCCTAAAGAAAAACAAAAAGAATTAGACAAATTTGTGATTGATGTAATTGCTAATCATCCTGGTCCACCAAAACGTAAATGATACCAATTAAATCATAAAGAGTCGTGTATGAAAATCACTTTGGTATAATGCCGACATGACATTCTGCTAATTTTAAATGCCAAATTATATGTCATCGTCGGTATGAGAACATTTCTTGTTTCAATTTTAATTCTTTTTTCCTTTCAAGCAAAGAGTCAACTTTTGTTTAACTTTACTTGGAAAGGTGAACCAATAACACTTTCAAAGTATTATCCATTAGGTGAAAAAGATAGTATTCAATATACAACCTTGAAATGTTACCTTTCCAACATTGAACTTCAAGGAAAAGGAAACAAAGATTATCAACTTGCGGCTGCTGTTTATTTAATTGATGCCGAAGACAGCCCTAGTTTTGTTTTAGATAGTAGCATTGATACAAGAAATTTCAAATCAATTTCTTTCACTTTTGGTTTAGATAGCATTATTAACACATCGGGTGATTTGGATGGAGATTTAGATCCTGTTTTAGGAATGTATTGGGCTTGGAACACTGGTTATATTCATTACAAAATTGTTGGTCATTCTTCACTAGTTCCGACTCCATCCCATCTATTTGATTTTCATATAGGCGGTTATCGAAAACCAAACGCTACATATTTCAAACTTGTACTTCCGCTTACTGGATCAATACTGGAACTTGATTTATATCAACTTTTCAATGAAAATATAAACTTAAATTTGTCGCATCAATTGGTAGTTCCAGGCAAATTGGCTCACGAACTTGCAATTGTTTTAAAGTCATCAATTCGCGTTAAATGAGAATTCTGAATGTTGTATTATTCATAGTTTTTATTAGTTACTCTTTCATTGTTGTTGTGACTGATAAGCACCCATTTTACATTCCGAAGCATTTCCCAAAACCCTATTATCAATTTAAAGATGTACCACAAGGACGTTTGCGGTTTGAGTTAGGTCGCACTTTATTTTATGACCCTGCTCTTTCGCGCGATAGTTCGATTTCTTGTGCTACTTGCCATTTACAATATACTGGTTTTACGCATATTGATCACCCTGTAAGTCACGGAATCGATGGTCGAATTGGAAATCGTAATTCGCCCGTTATGATAAATCTTGCGTGGAATAAATTTTTCCATTGGGATGGTGGCGTGATTCACCTAAACGCCCAAGCAATCAATCCTTTGACGCATCCAAAAGAAATGGATATGGACATTGTGGAATTACTGAAAAGGTTAAATAATTCGTCGTTTTATCGCAAAAGATTCTATGCTGCTTTTGGTGATTCTGTGATTACAACACCGCTTTTAATGCGAGGAATTGCCAATTTTTCAGTGGCTTTAGTTTCTGCTAATTCAAAATACGATAAAGTCATTTTAAAAGAAGAAGGAGTTGCCTTCACTGATCAGGAACAAAGAGGATATGATTTATTCAAAAAATACTGCAATGCTTGTCATACCGAGCCATTGTTCACCTCTCACGAATTCAAGAAAAATGGTTTGGCACTGGATCCCGAACTGAAAGACGTAGGCCGAATGGGAATAACGGAACGAAAAGCTGATTCATTGCTATTCAAAATTCCAACTTTGCGAAACGTTGAGTTCAGTTTTCCTTATATGCACGATGGTAGAATTGAAAAATTGAAAGAAGTTATTGAACATTACAGCTCTCTTCCAACTGGAAACAAAAACATAAGTAAAGAATTGAAAAAAATCAAAAAACCATTCACAGAAGAGCAGAAAAAAGACTTGCTGGCATTCCTAAAAACCTTAACCGACAAAGAATTTTTATATAACAATGATTTTTCTTTCCCGAAAGGGGAACGGTAAAATACATTCTAATTTTTATCTTTTGGGTCTAATGATCAAAAAATCACAACGAAGCAAAGAATTTAGAAATTTGCCTCTTTTGAATGCATTTTGAGAATCGATAAAACTTTGAGGGAAAGAAGTAAAATTTAGGCAAAATAAAATTATTGGAAATACTATTTTCGACTTTACTATCAATTAATGACCTAATAAAATAGGTGTTAAAATACGAGTTGAAATTAAGTTTTCACTCCTTTTAAGTCTATGTAAACTGTCGAAAATTAAATTTTGTACTAACTTTTAAGTTCAATAAGATACACCCTCTCATTTTATAAAATCAAGAAAAGTTAAGTTTGTAAACTATGTTTTTTTGTATTCTATTAAAAACCTGAGGAGTTCGATTAAAAAAAAGCAAGTTGATTTGTACCCGAATATTCAACTTTTATTGCTGGTTTTTTAGGGAAAAAACAATAAGCGATTAGCCCCGAAATTAGGTTTGTAACAAAGTTTTCAAATGATCTATGACGAGAGTGCTCAACTTGACAAATATTTTTCAATTCATCATTTATAGTTTCCATTACCGATCGTTTTCGTAGAAGAATTTTATCAGCTAAAGTCATAAAAGAATTGGTCATAATTTTTTTTAATCGTTGTGAATAAATGAATGTCATTATCAAATAAATGTTGAGTTAATTGAACAGAAATATATCCTTTATCACCCAAACAACAAAGCTTTAAAAAAATGGTCATTGGCAGTGCAGATTGTTGCATTAGTTCAACAAAACGAATATTTGAAACGGTGTGAGGAAAGAAATCATGAAGATGTTTTTGGACAAAATTGATGTAAAAATTCTTCATTGTTTTTTGGTTCATTCCATGAAAGAGAACCATTATTCAAATAACTTCACTTGTAGACATTTTGTGTTTTTTTTTAGATGGATTCCCAATAATGTGATTGGACATAATAATTGAAATTCTTTGCAAAATTCATCTGCTAGAACAAAAATTTCGGTAATTATATAGTGAGTGAAATACATAAGGATTATATTTAATAATCATTAATATTCAGCTTATTAAAGATACTAATTGTATTTCACTATTTCTAATAAATTCAAGTTAATTTATTGACAATCAAATTATTAATAATCGAACTTAGGTTAATACATCACCTAGCAAAGTATAATTCATTTGTTTATTATAGACTTAATTTTTTAAATAACCTTCAAAGAAATCCCCATTTCAAAAGTAGCTACGATTTCACCATTGGTGTTTTTAGCAATTACATCAATGGTATCGTTGATGCGCTCGCCTGTTTCCATACTTTTTTTCACTGCCGCAGCTACAACATGTCCTTGATTGCTTTCAAAAATAGTATCCGTTTCGGCACGTTTAAGAAACTGAGCGTTCATTCCTTTGAAAGCAAAAGACACTTTTTTACCGTGCTTTTCAGCGAAGTAAAACACTTGAATTCCTCCGGCAACGTCAGCACCAACAGCCAAAGCAGCAAAATACATCGAGTTTAAGTGATTCTTCGTTCTTCTGCGCAAACGAATTTTCAATTTTACTTTTTCTTCGTCAATTTCCAGTAATTGAGGACGTACAAAATGCATCATAGGAATTTTGAAAAATCCCAATAGAAACATTTTCCATTGCATATTTTTAAGTTTTACTTCTTTCATAGTCGTTTATCCTCCCGTTAATTTTTTGATTTCGTGTAATTTCATCAACGCTTCTACAGGCGTCAAGGTATTTATATCGATGCTAATTAATTCATCGTGAATATTTTCTAAAACTGGATCGTTCAATTGGAAGAAACTCAATTGCATATTTGCAGTTTCGTTCAAAACTTCTTTCGTTGTTTTCTTACCTTTTGAACTGTTGCCCACACTCGCATGCGAACTTTCCAAATCCTTCAAAACTTGCTCGGCGCGTTGCACCACAAAATTTGGCATTCCTGCCATTCGCGCTACGTGAATACCAAATGAATGCGCACTTCCACCAGGTACTAATTTGCGCAAGAACAGCACCTTTTTTCCCATTTCCTTCACCGAAACGTTGTAGTTTTTGATGCGTTCAAAACGCTTGTGCATTTCGTTCAGTTCGTGGTAATGCGTTGCAAATAGGGTCTTACTTTTCGCTTTCGGATTTTCATGCAAAAATTCAGCAATCGCCCACGCAATTGAAATTCCGTCATAAGTACTTGTTCCACGACCAATTTCATCCAATAAAATCAAACTTCGGTCAGAAATATTATTCAAAATACTCGCCGTTTCGTTCATCTCCACCATAAACGTTGATTCACCAGAAGAAATGTTGTCTGAAGCTCCAACGCGTGTAAATATTTTATCGACCAAGCCAATTTTTGCAGCATCAGCAGGAACAAAACATCCCATTTGTGCCATCAAGACAATCAAAGCCGTTTGACGCAAAATCGCACTTTTACCACTCATATTTGGTCCTGTAATCATAATGATTTGCTGACTGTTATTATCAAGTAAAACATCGTTAGCAATGTATTCTTCACCCAAAGCCAAGCGTTTTTCAATCACAGGATGACGACCATTTTTAATATCCAACACCAATCCATCGTTGATTTCAGGACGATTGTATTTATTTTCTAAAGCAACTTGTGAAAAAGAAAACAAACAATCCAAACGTGCAATGACTGTCGCGTTGTGCTGAATCGGTTGAATGTAATCTGCCATCGCATAAACCAAATCTTGGAACAATCGCGCTTCAATGGCATAGATTTTTTCTTCCGCACCTAAAATTTTACTTTCGTATTCCTTCAATTCTTCGGTGATGTAGCGTTCAGCACTCACCAAGGTTTGCTTTCGAATCCAGTCTTCGGGAACTTTGTCTTTATGTGTGTTTCGCACTTCGATGTAATATCCAAAAACGTTATTAAACGAAACTTTCAAACTTGGAATTCCTGTGCGTTCCGCCTCGCGCTCTTGCAAGCGTTCCAAATAATCTTTTCCGTTAAAAGAAATTTCGCGCAGGTCGTCCAATTCTTGATGAAAACCTGAACGAATAATCATCCCCTTTCCGATTTGTCCAGCTGGGTCATCGCAAAGATTGGTTTCTATCAACTGAATCAGCGTTTCGCAAGCGTTCAATTGCTCCATCATTTTTTTCAGAGAAGCAATTTTATTGTCTTGTAAAAGATTTTTAATCGGTTGGATTTGCAACAATGTTCGGCGCAAGTGCATTACTTCTTTCGGATTCACTTTTCCAACCGCCACTTTTGAAATCAAACGTTCCAAGTCGCCAATTTCCCGTAAACGTTGTCCTAACTCATAAGAAATCTCTTCGTTTTTAGTCAAATAATCGACCACATCTAAACGCTCGTTGATTGGTTTTTCATCTTTCAAAGGCAACACCATCCAACGTTTCATCATTCGCCCGCCCATTGGCGTGTAGGTTTTGTCCAAAATATCGGCAAGCGTTTTCGCATTTTCATTGGTTGAATACACCAATTCCAAATTTCGAATGGTAAAACGATCGAGCCATACGTATTTCTCTTCTTCGATGCGCGAAATCGCGGTGATGTGCCCTAATTTTTGGTGTTGATTTTCGTTCAAATAATGAAAAACTGCACCTGCCGCTATGATTGCAAGCGACAAATTTTCGATTCCGAAACCTTTTAAAGAACTCGTTCCGAAGTGTTTATTGAGGTTTTCGTTGGCGTATTCTGTGGTGAAGATCCAATCTTCCAAACGGAACGTGTAATGGTTTTCACCAAATTGTCCTTGAAAATCTTTGTTTCTATTTTTCTGATAAATGATTTCACTTGGTTCGAAGCCACTTATTAATTTATCGATGTATTCTCTATTTCCTTCAGCCACTAAAAATTCACCTGTAGAAACGTCGAGAAATGCCACTCCGATTTCTTCTTTTCCGAAGTGAATGGCACACAAAAAGTTATTTTTTCCTTGTTCCAAAACTTGGTCGTTGAATGAAACTCCCGGTGTTACCAATTCCGTAACGCCACGTTTCACAATCGTTTTGGTCATTTTTGGATCTTCCAATTGATCGCATATTGCCACCCGTTGACCGGCACGCACCAATTTTGGCAAATACGTATCCAAAGAATGATGTGGGAAGCCAGCCAATTCAATTTCAGCCGCCGTTCCATTTTTGCGTTTCGTTAGAATGATGCCAAGAATCTTCGAAGTTTTGATCGCATCTTCGCGGAAAGTTTCGTAGAAATCCCCCACACGAAACAACAGCAAAGCTTCTGGGTGACGTGCTTTGATTTGATTGTATTGCTTCATCAACGGGGTTTCCGCTACACCTTTATCATCAAAAGTTTTCGCCAATGGAATTGAATTTAAAATTGAAGCCTAAAGATAAGGATTTTTTGGAAAAAGGCTGAAATGCTAATTTTAATTCCAACATGCAATTATTTCGAGTTTTAGACTAAATTTACTTTTGACAATCAGACACTCTAACCTAAAACTATGAAAAAAAATATTCTTTTTATAATAATTCTATTTTATATTATTTACCTATCAACTGTTTGGTTTAAAATGGTGGATTTAAACTACTACCTAAAACCATTATTAATTCCTGGATTAGTTTTTTATGCTGCCACTCGCTCTCATTTTTCGGGAAAAACAACTTTGATACAAGCTCTAGTGATGTCCACCTTAGGTGATATTTTATTACTTTTTTCAGATTTAAATGAATTGTTTTTTATTAGTGGATTAGTTTCGTTTTTGATTGCACATATAATTTATATTCGATTGTTTTTTAGAAAGCTGAACTCTGGATTTTCCTATACTTGGGTTTTTAGTTCACTTGTTTTTTTAGGAATTTATTTATTTTATTTCTTATCAACAATGTGGGACAATTTAAAGACAATGAAAATCCCAGTGACAATTTACGCATTGGTTATATCGGCTATGTTATTTATAGTTATCCAATTGATTGCCACTAGGTCTTTGAGAAAAGGAGAATATGTATTAATAGGTGCTTTATTGTTTGTTGCATCTGATAGTTTACTAGCATGGAATATGTTTTACCAAGAAATTACTCAAGGTTCATTTTGGGTAATGAGCACCTACTTACTAGCTCAGTTTTTTATCGTTTACGGATGGGTAAATTCAATGAAGAAAAGAGAGATTGATTAGTTTGAGATGCATCTAGCTTAAAATTCGTTTTTAAAAAGTTAAATTGTTTTATGATTTTGCTCATTAAACAATGAAATTTAAGTTTTACAGTATCAACAAAATGTATCTTTGCAAGATTGTGAGTTACTACAAAGAGATATATAATTACACGTTTAAATACAAATCAACGGCATTTATTGTGGTGCTTTGTAACTTGCTATTTGTGATTTTCAATCTACTTTCACTTATTCTATTCATTCCTGTTTTGCAGTTGATTTTTCGCAAACCAGAAGAGTTAGTGACAGTATTAGAACCAAAGTTTGAAGGTGGATTTTTTACCGTTTTCAACTACATTAAAGATTACTACAATTTTTGGATGTATGAATTAGTAAAAAACGATCCAAAAGATGCGTTGTTTTTCGTTTGTGTTTCAGTAGTTGTCGCTTTTTTCTTAAAAAATTTATTTCGCTACGGAGCTGTTTGGTATCAATCTGAATTACGGATGGCTGTCGTGCGTGATGTACGTGATGCTTTATTTTTGAAGTCGCTTGAATTGCCGCTTTCCTATTATTCGAATGAGCGAAAAGGAGATTTAATGGCTCGTATGAATAGCGATGTGGGCGAAATTGAAGTCGCTGTTGTGAGTTTATTGGAGTTGATTTTTAGAGAACCTTTAGCGATTGTAATTAACGTTGCATCATTAATTTATTTAAGTCCAGAATTGACCTTAGTCTCATTGTTTTTGTTGCCGATTTCTGCTTTTGTCATTTCAAGAATTGGAAAAAGTTTGAAACGAACAGCTAAAAAAGGACAGGAACAATTGGGCTTTTTATTCTCTGCAATGGAAGAAGGTTTAGGTGGAATTCGCATAATTAAAGCGTTTAATGCGATTCCACAGTTTTTTTCCAATTTCAAGAAAATCAATTTACAGCATCAACAATTGGTGACACGAACCTTTAGAAAAAAAGATTTATCTCCACTTTTAAATGAATTTTTAGGTTCTGCCGTAATGTTAAGCTTAGTGTGGTTTGGTGGAAAAATGATTCTTGAATCCGACAAGCATGCATTGACAGGCGAAGTGTTTTTAACCTTTGTGATTGTTTTTTCGCAGCTACTTCGACCAATTCAAAGCGTGTCCAATAATATGGCAAATATGACTAAAGCACGTGCTTCGCAAGATCGTATTAACGAAGTTTTAAATGCCGATGAAAAAATTGTCGAGAAAGAAAATGCGATTTCAGTGGCTGACTTTCAGACTTCAATTAAATTTGAAAATGTAGGTTTTAAATATAAAGACGAACCTGTTTTGAATGCAGTTAATCTCACCGTTAAAAAAGGCGCGACAATCGCAATCGTTGGTGAATCAGGAAGCGGAAAATCAACAATGATGGATTTATTACCTCGCTTTTATGATGTCACAGAAGGAAGATTATTGATTGATGGAATCGATGTTCGTGATTTGAAAATAATGGATTTAAGAGGATTAATTGGTATCGTTTCTCAAGAATCAATTTTGTTTAATGTATCTGTTTTAGAAAACATTGCTTTCGGAGAAGTTAATCCAAATTTAGAACGAGCAATTGAAGCGGCAAAAATTGCAAACGCCCACAATTTTATCATCGAATTAGAAGACAGCTACAACACAATCATTGGCGAACGTGGAAATAAACTATCAGGTGGACAAAAACAACGTTTGAGTATTGCACGAGCAATTTACAAAGACCCAAAAATCTTAATTCTCGATGAAGCGACCTCCGCTTTGGACACAGAATCTGAAAAATTAGTGCAAGAAGCACTCGAAAAAGTGATGATTAATAGAACTTCTTTTGTAATTGCTCATCGTTTAAGCACAGTCAGAAACGCCGATGAAATAGTCGTTATATCTAAAGGAAAAATTGTGGAGCAAGGTAGTCACAGCGAGCTAATGAGCAGAAATGGACACTATTATAAATATTCTTCTCTCCAAGGATTGACCTAATTAAAAGTTGTTTGTATTGATTTTCTCAATGTGTTAATATTTCATCTGTTAACATTTTGTATTTAACTAATACTTAACTTTGATTAATTATTTTAAATATTTTTATGTCTTATCAAAACATTACTTTCTCCAAGAATCATAATTCTGAATTTTATAAAGTACTCCGTCAGAGAGTAAATGACTATTTCAAAACAAAAAACATAACTCGCCATGCAAATGCCACAATGGTATTTAAAACAATCGCTCTTTTATCTTTGTATTTAATTCCGTTTGGTGTTTTATTTGTTTCGGGTCTTAATAGCTGGGTTTACCTAATTATGTGGATAATAATGGGTATAGGTATGGCTGGTGTAGGTCTATCAGTTATGCACGATGCCAACCACGGAGCTTATTCTCGTAACGAAACAGTAAACAAAATTATAGGTAACGTTCTTATACTTTTAGGTGGGAATGATGCTAATTGGAGAATTCAACACAATGTATTACATCATACTTATACCAATGTTACCGAAATGGATGAAGACATTGATCCACCGACGTTTTTATTACGTTTTTCACCGCACAAACAACGTTTTAGAATTCATCGTTTTCAGCATATTTATGCTTGGTTTTTCTATGGTTTAATGACATTTTTATGGTTCGTCACCAAAGATTTCAATCAGGCTGCGCGCTACAAAAAAATGGGTTTAGTTGAAACACAAGGTATATCTTATAGAAGACATATGATTAACATTTTAGCAAGTAAAGTTATATACGGAACAGTTTTTGTGATTTTACCGTTTGCTTTAAGTCCTGCACATTGGTACGTAACTTTAGTCGGATTTATGGTGATGCATTTCATCGCAGGATTGACTTTAGCAGCGATTTTCCAACCAGCTCACGTTGTTCCTTCATCAAATTACCCACTTCCTGATGCTTCAGGAAATGTAGAGGCTGATTGGGCGGTTAATCAATTATACAACACAGCGAATTTCGCTCCAAAAGCTAAATTGTTTTCTTGGTATGTTGGTGGTTTAAATTATCAAGTTGAACACCATTTGTTTCCAAATATTTGTCATGTTCATTACAGCAAAATCTCTAAAATCGTCAAAGAAACAGCAGAGGAATTTAACTTGCCTTACCATTCTTATAAAACATTTTATGGTGCATTGAAAGACCATACGAAAATGTTACATGCACTTGGAACTAAAGATTTCGCTCCAGCTATTCACTAATTATGACGTTCGATTCGTTTTTTGATTATTGTATTTCAAAAAAAGGAGTCCAGGAAACATTTCCTTTTGATCAAGTAACTTTGGTTTTTAAGGTTGGAGGAAAAATGTTTGCGCTAGCTGATACCATTGAATTTGAAAGCGTCAATTTAAAATGTGACCCTGAAAAAGCAATTGACCTTCGCGAACGTTATATGGCTGTGCAACCTGGTTATCATATGAGTAAGAAACATTGGAATACAGTTCAAATGCAATCAGATGTTGATGACAAGTTATTAATGGAATTGATTGATCATTCGTATGGTTTAGTTGTTGCTTCTCTTCCGAAAAAAGTGAGAAATGAAATTGAGATCGGATAAATTTATTTGGTCGGTTCGTCTAGCCAAGACACGTTCGATTGCAACCGAATTATTGGCCAAAGGAAAAATCAAAATCAATGGTGAAAACGTGAAACCAGCCAAAGAAGTCAAAATTGGCGATGTTATCAACGTCCATAAAAACTCAGCTGTCTTTTCGTTTAAAGTACTGAATTATCTTGATAAAAGAGTCGGCGCTCCGTTAGTAATTGAATACATAAAGGACATTACACCTGTAGAAGAAATAGAAAAATACAAAAACTATCAAGCTGCCCAAAGAGTATATCGCGAAACCGACGGAAAACCCACCAAAAAAGACAGACGCGCATTGGATGATTTTCTGGAAGATTGGTGAAGAGAAATAAAGTAAATTAATTTTTAGTTTATAGATTACTTGGATAGATTATTTGGTTTAAAAACAGTTTTGTGTTTGATGGTTTATAAATAAGGTTCCCTATTCCCTTCGCTTTACTTAAAACTACTTTTTTTAAAATACGACATTTTAGACATCGTCGTTAAAAGCAATTATTGTCTTAATCCTTTCTTGTTTTGATCCTTAATCCCTTTAAAACAAACATTTGTAACAACAAAAAAGGAGCTCATTTCTGAACTCCTTTTTGTTGGCCCATTAGGGCTCGAACCTAAACTCTTCTGGACCAAAACCAGACGTGTTGCCAGTTACACCATGGGCCAATAAACATTTGCTAAATCTCAAATGCGAGGGCAAATTTATAAACAAATTTTAGATTCGATTCAAATTTTTGAAAAAAAGTTTTTTATTAAGGATTTCTTTAAATGTGAAGGTATACCAAACAATCTTTTTAACAGCACAAAAAGAAACTCAAAAGATATATTCTTAAATTCGCACTACAAAAATCAAAAATTGATTTCCTTATGAATTACAATAAATGGAACACCTTATTAGGTTGGTTGACTTTTTTAGTTGCATCAATCGTTTATCTTGTTACACTTGAAGACACCGTAAGTCTTTGGGATTGTGGAGAATACATAACTGCAGCCTATAAATTAGAAGTTGGTCACCCTCCAGGTGCGCCTCTTTTCATGGTTCTAGGACGTACGTTTTCTTTCTTTGCAGATAAAGAAAGTGTTGCATTTTATATCAATAGCTTATCAGCTATTTCTAGCTCCTTGACTATATTGTTTATGTTTTGGTCCTTGACTTTATTGTTAAAGAAGATTGTTGCGAAAAAAGTTGCTGATATTTCAGCTGGCGAACAAACAGCAATTTTTGTTGCAGCAGCAATTGGTTCTTTAGCATACACTTTCTCAGATTCGTTCTGGTTTTCAGCAGTTGAGGGAGAGGTTTATGCAATGGCGTCTTTGTTTACAGCTGTCATTTTCTGGGCAATGTTGAAATGGGATGAAGAAATGGCATTGGTGCAAAATGGTGAATTATCTATGGAAGCTAGACCTAATCGTTGGTTACTTTTAATTCTATTTTTACTTGGTTTAGCTATCGGTGTCCATTTATTAGGAATCCTTGTTGTGCCAGCAATTGGATACATGATTTATTTCCGTGTTTATCAAAAAACAGACATTAAAGGCTTTTTACTAACTGGAATTTTATCTGTTTTTGTTTTAGGTTTTATTCAAGAAGCTATCATTCCAGGCACTATTTCATTGGCTTCTTCGTTTGAAGTTTCATTTGTTAATTCATTAGGATTACCATTTTTCACAGGAACTATATTCTTTTTTATTACTTTAGTTTCAGCATGTTTATATGGTGTTTACTACGCTAGAAAAAAAGGGAAAACAATTTTATACAATGCGATGATGGGATTAGTTTTCTTACTAATTGGTTATGGTTCATTCGCTGTAATAGTTATTCGTTCTAACGCCAACACACCTTTGGATGAAAATGACCCTGAAAACTTGGTTACTCTTCATTCCTATTTGAAACGTGAACAATATGGTTCAGCTCCAATTCTTTTCGGTAATTACTGGAATTCATTACGTTCTGGTGAAGAAATGACTGAAAATGGTCCACAAATCGTTAGTCGTGATGGCTGGAAAGATTTATCTCCTTACTTTTTAAGAAGATTCGTTGTTTTAGAAAATGATGTTCCTGTCAAAGCTTTCACAAAAGAGGCGGAAGCACAAGAATGGGTTAAAAAAAGTGGCGGAGCTTACTCAATCGAAGAAAAATATTTTGAAAGTAATGCTTCGATACGCATTGGAGCAGTAGCTACTTATTCGCAATCAACTTTCTTCCCTAGAATGTATTCAGGTGATAATCCAATGCATCAGCAAGGATATGAAAGTTGGTCTGGTTATGACCCAATGGATGGAAAGGATACAGAAATAGGAAGAGATGGAAAACGTCTTCCAACTTTTGGAGAAAACTTGAATTACTTCTTTCGTTATCAAGTTAATTGGATGTATATCCGCTATTTTATGTGGAATTTCTCAGGAAGACAAAATGATATCCAAGGGCATGGAGATAACATGCGTGGAAACTGGATTTCAGGAATTTCTTTCTTAGACGAAATGCGCTTAGGAAGTCAAGAATTTGCACCAACTTACACAACTCAAAATCCTTCGCATAACAAATTTTATATGTTGCCTTTGATTTTGGCTTTAATTGGAATGTTCTTTCATTTCAGACGTGCGCCAAAAGATGCATTCATAATTTTATTAGCATTTATTTTCACAGGTTTGGCAATTGTAGTTTATCTTAATCAAAAACCATTTGAGCCACGAGAACGTGATTATGCATATGCAGGTTCGTTCTATTTCTTCGCAATGTGGATTGGATTAGGAGTGTTTGCAATTTATGACTTTATTCAAAAACGAAATCTAATTAAAAATCAAATTTACACCGCTTCACTTTCAGGACTTGTTGGAGCAGTAGTTCCAATGTTAATGCTTTCTGAAGGTTGGGATGACCACAACAGAAGTGGAAAAACAACTGCTCATGATTTGGCTTTAAATTACCTTGAATCGTGTGAGAAAAATGGAATTATGTTCACCAATGGAGATAATGATACTTTCCCACTTTGGTATATGCAAGAAGTGGAAGGAAAAAGAACAGATGTTCGTGTTTGTAACTTATCTTTAATGGGAACTGACTGGTATACGAATCAAATGAAAATGAAAGCGTACGAATCAGAACCACTTCCAATTAAGTTTAGAGAGGATCAAATATTAATGTACGCTGGAAATACGGACCAAATCTATTTCTTGTCTTTATTAGAATTATTTTCAATGAATCCAGGAGAAGGGATTTTGGATAAAGTGTTGGATATGCGTTTGAAATATAATTCAACACAAGCTGGTCAAGCATTGCGCTACTTTGATTTCAAAGCAAATGAAATTTTAAGTGGTGTAGTTTGTAGCGATGCAGGAACACAACAAGCAAAAACACAATTATTGACATCAGATTCAACCAATTTAAAACAGAGTATTATTAAAAAATACATTGGTTTATTGAAATTGTATGAAGGTGCTCGTAGCGGTACAGTAACGAACATGCAAGCTGCAGCTCAACCGCTTCAAGAATTAATGGATCAATTTGAAATGTCTTGGTCTTCAGTTGACTTAGAGGAAGCTATGGCGTTTGTTCGCGATGATAAAAATATGATTATCAACGAAGGAAATCGTTTATCTTTCTTTCCTTCAGGTCGCTTTACAATGAAAGTAAACAAAGAAAACGCTATTAAATCTGGAGTAATTACAAAAGCAGAAGCAGCAAGATGTCCTGATAGAATAGCATTTGAATACAATACAGATCGCGACCGTTACCTTGCAAGAGATGAAGCAATGATGTTAGATATAATTGCAAATAACGACTGGAAACGAGGAATTTATTTCTCAAGTAGCCGAGGTTCTTCACTTTCTATTGCTTTATTAAGTGCAGGTCACATCAAACAAGTTGGTTTAGCGTATGAATTTAGTCCTTTGAAAGAAGAGCCAGTTTTCTTCAATGTTGACAAAATGTACAAACACATGACTAAAACTTATAGTTGGGGTAATATGGCTGATCCAAAGGTATTGACAGATTATTATGCGCGTCGTCATACACAACAGTACCGAGTAAATTTCTTATTGCTTGCGGAACAATTGTATAACAAAGGACAGAAGAAAAAAGCGGTACAAATTTTAGATATGTCTTTAGCGATTATGCCTGTTGAAACTGTTATTGACTTTGCTGAGGTGAATTCTTATGATGGTATGAGCTCTTTGAAAGTGAATGCTACTCATATGAATTTCAACTATCAAGGACAAGATATTCGCGCAAAAACAAGTGGAACTTTACATGAATATGTTCAGTTGTATTTCTTGTTAGGTGAGAAGAAAAAAGCGACAGAATTAGGTATGAAATTGATGAAGAATTACGAGTCAATTTTCAAATACTTTGAACACAGTAAAGCAACATTCGCAGGGAATCAAGAAAATGCGGAGGATTTATATGCTGCTTTAGATGCTTCTTTCAAAATGTATGTAATCGCAGCTGATAAAGAGATGGGTGATTTCAACGGTCCACTTGCTAAACATATTTACAAAAAACTTAATTATGTTTACAAAAGTGTAATGCCTCGAATTTATAGTGAATTAGAACAAGCGGCAAGTAACAATGGTGAAAGTCTTTCTGGCGGATCTTTAGGCTCTTATGGAAAAATGATCATTGGATTGCAAATGAATTTAGGTGCAATGGGAGAGCATTATGGTTTATTACCTCCAAGTAGTGTTCCAAAACAAGCTGCTCCAACTGCTTCACCAGTTGATATGCAATTAGGAGCAGGACAAGTTCCAACTGATACAATGCGTTGATTATGCGCTTATTCCGAAGTCCATATATCGCTCGTTTTGCTTTTAGAAACGGGATTTGGAAAGGAAGGGATAAGCGTGCAATTTATTTAACATTTGACGATGGTCCGCATCCAGAGGTTACGCCTTATGTGTTGGACATTTTGAAAAGGAACAAAATCAAAGCTACTTTTTTCTGTGTTGGAAACAATGTAGAAAAATACCCCGAAGTGTTTCGTCAAATTTTGGCAGACGGTCACCAAGTTGGAAATCACACAATGTCGCACGAAAACGGATTAAAAACCCCGCAAATGGAGTATTTTGCATCGGTTGAAAAGGCAACAACTTTAATTGAATCTGAACTATTTCGTCCACCCTACGGAAAAATAACTCCTTTTCAGTTTAAATATATTTTCAGCTCATTAAAGAAAAAAGTGATTTTTTGGACGTGGTTAGCGTATGATTTTGACGCAAAACTTTCAGGAAAAGAAATTATAAAAAAAGCAGAACGAATAAAAGGAGGTGACATCCTCGTTTTTCACGATAGCACAAAAGCACAAAAAAACCTTGAAGAAACATTAGAAACAATAATTCTAATGCTTCAAAAGAGAAATTTTCAATTTAAAAATAGTTTCTAATGGATTACTTTTTTGAGCATTTACTTTCTGAGTTTCAATTGCCTTTGCGCAATCCTGTACTCGTGTTTTCACTGTTGCTTTTTATTATTCTTTTATCACCGATTCTTTTACGTCGCGCCCAAATCCCAGCGATTATTGGTTTGATAATTTCAGGAGTAATCATTGGCCCACACGGCTTGAGATTGATTGGTGAACGAACATTGGAATCCGAAGGCTCCATCAAGTTATTCTCCACCATTGGTTTGTTGTATATTATGTTTATGGCTGGTTTAGAGCTCGAAATGAACCAGTTTAAAAAGTACTTAAACAAAAGCTTAACTTTTGGATTTTTCACCTTTGCGATACCAATTGCACTCGGCTATCCATTGTGTTTGTATGTGCTTCACCTTTCTCCAATGGCAAGTTTACTTACCGCAAGTATGTTTGCAACGCACACACTGGTCGCCTATCCGATTGTCAGTAAATATGGTTTATCCAAACATTCTTCGGTTGCAATTACGGTTGGCGGAACGATTTTAACGGACACAGCGGTATTGATTATACTGGCGATTATTTCTAGTGCAACCCATGGAAGTTTAGATTTTGCTTTCTGGGTACGTTTAGTGACATCCTTAACTATTTTCTCGCTAATAATGTTCTTGATTATTCCAAGAGTAGCAAAATGGTTTTTTAGTAAATTAGATAGTGAAAAATCTTCTCAATATATTTTTGTTTTATCAGTTGTCTTTTTCGCTGCCTTTCTAGCTGAAGTAGCTGGAGTAGAACACATTATTGGAGCGTTCGTTGCTGGATTAGTACTCAATCGATTAATTCCACACAATTCAATTTTAATGAATCGAATTGAATTTATTGGGAACTCGTTATTTATTCCTTTCTTCTTGATTTTTGTTGGAATGGTTGTGGATTATAAAGTCTTTTTTCAAGGGACTTGGCCTTTAGTTATCGCTGGAATTTTAACGGCTTTTGCCATTTTTAGTAAATGGTTAGCAGCACTTGCGACCCAACTTTTGTTTAGAATGTCGAATATTGAACGTCAAATTATTTTTGGTTTAAGTACATCTCACGCAGCTGCAACGCTTGCAATTATTATGGTTGGCTATGACGAAGGACGTGGGATTTTGGACATTAATATTGTAAATGGAACTGTATTATTGATATTGTTTACGTGTATGACCGCTTCCTTTGTAACTGAAAGCGCAGGTAAGAAACTATTGATTCAAATTTCAGAGAATAGTGATTTAGACCAAAACGAAACAAAGTTGCGTAACAAGCACATCATGGTTTCTATGAATGAATTAAAAGGAAACGAAACCTTAATCGAGTTTGCATTGTTGGTTTCAGACCCTAAAGTTATTAACCCGCTTTCTGTAGTCAGTGTTTATCCAGATAATGATAAAGCCGAATTAATGATTCGGAAATCGCGAAAATCTTTGGAGGATATTGTTAAGCACTTTTCCGGGCACGAAGCAAAAATCAATACAATTGCCACAATAGATCATAACCTTTCCTCAGGAATTGCGCGTGTATCAAAAGAATTGGTTACGGACATTATCATACTGAATGATAGCCGACAAATGTCTTTAATCAAGCGAATTGTGGGTGACGACCGCGCACATTTATTAGATGTTTGTAACAAAACAATTTTCTTTTGTCAATTGGATAAACCAGCTGTTAGTTATGATAAAATAGTTTTGGTTACACCACCACTTTCCGAATTAGAACCAACTTTCAATCTTTGGGCAGAACGAATAATTCGTCTTGGAAAAGAGCTTTCTAACAATATTGAACTTTATGGAACGAGTGCTACTTTTGATCGTTTTCAAAAAGTGGGAGTTGCCAATAAACTTGATTTTACAGCGAAATTGATAGAGATTGAAACTACAGAGGACTTCTTTCTATTATACACAAAATCAATTAACAATATTGTTGTATTTTGTTCATCGCGCGTTGGATCAGTTTCTTATGAGCCTTTGATTGAAAGCTTTGCACAAAAAATCGAGAAAGCTTGTCCAAATAACGACACGATTTTTATCTACCCTGGAATTGAAGCCGAAAACTATTATTCGTCTTATCAAGATATTTCAGCAAATCCAATCAGCGCTGGGGTTGAAACTTTCCAAAAAATCACACGCGAAGTCGGAAATATCTTTAAGAAATCGGATGCTGAGAATGAGGAGAAGTAGTATTGATTTGTTTTAAAAACGAGTCTATCGGATTTTAAAAGAATAGCTTAATTTTGTGTGTTGTTTTAAACCACATCACAAGCGAAATGCGCAAACAAACAAATCTTCTTTTTTATATCCTAAGCATTTATGTTGTGCTTCAATTTTCTTGGTGGGGTTTTCATTTAATTCAGTTGAGTTTAGAACTTGAACCTGCTACAAACAACCTTAATCGCCGCGTTTTAATGATTATTGGCGAAGGTTCCGTTTTTTTCATTTTGTTGATTTTAGGTTTAATGCGCATCCGAAACACCATTCGCAAAGAAATGGAATTGTCCGCTCGTCAATCTAATTTTCTACTTTCTGTCACCCACGAGTTAAAAACACCGATAGCTTCTACGAAATTGTTTCTGCAAACGCTTAAACGACAAAATTTACCAGAAGAAAAACGCATTGATTTAACTCAAAAAGCAATTGAAGAAAACACGCGTTTGGAACAATTGATTGAAAACATTTTAAACGCAACTCGCATTGAAAACAAAGCGCTAAAACCAATTTTAACAGAATTTCAATTCTCAAATTTTGCCCAACAAATAGTAGAACGTTTCCACAAACGAACTGTAAAACCATTCATCGAACTCGATTTAAAAAACGATGCGATGATTCACGCAGACCAATTTCTTTTAGAAACGATTCTTACAAATTTGATCGAAAACGCAATTAAATACGCAGGTGAAAACGGAGGAATTAAAGTTTATGCAAAAGCAACAACGAGAAGTTTTGTTTTTGGGGTTCAAGATACAGGTCCTGGAATTGTTGCAACTGAACAAAAAAACATTTTTGAAAAGTTTTACCGTCTCGGAAATGAAGACACTCGAACGAATAAAGGAAGCGGATTGGGTTTATATATTGTGAGCGAATTTGTACAATTACAAGGCGGTCAAATTTCCTATCGTGCGAATGAACCGAAAGGCAGTATTTTTGAAGTAACTTTACCAGTATGACTAAACACTTTGGATTAATAATTCTCGATGGATGGGGGATTGGAAATGGCTCAAAATCAGATGCGATTGCAAATGCTAACACACCATTTATGGATAGCTTGTTGAAAAAATATCCTAACGCAACACTTAAAACAAGTGGTGAAGATGTCGGTTTACCTGATGGACAAATGGGTAATTCGGAGGTTGGACACTTAAATATTGGAGCCGGTAGAATAGTTTATCAAGAATTAACACGTATCAATAAATCCATTCGCGATAAAGAATTTCAACAAAATAGCACACTTCTTTCTGCAATGGAAGAAGCTAAAAAACGCAATTCAAAAATCCATTTTATAGGTTTAGTTTCTAAAGGCGGAGTTCATAGTTCACAAGAACATTTATATGCTTTGTGTGAAATGGCAAAAGCGCACGGACTGCAAAAAGTCTTTATACACGCATTCACCGATGGACGCGATTGTGACCCTAAAAGTGGACTTGGATTTTTGCAAGAACTCGAAGAACAATTGACGCTTTCTACAGGGAAAATTGCTACTATAACCGGACGTTATTTCGCAATGGATAGAGATAATCGCTGGGAACGAGTGAAAAAAGCGTATGACCTTATGACCAAAGGAATTGGAACAACTTTTTCAAGTTCGCAAGAAGCAATGAGCACATCCTACAACAATGGAATCACTGATGAATTCATTGAACCGTGTTTGCTTAATTCAGAAGGTTTAATCGAAGAGGGAGATGTAGTGGTGAATTTTAATTTCAGAACTGATCGTCCACGCGAAATAACGATTGCTCTTACACAAAAAGCCTTTCCTGAATTTGAAATGCATCCTTTGGATTTGTACTATTGTACGATGACAAATTACGATTCTACTTTAAAAAATATGCACATTATCTTTGATAAAGACAACCTAACCAATACTTTAGGCGAGGTACTTTCAAAAGTAGAAATGTCGCAAGTTAGAATTGCAGAAACTGAAAAATATCCACACGTAACCTTCTTTTTTAATGGAGGAAGAGAAACGAATTTTCCACTTGAAGATCGCATTTTGGTTAATTCTCCAAAAGTGGCAACCTACGATTTACAGCCTGAAATGAGTGCTTTTGAAGTACGTGATAAAATTGTCGCTTTTATGCAGGATAAACTACCGAATTTCATCTGTTTAAACTTTGCAAATCCAGATATGGTTGGTCATACCGGAGTTTATGAGGCAGTTGTAAAAGCAGTAGAAACAGTAGATACTTGTTTACAAAAAGTGGTTGAAACAGGATTAGAATTAGGCTATGAATTTTTGGTAATCGCTGACCACGGTAACGCCGATTTTGTTATCAATGCGGATGGAAGTCCAAATACAGCGCATAGTTTAAACCCTGTGCCAGTTGTTTTAGTAACCAAAGATGAAAGCGTTCAACTTAACGATGGAATTTTAGCAGATGTTGCTCCAACAATTCTTCACCGTATGCAAATCGCCTCTCCGATTGAAATGACTGGGAAAACTTTATTGAAAATAGCGAACTAAAGGATGAAAATTATCAAAATTGACATTTGGAGTGATATCGTTTGCCCCTTTTGTTTTATTGGAAAAAAGAAACTAGAAAAAGCTATTTCCAAACTCCAACTCTCAGAACAAGTTGAAATTGAATGGCATAGTTTTCAACTCGACCCAGATTTTCCAAAAGGAGAAGCTATTCCATCTACTACTTATTTGGCGCAACGCAAAAATTATCCCATCGAACAAATTAATGCTATTCAACAACAATTAACGGCATCAGCAAAAGTGTATGGAATTGATTTTCAATTCGAAAAAGCGCTTTCGTTTAATACGATAGACGTGCATCGTTTGTGGCAATGGAGTAAAACTTTAGGTAAAAGTTCTGAATTGAAAGAAGCGTTGATGAAAGCTTATTTTACGGATGGTATCGATTTATCGAAAGAAGAAAACGTTTTAGAAGTAGTTGAAAAATGTGATTTGAATAAATTAGAGGCACAGGAAATTTTGCAGTCAGATAAATTCTCAAATGAAGTAGATGAAGACATTTATCACGCTAGTCAAATTGGTGTTCGGGGCGTTCCATTTTTTGTTCTAAACAATCAATTTGCGATTTCTGGTGCGCAAGAGGATAGCGTATTTGAAAATGCATTATCGAAGTTAATTTGATGCTTATTCAACTCGATTAAATTCTATTTCATCAACTACTTTTCGTAAAAAACGAAGTAAATGAAGCATTTCTAAATGTGCTTTTATTTTACCTTGTCGACTAATCAAAAAAATACTGAAAAGGAAAGCAATTGAAAGCGGTATAATGAATAAATAATCCATTGAACCATTTAAGCTCCAACGAACTAACGCGAAAACAGAACCAAAAAAACCAAGAATAGAAAAGGCGATGTAAAACAACATAATACTTTGCCAAACGGTTTCAGATGGACCAATTAAACACCGAATCAAGGTGCGGTTTTCTTGTTGGTCGAAAGACAAATTTAATACTGGCGACCAAGTGTGGAGTTCCTTTTTTGGCATACTTAAACGAATAAATCGACTATATTTTGAACATACAATAGTTGGGTCAATTGTGCCTTTGGAATGAATTAAATTCATAATTTCTTCCTTTTTCAAAGGAGTTTCAAAGTTAAATCTTGGTCTGATTTTACCAGCAGTAGATTCATCTAATTTATTAAACGACATAGCAATTTTTAATGCAATGTAAGATTTTGAATTTAACTTTCAAATTGTAAATGCTTATTTATAAAAGTTTTAAAGAAGTTTCTTGTACTTACGAACGAATTAATTGCTTCTCTAACTCAAAAGCCTTGACGGATATTTTTATTAAAATATTTAGAAATAAATATCATTAAATTTTTGACTGTTTTATTGATGGGTCAAAGTCCTTCATTTTATTAAAAGTAACTATTTCAAACTTTCCAAATAAGCAGGATTTACTTGCATTCCTAATTCTTTAGCTTTCAATGCATACTCAAGTGCTTTTTTTGTATCACCAATTGCTTTGTAAGAAACGGAAGCATTGAACCAATTATACATATAGTTTGAATTCAGTTTTATGGATTGATTCAAATCTTCTAATGCACTTGTGTGATTTCCTAAATTGACATTCGCTGTTCCACGATAGAAATAGCCGTCGTAACTTGCTGGATATAATTTTATTAGCTTATTGGAATAAATGATCGCTTCGTTAAAATTACTGCTATTCACCAATTCTGAGCAGAGATTTGACAAAGCCATTTGATTTTTTGGTTGAATCGTTAATGCTTTCTTAAAATCTTTAATCGCATTGGCACGCTGCGCCATTTTAGTATAAGTAATTCCACGGTTGACATATACATCGAAAGTGCTAGAGTCGCGTTCTAAAGCCATTTTATACATATCAATCGACTCTTGAAATTTTCCTTCTAAAGCATACATATTCGCCATATTGCTGTAAACTAAAGGGTCTTTTACACGAGCACTCACTAAAATGTCATAGTCTTTAAAAGCTAAATCCATTCTCCCGTGTTCTCGGTAATAATTTCCACGATTTTTATGCGCTACTTCCACTCCATTTGTTCTGACAAAAACTTTATTTCCTTCTTGCTCAATCACAAATGGATACTGTTCAATTACATTCGACCACAAGGTTTCTGAGTTGGTCCAAACGGCTACTTGTTTATAATTTTGAACGAAAAGGAACAAGCAATAGATTGTAAGAATCGCTGGAATTACAAGCTTGTTTTTGAATTTTTCATGATAATTAAATGCAAATACCAAAAGCATAAAACTTCCACCAATGTAAGGAATATAGGCATATCGATCCGCCATAATTGCCGAACCAACGGAGATGAACTGTAAGACTAAAGCAATCATTAAAACGAAAAAGCCCATCCCGAAAAGGAAAATTCTAAGGTTGGATTTTTGTTTTTTATAAAAGTAAACAAGCGGCGCAAGAACAAGTAAAAGCACAATAAATGGCGCAAGGACATAAATTAGTGGCAAGGCTTTGTCTTCTCCAAAGGTTGGATATGGATAAAAAGCAGAGAGATTTGTTGGCACGAAAAACTTAAACCAATACATCATAAACCCGTAAGAGGCAAACATAATGCGTTCAAACAAGGTGAAGACTTCAAATTCTGCAATTGCCCCCGCCGACTGAATTTTAACAGCATTTAAACCAAACCAAACGGAAAGCGCCAAAAACGGTATTTTTTCTAAGATTACAGCTATTGTGAACTTTCTTTTGTACAAGAAATCGACCAAAAGAAAAACAAGTGGAAGCGGCACTGCCATTGCTTTACTTAAACAAGAAGCAATAAACAACACAAAAGCGATGAATAACCAAGCAATTTTTTGACGGTCGATATACCTTAAATAACTAAGTAAGGAAAGCAAAAAGAAAAAGGTATAAAGCACATCTTTGCGTTCAGAAATCCACGCCACACTCTCTACGTGCATCGGATGGATTCCAAAAATCAGTGCGCCGAAACCAGCAATATAAAGCGAACTTTTACTCCATTTGAAAAGTACTAAGAAAACTAAAAAAGTGTTTAAAAGATGAAGAAATAAATTCGTTTTGAAATAGGGTTGAATGTCTAATTCTGCATTGGAATAATTATAGGCCAAACTCAACATCGTCAGAGGATGATAATTTAACATCACTTGAGTTGTTGGCTCAAAAAGTAGTTTTAAACTATCCGGATTGCTTGTTTTTACCAAAGGTTGATCAACTACATAGCCTAAATCATCCCAATTGGTGAACTCTTTATCAGGAGAGAATCCTGGTAAATAAGCAATAAAAGTTAAAGCAATAACTCCTAAAATGATAAGCCATTTCGAGCGGGAAGAAGTATCTTTTGTAGCTACTTCTATTTTCGCTTGCTCGTTATGTTTTTGTTTCTCTTTTAACTTTATTGACTTAGTTGCCATCGTAAGTTATCAGAATTAGTCGTTAGAAATGATTTCAAATAATTCGTTTAGATTTGGCGAAATAATCACCTCGATACGACGGTTTTTTGCTTTGTCAGTTGTGCTTACAGGAAAAAACTCTCCGCGACCTGCTGCCATAATTTGACTTGGATTCATTTTTGAATTTGCCAATAAAATTTCAACAACAGATGTAGCACGCAAAACAGAAAGTTCCCAATTGTTTTTTGGTGAAGTTGGACTTGTTAACTTATCAGAATCCGTGTGTCCTTCTACGACAATTTCTAAATCTTTCTCCGTTTCTAATGCTTTTCCGAGTTCAATCAAGGCATTTTTACCTTCTGGTTCAACCAAAGTACTTCCTGATTTAAATAACAATTTTGCCTCTAAACTCACGTAGATTTTTCCGTTTTTCTGAATTACAGTTAAACCTTTGTTTTCAAAACCAACAAGTGCATTTGCCACTTTCGCCTTCAACAATTGGACGATTGCGTCTTTTTTACGAATTGCTTCTTCCAATTCATTTACACGTTTCTCACGCTCTTTTAATAAAACTTCTTTGGCTTTTAATTCTTGGTCTAATTTCAAAAGTGCATTCTCTTTCGATTGTAATTCTTTATTTTTCGCTTCCAATTCTGATTGTAAGGTTGCGGTTTCTTTGGCACTTAAGTTTTTCAACTTATCAAATGATTTTTCAAGCGATTCGTGTTGCTCTAACAATTGGCTGTAATCGCGTTTTAAAAATCGCAAGGTATTTCCCAAAGTTGTTGTGTCTTGTTTCAGTTTAGATACATCTTTACTAGCAATTTCATACTTTGTTCCTAAATCCTTTGATGCAGCTTCAAATTCATCACTACTTTTTCTGTATTTCTCCAATTCTTCAGCACACGTTTTTTCTCTAGCAACAAGTTCTTTATATTTTTTGGAAGGAACGCAGGCACTCACGATTGCTGTTAAAACAATTGCTTGAATAGTTACGTTTAAAATTTTCATAGTTTCTGTATTTACTACAAATTTGAAAAAGTTTAAGTCATTAAAAGCAAGGGTTCTTTATACTTTTAAACATTAAAAATTTCATAAAAATAGGGGAATTGAAACAAGATTTCGCTCCTTGCGATTAACCTCCAACTTTAAAGCCTGTTTTTTCTTCTTGTTCTTGTTGCTGTTTCCAACCATCGAGGGTTTTCTTGAGCTTGGAATCTTTTTTCTGTTTTTTCTCTTCAATAAATTCTTGCTTCGTCGCTGGACCAAATTGAATTTTTAAATCTTCTTTAGGCACATCTTTAGGCACATACACTTTCACTGAAGTATCTTTTTGAAACAACCCAAATTCAGACTTTAAAATTGATTTAGCATCTTGCTTGGCTTGTTCGCGATTTTCTTTCGCTTGCTCCTTGCGCGATGTATTGTCCCATTCGATGATTGGATTATCCAAAGTTCCGTGCATTCGCATATACATTTTGATTCCAGTTCCATCGTCGATAACTTGCCCGAATTCGCTATCTCTTTCATTTTGCATCAAATCTCTAAAACGGAAAATAAATCGGTAATCAATTTCATTTTCAAAACTGTGGGTTCCAGCAACATCCATGTCAAGAGCTGTTGAACCAATGTGCATTTTAGGAATTCGCAAGACACCATCTTTTATTAAAATGCTGTTTTCGAGTGTATTGAATGAAATACTTCCCAGTTTTTGTTCCAACAAATCAATATTCTTCTTACCGAGCACTAATTTCCCGGAGCTCGTTTTAAGACTTTGTGTAATATCCTTAAATGAGCTTACATTTTTCAATTGACCATCATACACACGTAAATCGAGTTTTGCATCAATTGATTTCATTATGATTCCGGAACGCAAGTCAAAAGGAGCGTAGAAATACAATTCAGCTTCAGCTCTACCAGAAATATTTTGATCTGTTAGTACGCTTTGTTCAAAATTGTCCCATTCTTTAAAAAGTGGTTTGAATTTCAGGTTTTTGGTGGCTACTTGAGCGGTAATCGTAAAAATCTCAGGTAATTTTTCTTCAATAACCAAAGCACCACTTACCAAAGCTTCGGCATTCACCAAACTCAATTGTGGAAAATGGAGTCGCCGTTTTTGAATTTGCATTTTACCAAGAATATTGGAGAAAATATGTTGTTCGTAGCGCAAAGTTCCAACAGTTAATTTCACCGAACCGCTGATATCATCTGGAATTACAAAAATTCTACTCTCTTCAATTTTTTCCTCTTTTGTGGTAGTTCCTAAATCTTCAATTTTCAAGTTATTACTTTCAATATCAATATCAGTTAACAAAGGACTTATTCCTTTTAAATAATCGTAAATATTTGAAAATAAACCATCTACTTTCAAATCACTCGAACCTACTTTTAAGGATGCATTTTGAATTCCTGCCTCACTACCACGTAGAAAAACACTTCCATTTATACTTTCAAAGGTACGTTTATCGTCGAGCAATTTCAACCAAACATTCCGCATCACCACGTTTCCATCACATTTTCTAACATCAACTGTTCCTGTTTCTGTAACACTTTGAACTGCAAAATCCGTATTTACTGAAACCGCGCCATTTACGGTTTCGATTACTGGAAATTTAAAAATAGCGTGCGCAACGTTCAAATCAATATTGCCACTTGCGTTTCCTTCAATGAGTGGGTTTTCAAATTCCGTCATTCGAATAGCTCCATTGAAAGGACCGCCTGCCGTTTTAAAATGCAATTTTCGCAATTCCAGAAATTCATCTTGTACGCCTCCATCGTTGGAATATTTCCCTTCCACATTAATTTCACGAATCTTTAAGCCTTGATAAGGTTCTGTAAGTGAGCCATTTTCAACACCAAAATCACAAGTTATGGTCGTTGGCTCAGTAGATTCCACTGCGCCATTTATTGTTAAATCAAAATCAACGAGCCCATCGCCTTGGAATTTTTTGATGTCGTCAGTAGCTGAAAGTGAAAATTTATTGACCACATCTGCCAATTGAATATCTTTTGATTGCACTCTAAAATTCAAGCTATCTGGATCCACTTTTCCATTGATTTCGAAAGGTAAACCTGCTACATTTATAATTGCTTTTGGAAGCGAGAATAAACCTTTATCTGTGTCCACATCTACTTTTAAATCGTATTTTAAAGACTTATTTCTAAGTAAAGTCACTTCGCCACTTTTCGCTCGAAGCACTTTTGCATTTCCAACAGCAACTACTGAAAATTTACTTGCTGAAAAATCGCCTGCGAGGGTTGATTCAATAAATTTAGTGTTATAGAATTGCTTGGTAAGTCTGTTTTCATAAGCAAATCGCATGTTTTCAAGTTCGATTTTTTCAAGTTTTAAATCAAAAGTTGTAGTTGATTTGCTATCATTTGGTTTGAAAATATCGTAATTAACCTTACCGTCCTTGTCAATTCTTAAATTCAAAGTTCCGGGTGAAATTTCAATAGCCTTTACGTGGTAATTTTTATTCCATAAATCTATCGGATTGAATTTTAGTCGAATGCGTTCGGTGTACAGCAAAGTATCCCTGAAAGCAGCATTTTCAAAAGCATCTTGGATATAAACGTTCTTAAAATCAACAGATAAATTCGGAAAACTTCCCCAGAAAGCGAGGTCCACTTCAGAAACCGAAACGGGAACTTTTAGATGGGTATTGACTTCTGTGATAACAACACCAATGATACGGTCTTTAAACAAATACAAAGAGCCAGAAATGAGCAAAACGATGCTCAAAATTATTCCAACAATCCACTTGCCTATTTTAAAAACGGTTTTCCACATCTGCAACGAATTTAGTAGCTCTCCGCTTATCTTTTAAGCGACTGTGATGGAATTATTAACGGAAGTTTGTTTGTTGGTTGCGGATTTTCTTATCTTAAATAAGGTAATTACTAAATTTTATCGAATCCTGCATAAGGTCGAAGCACTTCTGGGATGATAATACCATCTTCCGTTTGGTAGTTTTCCAACAATGCAGCAACGATTCTTGGCAAGGCTAAAGCCGAACCATTCAAGGTATGACACAATTGAGTTTTCTTGTCTTCACCTTTAAAACGCAACTTCAAACGATTTGCTTGGAAGGTATCAAAACGCGAAACAGAGCTCACTTCTAACCATTTTTCTTGTGCTGCAGAATATACTTCGAAGTCGTAAGTCATTGCAGAAGCAAAACCCATATCGCCACCACAAAGACGTAAAATACGGAACTGTAAACCTAATTTTTCCAACAAGCCTTTAACGTGTTCCATCATTTCGTCTAATGCTGCGGCTGTGTTTGATGGATGTTCGATGCGTACGATTTCAACTTTATCAAATTGATGTAAACGGTTCAAACCACGAACATCTTTTCCGTAAGAACCAGCTTCACGACGGAAACAAGGTGTGTAACCAGTCATTTTGATAGAAAAATCAGCAGAAGGTAAAATTACATCGCGATAAATATTAGTCAAAGGAACTTCAGCCGTTGGGATCATATAGAAATCATCCTCTTTCATATAGTACATTTGACCTTCTTTATCAGGCAATTGTCCCGTTCCAATACCACTAGCTTCGTTAACCATTAAAGGAGCTTGAATTTCTTCGTAACCTGCTTTCGATGCTTCGTCTAAGAAAAAAGCGATAAGTGCACGTTGTAATTTTGCACCTTTTCCACGGTAAAATGGAAAACCTGCACCTGTTACTTTCACACCTAATTCAAAATCAATTAAGTCGTATTTTTTTGCCAAATCCCAGTGAGGAACGGCATCAAAAGTATAAACAGGAGTTTTACCAAATTCGTAAACAGTTTGATTATCATTAGCATCACGTCCAGCTGGAACCAATTCATTCGGCACATTTGGAATCGTGTAAAGTAATTGTTGAATTTCGGCTTCAAGTGCATCAACTTTTGTTTTTAATGCTGCTTCTTTTTCCTTTAATTCAGTTGTTTTTGCTTTTAATTCATTCGCTTCAGTTTGTTGTCCTGATTTGAATAAATCACCAATTTGTCGAGCAAGTTGATTCAATTCTGCGGAAATAAGATCAGACTCTGTCTTTGTAGAACGCCATTCTGAATCTTTTGATAAGATTGCATCAATGGTTTCTTGAGCGTTGATATTTCTTTTTTGAAGACCAGCTAAAATGGATTCTTTTTCTGCGCGAATACGTTGAATTTCTAACATAAATTGATGTACTTTTTAAGGAGAACAAAATTAGTCAAAGGAAATGAGATTTTAATAATTGCGAATTGGAATAATTACAAATGACGAATTGCGAACGAATTTATTTGTAGCGCTCTGCGCAAACTATTTTATTCGAAAATTTTAATACTCATGGTTTTCTCTAAGCAATTTGTAATTCTAACGTTCGCAATTAATAAGCGGTATCTACTTCTGTTTGCAATTAATAAGCAGTATGGTTTTCCGTTCGCAATTAGCAATTAATCTGTTCGCAATTAATAAGCGGTATCTACTTCTGTTTGCTATTCGCAATTCATCCGTTGATAACTTCATTCTAGCATTAATTCTGTCAAAAGAATAATTATCTATTTTTAGGACTTCAAATAATATGACAAAAACAACTTTACACGACGGCACAGCAATCTATTGTCTGCGCAAACCAGAAGCTAAAATGCTCGACCATCACGTTGATGGATATTTACAAAATGGAATTACAATTAAAGACGGTGATGTCGTTTTTGATGTCGGCGCCAATATTGGTGTCTTTGGTTTAAGAGCCATTCAAAAAGGTAAAAATGTGCATGCTTATTGTTTTGAACCTATTCCTGATATTGCAGAAGTGCTTACAAAAAACGCTACTGAATTTGGTAAAGGTCATATTCATGTTTTGGCACATGGTGTTTCAAACGAGCCGAGTCGAGCGACATTTACCTACTTTCCAAATACTCCCGCACTTTCTACTTTGCATCCAGAACAATGGGATAAAAACCCAACTGCTTTTCGCGATGCTGTAAAAGGTACGATGAAAAATCCACCGGAGGGTATGAAATGGATGAGCTGGATTCCGCCGATTTTTGCAGGAATTATTGCCAAACAATTGGTGAAAGGCAGCAAAAAAGTGAATTGTGAGTTAAAAACGCTTTCAAGTGTGATTGACAGTGAAAAAGTTGAAAAAATCGACTTGCTTAAAATTGATTGTGAAGGAGCAGAATGGGCAGTTTTACAAGGAATTGAAGATAGACATTGGCCAATGGTTCAATCCCTCGTAATCGAAGTTCACGACATTGAAAACCGTCTTCAAAAAACAAAAGATTTATTATCCTCTAAAGGTTTTTCTAAACTACACGCAGAACGAGAAGTTGGACTAGAACACACACCAATGTATAATTTATTTGCTTTAAGATCATGACCAAAGAAATTGCAGCACTTGGAACAATAGGAGTTTTGTTAGCATCTAACCTTTTTGGTTTGATTTATAGTATGGTTGTACTGAAAACGGATGTTTTTAAATCTTTCCGTATTCAATCTAAAGCCTACAAAGAAGGAGTTTTTGGTTCGAGAATGCCCTTGTATTTGTTCAATTTCATCGTGCTTTTAATTTTTTCTGGAACTGGTACTTATTTTGTTTTTGATTTTTTTGTAGCGGAAGGAACTGCTTGGTGGATGATTGCACTTCAAGTATTAATTGCGTTTATTGCTGATGATATTTGGTTTTATTTTATGCACCGATACATGCATGAGAATAAGTTTTTATTGAAGAACATTCATTCGATTCACCATCGAGCAACAACTCCTTTTCCTTTAGAATATTTATATGCTCACCCTTTAGAGTGGATGCTCGGAATGTTAGGCGTTGTGGTTGGTTTTGGCTTGATAATGATTTTTACACCCGTTAGCATCTATGCTGTTTGGATTTTTGGAGGTTTGAGAAACTTACACGAAATTCACATACACTCTGATTTGACGCTTCCTGTTTTGAGCAAAATCCCATTTATAAGTAAAACTAAACATCACGACGACCACCATGCAAAGTTAACAGGGAACTATTCATCCACTTTTCTTTGGATGGATCGTATTTTTAAAACAGAATTCAAAGATCATCGCTAAAACTTAAGAACTATGAAACTTCTATTTTCTTTTATTTGTTTTGCTTTTTCATTTGTTAGCCTTGCGCAAAAAGATGAGCACACACTTACTGTTAAAGTTACAGCCATTGAAAGTCAAAGAGGAGTTATTGAAATTGCACTTTATAAAGACCCACAAAAATTTGCAAAGGTTGGTCAAACGTATCGCATAGTTCGAGTTAAACCTGAAGGAAATACTATTGTTCACGACTTCAAAAATTTAGAAGAAGGGAAATATGCAGTTTGTTTATTCCACGATGAAAACAATAACAAAACGTGTGATAAAAACTTCTTTGGAATTCCCACAGAAGCTTATGCTTTTTCAAATAATATTCGTCCGAAATTTTCGGTTCCAACTTTTGAAGAGTGCTCAACAAAATTGGACAAAAACAAAACGTTGACGATTAAAATGGTTTATTAAAGTTTGCTCCCTTTTGATGAATTTAATTTGCTTTGATTTCATCCAAAATAGTTTCAATCTGAATTAAGATTGGACTTTCACCATCATTTAAAATTTGTAAAGACGTCATTTTGCGTTTTTCATCATCTTTTAATTGATTATTCATCCGCACTAAAACTTCTTCTTTGGTGATAATATCTCTTTTTAAAACACGTTTTAATCGTAATTCTTCAGGTGCATAAACTAAAATTGTAGCATCGAAATTGCGATAAGCACCCGTTTCAAAAAGAATGGCAGCTTCATTAAAAATTAAATCTCTTTTTTGAGAATTTGCCCAGTCTTCAAAATCTTGTCGTACAATTGGATGAATTAACTGATTGACTTTCAGTCGGAGTTCGTCATTCGAGAAAATTGCAGTTGCGAGCACTTTTTTATCTAACTCGCCACCGAAGTAAACATTTTCACCTACGAGGTCAATCAATCCTTGTCGAATTAAAGGATGAGCGTTCGTCAATTCTTTTGAGCGAACATCTGAATAGTAAACAGGATAACCCATTCGCTCGATGATCGTCGCAATAAATGATTTTCCTGAGCCAATTCCTCCTGTGATTCCGATTCTCTTCATTGAAGCGAAGATAAATCAAATTATAGTTTGAAAGATAAATTCATATAAAATGACACGATATTATCACTAAATGAATAATAGTTCATTAGGGTATTACAACTTTTTAAGAATTTAAAATGCTAATTTCGCACAATGAATCAAAAAGAGTGGTTTGCGGAATGGTTTGACACGAGTTATTATCACCAGTTGTATCAAAACCGCAATGAAGAAGAAGCTGCTTTGTTAATTTCGAACTTATTGCAATTTCTGAATTTACCAAAATCTTCCAAATTATTGGATTTAGCTTGCGGAAAGGGTCGTCATTCTGTGACCTTAAATTCCTTTGGCTACGAAGTTTTAGGTGTCGACTTGGCGGCGAATAGTATTCAAGAGGCATCCAAATTTCAAAACGAATCACTTTCATTTGCTACACACGATATGCGCGAAGTGATTGAAAACAAAACTTTTGATGCGATTTTTAATCTTTTTACAAGTTTTGGATATTTCGACAACGAAAGTGAAAATGAAAAAGTGTGTGCCTCAATCGCTAAAATGCTTGCTCCAAAAGGAAAATTAATCATTGATTTTATGAATGCGGAGAAAGTGATTCAACAATTAGTGGCGGAAGAAGTGAAAGAAGTTGGAGACTTGGCATTTAATCTAGAGCGACGTTACGACGGAAAACACATCTACAAAGACATTCGTTTTCAAGATAATGGACAAGATTTTCATTTCACTGAACGTGTTCAAGCTTTGAAACTTGCCGATTTTACACGTTTATTGCAAACTGATTTTAACATACTAGCAACTTTCGGTACTTTTGATTTACAAGCTTATTCTCCAACAACATCCGATCGATTAATCATTATAGCAGAGCGAAAAATATGAATTTAAGTACCGTATTTATTGGATTATTCGTTTCTGTAATCATCGGTGGAGTAGTGGTTAATTACCTTCACGCAACGAATAAAAATCAGTTCATTAAACTTGCGTTGGCGTTTAGTGGCGGTTTTTTGTTGGCTATTATTTTTCAGCATTTACTTCCTGATTTATACCACGAAGGCGCGGGAGCTATTGGAGTTTATATTCTAATTGGTTTTCTCGTTCAGTTGATTTTAGAATATTTTTCTGGCGGGATTGAACACGGTCACGTTCACGTGCATCAAGGTCAGCCTTTACCTTGGGCCTTGTTTATTTCACTTTCTGTTCACTCTGTCATTGAAGGAATTCCGTTGGGAAATCAATATATGGGTATTGTTTCCGACCACGGTCACGCACACGGTTCACTTTTCTGGGGAATCATTTTCCATCAAATTCCAGTTTCAATCGCATTGATGACTTTGTTAATGAGCACCAAGCTTTCAACACTTCAATCGTGGTTGGTACTTATCGCCTTCGCTGTGATGACACCACTTGGAGTACTGCTTGGATTTGCCGTTTCCCCTGAACAATTAGGTATTGATGTTCACGTAATCTTAGCAATTGTGGTTGGTATGTTTTTACACATTTCAACAACCATCATTTTTGAAACCACTGAAAACCATAAATTTAACTTGCTAAAATTGGTAAGCATCGTTTTTGGTTGTGGCTTGGCGATGGTGATGTATTAACCTTACTTCTTAATCACACTCACCTGCCCTGACGCATTGGGATAATCAGGATGATTAAATTCAATAACGTAAAAATAGCTGCCAACAGGTAAAGGCTTGCCTTCAAAGTTTCCGTCCCAAGGTAGGGTTGCATAAGCTCCTTTTTTGGAAGTGTAGAGCAAATTTCCCCAGCGATTGTAAACAAAAACTTGATTTTCTGGAAACAAAATATCGATGTAAGGCAATTCCCAAACATCGTTATCGCCATCGTTATTGGGTGTAAAAGCAGTTGGAATAATTTGTGGGATGCGCACGAATACCGTTTTTGAAACTGTATCGGCGCAAAGTGTGTCGTATTTCCAAGCGTAGAGTGTAATTGTGTGCCAACCAGGTTCGGTAAAAGTGTATGGATTTGGAATGTTTTGAAAGAACAGCGTATCCACTTGCCAAAGAAAATTAGTTGCTTGTTCGGATTTGTTTTCAAAATTTACATTCAAAGGTGAAGGACCTTCGATTGGTGTGCGCCAAAAATCTGCAACCGTTGTATTGATAGAATCGATTGAAACCGTAATTGGAACACTCGAACAACCCGTTTCTGAAACACCAACAATTTGATGTAAACCACTGCTGAGGTTACTTAATGTGGTACCAACTGGAAATGGTGTCTGCCGTGAAAGTTGCATTGGCACAATCATAACAGCTCAACCCCCTTTCTGGAAGCCATTTGTAGCGTTGACCACCACTTGCAAGCAAAGCCAAACTTGCACCCTGACAGAGCGTTGTATCGCGAGGCATACTTACCTCAAAAGGCTCACAAGGAGTGGAATAAACAAGGTTATAGCCGAGGAGGAAATTATTAAAAGTATTAGTCTGAGGTTCTAAATAATATACTTTGAAGTCAAAATTTGTTTCAGGTAAAAAGCCATTCAATTTCATTATTCCATTTAAACCACCAACCGGCAAATTGGGATTGTCATCACATAATCCATCCAAAAAACCATTTTTAAAATGAAAACAACCCATCACACCAAATAAAGAAACATCATATGTCGCAAATCCATAAACGAAAACTTCTCCTTTAAAAATACTTTACTCAATGAGCCCCTGAGATTTCGAGAAAAATGAAAACACTTTTTTATCACAATTACAAATATTAAAAATCAAAAAAAGTAAATTGAGCCCTAAAATCTATTTTCTATTTCATTTGCTCAAATCCAGAGTTCAACAATAGCTTTGGTGATGAATAAGTCGTTAGTATTGATGTCCGTAACATACAAGTGAAGGTTTTAGTATTCAATGAGTTACTTTTTTCTCTAATTTGCTGACAATCAATTTTTTAAATTACTTTTTAGCGATGTATTGCTATTAGAATTTTTTAATTTTAAATACCTTTCGTAAAACCTTTTTTTTGTTATATTCAAAAACACCTTATCTTCGATTTGAATTTTCATTGATGAAGAAATTTTTTCTATGCTTTATTGCTTTATTTTATGTGATTGTTGTCAAGGCGCAAACTTGCACCGACTTTCCGAATATTGCAAAGTCAATTGCAGATAATACAAAAATTTGTCCTGAGGCGATGGTCAATGATTTGGTTCAATTAAACGAATCGATTCAAGAAATTCATCCGAATCCGTTTTTATATGTTTCAGATTCTGTCTATTATCAGTCGTATAAAAAAGCACTTTCGGCCGCTTCGTCTGAAAAAACAGTTTTAGAGTTTGCTCAAATTGTTGCCGATTTTGTACATTCTATAAAAGATTCTCACACGAATTTCAATCCGCGAGATTTGCTGTTTCAATCAAGCAGAAAGAAAGCGGTTGTTCCTTTTTACTTGAAAGAAATCAGTGGAAAGTACTTTTTAGATAAAATCTATTTGGAATCGCTTCCCATAGGTTGTGAAATTCTTCAAGTGAATGATTTTAAATCTGATTCACTTTATCAATTGAGTAAGCGCTTTTGTTTCCGGGAAGGTGATGCGCTAATACCACAAACAGAAATTGCTTCAAAGATGGCTGGTATAGTTTTTAACTTATTTAATTCTAAATCAATAATCAATTTTAAGTATGTTTCTTTTAAAGGTGATACACTCTCTAAAATGTGTCCTTCGATTCCAGTAAAGAAAATGATTCGAATGAAAAATTGGTACGATTCAGAAGAATTAACTTCTTATTTCGATAAAAACAATGTTGCTGTCTTAACGGTAAAATCTTTTGAAACAAGAAGTTTGTCTAACTATAAAAAACAGGTTGATTTTTTCTTCAGTGAGGTTGAACGAAGAAAGTGTAAAAGCATTGTGATTGATTTACGCGATAATCGTGGAGGTTTGATTTTAGCTCAAGAGTATTTAATTTCTTATTTAAACAAAGCGAAAATTAATCAGCAAATGAATTACTTGTATAAAAGAAGCAAGTTTGATCGTTTTTCACTCTTACCTTTTTATCAAAGATGGCAATTTCAGAAACGAGCACGTTTGGTTTATCCAAGAGGAATTATTAGTAAAGAATATGATTTTTTTCAAAGTCCCTTGGGAACGGTAAAAACGATTTTATACGATTATTTACCTAAAAACCAACTAAATAAAGTTTATGAGGGTGAATGTACGTTGGTGATAAATGGCTTTTCAATGTCAGCCTCCGCTTTATTTGCTTCTTGGTTTAGAGATAATGAAAGGGGAAAAATTGTTGGTTCGCCGTGTATGGGTTCAATGAGTGGTACTTTTGGAAATAGCGCAACCATTCGTTTAAAAAATTCTCAATTTCCAATAATGATTTCAACCTTGAAATTTACTCCAACCAAATATGAGAAAATCCAATTAGAACCTATTCAGCCAGATGTTCTAATTCAAAAAAACGTAAACGATTTGATACAAAAGACCGATCCAATTCTCAATTATTTAGGGGTCATTCAACCTTAATCCTCAATTGGTTGATTTTGTTCTTAATTTTGCACCCTGATTTAAAATAAGTTTAATCAAATGAGTGAAGAAAAAAAGTTACGAAATATCGATGAGTTAGGTGAGTTTGCTTTAATTGACCAGTTAACCAATCAATTTGAAAATAGAAATCCAAATACCTTATTAGGAATTGGCGATGATGCTGCTGTTATTGCGCTTTCTGAAACTGAATCCTTGCTGCTTTCGACCGATTCTTTAGTGGAAGGAGTTCATTTTAATTTGATGTATATGCCCTTGAAGCATTTAGGCTATAAAGCTGTGGCGGTTAACGTTTCGGATATTTGTGCGATGAATGGAATTCCTGAGCAAATAACAGTTTCTATCGCTGTTTCAAGTAAGTTTTCTTTAGAAGCTTTGGAAGAATTGTATGAAGGAATTAATCTGGCGTGTGAACATTATAAAATTGATTTGATTGGTGGTGATACAACTTCTTCACGAGCAGGATTAATGATAAACATTGCAGTTGTTGGTCGTGCACAAAAAGATAAAATTGCTTACCGAAGTGGTGCGAAAGAATACGATTTATTGGTTGTAACAGGAGATTTGGGCGCAGCTTATATGGGTTTACAGTTGTTAGAACGAGAAAAAGAAGTTTTTCAAGCAAATCCAGATATTCAACCCGATTTAGATGGCCACGATTACATTATCGAACGTCAATTGAAACCAGAGGCACGCCTTGATATTATTCAATATTTAAAAGAATTAGAAGTAGTTCCAACTTCGATGATTGATATTTCAGATGGTTTAGCTTCGGAGATTTTACATATTTGTAAAGCAAGTAAAGTTGGATGTTATTTATACGACGAAAAAATTCCAATCGACGCCAAAACTTCAATGACTGCGATTGATTTCAATTTAGACCCAAGTACCTGTGCATTGAATGGGGGAGAGGATTACGAGTTACTTTTCACCGTTAAACAAGAAGATTTTGAAAAAGTAAATAGTAATCCAAATATGACAATCATTGGACATATCACTGATGAAAAGGACGGAATCTATTTCATTGACAAATCAGGATCTGCAATAACATTAAAAGCGCAAGGCTGGAAGCATTTTTAATTTGAATTTCTGTTGAGGTGTTGTAAATTCAATCGAAGAATTTCGATCATATTTTTGCAATCTTTAAAACCATTATCGTTGTGGTGAACAGAAAGTTCTTTTGCAAGTTGAATGATTTTCTCAGGTTTTGAAAGTGTTTCTTTTTCCATCGTTTTGAATAAATCCTCAAGGATTTTCTGTGAATGTTTTATTCTTCTTACTAAACGAGATCGTTCCTCAATTTGATATTGATTGATAGAACGTTCATTTAACATCTCTAGTGAAAGTTTAACTAAAACATTATTTTCTTTAAAAAACTGAGGCAAGTAGAAATTTTTTCTTCCTTCATAACATTGTTGGTCAAAGTCTATTGAACGAATTCGATATTGTACATCGTCAAAGTCGTGCGTCATTTCTACCACATAATTATAAGAGCGCATATCACCTAAAAGGGTATAAAAACTTCGCTCATTGAATTTAATAAACTCCTTTGCCAAACGTGTTTTATTAGTTTTCGGATGATTTATTTCACTTTTAAGAAAATCATCACCAGGAATTCCATAGATGTGTTCTTCTATTAATGTGTTTTCGTTGATGAAATAATTGATTCGGTTAGGGGAAAGAATGTCTTCCATTTCTAAACCTAAAACACGTGATACATCAGTCTTCTTTACATAGAAATAATCGTAGTTATCATTGAAGTTATTAATGATTCTAATTCTAAATGGATTTGAATTTCCAAATAAACAAAAGTCAATGCGGTCCACTCTTAAATGCTCAATAACTGAAACATCGCCATCCGTTTTTAGCAACGAATAAATGTAACATAAACCTTTGTTTATCTCATCAAAATCATCGTGATTGTACATCACTGAAATCCAGAGAGAATTTCCTAACGGAAAAGAATCTTGGTAGCGCAATAAGCTTTCGTAAGATAATGGTAAATCAATGATTCGGTTGTATTTCTTTAAGTACTTTTCGACATTGTTAGAAAGAGGAAAGCATATCTTTTTAAGTAAATCGCCACTCATCTGATTTTTTGTTTTTAATTAATCAACTCGAGGTAAATTGATAAGCTCTTTGTGAATAATAGTAATTGAATAATCTGCAATAATTTTTTCCTTTAATTTTTCGGCTTCAATTTGAGTTCTAAAGTCCCCAACTTTTAAATTAAAATTTGGAGCATCAAAAGTGATATAGGTATCAATTTTTGGGTATTGGCTAATAAATTTTGCACGCATTTGATCAACTAAATTTTTGTCCGAGTCAAAGCAAATTTGTACGCGATATCCTAAAATTTGTTTTTGTGCTTTTGTAGTAATTTTTTCATCAATTCTACTATCCTTTTCTATATTAACCTGTGCTTTTATGCAATATGAATTTATAAATAGAAAAATAATTGAAATTTTGAAAAGTGAATTCATTTGTAAGGATATTTTAGATACAAATGTAAAAGAATCATTTTTAACTGCTTGTTTTATGCAGCCTAAATTTAGAACTTATAAACTACTTCATTTCAATTTGTTAATGAATCTTAAAAGCATATCTTATTTAGAATCATTTTAAATTAACCTATTTCACTTTATTTTTGTCACAAAACTGTCATTGAATACAGCGAATCTTCTAATTTTGCTCTCGTTAAAATGCGTTAAAATCGTATTTATTTATACAGAATTTAGTAATTATTTTCATGAAAATATCTAATATTCAAATGCTTAATGGTCTTAGAAAGCTAGCCGCAACTATCTTATTGATGAGTTTGTCGCTGCTTAATTTTAAAGCTTTTTCTCAGGGAGAAGCCCTTTTCAAGTCGAAATGTGCGACATGTCACCAAACACACAAAAATGGAACTGGTCCTAAACTGTATCAGGTTCGTGAGAAGTGGGCAGCAGGTGGCGCAAAGGAAGGTTCAATTTACCAATGGGTAAATAACTGGCAAACTGCTGCTGCAAGTGATCCTTATGCAGCTGAGGTTTCAAAATGGTCTCCAACAGCAATGTCTGCTTTCCCAGATTTGAAAAAAGAAGATATTGATGCGATTCTTGATTGGGTAGATGCCCAACCAGACCCAGCAACTGCAGCTCCTGCAACAGGTGGTTCTACGGATGGTTCTACTGGAGAAATGACCGAGGAATCTGAAGAAGAGGGTTCAATTGCTTGGATTTGGATTGTTATGGGTGTAATTTTCATCGTAGTTATCATGGCTGTTGGTGGAGTTAGAAGACAATTAACTATTGCAACTTCTGATGATCCTGCATCTCAAGAAAAATTAACTTATGGTGAAGAATTAAGATCTTGGGCTTGGAAAAATAAAGTGTATGTTGGTGTTGCTACTTTAATAGTTGTAATATCATTAATAGTAGGATTCTTCCAATCTCTCGCAATGATAGGCGTGGTAGAAGGTTACCAACCATCTCAGCCGATTGCATTTCCTCATGATAGACATGCTGGAATCAATGGGATTGATTGTAAATATTGTCACAACTCCGTTACAAAATCTAAGCACGCAGGAATTCCTTCAGTTAATGTTTGTATGAACTGTCACAAACAAATCAATGGTGAAGGTAAACCATTTGCTGGTGAAATTCAAAAAATTTACAAGGCAGCTGGTTGGGATCCAAGTGGAGCAGGAAAATATACTGGTAAAGAAACACCAATTGTCTGGAACAAAGTTCACGTTTTACCTGATCACGTTTATTTTAATCACTCTCAACACGTTGTAGTTGGTGGTATTGATTGTAAGCAATGTCACGGTGATATGACAACTATGAACGAAACAGCGAAAGTTCAGCCAGTTGAAGAACTAAACAAAATCGAAGGTAACATCAAATTAACTAAACCTACTTTAACTATGGGTTGGTGTATTGAATGTCACGGCGCAAAAGAAGTTGCAATAGGAAACGGAAAAAGCGGTTACTACGATGAAATTCATAGAAGATTGAAAAAAGACAAAGCCTTATATCGTAAATATTTGAAAGACGGAAAAATTACCGTGAACGAATTAGGTGGTTGGGAATGTGCAAAATGTCACTATTAATTAATTAATAATATTCTTGTCGAAACATAGACTATGGGAATAACAAAAAAATATTGGAAAGGTCTTGAAGAATTAAAGGAAACTCCTGAATTCATCAAGCACAAAGAGCAAGAATTTCCTCATCAACAGACGATTGAAGATTTCTTAGCGGACGAAAAGTTGAACGAAACTTCAACTGCTAGAAGAGATTTCCTTAAATTTTTAGGTTTCTCGGTTGCAGCAGCAACTTTAGCAGCTTGTGAGGCGCCTGTAACAAAGGCGGTACCTTACGTAGTGAAACCAGAAAACGTTACTCCAGGTATGCCAACTTGGTATGCTTCAACTTATTATGATGGTGTATCTTACGCAAGTATATTAGTAAAAACTAGAGAAGGTCGACCTATTTATATTAAAGGAAACAAAGATTTTGGTTTTACAAAAGGTGCAGTTAATCCACAAATAATCGCTTCTGTTTTAGGTTTATATGACAGTGAGCGCGTTACAGGAGCAACTGAAAATGGTAAATTAACATCTTGGTCTAAAGTTGACGATGCAATTTCAGCAGATATTAAAAAAGCGAAAGATGTTGTTCTATTAACAAATTCAATTATTAGTCCATCAATGAAACGTGCTATTGATGAAATGGCTTTATCGTTGAATGGAGAAGGTGGAACTAAATTTGCACATGTAACTTATGATGCTGTTTCTTACGCTGCAATAAGAGAGGCTAACTTCAAAAACTTCGGAGCACCCTTAATTCCGAGTTATGACTTTTCAAAAGCAAAAACAATTGTTAGTGTTGGTGCAGATTTCTTAAGTTCTTGGTTATTACCAACTGAATTTGCAAAACAATTTGGTGAAAGAAGAAACCCAGATGGCGAATGGATGTCAAAATTTATTCATTTTGAATCTGTAATGTCTGTAACAGGTTCAAATGCAGACTATAGAGGAATGATTAAGCCTTCTGAACAAGCAGCAGTTTTAGCATACATCCTGAAAGGTTTAGGCGGTTCAACATCTGTGGGTTCAACATTAAAAGGTTCAGCAAAAGCAGCTGCGGATCAAGCAATTGCTTCTTTGAAAAAATCAAGAAAAGAATCTATCGTTGTTTGTGGAAGCAACAATGTGGGACTTCAAATTCTCACAAACAAAATCAATAATTTATTAAATACTTACGGGACAACAATTGATATGAATGACTCTATCGAATTGTTCCAAGCTCAAGATTCTCAAGTAGAGAAATTAGTAAATAAAATAATTGCAGGTAAAGGTCCAGATGTATTGTTAATGTACGGTGTTAATCCAGTTTATACATTACCAAATGGAACTGAGTTTGCAAAAGCACTTAAAGGAATTAAAACTTCTGTTTCCTTTGCCTCACATGCTGATGAGACTGCTGCTTTAGCAACATATATTTGTCCTGATCACCATGCTTTAGAATCTTGGAATGACTTTAAAGCAAAGCAAAGCGAATATGCAATTGCTCAACCAACAATTCGTCCACTACATAATACATCTTCTGCTTTAGAATCATTATTGGTATGGAATGGAAAAAGAGCAAGAGGTGGTAAAGATTCAACAGTTGCATACGATTATATCAAAGAAACATTTACAACATTATTCCCAACAGCTGATTTCGCATATACAACTCACAATAGTTGCATAGCTTCAACTGTTACACCATTAACTTTAGCTTATAAAGATGCAGCAGTAACAGGTTTACCAATTGCAGGTGACGTTGAAGTTGTTATGTATCAAAAACCAGGAATTGGAATAGGGATACAAGCTAATAATCCTTGGTTACAAGAGTTGCCAGATCCAATTACTAAAGTTACTTGGGATAATTACATAACTATGAATCCAATTGAAATGGTAGATAGTGGTTTTGTAACTACTTATGACCAAGAAAATGGATTGAATTTAGCAACTATTACTGTTGGTAAAAAATCATTGACTTTACCAGTATATCCTTTACCAGGACAAGCTTTGAAAACGGTTGGTGTTGCATTAGGATATGGAAGAGGAGCAAATGGAGAAAAAATTGGTAAAGCTGCATTCCAAACAAAAGAATACGGTGGTTATGTAGAGAATGAGAATGGAAATCCTACACCAATTGGTGGAAATGCGTTTACATTCACTTCTTTTGCAAATGACACTTTTCAGTTTTCAGCAATAGCAAAAATTAATAAAGCTGACGGTACTTATCCAATTGCAGCGACACAGATTCATCATACGGTTATGGGTCGTCATTCAATTGTTCGTGAAACTACATTAGATATCTTCACACACAAAGATAAAGAAGCTTATAATCCAGCACATACCTTACAACGTTTAAATAAAGATTTAGAACACGTAGAAGCTCCAGTAAGTGAGTTTGATTTGTGGGATGCGCATCCGGTAGAGAAAATTGGTCACCGTTGGGGAATGACAATTGATTTATCTTCATGTATTGGTTGTGGTTCTTGTTTAATTGCGTGTCAATCAGAAAACAACGTTCCTGTTGTTGGTAAGGACGAAGTAAGAAGAGGACGTGAAATGCATTGGTTAAGAATAGACCGTTATTTCGCTTCTGATGAAGAGTCAACTGTAGGTACTAGAAAAGATAAGGAAACGTTCTCATACGATAAAGCAGAATTGGCTGCTGAAAATCCTAAAGTGGTTCACATGCCTTTAATGTGTCACCATTGTAATCATGCACCATGTGAAACGGTATGCCCAGTGGCAGCAACAACTCATAGTAATGAAGGTTTAAATCAAATGGCTTATAACCGTTGTATCGGAACAAGATATTGTGCTAATAACTGTCCTTATAAAGTAAGACGTTTTAACTGGTTCAATTATCCTTCTTACAAGAAATTTACAGAAGTAAATCCAGCGCAAGATGATTTAGGACGAATGGTATTAAATCCTGATGTTACTGTAAGAACAAGAGGTGTAATGGAGAAATGTTCATTATGTGTACAACGAATTCAAGCAACTAAATTGTCAGCGAAAAAAGATGGTCGACCAGTTGGAGATGGAGAATTTGCAACAGCATGTTCTGATTCTTGTCCAACGAATGCAATCATAGTTGGTGATTGGAATGATATTCGTTCAATGGTAAGAACAAGTTCAGCAGATAAAAGAAGTTACCAAGCACTTGAAGAAATTGGTGTTAAACCAAATATTTGGTACAAAGTGAAAGTTAGAAACGAAGACAACAAAGAATTAAGCAAATTACAAGTTGTTAAAGAATCTGCTCATCATGGAGAAGGTCACGGAGAAAAAAAAGCACATCATTAATCGAAAATAAAAATTTGTAATGCAAAAGGAAGCAGCAATTAGAGAACCCCTCATTTTAGGTCATAAGACTTATCATGATATTACAGAGGATGTTTGTCGTCCAATTGAGGACAAAGCCCCAAAAATGTGGTATATCCTGTTTGGCATAGCATTAATAATTGGTCTATATGGAGTAGGGTGTATTCTTTACTTATTAGGAACAGGTGTTGGTGTTTGGGGATTAAATAAAACTATTGGTTGGGCATGGGATATCACCAATTTCGTATGGTGGGTAGGTATAGGTCATGCAGGTACGTTAATTTCAGCAGTATTGTTATTGTTCCGTCAAAAATGGAGAATGGCAATCAACCGTTCTGCTGAAGCAATGACAATATTTGCTGTATTTATGGCAGGTTTGTTTCCATTAATTCACATGGGTCGTTTATGGGTAGGATACTGGGTTTTACCATTACCAAACCAATTTGGTTCTTTGTGGGTAAATTTTAACTCACCGCTCCTTTGGGATGTATTCGCAATTTCCACATATCTGTCAGTTTCATTAGTATTTTGGTACATAGGTTTGATTCCAGATTTTGCTACAATTCGAGATAGAGCAAAGAAACCGCTTGCAAAAAAGATGTATTCTATACTTTCTTTTGGATGGTCTGGACGAGCTAAAAATTGGAATCGTTTTGAACTTGTTTCTTTAGTTTTAGCTGGTTTAGCAACACCACTTGTATTCTCTGTTCACTCGATTGTATCTTTCGACTTTGCTACATCTGTTATCCCTGGATGGCATACAACAATTTTCCCTCCTTACTTCGTAGCTGGTGCTGTCTTCTCAGGATTTGCAATGGTACAAACTTTAATGCTTGTGATGAGAAAGGCTATGGGATTAGAAGCTTACATTCATACTAAGCACATAGAGTATATGAACATTGTAATTATGGTTACAGGATCAATTGTAGGTACTGCATATATAACTGAGTTATTTATCTCTTGGTATTCGGGTGTAGAATATGAAGCATATGCTTTCTTAAATAGAGCAACTGGTCCTTACTGGTGGGCATATTGGTCAATGATGACATGTAACGTAATTTCTCCTCAATTAATGTGGTTTAGAAAACTAAGAAGAAGTTTATTGTTTACTTTCTTTATTTCAATAGTTGTAAATATTGGAATGTGGTTTGAGCGTTACGTTATTATTGTTACCTCAATTCATAGAGATTATGTTCCAGCTGCGTGGAGTATGCATTATCCAAGTCATATAGATATAGGTGTGTATGTTGGAACAATCGGTCTATTCTTTGTGTTTTTCTTGTTGTTTGCTAGATTCTTTCCTGTATTAGCATTAAATGAAGTTAAAACAATTTTAAAGGGTTCTGGTCAATCTTATAAAGAGTCACCTGATTATCACAATCACCATTAATAGATAATAAAATGTCAGATAAAGTAATTTATGTAATGTACGATGACGACCATGTTTTAAAAGATGGCGCTAAAAAACTCGTATCAAACGGTGTAAAAATTTCTGAAGTTTTTTCCCCATTCCCAATCCACGGTATTGACCCGATTATAGGTGTTAAAAATACACGTTTAGGTATTATGGCATTTTTATATGGTTTAACAGGTCTAACCTTAGCAACTCTTGGGATGCGTTATTTTATGATTGTAGACTGGCCGATGAATATTGGTGGTAAACCAAATTTTAGTTATCTAGATAATATTTTAGCGTTCGTACCAATTTCTTTTGAGTTTACTGTTTTGTGTGCAGCACATGGTATGGCAATAACATATTTATTGCTTAATAAAACTTTACCAGGTATGCCCGCACAAAATCCAGATCCAAGAACGACAGATGATAAATTTGTTATGGAAATTAGGATGAGTGAAAATTCATCATTGACCGAAGAATCAATTGATGCTTTATTAAGTGATACAGGTTATTTTGAATTGGATAAAAAAGAAGTTAAATAAGCAATAAAGCGTATAAAAAGATGAAAAGAACGTTTTTGACAGTATTTGGATTTTCAACTTTAGCGTTTACGCTAGTGTTTACAAGTTCATGTACTTCCAATCCTGATAGTTCAGGATATGAATATATGCCGGATATGTATCGTTCCCCAGCTATTGAGGCTTATGTAGATTATGCTGAAATACGAGGTAAGGAGGTTACTGCTTTGAAGTCATTGTTATCAGCTAAAACTCCACCAAGAAACACTATTCCTTATTACGGAACAGATACGAATGAAGTTAAGTTAATGATGCCAAATCTTAGAAAAGCTAATGTTGCTTTTAAAGAAACACATGGTTTCTATGGGATAGACTTAAGTATTTTGGATGAGTATGCATTGGCAATTAATGATAAGAATGCAATTTCTTTGACTGCTAAGAATGCAGAATCAATTCTTAAAAATGGTAAAGAATTGTTTACAGCAATGTGTCAACATTGTCATGGTGAAAAAGGCGATGGAAATGGTCCCATGGTAACAAGTGGTGCTTATTCTGGAGTTCCTAATTATGCAAACCTAACAGCATTGTCTGATGGACAGATTTTTTATTCAATTTACTACGGAAAAGGAATGATGGGGGCACACAACTCTTTGTTGAACAAGAAAGAAATTTGGACCCTTGTTCATTATGTACGTCAATTCCAAGACCCGAGTTATGGAAAATTTGATGCAAACGGAATGCCAGCTGTAAGTGCAGCAAAAAGTGATACAACAGCAGTAAAACCTTAATTTATTTAGTGAGATGGAATTTCAAATTACAAAGAAAGCTAAGAACGTAACCTTCGGTCTAATTGCTGTAGGTTTGTTACTTACTGTTGTAGGTATTGCAACAGGAATGGGTGATCACCATTTTAAAACTAGATTGATGACAAATGGATTAATTAATGGTTTTTTCTACTTTGCATTAGGTCTGGGAGCATTATTCTTTTTAGCACTTCAGTATGCCACAGAAACTGGTTGGTATGCTTCAGTTAAAAGAGTTATTGAGGCTGTTGCAGGTTTTATTCCTTATGGAATAGGATTGTTTGGTATAGTTCTATTAACCATTACATTTATGGATGGTGCACATATTTACACGTGGATGGATCCTGAAACTGTTTCACATGATGAAATTATACAAGGAAAATCTGCTTATCTAAATAAAACTTTCTTTTGGATTAGAACAGTTGTTTACTTTTTAACATATTTCTACTTTTTAACAGGTTTTAAAAAACGCTCATTAGAAGAAGATAGGATTGGAGGTACTGATTTACATTTTAAAAACTATCGTCAAGGAGCTTTGTTTTTGGTTTTCTTTGCTGTGTTTAGTTCAACTTCTTCTTGGGATTGGTTAATGTCTATTGACGTTCATTGGTTTTCAACTTTGTATGGTTGGTATACATTTGCTGGTATGTGGTGTTCTACTATGGTAGTTTTAGTAATTACAACTCTTTATTTAAAGAAGTTAGGTTATTTGAAAAAAGTAAATGATTCTCACATACATGATTTGGGTAAATGGACTTTTGCTACATCTTTTTTGTGGTCTTATTTATGGTTTTCTCAGTTTATGTTAATTTGGTATGCAAATATTGGTGAAGAGGTAACATATTATCAAATGAGAATAGATAATTATAAAGTGATGTATTTTGCAATGTTTGTAATAAACTTTGCATTCCCTATGTTGTTATTAATGTCAAGAGACGCAAAGAGACATGCCGGAATATTAACATTAGTAGGTTTGATAATTTTAGCTGGTCACTGGGTAGATGTATTTATAATGGTATCAGGAGGTTCAATGGGAGCAAAAGCTCAAATAGGATTTTTAGAAGTAGGAATGGCAGTAATGATTTTAGGAATATTTATATATGTTGTTTTGAACAATTTAACTAAAGCTCCGTTAACTCCAGTAAATCACCCATTCTTAGACGAAAGTCTTCATCACGATATTTAATAACAATATAGTTTAAAAAAAAATGGAAAATAAATTAATTATTTTACTTGTTATAATCCTTGGGGCAATTGCTATTGCACAACTTGTTCGTGTTTATGAGCTTTCTTCTAAACTAAGAAAAAGTGGAGAACATGAAATCTCATCGAGAGACAATAATTTGAATGCCAAAATGATGTTGGGGTTCATGATTGTTTTCTTTGCTTCTGTAATTTATTTGTTTTTGCATTATGGTTGGACTGGTAGAGGTGAAGCTGCTTCAGTAGGAGGAGTTGAAACAGACTGGTTGTTAAAATTAAATTTAATTATAATAACAGTAGTTTTCTTTTTTACCAATTTTCTTTTATTTTACTTTACTTTCAAATATGTAAAAAAACCTGGTGTTCCAGCCTTTTATTATCCGCACAATAATAAATTAGAAATGCTTTGGACTGTAGTTCCGGCAGTAGTTTTAGCAGTAATTATCATTTTAGGTTTAAAGACATGGAATAATTTAACCGGAATGTCAGGGAAAGACGCTATTCATGTAGAGCTATTTTCTAAACAATTTGATTGGACTGCACGTTACGCAGGTAAAGACAATATTTTAGGAAAGTATGATTATAAGTTAACTGCCGATAATAATGAATTAGCTTTAATAACAACCAATACTATTGATTCATCCTTAAGAATCATGATAGAAGGTCCAAGTGGAATTCGAAATATTCAAAAATTACTAAATAATAGAGATACTGTTTTAAGTGATTCTACAATTTCAGTTTTAAAATTAGATCTTTCAAGAAAAGAACGCTTGTATAGGTTATTAACTCAAATGAAACAAAATCATAATTCGAAAATTGATGCTAGCGCGTGGGATGATATTATCGTAAAAGACACTTTATTCCTTTCAAAAGATCAGGAATATGAGTTCATTTTTAGATCGAAAGATGTAATACATTCGGCTCTATTTGTTCACTTTAGAGCACAAATAAACGCAGTTCCAGGTATGGCAACTAGAACTAAATTTACGCCAACCATCACAACTGAAGAAATGCGTAAAAAGAAAAATGATCCTAAGTTTAATTATGTTTTAATGTGTAATAAAATTTGTGGTGGTGCACATTATAAAATGAAGATGATAGTAGTAGTGAAGGAAAAAGCTGAATATAAAGAATGGATGAAAGGGATGATGAAACAAACATTTAAGGATAAATATTTCCCTGTTGCTGAAGCGGCAACCACACCTGTTGTTGCAGCAGATACTTTAGCTACTGCTAAACTTATGTAATTTAAAAGAAAAATTAATTATTAATACTAAAATAAATTAATAAAATGGCTTCAATAGCACACGACGAGCACGGACATGCACATGGTCATCACGATGTTCATCATCATGAGGAAAACTTTGTTTCTAAGTATATTTTTAGTCAAGATCACAAAATGATCGGAAAACAGTTCTTAATGACTGCTGTTTTCATGGGGCTTGTGGCAATGATGTTATCAATTTTATTTAGAATACAATTGGCTTGGCCAGGAGAAAGTTCTGATTTTTTATCTTTCTTTTTAGGGGAGAAATGGGCACCGGGTGGTGTATTAAAAGAAGACATGTATTTAGGTTTGGTAACAATACATGGTACTATTATGGTTTTCTTCCTTTTAACAGGTGGATTATCTGGTACATTTTCAAACCTTTTAATTCCGCTACAATTAGGTGCTCGCGATATGGCATCAGGATTTATGAATATGCTTTCCTACTGGTTCTTTTTCCTTTCTTCATTATTGATGTTAGTTTCACTTTTTGTAGAATCTGGACCAGCAATGGCAGGTTGGACAATTTATCCCCCATTATCTGCATTACCTCAAGCAGTTTCAGGTTCAGGTATGGGTATGACATTATGGCTGTTTTCTATGGCTATTTTCATCGCTTCTTCTTTAATAGGTTCTTTGAATTATATTGTAACAGTAATCAATCTTAGAACCAAAGGAATGAGTATGACAAGAATGCCTCTTACAATTTGGGCTTTCTTTGTAACAGCTATTTTAGGTGTTCTATCTTTCCCTGTTTTATTATCAGCTGCTTTATTGCTTATAATGGATAGATTAGCTGGTACAAGTTTCTACTTATCAGACATAATTGTTGGTGGAGAAATGCTCGCTAATCATGGTGGTTCACCTATTTTATACCAACATTTATTCTGGTTTTTAGGTCACCCTGAGGTTTATATCGTATTATTGCCTGCTTTAGGATTATCATCAGAGGTCATTGCTACTAATTCAAGAAAGCCGATTTTTGGATATAAAGCGATGATTGGTTCCATACTTGCTATAGGTTTTCTTTCATTTATTGTTTGGGGTCACCATATGTTTGTGACAGGAATGAATCCATTCCTAGGTTCAGTATTCGTTTTCACCACATTACTAATTGCAATACCTTCTGCAGTTAAAGTATTTAATTACCTTACTACATTATGGAAAGGTTCGTTAGTTTTAACTCCAGCAATGTTGTTTGCAATAGGATTAGTTTCTACTTTCATAACAGGTGGAGTAACAGGTATTATTTTAGCTGATTCTGCTTTAGATATCGCAATTCATGATACATACTTCGTTGTGGCTCACTTTCACATTGTAATGGGTATGTCCGCTGTATTTGGAATGTTTGCAGGAGTTTATCACTGGTTTCCTAAAATGTTTGGTCGAATGATGAATACAAGACTTGGTTATGCTCATTTCTGGATTACATTAGTAGGAGCTTATGGTGTTTTCTTCCCAATGCATTTTGTTGGTATTGCTGGAGCACCAAGACGTTATTATGATTATTCTGTATATGGTGAGTTTGATGTGAATTCATATGAAATGATTATGGATTTGAACGTAATTATTACAGTGTTCGCCATTTTAGCAGCGCTTGGTCAAATATTGTTTTTATTCAATTTCTTCTACAGTATTTATAGAGGTCAAGTCGCTCCACTGAATCCTTGGAATGCTAACTCTTTAGAATGGACAACACCAGTAGAACACATACATGGAAATTGGCCTGGAGAGCTTCCTACAGTTCATAGATGGCCATATGACTATTCTAAGCCAGGTTCAAATGTTGATTTTATTCCACAAACAGTTCCTTTAGCTGACGGAGAAGAAGAACATTAATCAAATATTAAATAAATAATAGAGTCTCGAAAGAGGCTCTTTTTTTTATACTAAAAGTCCTTCAAATAGCTTTTTTTTTGAGGTTTCAAATAAGCTTTTTATCGGTTTTTGTTTTTTAATATCCAAAATTTGTTAACTTAGTTGGTTAAAAGTTTATAATTCATTGATTTTAATTTCATATGAAATGAATCTAGGGTTTTTATCTTCGTGTACGATTAATCAACAAGTTAAAGTTATTATATGAAAAGATTGAATATTATTGTAAGTACTTTATTTTTTCTAACCGCATTTTTTGTTACTGCGCAAAGTATAAATTATCAAGTTCGAATAATAGAATTACGTGCGAGAGCTGATAATAACGATGGTGGTGGAATTTCTGGTTCACAAGATCCAACATGGTTTGTTTGGGTTAATGACAATGGTACAACTGGAACTTCATTTGGATCTACATGGCAAGCAACTGGATGTATTCATACCACTAATCAATTTAATGCATGGTGGTTTGGTGGACCGATTCCCTATAATTTTACAAATGTTACCAATTCAAACGCTACAACTTTAAATACTGAAATTGAAGGTTGGGAAGAAGATTGTAGTAATTCTTGTCAGTTTGATGCAAATCCTTCTATTTTTAGTTCTTGTGTTGGTAATGGTGATGATGCTAGAGACTTAAGAGCTGCATCTGGTTCCATTAACTTTAGAAACGATCCTCCTTGTCAATGGAATTCCTACATCGTAACAAATAATAGATACGATGCAAAAATTGAAATTAATTGGCAGTTTGTTGATCCAATTTCACCAGGAGTTATAGCTGGTGATCAAATTGTATGTGGAGGTGGAGACCCAACATTATTAACTTCAATTTCAACGCCAAATCCAACTCATCCTTCTTTTACGTATCAATGGCAAGTTGATGCAGGATGTACAGGAAACTTTGTAGATATTGTTGGTGCAACAAATTCTACTTATGATCCTCTTTTGGGAATTGCTCAAACTTCTTGTTTTAGAAGAGTTTTAAAAACACTTTCCTGTGGTGATCTTAATTCAAATACTGTAACTGTAACTGTTGAAAATGCTTCAACCGACCCAACAGGCGCAAGTGCTTCTGTTCCAACTATATGTGCAGGCGCATCTACGACTTTAAGTATACAAGGAGGTTCTCTTGGTTCTGGTGCTCAATATGTATGGTATGAAGGAGGTTGTGGTTCGGGAGCTTCAATTGGAACAGGTTCAACACTAACCGTTTCACCTACTACTTCTACACAGTATTTTGCACGAATAGAAAGTACATGTTCTCAAGGGTCTTGTGTAAGTGTTTCAGTAACTGTTAATCAAAGTTCAACAGAACCAACAGCAATTATTCCATCAGCAACCCAATTATGTCCTGGAGAAAATCTAACGCTTTCTGTTCAAGGCGGAAATTTAGCAGCAGGTAATTCTTGGGTTTGGTACAGTGGAACTTGTGGAGGCCAAAATGTAGGAACAGGTAGTATCGTTAGTATAAATCCAACAGCATCAGGTACCTATTACGTAAGAGCTGAAGGAGCTTGTGGAAATACAAACTGTCAATCTATCAGTGTAACAGTTGGAGCAACCTCTACAATTCCTACATCAGTTACAGCTTCTCAAAACAATATTTGCCCTGGATCTAGTTCAACTTTATCTTTAAATGGTGGAACTTTGCAAAATAATGACGTTTGGGTTTGGTACACAGGCGCTTGCGGAGCAGTTCCTGTTGGCGTAGGAACAACTTTAAATGTTACACCAACCGCAACAACAACCTATTACGTAAGAGCAGTTGGAGATTGTGGAGCTTCACTTTGTCAAGCTGTAACGGTAGATGTTCAAAATGGCTCAATAGCACCAACTTCTGTGGCAACAACAAACAATAATTTCTGTAAGGGAGGAAGCGCAACTTTAAGTGTAGAAGGAGGTTCACTTGTATCAGGTGCAAATTGGACTTGGTACGAATCAACTTGTGGAGGTCAATCTGTTGGAACAGGAACAACGCTTTCGGTTTCACCAACAAGCAGTAACTCCTATTTCGTGAGAGCTGAAGGTGGAGCATGTGGCAATACTGATTGCGCTTCAATTTTTATTAACGTTCAAAATACGTATGCTTATATTGTACCATTTGATACGATTTGTGGTTTACAAGCTCCATTTTTATTGACTGGAGGATTGCCAACTGGTGGTGTTTACAGTGGAAATGGAGTAATCAATAATCAGTTTTACTCAACACAAGCAGGCGTTGGAACAACAAAAATTTATTACACCTTCACTGGCGATAATGGATGTGTAGTTACAGATAGTACAAATTTGACAATTGTTGCAAGTCAACTTAGTGGAACAGCTCAAGTTAATGTAAATGAATGTAGTGATGGAGGTGTTTCAATTCTTGTTTCGCCTAGTGGAAGTTTATCTGGAGATTATACTTTTACTTGGAATACAAACCAAATTGCTAATCCGTTGAGAAATGTTCCAGCAGGTACTTATTCAGTTACAATCGGTGATGGTTCAGGATGTACTTTCTTTATAGATAGTTTAATTGTAGATGAAACATTATTATGTTTTGATATCCCAAATACATTTTCTCCTAATGGCGATGGAACAAACGATACTTGGAATGTAAACAGTAGCAATATCGGAGTTATAAAAACGGTGAGCATATTTTCTAAATGGGGACAAGTGGTTTATGAAGCAAGTGAAGTTTCTCAATTCCAGTGGGATGGAACTTATAAATCAGAAGCACTACCACCCGGAACGTATTATTACATAATGGAAATTGCTAATCCAGACTACGGTAAACAATCAGGTCCAATCACTATAGTTCGTTAATTCAATTCAAAAACAAAAAAGATGAAATCAATTATCACACTAATAATGGCTGTTTTTGCATTGAATGTTTACAGTCAACAAATCGCACTTTCAAGTCAGTATATGCTAAACGATTTAACAATCAATCCGGCCGCAACTGGTTTAAAAGGTTATACAACTTTAGGAGCTTCATTCAGAAGACAATGGGTAGGAATCGATCAAGCACCGGTAACTCAAACGCTTTTCGGTCAAGGAAATCTAAAATATGATTTTAGCGTAGGTGGAACAATTTATAATGATGCAACTGGCCCTACAAGAAGAACAGGAATTAGCCCGAACTTGGCTTATAAATTAAAATTAAATGAAGAGTACGCACTTTCGTTCGGACTTGGGGTTTCTTTGACACAATTTTATTTAGACAGAGATAGAATGAAAACTGAAGTTCCTGATGATAATGCTGTAGCTATGAATTCAAATAATCGTTTAACTCCAGATGCAAATGCAGGAATCGTATTAACTTCAAAAAATCTTTTCGTTGGAGTTTCTTCTTGGCATTTAATTCAGTCTAGAAAGGATTTATTTGATATTGAAGATAATGTTGCAAATAGATTAGAAAGAACTTATTATTTAATGGCAGGTTATACTTTTGAGGCTGGTGATAAATTAGAAATTACACCAAGTACATTATTTAGAATGATGGGTAATGCTCCATTTACTTTCGATTTTAATGCAAGCGCAACTTATGATAAAACCTATTGGGGTGGAGTTTCATACCGTTTTAAAGACGCGGTTGCATTAATGGCTGGAGTACGTTTGGGACCAGTAAAGTTTGGTTATTCTTACGATATTAATATCAGTTCACTTTCAGATTATAATGCTGGAACTCATGAATTATATCTTGGTGTAGATATTACAAATGGACGTAAAAGTTCATGGAAAAAAAGAAACAGAGTTTATTCTACCTTTTCCAATTTCTAAGCGGAATGTTTAAGTATACTTTATTTTTAAGTATTGGCCTTTTTGGGACAGCAATTAGTGCGTGGACACAAATGTCCTCGAACGACTTGTTGTATGAAAACTTTGAGTTTAGAAAATTTATCGATGCTCAAGGAGGTTTAGAAACTAACCAAAAAACAAGCCTTCAATTAGCACATTCTTACTATTTTTTGAATGATTTCGAAAATGCAAATGCGTATTTTTCCAAATTGGATTGGACTAATGAAAATTTAGACTTAGAAAACCATTTGTTTTATGCAAATTCTTTGAAGAACAGTGGTAAAATTCAAGAGGCGCAAAAGGAAGTTAAAGCTTATTTAAGCTATTATCCAAAAGATAAAGATGCACTTCTTTTACAAGAACAAATCGAAAATTACTCTAAACTAAATAATTTGGCAAAGGCACAAATTATCCTGCATAATTTAGAAAAAGTTAATACTCCTTCAGCGCAATTTTCACTCGTATATAAGGACGAAAAATTGTATTTCATAAGCGAAAACAAAACATCAACTTATTCCAAAAGTGAAATAGATTATTCTGAAAGGGAGGAAGATTTAGTTTACGGAAGAGTAGCTCGTCCTGAAACTGGAATTTATTTAAATGGAGAGCAAACAGATAGTGAGTCACTAATAAAATCATTTGAAAAATTCAATGTAGGAGCAATTTGTTGGTCAAATTCTGATAATTCATGGTTGTTGACACTAACTCCAAAAGCAACAAATTGGGGAAGGATGAATCAGAATGCACCGAGGATTTATACATGGAAAGAAGGAGACGATACTCCAAAGAAATTAAAAATAAAAGGCGTCAAAGGAGGAATCGGAGTTGGTCATCCAGCTATTTCAGCAGATGGTAAATTTTTAGTTTTCTCGTTAGACAAAGGATTAAATGGTTCGGATTTATATATTTCTTCTAAAATTTCCGATTTAAAATGGTCGAAACCAACTAAATTATCAACTCAGGTAAACAGCATTAAAGATGAAGTTTTCCCAGTGATTGATGGCGATTCTGTTTTGTATTTTTCATCTGATGGAAAGCTTGGTTTTGGTGGCTTAGATATTTATAAAATTGCATTTAATGAAGGTAAGATAGAAGGAGAACCTCAGTTACTGTCCAAACCCTTCAATACTGAATCAGACGATTATAGTGTTAGTTTCAAAGATGATTTAAAAACACAAGGGTTTATTGTTTCTGATAGAGAAAATGGAATTGGTGATGCAGACATATACTACTTTAATACAAGAATTCCTTGGAAATTAAAGTTAGAAATTCAAAATGAAAAAGGAGAATTACTAACCAACAAAGATGTTAAAGTACAAGTTAATGGTATAGAAACTAAGTTAAAACAGACAAAGTCTGGAAATTTTGAAAATTTACAACTTGAATCAAATTCTTTAGTTTCGATTAAATTATCACATGAAGATTCCGTAATAACTAAAGAATTTAAAGTTCCAAATTCAAATGGAAAGGACACTTCATTGATAGTTTTAGTTTGGGATAAAAAAGAAGTAATAGCTTCAAACGCTAACCAACAAGGAAAGGAAGTTTTAGAAAGTGAAAATTTGGAACTTACGAAATCAATGTTTAATTCCGTATATTTTGAATTTAATAAGTTTGCTATTGCAAAAAATTACCAACAAGAATTAAATAATCTTATAAAGTATATAAAAGAAAACCCGGATAAAATTTTGATTGTTAAAACTTTAGCTGACGAACGTGGCGATGTTTTTTATAATTTAGAGCTCGCAACAAAACGAGCAAAAGAAATTTATACATTTTTAATTAAAAAAGGTGTTAATCCTCAACAGATAAAACTACAAAGTCTAGGAGAAGCGATTTATGATGAAAAATGCAGTCCAAATTGTGACGAAAGCATTCATTCAAAGTATAGAAGGGCAGACTTTGAAATTAGATAATTAAAGTTCTCTACTTATGCAAATTCTCTCCAAAATAAGTAATTCTTTCTCTTTGCGGAAATTATTTTTCTTATTTTCAATATTATTTTATTTCTCTTCAACAGCTCAAGTTTTAATTAATGCAGATGTCAAAATAAATGGATTTAGACATAACCGTGATTGTGGCAACGATGCTGGTGGATTTAACTCTCAACCAGATCCAAGATATAGAGTTTGGATAGGTTATAATAGTGGCAGTTTTAATCAAGTTACCAGTGCTCCGGGTTTATTTCCTGGATGTACTGATACCTATGGTGCAGATGCTGTATTTTGTTCAACTTGGAATCCAGGAATAATAAATGCAGCAACATTTACAAGTTTGCCATTAACTCAGCTTAACGTCGATATGGAAAGTTGGGAAGAAGACGGTTGTGGAACTGATTGTGGAAATAATTCTTGTACCTTCAACAGCGATGACACACGATGTGGACGCTTAAGAATTGGCGATATAAATTTCTGGAACGCAGCGCCTTGCCAGAATACAACCTATACTGGACAATATACTTCTGGAAATTTTCTTTCAATGACCAATCGTTGTTCTTCAAATAACGGAGCAGGTTATGGTATTGATCAATTAATAGTTAATTGGAGTTTTGCATCTCCTCCAACAATTACATCTGAGCCATTTCCTTATGATCGTGTTTTATGTCCTGGACAACCAACTACTTTAACTGTAGCAGTCAACTCTTGGAATGGTTGGAGTTTAGGTCAATTAGTGCAATGGCAAGTAAGTAGTAACACTGATTGTGATTCGCCTGGAACTTGGACAAATATTCCGGGTGCAACTTCACTTTCTTACACACCTCCTCAAACTTCAGGAACTTTACTTTATCGTTGCATTATTTCTAGTAGTTGTACAAATATCAATACGCAACAAACTATAAGTCAATGTGTAAGAGTAACTTATCATCCATTTGCAGCGCCCATTTTAAGTAATGCATGTGCAACGGTAACAGTACCAGGAGTTCCAGTTCAGTTTTGTGCAACTTTACCCCCAAATCCAGATGCTTCAGTTTCTAATTCAGGTTTTGCATGGTCAGTTTCTCCTGCAGGTGGCGTAACTATTTCTAATCCAACTACAGCTTGCACTGACATAACATTCACCAGTTCAGGTGCTTATACGATATCGCTTACTTACAATGATGCTTGTCCAGATGCAAATGCAACGGCTACTTGTAACACAACAGTTACTCCTCCCTCATGTGATATGATTTATGTGGATGCAGTTAATGGAAACAATGCAAATCTTGGTTTACCAGCGTCACCTGTTGCTAATTTATGGCGTGCAATGCAATTAGTTGGAGGTGGTAGAACAAATATCAGATTAACAGGTGGTAATTATACGGAACCTAATATTATTTATCTTCAAAATAATGTTTTTATTGAGGGATCTTGGTTAAATAATGCGGGTGTCTGGAGTAAACAAAGCGATCAAATAACAACTTTAAACTTTAGCGGTGAAGAAACTTTATCTGCTAGTGTTACACATAAAGTTGGATTTAAAGCAACAGGAATTTCAGGATGGAGAATACAAGATTTAATTATCAATACATCAAATAATTCAGGTACAGCATCAGATGGAAGAGGAAAATCTAATTACGCTGTTCTAATTGATAATTGTTCTAACTATGCTGTTAACAGATGTGCAATTAATGTTGGTACTGCATCAAATGGTGGAAATGGTGCAAACGGATCGAATGGTTCTAATGGAAATAATGGTTCCGGAGGTCAAGTTGGACATTGCGATAATAATACAACAAACCGATTAGGAGGAGCTGGAGGGAATGCAGTCGGAACTGGAGCAAACCAAGGTGGCGCTGGTGGAAATGGGGGTCGAGGGTCTGATAATAATTCGAGTAATAATACTGCAGGATCTAATGGAACTAATGGAGGAAATGGTGCTACTGGAGGAAATAATGCAGGTGGAACTGGTGCTAATGGTGGTTGTGGAACTGATTCAAATCGAGATGGAAGAAAAGGACAAGATGGAGCGAATGGAGGAAATGGAACAAATGCATCGGCTTCACTTGCAGTTACTAACTTAACTTTCAACAATTATTGGATTCCAAATGGTGCAGCATTGAGTGGTAGTGATGGAGGTGGTGGAGGAGGTGGTGAAGGCGGCGGCGGTGGAGGTCGTCAATCAGGACTATTTTGTGATGATGGTGGAGGTTCTGGAGGCGGTGGTGGTGGCTCAGGCGGTCAAGGCGGTATCGGAGGTCAGGGTGGTTTTGGTGGAGGTGGAGCTTTTGGAATTTATCGTTTTAATTCAAATACTGGAGCTCTTGTTCAAGATATAACGATTAATGTCCCTGGAATTACACCAAGTGGTGGGGCAGCTGGTACTGGCGGTGTAGGTGGAAATGGCGGTTCAGGTGGATGCGGTGGTGGTGGGAATAATACATCTACAACTACTGGTGGTTCATTAGGTTCTAATGGTGGTGTATGCTCAACAAATAGAGTTTGTGGAACAACCGAAGTTGGTGCAGGTGGACAAGGTGGTCGTGGTGGAAATGGTGGAAATGGAGGAAATGGTCAGCCAGGTGCAAGTGGATTAAATGTTCACATGGTCGTTGATGGTACGTTTTCGAATCCATCTACTTCAATTCCAAATCCAACAACTATTAATTTATCACACCCAGTAAGTGGAAAAGGTTGTTCGAACTCTGAAGTTGTTCTATCAAATTTTAATCCAGCAACTTGGTCCTTACCAAATTCAACATTAGTAGATTATATAAATCTAGGAGTTACTAATTATACATTAAACTCAAATCCAATTATAGTTTATTATGCTAGTGCAGGATTTCACGATGTAGGAACAAATGGTGGAATTTATCAAGATTGGTTGGCAATCGTTGATGGTACGCGACCTGCAAATGCGAATTTCACAAATCCAAGTAATACGGTTTGTTCAGGTTCTAATTTTACAATTGGTGCTAACCCTTGGGGAACTGAGACAAACTGGGAATGGGTGCTTTTCGATACTGATGCAACTAATCCAATTTCAACACAAACAACCCAAACGGCAACTTACACAATGCCAACTGTTTCAACACCAACAACCTTCAACATTCGCTATCGAGTTAAAGAATCTTGTTGTGGCTGGAGTAAACCGTATTATACTACTATCACAGTTGTTCCTGTCACAACTCCTTTAATTGCAGCAACAAATTCAGTGATTTGTGCAGGAGAAACAGTAACACTTTCAACTTCTGGAGGAGGGACATATTTATGGAGTGACGGACAAACAACAGCATCTATTCCAGTAAACACACCAGGAACTTACACTGTTGAAGTTACCGATCCAAATGGATGTACAAGTACTTCAGCACCTATAACTATTAACTTAAATTCAAGTACGCCACCAGTTGTTTCTGCCGGAGGCTCTGCTATTATATGTCCTCCAGCAAGTGTAACGTTACAATCAACCCCAGCGACGAGTTATTTATGGAGTAGTGGAGAAACAACTCAAACTATCGTTGTTACAACCCCGGGAGTTTATGATGTGCAAGTAGTCGATTTGAATGGTTGTGATGCAAGTTCTAGCACTTTCCAAGTTTCTGAATTGGTTGCTCAAATTACAACAACTGGCGCTACCACTATTTGTCAGGGAGACGCTATCGTACTTTCTGCTATTACACCTTACTTAGATCCAACTGCAACTTTTGTATGGTCTCTAAACGGAACACCAATTCCAGGGGCAATTTCTAGTACTTTTTCCGCGACACAAACAGGCGCTTATACCGTTGCTGTTTCTAATGGAACATGTAACCAAGTTTCTTCTTCTGTTCAAATTACTGTTTTTGAGGCAACAATTAGTTCCACAAATAATGCAACAACGCTTTGTCCAGGTTCAACGTTAACACTTACTTCTTCGGTTGGGACAAGTTATCAATGGACATTAAATGGTACCAATATTCCTGGTGCTACAAATCAAACTTATGACGTTACGCAAGCTGGAACATATGCTGTAAGTATTTCTGATGGAACCTGTAATGCAACTTCAACGAATTTTGTCGTAACTGAAATTATTCCAACAATTTCAAGTACTGGAGGAACAACTACTTTATGTCCAGGCACTACTTTAACACTTACATCATCTGTTGGAGTAAGTTATCAATGGCAATTAAATGGAACAAATATCGCTGGTGCGACGAATCAAACCTACGATGCAACTCAAGGAGGAAGCTATACTGTGGTAGTTAATGATGGTTCTTGTACTTCAACATCTGTTGCATTTGTGGTGACTGAGATTGTTCCAACAATTACAAGCACAGCGGGAGCAACTACACTTTGTCCTGGCTCAACTTTAACATTAACATCCTCACCAGGAATCTCGTATCAGTGGCAATTAAATGGAACCAATATTGCAGGTGCAACAAACCAAACTTTTGACGTAACACAAGGAGGTTCTTATACCGTTGTTGTTACGGATGCCGTGAATACAACTTGTATTTCAACATCAGTAGCATTTGTGATAACTGAAATTGTTCCAACTATAACAAGTGCAACCGGTGCTGGAATATTATGCCCTGGTTCATTTTTAACATTAACTGCAAGCGCTGCAACTAGTTATCAATGGCTGTTAAATGGAAATCCAATCGCTGGTGCAATTAATCAAACCTATGATGCAACAGTTGCTGGGGATTATTCCGTAACAACCGTAATTTCAGGTTGTACTTCTACATCCACTTTATTCACTGTAACTGAGTTAATACCAACTATTTCTAGTACAGGAGGAACAACTACACTTTGCCCGGGTTCAACACTAACATTAACTTCTTCTTTAGGGACAAGTTATCAATGGCAATTAGATGGCGTAAATATCAATGGAGCAACCAATCAAACTTATGATGCAACTCAAGAAGGAGTATATACTGTTATTGTTACGGATGGTGGCTGTACGTCAACTTCAGTTGGATTTACAATTACTGAAATCATCCCAACAATTTCAAGCGCTGGAGGTTCAACTACTTTATGTCCGGGTTCTACCTTAACATTAACGTCTTCCGTTGGAGTAAGCTATCAGTGGCAATTAAATGGAACAAATATCGCTGGAGCAACGAATCAAACTTACGATATCACACAAGGGGGAAGTTACACAGTTGTAGTAAATGATGGAGCTTGTACTTCAACTTCTGTAGCATTTGTGGTGACAGAGATAGTACCAACTATTACAAGTGCTGGAGGTTCAAACACGATTTGTCCAGGTTCAAGTTTGACCTTAACTTCTTCAGTTGGAATTTCTTATCAATGGCAATTAAACGGAACAAATATAGCAGGAGCAACAAATCAAACATATGACGTAACTCAAGGTGGTTCATATACTGTTATTGTTACTGATGCGGTAAACACATCTTGTACTTCGACTTCTGTTGCTTTTGTAATTACAGAAATTGTTCCTACAATCACAAGTACAGGTGGAGCAACAACGTTATGTCCAGGTTTAACACTTGTTTTAACAGCTTCTACTGCTGATAGTTATCAATGGTTATTCAATGGAAATCCTATTGCTGGAGAAACAAATCAAACAATAACTGTTACTCAACCAGGTGATTATTCAGTGACAACAACTGTAACAGGTTGTACTTCTACTTCAACACTATTTACAATTACAGAGTTAATTCCTGCAATAACTAGTGCTGGTGGGTCAACAACCCTATGTCCAGGTTCAACGTTGACATTAACTGCATCAGCAGGAACAAGTTATCAATGGCAATTAAACGGAACCAACATTGCAAATGCAACAAACCAAACCTATGATATAACTCAAGGTGGCTCTTACACAGTGATTGTAACAAGCGGAACTTGTACTTCAACTTCAACCGCTTTTGTTGTTACCGACATTATTCCAACAATAACAAGCGCTGGTTCAGCAACAACGCTTTGTCCGGGATCTTCATTGGTTTTAACATCTTCAGTTGGTACAACTTACCAATGGCAGTTAAATGGAACAAATATCGCTGGAGCAACGAATCAAACTTACACTGTTACCCAAGGTGGTTCATATACAGTTATTGTAACAGATGCAGTTAATACTTTATGTACATCAACTTCAGTAGCATTTGTAATTACTGAAATTGTACCAACAATTACAAGTGCAGGTGGAGCAACAATAATATGTCCTGGTACAAACTTAGTTTTGACTTCTTCTCCTGGAACTGCTTATCAATGGCTTTTAAATGGTACTAACATTCCTGGAGCAACGAATCAAACTTACACAGCAACCCAAGGTGGTTCTTATTCTGTCTCTGTAACGAGCGGAACTTGTACCTCTACTTCTGTAGTTTTTGTATTAACGCCATTAACGCCAACTATCACAAGTGCTGGTGGTGTTAATGTAATATGCAGTAATACTTCTCTTGTATTAACTGCATCAACTGGAACAAGCTATCAATGGCAAGTGAATGGTTCAAATATTTTTGGCGCAACCAATCAAACATATACTGCTTCAGCTGCTGGAACATATTCAGTGACTGTAACAAATGGTACTTGTACTTCAACTTCAGCAAATTTTGTAATCACTTTGTTTACCCCAGTTATTTCGACAACGAATAACGTAACAACAATTTGTCCTGGAACTTCACTTCCATTAACCGTTACAAATGGTACATCTTATCAATGGTTATTAAATGGTGTGGCTATTCCAAATGCAACTACAAACACTTATTCAGCAACGCAAGCGGGACTTTACACTGTTCAAGTTGGAAATGGCACGTGTGTTTCAACGACAGCAGCTTTCATAATTACTGTATTTACACCAACATTTACTGCAGCAAATAATATAAATACGATTTGTCCAGGAGCATCTATTGTTTTAACTGCTTCAACTGGTGCAAGCTATCAATGGCAACTAAATGGAACCGCAATCGCAGGTGCAACCAATCAAACTTATTCAGCAACGCAAGCAGGAACTTATTCTGTTTCTGTTTCAAATGGTAACTGTTCTGTTACTGCTGCCAATTTTGTTATTACCAATTTCACACCTACAATTAGTTCAGCAGGTGGAGTAACTACCATTTGCCAAGGTCAATCAACAGTACTTACGGCAACTGCAGGAGCAACTTATCAGTGGTTATTGAATGGAACTGCGATTCCAGGTGAAACAGCGGCAACTATAACTGCATCGCAAGCTGGAGTCTATACAGTAGCTGTGTCTAATGGCTTGTGCTCAGTAACTTCTGCAGCATTTACACTTTCATTATTCACTCCAACTATTTCAAGCGCTGGTGGTGTAACTGCTATTTGTCAAGGAGGAAGTTTAACGCTTTCTGCATCCAATGGAACAGCTTATCAATGGCAATTTAATGGAGTTAATATTCCAGGGGCAACGAATGCAACATTAGCAGCAACGCAAGCTGGAAGTTATACGGTTTCTGTTTCAAATGGTACTTGTTCATCTACTTCAATTGCAACTGTTTTAACCATAGCAGCTGCAGAAACTCCTGTAATCTCAATCAGTTCAACTACAGGTTGCGCGCCTTTAAATTTCAATTTAATTGCTCCAAATACCTTGTCTCAAGTTGTGTGGTCAATTGATAATACGCCAATTGGTAATAGTTCAACCTTAAATTATACCTTAAGTCAACCGGGTTGTTATGAAGTTACTTTATCAGGAATTGGTTCGAATGGATGTCCTGCAACGGCAACACAAACAAGTGCAATTTGTGTTTCGCCAGCGCCAAATGCATTTTTCTCGATGAATCCGAGTAGATTCTCTCAAGTTGTTGAAACAGTAACTTTCTCAAATGGATCAACAGGAGGCAATTCGTATTTCTGGGATTTTGGTGATGGAAGCACGAGTGTCGAAGAGAATCCTTCACACACTTTTGGAAACAATAACAATGGTCATACAGTAACTTTAACTGTAACTTCTGCCTTGGGTTGTACGGATGTTTATTCTGTATTTATTCCATTCAAAGAAGATGGAGTGGTGCTTTATGTTCCAAATACGTTTACACCAGACGGAGATGAAAATAACCAGGTTTTCACACCAGTTTTCACTTCAGGATTTGATCCTTACAGTTATGAAATTACAATCTATAACCGTTGGGGTGAAACAGTTTGGGTTTCAAATGACGCATCGGTTGGATGGGATGGAACCTATGGTTTAGGAGGTCGAGATGCGCAACAAGGTGTTTACACTTGGAAAATTACCTACAAAGAAATAGAAACAGATAAACGAGGAATTGTTGCAGGTCACGTTTTATTGATAAGGTAAGTTGGTTTAGCAATCTAAGGTTGATATTGGATTAAGCTAAAAAGAAAGCAAAACCAAGCAAAAGTGAGAACTGAAGGACGAAAATAAATAGCCCAAAAATTATTCCTTTTCTGCCTGAAGAAATGAGTTTCTTGAAGCTTACTTTTAAGCCAATTGCCGCCATTGCTATTGTTAAAACCACCTTGCCAATGTATTCCATTGAAGCAATAAATTCTGTTGAAAGCGGAATAAAAGAGGTAAAAATGGAAATAATGAAAAAGCCAATCAAATACCAAGGTAGATTAATGTAATCTTTCCAAGAATTTACAGTATTTCGATTAACCAAGTAGTTGAAAAAAATAAGGGCAGGAGATAATAACGCAACTCGTGCTAATTTGATAGTCATTGAAACTTCGCCAATTTCATCAGACATACCATATCCAGCCCCAACAACGTTTCCAACAGAATGTAAAGAGCCTCCGATTAATAATCCAATTTGATTTGTCGATAGTTGTAAATAGGGTAGTAACAAGGGTAATAAAATCATTCCGATAGAACCATAAAGATTGACAACAGCCATCGAAACAGCAACATCTTCTTTGTCTTTTGAAACAGATGGCGCTAATGCTGCAATTGCCGAAGAACCACAAATTGCAGTGCCAAAACCGATTAACCAACCAGTTGAAGTTGGACATTTAAATACGCGAGAAAAGTAAATAATTGCAATTAAAACAAGCGTTACAGTAATAAAAATTGACGAAAAACTACCAACGCCTAATTTTGAAATACTGACGTAATTGATACTGAAAGCGAGAAAAATAATCGAAAGCTCCAACATTTTACTGCTTGTAAAAGTCAATCCAGACTCAACGTCTTTCGGAATTGCAAAAAGATTATTCAAAACTATCCCAATAATCAAGGCAATGAGAATACTGTTTAGATAGCTTGGTGTGTAGGCAGATAAAAATAATGCTGCCACTCCGATAATGACAGCACTACTAATTCCTTTTAAATCTGTGACTTTTGGAAGCATTTTACTTTTTGATTACTCCCGTCCAACCAGAAATTCCACCTTCCAAGTTGTAAAGTTTTTTGAAGCCTTTTGATGCCATTAATTCAGAAGCTCTTGCACTTCTTCCAACACTGCGACAATAAATTATATAGCTTTTAGACTTATCTAATTTGCTGATTTTTGATTCAAAATTGCTTCCGTTGTAATCGATAAATAAAGTTGCTCCATCGATATAACCTTCGCTTACTTCACCAGGTGTGCGTACATCTATAATCACAGTATTTGGGTCTTTTGCTAATTTTTGGAATTCTGCTTGCTTGATGTTTTTAACACCCTGAATTTGTGAATTTCCAGTGCAAGAATTAATTAGAGTCAGAAATAAAATTCCAAAACTCAAAAGAAAGGTATTTTTCATGATTTAATTTTTCACGAAGGTAAGCTCGATGAAAACTATAGAAGGTGACTTAGGTTACAGAATTGAATCAATACTTCTCAAACCAAACTTTTTCAAAGAATTTCTTTGGACGGTCAGAGTGCATAAATTTGTTGCCACCATAAGTTTTTAAAACGGCAAAGTAACCTGCGCTAATTTGAATTTGAACCCAGCTTAATCCCTCAGGGTATGCGTCAGATAAACCTACGAATAACTCAGTTCCGTCATCGAGGATTTTGCGACTATAAGGTGAATTTGGCGGACTTGCAATATAAATGGCGGCCATTTCCTCAAAACTTAAACTTTCATCATAAGGTATAACCTCCACTTCGTAAGTATTTCCTTGACCAAAATCACAATATTTCAAAAGCAAACTTCCGTCTTCTCTTCTTTTCGAAAAAGGTTGACCTGGAAAATTGGCAATAATTCCAGACGTTTCGTCATTAAAGACATAATTTCGTTTCGATTTAACTGATTTTTTCGCGGGAATTGCAATTTCTGAAATGGTCCACAAAACGGGACGCAAACGATAACCTTTAGAACGCAATAAGTTGATAATTCCTTCTGATCCAGCTAAATGTCCAGCGCCAACAGCACAAAATAAACTTGTTTTGGATTTTAATACAGAGTCAACTTTATTCGCCATTGCAATGTTGCGTTTGATAATCAGTTTACTGTACAAATCCTTTTGAGTGGACAAATTTGCACGCATAAAACGATCAATTGCGTTGATATCACCTTGCAAATACAAGTCGATTAACTTTTCTTGTGTGAAGTTAGAAAATTGAGAATTGACTAAATTTCGTTGCGAAATCGGAATATCAAGACTAAGTTCCATTTGATTTTTAATCGTCTCTAAAGCTAAAAATCGTTTACCAGCGTTGAAGCAATATTCCTGAAAATAAGCATCTAAAAACTGAGGCATACCATCTTCCGAACCGAAGTAAGTGGTCGATGCTTCGTTGCTTGCTGTGTAAGGTAAACCGTTTTTATCGTACAAGGTATTGGAAGTTGATTTCCGAGTATCTAATTCTTCAAAAAGTGAAAAAATATCTGTTTCGAGTACAACCATATTCACTTTTTCAAGCGCCACATATAAACTATCTGCGAGATTGAATAAGGCTTTGTTATTAGAATGAAGCGTTCCGAAGAGATACGATTTTTCCTTTAACCCATTTCCAGAAATTTCCCACAACAATTCTTTTTCACGGTTTACAATTTGAGCTTGTGACCAATTCGTAAAAAAGATTAATAGGAAAAATAAAACGCTGTGCTTCATAAGTTGCCCAAAGTTACTTGATATTATTCTAAAATTGCTTGTCATTCAAAAAAATGAAAGGATTTAAACGATAAAAAATCATAAGGAAAAATGGATTTTGTAGCATTGATGGTTTTGGTTCTTTATTTAGAGTCTAAGAAATGAAATAGAAAATTGTGTTCTTCCTCCATTTCTATGATGTTCAGAATGAGTTAAATTTTTTCGGAGCTATTTCCTGCTATCCGTTGCAATCTTTATTGGTAGTGAAAAACACCAATAAAGGATTTCCACTACTATCAGGGCTAGGGAGTACGATGTTTGACCAAATTTTGAAAATGGTCACCTCCCTTAATCAATATTGGTCACCCCTCTTAATCTTCCGTCTGCTGACGGAGAGAAACTGAATCGTGGGTGAGCTTTAAACTATTGGAAAAGAAATAAATTTCAACTCAAAAAAAAGAATTCCTTCCGAAGTGAGATTATGGTTTCCACCTTTGAAGGGGGATTAAGGGGGATGACATTAATTATCTAATATATAGTAAAAACAACCCCATAAACCAACAACAAAGCATCCATAAATTCAGCGCTAATTTTTTGCTTGCCTTCCAAATATTGGTACAAATAAACCCACACAGAATTTACAATAATCAAACTGATTTTTAGCTCTAAAGAAAAGGGATAAAACAAAGTAAAGAGATTTAGCAACAACAGTGCTACCCAAAAGGATTGCTTTTTACCAATTAGTTGAGGTAAAGTGTTTAGTTTTTTTTGGTCGGTTTCCATATCCCTCGCATCCGCTGGAATGGTTAACGCATAAAAGAAAAGTAAAAAAATCCACGCTCGACTTTCAAATGTATCTTGAAGAAGCGAAGGCAAAATCACTAAAACAAGCGTCCAAACAACGGCCACAAAAGCAGCTTTTAAAAAAGGAATTTCTCGCCAGTTGGAGATAACATATAATAGGGAAATGAACAAACAAGCACTCAATAAAAGTAGGTTTCCAAGGTTAAGCTTGAGTAAGAAAAAAAACAGAATTGAACTTGATAGCATTCCAACTAAACTTAATAATTGAATGATTCGTAGGTTTTTAGCAAGCCACTGACTTAAGGGAAAGTTTAATTGATTTTTTCGAAATTTATACAGACGATGAAAGTTGTATATACCAAGTACACTAAAGAAAATAGCGCTAGAATAACTCCATTTATCTTCCCAATTTGAATGCAATCCGAACGTGAAAACAAAAGAAAAAAGCGCCAATAAAATGGAAGAATTTAGAAAAAATAGCAGTCCAGATTGAATCATTTTATAGCAATTGTTGCATCACTTTTTCAACAGAAATGGATTGAATACAAACACATGCATTCTTGCTTTTGCAACTCGTGCAATTTTCATCATAGACCAGTGCAAGCGCATTTTTCCCTAAAGCTTTCCACCTTCCTGGATGAATAGGTTTGCGGGCAGAAAATAATCCGATGGCTTTAATTCCGCACAATCCTGCAATGTGATAAGGACCTGTAGAACACGCAACTAAAGCGTAAGATTTTGAAATCAACAATTGGAGTTGATGCAAGGTCAGTTTTCCACTTGTATCAATGATTGCTGCGTTTTTAGGTAATAAATCTCTAAATAAAAGGCCTTCATTTTCTGTTCCCGTGAAGCAAACCGTTTTACCTGTTTTTACCAATTCCAAAGCCAGTTCAATGTATTTTTCTATCGGCCATTCAATAGCGCTTCCTTGCGATTTTGGGTGTAAAATCACCACATTTTTAAAGTCCAACGAAGCGATTTCTAATGGAAGTTCCGTTGCTAGTACTTTGAAATTCACTCCGGCATCTTGTATACTTGCAAAACTTGGAATTTCTTTTAATCCGAGTGGTTTGAGTAATTCAAAGTTGAGTTGTGCTTCGTGGAGTTCTGAGTTTTTTCGCGTGAAATTTACTTTTTTATTGCAAGTGAGTAAATGAAACAAACGGTGTGAAGTTCCAATTCGAATCGGAATTTTGGCCTTTTTCGCTAAGGACGCAATTTCTTTATTGGGAAAAACATGAATGATGCAATCAAAAGCTTTCAATTGGTTCACCTTTTCTAAAGTCGGCTGATTGTTGAGTTGTTCAAGCGCAATAAATGAATCAATTATCGTAAAAGATTCGATAACACTTTGGGTATAATTTCTACCTAAAAATGTCAATTTGGCTGTTGGAAATTGATTTTTCAACCAAGCACATAAAGGTAGTGTCAACAAAACATCACCAATGCTATCTGTTCGCGAAATAAGAATATTAGCGGGTTTCATTTAATGTTCTTAAAAGTGAATATTTTCGGTAAGTGGCAAAAGCACTTAATTTAGATATTTGCCAACCTGTTTTTCCATCAAGAAAACCTCTTTTAAGAACAAAACTTTTGAAAAACTGTGCTGCCATTTTCAAGTAAACTGTAAATTGACCAACGTTTTTTCCTTGTTTAACTAATTCTCCTGCAGCGATTTTACTGAAATATTCAATTTGTTTGAGGTGATCTTCTTTCGTGTAATAGGAATAGTGCAAAATATCACCCTTCAAAAATTCAACTTTTTCTTGTTTGGAGCCTTCTAATTTATCGTGCGGATTAACGCCTCCCCATTTTGCAAATTTCCGATTGACCAAGCGCACTTTCGTGTCGGGATACCATCCACAATGTTTTACCCAAGAACCGCAATAATTCGTCAAGCGATTCATTTCGTACAAGTTAACCTGCGATTTTTCAGCGGATTTAACCTTTTTTATTGCTAATGCTAATTCCTCACTTAAAGCTTCATCTGCATCTAAGGATAAAATCCAATCATTGGAAGCTTGTTCCATTGCGAAATTCTTCTGCTGAATGTGACCCACAAACGGATTTTGAATCACTTTAGCCTGATATTTTTCACAAATTACTAGTGTTTTATCTTTTGAAAAGGAATCGACTACTAAAATTTCATCAGCTAATTCTTGAACAGATAAAAGGCAGCGTTCAATATTTCTTTCTTCATTGAAAGTGATAATAACAACTGACAATTTCATCTTATTTCGCTATTTCAACGCTTTTCCAAATTGCTTGAATTTCACGTAAAGAATGCGTCCAACTTGTGGTAGAAGGCGCATCAACGTAACCACTTACGCAAATAACTTTCTTTGTTCTTGGGTGAACGAAATGAAAGGACCAAAATGCACCACCTGTTGAATAAGTGGAATTTCCTTTAAACTGAAACATACCACGCATTTCAAAACCTTTTATAGTTTTATTAGAATTGGTTGTCATTGTCATTTCAGGATAAACAAATTCAGTCAATTGGGTTCCCATATACAATCCTTGAATTTCGTGTGGAACATTGTATTTTAGCATTGTATCTCTAGCTTGAAGTAAATTTTTAAGTTCCAATTGCGATTTGTCTTTAAAATCGTACTGGTAAATCATCACACCAGAAAAAATTGCTCCAACATCTTGCGTGCCCGAACCTACAAATTCAATAGGACGCGAAGCTGTGGGCATTTCGATTCTGTAGAAATTAGGACGAGTACTTACGATTTCAGCACCTTGTGGAAGTGCAATTTGAATACCGAAATTCTTTCTAAGTTTACTTTGAATGCGCTCGTCATCGTTGGATTTGAAATATTTCAGCAATCGTTTCCATTCCATAAAATCAAATTCAGAATGCGCAAACTTTAGTCCTGACTGACAAGTTACAACTAGTTGATTCATATCTTTTGCAATCACTTCCACTACTAATTGATCGTCTGCCCAAACACTTTTGCGTTTTTGAATCGTTCCTTTTTCAATTTTCGCTTTCGCATCTAAAGTGATGAAAAGAATATTTCTGTGACGCTTAATCGCACCTTCAAAATTTGCTGGAGTGCGATGAATTAATTCAAAAGTTGCCACGTCTGGAAAGTAGGGCATTATGAATTGGGTGAGATTTGTATCCAAACATTTTTTCAAGTCAGAATTCCAAACACCTTGGTCGCAAACGACTAAAATCTCTCCAACTTTTCCTGTAACAACCAATCCACCACTGTATCTTCGCTCATCACAAGCACCTAAAAATAGTGTGCAAGAAAGCAGTATAAACATCAAAAAACGCATATCTATAAGTTTATTTTACTCTAATTTTTTGACCAACAGTTAAACGACTGATGTTAATTCCAGGATTTATTTTTTTCAATTGATCCATCGTCATATTATGTCTTTGTGCAATTTTTACAAAAGTATCACCAGAGCGAACATTGTAATATTTTTTAGTAACCGCTGGTGGTGGAGGTGTGGGTGCAACTTGTGGCGCTTCAGCAGTATAAACCTTTAGTTTTTGCCCAACGTAAATACTTGTTGAACTCAAATTATTCCATTCCATTATATTTTCAACAGTAACGTTGTACTTCAAGGCAATATTTTTGAGGTTCTCTTGTGATTTAACTTTGTGATAACTCAAATACATAGGGATAGTTGGCGCTAGAGAATCTGTACTACTAGCAGAACCAGCTTCTCCGTTGATGGTGTCATTTATCGTAGGACTTTGAATGATTGAAGGCTGAACAATTACAGGCGAATAAATTGATTTTTCTAATTTATACAAAGAATCTTCCATTCCAGCCAATGTACTAATTAAGTAGTTTGGTCCTGAAACGCAGCGTCCTTTTTCAGATTTTGGAATGAATGTCGTTTTGTAAACTGGATTTAAAGCTTTGATTTCATTCAAGTCCCAATCTAAAAGTTTAGATATCGTATTCATATGAACAGCATCGCGCAAGCAAACGGTATCTAAATGGATATAGTGAACTTTAGCTTCCATCGGAATGATATTGTGTTCCGCGTGATAAGTTAAAAGGTAAGCTGCTGCAATAAAATTCGGAACATAGCCTTGTGTTTCAGAAGGTAAATACGGACGAATTTCCCAATAAGTTGTTTTATTTCCTGAGCGTTTAATTGCTTTATTGACGTTCCCAGGTCCAGCGTTGTAAGCTGCTAAAGCAAGGTTCCAATCGCCATAAATTCCGTATAATTTCTTTAAGAATTTACAAGCCGCATCTGTCGCTTTATCAGGATCCATTCGGTCGTCAATGTAGTTGTTTTCTTCTAAACCATATTGTAAACCAGTTCGATACATAAACTGCCATAAACCTAAAGCCCCAGCTCTTGATTTCACTTGTGGTCTTAAACCACTTTCAATCACTGCTAAGAAACGTAATTCTTCAGGTAAGCCGTACTCAATTAATTTTTCGCGAAACATATCGAAATACAAAGCAGAACGACCAAGTACAATGCGTGCAAAACTTCTTCTTTTTGAAGCGAAAAATCGGATTGTTGAAAGCGTAATTGGGTTGCAGTCCATTGGAAAAGTGGACATCTGATTGATTTTTTCTAAGCGTTGACAGTAAATTTCGTCAGAAAAAAGTGGTGCTTCGTTTGGTTCGTAATTTAAAGCGTTGATGATTGAATCGTAGCGTTTGTCATTTACGTAGTCAGCATAGAATAAATTCAAACTTTGCTCTACTGTATTGATAAATGCAACAGGGTTGAGGTCGTTTTTATTGTAATTGTGTGGTAATTGAGCAAAGATTTGCCCGAGAAATAAAATGGAAAAAAGTACGCTTATTGTTTTAATCATTCTTTTAATTTCTCAATGCTTTTTGCAAAGTTAAATAACTCTTGCTCAGCAAAATGGGTTGTCATTAATTGTAATCCGAAAGGTAAACCATTGGAGTGAATTGCCAAAGGAATACTTATTGCAGGGTTACCTGTAAGGTTGGCATGCACCGTAAAAATATCTTGCAAGTACATTTGAATCGGATCCTTTACTGCATCTTTTTCAAAAGCTGTTGAAGGTGTGGTAGGCATAATTAAAACATCCACTTGCGCCAACATTTCATTGGTTTTGTCTTGTAAAACACGTCTTACTTTTTGAGCTTTTGTGTAATACGCATCGTAATATCCGTGAGATAGCACAAAAGTTCCAGTCATAATTCGACGTTTAACTTCTGGGCCAAAACCTTCACTTCTTGATTTAATATAAGTTTGTTCCACTCCTTTAGCCTCTAAACTTCTATGTCCGTAATGAACGCCATCGAAACGAGATAGGTTAGAGGAAGCTTCAGCAGTTGTTAAAACGTAATAAGTTGGAACTAAATAATCAAGATAAGGAAAACTCAATTCAACAATTTCGTGTCCGTCGTTTTTTAATCCTTCGATTGTTTTATCAAGATGAAGTTTTACTTCTGCATCTAAACCAGGATTTGACATATATTCTTTAATGATTCCAATTCTGCTGTTAGGAACTTTAGTTAAAGTTTTTAATGTTAATTCTTTAGAAGAAGAGGTTGCATCCATTTCATCTTTTCCACCCATAATTTGGAGTAAAAGTGCTGCATCCTCTAAATTATTGGTGAATGTTCCAATTTGGTCGAAAGAAGAAGCATAAGCAATTAAACCATAGCGACTAATTCTTCCATAAGTTGGTTTTAATCCGTAAGTTCCAGTCCAAGAAGCAGGCTGACGAACAGAACCACCTGTATCGCTTCCTAAAGAAACAGTACAAAGATTAGCAGAAACTGCAACTGCAGAACCTCCTGAAGATCCACCGGGAACGTAATTCTTTTTCCAGTTATTTTCAACTGAGCCAAAAGCTGAATTTTCATTCGAACTTCCCATTGCAAATTCATCGCAATTTAATCTTCCGATGATGATAGCATCTTCATCAATTAAGCGTTGAAGTGCTGTTGCTGTAAAAAGAGATTCAAACCCTTCCAATATTTTGGAGGAAGCAGAAACTTTATGGTTTTTGTAACAGATATTATCTTTGATTCCGATAACAACACCGGCTAATTTTCCAGCTGTACCGTTTTTTATTTTTTCATCTACGATTTGTGCCTGCTCTTTTGCTGAGTCAGTAAACACTTCTAAGAATGCGTTGAGGTGTTTGTGTTCATCAATTTTACCCAGAAAATATTCCGTTATTGATAATACAGATTCACCGGATAGCAATGCTTCCTTTACTTCTTTAATCGTACGATACATAAGAATTATTTATCGTCAGTTGTTTTAACTTCAGTAGAGTTTTCTCCCTTTGAAGCATCCTTGAATTCCTTAACACCTTTTCCAAGTCCTCTCATTAATTCTGGAATTTTTTTACCTCCAAAAAAGAGTAATACTACAACTAATACTAAAATAATTTCAGGTGCTCCAAATTTACCCATGATTCTTTTTTTTAATTTTTACAAAGTTACTGAAATAAACTTAAAATCATTTATTATCAATTTCAATAGCAATAAAATTCAAAGTAATTAACGTTTTTAAAGCTAAGGCAATTGACTAAAAACAAAATTGTCACCTTAAATGAATAAGATGACAATTTAAATTCACTTATTATAAGTTAATTACAATTTTCTTGCAACTTCTACTTCTTCAAATGCTTCTACGATGTCACCAATTTTGATGTCATTGAATTTATCGATGTTCAAACCACACTCGTAATTGTTTTTAACCTCACGAACATCGTCTTTGAAACGTTTCAATGAACCTAATGTTCCTGTGTGAACAACGATTCCATCGCGAATTACTCGGATTTTAGAAGAACGTTTGATAATACCATCCATAACGTAACATCCTGCAATAGTTCCCACTTTCGTGATGTCGAATGTTTCGCGAATTTCTGCAGAACCAATGATTTTTTCTTCAATATCTGGTGATAACATTCCTTCCATCGCTGCTTTCAATTCTTCAATTGCTTTGTAGATGATGGAGTACAAACGAATATCAATTTGTTCAGCCTCCGCTAATTTCCGTGCACCAATTGATGGTCGAACTTGGAATCCAATAATTACCGCATCCGATGCAGAAGCTAAATTCACATCCGCTTCAGTGATTGCACCAACACCTTTGTGAATTACATTTACTTGAATTTCTTCTGTAGACAAGTTAATCAGAGCATCAGATAATGCCTCAATTGAACCATCCACGTCACCTTTAACAATGATATTTAATTCTTTGAAGTCTCCAATTGCCAAACGACGACCGATTTCATCCAAAGTAATATGTTTAGTTGTACGCAATCCTTGTTCACGGTATAATTGTTCACGTTTCTGAGCGATAGTTTTTGCTTCTTTCTCATCGTCCATCACATTAAACTTATCACCTGCACTTGGTGCACCACCGATACCTAAAACAGATACTGGTTGCGCTGGTCCCGCTTCTGATAATGCTTTTCCGTGTTCGTCATGCATCGCTCTAACACGACCATAGTGACGACCAACTAAAATTACATCTCCAACTTTCATTGTTCCAGCTTCCACTAACATGTTGGTTACGAAACCTTTTCCTTTATCTAAAGAGGATTCAATTACAGTTCCGACAGCGTTTTTGTTTGGATTTGCTTTCAAATTTAACATCTCCGCTTCCAATAAAACTTTATCTAAAAGCAAGTCAACGTTAAGGTTTTGTTTAGCTGAAATTTCTTGTACTTGGTATTTTCCACCCCAATCTTCTACTAAGATATTCATAGCAGAAAGTTGTTCGCGTATTTTATCAGGATTTGCTCCCGGTTTATCAATTTTATTAATGGCAAAAATCATCGGTACATTAGCTGCTTGAGCATGAGAAATTGCCTCTTTTGTTTGTGGCATCACGTCGTCGTCAGCCGCAACAATGATAATCGCAACGTCAGTTACTTGGGCACCACGAGCACGCATCGCAGTAAAGGCTTCGTGACCCGGTGTATCTAAGAACGTCATCTTGCGACCATCTTTCAAGGTAACTGAGTAAGCACCGATATGCTGTGTAATTCCTCCAGCTTCACCTTCAGTAACGTTCGCATTACGAATTTTATCCAAAAGGGATGTTTTACCGTGGTCAACGTGACCCATTACAGTAATAATCGGTGGACGAGAAATTAAATCTTCTTCTTTATCTTCAACCGTTTGAATAGCTTCTTGTACTTCAGCACTTACGAATTCTGTTTCATAACCAAATTCATCTGCCACAATCTGAATGGTTTCAGCATCTAGACGTTGGTTAATAGAAGCAAAAATTCCAAGCGACATACACACAGAAATTACTTGTGTCGGTTGCACACTCATCATTGAAGCAAGCTCAGAAACTGTTACGAATTCTGTTAATTTCAAGATTTTATCTTCCAACTCAGCTGCTGCCATTTCTTCTTGGCGACGTTGAGCAAAAGATTCACGCTTGATTTTTCTGTTTTTAGAAGATTTTGATTTTCCACCTTGATTCGAAAGTCGAGCTAGGGTTTCTTTAATCTCTTTTTGAATATCGCGTTCAGTAACTTCTTTCTTCTCTACTTTCGGAGCGCCTGGTTTGTTGTTATTGAACTTGTTCTGATTATTCCCTTGATTATTTCCTTGGTTGTTACCTGGTGTTGTTGACTTGTTAGGGTCATTTGCAGCAGGCGTTTCAACCTTTTTAATTCTTTTTCTTTTTCTTTTTGAATTCGCACTTTCGTGAGTAGGACCTGATGTTTTAGGTCGTTCTAAAGGTAATTCAATTTTTCCAAGAACGGTTGGACCTGTTAAAACTTGACGTTCAAAACGAATTGTTTCAATTTCTTTTGGTGCTTCAACTACAGGATCTTCAGGTTTTTCAACTTTTACTTCGATAGGTTTCACCTCTTCTTTAGCAAGAGCAGGTTTTGGTTTTTCTATTTTTGGTTGATTTGCCTTTGGATCTTCGTGTTTTTTCTTGTCAGGACGCGTTTTTTGATTGATTGCGTCTAAGTCAATTTTTCCGATGATTTGAACACCTTCTTTTTTGTCTTCTTGAACTTCTTTTGGAGCTTCAACAACTGGTTCAGGCGTTTCAATTGTTTCAACAACTGGTTCAGGGGTAGCTTCTACAACAACCTCTACTGGAGCAGCTTCAACTATAACAGGTTTTGGTTCAGGTTGAATAACAGGTTTAGACTCAAGTACTTGCCTTTTTATTTCTTCAAAATTCAAGTCAGATTCTTCCTCTTCTTCTTCCACAACTTTTACTTTCTCCTCTTGAGGTTTATCTTTCAAGGAAAGTGATTCTCTTTTTTCTCTTCGAGAGCTAACTCCTTTAGATTGTTCTTTAAGATCGTGATCAGCTGCAAATTCTTGACACAAAAGGTCATAATGTTCTGGCTCCAAACGTGTGTTTGGGTTCGAATCAATTTTTACTCCTTTTTTATCAAGGAAGTCCACCAAGGTTGGTAACCCAACATTTAATTCGCTTGCCGCCTTTCCTAATCTTATTGGTTTTCCTGCCATTTTATTCTATTTCTCCTTAATTGTTCAAAGTTATTCAAATTCTGCTTTCAAAATTCGGAATACTTCTTCTATTGTTTCTTTTTCTAAATCAGTACGTTGTACTAAATCGTTTACGCCAATTTCAAGAACTGATTTCGCTGTATCGCAACCGATAGCTTTCAATTCGTCGATAATCCAGCTGTCGATTTCATCTGCAAATTCTTCTAAGTCAACGTCTTCAACATCAACCTCTCCATCGCGATAAACATCAATTTCATAACCACAAAGTCTTCCAGCTAATTTGATATTGTTTCCGCCTTTACCAATTGCTAAAGACACTTGATCAGGACGTAAGAAAACTTTCACACGATTGTCTTCTTCTAAAATTTCCATAGAAGTAATTTTCGCTGGAGACAAAGCGCGTTGAATAAGTAATTGATTATTAGTAGTATAATTGATTACGTCGATGTTTTCATTTCTTAGCTCACGTACAATTCCATGAATACGAGAACCTTTCATACCAACACAAGCTCCAACTGGATCGATACGGTCATCGTACGATTCCACTGCAACTTTCGCTCTTTCTCCTGGTTCGCGAACAATTTTCTTAATGGTAATTAAACCATCAAATACTTCAGGAACTTCTAATTCAAACAAACGCTCCAAAAATTCAGGTGCTGTTCTAGAAAGAATAATCACTGGTGAGCTGTTGCGCATATCCACTTTAGAAACTACTGCACGAACAGATTCTCCTTTTTTGAAGAAATCGGAAGGAATTTGCTCTGATTTTGGCAAGATCAACTCGTTGTTGTCGTCGTCCATAACCAAAATTTCTTTTTTCCAAACTTGGTAAACTTCGCCAGTAACGATTTCGCCAATTCTTTCTTTGTATTTTTTGTATAAATGATCTTTTTCTAATTCTAAGATTCTAGAAATCAAGTTTTGACGAAGTGAAAGAATATTTCTTCTTCCGAAATCTGCAAATTTGAATTCTTCAGTTACCTCTTCACCGATTTCAAAATCTGGTTCAATTTTAATCGCATCTGAATAAGCTATTTCCGTGTTAGGATCTTCAACCTCACCATTGTCAACGATTTCTTTATTTAAGAAAATTTGAACGTCACCTTTGTCGATGTTTACAATGATATCAATATGCTCGTCGGTGTTAAATTTTTTCTTTAACATGGCACGAAAAACATCTTCAAGCACATGTTGCATTGTTTGCTTATCAATGTTTTTTAATTCCTTAAACTCCGAAAACGAGTCTACTAATTCAGCACTATTCATAAATTATTATTTAAATGATATAACAATATTTGCTTCTTTAATCTCAGTAAGCACAATTTCATAAATTACTTCTACTTTTTCTTTTTTCTTTTTGCCCTCTAATAATTGCATTTCTTCAGCTGAAAGAATGATTTTTTCATCTGCTACTTTTACAATTTCTCCTTCCATAGTTCGACCATCTTTTGTTTTCACATTGATTGTTCGTCCTACGTTTTTGATGTATTGATTGATGTGTCTAAAAGGCTTGTCTAAACCGGCAGAAGAAACGTGTAATTCAAAGTCTGCTTTTTCTCTATCCAAGTTGTGTTCTACGTTTCGGGAAACAGAAACACAATCAGCAACAGTGACGCCTCCATTAATTTTGTCAATCTCAATTCGAATGACATTGGTAGAAGAAATAGTCATCTCAACAACATACAAACCGTTGTCCAATTCTTGAATTCTTTCTTCTACTAAACGCTCAATTTCTTTTCTATCAATCATACTCAACAAAAGAGGGGACTTTCGTCCCCTCTCATTTTAGTTCCATAAATCTGATGCAAAGATAGTAATTTAATTGAAATAAAAAATAGTAGGGTGATAAAAAATGACACTAACTTTGCTTTATGCTTTTTGAAATTGATAATAAAATAGTTTCCACAGAGATTTTCACGAAGAAATTTGTGTGTGATTTGAATGCGTGCAAAGGCGCTTGTTGCGTGGAAGGAGACGGCGGTGCGCCAATGACGGCGCAAGAAATTGAAAACATTTCCACTCATTTAGATAAGTTAAAACCTTACATGCGCGAAGAAGGATTAGAAGCGATTGCTGAAAACGGAATTTTTTACACTGACAAAGATGGCGATCCAGTGACGACCTTGGTCAACAATAAAGAATGTGCGTTTGTATTTTTTGATGAAGAAAACAAAGCAAAATGTTCGATTGAACACGCTTACAACAAAGGCGAGATTGATTTCAACAAACCTTTATCGTGTCATTTATATCCAATTCGCACTAAGAAAATCGGTGAATATACGGCAATCAATTACGAAGAATGGTACATTTGTAAAGCTGCTTGTGCGTGTGGTGAAAAACTGAATGTTCCTGTGTATAAATTCTTGAAAGGCCCACTTACTAGAGCTTTTGGTGCAGATTTTTTCAATGAGTTGGTTGCGATTGAGAAGGAGTTGATTTAGATTGATTTTTATCTTAATAATTGAATGAAACCCGATTTTGTAATCGTTTGTTGTTCTCCTCCAGAATAAAACTCTAACTTATAAAAATAAGTTCCATCAGCTAATTCGTTCCCATTTGCATCTTTTCCACTAAATGGTGTTTCACCAAGTTTGTGGTTATAAACAAGTGTACCCCAACGATTGAAAAAATAGATTGAATAAGTGTCACACGTTTTATAGATATTTTCTATATCTAAGACATCGTTTATTCCATCATTGTTTGCAGTAATAACATTTGGGAAATTAAAGTCATCGAAAGAATAAACATTATTGATTTGAATATTGATAGTTGAAATGGTTGAAAGACATGTTGGCGAACTATACTGATAAGCTTGATAAACTCCAACATCATTATTAGAAATTGGTAAAGTAACTTCAATTTCATTGGAAGAAAATCCATTTGGACCAGACCAAACAATTTGATTTCCTAATTCAATTTCAGCACTTAATGTTAAAACATCACCTGGACAATTCACAGGACTTGCCGTTAATTGCGGTGCAGAAGGTAAACTCACTTCTGAAATAACTGTATTAATTGACGCTGAACATCCATTTGCATTTGTAGCGGTTAAAGTGTAAAGACCTTGGGTTAGCGTAATACTTGCGTTTGTTCCAATTACCGCAGTAGTTGAACTACTCCAAGAATAGCTTGTTCCACCACTTGCTGTTAAGGTTGTATTACTACCTGTACAATAGGTTAATTCACCTGTTATTTCAGGAATTGGAGCAGGAAGTTGCTCTCCATTACTAAACGTTGAGCTAGCAATTGAGTTACAACTACCATCATTTGCAATAACGGAGTAACTTGTTCCAGTAGTCATATTTAGAATAATTCCAGCTGTAGAAACTGTTGGACCTGCTGGCGAAAATTGATAAGTAAAATTTGGGTTATAATTTCCAATTGTGGAAACGCCATCAGCTGTACAAGTAGGTGAGATTGTTGAAACAATTGGTGAAGCTGGTGGAGGTGTAAGCGCTTCATTACTAAAGCTAATGCTTTCCAAAGAGTTACAACTTCCATCATTTGAAATTACACTATAAATTGTTCCTGTATTCATTCCAGTAATTTCGCCACTAGAATTTACAATTGGGCCAGTCGGTGAAAAAATATAGGTATTGCTAACATTATAATTACTGATTTCACTTTCACCTTCAGAAACACAACTTGCAGGTATGGATGTTATTGTTGGAGTTTCTGGTGTAGTTAACATTGCTAAATTACTAAAGGCTGAACTTGGTGAAGAATCACAACTTCCATCATTTGCGATAATTGTATAAGAAGTACCAATTGTCATTCCTGAAATATTTCCGTTATTTATTAATGGTCCAGAAGGAGTGAAAGAATAAGTTAAACTAGAATTGTAATCACTGATTGAGCTAGAACCATCAGCTGAACACGTTGGAGGAGTAGTTGTTATTGTTGGAATTGAAGGAGCTGCACTAGGTCCGGTATTGCTAAATGAAGCGCTAGCCAAAGATGAACAACTTCCATCATTTGCAACAACAGTGTAATTGGTTGAAACTGTCATCCCATTAATCAAACCTCCTGCTGAAACAGTTGGCCCTGCAGGCGTAAATACATATGTCATTGTTGCATCGTAATTACTTATTGTGCTTGAGCTATTGGTTAAACATGTTGCTGGATTACTTGTAATTAAAGGTGTTGCTGGAATAGACAATGGTCCATTATAAGTAATGATTATTCCACCTGAAGCACCTATTCCACCTGGACTATTACCACCACCTGCTCCACCACCTCCATAAGTAAGACCTGCTCCACCTGATGTAGTTCCACCTGCCCCACCAAGAATTCCTGCTCCATTTCCTCCATTTCCTCCATTTCCTCCGTTCCCATTACTACCTGCTATACCATTCGTATTTGTTGTTCCTCCGCTTGCTGTTCCACCAGCGCCACCAGAACCTGTACTTCCATTTGATCCAGAACCTCCTGTGCCCCTTGCACCACCATTTGCAAGTAGGTTTACAGTTGTATTATTAGCATCTGTTCCGTTAAATGAAGTGTTTCCTCCCGCAGTTCCATTTCCACCGCTTGAACCGTCGCCTCCATTACTTCCGCCGCAACCTCCTGAGCCAATGCTATAGGTATAAACAGCACCTGATATTACGTTTATAGTTGTTGTACTAAAAGCACCACCACCACCTCCACCACCACCGCGCGTATTGAAAAGTCCTCCATTACTACCACCTCCTCCACCACCAGCTCCGCCTCCGCCTCCATATATTTCCACAGTTATGGAAGTTACCCCGCATGGAACTGTCCAAGTACCCGATACTGCGGTACCATTACATGCTGTTGGACCAATCAGAGTAACGTTCTGTGTAAATGAAATAAAGCATAACAGAATGAAAAAAATGGAGGTAATAAACTGTTTTCTCATGGCGTTTTAAGTTTAAAATATTGAAAATAATTTATTTTCACGAAGTTAAATATAACAAGATAAAACTTAAAACTCTGATTAAATGGTGATTAAATTTTAATGTTTACTTTTTTATTTTTTTACGTATCCTTAATAAAACTTTCATAATCTAGCCAATAGTGGTTTGGCTAACATAGGGTTAACTTTTATGTTTAGGTACATGTGGTAATCCAGTTTTTTCTTTCCAAGATTTAAACTTTTCCTCGCTCATTATATCAATGAGTCTTTTGTCAGAAGCATCCAAAATATTCTTTTCTTTTTCATGCACATCTTCTGGTTTTAAGGATTTGTTTTCGTGAAGTTGACGCATTTTTTCATGTGTTTCCTTCAAAATCACAATTGCTTTTTTCTGTTTCTTATCCGATAAACCAACATCTTTTAATGCTTTTTTTGAAGCTTCAAAATGTTTTTCATGTTCTTCTTTTGAAAGTTCTTTCCTTCCTTCAGGAGGCGAACCCGGATGATGTTTCTGCTCCGAAAATCTGTTTGTACTTGTTGAAAGCACAATCGCAAAGGCAATCCATTTCATGAAATACATAGTCGTAAGATTATAATTCAATACTTGGATGTTAGAAACGGAAATTTCTTTTGTTTAATTAAAAATTAACCATTCAAAATCATTTAGAGATTTCAATCTTCAACTTCTTTCCTTTCACTTTTTCGTGGCGAATTATGGCAAGAAGGGATTTCACATTGTCTCTTTTCACTGCTGCATAGGCTGCAAAATCTAGCACAGTTATCAAACCAATTTCTTCTTTCAAAAGATTTCCTTTTTGACCTAAAAATCCAACGATATCTATCTTGTTGATTTTGTCTTTTTTCCCGCCACTAAAATAAAGTGTCACCCAAGGACTTGCAACTGGATGAGGTAAGTTTGTCGAAACTTTAAATTCAGCTCGTGGAACTTCCAAATAATCTGGAGTGTTTTCGTCTTTGTTTAGCAATAAATAAGATGAACCATTCGCTTTCATTCTGGCCGTTCGACCATTTCGGTGAATAAATGCTTCTTCGCTATGCGGAAATTGAAAATGAACAACGTGTTGAATTTCTGGAATGTCCAAACCGCGTGAACCTAAATCGGTACAAATAAGTGTGTGAAAACTGCCATTTCGAAACTGAATCAATGAACGTTCGCGCTCGTCTTGTTCCATTCCTCCATGATAAATAATGGAGTCGTAACCGTTATCATACAAATGATTACGAACCGATTCGGTAGCTTCTCTGAAATTGCAAAACACAATCGTTAATTCTCCTTTGAACGAACACAATAAATCGAAAAGTTTGTCGAATTTGTTGCTATTGCGAACAGGATAATTCCAAAATGTAATCGCTGGATCTTCCGAATTTGCTAAGTGATTGACTATTGCAGGATTTCTAAATGCTAAATAATCAGGGAATTCTTTGTGTTCCGTTGCAGAAACTAAAGTCGTAAACTCTAAAGCGTATAATTCTTGATAAATGTATTTTATTTGATCTTCAAATCCAAATTCCAAACTTTTATCGTATTCATCGACAACGAATTGCGTTACGTGAGATAAGTTCAAGGTATTTCTTGAAATGTGGTCACAAATTCTTCCTGGCGTTCCAATTAAAACTGCAGGCGCTTCTTTCAAGCTTTTCTTTTCCACAGACATCGAGTGACCACCGTAGCAAGTCAAAACTTTGAAATTGGTTTTCATTGCGCGAAAAACACCTTCGATTTGAATCGCTAATTCACGAGAAGGCGCTAAAATGACTGCTTGAATTTCCTTTGAATTTGAATCGAGTTTTAAAAATAAAGGCAACAAAAAGGCAAATGTTTTTCCTGAACCTGTTTGTGAAAGAATCATCAAATTGCGTTCGGTTTCACTTTTTGAAAGTGTTTCTTGCTGCAATTCATTTAGTTCTGAAAATCCAATATTGGAAAGAACGGTGTCGATTTGTTGTTTTGAACTCATATTGCAAAGATAGTTGGACTTAAAGAATAAAACTATTTAAAGCAAGAATGAAAACTATTTCACGATTTCATAAGCATTCAATTTTCCTAAATCGACAATTGACATACTGCCATCTGCGGTTTTCCCAAGCATTGAAATAAATTTAGCATTGAAGATATAGAAGCGTTATTCTGTTTGCACAAAAAGTAATGTTAAATTATAAATTAACATAAATTAAACAACAGTTTTAAACACTTGTTTAAAACTGTTGTTTAATTTTGTGCCACCTATGAAAAATGATATAACAACCGAACAGAAAATTAAAGCTGCGGCAAGGGAAGTTTTTATAGCTAAAGGTTTTGCAGCTTGTTCAACGAGAGAGATTGCAAAGGCTTCAGGAATGAACGTCGCTTTAGTCAATTACTATTTCCGATCGAAATTGGAATTATTCAAATTAGTGTTTCACGATGCAATGGAAGAATTCGTCAATTCGATGGTTGAAGTTTTTAGCTCAGATAAAACATTAGAAGATAAAATCCGCCTATTGATTGAAAAGGAGTACGATTTTCTTTCGCGCCATCCCGAATTACCAGGATTTATTGTCAATGAACTGCATCGTGAAGAAGGATATGAAGTGGATAGTTCCTACTTTGATAAGGTTCTTAACTCAGGAATTGTTGAAGAATGTCAACGTGCCTTTGAGGCTGGAACGATGCGTAAAATCGATTTAGTGAGTTTAACATTACTCATTATGTCGAATTGTGATTTCCCTTTTATGAGCAAAAATTTAATGAAAGGTATTCATAAATTATCTGATGAAGCTTATGAAAGTCACTTGAATAACCACAAAAAAATAGTTACCGAAATGTTAGTTTCTTATTTATTTCCACAAAAATCAATTTAATGAAATCAATTTATTCCTTTCCATTGAGTGTGATTGTAGGTTTGGTCGTTTCGACTAATGCTGCAAATGCTCAAACATTGGATTTGGCTTCCTGTCTTAAAATGGCAGACACAGCAAACATTCAAGTGCGCAATGCCAAGTTAGACATTGAAATTAATCAAAAGCAACGTGGTGCATATCTTGCCGCTCGTTTACCACAAGTTAATTTTTCAGCAGATTATAAATACAATGCAAAAATCCCTGGACAAGTAATTCCCGCTGAAATGTTCGGTGGTCCTCCTGGATCTTTTACAACAGTACAATTCGGCGTTCCTTTCGTGTTGAGTAATACCGTTCAATTAACGCAAGTACTTTTTAACTCACAAGTAAATTATGGCCTGGCTGCACTTGCTGTTAATTCAGAAATTATGGAAACGCAACAGCAAATGACCATTCAAGATGTGAGATTTCAAGTTTCAAACACCTATTTTTTGATTCAAGGAATTATTAAGCAACTGGAATTTATTGATAGCAATTTGGTAAATACCAAGACTTTGATAAAAAATATGCAATCAATGGTTCAACAAGGTTTGGTGGTTCAAACGGAAGCTGACAAGCTAAAAATAAATGAGTTGTCTTTGGAAAACTCGAAAGCTTCCTTATTGGCGACTAAAGATCAACTAGAGTCATTAATGAAGATTTATATTGGCTATCCTAAAGAGGCAAATTTGACCTTCGAAGCTGACAAATTAGTGGAGAAAACAATTCTTGTGGACCAGTCAGAAACTAATTTTCTAGCAATTAAAATGCTTGATTCACAAAAGAAAATGAATGCGGAAGAAAAGAAAGGAATCACAATGGGTTACCTACCAAACCTTTCCTTTTATGCTGCATATAATTACAATGTCAATTTGAAACCAGAAGATGATTTTAGAAAAGGGATTGATGGCGCATTCATTGGTTTGCGTTTGGATTGGACACTTTTTGATGGCTTAGAAAAATACCACAAAGCCAAAATGAATATGTTGAACAAAGAGAAACTCGACAATCAATACGACTTGTTAAACCAACAACTTCAAATGACGGTTGACAATAATCGCAAGCAAATTGAGGTTAAAGCTGGTGCATTAAGTGTTGCCAAAGAGCAATTGCGCCTTGCTGAAAACATTCACCAAAATGCTGTTTTGAAATTCAAACAAGGAATGAGTAGTTCAAACGACTTAATTCTTGCCGAAAATGGATTACAGCAAGCGCAAACAAATGTAGTTTCAGCCTACATTCAACTACGTCAAGCTGAATTAGAATATTTAAAATCAATTGGAAACATTAAATAAAAAATCATGAACAAAAGAGTAATAATTATCGCACTAGGAGCTGTTGTTTTGGTAGGTTTAGGCGCGATGAAATTAATGTCAAATAAAAAAGAAGTAGAGGCAAAACTATACATACGTGATGCTTCTGAAGCCATTCTTGTAGATGTTGCTCAACCAACCACCCATACGTTCGAAAGTTCGCTTTCCTTTCTGGGAACATTTGATGCGGCTCATCAAAACAATATCGCTTCTGACGGTTCAGGTAAATTAATCAAATTACTGGTTGAAGAGGGTGATGTTGTTTCAACAGGACAAACGATTGCAAAACTAGACGACGAGTTGATTCAGTTACAAATCCAAGAAGCACAGTTGAATTTGGATAATTTGAAAAATGATAATGCGCGTTATGCAAGTTTGAAAAAAGACAATGTTATTGCAAGTGCTGAGGTAGAAAAAATCGAATTGGCAGTAAAAACAACAGAGGTAAAAATCAAACAATTGCAAAGACAATTAAGAAGCACCACAATTGTAGCGCCTTTTAGCGGTGTGGTTAGCAAGCGAATGGTAGATTTGGGTTCGATGGTTATGCCAGGAACACCGATAGTCGAGTTAACAGATATTTCATCATTAAAATTAACCATTTCTGTTCCTGAGCGCGACGTTCTAAAATTCACAAAAGGACAAGCTATTACAGCGCATGTGGATGTTTATGGAGATGTTGATTTTACTGGAAAAATCTCTCAAATTGCTGTGCAAGCAGATGCTTCACATAACTTTAAAATTCAAGCAACAGTTCAAAATTCTGGAGTAAATCGCATTATGGCTGGAATGTATGGTTCTGTTTCACTCAGTAATTCAAAAAGCACAACTGCACTTGCTGTACCTAGAAAAGCTTTAGTCGGTTCTTCCAAAAATCCTCAAGTTTATGTAGTAAGAAATGGAAAAGCAATCTTAACTTCTTTCAATGCTGGAACATCAGATGGAGACTTTATTGAAGTGATTTCTGGACTTTCAAAATCAGATAAAATCGTAACAAAAGGTCAAGTGAATTTGCAAAACAACGCGAACGTTAAAACGACAAAATAATTAAGTCATGACACTTACAGAATTATCCATAAAACGTCCTTCGTTCATTATTGTAATTTTTACGATTTTGATTGGTGGAGGACTAATTTCCTATAATCAGTTGAGCTATGAATTGCTTCCTGATTTTTCCCCACCGATTTTAACAATCACAACAACTTATCCTGGAGCTTCTCCTGCTACCGTTGAAAGCCAAGTTTCTAAACCGTTGGAAGATGCCTTGAGTGGTTTGGAAAATATCAATGAAGTAACTGCTTTTTCTTTAGATAATGCCTCAGTTTTGTTGTTAGAATTTAAAGCTTCTGCCGACATCGATAAATCATTGGAAGATGCGCAACGGAAAATAAATAATATTCTAAATAAATTGCCCGAAGGTTCGCAAACACCCGTCATCGCAAAAATTGAACCCAATGCTGCACCTGTACTCCAAGTTAGTGCAATTGCAGAGAATTTGGATGATCGCGACTTTATGGAGTTGATGGATGACCAAATTTTACCTTTAATAAAACAAACAAAAGGAGTTGCTGAAGTGCAAGTAATCGGTGGTGAGCGTCGTGCATTTAGAGTCAATGTTGACAAAGATAAAATGAAACGCTACGGTCTTTCTTTTGCTGCAATTAATCAAGCAATCGCGGCGGCAAATGTTGAATTCCCTACTGGAAAATTGAAAAGTAATGAAGAACAAATGACTGTTCGTCTTGCTGGTAAGTTCCAAACAATCAAAGATTTAGAGGAACTTGTATTGTATTCCAAAGGAACTTCTTCAGTGAAGTTACGTGATGTTGCAGAAGTAGTTGATGGAATTGAGGACCAAATTACAGTAAGTAGATTCAATGGGGTAAACGGTGTTGGTTTGCGAATTAAAAAGCAAAGTGATGCCAACGCTGTGGATATGTCAAAAGCAACTAAAGAACGTTTCAAAGAAATTGAAGAAAAGTACAAGAAAGAGGGTTTGAAATTTACGGTTGCAACTGACACCTCCATTCCAACAATCGAATCGGTTGATGCCGTAATTCACGATTTGGAATTAGCAGTCATTTTGGTTGCGGCAGTGATGCTATTGTTTTTGCATAGCTTGCGAAACGCATTCATTGTATTGGTTTCCATTCCTGCGTCTTTGATTTCTACATTTATTGCAATGTACTTGCTGGGCTACACGCTGAACTTAATGACTTTATTAGCAATGTCATTGGTAATTGGAATCCTAGTCGATGACTCAATTGTGGTTTTGGAAAATATTTATCGCCATTTACAAATGGGTAAAAATAGAAGACAAGCTGCACTTGATGGACGTAATGAAATTGGATTTACAGCTTTAGCAATTACACTTGTGGATGTTGTTGTATTCTCGCCGGTTGTATTTATTGAAGGAACAATTTCCGACATTTTACATCAGTTTTCAATTGTCGTCGTCGTGTCAACCTTGATGTCTTTGTTTGTCTGTTTCACATTAACGCCTTGGTTGGCGTCGCGTTTTGCAAAGGAAATCAAGTTGAATCCTAAAAATCCATTCCAAGCTGTGCTGTTATGGTTTGAACGACGTATCACGATTTTTACAGAGCAATATGTAAAATTAGTAGGTTGGTCGCTGCGTCATAAATTGTTAATGGGAGGAATTATTTTAACCATTTTTATTGGAAGTATGGCTACGATGGGTCTTGGAATTGTTGGACAAGAGTTTGTTGCCCAAGGAGATCAAGGGAAATTTATGGTCAAATTGAAGTACGATAAGAGTACTACTTTCGAAGAAAATAACGCCATAACCTTGGAGATTGAAAAGATGATTTTAGCTCAGAAAGACGTTGTTGATATTGTATTTTCGAATGTTGGAGGTCCAAGTTCAGGGATGGGAGCAGCGTCGTTCGGTGCAGAGAATAAGTCCGAGATTACGGTGAAAATGAAACCAGGAATGCAAAAGGTGTTCCCGACAATCACATATATGAATGCCATTCGCGACAAAATCGAGGATAAATACCCAGGCGTTGAGGTGAAAACAATGAATATGGGGATGGTTGAGTCGGAAGAAGCACCAATCGAAATTTTCCTTTCTTCAGATGATAGTGAGTTGTTGATGAAAGAAGCTCGAAGATTGAAAGCTGCCATTTTGGATATGAAAGGAGCAAAAGACCCAACAATTTCTACAGATGATGTAACCCCTGAAGTTCGCATTGAATTAGATCGTACAAAGATGGGGCAGTTAGGTTTACCAATCGCTGTTATCGGAATGCAACTTCAAAATGCTTTGACAGGAAATGATGATAGTCAATTCGATGTGAAAGGGCAGGAGTATGACATTCGAATAATGATGGATAAATTTGACCGTAAAAATGTGGACGATATTAAAAACTTAACATTTACAGCGAATGATGGAAAACAAGTATTGTTAAGCGAGTTTGCAGCCGTTTCTGTTGAAAATGGAAATGGTTCTTTAGAACGTAAAAACCGTATTTCAAACACTACGATTCGATCGTACGTTTTGGGAACAGCAGCTGGAAATGTTTCTGCTCAAATTGAAGAATATTTAGAAGACAAACCACTTGACCCAAATATTAGAATGCTGTGGGGAGGAGAAATTAAACGACAAAAAGAATCAATGGGAGCATTAGGAACAGCTATGGGAATTGGTTTAATATTGGTGTATCTAATTATGGTTGCATTGTATGATAACTTCGTCTATCCATTTGTTGTATTATTCTCAATTTTAGTTTCATTAGTAGGTGCATTTTTAGCCCTTAATTTATCTTCTTCCAATATGGGAATCTTTACGATGTTGGGAATGCTAATGTTACTCGGATTGGTTGCCAAGAATGCGATTTTGATTGTCGATTTCACCAATCATTTAAAGGAAAAAGGCTACAATGTTTACGATGCACTTTTGGAAGCTGTGAGTGAACGTATGCGTCCAATCTTGATGACCACAATCGCGATGGTGGTTGGGATGATTCCAATTGCAACAGCGACTGGTTCGGGTGCTGAATGGAAAAATGGGTTAGCTTGGATTCTTATTGGCGGACTTACAAGTTCAATGTTCCTTACGATAATCGTTGTGCCAATGATGTATTATATTGTCGATAAAATCATTGATAAAGTAAATAATTTGACAAATCGAGGTAAGGAAATCGAGGAAGAACCTGAGTTGATAGTATAAATTTAAATCAAAGGGCTAGATTTTTTCTAGCCCTTTTTTTATATCTGATCTAAAATCTCGTTTGATTGGTTACCATAACGCTCGTTTTTAGCCACTTTTATGGAATAAATCAAATAGGATATAATAATGACTTTTAGAACTATACCTTTAATAATTGTAATTGGATCTACAATAGCAAAAAGTAGAATTAGTGATAGGTAAAAAATCAATCCAGCGATAAGTGCGACATAGGGCTTGTAAAAAGACCAAACACCAAAACCAATAAAAATAGCAGCTATAATCCAATCGATAATTCCAAATAGTAATTGATTTCCATCCATTAAAAAACCTTCTAAAAACCCCATTAAAATATACAGTGCACCAATTACAATCAATGCATATCTACCTTTATTGAGGGTTTTTTTGGTCTCGGATTCCTCTTTTTCTGTTGCTAATTTTTGAAGTCTTACTTCTCTTTCATCTTCTAAATAATCTTTACAACTTCCAGAAAACCTTGGTAATTCATTTGTTAATCCACAGATAGTTCCGTGTTTTGGATTGAAGGTTTTATTCTTGCAAACACTGCAAAATTTCAATTGAGCATCTCTGTCCATATAGTTTTGGTTTAAAGTTGAAAAATTAAAATAGGAAATTTTTTTTAAAAGGAACTACATAAAATTACCAACTTAGCATTACCAACTATCCTCATTCACTTCAAATCACTACCTTTGTCGCTTATTCAAATTATGACAAAAGCGCAAACGAAATTAAAAATTGGAGAGGCAATTGCAGACCTAAAAAGCAATTCGCAAGTTAAAGCCTTAGCCGCTCTAAAATTATTGGAAACCATTGGTTATAAAAGTATTTTGCCTACATTGATTGAAGTACTTTATAAAAAAGACGCTTCACTTACAAAAGCAATTCTTGAGTTAATCGCTAATATTCAAGATCAAGAAATAGCAGAAGATGTAGTAGAAGCGATTCGCAACGAAAACGACCCAAGTATTCGTCAGCAATTATTGACAACAATTTGGAACAGTAAACTTGATTTTAGCGAGTCATTGGCAGAATTTGTTTCCCTTGCAACAGAAGGTGATTTTCTACAAGCTTTGGAATGTCTAACGATTATCGAAAACTTAAGCGGTCCCTTTGAAGAACATCAGTTATTGGAAGCGCAACTTTACTTAAAAGACTACGCTGAGGATTTAAGTGAAAAAGAACCTAAAAAACATCAAATAATCAGTGAGATTGCACTTTTCATCAAAGATCAAAACGAAGGCATCGACGCAGATTTACTGCTAGATTAATTTTGAATTGTTAATTTTTAATGTTTAATAAAACAAACTTCAACTTTTCACTTACAGCTCTCAACTAAAAAATTATGCTTCTATCCATGACAGGCTTCGGCAAAAGCAACGGAGTTTACGAATCAAAAAAAGTTTCCATCGAAATCCGTTCTTTGAATAGTAAGGGATTAGATTTGAATGTCAAAATTCCATCTGCTTATCGTGAATTGGAAACAGAAATTCGCAAAATAGTTGTAGAATATTTAGACCGTGGTAAAGTAGATTTAGGAATCTATATTGAAAGCGCGGTAAACGGTTCAAACGATTTGATTAACCATACATTAGCAACAAAATATTACCAAGAATTAAAGACCTTAAACGAGAAATGGGGAGAACAACCTGTTGATTATTTAGCTTTAGTTTTAAAAATGCCAGAGGTTCTAAATCAACAAGCACCTGAACTTTCAGAGGAAGAAAAAGAATTTTTGTTGCATTTGTTAATCGAAGCATGCAAGAAATTGCAAGATTTTAGAAAAACAGAAGGGCAAGCTTTGGAATTGGAATTTACGACTAGAATTGAAGAAATCAGAAGTCTTTTGAATCGTGTGGCAGATTATGAACAAGATAGAATTGTAACTGTTAAAGAACGATTAAGTAAAGCTTTAAAAGATTTAGAAACGAAATCATTGGATGACAATCGCTTAGAGCAAGAAATGATTTTTTATATTGAAAAGTTAGATGTTTCAGAAGAAAAAATGCGCTTAGCGAATCATTTAGATTATTTTCTAGAAACAATGGTTGCGCCACTTTCAGGAAAAAAATTAGGTTTTATTGCTCAAGAAATTGGTCGTGAAATCAACACATTAGGTAGTAAAAGCAATCATGCAGAAATGCAGAAAATTGTAGTAGAAATGAAAGACAAGCTCGAAAAAATAAAAGAGCAAGTTTTGAATACTTTGTAAAATGGGGGAGAACAGTATCGGAAAATGCATCATCTTTTCAGCACCTTCGGGAGCAGGGAAAACAACGATTGTACATGCTTTATTAAATTCGATGCCACAACTTGCGTTTTCAGTTTCTGCATGTAGTCGTGCGCCACGTGGTAAAGAAATCGATGGTATTGATTACCATTTTTTGACTGCTGATGAATTTAGAACTAAAATTCAAAATGAGGAGTTTGTAGAATGGGAAGAAGTTTATTCCGATATGTACTACGGTACGCTCAAAAGTGAAATTGAACGAATTTGGTCAACAGGAAAAACAGTTGTTTTTGATGTAGATGTTATTGGAGGTTTGAATTTAAAAAAGAGCTTCCAGGAACAAGCGCTAGCTGTGTTTATTCAACCACCGAGTCTTGCAATTTTGGAACAACGTTTACGTAATCGAAAAACAGATAGTGAAGAAAAAATCCAAATTCGCTTAGCAAAATCGATTCAAGAATTGGAAAGCGCAACTGATTTTGATGTTATAATCGAAAACGATGTGTTAGAAGAAGCAGTCGAAAAAGCTAAAAGAATAGTCATTGAATTTATAGAAAGATGAAATAAGTCATGACAAAATTCGACGCTATCAAGTATGAATTTAATCGGCGATTACTTTTGACCATTAAAAAAAATATTAAACACATATGAAAATAGGATTATATTTTGGGACATTCAACCCGATTCATGTGGGGCATTTAGTGATTGCAAACTTTATGGCTGAATACACCGATTTGGATCAAGTTTGGTTAGTTGTAACACCACAAAATCCTTTGAAAGATAAATCGACTTTATTGGCAGATTTTCACCGTTTAGCATTAGTAAAAGTGGCGATTGATGATAATCCAAAATTGAGAGCTTCCGACATCGAATTTAATCTTCCGAAACCAAGCTACACGATAACAACACTTACTTACTTAAAGGAAAAATATCCCAACGATTCTTTTTCATTGATCATGGGCGAAGATAATTTACGCACGTTTCATAAATGGTTCAACCATGAAGTAATTCTGGAAAAACATAAGATTTATGTCTATCCACGCGTTTTGACAATGCAAGAAGAATTAGAAGTGGTTGCGATGAGCGCAGACCTTATAAACGATTATAAATCGCATCAAAACGTTGAATTTTGCGAAGACGCACCAGTTATGAAAGTTTCATCTAGTTTTATACGCCAATCAATTAAGGAAGGAAAAGACGTTCGTTACTTACTTACTGAGCCCGTTAGAAGGTATGTTGATGAAATGAATTTCTATAAATAGGATCAAGCTTTTTAAAAAAATATAGCATAAAAAAAGGGTGTGAAATCAATCACACCCTTTAGTATTTTAAGAAAGTTTATTCTTAGTTTTTGATGAATTTAACTGTTTCAACACCGCTAGCGTGAGTTACGTTAACGAAGTAAATTCCAGCTTTCATTCCAGCTAAATCAAAGCTAAAGTTAGAAGAGTTAGCAACTTCTTTAGAAGCAACCACTTTTCCTTCGATGTTAGTGATTTCAACTTTAGATGCTTTCATTGAAGCAGAAATTCCTTCAACTTTAATTTCATCATTTGCAGGGTTTGGAGAAACAACGATTGGAGCGATAACTTGCTCAATTGTTCCAGCAGCACCAACTACAATTTTGTAACCTGTAAACTCTGTGTCTTGGTCAACACCACCCAAAATTGGAACAGTAACCGTAGCAGTAATTTGAATTATTACATTATAAACACCTTGAGTTGCAGTAGTACCATATACATTAGCACAGCCATTTGCTCCGCCTGGGTATTCACAAGTTGATTGGCTACAAACGTAGTCGAAACCTGCTGGTAAACCAACAACATTAGTAACTACAAATCCTTCAATTGGAGAACCAACGAATGCTCCAGTTGGGTCTAAAGATGCCGTAACCTCAGCAGGAACTTTGAAATTCAAATCTGTAGAGTAGAATACATTTTGAGTTGCTGGAGGAAAATTTTGAATAGTATCTGGCCATGCTCCTAAAGTTGAGTCAGCATACTGTGGGTTTGGAGTACAAGATTGTGCTTGCACGTTCATAGCTGCAACAACTGCAACCGCGAAAGAAAGTAATAGTTTTTTCATAAAATAGATTTAATAATTCGAGCAAATGTAAGAAAAAATTAGAATTACACTAATTTTGATAATGTTAAACAATTTTCATTTATACTTAATATAAATAATTCGTGCGCTACTTTTCAATTAATGACCTAAAAGCAACTTATGATTATCATCCTTTGGAGCAAAAAGAATTGTTTGTAATTGCTTTGAATTCAAGTAGTCTTAATGAATTGGAAAGGCAAGAAATAAGTGTTTTTTTGAGTTCTCAAACCCAACAGACTTTTATTTTCAATGCTTGGATTGAACAACATGATGATTTAAAATCACTATTAGTTTCAGGGACTGTTAATCATTCGTTTAGCGATAAATTCAAGTGGAAGCAACACCAATTTTTTAGCGATTTTCAATCCTATATTTCACCTTTCTTTGATATTCTTTTACTTAGAAATAACGCATCTAATTCCTTAGAGGATTGGACAAAAATTTTCTCCTATTTTGAATTGATTGAAAAAGAGCATCGTTTTTATTTGGAGCAAAAATGTTATTCCTTCGTGAAAATTGAATTGGATAAATTGTTTAAATCAATTGTAAACCATTTGGAAAGAAAGCAGTTTGAAAATGAATTCAATACATTACTTTCATCATCAGTTTTATCCTTGCATTCCTATTTATCGCTTTCTTCAAATCGATTGAAGATTGATTTTATCGAAAGGGTTTTAAGTTTGTTTAAGCATCCTTTTTGCACCGCTAAATTAGCGAACTGGGTGTTGATGCAGTTGCAAAAAATGAAGTTAAATGAACAACAAATCACAAGTTTAAACGAAATTAAAACCGCAATCATTTCTGGTGAATATGTCTTTATTGAGCCAAAAGTTGAACGTAAAAAAACAGTTTTTAAACGCGTTTATGGTTTCTATTCGTTTGCTATTTTGATTGTGGCCTTCCTAATTTTTGTTTTCAAGTATGATTTTTCAATGAAACCTGAATTAATTTACGAAGGATCAGCTCTGAAGTATTTTTCGGTTAAAGAAAGAAAAGAAATTGATTCGGTAATTCGTTCAATGGATTCAATTCCAAAGTTGGTTTCAAATCCTGAGTATTACGGCTCCGGAATGACGGTTTTTATTCGTCAATCGTTTAAGAATAAAGTGGCTGAAAAATTATTCGTCGACTTAGAAACTGACAGAGATTTGCATTACGCTTCTTCTTATGACACCCTTTTCAAAACAAAAGTTGATGAATTGAAATCCTTAGTTTTGGCAAGTACCAAATCCTTAGTAACTAAGAAAAATGGAGAAAGTTTTGAGTTTAAAAACGAATCTGAATATGCCATTCTTTTAATTTGTTGGGAAGAAAAATCAAGCGGACAAACATACACTAGAGTAGTTTCACCTCAATCAACAATCCAGACGAAAGTCGCAAAAGAAGATCATTTTTTAATGCTTCCAGGTTTTGATTTCGGGAAAATACCAACCAAAAATCTCACTTCATTTAAATTATTAGAACATCATTTTGGAACGATTGATTTTAATTTCGAAAGCGCGCTACAAGAATTTTATGTGCTGAAATCGCCTCAAGTAGGCAAAAATAAAGTGCTTTTCGTTGGTAAAAAGGGGGAAGTTGTGGAGGTAATGGACGTCAATGGAGTTTTTGAGAGAAACTAGAAATTTCGATTACTAGGTAGATTGAAATCTTGTTGATTCTATTTCTACATTTCGAAAAAATTCAAAATCGCTTGCATCGAACTGACTTTTTTTCGTATCTTCAATATATGAACACACAGACACAAACCCCAACTTTAGACCCTGGAACCTTTACAGAACGCTTTATCAATCAAACAAACAGGTCTATTTTTTTAACTGGAAAAGCTGGAACTGGTAAAACAACTTTGCTACGAAAAATTGTAAGTTCAACGCATAAAAATACAGTGATTGTTGCCCCAACAGGAATTGCAGCTTTAAACGCAGGCGGAGTGACCATTCATTCCTTTTTTCAATTGCCTTTTGGTAGTTTTATTCCCGATTTCAAAACACCTTCGATTGGAGTTGCTGTCAATGTTGAAAATAAAAGCACTTTAAATCGACATTTCAGAATTAATCAACGACGCATTGCCTTGATTCGAAGCTTGGAATTATTGATTATAGATGAGGTGAGTATGCTCCGTGCAGATTTATTAGATGCAATGGACTGGACCTTACGCTCCATCAGAAGAAATAATTTTCCTTTTGGTGGCGTACAAGTTTTATTTATCGGGGATTTGCATCAGCTTCCACCAGTCGTGAAAAATGATGAATGGGAATTGTTGAAATTATACTATCGAGGGGTGCATTTTTTTAATTCGCATGTTGTCCAAGAAGAGCAACCACTTTACATCGAGCTGGAAAAAATTTACCGTCAAGATGACCAAACTTTTATTTCGCTTTTGAATAACTTGCGGAACAATCAAATCACACAAGCAGATTTAGAACTTATCAATAAAAACATTCGGACAGATTTAAATTCCACTGAACGAAAAGGTTATATCACTTTGACGACGCACAATTATAAAGCGGACGAAATGAACACGCGCGAATTGGCGTCATTGGAAGAAAAATCACATTTTTACGAAGCAGAAATTGAAGGCGAATTTCCTCCACATCTTTTTCCAATCGAACCTCGAATGGAATTGAAAGTGGGAGCACAGATTATGTTTATCAAAAACGACATTTCGTTTGACAAGCAATTTTACAACGGGAAAATGGGTTTTATAGATTCCTTGCACCCAGAGGAGATTGTTGTTTCATTCCCTGAAGAAAAAAAGAAAATTTCCATTGAAAAGTATGAATGGTCGAACATCAAATATTCCTTGGATGAAAATTCGCAAGAAATCAAAGAAGAAGTGCTTGGAACTTTTGTGCATTATCCAATTAAACTAGCTTGGGCAATTACCGTTCATAAAAGTCAAGGATTAACGTTTGAAAAAGCAATTTTAGACGTTTCAGATGCTTTTGCGCCCGGACAAGCTTATGTTGCATTTTCGCGATTGACCTCTTTAAATGGTTTGGTATTATTGAAACCTTTGCAAATAAAAGGCATTGCCAACGACCAACAAATGATGGATTATGCTAAAACAAAAGCTGACAAGGAAAAGCTGAGTAATTCCTTAAGCTTGGATACTTTGATTTACCTAAAAACGCAAATTCTTCAAAGTTTTGATTGGTACCATTTGTTTACGCTTTGGACGGTACATACTTCTTCTTACAATGTAGCAGCACCTAAATCCGAAAAGGCAAAACACACCGATTGGGCCAAACGAACTTTAGCAGAATTGGACAAAACAAACGAAGCGGCAAGTAAATTCAGACGTCAGATAGAATCACTTTTTCAGGTTCAAGCGCCCGATTTGAATTTTATCCAACAACGAATTGAAGCAGCTTATGTTTATTTCATCGATATTCTTGACCCTGTTTTAACAGACACCTATCGCAAATTATTGGAATTGCAATTAATCAAAAAAACGAAGCAAATCATCGACGAAATTGAACCTTTGAGTGAAGGTTTGTTGAAGGTAATTCTAGGATTAAAGAAATTGAAACTCTTCTTTGAAGCAATTGTTAACGGCAGGGAAATCACAAAATCACTTTATAAAACGAGTGAAATCGACAATTATAAGCTTTCTAAAATCGCTGTGATTCAAAATGAATTTCGACAAAAAGCAAGTACTACGTTGATTTCGAACGCAGAAGAAATAGAATTTAAAGTGAACCGCACGCAAAAGAAATTAAACTTAGAAACGAAGAGATCAACTTACGATTTAACTTTAGAATTATTGCACGCTGGAAACACATTGGATGAAATTGCTCGTTCTCGCCAATTATCGCAAGGAACAATCAATAGTCATTTTGTTCAATTACTGAAAGCTGAAAAAATTGAATTAGCGGACATTATGGAACAACATCGCATAAACGAGCTTCAAGAATTACTGGAAAACAGAGAGTTAAGCTCTTTGTCAAAAATCAAAGACGAATTAGGCGATCAAATTTCGTGGGATGAACTGAAATTATACCAGGCTTCTAAGATGCTGTAAAATGGAAATTTATGAAAGCTAAAAGACCTAGAATATCTCAAAACACTAACTCAATAGATAATCTATTTAAATATGGAGAGGTGTTTCAAGAAAATGCTGCTTCTAAGAATGCCAAATTTTTACTCAAGTTTGAAGAAAATTTAATACTTGAGTTCTGGTTAGATAAACACTAATTAAATAGAAAAAACTTTGGTGATGAAAACGGCGCTAGAATAAATATAGATGAAACTTTTATTCAATTGATAATCGAAAAATCGTTAAAGCATCTTTTTTACTATTCTTTAAAGCATTCTAAATTTTCATTTGTCAATTTTCCAACTCCAAAAAATAGAAATATAAGACTAGTTTTAAGGGAAAAAGATTCTCACTTAGAGGAATTAAATATCGTCGTAGAATATCATTTTATTGATTTTCACAGATATGAAGTTACAGTTATAACTGCAATGCGAAGTGATGAATTTAGAATGAGTGACGGTCAATATAGCTTATTATTTGAAAAAGACCAATCAACATTAATCATATATCAGAATAAAAAAGAAACGGTTATTGATACATTTTATTAATTATTGCGTTAAATTTGTAAAAAAATTAAGGATAGGGTTAAAATCTAGACAGTCGAAAGACAGGGTTAAAATCTGGACAGTCCTTTAAAAAATTAAGACCTCTTCGGAGGTCTTTTTTTGTGTATTCTTTACCAATTTACTTCTATCTCCTCCACAATCTTCCCTGCATCTTGCTTCATCATACAGTCAAAATGCTTTTTGGGGCAAGATTGAAAACCAATTTTTGAGCAAGGTCTGCAAGAGAGATTCGGAACTTCAAATTGGGAGATTTTCACTTCTTTTTCGGGTTTGTAGGCGTACATTCCTAAAGCGGGAACGGTATTGCCCCAAACCGTAATGATTGGCACAGCAAAGCAAGAAGCAATGTGCATCAATCCTGTATCGTTGGTCAAAACTACCTTTGCTTGGCTCACCTGACTTGCGGATGCCAATAAAGAATGTTTCCCACAGGCATTGTGAATGGATGGATTGCTCAACTTTTGACAAATACTTTCAGCTTGCGCAAAATCTTCTTTTCCTCCTAGTAAAACGATTGGCAAACTCACTTGACTCAGGATTTCCAAGAGCTTTGATTCGGGAATTCTTTTAGTAGCGAACTGGGCGCCGATGGCAACAGCTAAATAACTTTTTGGTGCTAAGCCATAAGTTGCTGTGCAATCTACTGTTTCAGTGGAAGGAATATGAAATTGATTGTTTTTACCATCGTTTTTCACGCCCAAAGCAGCTACCGCTTCAAAATAGCGATCTACAACGTGTTTTTCAGGTAAACGATTGATTTTAAATTGTGTAAGTAACCATTTCTGGAAATTCAACTTCGGAAAGCGATGTGTTTTTACTCCTAATTTAAAACTTAAAAGATGGGTTCTTAAATTGTTGTGTAAATCAACGATTACGTCAAATTTTTCTTTTTTTAATGCAGCAATTGTTTCATTTAAATCGTTTGCAAGAAAGTGCTTTTTGTCAATGAATGTTGAGGCAAGTGTCAAGGATTCAAATGATTTTTTAGTCAAGAAGTGAATTTCAGAATGGGGTACTTGTTCTTTCAAGCAACGAATCACTGGAAAAGTCAAAACGATGTCACCAATAGAAGAAAAACGAACGACGAGTATTTTCACAAGCGTCTAAATTAGTTCAAAATGAGCGTTAATCTACATTTTTGAAAAGTACTTTATCGCGATTGACTTGTTCTTTCAGCGTATTGAAGAATTGTTCACGTTCCTTTTCTTCCACGCAATCAGTTGGAAAAGTCAATTGTAAGTTTTCCAAATAATCGAAATAAACCGTTTGTTGGCTAATGCTCACCTGACGTAAACCACTCAAATAGATAAGAATAACTTCTCTGTCAGCAACCAAAATCGCTTTGGAGGTAATACCAATTCTAAACAAGTTTTTATGACAAACGATTAAGAAAAGTAAACCTTCTAAACTGAAAAACAACATTACTAACGAAGGAAACCAAGCAAAAGGAGTTAAGTAATAATAGGCTAAACCCAAACTTGCCATCACCGCTGACTCTAAGATTGTATAAACTACTACTCGGATTTTTCTTTGTGCACTTACGGTCGAATTCCATTTGTATTTGGACTTTTGTTTTGTCATTCTAACTCCCATCCAACGACGAATCGAACGACGTAGAGAAATTACCAATAAAATTAATCCAAGTCCAAGAAAACCGTAATCTAAGTAGGGTAGTTGTGCGGTTGTTGTTCGAAGGAATTCAACCGGTAAGTCAAATCCAACGTAAATAGACAACAACATTGTTGGCAAAGTAAAAACGAGTAAGAGAACGTTTATAAAACTATTCATTCGGAATGAGTTTCAATTTTTGTTTTAGTGTTTCAATTTTTGCGTTCGCGTGTGCTACTTTTTGTTCAACTTCTTTTTTCAATTGGTCGGCACCTTTTGATTTTGCAAAGAAACCAAGGTTGTTTTCCAACTGCATAATTTCTTTTTTCAAGGTATCAATTTGTTTTCTAAGTTCATTTTTCTCATTCACCAATCCTCTAGAGCGCTCAGGACTTGCCTGCATTGTCTCCATTTTCGCTTGGAAGAGAATCATTTCTTTTTCATTTGCCTCCAATTTCAAAGCGGCATATTTGCTATCCAATGCTTTTTTGAAACGATCGTAGATTTCATTTTTCTGCTTCATCGGCACGTGACCAATTGCATTAAACTGCTCTGCAAATCCTTTCAAAGTAGCTAACGTTTCTTGCTTATTTTCACTAACAACAAATCCTTCAATTTGTGCGATTAATTCTGTTTTTGCAGTTAAATTCGTTGCTAATGATTCATCTTGAGCAGCAAAGTGAGCATCTCTTGCATTGTAAAACACATCACAAGCGGCACGGAACTCAGCCCATAATTTATTCTCAAAGCGATTTCCAGCTGAGCCAATTTGTTTCCATTTCTTTTGAATAGTTACTATTTTGTCAGCAGTTGTTTTCCAATCAGTTGAAGTATTAATAGCTTTGATAGCGTCAACAAGTGCACGTTTTTGGTCGGCATTTGCTTTGTAAACGTCATCAATCGATTTGTTAAATTCTTTTTTCGCAGCGAAAAAGGTATCGCATACGCCACGGAATTCTTGCCAAATCGCTTCGTTTTCTTTTTTCGGACCAAAACCAATTTGTTTCCAAGCTTCTTGAACAGCTAGTACTTTTTCTGTTTTTGCGTCCCAATCTTTTGATTTGTCTAAACCTTCTAAATTGGAAACTTCCGTTCTTAATTGTTCGACAAGTGCACGTTTTTTATTTAAATTTTCCAATAAAACACTGCGTTGTTCGTCGTAGAAGTGATTGATTTTTTCGTAAATAGATTTAACCGCTTCCCAATAACTTGCTTTCAATTCTTCCCATTGCTCATTGTGAACAGGACCAATTCCTTCCCATTCATCTTGCAAGGTACGCAGCGTCGCTTCGATGTCGCGGATATTTTTGTTGCTGTTTCTCAAGGTTTTCAAATTGAAAATTACTTGTTCTTTCAGCTGCGTATTTTTCTTGTAATCGTTTTCTTTTAACTCTTTGTATATACTGATTGTGTGATAAAATAACTCCACATAACGCGAGTATTCTTTTTGTACTTCATCTCTTTTTTCACGTGGAATATCACCAATTTTTTTCCAAGTTTCATGAATTTCTTTCTGAGTAGCGAAAGCAGAACCGATGTTTTCCTCGTTTTCAATTAAGTCTTTCAAACGAGTAATTAAATCTCTTTTCTGTTTAAGATTTCCAGCTTCGAATGCATTTTTAAGTTCTAGTTGAGTTTTTCGTTTATCTTGAACCCCTTTGTAAACTGAATAAAATGCTTCTTTGATTGCTTTAAAATCTTTTTCTTCAATCGTTTCACCTTTGTCAGCAGCTTCGAGGCGATTGATTTGATCTACTCGTTCCTCTTCAATCATAAAATCTTCAAATGAAGTTTTTAAAGCGCTGATTTCGCGACCGCTACCAATTAAATCTTCCTGTGCTAAGAAAGCTGTAATTTGTTCTAGAAAATTCATGTTTTCCATAATTTATATCAACTGATTCAATTCAAAATTCGCCAATGAAACAAACTGTTCCAAGCGGTGATTTAAGTCATTTGTAGTTATTTGTGTTAATCGTTCTGTTCCAAATTTCTCTACGCAAAAAGAGGCTAAAGCTGAACCAGAGATAATCGCACGTTTCATATTCTCAAACGAATAATCATCTGTTGCCGCAATATATCCCATAAAACCACCTGCAAACGTGTCGCCAGCACCTGTAGGATCAAATACATCTTCAAGTGGCAAAGCAGGTGCAAAGAAAATATTTTCTCCATGGAATAATAAGGCTCCGTGTTCACCTTTTTTGATAATCAAGATTTTAGGACCCATTTCACGAATCACTTTTGATGCTTTCACCAAAGAATATTCTTTTGAAAGTTGGCGTGCTTCTTCGTCATTGATAATCAAAACGTCAACAAGCGCCATCGTTTTTTTCAATTCATCCATTGCGATGTCCATCCAGAAATTCATCGTGTCCATAGCGATTAATTTCGGACGATTTGGCAAACGCTCAATTACTTTACGTTGCACATCAGGACTTAGGTTTCCTAACATTAAATACTCAACGTCTGTATATTCTGCTGGAATAATTGGGTCAAAAGCTCCTAAAACATTCAATTCTGTGATAAGTGTGTCGCGCGAATTCATATCGTTGTGGTATTTTCCAGACCAGAAGAACGTTTTTTCGCCTTCTTTGATTTGAATACCTTTTGTGTCAATTCCTTTCGAATTTAAATAAGCTAAGGTTTCGCTTGGAAAATCGTCACCAACAACGGAAACAATTCCTTGATCTTGAACAAAAAACGAAGAAGCTAAAGAAATAAATGTTCCAGCTCCACCGACAATTTTATCTGTTTTTCCGAAAGGAGTTTCAATCGCATCAAAGGCTACACTTCCGACAGTTAATAATCTCATAGTACTATTTTAAGGGTGCAAAGATAGGGAAATAAAAAATGGGAGTAACTAATTTAGCAACTCCCATTTCCACTATTTTATAAAGAATTTAGTCCATTTTTTCTTTTTCTTTCAACAATTGTTTTCTTAAGGCTTCAATTGCTTCATCTGTTGACTCTTCAAATGATTTAGTTTGTCTTTTTGCAAACAATTCTTTACCAGGGACATTCAATTTGATTTCTGTGATTTTGTTCTCTTTCTCTTTGTCCTTATCTAACCTCAAGAATACTTCAGCATTGATAATTCGCTGACTGAAATGTTCCAATTTATCCAATTTTTCTTGAATGAAATCAAGCAGTTTTTGATCTGCTTTAAAATGGATAGAATGCATTTGAATTTCCATGATTTTTACTTGTTGTGCCCACGTGGGTGAGCTTGTGAATAAATAGCATTTAATTTTGCAAACGAGTTGTGTGTGTAAATTTGAGTTGCAGAAAGATTAGCATGCCCAAGCAAATCCTTCAAAGTTTCTAAACCTGAACCGTTGTTCAGCATATGAGTTGCAAAAGTATGCCTCAAAACGTGCGGACTCTTTTTATCCAAACTTGTCGTAAGACCAAGGTAGTAATTTATTTTTCGGTAAACAAGCACTGAATATAATTTATTGCCATTTGGAAGTACAAATAAGTGGGAAGTTTCACCTATTTCTTTGTGTTTCAAGTTCAAATAAGATTGAAATTTATTACTTAAAGTTTGTGAAATTGGGATGATTCGTTCTTTATTTCTTTTTCCAAGGACTTTTATTTGGTTGTAATTGAAATCTTTTTCTTTGAGTTCGATCAATTCATTTAGACGAATTCCAGTTTGATAGAATAATTCAAACATCAATTCATCGCGAATTCCTTCAAAAGTTGAGGTAAAAACTCCGTTTAATTTTTCACTTGCTAAATCCGATTCTTTGGCAAAAACAGGAAGGCGTTTTTCGTTTTTCGGACCTTGAATTTTTTGCATTGGTGAAGTGGAAATAATTCCTTCTTTTCTCAACCAACGATAGTAAGTGCGAAGAGAAGCAATTTTTCGATTGACAGATTTACTTTTTAATCCGCTGTCAATCATCTGAACAATCCAAGAGCGAATAGTACTGGATTTAATTTCGTAAGCTTCTGTTTCAGATTTGAAATCAAGAAATTCAGCAAATTGCTTTAAGTCGTTTTGATACGCTATTAAAGTATGTTCTGAAAAACGTTTCTCAAAACGCAAATAATCTATGAATTTCTCGAACATAAAAAAAAAGGGAGTCGTTAAACTCCCTTTACGTATTTTATTACTTAAAGTTACAATTAGATTAACTCTGATTGCATTCTTTGTTTGTATGCAGCTCTAATCACAAGTTGACGACGAGCAATTGACGGTTTTTCAAACTCTTTACGAGCACGCAATTGTTTCATTACATTCGTTTTTTCAAACTTTTTCTTGTATTTTTTCAACGCTCTTTCGATGTTCTCGCCTTCTTTAATTGGAATGATTAACATATAATTTCTTTTTTAAATTTTCAACTTGGGGACGCAAAGATATACTAATTTCAATAATTCACAAGGATTATTTTAAAATTTCTCTAGAAATAACCACTTTTTGTATTTCAGAGGTTCCTTCACCGATTGTCATTAAACGTGCATCGCGTAAAAACTTCTCAGCTGGATACTCTTTTGTGTAGCCATAACCACCCATTATTTGCATTGCTTCGTTACCACATTTAACAGCAACCTCACTTGCATAATATTTTGCGAATGCCCCTTGTTTTGTCAAGTTTTGCTTTCTATTTTTCAAATCGGCTGCTTGGAAAGTCAATAATTCTGCTGCTTCTACTTCAGTAGCCATATCTGCTAATTTAAACGCAATAGCTTGAAATTTAGAAATTGATTGACCGAATTGTTCTCTTTCTTGTGCATATTTCAAAGCTGCTTCATAAGCTCCTCTTGCTACACCACAACTTAAAGCAGCGATAGAAATTCTACCTCCATCTAAAATTTGCATTGCTTGCTTGAAACCCATTCCAACTTGACCAATTACTTGCGATTCGTGAACGCGTACATTGTCAAAAATTAATTCAGCAGTTTCACTTGCACGTACACCAAATTTTTCTTTGATTTTTACTGCTGAAAAACCAGGCGTTCCTTTTTCGATAATGAAAGCTGTAATTCCGTTGCTATCCAATAATTCGCCCGTTCTAACTAAAACTACTGCAACATCGCCAGAAAGACCATGCGTAATCCAGTTTTTTGCACCGTTAATTACCCAATGATCACCATCTTTAACAGCGGTTGTTTTCATACGCATTGCATCAGAACCTGTGTTTGGCTCAGTCAATCCCCAAGCACCAATAAATTCACCAGAAGCTAAAAGGGGTAAGTATTTTTTCTTTTGTTCTTCAGAACCGTGGTAATAAATGTGACCTGTACACAAAGAATTATGCGCAGCAACACTCAATCCAACCCCACCACAAACTTTTCCAAGTTCCATAAGTGCAGTTGCATATTCAAAATAAGTGAAACCTGAACCACCGTATTCTTCAGGAATATAAATTCCCAACAAGCCAAGTTCGCCCATTTTTTTCATGGCATCTACAGGGAAAATTTCTTCATCGTCCCATTTTTTCATATTTGGACGGATTTCTTTTTCTGCGAAATCACGCACCATTTGCGTGATCATTTTTTGATTTTCGTTTAATTCAAAGTTCATTAATTATTGATTTTGTTGATGATGATTAAAACGTTATTAAGCTGCTAATGTTCTCAGTATGACTGATTAATTTTTCTTCTCCATTCAAAAAACTTAAGCCTACTAAGAAATTGAATCCAGCTACTTCTCCTCCGCATTTTTTTATAAGTGCTGCTGCAGCATCAGCTGAACCTCCAGTTGCTAATAAGTCGTCGTGAATTAACACTCGCTGCCCCTCAGAAACGGCGTCGTCATGTATTTCAATCACTGCACTTCCATATTCAAGGTCGTAAGCGTGGCTAGTTTTTTTGTAAGGAAGTTTTCCTTGTTTTCTGATAAGGATAAAAGGAATTCCTAAGCGCATTGCCAAAGGATACCCAAATAAAAACCCTCTACTTTCTATACCAGCAACAGCTTCTATGTTTTGGTCGCGGTAAGCTTGATAAAGATTTTCAACGATTTCGTTTGAAAGTTGCGCATCCAACATAATTGGAGAAATATCTTTAAATAAAATTCCAGGTTTTGGGAAATCAGGTACATCGCGAATTGCTGCGCTTAATTTTTCTTGAAGAGTCATTTTACAAAGATAAGTAAGGGATTAATTTCTCAAAGGTTTCTGCATCAATTAATTTTGATTCTTGAATTTCATCGATTGCGTTGAATTTGGTTCGTTGCATACGCATTTTAACAATTGAGTTGACTTGACTCCAATTTAGATAAGGGTGATTCTTTAATTCTTCTGGAGTAACTTCGTTGATTTTAAGTTTTCGAATCTTTGATTTATCAATTTCAATTTGTGGAATTAATTTATCATACGTTTCAATAGTCATTTTCCAAACTTCTAAAATTTGTTCTTTGGATGCAAATCCTCCAAGTCTGTCTCGGTATTTAGTGATTTGTTTTGCAAAAAATGGACCTATTCCTTTTAGATTTTCTAATTCCTCAACGCTAGCAGTATTTATCTCTAATTTTTGAAATTTCTTTTCTTCTACAACTTTTGGTGTATACTCTGTTTTTGGTCGTTCAGGATAATAAGTTGAATCTTTTATAAGTGCGTATAATTCATCGGAAATGACGAAAATGCGTTTTAAATCTTCATTGGAACGAATACCATTTTTTGTAAATTTCAATAAAACCGCTACTTGTTTTTCAGAAAGGCCAAGATTCATCCAATCTTCCGCTGAGTACTCATTCGGATTGAATTTGCGTGGAGGTGCTGAAAAACGTTTTTTCTTTTCGTATTTGTTGTAATAATTCCGCTTTTTGTTTTGAAAATTCTTCTTTGCCTTTTCAAAAGCTTTCACATCCTCCGTTGAAACATCGAGTTCAACATCGGAGTTGAATAATTGCGCAAATCGAGGAAGAAAAACAATTATTACGGCTACAACAATAAGCGCAACGACACCTCTTCTATTTCTTTTGGAAACATAAAGTGGTTCGTCGTCTTGTTTCATAGAAAATACTACTTTTCTTTGTCGTTTTCAGAGTAAGAATCCTTATCTGTTTTTTGAGGAATGGTTAGAACTTTGTAGAAAAAGTAACCTGTCGCAAAAGTCACAATCGACCAAACAGAAACCAATAAAATAAGTGCTGAAGTGTTCATAGTTTTAGTCTAAAATGGTTGGATTATCAAGTGGTTCGTCTGCAACGTATTGTGGGTTGTTGCGTTTTTTAGCAATGTAAACCATCGCTGCAACTCCAGCAAATAATCCGATTAATAAGAAGCGAGCTAACCAACCATAAAATGAGGTTTCTTTCGTTGCATTTTCCCAAATTCCAGGAGCTGCACCAATAAATACTACTATTAAAAATAAAGGTGAAACGAATTGAATAATGAATTTAAAAACAGTCGGAACTTTAATGTCGGCTCCAGTATTTATTTCTCTCCATCCTTTGTCCATTCCAAACACCCAAGCAAATAAAACAATTTCAATCATTGCAAAAATCACTAAAGCAATTGTTCCAGCCCAATAGTCATATTCGTTGAAAGCATCAGGTGACAACACACAAGGAATTCCAAGTAATAAAATAATAGTTCCGAAAATCCAAGCACCAGTTGATTCTTTGATTTTAAAATTATCTTTTAAAAAGCCCATTACAGGTGTACCCATTGCTAAAGAGGAAGTAATTCCTGCGAAGAAAAGAAGTCCAAACCACATCACTCCAGCAAAAATTCCAAATATTCCCCAATCAGAGAAAAGTTTAGGAAGAACTGCAAATCCAATGCCTAAACCAGATCCTCCAGAAACCATTTCGGAAACTGCCTCAATTCCTAAATATCCAATTGAAATTGGGATAATTACAGCTGAACCTAAAACTACTTCTACAAATTCGTTCATCCATCCAGCACTCATTGCGTTTAATGCAATATCTTCTTTTGAATTCAAATACGATGCATAACAATGAATACTTCCCATACCTAGAGAAAGTGTAAAGAATATCTGTCCTGCAGCTGCTACCCAAACTTTGAAACTCCAAATTGTATCGAAATCAGGTGTCCATAAATAATTTAAACCAACAATTCCGTCATTCAAAGCACCACCTGGTTCTGCTTGCAAAGTGATTCCGGTTACTGCGAGAATTGCACCAAAAACAAGTAATAAAGGCATTCCAATTTTGGCAACTTTTTCAACCCCACCACTCAATCCACGTGAAAGAATCCACGTATTCATTAAAAGACAGATTATCCAAAAAATAACTGGATGGTTCGTACCTAGTTCAATATAGTTTTTGAAAAATGCGCCAACTTCTTCTTGCGACATCCCTGTAAATGCACCCGTAACAGAATAATATGCCCAAGAAAGTGCCCAAGATTCTAAGTAACAATAAAAAGCTGCTACTGCAATATTGGTGAAAATTCCAAAAACGCCGAAATATTTCCAGTAAGGAGCTTTGCCCATCGCATCGAAAATAAAAGGAGTTGAATGTTGACCGTGTTTACCTCCATATCTCCCCATCGACCACTCTACAAATAGAAGCGGTAAACCCATTAATAAAAAACAAACTAAGTATGGAATTATAAAAGCGCCGCCGCCATTTTCTATTGCTTGAGCTGGAAATCGTAAAAAGTTACCTAAACCAACAGCATTTCCTGCCATTGCTAAAATCAAACCTACTCTTGATCCCCAACCGGAAGATTGTGTATTCGCCATATTCGTTTTTTAAAGAATGTCAACGAAGATACAATTTTTTTCTTTTTAGAGGTATTTAAGTGTTTCTTCTATCGTTTTTGGATTGTAACCGAGATCGTTTCTAGATTTTGTTAAATCAAAGCCTGTTCTTGGTGGACGTTTTGCTGGTTGATTTAAGGTTGAACTGTCTGTTTTTGTTAAACTTTCAGTAGATAAACCGTAGTAATTTGCAACACGTTCAACGATTGTATATATCGAAAAAGTTTCAGGACCAGAAATATGATAAATTCCAGTTTTGTCTAATTCACAAATTCGTAAACAAGCCCAAGCTAAATCATCAGCCCAAGTTGGTGCACGAAATTGATCGTCAATAATATTCATCGGCTGACCTTTTGAAAGCGCTTCTTTTGCCCAACAGATGATATTGTTTCTACTTAAATTATTTCCAACTCCATAAACTATAATTGTTCTGACAATTGAATGATTTTTATAGTTTGAATTTAACAAAAGCGCCTCCCCATCTACTTTAGATTGCGCATAAATACTTAAAGGATTTGGTTCGTCTGTTTCTTTGTAGTTTCCTTTCTCGCCATCAAAAACAAAATCAGTTGAAAGTAATTGGAAATGTGCATTGACTTTTTGTGCCGCTTCAAACAAATAGCGCGTTGCTGTAACGTTTACTAATTCACATTCTTCTGGATTCAATTCGCAAGTATCAACATTTGTAATGGCTGCTGTATGGATTATGTGTGTTGGCTGAAAATCAGTAAACACTTTTTCAATGGCGTTTTCATCACAAATATCTAAAGATTGGTAATTCTCAGTTGGACAATTTGGATTTCTATTTTCACCTTTCGAAGTAGCAAGAAACGAAGTTCCCTTTTTTAATACTTGACCAACGATTTTTTGGCCTAACAAACCGTTGCTTCCTGTTATTAATATTTTCATTTAAATTTTAGTTGGTATATTGAATAATTGATTGACTTTTGATATTTGTTCCATATTTCCAAGTACAAGAAGAGAGGATTTTTCTTCTAAAATGGTTTCGTCGGGTGGATTTACAATAAATTCGCCATTGTGTGATCTAAAACCAATTACAGTTGCCCCAGTAATTTTTTTCAAATTTAGTTCTTCTAGCGATTTACCTTGATAATGTGGAGGCAATTCGTCAAAAGCGATAGATTCTATGTTCGAACCATTCCTTCCTTCAAGTTTAATTTGATCTAAAAATTCAATAACATCTGGTGAGGAAACTAAAGAAGCCATGTGAGTTCCTCCAATTGAATCGGGCATAATTACATGATGTGCTCCAGCGATTTTCATTTTTCTGATGGTCGCTTTTTGTGATGCTCTAGAAATAATTTGAACGTCATTTGTGCAAGCTTTAGAGGATAAAACAATGAATAAATTATCCGCATCGTTCGGAAGACAACAAATAATTGCTTTTGCTGTTTTTAGACCAGCTTTTAATAATACCTCATCTTTGGTAGCGTCGCCATTAACAATAATAAGACCCTCTAAATTCATGTTGACTTCATTTGATTTTTCTTCAATTGCAACAACTCTGCAACCTGAATTTATTAAGTCTTGAGCCACTTGAATTCCGACTCTACCAAGTCCACAAACAATAATATGATTTTCTAGTCCTGTCATAATTTTTAAAAGTCTAAAGTTCTTAATATTTCTTCCAAGTTCTCCAGATGCAATTAACGATGTGATTAAAGAAATGAGATATGTGAACGTACCAAAAGTACTTAAAATTAGAAAAGAAGTAAAAAGTCTTCCTGCTTCGGAGAGTGGGTGTACTTCACCAAAGCCAACGGTTGTGATGGTAATTACCATCATATAAAAAGCATCTAAAAAAGACCATTTTTCGATCAGCATAAAACCGCTGATTCCGAAAATGAAGATAAAAATTAGTGCAAACGCAACCAGATAGAACTTTCGAAAAATACTCCAATGGCTTACAGTTCCCATATAGATTTTTTACGCTTTGGTTGAAAAGTGAAATAATGTTTATGTTCTAAAATCCAAGCCATAATCAGGTATAGCAAAACTGGAGAACCCAGAGCAACAAAGGAAAAATAGATAAAACCAAGACGCACTTTTGAACTGTTAATTCCTAGTTTTCGTGCCCACCAAGCACAAACTCCAAAGGATTGCATTTCGAAGAAAAAAACGATTTTCTGAAGGAGTCTTTTCATGGATTCAAAATTTTAATTCCAACAGTGCAATTTAAGCATTGTTTTCGAGTACAAAATTGCTGATAAATTTCCAAAGCAGCTTGCGAATCGAAGGCAGATTTGGAGTTAACGTTTATATTTTTCCACTTCTTAACAAATACGTTTGATTCAGGAGGAAGAAAATTCAAAAGTGAAATTGCTAGGTCTTGGTAGTTTACTTTTTTAAATTCTTTAGTTGAAAGACCAAATAAAAAAGGAACAACAGCATTTATAATGAAATTTGAGAAAAGTGATTTGTCATAAATTCCATTTTGTTTGAATATCGTTTCAAATTTGGTAATCACTTCTTTCGGATTTAACTCAAATGATTCTATTTCAAATTCGTAATTGTATAAAAGAACGGCAAATTGTTCAACGCGTTTAGGAACATTTGATGAGGATCGAAAGCCTTTCGTTTTCCACTGAATTCCTAGATGACTTTCGTCTGAAAAAGCTAGAAAGTTAATTCTACTCACAAATTCGTCCAAAGAAAATTCTTGTAACGTTTCCCAATCAATTGAATTCAAAAGTTGTTCAAATGGTTGCTGATTGATATTCGAACCAAAAGCTCTTGCAACAAATTGGAGAAAAACAAATTTTAAATTATCAGCTTGGCTTTTGTGAAAATAAGCTGCTTTTCTATCCAAACGATTAATGATTGCGCGGTTTTTCATGTTTCCCCAATATTCAATAGGAGTGGTATGGAAAAGACTTTCACAAGGAATAGTTGATTTGTTTTTTTGTAGAAATTGATACTGTTTTAAATGACTTTTATCAATCCAATTTTTAAGTTCAAGCGTAGGTAAAATTCTTCCGTTTTGGATGACCTCACTATCGGATTTGTATACAACATGTAAGATTACATTATTATAATTTGGGTCTGTATGATGATTGTGTTTATACCAATCAGAGGCGTTTACATGCATTTCAATTGAACCGAACCAAGTTAATTCATCTAAAATAACTGACCCATCTTTGAAGTCTGGTCCGTTTTCAAATTCGTTGTAACTTCCAAAGTCAAGTAATGAGAAGTTTCTACCATCCACCAATTTCATTTGATGAATAGGCAAACGTTTCATTTTCCATAAATAATGTAGATATAGTTCATTCATAAATTTCAATTGTACTTATGAATATAACAAAAAAAAGCGTCCCAAAGAACGCTTTTACTTATTTTTTAATGTCGATTATCTTGGAAGAGGATCGATATATACTTTGTATTTTGGATCTGCTGGAGGTGCAGTTGCAGCATCAAATTCTAATGGAACATCCGTTGTTCCTGGTTGGAATACAACTTTAACGGTTGTTCTACGATTGATTTGGTGTAATTTTTCAAACTTAGCTTTATCGGTAGTTTTGAACTGATTAATATATGTTTCTGTTAAAACTTGTTCTACTCCTTTTTCATCAACCCATTTTGCAGGTTCAGCTTCTCCACGACCTATTGGTTTAATTCTTCTTGGGTCAATACCTTTTTGGTCAACTAAGTAATTATATACTGCTTTGGCACGATTTTCAGACAACGCTTGATTGTGAATCTCTGTATCACGAGCATCTGTATGAGAGTAAAGTTCAATTACTAATGTTGGATTGTCTTTCAATAAGTTTTCCAAGAATTTTAATGAATCTAAAGACATACATGTCGCATCATTGATAAATGTCCATTTATCTAATGGGTAACGAACTTCTGGCGTTCTAATTTCAATTGGAATTAATGGAATTTCAATCAAGAAACTTTGGCTATTATCCAAACCTTTTGTTGTGAATTTCGCTCCGTTTTTATCAGTAAAATAGCGCGCTTTACTTGCTTTGATTTGATAATCGTTACCTTCAGTTATATAACGAGATTTGTCTTTTCTTTCAACCCATTTTTCTGTACGACCAGTTTTCTCAGTTGTACCTTCCCAAGTTTGACCATTTATTTCGGTAACAACAACTTTTGCTCCATCAATTTTTTTGTTTTTGTTACCTAATTCGTAAACTACAACTCTTAAATCGTATAAGTTTGGCGGAATACTATAACTCCAAATATCTGGTGTGTATTCAACGCTTGTAGTTGTTTTTCTCTCAGAAGTGAAAAATCCTGATTTACCATCAAAGTCACACATTGCATAATCGTTACCAGGTGAATTGAAAGGGGTTCCAATGTTTTTTGGGTTAGTCCACTTATTTTCAGTTCCAACGCGTTCAGCAGAGAATATATCTAAACCACCAATTCCTGGAAGACCATCACTTGCAAAAAACAATTGACCTTTTGGACCTAGTGAAGGAAACAACTCATTTCCACCTGTGTTGAAAATTGGACCCATGTTTTTTGGAATTGAATCCCAAACTTTATCTCTTTTGTTGTAGTTGACATACCATAAATCACGACCTCCGTAGCTTTTTTCACCAAGGCTATTTTCAACCATGTCAGAAGCGAAAACCATCATCATTCCATCTTCAGTAACGCAAGGATGTCCAACAGAGATAGTATCATTTGCCTTAAGTCTAATTTTGGTAATGTTATCAAAGTCTTCACCGTTTAAATCAGCCATCCAAATATCACATCCTAATTGCGCTTTTTCTTTATTTGGACATCTTGTGAAGTACATTGTTTTTTTCTTGGAATCGAAACAAACTGAACCTTCATTTTCATCTGTATTGATAATACCTTTAGTATCTATTGATTTTACGTTGATAGGATTCATTTTATCATCGTATTCAGCAACAAATATATCCATGTATTTTTGACCAGTAATTGGGTCTCTGTCTTTTCCAAATGCATCTTCTCTACTTGAAGAGAAATATATTTTTTTCCCTTTTTTGTCTGCAAAGGAAGGAGCCATATCAAACTCTTTAGTATTAATTTTAGTTTCACATTTTGCAATGATTTTTGATTCAAAATCTTCGAACCCTTTGAAAGTTTCGCATCCAGCAATTAAAGCATCAATTTCTTTTTGTTTTGACTCTGGTGCAACACGTTTGTATTCTTTGTAAGTTTTCGCTGCTCCTGTAAAGTCTTTAAGCATTCGTTGCATGTTAGCTTTATGGTAATAAACCTCGGGTTTAATATCGAAGTATCTTAATTCTAAGCATACTCCATACCATTCATTAGCTTTTTCATAACGCTCCATGTTTCTGTAAGATTCAGCTACTTTATAAGCCATATCTCCTTTTTGTTTCAAAGAACCTTTCACTCCTAGTTTTTTGAAAGCGTCTTCACATTTTGGAACTGCTTCAAAATAGTTTCCAGAATTAAATGCAAAATTGGCTTCACGAACGTATTTAGGATCTTGTTTTTCTTGAGAATAGATATTCGTTACTCCTAATACAAATAATGAAAATAATAAGATAAGTTGTTTCATGATGGTTTGTTTTACTTGACTTTTTTTCGTCTAGGTCAACAAAAATAATAAAAATTTAATTTGATACACTATAATTTCGCCATCTCAATAATAACTCGCTAAAACTCGAAGGTAATTCGGAGTCAAAAGATAGTTGAACTTTAGTTGTAGGTTGCACAAAACCAAGTGTTTTTGCATGTAATGCTTGCCCCGGTAAAAGTTCGAAACAATTCTCCACAAAACGCTTGTATAGTGTTGATTGTGTGCCTTTTAATATTTTATTTCCTCCGTATTCTGGATCGTTGAAGAGTGGATTCCCAATGTATTGAAAATGTGCTCGAATCTGGTGTGTACGCCCAGTTTCAAGTTTGCATTCAACGAGCGTAACATATCCAAATCTTTCTAAAATTTTATAGTGAGTTACTGCATGTTTGCCATAATCTCCATTTGGAAACACTGTCATTACCTTTCTATTTTTCAAGGACCTACCAATATTTCCAGTTATGGTAGCATCTTCTTTTAAATCACCCCAAACTAGTGCATAATAATGTCTGTCGGTTGTTCTATCGAAAAACTGTTTAGCCAAATGAGTTAATGCCATCTCCGTTTTTGCGACAACTAATAATCCTGTTGTGTTTTTATCAATTCGGTGAACCAACCCAGGTCTTCCATAATAATCAGAAGGCGGTTTTGGAAGGTTATCAATGTGATAAACTAGAGCGTTAACTAATGTGTCTTTGTAGTTTCCGTAACCCGGATGAACAACCATATTGGAAGGTTTATTTACAACCAACAAATCGTCATCCTCATAGGCAATTTCAATTGGTATATTCTGTGGAATCAATGTAATTTCACGCACAGGATAGGGCAAAACAATGGCTATTTCGTCCCCAGGTTTAACCTTGTAATTTTGTTTTATAGGCTTACCGTTAACGTGTATGTTGCCATTTTTTGCTGAGCATTGAATTTTGTTACGAGAGGTATTTGGAACCCGATCTATTAAAAATTTATCAACGCGAATTACAACTTGACCAGGGTCGGCTTTGAATTTATAATGTTCGTATAATTCTTCCTCTTCAATTTCACTTTCGGAGCTGAATTCTTCTATCATAATTTAATGAACTTAGCTGTTTTTGAGCTGATTGAAGGAACAGAAACAAAATAGATTCCTTTTGTTAAATCACCTATTGCAATAGAATTTCCAATTTCTTGTTTAACGATTCTTCCAAAGCTATCGTAAATAATAACTTCTTCGTTTTGATTTTCAAGTTGAATTGTAATAAATTCAGTTGCTGGATTTGGGTAAATCGTCAATTTTTGTTCTTCTTTTACTGGAACATTTAAGACTGCATCAAGCCCAGTTGAAAAAATTGGACGAATCATTGCTGAACCTGCGAATGGTGACGTTAACCAAGTACTTCCTCCATTTACACTGTAGTTGATAACACTTGAGTTATCAATATTTCGGTCTAAACCTAAATTTAAACGATCGCCTTCTAATTGTCTCCAACCAACAAAGAAGGATGTACCAACTGCAACTTTAACCGTATCTGTAAAATAATACGTTATAAATTGGTTGGGTCCATTTCCATAAAAAGGTGAACGAGGAAAGAACACATCATCTTCGTATAAAACTTCTCCTGGTTTTCCATTGTTTTCTTCCCAAACGGTTAGCAAGAATAAATTATTACTAACATCATTTACGGATGGAACAAAACTCAATGCTACACCTATTAAAGAATCTGCTTCATAAGCATCATATCGAACAGCTAAACGCGCCTGAACTCCTGTAGGACCAAATGCCGCTTCGGCCGAACCATCATCGTAACTGTAATAGTTGTAGAATTCTTGCAAAAACTCAGTTGAATCGTTTTGTGTGAAATTTGGAAACTGTGCCGATGCATTTGCTTTTACTTCAAAAACCTGTTGATTTCCTGCTAATGTTCTATTGTATTCTGTGCCTGTTGAGAAATCGTGGTAGCTAATATGAGTAGTTCTTGGTGCAAAGTTAATCTCTTGTTCTGCTAATGTAAATCCTTGTAAAACAAACGAACCTTGCTGGATACCATTTTGTGAAATTGTAACTTGACCATTTTGATAATTCTCTGGATTTTGACTTCCGTTGTGAACTAAAACTAAAAGTGAATCAGTCATTTTGTTATCTGTACTGTTTTTATAATGATCCCAAGGAACGGAAGTATATGTTTTCAATAAAGAATTCAAAGGGTAAACGAAAGCAAAATCTTTGAACAATGTATCATCAAAGAAAGAAAGTGCTCTCAAATGAACGTAATCAATATGGAAATGATCTAAAGAGCCTGAAAGTGAACCATAATTTTTAAAGCGAAACTGAAAAGCTTTTTTGAGATACTTTACATTTGTAACAGGAAGATGAACAGCTTTGAAAGGATGAACGGTATCGCCATTTACACTCCAAACGTGGAACCATTGATCCAATTCAGGCGCATAGAATTCAAGGACCAAAGAATCTGTTGCTTCAGGAATGTCTCCCAAACCTTCAGGTTGAAATAAAAAGCTAAAATAAATAGAATCGTTTGCTGTGTAGGTGCTTAAATCTAAAGGCTTTGAAGTTAATCGGTCAGCATAATTAGTAATCGTTGAACCAATTTGATAAGGATAACCTTTTTCATCCAAACCATCAAAAGTAACTACACCTAAAGTTCTTGGGTTGACAGCATATCGATAATTTTGGTATGTGTATTTATCAATCCAAAGTTTTGATGGATCATTAACGGGCGCAAAAAACTGACGAGCTGAATCTTGAAAATAAGTTGGATTTGTTAGCCAAACTGTATCTGAAACGTCTTCGATGCCAAGTGTGTCATAAATATAATAAGGAGGATATAAATCTAGCGTCTCGTATTGAACAGGATATTGACTTAAATCACCCACTTTCACAGAAATTACTGGAAAAACAGTATCTGAAAAAGTACTTGTTAAGGTATTGAAATATCTTCTGAATGTAGGTTGCTCTGTAAATGTTGCGTTTGCAGGAAGTTCAATTTGTGTTGCTGGATTTAATAAACGATGATGAATTGTGCTATAAATTCCTGGTAAATTATAATCTAGAACGTAATCTTGAAATTTATTCGTCGAAAATTCATCCAGAAAAGGGAGTTGTAATGTGTCTGGCAGGTAAATTATTGTGCTATCAAAAGAAGCACCATCAATCTTTGTAGTATAGTCAGGACTTGAAGCAATGCTTGTATTTTGCATCAGAGGTCCGATTTCCATTCCTTGAGAAAACACGAAATTTGCAAATAATATAAAGGCAAAAAGAAGACGCATGAAGGGTTTTGTTTAAGTTCGTATTAGTTACCAATACCAGATTTAGACATGGTGATGGTGAAATGTGTTGACTTAAGAACGGTTTTTCCTTCAATATATTCTGGTGATTGTCCAAAAATTATTGCAGCCATTGAATCTTCTTTCGTTAAACAATCTGGACAAATAAAACTATAAGAAGTGAAACCTGTTGTATCAAGCATCATTTTCACTTCGTCCATTGTTAACCCAACTAAATTTGGAAGAGGCAAGGGTTCACCTAAATCATTTTGTCCAACAATAAGGGTGACAACTGCTCCACGGGGAATTTTTTCACCTTCTCTAATTCTTCGACCTCTATATAATTGTTCTAGTACAGAACCATTTTCTTCACTTGTTGAACGGTATCTAATTTCATACCGTAATGAACGTTGCTCCAAAATACTTTCAGCTAATTGAATTTGTTTGTGAACCAAAGTTGGCATTTCCACCAATTCGGATTTTTTTGAAAGTCTTAAACCTATCGCTCTTCCTGTTTTTACATAAACTTGTGAAAGTGCTGTTGGTTCAACTAATTGCTCAACAACTGTTCCTTCAGGTAATTTTGGGTCATAAACACTATCCAAGATTTGAAATTCCAGACCTAACTCTTCAATTTTTTGCTTTGCTTCATTGCTAGACATTCCTGTAAAGTTTGGAACTGCAATTTTTTCTCCGTGATTTGTTGCTAGATTTAAATAAATAACTGTAATTAAAACAGCTGATAAATAAAACAAAACAACAAGTCCGAAATGTTTTACAAAATGCTTTGTGAGAATAAAGTCCTTCAATTTTTTAATCATAGTGCTTGGATAAATCGCATTACAAAGATAACAATCAAATCTAAAGTTTAGAAATTCGGTGAAAGCGAGTGCGAACGGTAGAAATCTTCTATGATTTGAGCTGCTTCATCTGCTGAGTCAACAATTTTCACCAAGTCTAAATCTAAAGGTGAAATGTTGTGCTCTTCGTTCAACATCACTTCTTCTATCCAAAGCATTAAACCTGTCCAATAAGATTTTCCGACAAGAACCACTGGTCGCTTAGCAATTTTCTTAGTTTGGATTAATGTAAGTGCTTCAAAAAATTCATCTAAAGTTCCAAATCCGCCAGGTAGAACAACAAATGCTTGCGAATATTTAACAAAAATTACTTTACGAACAAAGAAGTAATCGAATTCTAGATTATGTTCTGGATCAATATATGGATTATGATTTTGTTCGAATGGTAAATCAATATTCAGTCCTACAGACGCTCCTTTTCCTAATTGCGCACCTTTATTTGCTGCTTGCATAATTCCAGGTCCACCACCAGAAATAACTCCATATCCTAAACGTGCGATTTTTTCTGCTATGTCAACTGTCAACTGATAATATTTGTTGTCTTCTTTCGTACGGGCAGAGCCAAAAATAGAAACACAAGGTCCAATTTTCGCCATTCGGTCATAGCCTTCCACAAATTCGGACATAATTTTAAAAACAGCCCAGCTATCGTTACTTTTTATTTCGTTCCAATCTTTCTTCGTGTGTTCCATATTTTAAATAAAGTTCAAAGATATAATTTGAAGTTTGACAAATGATTTAAAACTGATAATTTTAAAAAATCAGAATCATCTTTGGATAAAAAATAGAATAAGAGATAAACTAATCGCCTGACGAAAGACTCTTTTAAAAAAGACTCAAGTTCTCGATTTAGTCTAAGAAAACCGCAGAAAAGAAAAAAACTTGATTTAAGAATTAATACAACTCCATTTTAAGAGAAGTTCTATAATCTTTAATTTCTTCGCGGTTGATTTTATGTTCCGCATTTTTAAGAAGATTCAACAAATACAAAAGATTGTCTTTATCGTCGATTTCGATAGGATATTCATTTCCTTCTTCATCTTCTTCGTATTGAGCTTCTACATCGAAAGCATCATTTTCTTCCAAAAACTCATACGTCAAACGCAATACTTTTACTACTAAAGGATCTTGTTCTAACAATGCAGATTCGCGTAAATCTTTTAAATCTTGAACTAAGTTTGGCGCACTTACACCATGTTGTTCAACCTTAGAAATAATAGCATCCAATTTTTGATTCGCAAGACCAGTTCTCATAAAAATTTTAATTATGGGTGCAAAGTTAATGAGATTACTTGAATTATTCACAATTGATTGGGGAACAATCAACAATTTGTTTGGTAAATAGCTTTATAATAAATGTAATTTTGTGGTATGCAGTTCTTTCTTCAAGCTTTTGGTATTGGTTTTTTGTTGAGCGTAATGATTGGCCCAGTTTTCTTCGTATTGCTTGAAACAAGTATTACAAAAGGTATCAAATCGGCATTGGCTATAGATATTGGAGTTTTATTAAGTGATATACTCTATGTGATTTTAGCTTCTATTTTTGTCGATCAAATTAAAAGTATAGGAACTGGGGACAACAAAATTATTTTTGGATTTATTGGAGGAAGTATTTTTATAGGATATGGTGTTTATAACTTATTCAAAAAACAATCAAATTTAAAAAACCTAGAAAATCCAGAGGTTGTAGAGTTGACAGCTTCCATTGCTGCAACCAATTCTCAGACGAAAGATTATTTTTTATTGGGTTTAAAAGGGTTTTTACTCAATTTAGCAAATCCACTCGTGATTTTCTATTGGATGAGTGTTCTTTCTTTAGCCGCTCAACTTACTCCTATTCATTCAAATTTTCCTTGGGAGTTTATTTTTGTTGGGATTGTAATCATCACTTTTTTTGGAATTGATGTATTAAAAATTATTGCAGCCAAGAAATTGCGCCCGCTTGTTACACCAAATCTTTTAAACGCTCTCAATAGATTGATTGGAGTCATTTTTAGTTTATTTGGAATTTTCCTAATTCTTCAAAATTTCATCAAAAATTTGTAACACTCCTGTGCATTGCAGGTTAATAAAAGTCAAATACACTTATGAATTTCAAATTTTTTCTCACTTTTCTTTTTTTAATTTCAACCTTAAATCTCACTTTCGGTCAATATGAAAAAATACTGAAAGAAAACCTTTCTCCAAAAACAAGAATTTACTGGGATAATCAGAAAAAACATTTACAAGCCATTGGTTCTTATTATGTGAATGAAGAAAAAGTTGTATTGAATAAAACGGAAAAACATGGACTTTGGCAATTTTATTCTTTTGACGGAATACTGGAAGAAGATCGGATGTATTATCGCAATCGTATTCACGGAAAACAAATTGTTTATTACCCGTCAAAGAAAATTAAAACGGTCAGCTTTTTCACTTACAACGTACCAGATTCTTCTTTCAAAGAATATAATGAAGAAGGAAAATTAATTGTTTCAGGAAATTATATGTTAGGAAGTCCCGATGGAAAATGGGAATATTTTTACAATGATGGACGTGCTTGGAAAACAGAGGAAGTTATCAACGATACGGTTTACCTTCGTGCATTTTGGGAGGAAGATTCCTTACATTCACAAACTGTAAAAGATGGAAATGGCTTCATAAAATCGTTTTACACCAATGGAGTTGCAAAAGAACTCTATACATTTAAAGATGGTTTAAAAACGGGAATTTTTGAGGAACGAACGGCGAACGGTGTACTTTCAATTGCTGGAGAATTTGTAAACGGGAAGAAAAATGGTCCTTGGGAATATTATTTCTTCGACGGAACTCTAGAAAAAAAGGAAAATTTCATCAATGATTCGTTACATGGAAGTTATATGGTTTACTATTCGGAAGGAAAAATCGATACGGAAGGAACCTATAATTTAGGCAAGAAAACTGGAAAATGGACTTGGAATACCGAAAACGGAAACGTTGAAATGACTGGTTCTTTTGTAGATGATAAACAAGATGGGAAATGGGAATATTATTATCCTGATGGTGGTCTTTCTTACACAGCTTATTTTGACAAAGGGAAAAAGACAGGAACTTGGCTTTATTTGTATGAAAACGGAAAAGAATATAAAAAAGGAGATTTTGTAAACAACCAAAAAGAAGGCTTGTGGCAAACGTGGTATGAAACAGGAACACTTTTAATGTCAGGTAGTTACCACGAAGGGAAAGAAACAGGTGAATGGCAAAACTTCTGGGATAATGGAAAATTAAAGAATAAATCGACCTTCAAAAAAGGAATGCTAAATGGCGAGTGGTTTTCATACACACCAGATGGAACTTTGGTTTTGGAAGGTCACTATAAAAAGAATTTACAAGTCAAAGAATGGCGCGACTACTATAACAACGGACGTTTGAAGGAAGTAAATCACTATAAAATTCTTACGCGTAAAAATTATTCAAATGGCGTTGCCGTGATGGGGATGAAAGAAACAGTGAGTGAACCTCATGGGAAATATGAAGCTTACTCACAAATTGACTTTCAAATTAAAGCCAAAGGACAATATAAAAATGGAGTGAAACACGGAACTTGGTATGATTATTACCCTGGAGGTGTTGTTCCTACAATCATTTCAGAATACAAAAACGGCAAATTACACGGCACTTTCAAACAACTAGGTCGCAGAGGAGAAGTGATGCATGAAATCAGTTACAAAGATGGACTAAAAGATGGATTGTTCACGATTTATACTCCCAATGGACAAATAGCCGTTCAGAAAATGTTTAGTAAAGGTCGTGAAATGCGCAAAAAAGAAGGTGGAAGTATGTTTACGCCTTGATGAGATAATGTGCTAATTGGCGAATTCGCACATTAAACAATCAACAAAAAAGCGACAAACCCAAAAAGCACAACCTACTACAATAACCTTATTGAAATTTGACGCTTAAAAAGGATCCAAGTAAAGTAAAACCATCAATCTACCTTAAATCAAAAACACTTGCCCCCTAAGGTTTAATCTATATCTAAAATTGTATCCAAAAAACTTCTTAAGCTCTTACCATTTTGAACATTTAACTTGGTTTTCAGCTTGTTTTTTATTCATCAAATTTTTAGATCAATAAATATTTATAAAATAGTAAGTTTGATTAAAATTTTAGGTTATAAAAATGACTTATTGAAACTACAAAAACATTTGTAAGTCAAAATATTCCTTAAAGCACCAAAAAATTTAATTTTTTTATTAACAAATATAATCTAATTTTACACATTATTTCAATAATTTAAGATAAATAAATGAAAACAATTATCCAAAAAACTAAGTCATTATTGATACTTCTTTTGTTTTTTATCAGTTTTTCAAACTCATACGGACAAAGCATTACAACAGGTACTGTATCACCATATTTGGTTTGTCTTGGAAATACTATCAATGTTCCATTTGTAGCAACAGGGAACTTTAATCAAAATGACTTTTTTAGAGTTCAGTTAAGTAATACAACAGGTGGGTTTAGTACCTCAACGACTATTGCTTCGGTTGAAATTACTAATCCAATAAATGGAACATTTTCTGGTTCAATTACAGCCACTATTCCAACAACAATCCCAGCTAGCACCCAATATAGAGTTCGTGTAGTTTACGTGGTTGCTGGAGCTTCAACACCATCCGTAATTGGCATCAGAAATACTTCCAATTTAATTTTGACAAGAACAAGGTTTAATCCTTCTTTTTCTTTGCCAACGTCAATTTGTTCTGGTACTGCATTGACTCTTCCCACAACTTCTATAAATAACGTAACAGGTACTTGGTCACCATCATTTAATAATGTTGTAACAACAAATACAACAACTAACTACACTTTTACACCAACTGAAGGTTTATGTGCTAATGTTGCAACAAGAACAATAACTGTAAATGCAATTGTAACACCTTCATTTAACCCTGTAAGTAATGTTTGTTCAGGTAATACAATGAATCCCTTACCGACAACATCAAATAATAATATTACAGGTTCTTGGTCTCCTAGCTTAAATAATACGGCAACAACAACATATACTTTTACACCTACTGCTGGTTTGTGTGCAACAACAGCAACAACAACAGTAGTTGTTGATCAAAGAACTACACCTTCATTTAATCAATTAACAGACGAATGCGCTGGAGAAAATCTACCAAACTTGCCACAAAACTCTTTAAATGGAATCAGTGGAACATGGTCACCTGCAATAAATAATCAAGAAACAACTACCTACACCTTTACACCGAATTCTAATTTTTGTGCAAATATTACAACTTTAACCCAAATCATAAATGAAACTACGACCCCTTTGTTTAATCAAATTGAACCAATTTGTTCAGGGGAAAACTTCGAGTTACCAGCTGTTTCTGTGAATGGAATATCAGGCTCTTGGTCACCTGAAATAAATAACAATGAAACAACAACTTATACTTTTACTCCTGCTGCTGGCATTTGTATAAATGTTGTGACAATGACTGTTGAAGTTAACCCTATAATTACTCCTTTTTTTAATCCATTATCTTCTATTTGTGAAGGAAGCCCATTGGTTTTACCTTCTATTTCAGAGAATGGTATAGCTGGAACGTGGACTCCTGAATTAAATAATCAACAAACAGCTACATACACTTTTACACCAAATGATAATTTTTGTGTTAACACAGCCACTTTGACACAAATTGTCAATCCAATAGTTACACCGGTATTTAACCAACTAGAACCAATTTGTTCTGGAGAGATTGTTCCTAATTTACCTGAAAGTTCATTGAATGGAATTGTCGGTTCATGGTTACCTGCAATAAATAATCAAGAAACAACTACTTATACTTTTACACCAAATTCTAATTTTTGCGCCATTTCTGTCATCGATAGTATAGTAGTTACACCAAGTACATTAACAGATACTACGGTTTATGCTTGTTCTTCATACACATGGCCAATAAACGGAGAGACTTACACATCTTCAGGAGTTTATTCTGTTACTTCAGGATGTTTTAGACAAACGTTAAATTTAACAATATCTCAACCAATTGCATTAGAAACACCTGGAATAATTGATGGTCAGGCAATTGGACTTTGTTTAAACGGTAACACAAGCCCCACCTACACAATTAGTCCTGTCGAAGGTGCAACTAGTTATTTTTGGACAGTGCCAGAAGGAGCAATAATTGTTTCAGGTCAAGGAACAGCCTCAGTGACTCTTTCTATTTTATCTAATTTTACCGAAGGGAACCTTTCAGTAACTGCTGTCAATGCGTGTGTTTCAAGTCAACCTAGACAGCTTTACATTCGTTCTGTTTTTTACACTCCTTTAACTCCTGTCGGTCAAACAACTGGTTTGTGCTCTGAGGGACTTTCTTTAGCTGTATTTGATGCTGCAATAGTCCCCGGAATTACTAATTATAATTGGTCAGTTCCTGAAGGAACAACCTTAATTTCAGGTCAAGGTTCAAGTTCAATACAATTAAGTATTTCGGAATCTTTTTCATTTGGGTATTTAAGGCTTATAACTGATAACGTTTGTGGAAGTAGTGCTGAAAGAGTTGTAATTCTTAGATCCAACTTAGCTCAACCAGGATTAATTACAGGAACAGCTATTGGTTTATGTACAGGAGGAGTTTCAACTACTACTTATTCTATACCAACACAAGTGGGTGCAACAAGTTATACTTGGACTGTACCAGAAGGGACATCAATATTATCAGGGCAAGGAACTAATTCAATTGAATTGATTGTAGAAGAGGGTTTTACAGCCGGAAATCTAAGTGTTGTTGCTAATACAGCTTGTGGTAGTAGTCCTGCTAGGACGCTTTCTATTTCCTCAGTCTTATTGCAACCTGGACTTATTTCTGGTCCAACAACTGGACTTTGTACCCAAGGTATCTCAACTGCTACCTACTCAATTCCGACTCAAATTGGAGCAACAAGCTACACATGGATTGCACCAACAGGAACAAGCATAACTTCTGGGCAAGGAACAAACACTATTGAATTGAGTATACTAGAAGGTTTTTCCTCTGGTAATTTAAGTGTGGTTGCAAATAATTTTTGTGGTGCGAGTTCATTAAGAACTATTACAATTCGATCTACATTAACTCAGTTAGGAGCAATTTCAGGAAGTACGATTGGTTTATGTTCATCACAAACACCATTTTCAACTTACTCAGTATCAGAACAATTGGGTGCATCAAGCTATACTTGGTCAATCCCAACAGGAACAACAATTTTGTCTGGACAAGGAACAAATTCGATTGTTCTTAGTTTTCAATCTAACTTTTCAGTAGGAAATATCAATGTTACCTCAAATAATCAATGCGGTAGTAGTTTAGTTAGAGTTCTGGCAATACGTTCTGTCCCTAATACTGTTGGTGTAATTAGTGGACAAGCGAATAATCTTTGTACAAATGTTGTAAATAATCCCACTTACTCTATTGCTTCTGTTTCTGGTGCTACGAGTTATACATGGACAGCTCCTGTTGGTACGACTATTACTTCAGGTCAAGGAACTACTTCAATTACGCTTAACATCACAAATAATTTTGTAGGTGGAAACTTAAGTGTTGTTGCCAATAATGCTTGTGGAGCTAGCTCACCTAGAACTTTAGCTTTATCCTCAACAATTGCATCGCCATCAGCAATATCTGGAACAACAAATAATCTCTGTCCAAATGGGGTTAATTCTCCAAGTTATACAATTCCATCTGTTTCTGGTGCTACAAGTTACACATGGACAGCACCTTCCGGTGCAGTTATTTTGTCAGGACAAGGGACAACATCTATTGTTTTAGAAATTACTAATAGCTTCGTTTCTGGTAGCTTAAGCGTAGTTGCAAATAATGCTTGTGGTTCTAGTGTTCCTAGGACTTTAGCTTTATCTTCTTCTCCTTCAACTCCAGGAACGATATCTGGTAGTGTTAATAATTTATGTCCAGAGGGAATCAACTCTCCAACATATTCTATTGCTGCAGTTGCGGGCGCAACAAGTTACATATGGACTGTACCTGCAGGAACAACAATTATTTCAGGACAGGGCACTCGAACAATTACGCTTAGTATTTCAAGTAATTTTACATCTGGTGCTTTAACAGTTGCAGCTTCTAATCAATGTGGTACTAGCGCTATAAGATCCTTATCTTTAAGCTCTACTCCTTTGACTCCAACCGCAATAAATGGCTCAACAACACCTTGCGGAACAGCTACGTACACCTGTACAACAGTTGCACAAGCAATTTCATATACATGGACAGTTCCAACAGGAATGGAAATCGTTTCTGGTCAAGGAACTAATTCAATTACAGTAAATGTTAATGAATCATCTGTTACAGGAAGTATAACTGTTCGAGCATCAAATAATTGTAGAACTGGTAATGTAAGAAGTTTACTGATTAACTCTTGTAATTCTAGCACTAGAATAACAAACACTAGTGATAATCAAATCTTTAATAAAGATATTCTGTTAGTTTACCCTAATCCAACAAATGATATTGTGAATATTGAGTTGTCAAAAGACCTTGAAGAAAATTTACGTATTCAAATAATTAATTCATTAGGTCAAAAAGTATCGGAGATAGAAATTGAAAAAGGTAATACAATAGGAAATACGTCTTTATTTGATATACCAAATGGTATCTATTTATTACAAGCAACAAATTCAGATGGTCAATTAATTTATTCAACTAAAGTCGTAAAACAATAGTAATCAACTTAATCACTTAGTAGCTTAGTCATAATCTAAAACTAAGGAGTATAAACTAATCGAAAGTTAAGATTAAACTATTTTCTGGTTATTTTAAAGTACTTTAGGACAAAATAAAAACGGCTACCTCAACTTGAAGTAGCCGTTTTTGTTGTCGTTTGGTTGGTTATAGTCCAATAATTTGTCTAACTTCCACTTCTGTCAAATTGCGTTTTTGACCATCTTGATTAAGGTAAGTTCTGTTTACTAATCGACCGTGAATAGCAACTTTTTTCCCTTTTTCAGCATATTGTTCGATGAACTCAGCAAGGTTTCCCCAAGCGAATACACGGTGCCATTCCACTGTATCTTTATATTTACCGTTATTTTTTCGCTCTGGTTTTGTTGTAGCTAAACTGAATCTTGCAACTGATTTTCCATTGTCAAATTTTGTAATCTGTGTATTTGTTCCGATGTTGCCGATTAATGTTACGAAGTTGCGCATAGTTGTCATAATGTGTTTTTTTTAGAAAATTATTGAAATGTGTATTTAAATTGAATTGTGATTTTTTACATGAGAATGATATCGTTCACTTCTACTTCTGAAATGAATTTGCGTTCGCCTTTAGTGTTATAGAAACGGCTCACTAGTTTTCCTTCGATTGCCATTTCTGAACCAACGTGCCCTAATTCTTCGAGCACTTTGATCCATCTTCCCCACGCTGTTACTAAATGCCAATTGCTTCTAGTTTTTGTTTTTCCATCTCCATCTAGGTAGATTTCTTTTGTGGACATTGAAAATTTTGCAACTTTTCGTCCGTCTTGTAATTCTGTAAACTTCGGTGCCGAGATTACTTTCCCGATTAAATTAACGTGATTCATGGTCTGAGGATTTATAGATTAATTAATTTTCTGCTTTCGTTGGTGCTAACAATAAGAAGTCGGATAATTCTACAATTGTGCTGTAGCGTTTCTCACCAGATTTTGACTCGTAAGATTGATTTACTAATCGACCTTCTAACATAATTTCTTGCCCTTTGGAAAGTACTTTCTGAATTCGTTCAGCTGCTTTTCCCCAAGCATTGATGTTGTGCCATTGCGTCAAATCTTTCCATTGTCCGTTTTTGTCTTTGTAACGCTCGTTTGTAGCTAATGTGAATCGTGCTAATGATCTTCCTGATTCGAAGTTTACGATTTCTGGTTGTGCACCCAATCTTCCGATTAATTTGACATTGTTTCTTAATGCATTCATGATGTAAAAAATTAAATTGTTTGATAAAAAAATTGTTTCTTGCCGTTTTCAAGTATCGTTGTTTGAATTCGACTCTGCAAAGTTTTGTGAGAATTGAAATCGAAAACGGTTATTTTTCGTTTGTTGTCGATTATTATTCGTTTATAAATGAATTAAATCGTTTTTATAATTGATATACAGTTTATTAAATAGTTTTTGTTTCTGAAAATTATTTTTAAAAAAGTTTGTTTTTTTTTGAATGGGAACTGATTTTTTGATTTTTAGGACTCCACAATTTGTCACCTATGTTGCATTTTTCAAACTTTCAACTTGCATAAATAGAAATAGAATTAACTTTGTTCATCAATTCAATATAATGACAGAAACAACAACAACAGAAATTCAAGAAATCCTAAGTCAATTAGGTATTGAAGAAATGAATAATGGTGCTTCCACTGGAGGTAAATGGTTCAAAACAAGAGGAGAACAAATCGATTCAATTTCTCCTGTAGATGGAAAATTAATTGCATCTGTAAACGCAGCAACCGAAGCTGATTACGAAGCTGTAATTTTAAAAGCTCAAGAAGCATTTTTAGAATGGCGAATGATTCCTGCTCCAAAAAGAGGTGAAATTGTACGTCAATTGGCTGAAAAAATTCGTTTTTACAAAGAGCCTCTTGGAAAATTGGTTTCTTATGAAATGGGTAAATCACTTCAAGAAGGTTTAGGTGAGGTACAAGAAATGATTGACATTTGTGATTTCGCAGTTGGACTTTCAAGACAATTATATGGTTTAACAATGCATTCAGAACGCCCAGGACATAGAATGTATGAACAATATCACCCATTAGGAATCGTTGGAATTATTTCAGCGTTTAATTTCCCAGTTGCGGTTTGGAATTGGAATACAGCTCTTGCTTGGGTTTGTGGTGATGTTTGCGTTTGGAAACCATCTGAAAAAACACCAATCACAGCAATCGCTTGTCAACAAATTACAAAAGAAGTTTTTGATGCAAATGGAGTTCCAGAAGGTGTTTCTGGTCTTGTTATTGGTGGTGCTGAAATTGGAAAATTAATGGCAGAAGACGTTCGCGTTCCGTTAATTTCCGCTACTGGTTCTACAAGAATGGGTAAATCTGTTGGTGCAACAGTTGGCGCTCGTTTAGGTCGTTCTTTATTGGAGTTAGGAGGAAACAATGCGATCATCATTGCTCCTTCGGCTGATTTGAAAATGGTTGTTCCTGGTGCTGTTTTTGGCGCGGTTGGAACTGCTGGTCAAAGATGTACTTCAACACGAAGATTGATTATCCACGAAACGATTTACGATAAAGTAAGAGATGCAATCACAAATGCATACAAACAATTAAGCATTGGAAACCCATTAGACTTAGCGAACCACGTTGGACCGTTGATTGACAAAGATGCGGTTACCAATTATTTGAATGCAATTGAAGCCGCGAAAAAAGAAGGTGGAAATGTGTTGGTTGAAGGTGGTGTTTTGGAAGGTGCTGGTTATGAATCAGGATGTTATGTAAAACCTTGTATCATTGAAGCAGAAAATCACTATTCAATTGTGCAACACGAAACATTCGCTCCAATTTTGTATTTGATTAAATATTCAGGTAGTGTACAAAATGCAATCGCTTTACAAAACGGTGTTCCACAAGGTTTGTCTTCAGCGATTATGACGAATGATTTGAAGGAATCAGAAGCGTTTTTATCTCAAGCTGGTTCCGATTGTGGAATTGCTAACGTTAATATCGGTACTTCAGGTGCTGAAATTGGTGGAGCTTTTGGTGGTGAAAAAGAAACTGGTGGTGGTCGTGAATCTGGCTCTGATGCGTGGAAAGTTTACATGCGTCGTCAAACAAACACAATCAATTATTCAGATAGTTTGCCATTAGCGCAAGGAATCAAATTTGATTTATAGAAAATAGATGTATAAAAAGAAAGCCTTCTCAAAATTAATTGGGAAGGCTTTTTTCATGCGTAATGTTTTTTACAATTTGAAACCAACTGTTAATTGAACCAATTGAATTTTGTAGCGTGGAGTTGAATTAGTTCCGTCTCCATTATTGGTTAAAAAGTCAAAAGATGCTCTACCTGAAATTACAAAATTTGTAAGGTTTACATCAAATCCAGTAACAGCACATAAGCTGTTCTTTCTGATATTTTCTTTATTAAATTCTTCTTGTGCTTCAGAAACATCACTTTCTGGTGAACTACAACTTTTAAACTTAAGCTTATAAAAAGACTTGCAAAAGCCATAATTACGATTGGTTTTTTCATGATTTTTTGTTTTATAGTGAAATTCTTTTCACACAACAAAATTGATTTTAATCTAAATTTAAATTGTTGTATTTCAGACAGTAAAACTTACATAATTCGTTCGTTTTTAACTTTTAAATGTTCTTTAAATCTTTTTTAAATTGTAAATAACGAACATAAATCATCGACCTTTGTTATAAATAAAATTTATGTTTATGAAAACACTTTTTACTTTTTCTACTCTATTATTTTTGGGTCTTGCAATCGTTAGTTGTAAAAAGAAAACTTTTGAGCCTCAACCTGATCCAATTGAAAACGAAGATAGTGTTGTTGTAACCTCAGATTCATTATCCAAATTGGTAATTAATGTTTCGGGAATGGAAAACACAAATGGTAAATTGAATGTTGCATTATACAATAATTCAGATAATTTTAATAATCCAGAATTGGTATACAAAGAGTTATTTCTTACACTCCCAAGTCAATCGATTACGGTAACTTTTGACAGTATTCCAGCAGGAACTTATGCTTTTGCATTGTTTCACGATGAAAATGACAACCAAGTTTTAGATCAAAATTTCTTAAATATTCCACAAGAAGGATTTGCATTTTCTAATAACTCAATGGGAACTTTTGGCCCACCATCCTACAATCAAGCAAAATTCAACATACCCAAGAATAGTACTGTTACCCAAAATATATCTTTGCGATTTTTGTAGTTGACTATAAACTAGATTGTTTTTTTGAGTTATATCAAAATCAAAACCCTTTTCATTTTTATCCGTTTGAGTAGATAGATGAAAAAAAACTGTGTAATAATTGGATGTGGTTGGTTGGGTCAGCCCTTGGGAGTTGAAATCGCTAAACTTGGATATACGGTTTTTGGTGGAACTAGAAATACTGAGAAAATCAATTTATTATCTCAGTTAGGAATCATTGGATTTCTTATTGACTTCAAAGAACAAGAAATTTCATTAGACCTTAGCTCCGAACAAATTCAAACTACTTCACTTGTTATTTTTTCAATTCCACCTACTGGATTTTCTAATTACGGAGAAAGTATTTTAACGATAGCGGAATTATTCCCACAAGAAGTCCATTTAATTTTCACAAGTTCGACAGGAGTTTATAAAGAAGTGAATGAAGTTGTCAATGAAAATTCAGCTTTAGACGAAAATCATTCAGTAACGAAAGCAGAAACTTTACTACTAAATAACTTTAAAGAACGACTGACTATACTTCGATTGGCGGGATTAATTGGGGAAAATCGTCATCCTGTGAAATACTTCTTAAATAAACAAGCTATTCCAAATGGTTTAGCACCTGTAAATTTAATTCAATTAACAGACGTCATTCCAGCATTTTTGACTGTAATTCAAGAAAAAAAAGTTAATCAGATTTATAATATATGTTCACTTCAACATCCAAGTAGAATGGACTATTATGGTGAAATTGCACAGAAAAAATTTGGAGTAGAACTTTCTTTTCTAGCAGAAGGCAATGGAAAAATTATTGATGGCTCAAAAATTGTTAAAGAATCAGGTTTTCAGTACAATACTTCTATTTTTGAGGTTCAGTAAAAATCACTTAACACAACATTTGAACTAGTTGCACGTCTTCTACCTACGATGAAATATCTATACGTCCTTTTACTGTTTATGTTGAGCTTTCAATCGAAGGCATCGCATATCATTGGAGGAGATATTTATTACGATTATTTGGGAAATAATCAATATCGTTTTTTCGTAACACTTTACCGAGATTGCAATTCTACAGGTGCAGATTATGACAATCCTTTAGCTCTTGCTATTTATCGCTCCAATGGACAATTGTTTCAAAACATCGATGTTCCTTTTCCAGGAAGTGTTGTTTTGCCAGTTCTATTTAATAATCCATGTGCAACTCCACCTGGAAATATGTGTGTTCAACGCGCAATTTATACAACGGTCGTTACTTTACCTCCCACTCCAGGAGGATATGATGTTTCTTACCAACGTTGTTGCCGTGGGCCAAATATCACCAATCTTGTAAGTCCAGATGATACTGGGTTAACGCTAACTACGCATGTTCCGGGTTCAGAAACGGGTTTTACGAATAATGGAAGTCCTCGGTTTACTAATTATCCGCCAATACTTTTGTGTAATAATGATCAATTGGTTTTTAATCACGTGGCAACCGACCCTGATGGCGACCAATTGGCTTATTCGTTGGTTACTCCTTTTTCTGGCGCAAGTTCTGCATCGCCTTTACCTGCTCAAACTCCTGCTCCACCCTATTTTCCAGTGCAGTGGTCGGGACCATTTAATGCAACACAACCTTTAGGACCCAATTCATCAACAGTTATAAACCCAACGACAGGTATTTTAACTGTAAACCCAAATATGATTGGACTTTTTGTAGTTGGAATTCGTGTTCAAGAATTTAGAAATGGAGTCCTAGTCGGTGAAACTGTTAGAGACTTTTTGTTTAGAGTATTTGACTGTAATATTGTGATGCAAGCAATTCTACCAACACAAGAGCAGCTTCCAACTTTTGTATCTTATTGCCAGGGACTAACAGTAGATTTTGTAAATAATTCCTACGGAGGTTCAAATTATAGTTGGGATTTTGGTGTTCCAAGTCAAACTACTGATGTTAGTTCTGTTTTTGCACCTTCTTTCACCTATCCATCACCAGGGACTTACACCGCACGACTTATTGTAAATGAAGGGTGGGCTTGTACTGACACAGCGTATATAACCGTCACAGTAAACAATCCATTTTCACTTTCTTGGACCTCGCAAGATTCACTTTGTATTTTAGGAAATTCATTCGACTTTATCACTCAAACAAGTAATCCTGCAGCCAATTTTTCGTGGGTTTTTGATTCAGACGCTTCGATTCAAACTTCCACCAATCTTACTGTTCCCGACGTCACTTTTTCAACAGCAGGCTATCACATCGTTACATTGAACGGAGATGATGGCGATTGCGTCACCAGCTACACAGATTCAATTTACATTTTTGACTTACCAATCAGTGGAATTGGAGTTCCTCCAAGCGTTCAGTGCTTAGGTTACACAGTTCCTTTTGAGAATAATTCGATTAACGCCTATAATTACGCATGGGATTTTGGCGTTCAAGAATCAGGGCAAGATGTTAGTAACGACTTTGAGCCAACTTATGTATATGCAAACCCAGGAAATTACACTGTAAAATTAATTGCTAGTTCTTCCGCTGGATGTAGCGACACATCTTCAATTCAAGTTCAAATTTACGAACCATTAATTATGTCTTTCGTTCATAGTGATTCTCTTTGTATATCAAATGGAGGCTATGATTTTGATGCGACAGTTTCTGGTCCAGCTTCAACCGTTTATACGTGGAACTTTGGTCCAAATGCCACTCCCTCCACTTCAAATCAATTGGATGTTTTTGGTGTACAATACCTTGCGCCAGGACTTCAACCTGTGACTTTAACTGGTGTTTTTGATGTTTGTACCTTATCCGTTTCCTCAACTGTTTTCGTATATGGAATTCCGCAAATTGATTTTCTTTTTGTGAATACACTTCAATGCGCGCCATCTAATGCGCAATTTATAAACCTAAGTCAAACAGGTGCACCAGCAACCTATTTTTGGGATTTTGGTGATGGTTATACCTCAACCGAATTCAATCCAAATCACAGTTATACAAGCGTTGGAAATTATAGTGTGAGTCTTTCAATGACAACATTAGCAGGATGCGTGGATACTTTGTTTTTAATGAAACAAGATTTAGTTACTGTTCACCCAAAACCAACCGCTGGATTTATGGTAACTCCAAATGAAGTGGATATTTGTAATTCAACAGTTGAATTTATTGACCAATCAATGGGAGCGAATTCGTATTTCTACTTTTTTGACAGAAATCAATTTATCTCAACGAATCCGAACTTTTTTCATAATTACACAACAGCTGGCTCCGATTATCCGATGCAAGTTGTAGAGAATCAATTCGGCTGTCGAGATAGTACGCGTAGAACTGTTATTATAGAACCTTTTGTTTTTTATATTCCAAACACTTTTGTTCCAGACGACAATGTGGTTAATGATATTTTAAAAGTCGTTTCTGCATTTGAAATTGAAGCCCTTGAATTCACAATTTATGACAAATGGGGAGAACGCATTTTCTTTTCTGAAGACTTAAATTATGGCTGGGATGGCACTTATCAAGGTAAACCTTGTCAAGACGACACCTATATTTACACTTTCAAATATAAAGGCTGTGATTCGCCGTATGAGTGGAAATTGGTGGAAGGATTTGTGAATTTATTGAGATAGTTTTAATCAATATTTCAACAATTAATTTTTGTTTTACTCTGAATTACTTTTATACGATTTAAATTTTTTGTTTTCAAATATGCAAAGTTTGGATTATTCAATTTATTTTACTGAACTTTATGGAATCTAAGATGTAAACGCATCTTTAAGAAAAATCATTTTTATGAAAAATCTCTTTTTATCTTTAATTGCACTGCTTGCAACTAGTTTATCTTTTGCCCAAAAAGAAGTTAACGCGCTTGCAGAAATGAAAAAAGTAACCGTTTTCTTTACTGGTGCTCAAATCCAACATGAACATAAAATTGAACTAAAATCAGGAAAACAGGAAATCATTTTCCAAAAACTAACTGATTTCATCGACCCAAATACGGTGCAAGTGAAGGCGATGGGCGATTTGACAATTCTATCAGTTCGAACCAAGAAAAACTACGAAGACCAAAAAATATCTAGTGAAGAAATCAATCAATTGAATTCAAAACGAAAAGCTTTAAATACGCAAGACCAAACGTTACGCGACGAATATACAATCCTTGAACTAGATAAGAATCTATTAATGCGCAATCGCGATTTAAAAGGTTACAACGAAGGCTTAAAAGTTGCAGAATTGAAAGAAGCTTATACGTTTATGCATACGAAATTATCAGAAATCACTAATAGACAATCAGTTATTGAAGAAGAACTTGAAACTTTGCAAAAGAAAATGAATCAATTGGAACAAGAAATTATTTCGCAGAGAAGTAAACCCGTTATCAATTATTCAGAAATCGTTGTGGAAGTCGATGTTGAAAAAACAACTAATGCTACTTTTGTATTTAACTACATTTCTCCTCGTGCGACTTGGAAACCGTACTATGATATGCGCAGCGATGGAATCGGAAAACCAGTTCGCTTAGAGGCAAAAGCAAACGTTAGCCAAACAACTGGAATCGAATGGAAAAATGTGGATTTAGTTCTTTCAACGAATGACCCCTACCAAAATGCACAAGAACCAACTTTAAGTCCTTGGTATATTTACTACAACAATACGCCGCAACAAAAAACACAAAGTGCACGCAACATTCCGACGGTTGATTATTCTGGTGAAAAATTAAGAGGAGAAGTAATTGATGCCTCGACGGGTGAGGCATTACCATTTACAAAAATCACTTTTCCTAATTTTCCAAATGTAGGCGCTGTAACTGATTTTGATGGTAAATTCGAAATCACAGTGCCAAAAGGAGCAAATTATGCAAAAGCTTCATACGTTGGATATTCAGATGTTCAGTTACAAATCACCGCTGCTTATTTGAAATTTTTCTTGAAACCAAATGAACTTCAATTGGAGGAAGTGAAAGTTTCTGCTTACCGCCAAGACGTTAGAAATACACCAATGAATACGTACACTGGAGCAGTAAGTTCAACGGTAACTGGCGACTATGAATTAGAAGCAATGGAAATTTCTCGCGGTGCAAGAAGTAAAAGTACCGGAAAGAAAAATAAGGCACTTTTTGATGAAAAATCGGTTCAGCAACAAAGTAATTGGTCGCCAACTGTTACTACCATTATTCAGAAAAAAGATATGCGAATGGAATACACAATTCTTTCAAAAATGTCGATACCTACAGATGGAATGGATCACCGAGTAAGTATTGGTAGCTTTGATTTGAATGCAAGTTACGAGTATCACGTTATTCCAAAAATTGACCCTAGTGTTTATTTGGCAGCACAAGTGAGTGGTTGGGAAAAATTGAATTTAATGAGTGGAGAATCTAATATTTATTTTGATGGAACCTTTATGGGGAAATCGTATTTAGATGTAAACTCCACTAAAGATACACTTTCATTCTCATTTGGAAAAGACAACAAAATCAGTGTGGACAGAACAAGAATTAAAGAAAAGTCAAAATCAAAAACGATTGGTTCTCGTCAGAAATTTGAAGTGACTTGGGAAATTAAGGTTAAAAACAACGGTGGAGCAATGATTCCGCTAATTGTTAAAGATCAATTCCCGATTTCAAACAATGCGGATATTAAAGTGAAAAATGGAGAGTTTACTTCCGGAACTTTAGACGAAAAAACAGGAATCATTACTTGGTCTTTCTTAAAAGGAATCACTGGTTCGCAATCCTTTACTTTTGATTATAGCGTTGATTATCAAACTGGAATGACGCTCTATTTGGAATAAACTAACCTACAATTTATGAAAAACGAAAAAGTATCTTCATCTGTTTGTTTGCTTCTTTTTCTCTTTTTGGACAAAAGGAAGTTACCTCTAATGCAGAAATGAAAAAAGTAACTGTATTTTTTACAGGAGCTCAAATTCAACACGAAGCTTACCTCTTTATGCACCAAAAATTAACGGAAATCACTAACCGTCAATCTGCCATTCGAACTGAGTTAGAAGACCTCGACAAAAATATGAATCAACTAGAACAGGAAATTATTTCGCAAAGAGGTAAACCGGTGATAAATTATTCTGAAATTATTGTGGAAGTGGATGCAGAAAAAAACACGAATGCAAGCTTTGTTTTTAATTACATTTCTCCACGCGCAACTTGCAAACCTTATTACGATATGCGCAGCGATGGCATTGGAAAACCTGTTCGTTTGGAAGCAAAAGCAAACGTGAGTCAAACGACAGGAATCCTTCTCTTTTGGTAAAGACAATAAAATCAGTGTGGACAGAACACGTATCAAAGAGAAATCAAAAAGTAGCAACCTTGGTAAGCGTCAAAAATTCGAGGTGAATTGGGTGATTAAAATCAAAAACAATGGAGCTGCACAGTTTCCTTTAATCGTTAAAGATCAATTCCCGATTTCAAACAATGACGATATCAAAGTGAAACAAGGAAATTTTGGCAATGGGAAATTAGATGAAAAAACGTCAATAATTACTTGGTCATTCTTAAACGGAATCACAGGGACACAATCCCTACTTTTTGACTACAGCGTTGATTATCTTAAGGAAAGAACTTTATTCTTAGAATAACTTAGAAATCAAACTTAATAATTTCGATAATCGTTCCAAAGATTGGAGCGAATACCGATCATTGGGACAACCCGAAATTTATGGTCTTTTGCAGCGGAATCAAAGCGTAATTGGATTTCTCCGAAAGCTTGAAAATTTCCTTTTTCGGAAAGTTGATAGGCTCCAAAAAGATTCAAACGACCAAAGTAATTTCTTTCACCTTCGCCTATTTGTAAATGATAATCATAAGGGCGTTGAGTATATGGTCTATAAATATCTGATCCGTAGCTATAACCATTAATATCCCAACCTTGATATCCGAAAACCGCAACAGCTTTTACAAAAACGCGTTGATGTTGCCATTTTAGTTCGCCTAATAATTCAGCAAAGTTTGCACCTAAAGGGTGACTCAATATACTACCATTGTTTCCGTAACTTGCCATAGCATTGATATGTGCATACGTGTAAGGTCTGACAGCATTGATTTCTATACGAAAAGTAAAATTTTGTTTTAAGAATTTCATTTTTCCTTTATAACCCAATTGACCGCCGAATTTATTTCCCCACCATCCTCTTCTATTTCTAATTTCAGATAAAAGAAATTCATCAACAATTACTTGCCCATATAACATGGTTCTATTTAAAAATTTCACAGAAAAGCTAGCGCCAATCAACACATTATCAGAGGAGCCTAGTGAATATTCTTGCGGACGATAGAAAACTAAAGGATTCAAATATTCAACATCGAATCCTCGATTTAACAAAGTATCTTTTGGTTGAAAAACTACAGTTTCAAATAAACCAAAGTTGAGCCATTTCGTTGCATTCCAACTAATGTGATGCGTTGCCAAGAATTTAGATCGATTTTGATTTTGGTAATTCTCCCGCATAAATTGGTAAAGCATAGTATATTCAACGTGCCAAAATTTAGTTCTTACTTGCGCAAATGGGTAACTTTTTCCATAGTCACTAAGAAATAAAGAGCGCGACCCATCACCAATAAAATTCCTGTCGATTCCAGTTTGAAAATTGAAATGTTTATTGGGTGTAAATGCTAGTCGTGCAGTTGGCTGCAATTCGAATGTTGAATTTCCTAACGTTTGAAAATAATTAGAAGTGAGTAAACTATCTCCATCATTTAATATTAAATTCATTCCAGCACGTAAATACCATTTTGGAGAAAAATTCGATTCCCATATAAATCCTCCACCAGCTCGATAATTTATTCTTGAGCCATACTGCAAACCAGCATCTATTGTTGGAATTATCTGTGATTTATTTCCTATTCCAAATCCAATTTTTACGTCCGAAAATTGTCTTATTTTAGGATAAATAGCTGAATGGTCTTCATAACTCCATCTAGAAACAGAGTCAATAGCTTTTTCTTCATTTAACCAACCAACCGCACCTTGTCCCGAAACCAAAACAGGAGCCAAAAGCAAAAGAAGTAAGATTATTTTTGTTCTAATAATCATTGTAATGACTTAATAATGAAGTTCTCATTCCAGCACTCACAACAAAAGCTTGTGAATTTTCTGCTCCAGTTTGTTTTCTGTAGGTGATATTTCCGAAGAAGTTCCAGTTTAATTTTTTGTTCATTCGGTATCCAAATTCTAATTGATTGTGCGAGATTTTATCGTTTGAAACAGTGGTATAAAATTGAACTGGTAATAAATCATTTTTTGTGTGATTGACTAAGAAATAATTTACGGATTTAACATCTGCAAAAATTCGTTTCCATTCCCACCCTAAACGGACAACAATTTCATGAAATCCGTTTTCTTTTGGATGTGCAAGTGCTAGGTTGTAATGGCTAAAATTTAAACGATCGGTTGTCGCTTTATACATTTTTGAACTTGCAAAATTGTATTCAATTTGAGTATATAAATTTTTAATTTTAAAATAGTCATTTCCTCTATAACCAACTTGAAAAGCAAATTGCTTGGTTTTCATTGAACCCACTGCAAATTGTCCATAAATGCGCGCATTAGGATGCAACAACCAATTAACATTCACACCTTGAATGGCGCTGCAAATTGAATCATTTAATAGACTTGAAATAATAGGAATTGGATTATAAAAAAGAGGATGAACTCGTTTTGTTGTTAAGGAATCTCCCATCGACCATGTTGAACCTTCGAAAAGCGAAATGTTTAATTTATCAGTTGCTTGAAAAGATAAATAATTTACAGCAAAACCTTTGGGTTGATAATATGCTTCGACGGTTGTTTTCTTTAATTTTCGAACAACATTCATTGCTCGTGTTTTTAGTATAGTGTAAGACCAACGATTACTTATTCTGTAATCTAAGCGTAAATAAGGCGCTGCAGAACTATTGTCAGACAGTAACATTGATCGGTAACCTGAACCAATAAATTGCTGATTATTTCCAACAATTATGTCCACTTTTTTGTGTGGCTGATATACTACATATCCTTGAGCAAAACCGTAATCATAGCCATCTACCCTAAATTTCTTTGTTCGCGTCCCTCCAGGCACAACTCCATTTAACTGTTTGTAGTAACCAGGATAAGTATAAAATTCTCCATGTGAGGAGATAAAATCAGACTCATAATTACTAAAACGAGCTTGATTTTCATAGAAAGTTGTGGCAAAAGAAAAGTTCTTTGCAATATCTCCTTCAATTATAAAACCACGTGTATTTTGAAATAAATTACGTTGAGCTGTATCTAATAAATCACGACCAAGTGAGAAGTTAAAAACAGGTGAAATTGTTAAATAGCAATCTTCCGTTTGTATTTCAAACCAATGTTTTTTAAAGGCTGTTTCTGCAAATTCATAATAAAATATGCTCGTATCTTTTAAATGCTTTTGAAGGTTGTAATTTGATTGGGTAACAGGTAAAAAAGAATTGCCATTGTAAGCTTCTATTCTTGAAGTTTCAAATAGTTTATCTCTGAAAAACGAATGTGTAGAAATCAAGTTATGTTGACTGGAAACAACTGTTGCCAAACCTAACAATACTATGATTAATACAAGTTTCATGGCAAAATATCTAAAAAAGGTTTTGTTTTAGCAATAAAAAATGGATTCAGTAAATTCTCTTTATTGTAGCTTAAAGGCAATCCCGTTTCGACATTGATTACACTTCCTCCAAGTGCTTCTAAAATGGCTTGTCCAGAGGCGATGTCCCATTCCATTGTTGGAGCAAATCGGGCGTAAACATCAACTTCTCCTTTCGCTAAATCAAAGAATTTTAAGGAAGAACCTTTTGATTTTTGCTCGTATTCTGGTGAAATTCGTTTTAATTCTGCGATAAATCCTTCCATAGGTCCAGAGCCATGACTTCTTGAAGCTGTTAAAATCAAAGGTGAATTTACTTTTTCTGGGACATTAATTTTTGTCCAATTACCATCTTTTTCAATATTTTTAAAGCTAGAAATAAACACTCCAAATTCTTTTGAACCGAAAATAATTTCTTCGTTTACAGGTGAAGCAATTAGGCCAAAAGTTGGAATACCATTTTCAATTAAAGCGATATTTACTGCAAATTCTCCATTCTTGCTTATGAATTCTTTAGTTCCATCCAAAGGATCGACACACCAACATTCAGTCCAGTTTTGACGAATAGAATAATCTAATTTCTCCGTTTCTTCGCCTGTTATAGGAATACCCAAAGGTTCCAAGTGGCGTTGAATTATTGTTGTTGAAGCTAAGTCGGCTTTTGTTAATGGCGAACCATCTTCTTTAATAATTGCTTCGAATTCATGGTTGTAAATATCCATGATTTTATGCGACGCTTCTACAGCTGCCACAAGTGCAGTTTGGAATTTTGGTGCTAGATTTATCAAGTTATAATTGCATTTCGGGAACAAATTCTGGAACCACTAAATCTCCTTCGGTTTTAGAAACGATTTCTTCAACACTAACACCTGGTGCTCTTTCAACCAAGTGAAATTTTCCGTCTTTAATTTCCAAAACAGCTAATTCAGTTACTACCTTTTTCACGCATCCGACACCCGTTAAAGGTAAAGTACATTCTTTTAAGATTTTTGATTCTCCAGCTTTGTTGCTGTGCATCATGGCTACAATAATATTATCAGCTGAAGCTACTAAATCCATTGCGCCACCCATTCCTTTTACCATTTTCCCTGGAATTTTCCAGTTAGCTATGTCGCCATTTTGAGACACTTCCATTGCACCCAAAACTGTTAATTGGACGTGTTGACCACGAATCATTGCGAAAGAAGTTGCTGAATCAAAGAATGAAGCACCTTCACGCACAGTAATCGTTTGTTTACCAGCGTTGATTAAATCGGCATCTTCTTCTCCTTCAAACGGAAAGGGTCCCATACCTAACACACCATTTTCCGATTGAAATTCTACCTCAATTCCCTCTGGAATATAATTGGCAACCAAGGTTGGAATTCCGATTCCTAAATTTACGTACCACCCGTTTTGTAGTTCTTGTGCGATTCGTTTTGCTATTCCTGTTTTATCTAACATGTTAATTTGAAGATTTGAAAATTAGTTAATTTGAAAATTGGGAATCCCATTTAAAGTTCTGTTTTTTGATGAAGAAATAATTTTATTTATGATTTTCGAAATGATTTCAATTTGATCAATTAATTCTGGATTAAAAGGATAAGAATCTATTTCTTTACATAGTTCTAACCAATAAATTGTTTCGTCACATTCTTTTGCTGCAATTTTAAATTTATGTATGAAATCATTTTTTGATTCTGCATTTTGAGCTTCACGGATGTTTGCTCCTATGGAAGTTCCTGATTTTAGAAGTTGTCTTGCAATTACATATTTTTGAATTTTTTCTAATTCTTCACAATACATAACTATAGAAACTGAAAATTTGAAAGTTAAATCAACAATAATATTTTCACTATCATTTCTCATTTTTATTCATTTTCAAATTTTCAAATCACCTCATTTTCAAATTAACTTCTCTTTCTAGTTGTTCGTTGTTCAATTCGTTTCTCAAATTTATCCCCTTTAAAAATTCGTTGTACGAAAATTCCTGGTGTGTGAATGTGGTTCGGGTCTAATTGTCCAGCAGGTACTAATTCTTCCACTTCAGCAACGGTGATTTTACCTGCCATTGCCATCATAGGGTTGAAGTTCATTGCTGTTGCTTTGAAAACCAAATTTCCTTCTGTGTCGCCTTTCCACGCTTTCACGATTGCAAAATCTGCTGTTAGAGCTTCTTCCAAAATATGCGGTTTTCCTTTGTAGATGCGCACTTCTTTTCCTTCAGCTACTTCTGTTCCGTAACCAGCAGGTGTAAAAAATGCAGGAATTCCAGCTCCACCAGCGCGGCATCTTTCTGCCAAACTTCCTTGTGGAATCAAATCCACTTCTAATTCTCCAGAAAGCATTTGACGCTCGAACTCGTCGTTTTCACCTACATAACTGGAAATCATTTTTTTGATTTGCTTCGTTTGCAGTAAAAGACCTAAACCAAAATCATCAACACCTGCGTTGTTGCTTATGCACGTTAGGTTTTTCGTTCCTTTTTTCACTAATTCAGCAATTGAATTTTCTGGAATGCCACACAAACCAAATCCTCCAATCATCAAAGTCATTCCGTCTTCAACACCAATTAAAGCCTCTTCAACGTTTTTTACTACTTTATTCATACTGTACTTTCTTAAAATTCAAATGGTATTTCTATTTCACTTGTTGGAGGTGCAACTGTTGTTTCGGAGCACTCAAACATTGTAGGGTCGTAATCTGGTGGTTGCCTGAAATCTTCAAACGTGCTGAAAATTTTATCACGATACGCTCGTTGCATGTAGTAACCGTAAATTGGCAACGCGGCTCGAGCCCCTTGACCCATTGCTGTACTTCGGAAACGCACTACACGATCTTCTGCTCCAACCCAAACTCCAGTTACTAATTTTGGAGTTAATCCCATAAACCAGGCATCTGAATTTCCTTGTGTTGTTCCTGTTTTTCCAGCAGTTGGTGCTGTAATTCCACCCCATGGTCTACCACTTCTCAAACTCCACCCCGTACCATAAGCGATACCGCCTTTCATCATTTTCAAAACTTCGTAAGCAACGGTTGAATTTAAGGCTTGATCGCGGAAGATTTTAGCATCGGCACTATAAATTACTTTTCCATTTCTATCCGTTATGCGCTCAATTGTCGTTGGTCGAACATAATAGCCGTTGTTAGCAAAAATACATTGTGCTGCTACCATTTCAAAAAGCGATAAATCCATTACACCGAGCGCCATTGAAGGTACTACGTCATTAGGATTTAATTTAATTTCCACTTTTTTCAAGAATTTCTCAACTTCATAAGGACCACCTTTTCTACGATAACTATTGAAAGAACCCATTGTTTGCATCACAGCAGCTGTGGTAGGATTAGAAGAAAGCGCTAAACCATCTTTTACATTTTTTGCTGCCTCACCAGCTGGTGTGTAACGACTTTTGACCGATCCATCTTCATTTTCAACAATCACAGCGCATTGTTCCGGCGTAAAGGTCATACAAGGTGAAGCTACTTTCATCGATAATGCTGTTGCATACACAAAAGGTTTGATGGTAGAACCAACTTGACGTTTTCCAAGACGGACGTGGTCATATGAGAAATGTTTGAAATTAACACCTCCAACCCATGCTTTCACGAAACCAGTTTGTGGGTCAATTGACACCAAACCTGCGTGCAAGAATGCTTTGTAATAACGGATTGAATCGTTAGGAGTCATCGTGGTGTCGCGTTCACCTCTCCAAGAAAAAACGCGCATTGCGCAAGGAGTTTCAAAATTTCTTTTGATATCACTTGCACTTGCACCAGCTTCAACCAATTTACGGTAACGTTCCGTTGAACGGCGTGCATTTTCCATAATTCGTTCAATCATTTGAGGACTTACAGAATTTGCAAATGGATAATTTTTTAGCGTTTTGTTATTTTGATCAAAAGCTGGTTGCATATCCTCTTTGATGTGACGTTCAACTGCATATTCAGCATGGCGTTGCAAAGTTGGATTTAGCGTTGTATAAATTTTTAAACCATCGCGATAGATGTTGTAAGGTGTTCCGTCTTCTTTAACATATTTAAGCGTTCCATCCTCGTTTTTTTCTTCTAAAATTTCTGTCACTTCATTTCGCATTGATTCTCTGAAGTAAGGCGCCATTCCTTCTTTATGATCGAGTGATTTAAAGTTTGTTGCTACGGGTGTAACTTTCAATTTATCAAACTCTTCTCTGGTAATTTTTGTACGTAATGCGTCGTTTTCATCTTCGCTATTTTTCAACCATTGATATAGAACTTGGTTTCTTCTTTCCAAGGCCCTTAGTGAATCAGCACTTCTTTTTTCGTTAATTTGAGCTAATGTCACATCTTTGAATGGAATACCTTCAGAATCAGCAATTTTTCTTCGGTAATTTTTTATTTGATAGGTATATGGATTGTATAAATCAGGGTTTTTACACATACCAACAAGCATTGCTGCCTCTGCTTTGGTTAAATTGATGGGTGCTTTATTGAAATATACACGAGCTGCATTTTCAATACCTACAGCATTATACAAGAAATCAAATTGATTCAAGTACATCGTAATTATTTCCTCTTTAGTGTAGCGTTCTTCCAAGCGCTTTGCGATAATATTTTCTTGTATTTTCTCGTTTATTCTTCTGAATTTTCCGAAAAAACCACCAACTCTAGCAGCCAAAGTTTCCCCTTTCGCACGAGCAATTTCTTCTTCTTGGCGTTTTTGTAAGGTAAACAACAATTTCGCCAACTGTTGAGGAATTGTAGAGGCACCACCTTTTGAACCTAAACTAAAAATAGAACGCGCCAGACCTTTGAAGTCAATTCCTGAGTGGCTCATAAAACGCTCGTCTTCCGTTGCAATTAAGGCATCAATCACAAAAGGAGAAATTTGACGGTATTTTACACTCGTACGATTTACCAACCAAAAACGACCAATTACGGTATCTTCTTTTTCACTTTTCTTAGCGATAATCAACGAAGCTTGAATTTCTGGTGGATTGTCTAATAACTCAACTGGAGGTAAATTATCCTCAGATTGAAACAAAAACAAGGAAGTAACTATCAAAAATGGAAACAAAGAAAGAATCCAAAAGTAGATGGTAAACTTTTTGTTTTCCTCTGGAGATAAAGAAGTTACAGGTTTTTTTGTTGAGGAGTTTTTATTTTTATCATTCATATAAACGATGCTATTTCTTTATTAAAATTACAGTAATAAAATCAAAATACAATTAGCTTAAATTGGAGGCTAAGTTAACAACTTTATCGTAAAACATCTTTGCGTTGGCTATCCAATTTTAGGAGGATAAACATCATCATTGAAAAGGACATCATCGACGAACCTCCGTAGCTGAAAAAAGGCAATGGAATTCCAATTACAGGAGCAAACCCAATGTTCATTCCAATGTTTATGGCGAAATGGTAAAACAAAATCATGGCAACGCAATAAGCATAAATTCGATTAAAGGCTGCCCTTTGTCGTTCCGCAATTACGATGATTCGAATCAACATAAACATGTACATAAAAATCAAAACGATAGTTCCTAAAAAACCCCATTCTTCAGCGAACGGACAAAAGATAAAATCCGTTTCAGATTCAGGAACGTGGTTACTTTCAACGCTTGAAACAGAAGCTTTGTTGTAGCCTTTTCCTGTTAAACCTCCTGAACCCACAGCTGCCATTGCACGATTTCTGTTGTAATCTTCACCATCTGGATCTTCTTTCAAACCGAGAAATAACTCAATTCTATCCTTTTGATGGGGGGCTAAACTATTGAATCCTGCGCCTACGCCAAATGAGAGTCCTCCACCTAAAACAAGACCCAGAACAATTATTAATATTCCGCGTGAACGGTCGCGTTTACTTCCAAATTGACGAATAATTAAAAGGCCAATGATTGCGAATAGAACTAAAGAAACCAAGACACCCATTGCCCCTGATACTTTAAAGGGAAGAAAGAAAAAGTCTATTTCAACAGAACTAAGTAATAAGGTAATTATACTTAAAAAAACAGCAACGAAAAGAATAGGAATAAAGTGACTTCCAACCCATGTGTATTTCATTTTGACCCCAGGAAAGGAATTAATGATTGCTAAAATAATTGGGTCAAATGTTAACCCTTCGCGGTACATCACAAATAAAAACGAGGTAAAAACTACAAACGAACCTGCATCTGGTTGTAATAAAATTAGTATCATTGGAACTAATAAAATCATAGCTGCACCTACCACATTTCCAATTGTTTGCTGCTTCACACTAATTTCACTAATGTATTTTGCTAACAATAATGAAACGGCAATTTTTCCAAATTCTGCTGGTTGAATACCCATCGATCCCACACCAATCCATGCTCTTGCTCCATTTATAGGAGGCATAAAAAGAACTAATACCAAAAGCGAGAGGACGAAAAGATAGATTGGAAAAGCAAATTTTCGATAAATATCTGAATCAATTAGAAAAACGATTAATCCTAAAAACAAGGAAACACAAAGCCAGAGAATTTGCTTACCGTATTTTTCGTCAAAACTGAAAATATTTGGATTTTCAGGATTGAAAGCTACAGAATAAACAGTTGCAATACCAAAAATTAACATCAGCATATAAGTGATGAATAATGGCCAATCGAGTTGTGCAATTATGGAATCGTTCTTTCTCAATCTGGTTGATTTTGATTTTCTTCTTCATCAGATGAAGCTTCCATATTAGAGAGTTTAGCCTCTAAAATTCGCTTTTCTTTTTCTTTATCCTTGATTTTTCTTCTTAAGTATTTCTCAATCATTAAACTCGCAATCGGTGCTGCCCATGTCCCTCCGAAACCTGAGTTTTCTACAAATACTGCAATAGCTATTTTTGGATTGTGCATCGGGGCGAAAGCAACAAAAACAGAATGGTCTTTACCGTGTGGATTTTGAACCGTCCCTGTTTTACCACAAACAATCATGCTGTCAATTCTCGCTAATCGTGCCGTTCCTCCTGCTTCGTTTACCACGCGACGCATTCCTTCAATTACAGGTAAAAAATGTTTGGATTCTACTTTTGTGTAATGTTTCACTTTATATTGTGGATGTGGTCCCTTTCTACCAATAGATTTCACAAAGTGAGGTGTGTAAAACCAACCTTTGTTGGCAATAATTGCAGCAATATTTGCCATTTGAAGCGGTGTTAATTTAACTTCTCCTTGGCCAATTGAAATCGAACGAATAGTAGAAAATGCCCAGCGGTGATGTCCGTACCATTTATCGTAATAAGCTGCATTTGGGATAACACCAGGACGTTGACCAGAAACATCTGCTTCAAGGCTTTTTCCTAATCCAAAACTCAACATGTAATCATGCCATTTATTCAAACCAATTTCAGCATCAGCAAATATGTTTTTCTTAACATTTTGTTGAATAATTCGGCGCATTACTGCATAAAAATAAGGGTTGCAGGAGTATTGAACACCAGCAGCAACGTTACTTGCATAATGTCCTGGGTGACAACCAACCATACTTTGATCACAAGGAAAACCAGATTCTGGGGTGATAACGCCTTCCTGTAGTCCAATAAGTGCTTGTACTAGCTTGAAAATTGAGCCAGGAGGATATTCCGCTTGTAATGGTCGTGGAAATAGCGGCATATTTTTATCTGTAGCTAATTTTGGATAATTCAAACTAATATTTCTTTTCCCTACCAATAAATTAGGGTCAAAGGAAGGTGCAGAAACCATTGCCAAAATCTCTCCGGTTGAAGGTTCAATTGCCACAATACATCCTTTTTTATTTTGCATCAATCGCTCGCCATAAGCTTGTATCAACATATCCATCCCCAGTTTTAATGGGTCTGCTTGACGAGCTGTTGTGTCGTATTTTCCATCTGCATAAGGTTCAATCGCGTTGTTCAAAGCAGAAGTTACAATGTATTTTATTCCTTTTATGCCTCTTAATTCTTTTTCATAAAATCGTTCAATTCCAGAGCGTCCAATGTTATTTCCAGGTTTGTAAAAACGATCTTGTTCTATTTCTTCACGAGTAACCTCTGATAAATACCCTAAAATATTTGCTCCATTTGAAAATGGATAATTTCGCATACTTGTCACTTCTTCATAAAATCCAGGGAAGTTTTCTAGATGTGGTGCTATTCTTGAAATTTCCTCTAATGTTAATTCCTTTATGAAAGGATATTTTCTGATTTTTTGATAATTAGAGGTCCTTTTTCCTGTGTGCGGATTTTTGTAAGTTCCTTCACCTTTTCGGATTTCATAAAAGCGATTGCGCACTTCTTCTCTTGTCCAACCAATTAATTTAGCAAATGCAGCGGTATCTAAATTTTTAATATCTGCTTCCACCATCATTAAATTGTAATAAGTGCGATTGGAAACGATTTTCTTCCCATTTCTATCAAAAATTACTCCTCTTGGCGGTGTAATTTCTTTACGTTTTTCGGCGATTTCTTGTGCGCGTAAAGTCCAAGTGTCGTCTATTACTTGCATATAAAAAAGGCGAATTGTATAAATTCCTCCAACTAGAAGAATAAAAGCCATTATTACATACTTGCGCGCATCGAAGTTCATCTACTTGGCTTTAGATTTTTTCATTAAAAAGATTTGTAGCAAAACACTAAGCAAATACGAGAAAATCAGACTAAAAACTGTTTTTTGAAGAATAAATAAAATTTGATCAATTCTAAATATTTCAATCAAGAAGTACCAAAAATGATGAATTAGCAATAAATATCCATAGACAAAGAAAAACCAGCGTCCGCCCATATCAATGAGTGATGGTTCTTTGATAGGGTCATAACCTTCTCGTGGACTATAGAATTTAAAAATAATAGGTCGGAAAAATGCCATCATCAGCAATGAAGAAGCGTACAACCCATAAGTATTAGAGAAAACATCAATAATTGCACCTAAAACAAATGCTAAAGTCATCAAGGAAAAAACACCTATTTCAAAGGGCAAGAGCATAATAAACAACGGGTGAACCATTAAATGTATTCCGAAACCTATTTCCAAGCGGTTAAATATCAAAGCTTGAACGCAGGCAAATAAAATAAATCGCAGGATATTTTTAGTTAAATCTGTCATTGCTTATTCGTCTTCTTCGTCTAATGGAATTTGTGCCTCTAGTTCTTTTTGCTCATCAATCATCAAGTTTTTGACTATATAAACGCGTTGTAAAGTTCTAAAATTCTCAGAAAATTTCACGACTACGTCCCATAAAGGTTCACCTTCGATTCCTTTAATTGATTCCACTCTTCCAACCGCCAAACCGCGCGGAAAAATTCCACTTCCACCTCGAGTTACAACTTTCGACCATTTTTTGATGCGCAAATCATTTGAGATTCCTGTGATTGATCCACGACGAGGGTTTTTACCATCCCATTTCAACAAACCAAACAAACCAATTGGTTCTATCATCACGTCAATGTTGATGTCTTTTGTTAGAACACTTTTTACTACGCAGTAATGTTCGCTCGTATTATGTACGATTCCAACTACACCTTTATCCGAAAAAACACCCATATCTCTTTTTATCCCCTGTTTCCATCCAACATCTAAGGTGAAATAATTATTGCGACGCGTAACAGTAGAATGAATTACAGTTGCTGGAATGTAAGCGTATTGTTGTTTAAAAGTTGTGTCATTGATTTTCAATAAATTTCTATCGATGCGATATAAACTTTGTGGTAAATTCTTGCGAAGGCGAATGTTTTCTTTTTGAAGCGCTAAATTATTCTTAGAAAGATTGAAGTGTTTAGTGATGTCATTTTCTGTTTCAAGCACTTTCGCTGTTATGGAAGAAGCAGTTGTAAGGTATTGACTTTTAGGGAATGACAAATACCTAACATAAATTGACAAAGCAATAATTTGTAGGAAAGCGAAGAATAAAAAGACTCGGAACCTTTTAAAAAAGGCGATCAAATTGCGCATAAATGCAAAGGTAAAAAAGCTGTGATTTTAAGCGCTAGAAAAACAAATAATGATATTAACAACGGGGAAGAATTCTTGAAGAAAGTTTGTTTGTCAAAGTTGAACTTAACTGATATTTAGAACTTTCAATACCGAATTCCAAATATGATTTTCAAAAAATAATTAAAACGAATTATTCAATCCTAGAATGAGAGTTAATAAATAACTCAAAATTTAACATCAAAAATTAATCATTAAAACTACCCTTGTGGCGAGCGATTTTCTTTTAAGGTTGAGAAGAAAATAATTCCATAGCCAATTGTCAACATTAAATGAAACGGAACCATTCCAAAGTCACCGTAAATTGCTCTGTTAACTGCTGTGAAACCAAACACCAACATCAAAATTCCTTCTGCGATATTGATAATCGAAAGGCTTTTTTTGTCGTATTTGTTCCCTTTGAATTCGTCTTTTTTAGCAACGTTGAATTTTGGTGTCCGCACGAATGAACTTTTGATTCCTAAATATCCTTCAATTACTGCCACTGCATTGCTCAATGATAGCGCCATTGAAACAGTTAAGAATTGAAAGAAACGACCAACGAAACGAATGAAGTTAGAGAAACCACTTCCGTTTTTGTCGCGGTAAGAATTCCAATAATAGAACGCTAAAAATACAGTGCTTGAGATGAAAAATGCGCCAAATTGAATCACTAAATTTAAGTCAGAGAATGAATCTTTGATGTGAAGCACAAATAAACTTAAGATGGAAAGAATTAAAATGAACACAAATACTGATGAATTGAATAAGTGAGCTAAACCATGAACACGATCGCTGAATTTAATTCCTTTTGTCGTTAAAATTCGTTTCCACATTTTGATGAAAACTTCTGCTCCACCTTTCATCCAACGATGTTGTTGACTTTTCAAAGCAGACATTGTAATTGGTAATTCAGCTGGAGCTTCCACATCTTCCAAGTAGGTGAATTTCCAACCTTTCATTTGAGCGCGGTAGCTAAGATCTAAATCTTCTGTGATCGTATCGTGTTCCCAACCACCAGCGTCTTCGATACAGGTTTTACGCCAGATACCGGCAGTACCGTTGAAATTGATGTAATGTCCATTTGCAGTTCTTCCACCTTGTTCAATAGCAAAGTGACCATTCAAACCAAACGCTTGTAATTCAGTCAATAAAGAATATGATTTATTCAAATGTCCCCAACGCGTTTGAACTACACCAATACCATCTTTGAAATAAGGCATTGTTCTCTTTAAGAAATCTTTATCTGGAACGAAATCTGCATCAAAAATGGCAATAAATTCACCTTCCACTCGATCCATTGCTTTGTCAAGAGCTCCAGCTTTGTAACCTGTTCGGTCTGTTCGGTGAATGTGTTGAATATTGATTCCTCTTGCTGCCACTTCAGCTACTTTTGCAGCGATGATGTCTTTCGTTTCATCCGTTGAATCATCTAAAACTTGAATTTGAAAACGATCTCTTGGGTAATCAAATTCTGCAATAGTATCTATGATTCGTTCTGCAACGTACATTTCATTGAACATAGGTAATTGAACGGTAACAGAAGGCGTTGTTTTTGGGTCGTAAACTGGTTTTGGTTCTAATTTTTTCTTTTTGCGATTGCGAACGTAAGCCACAGCCAAAGTCATTTGAACGCAACTGTAATAGAAAATCAACAACAAACAAAGGCCATAAACACCAAGAATTACCTTAGCTAAAACGTGTGACCAAAAATGTTCTTGAACATATTTTTTTCCAGATTTTAAAGTAACCGTTCTATCTCCCCAATTAAACAACCAAGAAACTTTAAGATTTACAAAAAATGGTTGTCCAAAAGTGAAATGTTCAAGGTGATCTTGAGTAGTTTCAAACTTAAAAGTCTCAGAACGATAATCTCTATCAACAATATTTAATTCGCATTTACCAATTGGTACATTTTTGAAAACGAATCTTCCGTTTTCATCTGTTCTTGCTTTGAAAACTTTCCCTGATTTCAACGATTTCAAGGTTACATCTACCTTTTCAGCGTCTCGTTTGGTTTTGTAATCGTCTAAATATCCTTCCACAATCTTTGAAACTTGTGCGTTTGATACTCCAATAACGAATACAAATAAGGCTATAAATACGTTCTTCATACAGGGAAATTCAATAGTAATTTTAAAAAAGAAAAAGCAAATATAAATTTAATCTTTCATTAATGTCATTTCGTCAACTAAGTGTTTTGCTCCAGAGTAAATATCCATCACCCACATTACGTAGCGAATGTCGACAACAACGTTTCTACAACGACTAGCATCAAACATATAATCGCTCATTGTTGACTCCCAAGTTCGGTCGAAATTCAAACCCATTAAATAGCCATTTGCATCAATTACAGGTGAGCCAGAATTACCACCAGTTGTATGATTAGAACCTGTGAAACATACCCATAATTCTCCATCTTGCGCATAGTCTCCATAGTTTTTCGCTGCGTGTAATTCTAACATTCTTGGAAGTAATTCAAAGTCAGGGTTTCCTGTGTTGTATTTCACTACAATTCCGTCAAGCGTTGTATGTTCTGTGTACATCATTCCATCTGTTGGTGATGAGCCTTCTAATTGACCATAAGTGATTCTCAATGTACTGTTTGCATCAGGCCAATGTTTAGCATCTGGAAACATCACAAATTTACCTTCGACATACACTTGTAAAAGCGCAGTCATTTCGTTTTGATAGGCTTGAAACCCTGGTAGTACATTATTTCTGAATTCGGTAATGTGTTTATTGTAATGAGCAAAACCTATATCATTATTGATTTTCTTTAAACTTTTTTCAGAAAATTTATCTAGAAAAGCCAAGTATCTTTCTTTATTTGTAAAGATTGATTTTGAATAAATGGCCTTTGCCAAAAACGTTGCATAAATTTCAGCTGGCTCTTTTGTTTCAATTTTTAATTGTTTGTAATATTCACCCGTTTGAAGCAAGAAAATCTTTTCATCTACTTTTGCATCGTAGTTTTTAAAGAATCCATCTGCACTTGTTTTTAATTTATCAATAACTGATTTTAGCTCGCCCTTTTCTTTGTATTTCGTGTAGTTTGTAATCAAATCATTTAATGAACGTGCTAATTTAAAATACTCAGGACCAACCGATAAATATTCAACACCCATTGCATATTTGAATTCTAAATCAGATTTTGCTGCCACTAATTCATTCATTTTAGCAACAACTTCTGCGTATTTTTTCCATTCTGATTTTGAATTTGCGCTGGCCACGTATTTTTTTTCTTGCTCGATTTTAATCGAAACTGCATCTAATTGTTTCAATCCATCAATTTGTCCAATCCATTTTTTCCAAGCGTTGGCGATACTTGCTTGTTTTGCTGAATATTGAATGCGAATTAAATCAGAACTTTTCATCCCATCGTTGATTGCGTTCAAGGATAAATCTCGCATTTTTATACGAGCTGGACGTTCTTTTTCTACTATGAATTTCAAATAGCTAGAAACCACGTGTTGTTCTGTTTGCCCTGGAAAACCATATACCATTGTGAAATCGCCAACTTTTCTGTCTTTAAATGAAATCGGGAGAAAATGAAGCGGTTGGTAAGGAACGTTATCCTTTGAATAGGGCGCAGGTTTGTTGTCTTTTCCAGCATAAACTCTAAAAACGGAGAAATCACCCGTGTGTCTTGGCCAAACCCAATTATCTGTGTCACCACCGAATTTTCCAATTGAATTAGGAGGAGTCCCTACAAAACGCACGTCTAAAAACGTTTCTTTCACCATCATATAGTAATCATTTCCATAATTGAACGGTTTGATTTCTGCTTCATAATGCGTTCCAACAACCGCTGCGGCACAAAGTTTTTTAATGTTTGCTTGAATAGTTGCTTGATCGTTTTTGGAACTTGCGCCAGCTAAAACTGTTTGCGTTACATCTTCAATACGCACAATTCTCAAAGCAGTCAATCCTGGATTTGGTAATTCTTCTTCTTTTGTTTTTGCCCAAAATCCGTTTTTCAAATAATCTTTTTCCAACGAAGAATGAGATTGAATTTGCGAGTAGCCACAGTGATGATTAGTTAAAAGTAATCCTTGTTTAGAAACTAATTCAGCTGTACAACCACCACCAAATTGCAATATAGCATCCTTTAAGCTTGTGGAGTTGACGCTGTAAATATCAGCAGCTGACAATTTCATACCTTTTGCTTTCATATCAGATTCAAAGGCAGCAATTAAAGATGGTATAAGCATTCCTTCTTCGGCGCGCGCCACAAAAACAGAAAGGTAAATGAAAAGAAAAGCAGATTTTAAAAAGGAAAATTTCATTTTTCAAGAATTTTAGATTTACGAAAATAATTGTTCTGATTGAATTGAGGTTATTTCATTTTAAAACTTGGGAAATTCAATAATTTGATTGACATAATTTTTTTAGCTAGTAAACTATTATTTTCAATTGTAATGATTTCAAGAAGTATAATGAGCTTTTCTAGTTTCATTTTTTATACCCAACTTGATTGCGTTCCCCTTCTTGAATCTGTTTTTTATCCTTTTGAATGAGGTATTTCAAAACTTGTTCAATGTCGTCGAATTTTTGATTGTGTCTATTTTCGAGGTCTTTTAATTGTTCCGAAAGTTCTTGGTAGGTAAGTGCAAATTGGCGCATCAAAACAAAAGCGCGCATAATTACAATATTTATTTGAATAGCTTTTTTACTTTTCAAAACACTTGAAAGCATTGCAACGCCTTGCTCTGTAAACGCAAAAGGTTTATGTCTTTGTCCTCCCCAACTTGATATCACAAATTGTGATGTCAAGTTTTGAAACTCTTCGTCATTTAATTCAAACATAAAGTCCTCAGGGAAGCGATCTAAATTTCTGCGAACTGCTTGCTTTAAAACCCTTGTTTCAACTTCATAAATTGTTGCTAAATCCATATCTAGCATAACTTTCTTTCCTCTAATTTCGAGGATACTACGTTTAATTAATTCTAGTTCCATTTTTGTTTTTTCACTTTAAGTTAGTGAAATAGTTGATTGCAAGCAATAGAAAAACAGACTTTTTCAGTTTCATTTTTTGTACCCGACCTGTTTGCGCTCCCCTTGTTGAATTTGTTTTTTGTCCTTTTGAATTAAGTATTTCAAAACTTGTTCAATGTCGTCGAATTTTTGATTGTGTCTATTTTCAAGGTCTTTTAATTGTTCGGAAAGTTCTTGGTAGGTAAGTGCAAATTGGCGCATCAAAACAAAAGCGCGCATAATATTTATATTTACTTCTATTGCAATTTCTGAATTTAAAACACTTGATAACATTGCCACACCTTGCTCTGTAAATGCAAAAGGTAAGTATCGTTGCCCTCCCCAACTTGAGGTCGCAATTTGCGACCTCAAGTTTTCCCATTCCTCTGGCGTTAATTCAAACATAAAATCATCAGGAAATCTTTTGATATTTCTTCTCACAGATTCTTTTAGTCTTTTGGTTTCTGATTGATACATTTTCGCCAATTCAAAATCGAGAATGACCTTTTTTCCTCTGATTTCGAGAATACTACGTTTAATTAATTCTAATTCCATTTTTGTTTTTTCACTTTAAGTTAGTGAAATAGTTGATTTCAAGCAATAGAGAAAAGCAAAAATCAAACGTTTTTTAAGGAACCAATTTCTTTCTTGAACTTGCTGTCACAAATTATGATACCAAGTTTATTTTCCTTTAAATACAAACTTTTTACTATCAAGTTTGTTTCTTAAAAAAAAATATAAAATGAATAAATTTTTCTATTTCGCTTTTGCGTTCTTGATTTCAACAGCTGTTTTTAGTCAACATGTGGGAATTGTTAGGAAAAACTATTTCAGTACTGTTTTTGATCCAACTATTAATACCAACATCGAACAATTGGATTCATCAACAATTCGTTTAGGGACTGTGGATCCTTTATCGGGTGTTGTTTCCAATCTTAGTGAAAACGAATATCCATTGTCCATTAATTTAACTAGTGCAACTATAAATCCTTACTCTAATCACTATTACATAGGAAGCGGATTAAATTTATTGACCTTTGATATTTCTTCTGGAAATTTAATTAATTCAGCACCAATCTCAGGAGAAATTCCTTCGGCTTATTTTCAAAATTATCGTTTTAATCCAAGTGATACTACCATATATGGTATGATACCACAAAATTTCTACTCGGTTTATTTTGATAGTCTATCAATGTCGAATATAGAAGTGCTGGATTCTACACAAATTCGCTTTGGTTCAATAAATCCTTCAACAGGACTTTTTACTTTAATAGGAAACACTTCTTACAATAATATTTACACGTTAGCGGGTAATTCAATCGATCCTTTTCAGATGGTTTATTATTATTCCGCAGTCAACAAGTTAATTGGAATCGACCTTTACAATGGTGCTCCATTTAGTGTTGTGAATATTCAACTTCCGCAAGGGGGAATTTTTGAAAATATAGCTTATAGTTGTGCTGATACAAGCATTTATGGTTTAACACGTCAAAGTTACGTATCAACCGTTTACGATGAAATCTTAATGGAATACGTCCAGATTTATGATTCTACAACATTTAGGCTTTCTAAAATTGACCCTAATACAGGTGTTGTGACTTTTATTTCTCCTTTTAATATTCAAGCAGGTGGAAATTTGACTGGTGGAGCTTTCATTGATCCTGCAACAATGACTTATTTTTTTAATCACGGAAATAAAATCGTTGGTGTATCAATGATTACAGGACTTATTACTTCTTCAGTGATAAAAAGTTATCCATCAGGTGAAATTGCTTTCGATATGATGCGAAGTACACAAAATTGCTATGGTGTAAGCAGAATTAGAAACAACAATACACTCGAAATTGATGAATTTTCATTGCTGGATACTGAAGTTATCTTATATCCAAATCCTGTTCAAAATGAATTAAGTGTTTCAAGTAAAAAAGCAATACAATCTGTTTCAATCTTAGATTTAAGGGGAACTGTTTTAATTGAAAGTCATACAAATACTTTAATAGTAAGTCAACTTCCAAATGGGGTGTATTTTGCTAAAGTTAAAACTGATGATGGTGGTTTTGTTATTTGTAGATTCATTAAAAACTAAGTTTTAAAACTGCTTCGAATTGCTTTTTAACAAATTCCCTCCTAAACAAGTCAAATCATTACCTTTGCGCTCGTAAAATGAGCATGAGAATTTTTGAAGGTCTAGAAAATGTGGGGCAAATAAAAAATCCGGTCGTAACGATTGGAACTTTTGATGGCGTTCACATTGGACATCAGAAAATAATTCAACAGCTGATTTTAGAAGCAAAGAAAATTGATGGAGAAAGCGTTTTGATTACCTTTCATCCTCATCCTCGATTGGTCTTATTTCCAGATAATCACAATTTACAATTGCTACAAACACAAGCTGAGAAACTTCAAACTTTGGCAGAAAATGGCTTAGAAAATGTAATTATTCTGCCCTTTTCAAAAGAATTCGCACAATTGTCAGCTTTAGATTTTGTACAGACAGTTCTTTATAAAAGTTTGAAAGCGAAGAAAATAATTATTGGTTACGACCATCAGTTTGGAAATGACCGCAAAGGAAATATTGATTTCTTGATTGCACACGCCAACGATTTCAACTATGATGTTATCGAAATTCCAGCTGAAGAAATAAATGAAGTAAATGTAAGTTCAACAAAAATTAGGACAGCATTACAAGACGGTTCTGTTGAAATTGCCAATGCCTTTTTAAATAAGCCTTTTGAACTTTCAGGAACAGTCATAAAAGGCGAACAGTTAGGGCGAACAATTGGTTTTCCAACTGCGAATTTAGATTTGAATGACAGCACAAAATTGATTCCTGCAAATGGTGTTTATGCAGTGAAAGTTCAATTACAAAACGAAGAAAAATCGTACTTCGGAATGATGAACATCGGTTATCGTCCAACCGTTTCACAAGCCCAAAAACAATCTATCGAAATTTATCTTTTTGATTTTCAAGCAGACCTCTATGAAGCTCATTTGAAAGTTAGTCTCTACAAACGTATTCGACAGGAGGAAAAATTTGTTAACTTAGCTACTCTCAAATCCCAGTTAAGCAAAGATGAAGCTCTTATTCGCTCTTATTTCTCTATTATTTCTAACCATTAGTTTCAGTCAAAAAACAACTGAAAAGGTTTATAAATGGGAGGAAGTAAAGCTGGCAAATCCAGATACCGTTTATAATCTTTCTTTGTCAAAAATGAAGTTAACTGAACTACCAGCAAGTTTGTGGCGATTCAAAAATCTTCGAAAATTATATTTAGATAAAAATAAATTAAGTGCACTTCCCGATAGTTTTGATCGATTTAGCAGTTTGGAATTTCTTAGTTTAGACCACAATCAATTTGAATTATTTCCAACGCCAATAACGCGTTTAAAAAGCCTCAAGACTTTTATAGCATCCAATAATCGATTAACTTATTTACCTGATAATATCAGCAATGCGAAAAATCTTCAAAAAATGGATTTTTACAACAATGAAATTGCTGATTTTGGAAAAGGAATATACGAGTTAGAAGCTTTAGATTATTTGGATATCAGCGGAACAATGTACGGCACTATTTTTCAAAAACAGCTAGAAGAAAAATTACAAAAGGTGAAAATTGTAATGGATCCTCCGTGCAAATGCTTGGATTGAGTTTTAAACGAATCCTTGCTGAAAACATATTCGCTTTGTAAAAAGCTGGTATTTCTATAATGTTAATTTTGAACGATTATAAAACTATGAGAATACTTCTATCTTTTTGGGTTCTTGTCCTTTTAATTCCAGCAAATTATTTTGCACAAAATCTCATCAACAACGGCACGTTTGAATACGGCGGTTCAGGTGTTGGTTTCGTTGTGGATGGACAAGGCTACAATTTACTATCGCCTCCTTACTCAGGAAATACATCAGCTGGAAATTATGCTTTTGTAACGAATCCACAAACAATTAACACACAGTTCTTTGTGAACTCAGGTGACCATACCACAGGAACAGGAAAAATGTTGGCTGTCGATGGAAACTCAACTGGTGGACAACAACGATTATGGAAAGCTGGAAACAATGGCGGAGGAATTTGTAATTTAAACGTTGGTCAAACGTATGTATTTAGCTATTGGATTCGCTCCATCTCAAATGCAGTTGCAAACAATGGTGAATTAGCAAATATTGGAGTTTCTTTCAACAATGCAAGTAATGTTTCACTTGTTTTTGGACAAGCTTTGGCACCTCTTCCAAATTTTGGATGGCAACAAGTACGCTATACATTTACGCCAACAAACGCTTGTGTCAATATTGAAATTTACAACAACAATACAGGTTTTGTGGGAAATGATTTTGCTTTAGATGATATTGCCTTAACACCGCCACCATCACCATTGTCGTTTACTTATTCTGTAACTAATCCAAACTGTAGTGATCCCAATTCTGGGTTTATCGCAATTTATCCAACAGGAGGAATTGCACCTTATACTTTTAGAGTAGAAGGAACGGATTCAGTTACTAATTCAACAGGAATTTTCACAGATTTAACGGCAGGAACTTATTTAATTGGTTTGGAAGATGCAACTGGCGACAGAGATTCTATTTTTAATGTGATTCTTAGCACTAATTCTGTTCTTTCAATAACACCAGGAGACACAGCAATTTGTCCAAACTCCAACCTTACTTTTACAGCTAGTGGAAGTAGCTCAGGTTATTTGTGGAGTTCTAGTCCAAACGACCCAGAATTAACCGTTACGAACACAGCAAGTATTTCAGTTTCTCCATCTTCACCTTTTACTTATACTGTTTCTTCTAATGTTACCGATGTAAACTTGGTTTTTAATGGCGATTTTGAACTAGGAAATATTGGTTTTCAAACGGAATATATTTACTACAATCCAACAAATCCAACGGGTGCGCAACGAGCATATGGAATTGTAACAAATTCAAATAATTGGTATTCGTCGTTTGGAAACTGCATCGATCACACAATTGGTGATGGAACAGGAAAGTTTATGGCACTAGATGGTTCAACTTACAATCAAGGAAATGATAAGTTTTGGTGCCAAAAAATAGCGGTTGAACCAAACAAGGATTATACCTTTTCTTACCGAATTCAAACAATTTCTGCTGGAAATGAAGCAATCGTTTTAACGAAAGTAAATGATGTTTCAATTGGGTCTTTTACTGCTTTATCTCAAGTTTGCTCATGGACGGAAGTTTCGTACAATTGGAATTCTGGCACTGATACAATTGCTGAGTTTTGTTTAATCGATCAGCAATTTTCTGCTGGAGGAAATGATTTTTCAATCGACGATATTAAATTGATTGCAGATCAATCGTGTACACAATCCGTTAATGTCACAATGGCATCTGTAAATCCTGATTTAGGACAAACCTATCCAGAGAATGTTTGCTTGAATGAAGGAATTGTATTACCAATTTTAAACCCAAATTTTGTAAGTGGTGGAATTTATAATACGATTGGTCAAGGTTTGAATATCAACAACTTAACTGGTGCTGTTAATCCAATTGGATCCACTCCAGGAACTTACAGTATCACTTACACAGCGCAAGTTTGTGGGGTGAACGTAACAGATACAACAACAATTATTATTCGTCCATTGCCAGGTTTATTAGAATTAACAGGTGGTGATTTTTACTGTGAGAATTTCCAATTTAATCCTTTAACTTTATTCGTGGAAGGAACACCAAACTATACGATTTACTACAATTTAGATGGTGTACCTCAAGTTGTAAGCGATCAAACAACAGTTCCAATTTCAATCGGAAATGCTTTCGGAGTATATGATTTAGATTCAATCACTGATTTATATTGTACGAATGTGATGGTAGGTTCGCAAACAATTTCAATGACAGATGGACCACAAATACCAATCATTACGGGCGACAGTACTTATTGTAAAAATTCAAATGTGCAAGAGATTTATGTCACCAACGCACAAGGAACAATTAATTGGTATGCAGATTCAGCCCTTACCGTTTCTCTAGGTTCAAGTATTTCGTTTTTGCCATCTAATCAAGAAACGATGACGTATTATGCGACTGAAAACTTTAATGGTTGTGAAGGTCAAGCCACAGCAGTCACTATATTTATTGAAGATTGTCCTTTGATTATTCCAACCGCTTTCACACCAAACGGGGATGGAACAAATGATGTTTGGGAGATAATTGGTTTAGATGAGCAATTTCCTGAAAGTACTGTAACTGTTTTTAATCGTTGGGGCGAACCAATTTATGAATCCACGCAAGGAAATTACTCCAACAAACCGTGGGATGGAAAATACAAAGAAGGCGTACTTCCAGTTTCAAGTTATTATTTCGTGATTCAACGTTCGAGCGATGGTTCTGTAGAGCCTTTAAGTGGAACCGTTTCTATAATTCTTAAAAAATGAGAATAGCACTTTTTATAATTACTTTTCTTGCAGTCGGAAGTTTGCAAGCACAACAAATGCCTCAATTCTCGCAGGTAGCAATGAATAGAAGTTTGTACAATCCAGCTTATGTTGGTTACGAACCTAAAACAAATATCACCTTAGGCGGAAGGTGGCAAATGATAGGTTTTGGAAACGAACCTCAATCAGCATTTTTAAACTTTGAACGCAACATTAAAATCAAAGCTAAGCCAATTTACAATCCTGCAATGCGTGTTAGTATGCCAATTCCTGACGACAATAGAACGCAAAAAAGTAAATTTTCTCAAGCTTTTGGTGGACAATTAAGCTCAGATAAATACGGCGCATTCAAATCCTTTCAATTGGCTGGGCTTTATGCTGCACATTATCAATTCACAAGTTTGCTTAAAGTTTCAGGAGGATTGAAGCTTGGAATAAGCAATAATGGTTTTGATGCCGACAAAGCAGAAGTTTTAAATGTGAGTAATCCTGCGTTGAATTATCAAGGTGGTGATAATGCTTACGATGAATTTACAGCTGAAAAATGGAATTCCAATATTATCAATTTAGGAGTAGGAGTTAATGTTCAATATGGTAATTTCTTTGTTGGAGCTGCTGCAAATCAATTGACGAAGGATGCAATCCAATTTGGACGTTCAAATGTAAATTTCAATCTAACTTCTCACTTGTTTTTAATGACAGGATACAATTTTCAAATTACTGAAGAATTTAAAGTCTTGACAACTGTAGTGGTGAAAAAAATGTCGCCTGCACCAACCTCTTTAGAAGTTTCAGCGATTGGAAATTTTGGAGACGTCATCTTCGCTGGAGTAAATTATCACCATAACGCAACAGCGGGAGTTATTGTTGGATTTCAAGTAAGTCCAGCTTTCAGAATTGGTTATTCTTTTGATGCTTCTACTAACAAGATTATTCAATCTAGTTTTGGTGGACACGAATTGGTTCTTAACTATAGATTTTAATTCAATGAAATAAGCCAAAACGAGATTCGTCACAACCAAGTATGAATTTAATTGGCGATTCCATATGACCATTAAAAAAACAATTGAACACATATGAAAAATTATTATATACTCTTTTTACTTTCCTTATTGGGCTTAGATTCTTTAGCGCAACAAGGTTACAACGAAATGGCAACTCCAAAACGTTTGGGTGCATTTATCAATACTTCAGCTGAAGAAAGTTTGCCTTTGATTTCAGCTGATGGAAAGGATTTATATTTCTTTAGAACGTTTGATGAATACAATTACGGTGGGGTAAACGATCAAGATATTTGGCTTTGTTCCAAAAATGAAAAAGGAAATTGGGAAGAAGCATACAATGTGCAAGAGTTAAATAACCGAGATCACAATGCGGTTGTAGCTTTGGGTCAAGATGGAAATAGCTTGTATGTTTTGTTTTCAAACGGAATTAAAAACGAGAATAAAGGACTTGGGAAATCTACAAAATCTGCTTCAGGAGTTTGGTCAAAACCTGTGAAAATTGAAATTCCTGGGTTGTTAATTACTGGTACTAATTTTGGTTTTACTGTTTCAAAAGATGAAAAAGTAGTTATCATTTCTTATGCTGGTCCTACTTCCAAAGGGCAAGAAGATTTATACTATTCAGTGAATACAACTGGTGTTTGGTCGAGCCCGAAAAGTTTAGGCGACAATATCAATTCCAACGGTTATGAGATTTCTCCGTTTTTAAGTCCAAATAGTGATACCCTTTATTTTGCAAGCAATGGTCATGGTGGAGAAGGAGATAGCGACATTTTCTATTCCGTGAGAAAGTCTGGTTGGGGCGATTGGTCAACACCAGTAAATATGGGTAACAAAATCAACTCTCCAAATTTCGATGCTTACCTTGTGAAATATGGCAAAACGTATTATTGGTCAAGCAACAGAAATGCGAAAGAATCGGATATTTATTTCACGGAACAATTAACTCCTCCAGCATTAGAAATATCAGAAACTCACACAAATATTACAGCTTTTGGTGGAAATGATGGAACAATCGATGTAGCTGTTAAAAGTGGAGTTGCACCGTATAAATTCGCTTGGTCAAATGGAAAAGAAAGTGAAGATTTAACTCAATTGAAGCGCGGAATTTATGAGATTATCGTAACTGATGCAATTGGACAGCAAAAATCACTTACTATAGAATTGACGGAGCCAGCACCGGTTGTACAAAAAGTCATTCGCTTACCAGAAGTGCGTTATGCTTTGGGTACTTGGGAATTTGTTAACGATGCAAGTATTAAATCAACAGATTCTTTGGATAAAGTGGCACAATTACTAACGGAATATCCAGGAATGCAATTGGAATTGATTTCGCACACAGATGCACGTGGCGATGACAAGAAAAACAAATTACTTTCTGAAAATAGAGCAAAAGCTGTTTACAAATATTTAGTTGAAACCAAAGGAATCGACGCTCGAAGATTAGTACCAATTGGAAAAGGAGAATTAGAACCTGCAAAATGGATGGATGAAGCCGGAGTTGAAACAGTTTTAACAGAAGCTTACATCAACCAGTTTAAAACGACCGACAAAGAAAAATTCGAGCGTTTACACCAAGTAAATAGAAGAACAGAAGGAAAAGTAATCGGATTGGACTTTAATCCTGAAACAGCACCTCAAGCACCGAAAGAATACCTTATCTTTAACAAAAAATAGAAAATGGATTTATTGAATCTCATTTTTCGCTTAGGCGTATTGTTTGCCATCTACGGATTTCTTTGGTTTTTCATTGAATTAGGTTTGACTTTTCTGCGTGCTGGAAGACAAAAAACGATTGGCGAAAATTACTTAATCAAATCAGTGAAATACTTGTTTTTGGTGAATGTAACTTTCTTATTCTGCTTGGATTTGAATAAAAATGATGTTTCTTTTTACAACGCGATGCCCAGTGCAATCGTTTTGGTGACTTATTTTATCGGTAAACTCCAACAGCAGCAACAACGAGTACAACTTTTCGGACAACTAAATGCACAAATCCCTCAAACGAATGATTTTAATTTAAAAACTGAAATCATTTTAATAGTTGCGTCGATAACCTTATTCATTGGATTTTTGTTCTTCCCTCAATATGCAAGCAACAACATTGCAAATTGGTTTAAATCAAGTATTTTAGACATTGAATCAACGGTAATAATTGGCTTTATATTTAAAGTAATTGGGTTCTTCTTCTTGCTTGGAATGATTATGAAAATGATTAACGCCATCAATTACATAATTTCTGGGAAACCAGTTGTTGACATTAAAACAAACTTTCAATCAAATTCAAAAAAAGACGAAGACAAATTTGATGACTTTGAAGAAATTAACTAAAACGAAGAACAATGGATGAAAAAGAATTAATTGAATTATCAGACGAACTCGTTCAAGGTTTGACGAAATTATCATTGGGTGAAAAACCAGGGTTTTTAGCAGGTTCTGTTTATAAGAAATTAAGTACACACACGAATTTTCACGCAATCAAACAATGCTATATCGACCATTTGACGGAGTTTAAAGGATCGTATGAAAATGCTTTTGAGTTAAAAAAATTAACAGACTTCAGGTATAAAATCGTTGAATTGTTCAACGCGTAAAAAGTAAATCTTACTATGAATTTTTCCTTCGGAAAAGAATACAAATTGTGCAGTCACAAACAGATTGATTATCTTTTTAAAGAAGGCAAAAAAGTCAAAGAATACCCGATTACAATTATTTATTCACCTGCTGAATTGCTTTTAACAACGCAGTTTCAATTACTTATTTCCGTGCCGAAGCGTCTTTTTAAAAAAGCGCACGACCGCAACTATATCAAACGTTGTATTCGCGAGATTGTGCGAAAAAATAAACACGAACTCGAAACACAACTCGAAACAAACGATAAGAAACTTATTTTTGCAATAGTTTATACTTCCAAAGAACAACTGGCGTTTTCAGTCTTGGAACAAAAATTGGTTAAGGCTATTGCCAAATTAACATTACAAATAAATCAGAATGATAAAATTTAAATCTTTCATTTTAGTACTCCTTTTTGCTTTCAACTTTGGAGCAATTTCCGCTTTTGGTCAATCCAATGGGTTTGAAGTATTGAAGAACCTTGAAATTATGAACCAAATCTATGAGCATTTGGATTTGTATTTCGTGGATGAACCGCAAAATGGTAAACTTTCTAAAACTGGAATTGACGCAATGTTGAAAGAATTAGATCCTTACACTGTTTATTACCACGAATCAAACATTGAAGATTACCGTTTAATGACAACTGGGCAATACGGTGGAGTAGGAGCTTTGGTAAGAAAAATGGGTGATGATACCTATTTCGCGGAGCCTTACGAAGGAAATCCAGCGCAAAAATCAGGAATCAAAGCGGGTGATAAAATCGTATCTATTGATGGGAAAAATATGCACAAAAAATCAACGGATGAGGTTTCAAGCGCTTTGAAAGGTCCGAAAGGGACAACGATTAAAGTGGAAGTTGACCGTAAAGGAGAAGGAATTAAAGTGATTGATATTACGAGAGATGAAATTAAGATTCCAGATGTGCCGTATTCAGGGATTTTGGAGAACAAAATTGGCTACGTAAAATTAAATAGCTTCACACAAACAGCTGCGTCAGATGTAAAATCAGCTATTGAGAAAATGAAAGGTGAAGGAATGGAAAAATTGATTCTTGACCTGCGTGGAAATGGTGGTGGATTGTTGATTGAAGCTGTGAAAATCGTGAATTTCTTCGTGCCTCAAAACACAGTTGTTGTAACCACTAAAGGTCGTGTGAAAGAGGAAAATCGAGTTTACAAAACCTTGGAAGAGCCAATAGCTGAAAACATAAAATTAGTAGTGTTAATCGATGATGGTTCAGCTTCTGCGAGTGAAATTGTTGCTGGAAGTTTACAAGACTTAGATCGCGCTGTGGTTATAGGTCAAACGAGCTACGGAAAGGGGTTGGTACAAAGAACGTATGATTTGAAATACGGTTCAAAAGTAAAAATCACAATTGCAAAATATTATACACCATCAGGGAGATGCGTGCAGCGATTGGAATATTACGACAAAGAAAACGGAAGTAAACCAAAAGAAGTTCCAGATTCCTTATTGAAAACATTCCAAACAAAAGGCGGACGAAAAGTAATAGACGGAAGAGGAATTGAGCCTGACATTGCAACAGAATTAGAAGATTTAAGTCGTTTAGCAGGAATGTTGTTGACTGGAAATCACATTTTTAATTTTGCTACCGATTATGCAATAAAAAACAAAACAATTGCAGAAGCTGGAACTTTCAAACTTTCGGATGAAGAATACAATGATTTCAAAGCATACGTTTTAGCGCAAGATTTTAAGTATAATACAGCCTCGGAAGAAATGCTGAAGAAAGTGAAAGAAACAGCAGAAAAAGAAGGTTATTTCGAAGACGTAAAATCGGAATACGATCAAATGCTGACAAAACTTACGCCTTCAAAAGAAAGAGATTTAGACAAATTCAAGACTGAAATTTCTGAGATGTTGGAAAACGAAATCGTATCGCGCTATTATTTCCAAAAAGGACGCACACTTGATTCTTTCCGCTACGACCGAGCGCTTAATAAAGCGAAAAGTGTGTTGATGAGCGATTCGGAGTATAATGGAGTTTTGAAGAAATAAGCTAAAAAACTTATAATTTATATTTCAAACTATAAATCAAATTAAGAAATCAATTTTATTTTTATCGAACTTCTAATTTTTGTAAGTTTCAATAATTGACGGGGGATTTATTAATGACTGTCTTGGCTTTAAGATTCAATTTCTTATTTTTTTAATCCTAATTGTTTAAAGAAAACGGGGATTATTTTCGTTTTTTCTCTTTAAAGGGAAGTTTAAATACAAATTAGGAATCTTATTTAAAAGTTGGTTTCTTTTTAAAAAGTTATAATCATTTAAATATTATTACAAACAAATGACAAAGAAAGCTATCCTTCGCATTATCTTTGTCGGCTAAAACAAAAACAGTATGAACAGTTGGTTTACCGTTAAAGTAAAATACACCAAACAATTAGAAAATGGAACATTCAAGCGTGTTTCAGAACCTTATTTATTAGCTGCAATGACATTTACAGACGCAGAAGCACGCATCTATGAAGAGCTTGGAACTACCATTCGTGGAGAATTTTTAGTGACAGGAATTGCACGCACAGATATTCACGATATTTTTCAATACGATGAGTCAGATACTTGGTTCAAAGCAAAGATTTCTTACGATAAATTGGAAGAAGAAGGCGATAAAAAGAAAACGATTTCTCAAAACTTCTTGGTTTCTGCTGAAACGGTAAAAGAGGCGTATGAACGTATCGTAGAGAGTCTTTCAACATTAATGATTGATTATCAAATCACTCAAATAATTGCATCACCAATTGTAGATATTTTCCCATACAATGATAGCGAAGTTGAATCGCCAGCCGCAAAAAGAATAGTACCAGAAATTGAGCACGAACCAAAAGCCGCAGGTAAAGTTTTCAGTGCTTCAGGTTCCGATATCGATGATTTCGACGACGATTTTGAAGGAGAAACTGCTGAGCAAAACAATGACGAAGAGGAAGAATTTGAAGGAAGTGAAATTTCTGATGAATATACAACCGAAGACGAAGATTAATGAGTGAATGGCTGAAAAAATTGCGAGATGAACACGGTGACTTTGATAAAGGGTCGCTGGAAATAACCGCTGGAAAAAAACCGTTTCATTTATTTTCGGAATGGTTTGATGAGGCTTATAACGTTAAAGAAAATGAACCCAATGCTTTTGTATTGAGTTCTGTCGATAAAGAAACACTTCAAGCAAGTTCACGCATTTTGTATTTGAAAGAATTACTCGATGAAAAATTTGTTTTTTATACCAATTACAACAGCCAAAAAGGGAAAGAATTAGCTGAAAACCCTAAAATGTCAATGCTGTTTTTTTGGCCAAATTTACAACGCCAAGTGCGCATTGAAGGTTCGGTAGAAAAAGTAGAGGCTTCGGTAAGTGATGCATATTTTGCTTCACGTCCGCGCGAAAGTCAACTAGGTGCTTGGGCATCTCAGCAATCTGAAATTCTTGAAAATAGAGAAGATTTAATCACGCGTTTGGAATCATTAGAAAATCAATTTCCGAATGAAGTACCTCGTCCACCGCATTGGGGAGGCTACGCTTTAAGTGCCACTCACATTGAATTTTGGCAAGGTCGTCCGTCGCGTTTACACGATCGAATTGTTTACGAACGCAACGCTGACGATTGGAAAATTTACCGTAAAAATCCTTAATGAAGCGATTTCAACCCTCCATACATACACTTCCAAATGGTGTGCGTGTCGTTTATCTTCACGTACCAAACCAAGTTGCCCATTTAGGTTACTTTTTTGCTGCGGGATCGCGCTTTGAAGCAGAAAATCAAGTGGGCTTAGCGCATTTTTTAGAACATTGCGTTTTTAAAGGAACACATAAGCGTAAAGCAATTCACATCCTTTCAAGAATCGATTCTGTTGGTGGAGAATTAAATGCATACACAGCGAAAGAAGAAATGTGTTTACATGCATCGTTTTCGAAAGAACATACAGCAAAAGCCATTGATTTATTGTCAGATATTTCGATTCATTCAATTTTTCCTCCGAAAGAAATTGAAAAGGAAAAAGAAGTCATTCTCGACGAATTAAATTCGTATATGGACAATCCAGGAGAAAAGATTTTTGATGATTTTGAAGCAGAGTTATTTAAAAATCATTCACTTGGAAACAACATTCTGGGAACGAAAGAAAGTGTTGAAAGTTTTACCTGTACGGATTTAGAAAAATTTGTAAGTTCTTATTTCACTGCCGACAATTTGGTGATTGCTTTTGTTGGAAATGTTTCATACCCGCGTTTAGAAAAGCTGCTTTTAAATTCGCTAGAAGGAATTCCATTGACAGCTCAACGAAACGAAGTTGTACCTTTTTTAGATTATAAACCTTTCCATATTCGAACGAAAGAAGCTAATTACCAAACCCACGGTGTAATTGGTGGAATGGCGCCAAGTTATAAAAGCGATAATCGAATTCCAATGTCCTTACTGATAAATTTATTGGGAGGTCCTGCTTTAAATTCGCGTTTGAATTTGACCGTTCGAGAAAAATATGGCCTTGCTTATACAGTTGAGGCAAGTTATAATACTTATGCTGACACTGGTTTTTGGCAAATTTATTTAGGTTCAGAATCTAAAAACATTGATAAAGCTATTGAATTGATTTACAAAGAAGTTAAATTACTGGAAACAAAAGAATTAACTTCAATTCAATTACATCGTGCAAAAGAACAATTGAAAGGACATTTAGCTTTAGGAATGGATTCCAACTCTGGATTAATGCAAGGTTTAGGTAAAAGTATGTTGGCTTTTAATCAAATCGACACCTTACAAGAAATGCATCAAGGAATTGATAAAATAACAAGTAAACAACTTCTCGAAATGGCCGCAACATTTATGAAACGAGAAGCAAGTTCTGAGTTGATTTTTGATTGTTAGAAACCTAATTTCACTCCTCCCGCTTATCCAATCCATCAAAATGACGGAAGTAAGTCAAGAAAAGCGATTGACTCATTTTCTTAGCTTTTTTGAAATCTCTTGGACTAAAGGTGTTTTGTACATACTGTTTACTATCGAAGTTGTAAAGTAATCTTCCCTTCGGATGAATAAAACCATAGCCGCGAATGGTTGCATGAAATGCGAATTCCTCTACATCTGGACTCAATAAATCTTTACTGAACACATACTGCTCGTTCGGCATTCGTAGTTGGTGCATCAATGTAGCCGCTAAATCGGCTTGTGAGCCAATATTTGCCACAACTTTTCCTCGTGCTTCTTTTAAAATTGGTTCGCCATAAATCAAAATTGGTATTCTAAAAAACTCGGTGGTGTAAGGCATTTCAACTGCTTGCGAACCGTGACTGTGGTCGGCTACAAAAATGAAAATAGTGTTTTTATACCACTTTTGCTTTTTTGCTTTCTTGATAAAATCACCCAAACATTTATCGGCATAAACCATTGAATTCATAAAGTCTGCCTCAGTCCCAGTGAATTTTACTTTCCCTTTTTTCGGATAATCGTAAGGTGAATGGGTGCTACCTGTGAATGCGCAGTGCATAAACGGTGTTGAAGATGCATTGATGTTTATAAGGAAAAAACGATACAAATCTTTATCAAAGTAATTCAGTTTTCCTTTTGGCAAACCAGCTGGGAAGTTGTTTTCGTCCATTACTTTGTCGAAGCCGTGTTCAACAATGAAACTTTGAATATTGCCGTATTTTAAATCCCCACTAAATAAATAAGAAGAGGTATAACCGTGCTTTTTCAAGTCTTGGTTAATCGAACGAATTTTGCGGTGTTTTTCTGGATAAAGGGAAATTGCAACTTCTGGAATCCCAGGGTAACCTGCCAAAATAGAAGTGTTTCCAATTTCTGAAGTGGTATTGGTTGCGTAAATGTTTGAGAATAATACCCCATTTTCGGCCAATTTATCAAAATTTGGAGTTGCTCCTTTGGTTGGACTTAAACATCCGATTGCATTTGCTGTCCAGCTTTCAAGAATCACAAACACCAAATTAGGCTTCGAGTCTTCCAAAATGTAATTGCTGTGTTTTCTGTCAAAAGTAAATAGTGATTTCGTTACTTTTTCTGCTAAACTTGGACGAATCGATGGTAGAATATCCTTGAAATCAGTTTTGAAAAATAAAAAATAACTATTGCCAAAAAAGTAGGTAGAATTGACGGATAAATCGTTTAGCTTTTGATTTTTTGAATAGTAAGCAGCGTCAATATTTATTGGAATTTGTTGCCATCCACCTCTTGCAAATAGCAGTGAAAAACTTAGAATAAGAATCGTTGTAAAACTTAAAATCGCACTTCTAAGCAAGGAATTTTCAGATTTTAATGTTGGAATTTTGTTGTGAATTAGCTTCTTGTAAATTAAAAAATTGATTCCTAATTCGAGGAGGAGCAGTACAAAAAACCAAATTGTAGAAGCGTAATCCGCTGTTCGCACCACTTCATCTGGATTAGAAAGATGCATAAATACCCGCGAAGTCAATTTATGATTCCATTCAAAGTAAGCGTTAATTTCCGCGCTGTGAATAGCTGATACAATTAACGTTAAAGTCCCGAAAACGAAGTAAAATAGCGCTTTTGTCCATTTGTTTTGGAAAAAGGAAAGCACTAACAAAAGTAAAATGATAGGGCCTGAAAGAAAGGAAGCTGTTGCTAAATCAAGGCGAAGTGAATGATAGTAAACACCTAAGTAGTTCCAGAAACCATTCTCAAAAACATCGCGATGTAACAAGGAAAAAACCAATCGTTGACTAGCAAAAACTAAAAACCAAAAAAGAAATAAATAGGCTGTAGTTTTTAATAAGGGAATTGCTCGTTTCACGTAGTAAAAGTAAGGATTCTGATGGTTTATTAATTAAATCCACCTATTCCAAAATTCAAGATTTTATCAGAACTAATTTGTTTTGCTGCTAATCAGAAATAATTGTTTGAAATTGAGAAGCATGCGCACTAAAATATCCTAAAGCTCCACCTTTAATGTTTGATTTTGGATTGGCCGGAGAAGCAACACCTCCACCTGGACCACTACTATTCGCTTCCAAACTTTCAAAGTAGAAATGTACGTCCTTATCAACATTCATAAATTGAACTGAAACAGTATCAAATTTTCTAATCTCTTGATTAAAAGATTGTAAGCCTTGTGTGTTGTAGTTTCCATCTAAAAATTCATCATCGTAAATAAACGATTCGATAAATTCGCCATTGATGTACATTCTTGCGCGGTAGTAATTTCCTTTACCAGCTGGATCTTGAAAATGTGGAACCACCGAACGACTAACACCACCAAAACCAAATGATTTTAAAATACTTAAGCTATCTACTGTCGTTCGAACAGGCATTTTACATATTGAAGTGTACGTTTTACCATCGTAAGTCACTGTTAAATTATAAGTTCTACCAGGTACCCCAGGTAAAGTAGTTGTTTGATATTTACCAGGCGAAGTTTCAGAAAGAAAAACTGAATTTCCAGCATCATCTGTAATTAAAACAACTGCTCCAGAAACAAATAATTGATCATTTGTAGTTTGAAAATCTGTTGTTTTAGAAATCGTTATCGTTTGCGGATTGGTAGGGTCATCTGTCAATTCTCCTTCAATTACAATAAGTGCTTCACTTTCATTAAACTCAATATCAATCACTTTTTCACAACTGTACAAACTTAAGCTCGCAAAAATAAAACCGAGGATATAAATACTATTTCTCATGATTAAAATTTAAAATTATAGGTAATAGAAGGAACTAATCTGAAAAGTGCGATTTGAACTGCTTCTGTTTTTGTTGGGTCTGTTTCGCTTTCACGGAATGAAATCGTCCACGCATTTTCACGTGCATAAGCATTGTAAATTCCGAAATTCCAGCTACTTTCAAATTTATCTGTCTTCTTGTTGTAATAAGTCACACTTAAATCTAAACGGTGATAATTTGGCATTCGGTAACCATTTCTTTCTGTATAAAGCCATTGGATATTTCCGTCAATGTAATATTTACCCGATGGAAAGGTTACTGCGCTACCTGTATAGAAAACCCAAGTTGCTGAAACAGATAGTTTTTCGTTGATGTCGTAAATTCCTACTAAAGATACATCGTGTGTTCTGTCTTGGCGTGCAGCATACCATTCACTGTTATTGATTCCATCAATTTGTTTTTCCGTACGTGAAAGCGTGTAACTAATCCAACCATTAAAACGACCATATTTCTTTTTGAAAAATAACTCTACACCATAAGCGCGACCTTTTCCGTATAATAATTCACCTTCTACCAAATCATTTGCAATCGTACTTGCTCCATCTTTATAATCAATTTGATTTTGCATATCTTTATAATATGCCTCTACACTTAATTCATAGCGATTATTAAAGAAATTTCTAAAATAACCCAAAGATAATTGATCAGATATTTCAGGTTTTACATTCGCGCTACTTGGTATCCATAAATCGGTTGGAGTAGATGATGTAGAGTTGCTGATTAAATGAAGGTTTTGTACATTCCTTGCATATCCCAATTTTAGTGAACTTGTACTATCAATCATAAATGATGAAGTAAATCGAGGTTCTAAATTAAAATAATTTTGAACGATTTTCCCATTTTCATAAATCGCTGTATCGGAAACAATTCCTTCCGAATCAAAGGAATAAAACTCACCTGGTCCCATCAACGAGAAGTTTGTTGCACGCAATCCATAAATGAAACTCAAACGTTCACTTGGATTCCATTCGTGTGAAATATAACCTGCATTTTCCCATGCGAATCGGTCTTGTAATTCTTCGAAAACAAAATTCGGATCATCCGATTCTATTTGACCGGGAGTAATTGTATGATGAATGGCGTTTACTCCAAATTTTAATTTATTGGTTGGATTGATGATATAAGTAAAGTCTTGTTTTATGTTATAATCTTGAATCTTTGAGCGAATATCAACTGCGAGTGTCCCTGTATTTATCGCAATTTTATAATTATAGTTACTAAAAATAAGCGAGGTATTCGAAAACAACTTCGGACTTATTACTGAATTCCATCGAATAGTTCCTGTAGCATTTCCCCAGTTGATTCCAAAAAGTTCTCCTAGTCCTAAGTTGTCTTGTCCAAAATAGCCCGATAAGAAAACGCGATTTTTATCATTGATTTTATAATTGGCTTTTAAGTTTAAATCGTAAAAATAGAGGCGATTGTCTTTAAATTCATCTGTCAATTTCAAGAACACATCCGCATACGTTCTTCTACCGCTAATCATAAATGAACCTTTGTTTTTCACAATTGGACCTTCGACACTTAAGCGTGAAGAAATAATCCCAATTCCTCCACCAACGTGGTATTTTTTGTCGTTTCCATCAAGCATTTTGATGTCCAAAACAGATGAAGTTCGTCCACCGTATTGTGAAGGCATACCACCTTTGTAAAGTGTTACTTCTTTCAACGCATCAGAATTAAAAGTTGAAAAGAAACCTAATAGATGAGAAGCGTTGTAAACAGGTGCTTCGTCCAACAAGATTAAATTTTGGTCTGCGGCACCACCACGAACAAAGAATCCAGAGTTTCCTTCTCCAGCTGTTTTAAATCCCGGAGTTAAGGTGAAGGTTTTTATAATATCTTTTTCGCCGGCAAAAACTGGAATTTTCTCCAAAGCTTTTACGTCCATTTTAACCATTCCCGTTTCAGCGCCCGAAACATTTTTATTTTCTTTTGTTCCAGTAACCTTTACTTCTTGAAGTTCTTGAACTTTATCTAGCTTAGGTTTAGATAAGTCAATATTCACAATTAGGTTCTTCGTCAACTGAATAGGAATTTCTTTTTTCGCAAAGCCAAATGAGTTGACAACAAGCGTGTAATTTCCTTCTGGAATTGTCAAAGAATAGAAACCGTATTCATTGGAATAAACACCAACGTTGCTTAGTTCTTTCACACGAACAGCAGTACTTAGTAAAGTTTCACCAGAAGAACTATCCTTAATGGTTCCGCTTACCGTAAATTTTGTTGTTTGAGCATTTACTGAATTGGAAACAAATAGGAGACTGAGAATGAAGAATAAAACTCGATTTGAATTTTGTAGAATAGCTTGAAAACGCATATAAAAATGTCATTATTTGAAGGTGCAAAATTCGACATATTAATTTGTAATAAATTCACAATAAATGTGAATAGCTTTTTAAATTATATAAACGGATGAAAAAGGAGGTTTTCGTTACTATTTTTTGAATAAATCCTACTATTAACAAAAAAAGCCATTGGAATTTCCAACGGCTTTAAAGTAGCGAGGGCCCGACTCGAACGGACGACCTTCGGGTTATGAGCCCGACGAGCTACCAACTGCTCCACCTCGCAATATATCGTTAAATTTAATTTTCTGTTTTAAAGATTTCGTTAAATCCTTTCCCGATTGGGAGTACAAAGATAGGTATTTAATCCTTATCTGCAAGTATATTTTAACAATCTTTTAATTTATCGCACTTCTGGACCAGCTTCAAAGGCTTTTTCAGGAGATAAGAAACTCAATTCACCTGCTTCATTTTCAGCCATTAGTATCATTCCCTGTGACTCAATTCCTCTGATTTTTCGAGGTGCTAAATTCAATAAAACTAAAACTGTTTTGCCAATTACTACTTCGGGTTGGTAATGTTCAGCGATTCCTGAAACAATTGTACGCTCATCAACACCTGTTTTTACAGTCAATTTCAATAATTTGTCTGCTTTTTCTACTTTCTCTGCATGAAGAATTGTACCTAATCGCATGTCTAACTTCGAGAAATCGTCGAAACTAATTGCTTCTTTAATTGGCGGAAAATTATTTAGAACTTCATTCGTGCTGTGCAATTTTTGAACTTCAGTTTCAACTAAAACATCTTCGATTTTTTTGAACAAGATTTCAGAAACACCAATTGAATTTCCAGTTAGCATCAAGTTTGAATTACCTAAATCACTCCAAGAATTTGCTGAGAAATTCAACATTTTTTGAAGTTTCAAAGCTGAATCTGGTAAAAACGGCAAGGTTGCAATAGACAAATTGGCAGTGATTTGTAACGCAACATACATAATCGTTTTCACACGTTCTGGATCAGTTTTCACAACTTTCCACGGTTCTTGTTCTGCCAAGTATTTGTTTCCAAGTCGAGCCATATTTATCATTTCAGCTTGAGCTTCACGCAATTTATAAGCATACACCAATTTTGAAATGCGTTCTGGAATCGTTTTTAATTCTTCTAAAACTGCCTCATCCGTTGCTGTAAATTCGTTTGGCGCAGGAACAACTCCTTCATAATATTTTTGAGTTAGAACCAATGTTCTATTTACGAAATTACCGTAAATATCAGCTAATTCGCTGTTCACACGAGTTTGAAATTCCTTCCACGTAAATTCTGAATCTTTGTTCTCTGGTGCGATTGCTGTTAACACATATTTCAACTCGTCAATTTTATCAGGATAGGCGGCAAGGTATTCGTGTAACCACACTGCCCAATTTCTTGAGGTTGAAAATTTATCACCTTCCAAATTCAAAAACTCGTAAGCTGGAACGTTGTCTGGAAGGATGAAATCTCCGTGATCCTTTAATAAAATCGGGAAAATTATTGCATGAAAAACGATGTTATCTTTTCCAATAAAATGTACTAATTTTCTATCTTGAGCTTCTGTTTTACACCAGTAATCTTTCCAATTTTTACCAGCATCTAATGCCCATTGTTTCGTAGCAGAAATGTAGCCAATTGGTGCATCCAACCACACATAAAGTACTTTTCCCTCCGCATTTGGTAATGGAACTTTCACTCCCCAATCCAAATCGCGCGTCATGGCACGAGGTTTCAAACCTCCATTTATCCACGACATACATTGACCAATCACTTGATTTCTCCAAGCTTTTGGGTCATGTTGTTGTTCGCCATCTAAAATTCCTTTTTCAATCCACTCTTTCAACCATGTTTCGTGTTGATCCATTGGTAAATACCAGTGAGAAGTGGTTCTTAAAACAGGAGATTTCCCACTTAAGGTCGAAATTGGACTGATTAAATCAGTTGGACTTAAATCGCTACCACATTTCTCACATTGGTCGCCGTAAGCTGATGGATTGGAGCATTTTGGACATTGACCTATGATGTATCGATCGGCTAAAAACTGCTGAAATTCTTCGTCATAATATTGTTCAGACGTTTCTTCAATGAATTTACCGCTATCGTATAATTTTTTGAAAAAATCTGCTGAAGTTTCGTGATGAATTGGAGCTGAAGTACGGTGAAAAATATCAAAATCGATATTGAAATCCTTGAAAGCATCACGAATTAAAACGTGGTATTTATCTACAATTTCTTGCGGGGTAATCCCTTCTTTTTTCGCACGTAAGGTAATCGCAGCGCCGTGTTCATCGCTACCACAGATAAAAGCAACATCGTGATCATTCATTTTTAGAAATCGCACAAAAATATCCGCAGGTAAATAAACTCCTGCTACGTGTCCTAAATGTAGTGGGCCATTTGCGTAGGGCAAGGCTGCTGTAACTGTGTATGCTGCTTTTTTCATCGTTTTGCAAAGATAACAATTCAGTAAAACAAAAAGGGCCGACCTAAGCCGACCCTTTTAAATAGATTTAAAAAATCTTATTTTTTAGTCACTTTGAATTGGGAAGTTTTACCGTTCTCTAAAGCAACATTAAATACATAAATACCTGCATTTAAAGAAGCTATATTCACGTTTGCTTTACCAGCATTTAAAGTCACAGCATTTGAGATAACAACTTTTCCAGCTATATCAGTTACAGTTAAGTTAGCAACGCCTTCACCGTCAATAGAGATAGTTACAGCATCTGTAGCTGGGTTAGGGTATGCATTCCCTTCAACTGAAGAATTTTCACCCAATCCAATTGTTGCAACATCAATAAGTTTAACAGCTAATGCATTTGGAATATCAGCACCAAAACCAGTTGCAAAGTAAGTACCATCGCTTTCTCCTGGGCTTGTAGGTTGTAAGTAGTAATCTACATTCCAAGTTAAATTTGTAGAACCTTCATGACCCAAGAATACTTCAAGGTTAGTTGTTTGAGCACAAGCTAAATATCTTTGATTATTTTCCAACGCTACTGCGCTATTATACTGAGCATATACAGTTTCATTTTGTAAGTCAGATGGGAAATAGTAAAATCCAGAAGCAATTTCAGTTAGTGCATTAAAACCAAAAGCAGCATCATTTAGGTCTGTGAAAGCATCTTCCCATTTATATAAGTACAATGCAATTTCTTCACCAGCTAATGAAGCGGCATTATTGGTTGCAGCGAAATATACACCAGCAGCTGCTACTCTTGATGCATTTGGATTGTCAATAACTGTACATATTGAGAAAGTATTATTGTTTGTTCCAGGTCTATAAAACAATGTTGGTTTAGGAAGATTAGTTGTTGGATCTAATTGTGCGTAACCATAAATATCTTCATTTACTGTAAACGTTGAAGACAATGTATTATCGCTGTCATACTCGTCAGTTACACCATCAATTGAAATAGTGTAAATTAAAGTATAACGACCAGCTGGATAGCTAGAAAGAGAAAATTGCGGGAAGATATTTGTTTGTGAAGGATCAACATCAATACTGTCATTAGTTGCAATACTTAAACCAGTAACGGTATTATCATATACTGTATTTGCAGATGGTCCAACGATTTTTGCATTAATACTTACGTTTGTTTGAGGATTGCTTCCAGGATTGTAGATTCTTGCTCCTAAATCAAAGTTAAATTCAGTACCGCTTTGAGCTAACAATGCAGGAACTGCCCCTAATTTTGGTATTAAAGCTGCATTTCTTGAAAGTGCAATATCATTTGCAAATAAACCAGTTTTATTACCCATAAAAACAACAACAGATTCTGTTTGCATTGCCTCTACTAAAAGAGCGCCTTCTGCATTTCCAAGCATAACAACAGGAATTGTTACATCCGGACCATTTGCTCCACCACCCATTGGAATTACATCTGGATCGCGATTGATTATGATTACACCAACAGCACCAGCATTTTGAGCGTTCAATGCTTTTGCTCCAAATTCGCAAGTGTTACGATAAATAACTGCAATTTTACCTGTTAGGTTATTTACTAAAGGATTACAACCTTCTTGAGCAACTGGATGACCTTGTGCGTTTGTACCTGTTGAACCATCATCTACAAGCATTAAAGTATCTTCAACAAAAGTACCGGGAATGTTAAAGTCTGGAGTTCCCCATGCACCTGGCTCAGCCCAAGTAAAAGGATAATTAGCAATAATTGAAGTAGGTGAGACACCTGCAACAATTACCTGAGCGCTCGACCAATAAGCCAAAGCAACTACCGATAAGGAAAGTAATAATTTTTTCATATACGTTTTGATTATAGTTTACACAAAATTAAAATAATAATCGAAAAACGAAACAAAAATTACACTATTTGAAAATTTGTATCAAGTAATAAAAGATTGCAGCTAAAACAGCGCTTACAGGAATTGTTAAAATCCATGCCCAAAGTAAGTTTATCGTAACACCCCAACGAACGGCACTTAAACGTTTAGTAGCTCCAACACCAATGATTGAACCAGTAATTGTATGTGTTGTTGAAACCGGAATTCCAAATTGAGAAACCGTAAATAAAGTTAAAGCTCCTGCTGTTTCAGCACAAACACCCTCAAGTGGAGTAACTTTAGTGATTTTTGTACCCATAGTTTTCACAATTTTCCAACCACCCATTAATGTTCCAAGACCAATCATTAAGTAACATCCAAAAGCAATCCAAAAAGGCATTGTTTCTGATTGAACTTTCGTTTTAATTTTATAACCTTCTTTTAATTGTCCGTCTTCTTCAACATATTCTCCGAAAATAGAAGCATATTTATAATTCTTGTTTAAAACTTTATCATTAAAAATTGTATCGTTCGTTTTTGAATCACAAAGTGCATCGCCAAAAGTGTAAACCTCAATTTTTTGTGCTTCCTTTTCAATTTTTTTCAACTCAGGAATAGAAACATTTTTGTAGTTTGGATTAAGCCTACCTTTCTTGTCGTAAACTACTTCGTGTGAATTTGCATCAACTATAGCTTTATGTTCAGTGTAGAATAAATGTCCATCAATTTCAATAACTTCAGGTTTAAATTTTTCCAATTTACCTTCCTTATTATCGTATTCAATCTGCATTAACTCTGTAATTTGAAGGTGTTTTGGAATGGCTTTTTCTAGTTTACCTTCTCTTCCCATGTTTCCATAAACAAGAAGAGCAGCACAAATAATTCCCATTACTTTTTGTGAATCTGCACCTCCATGTCCTAGCGAAAATGCTGCAGAGGATAGTAATTGTAATCTTTTATGCATGTTCGCTTCTTTCAAAGCTGAAGGTTTTTTTCCGTATTTAATTTCAAACCAAATGTAAACCAAAATGAAAACTAAAATCATCCCTGCAACAATATAAAGCATGATAGGCTTCATATCAATGTAGATGATCATGTAGTCCATTACTCCAATTGTAATCCCAGAAAGAATCAAAATAACTAACATTTTCTTCCAAAAGGATCGAGCAATTGTGACTACAGCAATAAGATAGGCTATGAATCCACCAATCAAAGGAGCTAGAAAAATGAATAAAATAACTTTGATAATTTCACCACCACTTATAACATCAAATCCAGCATGAGCTACGGCTGCACCAGCAAAACCACCAATTAGAGTATGTGACGAAGAAGATGGGATTCCCAGCCACCAAGTCAATAAATTCCAAAAGGTTGCCGCTAGCAGTCCAGCGAGAATTACCCAAAGGTCAATTGCATTGTTATCTACCGTTTTTGCCACCGTATTTCCTACACTCATGTCGAAAACCCAAAATGCAACAATGTTAAAAGAAGCAGCCCAAATTACCGCTTGAAAAGGAGTTAAAACTTTTGTTGAAACAACCGTTGCAATTGAATTTGCGGCATCATGAAATCCATTTACTAAATCAAATAGAAGCGCAATTACGATAACTGTAACTAATAAATAAAACATAGAAAAGATTGTTAAAATTTACAATTAAGCGTATTTCACTACGATAGATTCGATAACGTTTCCTGCATCTTCACATTTGTCAGTAGCTGTTTCCATCACTTGATAAATCTCTCTTCTTTTGATAAGTTCTTTTGCATCAACATCAGATTCAAACAAGCGTTCAATACTCATGTCAAAAATATCATCAGCACTGTTTTCGATGCTGTTAATTTTGATAACACATTCAATAATTTTTTGGGTATTCTTTAAATTTCTCAATTCCATAACCGCTGCTTTTACCGCTGCTACTGCTTCTTTAATCGCTTCAGCTGTTTTTTGAATTCCTTGATCAGAAATTGGGTCTATTTTATAGAAATTGATTTTTTTGGCAGCAGAATAAATATAATCAGCAATATCATCCAAAGCAGAAGCCAATGCATGTATATCTTCTCTATCGAATGGTGTAATGAAATTTTTTCCTAATTCTATGAAAATTTTATGTGTAACCTCATCATTTTTATGTTCGATGTTTTCCATTTCCTTGATTAAAACACCACGTCTATTAAAATCTGGTTCGTTAACTACTTGAACTAATTTCTTTGCTATATCTTGTAAGTTGTCACTTGCCTCTTCAAAAAGATTGTAAAACACTTTATCTTTGGGTAAAAAGTAACTTAATATTCCTGCCATAATTCCAAATTTTCTACAAATTTAAGCGCATCTCTTATGGTTTATCTTACCAAGTGTTAATATTAACGTAATGATAACATTACTTTGATGCTTTTTGAAACGAAGACTATAAATTAGATTGTTTTGAATTTGTTGCTTTTTTGTTTTTACTAGTAAACACTTTTCTAAAAAGTTACTTTGTAACAAAAAGAACAAATCAATGTCTCTACTGTTTCTTTCTTTATTGCTAATTTTGCAATGCTTTTTACGATACAAAAAAATGATAGAAACAGACATAATTATTATCGGTGCAGGTCCTGTGGGATTATTTACCGTTTTTGAGGCAGGACTTTTGAAATTGAAATGCCATTTAATCGATTCACTTCCTCAACCTGGAGGACAATGTTCAGAAATTTATCCCAAAAAACCAATTTATGATATTCCTGGATTTCCATCTGTATTGGCTGGCGAATTAATTGATAATTTAATGGAACAAGCTGCCCCTTTCAAACCGGGATTTACTTTAGGTGAAGCAGCACTTTCTATTGATAAAACGGAGGATAATAAATTTATCGTTACCACAGTAAAAGGCACACAGCATATTGCTCCAATAGTAATGATAGCTGGTGGTTTAGGTGTTTTTGAACCAAGAAAACCACCTATCGAAAACATTGAAGCTTTTGAAGATAAAGGCATTGAATACATTATTAAAGATCCAGAAATTTATCGCAACAAAACATGTGTAATTGCAGGTGGTGGCGATTCAGCTTTAGATTGGTCGTATTATTTAGCAGAGCGAAAAATCGCAAAAGAAGTAATTCTGGTGCATAGAAGTAGTTCTTTCCGTGGTCATTTAGATTCTGTTCAAAAAGTAATCGACATGGCAGAAAAAGGAACTATTCGTTTAATAACAGAAGCTGAAGTTACAGGTTTGGGTGGTAATGGAAACCTAGAATATGTTACTGTTACACATCAAAAAGACGGTGAAATAAAAGTAGAAGCAGACCATTTTATTCCATTATTTGGTTTAAAACCAAGTTTAGGTCCTATTTCAAATTGGGGATTAGAGATTGAAAAAAATGCAATCAAGGTAAACACTTTGGATTACTCAACAAATATCCCAGGAATATACGCAATTGGTGATGTGAATACGTATGAAAATAAATTGAAACTAATTCTTTGTGGATTCCACGAAGGAACTTTAGCTGTTCAGTCTGCATTTGCGCGCATTCACCCAGAAAAGAAAAATGTATTAAAATATACAACTGTAAACGGCGTTCAAGGTTTTTAGATTGACAATTACAACTTTTAAAGAGTGTTTAACTTAGGTTTTTCACTCTTTCTTTTTTTATATTTGCTAAAATAATTAAAGATGCTCTCCAAGAAATCTAAATATGCTATTAAAGCGCTAACATGTCTTGCTAAAAGATATGAAAGCAAAACGCTTTTAAAAATTGCAACGATTTCAGAAGAAGAAAAAATTCCTAAAAAATTCTTAGAAGCAATTTTAGTAGAATTAAGAAACAACGGTTTACTGCATAGTAAGCTCGGTGCAAATGGTGGTTACTATTTAGCTAAACACCCTAATGAAATTTTCTTAACTACTGTCATTCGTCTTTCTGGGGGGCCAATTGCATTACTTCCTTGCGTTAGTTTGAATTTTTATGAGCCATGTGCAGAATGTGAAAATGAAAAAACTTGCGGTCTCAAAAGTGTTTTGAAAGAAGTAAGAGAAGCTACAGTGCAAATTCTTTCCAGAACTTCAATTGCTGATTTATTGAAAAGAGAAAGCGAATTGTTAGACGCTGGTTTTTAATACATATTAATTTAGTAGGCTTAAAATTAATTTTAATTTATTTAAATATATTGTAAAATATTGTAATATTGCGCCAAATTATTTTTAATGCATACTAAAAACATAGGAATAGTATTTAAATAAATGACTAACCGTTCTACCTTTAACCAAACGCTTCCATTATTCTTTAAATCAAAGGAATACAAGTTTTTAATTATTGGAAGTGATAAAATTTCGTTACAGTTAGTTACGGAGTTAGTTGATAACTATACTGATTGTAAGTTAAAAGTTGTAGCTCTTAACTTCGATGAAGAATGGAAAAAACTGGAACAATCGAAGCAACAATTAGAATTAAAACACACTCATTTCAATGATTATTTTCTAAATGAGATAGATTTTGTAGTTACCTCAACGATTAATGAGGAGCTTTTTCAGGAAATTAGACAATCAACATTGGTTAAAAATATTCCATTGTACGCAATGAATTTCCTTGAGCAAAGTGATTTTTTATTGGGTTCATCAGTTGTCAAAGGAAATATTAAAATTGCTGTTTCCTCATTTAGTTCAAATGACGCTCTTGAAAAAAGACTTGTTGAAGTAATTGATGATTCTCTACCCAACGCTTTTTCTGATAGTGCTGAAAATTTAGTTGAATTAGAAAGAAAACTAAAAGGTGATTTTCATAAAAGAGTAAACAAACTCAACCGAATCACTGAACTTTTGATTCAAAAACACGACCGTAAATGGCACGAGTTTGACTACAAAAAAATTATCTTCAATACGCTTAGTATTTTAGGGATTATGGTTGCAGGTTATGTGTTGTTTTCATTAATTCCGCCTGTAAAAATGTGGGAAACAACCACTGAAATTGTTGCAAGCCTCGATAGTTCTTTCCTTTATTTTATGCTTGGCGGATTTATTGCTCAAATGATTGATGGTGCTCTTGGAATGGCTTATGGAGTAAGTGCAACAACGTTTTTACTTTCTTTTGGTATTTCTCCCGCTGTGGCCAGTATGAGCGTTCATGCTTCAGAAATTTTCACCAGTGGAGTATCAGGATTAATGCATTTAAAATTTGGAAATGTTCATCATAAATTATTCAAAGCAATTGTTATACCTGGAGTTCTTGGAGCAATTTTAGGAGCATATTTATTAACTTCATTCGAAAATTATAGCGTTTACATTAAACCTATTGTTGGAGTTTACACGTTGTTTTTAGGTTCATTAATTATTTACAAAGTTTTAAGGAAAAATCAAAAACGTAAAAGAGTAAAACATGCAGGTTACCTTGCCACACTTGGAGGATTTTTAGATTCTATTGGCGGAGGCGGTTGGGGTCCTGTTGTTTCATCAACATTAATTGCTAGTGGTAAAAACCCAAGACTTGTTGTTGGTTCTGTGAATTTAGCTGAGTTTTTTGTTTCACTAGCAAGTTCGTTTACTTTCTTTACAATTTTAGGTGCATCGCATTGGCAAACAATTGTTGGATTAATTTTGGGAGGAGTTTGTGCAGCGCCAATTGCCGCAAATCTTTCTCGACGTTTAAACATCAAAGCAATGATGTTGCTCGTTGGAATAGTGGTAATAATTGTAAGCTTACGAATTATAATAATTTCTATAATTGGATAAATATGGAAAATGAAAAAACATTAGAATTAATCCAGCTTTTGCAAGAAATTGCTTCAAAATACGATGAAAAAGCTGCGTTTTCAACTAGTTTTAGTTTTGAAGACCAAGTAATTACACATTTTATATTTACGCTTGATTTACCAATAAAAGTATTTACGTTAGATACAGGTCGTATTTTTCCAGAAACTTATTCTGTTTTAAATAGTACCCGAGAACGTTACGCTAAAACAATTCAGGTTTATTTTCCTAAAACAGAAGCTGTTGAACAATTAGTTACAACCAAAGGTGCTTCCAGTTTTTATGAATCCATTGATAATAGAATTGAATGCTGTTTTATTCGCAAAGTTGAACCTTTGAATAGAGCACTTGAAAACGTAAATTGTTGGATTACAGGGTTAAGAAGTGAACATTCAGAAAATAGACAGCAACTTTCTGTGTATGAATGGGATGAAAAGCGAAATTTGCAAAAAGTTAATCCCTTAATAAACTGGACTTTTGAGGAGGTTAAAGCAATAATTAAAGAATTTACAATACCTTATAACGTTTTACACGACAGAGGATTTGTAAGTATTGGTTGCCAACCTTGTACAAGAGCAATTAAAGAAGGAGAAAATTTTAGAGCAGGAAGATGGTGGTGGGAAAGTAGTGAGAAAAAAGAATGTGGATTGCATGGATGATTAATGAAGAATGAAAAATGTAGAATGTAAAATTAGTCCCGATAACTATAGGGATAAAAATGAAGTGATAGATTTCAAATTAGCAAATTCATTCTCTCATTTGTCATTCTCTCATAACGTCTTAAAGTCCTAACATCTTAAAGTCATAAAAAATTGAATAAATGAAAGATTACCTAGATCAATTAGAAGCAGAAGCAATATACATCATGCGCGAAGTTGCTGGTCAATTTGAACGACCTGCTTTACTTTTTAGTGGTGGAAAAGACAGTATTTGTTTGATTCATCTTGCTTTAAAAGCATTTCGCCCCGGAAGGTTTCCTTTCCCACTTGTACACATTGATACGGGGCACAATTTCCAAGAGGCGCTAGATTATCGTGATGCTTTGGCAGAAAAAATAGGGGAGAAGCTAATCGTACGAAAAGTGGAAGATACCATTCGTGAACGAAAATTAGTGGATGGAAAAGGAAAATTCCCAAGCAGAAATGGGTTGCAAACGTATACTTTATTAGATACAATCGAAGAATTTGAATTCGATGCATGTATCGGTGGTGCACGTCGCGATGAGGAAAAGGCCCGAGCAAAAGAACGTATTTTTTCTGTAAGAGATGAATTTGGTCAATGGGATCCTAAAAAACAACGTCCTGAATTGTGGAATATTTACAATGGTAAAATTGATAAAGGTGAAAATGTACGTGTTTTCCCTATTTCCAATTGGACAGAATTAGATGTTTGGAATTATATAAAACGAGAAAATATTGCCTTGCCTTCAATTTATTTCACACACGAACGCGAGTGTATTCTAACACCTCAAGGTCAATTGATGAATACCAATGAATTTGTGACCATTGAACCTGAAGATGTCGTAGTAAAAAGAAATGTTCGCTACCGCACAGTTGGTGATATGACTTGCACAGCTGCAGTTGAATCTACAGCTTACACTGTTGATGACATTATTAAAGAAATTAAAGAAACAAAAATATCAGAAAGAGGTGCAACCCGAATGGACGACACACTTAGCGAAGCAGCTATGGAAGACCGAAAAAAAGGGGGGTACTTTTAAAAAAAACTGAAAACTGAAAGTGGAAAGTTGAAAGTGAAATAGAGCTTTCAGTTGAGAACTTTCAATTATCAACAAAAAAAACTGAAAGTATAAAGTTGAAAGTGGAATAAAACTTTCAGTTTTTAACTCTCAGTTTTCAACTAAAAAAATATGGAACTACTAAGATTTTTTACAGCAGGAAACGTTGACGATGGCAAAAGCACATTAATTGGACGTTTATTATTCGATAGCAATTCAATTTCTACCGACATCATTGATACCTTGACAAAACAAAGCAAAGCGAAAGCTGAAAATGCCGACATCGATTTAGCATTGTTGACCGATGGATTGCGTGCTGAACGTGAACAAGGAATAACGATTGATGTTGCATACAAATATTTCGTAACTGATAAACGCAAGTACATCATAGCTGATACACCTGGGCATGCTCAATATACGCGTAATATGTTCACAGGTGCGTCTAATACCGATTTGGCTATCATTTTAATTGATGCACGAAACGGAATCACCGACCAAACAAAACGTCACAGTATCATTTCAAGCATTTTAGGAATTCCTCATGTGTTGATTTGTATCAATAAAATGGATTTAAAAAACTACGACCAAGCTGTTTTTGAATCAATTAAAAAAGATTATTTAGCGTTTGCCCAACCACTCGGTTTGAAGAAAATTTCCTTTATTCCAGTAAGTGCACTAACAGGTGAAAATGTAGTCAATAAATCCGAAAATTTCTCTTGGTACACGGACGAAACCTTATTCGATTTCTTAGAAAATGTTGAAATACCACAAGAGGAAGCAAATAATGAAACGCGTTTTCAAGTGCAATATGTTATTCGACCGCAAACTCAAGAATTACATGATTACAGAGGATACGCAGGTGCTTTGTTAAGTGGTAAAATTCAAAAAGGTGATAAAGTGCGCATTTTCCCAATTGATGCTTTAACAACGATTGAGAAAATTGAAAAGTTTGAATCAGAAGTAGAATCAGCTGAGGCAGGTGAACCAATCATTTTGCATTTATCAGATGATTTAGATATTAGCCGCGGTAGTACTTTTGTGCTTGATAACGAACTGCCAGAAACAGCTAATGAAATCGAAGCTACGATTTGTTGGATGGACAATAAACCTTTCCAAAAAGGACAAAAATTGTTGGTTCAACAAAATAGTTTTAGAGCCAAAGCTGCCATTAAATCAATTGAAGGAAAAATTGATATTCATACTTTAGATTCAACAGAAGAAACTGACGAAATCCACTTGAACGAATTTTGTAAAGTGAATATTAAAACAGCTGAATTGGTAAGTTTTGATTCTTATGCGAAAAACCGCAAAACAGGAGCATTCATTTTAATCAATGAAAACACCAATAATACGGTTGCAGCTGGAGTTATTGCATAGTTGGGCTTTTGAATATTTCTAAAATAGTAGGTTGATTTTTATTAAATTTACCTATGATTTCACGTAAAAAATTCTTAGAAACGAGCCTATTTGGTTTTGCTGGATTATCGTTTTTAGATTTTAAAGAGTGGAAACAACTTACGAAACTCGATTTGCTTTCTATAGAAAATTTATCACCTTCAGAACTTGCTGAAAAGGAAGATTTTTGGGCTAAAGTGAGATCAATGTTTACATTGACGAATGACTTTATCTTACTGAACAACGGAAGTGTAAGCCCTCCATCGGAATTGGTTCAAAAAAAAGTTGAGGAAGAAATGAAATTGGCGAATCAAGGTCCGTCCTTGTTTATGCGGGTTGATCAAGAAAATAAGCGGGAATCATTGCGAAATAATGTTGCAAAATGGTTAAATGTTTCAGCCTCAGAAATTGCTTTCACACGAAATGCTACAGAAGGATTAAGCACTATTATTTTTGGTTTAACCTTACAAAAAGGTGATGAAGTTATTTTATCTCAATACGATTATCCGTATGTAATTAATGCTTGGAAACAACGTGAGAAACGCGATGGAATTGTTTTAAAATGGGTTGATTTTAAGTTGCCATTTAAAGATGAAACGCTTATTGATTCTTATAAATTAGCCTTTACTGAAAAAACAAAGTTTGTTCAATTAACCCACGTTTTCAATTGGAATGGTCAACTACTTCCTGTGAAGGAATTGATTGAAATAGCTCATCAAAATAACTGTGAAGTTTTACTTGATGCTGCACATTCATTTGGCTGTTTAGAGCTTAATATTAGGGATTTAAAATGCGATTATTTAGCCACTGCTTTTCACAAATGGATGAATGGACCAATTGGAACCGGTTTACTTTATTGTTCATCTGATAAAATTTCAAAAGTTTGGCCGCTGTTTTCGTCTTATGATTCTTTTGAAAATGATATTCGTAAATTTGAAACTATAGGTACTCATCCAATTTATACCTTTTTGGCGTTAAATTCTTCAATAACTTGTCATGATGCAATTAAATTAGAGAACAAACGAGCGCGATTCATATATTTAGCAAATCTATTAATTGATGATTTGAAGAAGATAAAGGAAGTAAAATTACTTTCACCAAAGCATCCTGAAAATGGCAATGGCATGATAAGTTTTGAGTTAAAGAATATAGAAGGATTTGACCTTTCTGAACGGCTTTTGAAGGAGTTTAAAATACAAACAACTTTTGTGAAGGTTGGTGAAATTGATGGAGTCCGTGTTAGTCCAAATATGTTTACTTCTAAGGCTGAAATTCAAAAATTTATTGAGGCAATTAAAAAAATAATTGAACAAATCAACCAAAAATGATGATTCATTCTACTTCATTTTCTAGAAAAATTTCTAACACAATTGACTTTCTGCATGAACGTAAAAAGCTAACATTTTCGCTGATGTTTTTGTATAGTTTCTTAATTATTAAACTACATGATCCTTTAGTAAACGCTTCTGTATTTGTAATGAAAAGAATGTCTATTCAAGGCTACAATACATTTATTTCAAGCTTAGCATTTTCGGCATTATTAAGTTTGATAATCATTTTATTTGTTCAATTAAGAAAACATCAAAACCAGCTTCAATTGAAATTGATTTTATTGGTTTCAATTATTTCTATTCTACTCATTCATTATGTTTACCTACTAGAAATGAACATAGAAATAATTCATGCATTTGCTTACGGAGGTTTAGTTGTTTTGTTTTTTGCATTTTTCAAGCGTTGGGCAGCAGCAGTGATTTTTTCAATTCCAGTTATGTTATTAGATGAATGGAATCAATACATTAATTTATACCCAACTTACGTTGAATATTGGGAATTGAATGACGTTTTGTTAAATATGCTAGGTCAAATCTTTGTGCTTTGTTTTTTATTCTCACTGAATATTTTTCCTAATAAAACCAATTATGTTTGGTACAAAAAACCAGAATTTTTATTGCTCGGATTTTTAGTTTTATTCTTTACACTATTTACAGCCTTAGGTTTTTTCTCTACACATCAAATTTATTCAACAGATACTACAATTTTCAACATGAGTAGGTTGCAAAATCATGACGTGTCTTGGCATATACATGGACTTACCAAGAAAGTTTATTACATTCTAACACCAAAAGAATCCTTGTTTCTTTTTACTGTAATTTGCTCTTTATTAATAGTTTTAGATGAATATTTGTTACGAAAAATCAACATTTTCAAAAACAACCGATAATTAAAACGAAGTCCAAATTTCCCAACTTTTAAGTGCTTGTTCTTTCAACATACTCTCACCATTGAGGATTGTTGCACCATTTTTTTCGGCTTCAGTTAGAAATTTTGTTTTAGTTGGATTGTAAATTAAGTCGATTACTAAATGATCTTCCGTCAAATACTGAAAAGGGAAATCAATGCATTCATCGATATTAGGATATGTTCCTACGGGCGTACAATTTACAATAACCTTACAAGCATTTAACATATGCTCATTAATTTCTTCGTAAGAAAAATGCTTCGGTTTTCCCTTTGGATTTTGAGAAATAAAAAGTACATCAATACCAATTTGCTTAAAAACATATTCAATCGCTTTGGATGCTCCACCTGTTCCTAAAATCAAAGCGCGTTCATGCTTAAACGTTAAAAAAGGCTTGATACTTTGCTGAAAGCCATAAGCATCTGTGTTAAAGCCAACTGTTTTCCCATCTTTAAAAGCAACAACATTTACAGCACCAATAGTTTGTGCCACTGAATCAATTTCATCCAAAAAAGGTATGATTTCTATTTTATAAGGAACAGTTACATTTAAACCAGAAATGCTATCATCATTAAATATAGCTTTGACTTTTTCAATCGTTGCTAATTCAAACAATTCGTAATTGGCCACGATTCCATTTTGCTCAAAATAATTTTTAAAAAATGTTGGAGAAAAAGAATGTGCGAGCGATTTACCTATTAAGCCGAAATGTTTCATTTGTTAGTTTTTGTAAAAGTTGTAAAAGGATGAAAGATTACTTTAATTTAAACCTTATCCTTTCTACGAAGTTTTTTAAAATCTTGTGCATCAAGCCAATAAATCACTTTCATCGAAAAACTATTCGTTGGACCATTATTTAAGGTACTTGAGAAATTCTGCCAGAATAAATCATCCACGCGTTTATCTTGCGTAAAAATCGAATTTTTCCATACAACATTAATTTCTGAACCTGGAAGGAAAACCCAACGATATTGTAAGTCAATCGTGAAAGCATTAAAGTTGACATCGTAAGCTGGGTTTCCTGCGGCATCTAACCCAGTATAAGTTGGAAATTCTGCCAAACGTCCGTCTTCTTCAAGTGTGTAAAAAGATTCATAAACTAGAACGGAGCGATAATGTCTCAATCGGAAAGTCAAACCCATTCTATTGGTCATATTATAATCTAAACTAATAGAGCTTACAGAATTGATGCGATCTCTTTTCCCGAAAATTGGTTTATTCGTAGTAGCTGCAATCGGTTCTCCAAAAGGAAAAGCAAAGCCCTGGGAATTAAGTTGATACTCTTGCGACCAACTTGGTATTAAGAAAATACGATCACTTAAACGAAAACGCGGATTGATATAATAATCGTATTCTGACCAATCGTCTCTATCTAAAAAAGCATAATTCAATCCAGCATCTATCGCAACTTTTTTCTGATAGTTAGAAGAAATCCAGCCTCCTACTGTTCTCCAGCGTGGCGCAATAAACAACTGCCCATTTCTAGATTCAAAGTAGTCATTGAATTCAGTAAACGAACCATTGAAACGTATTCCAGCTGCATCAAAGGTTCTTGAAATCAAAGTCAGATTTGAATTAAAATAAGTTGCAGTGTAAACATTTGGACTGTACAAACGATTGTAAGAAACGGAAGCATTTGCTACTATTTTATTTAGTTTCTTCCATTTAGGTTTGAAATTACGATACCCACCACTAATATCTAAAATTCGTCGATTATTAACCGTATTGAATCCTAAATCATTAGGGTCATAAGTGTTTGATTCTTCCAAATAAAAGGTACCAAAAATGAAATTACCGCGAACCTTTCCAGCGAAAACGTTTAGGTTGTGACCGAATTTTGGCTTATAAATATCCCTAATTGCTGAAAGTGCAGTTCCTCCTGAAAAATTGTAAGTATTATCTTTTGTGTTAAAATTAAAGTTCAATCCTGTCACATTAGCATCTTCGAAAGTTCCAGCGCGCCAAACATTAGTATTTGTAAAAGTGATAGAGCTATTATTTTTTAAGTTTTGATCTAATACAAGAACATTATAATTTGTCAAAGGCGTATAAGTAACTTCTCGTTCTTCATTGGTGGAATCATTGATGATTTTTGCTATCCGTGCTGCAGAAATTCCATTAAAAACTCCAATTCCCAATCCATTTTTAAATCTTCCTGAAAGTTTACTTGCGTTGTATAATTGAGCAGGCCCAGGTGCTTCCACCAAACGTTCATTTGTGTCCAAGTAAACATTGATTTGTCCAGAATTTTGAACACCAACTCTTCGGCTGTAAAACAAACCTGCTTTGTTAAATAATTCTGTTCCCTCCGTGAAAAATTGTCTGTTCTCATTGAATTGTATTTCAAATGGACTTATGTTTAAAACTTGTTGATCAAAAACAACTTGCCCGAAGTCAGGAATTAAAGTGACATCAAGTGTAAGTGCTTCATTGATTCCGTATTTGATGTCCATTCCACCATTTAACGAGCGCGAAAAACCACTTTCTTTCGAATGGTTCACGTACGCAGAAACATACGGCATCAAGGCCAACCGCAATGGTGGTTCAATGTTTTTAATTCCGACAACATCGCCACTTTCGAGTAGGTAATTTTCAATGTCTGGATTTACTGGAACCCAAGTAGATTCCTCTCGATAGCGACTAATTTGACGTGAAAAATTGATGCCCCATTCTTGGACTTCTTTTTTCGGGAAACGAATTGCTGAATAAGGAATTACAAGCTCTGCAACCCAAGCATCTTCTGTAATTTTCACTGCGCTATTCCAAACCAAATTGAGTTGATCGTTGAAATCTAAAGAAATGATTTTAGCATCTAATTGCACTCCTTTACTAGTAATTCCAAAATAAAATCCATTTTGATTATCGTTATAAGTATCAAGGAAAATCCCAAACACATCAAGGTTCGGATTGTAATCATCGCGCAACGAAAGCACTTCAGAAATAGAATCTGGATGATCATAACAAATTGCACTTATGTAAATGGCATCAGTAGAATAAAGTATAGCCACTTTCGTTTCTTTCGGCGAAGCTTTTCCAGGAATTGGACGAATCTGAGTAAAATCAGAAGTGAAGTTGGCATTTTTCCACGCTTCTTCATTTAAGTTACCATCAATCGTTATTTTTTCATCAATTGAAAGAGCATTGATTACCCTTTGGGCAAATAACGAAAATGAAGAGAAAAACAAAAGTGTGGAAATCAATAATTTCATTGGTGCAAAAATAGCGATTTGAAATCTTTTAAACTTCCCCTCTTTAAGGAATCCTCTGGTTTTCTTGCAACCACGTGTAAACATTGTTGACGACGTTCGAAAGTTACCCAGCATCTTTTTTCTGTTCGCAAATCGTACAAAACTTTTGAAATAGTTTCCTGAAGTATCAAAGTATTACACGGGTCGTTTTTTCCTCGAATTATAAAATGATTAAAAGAAAGATCAAAGCTGTTTCCGTTTAAATGAGGACTTCGAAGCGAAGCATTTCGATTCACGCGCACCAAACGTTTTAAAGTTGAGGTAGTTCTTGTTAATGAAGTAACGATTATTTTGCTTCCTTTTAAATGTGTTCTATTTATTAATTCATTGAATCGAGCACCGACAGTATCTAAAAAATCTTTAGTAACTGGAGTTAAAACGGGAAAAGAATAATTAAAACTATCTAAATAAAAATAATCCGAAGTTTTCACTTTTACAAGCTTCTCTTTTGCAAGGTGAGTATGAAATTCACTTTCATTTTCGACAGGTTGAATACCTTGTTTCTCAGAAATGTAGTGGTATTCATCTAAATGATTATTCAATGAATCGTGGTAATGATGTGCTTGAAAATAATTGCAATCGTACACAATTTCAGGACTTTGAGTCTCAACCTTAGGCTTCCTTTTTGGTTTCTCACTAAAATTTTCAACTGCCACTCCTATGGAAATCAATAGAATCAAAGGAACAAATAAAGCGACAGAGTAGGATTTCATTCAAACAAAAATACAATTTACTTGTCAATACGTGGATTGGTTAGCTAACTTTGTAGAGTGAAAGATTTCGATAACTTAAGAGCTCAATTAGATGCTTTGGAATGGCCAAGTGTCTATTTGTTTAAATTCATTGTACCAAACGATAATGAGAAAATGGCGCAAGTTTCTGCCTTGTTTGATGAAAATGCAAACATATCATACCATACTTCTAGCAAAGGAAATTATGTTAGTGTGAGTGTAAAAGAAGTGATGCTTTCAGGCGATTCAGTAATAGAAATTTATGAAAAAGCAATAAAAATAGAAGGAATAATCTCTTTATAATGGTAGAAAGAATAATTGATGTAATGGTCGTAACCTTAGGGATTCTAGGTGCATTTGTACTTTACAAATTGATGTTAAAACGAATGAGCAGAGGAGGAGTTGATCAAACCGCTTATTGTACGCTTTATAGTTTGGATAAAAATCCCGCTAGTGGCGAAGTTGAATTTTACTTCATCACACCAAGTGAAATGAACGTTGCTTTTTGTGTTTGGAAACAGGAAGAAAAAGTGATTGAAATTCGCAATGAAGTTTTTACAAAAGGTGGACACATTGTTCGCTTTGACACCAATTTAATTCCAGATGGGGAGTACTTTTTTGGGATTCAAACTACGGAACAAAAAACGATTAAAAGATTTAAGATTCAAAATTCTTAAGATTCTTTCGGTTTTTTGCCGCCACCTTTAATTTTGATTTTTCCGTGTTTCTTTTTAACGTTATACTTCGATTTACCGAAGTCACTTTTTGAACCATCAGGTTTTTCAATTCTAATCACAATTCCAGCAGTATGTTGGAAATAATCAGACGTTTTGAAGAAATCAGTTAGACCTAACTTTGCAGCAGATTGCACCTGAAAACCAAAGTTATTCGATACCCAAAGATTAACACCAAAACTAACGTTCAGGGTCGGAGAAAAAGCCTTTGCTGTATTTCTAGCATCTAAAGAACGAACAGTTGCTCCTGCACCGAATCCAATGTAAGGGTCAAAAACTCCACTTCCTAAAAGTTTGTATGCACTGTATTTGATGTTTGCATCAATAGAGAATAAACTTCCAGTAATATTTAACGAATCATTTACCAATTTTTCTGGATTGTATTTTGTGAATGCACCTGCTCCTTCTGCACTCCATCCTTGGTATATATACTTATCAAAAAACGCACGAGTAGGATAAAGTAAAGAATGATATTGACCAAAATTGAAAGGATTTGTACCAAGTCCATCATCATCAAGCATCACCCAGGATGCGCCAAACATAATGTTATAGCTGTCAGTGTTATTAATTATTTTGGAAGGTTGAGCAAACACTTGAAGGTGAAAACACAAAACAAAAAGTAAAAACGACCGAGTTAGATACGACATTGAATAAATCCTGAAAAAATTAGACCACAAAATTAACTAAATTCATAAACCAAATTCATTTTAAAACAATAAGAATCAAAGTTTTTTTAACATTATTAATGCTACGTTAACAAACAATATTTCAATCCAATTTTTTAATCACTAAATTTGCCAACGGAATGACAAAAACTAAAAAACATCAATTAATCTTCGAAAACGATACCGACATTGAGGTTTTTGGAATTTCTTCCGCTTATATCGATTATCGCTTAGCTTGGGAGCTCAACTCACAACTTTCTATTCAATTAGAAAAACAAGGCGAAAGATTATTAATTGAGGACAAAAAAACCAAACAAACTAATTCATTTTTTCTTTATTATTTTTTTGACGAAGAAAATTTAACAAAGTATTATCTTATTCGCAACAAACAAGACAACAAATTATTGGTTAATGATAAACAATTTGTTGACTATTTTTTATGCATTCGAGATAATAACTCATTTAATGAAGAAACGTTACTTTCTGAAATGAGAAATATGAATGGTATTGTTGCTGTTTTCCCACTTGAAAGTGAAGATTTTGAATTTATAGAATACTTGGATGAATGATATTCAACAAGTTAACAACAAATATTAAGAAAATAAAAGATGAAAAAAACAAAAATTGTTGCAACGATTGGACCTGCAACTATGAACAAAGATGTGTTGCGAGAAATGATTTTGTCAGGTTTAAATGTTTGTCGCCTAAACTTTTCTCACGGTGCTTATGAAGACCATGCTACAGCAGTAAAAATGATCAATGAGCTTAACGAAGAGTTGGGGCTTAATGTTGCAATTCTTGCCGATTTACAAGGTCCAAAAATACGCACCAATGAAATGGAAAATAATGGTGTTTTGTTAGAAGTTGGCAACGAAATAAAAATAATTGTCGAAAAAGTAGTTGGAAATACAGAACGATTTTCAATTAACTATACGCAACTACCTAAGGATGTTTCTGCAGGTGAGCGTATTTTGTTAGACGATGGGAAAATTGTTCTTGAAGTAATAGAAACAGATGGTCACTCAACCATAAACTGTCGCATTGTTCAAGGTGGAATTTTAGCATCTAAAAAAGGGGTGAATTTCCCGAATACTAATATTTCTATGCCTTCTTTAACGGAGAAAGATCGTTTAGATTTGGATTTTGCACTCAAACAAAATGTAGATTGGATTGGACTTTCATTTGTTCGTTCGGCTAGAGATATTATTGAATTAAAACACATCATCGCAAATCAAAAACACCATGCTAAAGTAATTGCTAAAATTGAAAAACCAGAAGCGTTAAATAACATCGATGATATCATTAAAGAAAGTGATGCGTTGATGGTTGCTCGTGGAGATTTAGGTGTTGAGATTCCTTTTCAAAACGTTCCTTTGATTCAAAAAATGTTGATTACGAAATGTATTCATCATGCGAAACCAGTCATTGTGGCTACCCAAATGATGGAATCAATGATAAATAGTATGTCTCCCTCTCGAGCTGAGGTAAACGATGTTGCTAATGCTGTATTAGATGGCGCTGATGCTGTAATGCTTTCAGGTGAAACTTCTGTTGGTAAGTATCCTATTGAAGTAATAAAAACGATGGCAAATATTATCACTGAAATGGAAACCCACCCAGGAATTTATAATAAAGAAGAATTACCTGAACGCGATCAAAATCGTTTTATTTCTGATTCAATCTGTTTTAATGCATGTCGTTTATCGCAACGTGTTGAAGCAAAAGCAATTATAACTATGTCTTTTTCAGGTTATACAGCTTACAAAATTGCCTCTCAACGTCCAAATACAAATATTTTTGTTTTCACAAGCAATAAAAATATCTTGTCGCAATTAAACTTGGTTTGGGGTGTACGCGCCTTCTATTATAATAAGCTAATTAGTACCGATCATACAATTGCAGATATTAAATACATTATGAAATCGGAAGGTTATTTAAAACTGGGAGATTTAGTAATTAATATTGCTTCTATTCCTTTAGAAGATCTTGGAAGTTCTAATATGTTGAAATTGAGCTACGTTGACTAATTAATTTCTGTATGCTTAATTATTAATTCTTGATTTTTAATTAAGTTTCTGTGAAGCATAATATTCACGTTCTCCTTTTTCATCAACTACAAAGAAAAAGCTACTTGTTTTCAAAAAAAAATGATTGATTATTTTTCAAAAAAATTGTCGAAATCACTTTTTTCACTAACTTAAAGTTAAAATCGAGCAGAAATGGAAAAGAAATGGTTAGTGAAAACGCAACAAAACGAGGAGAAAATCAAGGGATTACGAAATGCGTTGAAAGTAGATCGAATCGTTGCAGAATTGTTATTACAACGTGGAATTGAAACTTTTGAAGCAGCGGAAGCTTTTTTTAGACCTAAATTGGAAGATTTACATAATCCTTTTCTTATGAAGAATATGGATTTAGCGGTAAATCGATTAGAACAAGCAATAGAAAACCAAGAGAAAGTTTTGCTTTTTGGGGATTATGATGTGGATGGAACGACTGCCGTTGCCTTAATGTATGGCTTTCTAAAAAATTATTGTCCATCCATTGATTTTTACATTCCCGATAGATATGCTGAAGGTTATGGAATAAGTTTTCAAGGTATAGATTACGCAGCTGAAAATGGTCAAACGCTTATCATAGCACTTGACTGTGGAATAAAAGCAATCGATAAAGTCAATTATGCCAAAGAAAAAGGAATCGATTTTATCATATGTGACCACCACGAACCTGGAAACGAATTACCAAATTGTATTGTCTTAGATCAAAAACAAAAAGATTGTTCATACCCTTACAAAGAACTTTCTGGTTGTGGTGTTGGTTTCAAACTCTTACAAGGATTTTTACAACAAAGAAATGAATCAATCGAAAAACTTTATCCTTTTCTTGATTTATTAGCGATTAGCATTGGCGCAGATATTGTTGCAATAACGGGAGAAAATCGTATTTTATGTGCTCACGGTTTGAGAATTTTAAATGAATCGCCAAGAGTTGCATTTAAAGAATTATTAGAAGTTTCAGGTAAAAAATTCCCTTTAACATTAACAGATGTAGTTTTTATTATTGCACCAAGAATCAATGCTGCTGGTCGTATTCGAAGTGGCAGAATGGCGGTTGAATTAATGATTTCAGAAGACCAAGAAGAAATGAATCGCTTGGCTAAAGAAATAAACGCCGATAATTTAGAACGTCGAAGTTTAGACCAACAAATCACTGAAGAGGCTTTACAACAAATTGAAGCAAATCCTGATTTCGAAAAAGCATCTTCTACAGTTGTTTTTGATGCCTCATGGCATAAAGGAGTTGTTGGAATTGTTGCTTCTCGCTTGATTGAAAGATATTACCGTCCAACTATCGTTCTGACCGAAAGCAATGGTCTTGTTGGTGGTTCAGCTCGAAGTGTTGCCAATTTTGACCTTTACAAAGCACTAACAGAATGTGAAGATTTATTGGAGCAATTTGGTGGACATCAACACGCTGCAGGAATGACGTTAAAAAAAGAAAATCTTGAGGCTTTCAGAAAACGATTTGATGAGGTGGTGACAAAAAATTTAAGTTCTGACAACAAACTACCTATTCAAGAAATTGATGTTCAAATTGATTTAAATGAAATTCATGGCAGTGAGGAATATTACAAAATTCCACGTTTGAAACGAATAATCGAATCTTTTGAACCGCATGGACCTGGAAATATGAAACCTGTTTTTTACAGCACCAATTTGTTCGCTTCCGATTCTCGTCTGTTAAAAGATGCACACTTAAAACTGAAAGTGATTCAACCAAATTCTAAGTTAAGTTATGATGCAATCGGGTTTAATTTGGCTCATAAAGAATTAGAAACCGCAAGTGGTGTTCCGTTTGAAATGGCTTACACCTTAGAAACAAATGAATTTAATGGTAAAAAAAGCGTTCAACTTAATATCAAAGATATTCGTGGATTGGAAATTTGAAGTTTTTGTTCGTAAAAGATAATTTATAGTTGTTTAAAAAGTTGATTGCGACTAAAAAATAATATTGACTAAGGCTTTCGATGTCAACATTATTTCACAATCCTTCCAACATAGATTCTTTTTGGGTTTATATCTTTTTCACCGAAACCAACCGTTTCTACTCGATCACCAATACCATTGGTTAATTTTTGTGAGCTTCTGTATTTTAAACCAATTATTTTTCCCTTGCTATCCTTTTCCCAAGCTAGAAATACTACCGAATGTCCTGTTTTATTATTTCTCCAAAATTGAACAAAATCACCCGGTTGTGCTTCTTCTAGCGGCACATTTTTTCCAAGTTGAAATTTAGTTAACGCATATACACATTGAGTCTCGGCACCCACATCTGTATTTCCATACCAATGACTTTGGAATTCTTTTAATTGATTTAACTCAAAAGCATCCAATAGTTGATGTTCCTTCAACGTATTAAAAACGATTGTAAAAGTAAAACCAGAGCAATGCGTTCCAACTGCGCTTTTTGTCAATAAGGTTTGGTCTTTATGAACGATGTCAATCGGGCAACCAGAACCTTTCCAAACATAGGTTCCGCCTTGAAATTTATTTGCTTCTTTCACTACAAAATCATTGTAAGATATTTGGGCATTGAAAATGAAGCTATTAATTAGCAATATAAATAGAAAACGCATACCAAATTTTAACGTTCAAAACTAAGACAAAAATAGTGCCTATTCTAATCAATCACAATAACAAGTAACTTTATTTGAAAATTCATTTTTGAATCAGGATACATAACTAAACTTAAAATTTTTCGATTGATACTTTACCTAATTTTTATCTTTCTTTTTCTATGATAAAAAAGAAACACCGCGCAAGCAGCGCCTAAGGTAAAAAACAAGGCTCTGAATTTCTATTTA